>LLEP01000006.1_pt1 | contig 206880 bp, 275 predicted proteins | sample 595871 | NCBI WGS metagenome assembly LLEP01 (sample SAMN02919316, study PRJNA255460) | bioreactor metagenome | biome: chemostat; feature: culture 2012_25.2; material: sediment; isolation source: day64 25degC chemostat 2012 inoculated with Wadden Sea sediment taken from... | place: Germany... | reverse complement strand
ACACTTTTTGAAAAAGTGTCCACGATTTCCAAAATAAGCGAACTTATTTTTTAATCTGAAATCTTGAAAATTAAACATTCGAAACCGAACATTTAACGTTCAAGAGATGCGGTTGATAGTGCTTTATCTTAGCCTTGTCAACACCCTAACTGAACTTTAAATTTTCATTTATTTTTCAGTTAGTTACTTGAGTTGATTTGGTGTCTTGCGACCCCGTTTCCCTCAGCGCTTGGGGGTTATAGGTCGGGGGCATTTCAGAGTCAACAGCCCATTTTCAAAAACATGAAGTTTTTTTTGACACCGGACCAAAACACCCGCTTTTGCACCCTTTATAACGCCTTTTGCAGTCACAGCACGCAATGGCATAATCCGTTTCGGTGACACATATATATGGGCGACTGATTTTTGCCGCATTTGATCCCCAGAACAGATTAACTTGTGCTCCCTATATAGAGTGCACAAATTTGCGCCGATTTATGGGCCGCACCCTAAGTTTGCGCCTGCCTCGCAAATTGTGCCATATAAGAGCGCTGAATTCTGTGGCCAACATGAAGGAGCCGAACGCGTGACACCTGTGCAATTCAAACAGCATAAACTGCTTTTGAAATCCGCTGGCTACCGCGATGCACCGGCACTAACGCTAAACTCACATGACGGGGACATGCCCCACGGACGCGAAATCTCCTTATCTTGGCTCAGCGGCACAATTTTGACCGGAGTCACAGGCGTCCTGCTGATGGCGAGTGCGCTCTATGTGTCTTTTGAGGGGCGTGGCACATTCGCAACCCCTTATTCGGCACTCAGCACAACAATTGTTGATCAACCGTCAAGCGGCGACACTGACAGCAAGCTCGTAACCAAAAAGTCTGATCGCGTGCGGCCGGTTGCGGCAACCCGTTCTGACCGAGAGATCATTGAAGCCAGCATTCGCGAAACAGTCGACGGCGCTGATCGCATTCGCCGCCAGCCCTTCGTCCGTATCAATGCAACTTTGGCCACGTCCGCAACTGCGCTTTCTGCTGACATTCCTAAATATGATCCCATTGCGCTTTTGCGCAAGAACCAGCCATCGCTTTGGCAGAAGATGCGCGCACCATCAACACCGACATCTATGGTGCCGAGGTCGAGGGTGAAGTGACTGTTAAAGAAGCTAGCCTGAATGTCGACATTGCGCCGCCAACGGCCATTAACGACCAACTGGCTGCAGAATATGTACGCACCACAGTTGAGGGCGCATTTTCAGGGACAGATTCCATTGCCCTCGCATATGCTCCAGAAAATGTTCCCGGCTTGCGGGAACTCTCTGTGGTTTCCGATGGCTTCACCTCGGTCGCACAGAACGTCTCGATCGTACCAAAGGCGCCGGCCAGCACAAACGAATCCGCACGTACCGAACGGATCATTTCCGTAAAGCAAACTGCGCCGATTGGAGATGTGCTCGCCAAGAACGGCTTTACAGAGCAGATGGTTGCCGCAATTGAGCGCACGATGCGTTCAGTGAACCCCTCAACAGAAGTGCGCGAAGGCTTCCGCATGCGCATTTTGTTCGGCCTCGAATCTGATACCGAAACCCAAATCCCCTATTTGCTCAGCCTTTATAATGGCGACGAACGGCATTTGGTGACCGTAGCCCGCACAGACCAGGGGCGCTATGTACTCGGGGCACCGCCGCCAGGCATTGATTTGCCGGACGAAGACACGGAAGAAATTAATGTCGCCAATCTGCCTTCGCTCTACCGCTCAATATATGAGACCGGCCGCAAGCTGGATTTAAAAGACGGAACAATTGAGCGCATCGTGGCCATGTTTGCCTATGACCTGGACCTGACCAAGAAGATATCGCCTGGTGATCAAATTCAAATGCTGCAAACTGAACCAGATGCGGATGGCGATAAAGAGCTACTCTATATCGGTCTGCAACTTGCTGGCACAGAACGCCACATGTATCGCTTTCAAACCGAAGATGGCGTCGTCGACTTTTTCGACGAAAACGGCCAGACCGGCAAAAAATTCTTGATGCGGCGTCCACTGGATGGCGGCGGGCGTCTGCGGTCAAACTATGGCTACCGTATCCACCCAATTTTCAAGACGCGCAAACTCCACACTGGCGTCGACCTTGCCGCCCGAACCGGCACCCCAATTTACGCTGGCGGCGACGGGGTGGTGAAGCGGGCACAATGGGTTTCGGGTTATGGCCGCTTTGTCGAATTGAACCACGCCAACGGCTACCAAACCGCCTATGCCCACATGAACCGCATTGCCAGCGGCATCAAGCCCGGCACCCGTGTCCGCCAGGGCCAGGTGATTGGTTATGTGGGCTCAACGGGCTATTCCACTGGCCCACACCTGCACTATGAAATCAAAATCAACGGTCGTACCGTTGACCCGCTAAGCGTGCGCCTGCCGAGAGACAAATCTTTGCCGAACAAATACCGGACGAAATTTAATCAAACCATGGCCCAAATTGACGATTTGATGGCGCGCGAACCAAGCGCGCCAATCAATGTCGCGGATGCTGGAAATTAACGTCTAGGACGCAATATAGTCCCGCAACGCTGCCGCTTCGCGCTCGGCCTGTTCAATCTTACGTTTCACAATATCACCGATAGAGACAAGCCCGAGCAATTTGCCCGATTCAACAACCGGCATATGGCGGATGCGCCGTTTGGACATGGTACCCATCACTTCATCAAGGCTGACGTCACGTGAACAGGTAAAGGGATCGCGCGTCATGCATTTTGACAAGCCGCTCTCCAATGCGCCAGACCCATGCTCGCGCAAGCGGCGCACGATATCACGCTCGGACAAGATTCCCACCACATTGTCGCCTGCGCCTGTGATCACCACCACACCAATATTGTTCTCACCCAGCATATCCACTGCATCGGAGACCAGTGCTGATTCTGACAGCGTGAAGACATCGCCACCCTTCTCCTCTAGAATATCACCAATTCGCATAATTCCCTCCTCATTTACTGGGCTGCTTAAAGTATCATTTTGGCTTGAGCGATAAAGCGTAAAGATGGCTCTTTTCAAACCAAGGCGCCATCGCCTCAACATCAAGCAATAAATCGCCTGGCACCTTCACATAGTCGCGCATCACGGCACCATGCTGAACAAAGTCGCCACTGTCATATTGTGCGCGAAACGCGGTCTGGTCTGCCTTGCTCAGCCGAATGCCCAAAACGCCGTCCTTGCTTAAAAAACTGAACATATGTCCGTTGACCGAGGTGTAGGGGGACGTTTTGCCTTTGCGCTCAATATCCGCAAAGCGTTCAACCAATTGGTCGAACGCCGCTAATTGCTGATCTGGTATTTCAACTTTGGTCGATTTACCCATCCGGTGTCGCGCTCCTTGCCATCACGATAAGCCGAATCGCGAATTGGTGCAATTAGGCCGTTGGTCGATCGCGCGCACTTTCAATCGGCGGGCGTTGAGTGGCCCAGAACACAAAAGCAATCACAAAACCCTGATATGGCACCCGCACCAACAAATAGGCCGGCCCCATTTCCGCGCCACCAAATGGAATGTAATTGAGCGCAGCATAAATATTGGCCGGCAAAAAGCCGATCAGCATGGCGATAATCGCCAACCCGGCAAGCCGGGCGCTTTTCGAATGCAGCACGGCCAGCGCCAGGGCCACTTCCAACAGGCCCGTTGCGACCACAACCAGTTCGCGCAGCGGCACCAAGCCGGGCAGCATTTGCGCCATTCCCGAAGTGTCGAGAAAATGGGCACTGCTGGTCATCAGCAAGAACAACGCCACACCAACGCGGGCACCGAATTTCACATCTCCCAACCGCCGAGTGCCGAGCTTGACCAAAACAAACGCCGCCAAGGCGGGACCAAGCAACATAAAGGTCAGTGCCACAAGATTCTTAAACGGCAGAAGCGCCGTCGTCATAGTATTCACCAGATCCATATACCCTCACAAATTCTGTTTTGAGCATGGGCATGATGGTAAATCAGAAGCACAAACAGGCGAATTTCGTGAACGACACAGATATTTCGTCAGCTTCAGCGTTCAACTTCACGTCGCGCCAATCGCAAGCGCTACGCCGCTTCGCCTTCGGCCCAGACCGCCATCACATTGCCGCCCGGTTCGCGAAAGTGAAACCGCCGTCCACCGGGAAATGAAAAGATCGGCTCGGTGATAACACCACCCGCTTTTTCCACCTCGGCCAGCGCCGCCTCCAAATCATCTGTTTTGAGAATCACCAAAGGCACTTCAGTTTTCTCGGCGCGGGACAAACCGCCTGTAACACCCGCATCGCGGATCTCAGCGTAGTCAGGACCATAATCCACATAGGACCACCCAAAAGCCCTGGCAAAAAAGTCTTTCGAACGGGCATAGGCCGCGGACTGGAATTCGATATAATCAATATCTAGCTTCATGGCGCCTGCTCCTCAATGTTCTATTTTTGTTCTAATTCGCAATGCAAAAAAATGTCAATTGGTCAGCAGTGATATCACCGTACCGCAGGCGGCACAGTGTTTGAGGTGGGGCACGAGGCGGTCAACGTCTCGAAACAGATCTGAAATAAAGAGACATCTTGCGCCTCGTGCGGTCGGTTTTGCGCTGATCCTTTTGCATGTCCGGGGTGCTGACCCAATAGTCCCGCAATGCCGCAAATGGCATTGGCCCTCGGTGTCGGGCTGAGCTCAAAAGGGGCGACAGATCCTGCGTCCATAATCTGCACCAACCTCTTCTTTCATCACACAAGTGATGTGCCGCCACTGCCCGTCAGCAGCCCACGCGGCCAAAAGAAGATGACGCCATTATACACCCGCCCGGACACCCGGAGATAAGAAAACACTGAATTTGGCCGCCATTCGAAAAAACCAATAGTTTCAGTCTACTAAAATTCGGCGAGCGTGACGCAAGCGGGCATAAGCGATCAAATGCAAACACTTCGCCCGCTTTCCACACCCGATCTCAATGCACAATGATCACAGAATCGTGCGCCCCAACAATTCGAGCCTTAATCTGCGCATGCTGCATGCGCCGTTTTTGGACCGAAACGAAGTTCTTGCGGCCCTCAAAGCGCGGCAGCACGAAATCTATTTGAACGATCACCAGCGCGTCGCGCGCAATAAGTGCAAACCATTTTGCGGCAGGCCATTCGGTCTTGAGTGATCGGCCCTCCCATTGACAGTTGTGAAAAGGTGGAGTGCAATTAAGGATATGTTTAATTGATATTTGGGAGGTAGTTATGTCCAGATGGGTCACCGCGCCGGGGCGCGCCGACGATTTGAGTTTCAAAACGTTGCAGGAAGGCGAGGTTTCAACGGTCAAAAAAAGACAATCCGATCGAACGCATTGCCAAATATGTCCCTGCGGAGATATTGGCTGGGTTTACCGCGCTCTATTCAGCACTGGTCGCCATGGCGCTGAGCGATGGCGAAAAACTGATCGGCGCGGCCGTTTTGATTGTCGTCTTTTTTGCCACCACCATCGCCTATATCATCAAATACACACCTGACGATGCCAGTCGAAAAGCCCATTTGGCCGTAACGCCTCTGGCATTTCTTGCATGGTCCTACGCAATTTCCTCCGCGGTCTTGGGCGATTATTATCTGCCCTTTTTGCCTTTTTGGCGCAGGTCGTGGTGATCGCCCTGTCGATTATCGTCAAGCCAGGCGAATAGACGCAATGGCAAAAAGAAAACCCGGCACTTCAAAAGTACCGGGCTTCCTTCATCGTTGAGGAGGAGGTTAGGAAGTTTATTGGGCGGCGTTAGGCACCGCGCCATCATTGATGCTGGTCCCGTCGGTGGAGAAGGCGAGCTTTTCGCCTTCCACATCAACTGTGACCTTCTGGCCATCAATAATTTTGCCGCGCAAAATCTGCTCGGCAAGTTCGTCTTGCAAATTGCGTTGAATCACCCGTTTCAAAGGCCGTGCCCCGTAAGCCGGGTCATAGCCTTCATTGGCAATCCACTCGCGCGCTGCCGGGCTGAGTTCGATCTCAATGTCGCGCTCATCAAGCAGCTTGCGCAAACCTTTCATTTGCACATCGACAATGGCGCCCATATCGGACCGGGCCAAACGGTGGAACAATAAGATCTCATCCACCCGGTTCAAAAACTCGGGCCGGAAATGACCTTTCACGGTATCCATCACCTTGCCGCGCACCAGATCAACCGGCTCGCCTTCTTGCTGCTCAACCAAATATTCAGAACCTAAGTTTGAGGTCATGATCACCAGCGTATTGCGGAAATCGACCGTGCGGCCCTGCCCATCGGTCAAGCGCCCATCATCGAGCACTTGCAGCAACACGTTGAACACATCCGTGTGGGCTTTTTCGATCTCGTCAAACAAGATCACTTGATAAGGCCGACGGCGCACCGCTTCGGTCAACACGCCACCCTCATCATAGCCAACATAGCCCGGAGGCGCGCCGATCAACCGGGCGACCGAATGCTTTTCCATAAATTCGGACATATCCAGCCGCACCATTGCGGTTTCATCGTCGAACAAAAAGTCTGCCAAGGTTTTGGTCAATTCGGTTTTACCCACACCGGTTGGCCCGAGGAACATGAATGAGCCCATCGGGCGATTCGGATCTTGCAACCCGGCCCGCGAACGGCGCACCGCTTTGGAAACAGCGGTCACTGCCTCTTGCTGGCCGATCACCCGGCGGGCAAGTTCATCTTCCATGCGCAACAGCTTATCGCGTTCGCCCTCGAGCATCTTGTCGACCGGCACACCAGTCCAGCGGCTCACCACATGCGCAATGTGCGCCGGGCTAACCACTTCTTCCAACATGGCTTCGGTGACATTGTCAGCGTCGCATCATTTTCCGCTTCAGCGGCCGCAATTCTTTGCTCCAGCCCGGGAATAACGCCATAGGCCAGCTCACCAGCGCGACCCAGATCGCCAGAGCGTTGGGCATTTTCAAGCTCGGTGCGGGCATGATCCAACTCTTCTTTGAGTTTTTGCCCGGCGCCCAGCCGCTCTTTTTCTGCCACCCAACGCTGGTTCAGCGCATTGGCTTCTTCTTCCAGATCGGAAAGCTCGGCTTCCAATTTTTCCAACCGCGCTTTGGAGGCGTCGTCAGTTTCTTTTTTCAGCGCTTCGCGTTCAATCTTCAATTGAATGATGCGGCGGTCCAGCTCGTCCAGGGCTTCGGGCTTGCTGTCCACCTGCATGCGCAAACGTGCTGATGATTCGTCCACCAAATCGATGGCCTTATCCGGCAAGAACCGATCCGTAATGTAGCGGTTGGACAAGGTGGCCGCAGACACCAAAGCGCTATCAGAAATCCGCACCCCATGGTGCAGCTCATATTTTTCTTTCAAGCCGCGCAGAATGGAGATGGTGTCTTCAACCGTTGGCTCGGCCACAAACACAGGCTGAAACCGCCGCGCCAAAGCCGCGTCTTTTTCAACGTGCTTTTTATATTCGTCCAATGTGGTCGCACCCACACAGTGCAACTCACCCCGCGCCAAGGCAGGCTTCAACAGGTTCGACGCATCCATGGCGCCATCGCCTTTACCGGCGCCCACAAGCGTGTGCATTTCATCAATAAAGAGGATGATTTTCCCCTCTTCCGATTGCACTTCATTGAGCACGGCTTTCAAGCGCTCTTCAAACTCGCCACGATATTTTGCGCCGGCAATCAGCGCGCCCATATCCAGTGACAAGAGCTTTTTGTTTTTCAGGCTTTCCGGCACGTCCCCATTGATGATGCGCAGCGCCAAGCCTTCGGCAATCGCGGTTTTACCCACGCCCGGCTCACCAATCAAAACAGGGTTGTTTTTAGTCCGACGTGACAAAACCTGCACCGCGCGACGAATTTCTTCATCACGGCCAATCACAGGGTCCAGCCGCCCATCGCGGGCATCCTGGGTGAGATCGCGTGCATATTTTTTCAAGGCATCATAGCCTTCTTCCGCGCTTTGGCTGTCGGCGGTGCGGCCCTTACGCAATTCATTGATTGCGTCGTTAAGGCCGTTGGCGGTGAGCCCGGCTGCGGCCAGTGCTTTGCCCGCATCGGTATCTTTTTCAATGATCAGCGCCAGCAAAAGCCGCTCAACGGTGACATAGCTGTCGCCTGCTTTGTCCGCAGCCTTTTCAGCTGTTTCAAAAACACGCGCCATCTCGCGGCTCAAATAAAGTTGGCCAGCGTCACCAGATACAGATGGGATTTTTTTCAATGCAGCTTCTGTAGCGGCGCGCACAGCTTTTGCATCGCCACCTGCCCGCTGGATCAAGCCAGAGGCCATGCCTTCATTATCATCCAGCAAAACTTTTAAAAGATGCAGCGGCTGAATTGCTGATGACCAGCAGAAAGCGCGCCAGATTGGGCAGATTGAACAAAACCGCGTGCCCGCTCGGTATATTTCTCGATATTCATTTCTCAACTCTCCATCTCTCGCCCATTCTAAGCCGCCTAAAAAGCACGGGTTAAAACGTCTCGAAGCGTTGTTGTTTCAACTTAACCTATGGCGCCCATTTTTGGCACGCCGTACTGTTAGATTAGATATAGGTGCACTTCGCACGGAAAAAAAGAGTTTAGGCCAAAATAAATGCCTCTTTTGGCTCTGCTTTTAGAAAAAATGCAGATAGCCACCGACAATAACCAATAGCGCGCCAAGCCGGAAAATCCAGCCCGCAACCCGCTGTTGGCGGAAGCCTTTTGTCCCTTTTTTCACCTCTTCAAAATTGCCCAAAACCGGCACTTTCGACGGCCCGTCTTTAAAGCCACCACCAATCATATGCATAATAGCACCCGCCAGCGCCACCAGCCACCCAATCATAAATATGTTGAACCCGTTCGCTTCTAAGCTCGTCATTATTGTTTCAAACATCATCATCTCAAACTGATTTCGCAAAACACGGATAGCTTATCGCGACTTTGCGACATAAGCCAACGATCCAGCATTGGCAATTTTCGCACCATGCGTTAAATTCCTGCCACTCAGATGCGAAAAGGCCACTGCCTCAATGAATCAGCCACAAATCACCGCAAGCTCAAGCGTTGCACCCCATCAGCCGAAACGGGTGGCGGTGCTGGCCTATGATGAGCTGTGCACATTTGAATATGGGATTGCGGTGGAGATTTTTAACACCTTGCAACCAGACATCGCGCCGCAATATCAATGCGAAACTGTGCCCGTCGAATCGGGCATGCTGCGTTTGGCAGGCGGACTAGCGGCCCATTGTGTTGCCCAATGCGAGCGTCTTGCCGAGTTCGATCTGATTATTGTGCCGGGCTGGCCCCTGCATAAATCGATTTCAGCTGAATTGGCTGCGGCACTGCACAAAGCACATCAAAGTGCGCCCGCTTTATGACCATTTGCTCGGGCATATTTTTGCTCAGCCGAATCGGTCTCACCCAAGGCCACACCATCACCACCCACTGGCAGTTTATCGCGCAACTCAAAGCCGAGACTTCGAGCGAAACCATCGAAGAGAATGTGCTTTACTGTCGAGATCGCCAGATTATGAGTTCGGCGGGATCAGCCGCAGGCATCGATTTAGGCCTTGAAATCGCGCGGCAAGATTATGGCACCGAAACCGCCAACCGCATGGCCCAACGGCTGGTGCTGCCTGCCCATCGCGCGGGGGGTCAAAAGCAATTTGTGCCCCGCCCCATCGCCGCGCCGCAAAAAGGCCAATTGGCTGCATATTTGGACCATGTGCGACAAAAGCTCGATGAGCCGTGGCCGATCAAAAAGCTGGCCAACCTCTGTCACATGTCTGAACGCACGTTGATGCGGAGATTCCAAGAAATTGTGGGCCTTAGCCCAAGCCAATGGCTGAACCGGGAACGAATCTATTTCGCTCGCTCGCTGTTGGAAAAAGACCACTTTACGATGGATGAAATTGCGCAAAAGGCCGGGTTCAACACACCAGAAACCATGCGCCACCATTTCCGCACCCAGCTCAACATCAGCCCGGCGCATTATCGCAATCAGTTTATGGCCATAAAAAAAGGACGGATAAACCGTCCTTTAAATTATTCTGCTGCAGCTGTCTTTTTGGTCGGCACGTCAGGCTTGGTGGGCACTTCTTGGCTCACCTCATCCCCTGCGCCCAATTTAGGCTGCGGTGCATCGGCCAAATCGGCATCCCCTGTCGGCTTGCGACGCGGACGGCGCGCACGTGGCGCCCGCTTCGGCTTTTCTGGCTGCGCCGCTTCATCGTTGGCAGGCTGATCAGAACTCTCATCATCCGATTGCCCTGCGTCAGACGCATTCGATTGCTCTGCAGACGCCTCCGATGACTTATCTTCAGATGTCTGATCTTCTGAGTCACGATCTTGCCGTGGATCTTGGTCATCCCGATCACGACGCTGTTCTTGGCGTGCCTGGTTCTGCGCTTGGGCGGCAGAAATGATGCGGAAATAATGCTCAGCATGCTGAAAATAGTTTTCGGCCATGACGGAATCGCCAGAAGCCTGTGCGTCGCGCGCGAGCTGCACATATTTCTCAGCAATGTGAGACGCGTTGCCACGCACCTTCATATCAGGTCCGTTGCTCTCATAATTGCGAGAAAGTGGATTGACGTTTTTCCGACCGTTACCACGGCCGCGCGAACGTTTATTCTGTTGTCCAGGTCTCATACGATGACTTCAAACTTTTCTTACATTTGCGCCGAAAAGAACACACCAAACCGTAACTATCACATTGCCCCAAACGATGGTTTGGATGTGACTTATTGTTGGTCGCTATATGCCGGCTGTCCAGCTTGCTGGGGGCAAAATCACCCTAGATGTACAGGTAAAATCTTGCGGTCAATGAATGAACACCAATCCCAACTAGCTCTGGCAACCTATATGCTTCGGAAAAAATTTCCAAGTGAAAATTTTAACTTTGGCCATTCCTGTGGGCATTTACCCAGTTTCACCAAGAAATCTGGGCAACTCTATTGTACCCAGAAAGATCTTTGAAAAAGGTTACTTGCGTGGCGCCGACTTTTTTCGCCGCATTTTCCAGCCGTTCTGCCTGCTGAAAACCAATTTCAAACAGTATTTTTCCGCCAGGTTGCAACCGGGCTCTGGCCGCGGCCAAAATCTGATGATAGGCCGCCATGCCTCATCCTCAGCAAACAAGGCCAGCTCTGGGTCGAACCCCAAAGCCTCCTGATTCATGTCCCCGCGCTCGCTTTGAGCAATGTAAGGCGGGTTGGACACGATCAAATCAAACACCTCTGACGCTGGAACCGCTGAAAACCAATCGCTTTTTATAAACGCCAGCCGCGCGTCCAGCCCATGTTCAGCAGCATTCTGCGCCGCCATCTTGAGCGCCCCGTCGGCAATATCGGTTGCAATACCGTGCGCATCGGGGCGTTCGGCCAAAATGCTGATGGCGATGCACCCTGTGCCGGTGCCCAGATCGATAAAACGCCCTTGCGGTGGCAACAGGTCAATAGAGCGATCCACCAACACTTCTGTATCCGGGCGGGGCACCAGGCAATCTTCATTAAGGCGAAAATCACGCCCGTAAAACGATGCCGTGCCCAAAATGCGGGCCACAGGCTCCTGCGCCATCCGTCGCGTTGCGAAATCAGCCATCACAGCGACAATATTGGCGGGCACCACATCTTTTTCGCGTGCGATCAATTGCGCTTGGTCGATATTTGCGGCGGCGCATAACAGCAATCGCGCATCCAGCGCAGCCGTTTCAATATCTTGCGCTGCAAATGCTTGCCGCCAAAAAAGCCGCAGAGCACCGAACGACATGGGGCCATCAGGCCGCAACATTTTAGGTGGCTTCCTCGTCCATCATCGACAATTGCGCCGCTTGGTTTTCAGTGATCAAGGCATCGATCATTTCATCCAGCGCTTCACCGGCGATCAGCTTGTCCAGCTTATAAAGCGTGAGATTGATCCGGTGATCGGACACGCGCCCCTGTGGGAAATTGTAGGTCCGAATCCGTTCGGAGCGGTCACCTGACCCCACTTGGTCGCGCCGTGCTTCAGCCCGCGCACTGTCGCGTTCTTGCTGTTGCATATCATAAAGCCGTGCCCGCAAAACCTTCATCGCGTTGGCGCGGTTTTGGTGTTGCGATTTCTCAGACGAAATCACCACAACCCCTGTGGGGATGTGGGTGATGCGCACCGCACTATCGGTGGTGTTCACGTGCTGGCCACCGGCGCCAGAGGCGCGCATGGTGTCGATCCGCAAATCTTCACCGCGAATTTCAATGTCGATATCTTCCACCTCAGGCAACACCGCCACCGTGGCGGCAGAGGTGTGAATGCGTCCACTCGATTCGGTTTCCGGCACCCGCTGCACCCGGTGCACGCCTGATTCGAACTTCAAGCGCGCATAAACGCCATTGCCCTTAATGCTGGCGACAATTTCTTTATAGCCGCCCATTTCGCCTTCGCTCTCTTCCATGATCTGGACTTTCCAGCCATTCAGTTCAGCGTGGCGTTGATACATGCGGAACAAATCCCCTGCGAACAAAGCCGCTTCATCGCCGCCCGTGCCCGCACGCACCTCCAAGATCGCCGATTTATCGTCCGCCTCATCTTTGGGCAGCAGCATCAAGCGAATTTCTTGCGTCAGCGATTCGATTTTTTTCTTTCAGCTCATCGCGCTCAAGCTCGGCCATCTCGGCCATCTCTTTGTCGCCTGATGCCAAAATCTCATCCACGCCCTCCAAATCAGACTTGGCGGATTTAAACTCGCGGATTTTATCGACATAGGGCTGCAGATCCGAATATTCCTTGGACAGCTTCACATAGGTTTCCGGATCGGGATGGGCCGCCATCTCGCCTTCAACCGTGTCAAAGCGGTGCAATAAAGCATCCAATTTTTCTGCAGGTAGTTTCGCCATAACAGCTCAGACTTTCACTTATAGAGGTAGATGTTGGCGGTCAGCCAAATCATAAATCAAATCGCGGATGACCAGCGGATCACCGCCTTCATCCAACGCCGCGCATATTTGCCCGCGAATGGCTTGAAGATCAAGAGACAAGACAAGCTCTTTAATCTGACCAATCGATGAGGCCGCCATGCTCAGCCGGTCAATGCCAATCGCCAACAAAGCCAGTGCCTCAATCGGCCGCCCGGCCAACTCGCCACACATGGTCAGGGGCACATTATGCTTTTTCGCCGCATCAGCAATATGTTTGAACGCCCGCAACCTTGGGATTGCAATCGGATCATAACGCCGCACCACCCGCGCATTGGCCCGATCAGACGCGGTCAGGAACTGCACCAAATCGTTGGACCCGATGGACACAAAATCCGTCATCGGCAACAAATGATCCAATTCGAACAAAAGCGACGGCACCTCAATCATGGCGCCGAAGCGCAATTTCGAGGGTCGATCAAAGCCTGCATTGTCCAACCGCTTTAGTTCCACATCGAGCACCTTGCGTGCTTCCCGGAATTCTGCAGCGTCGGTAACCATGGGCACCAAAATATCCAATTCGCGACCATTCGCAGCCTGCAACAAGGCGCGAATTTGCGTGCGGATCAGCCCGGGCCGGTCCAGCGCCAAACGCAATGAACGCCACCCCATGGCAGGGTTCTCTTCGGCTTCGGCCCGCAAATAGGGCACCACCTTGTCGCCACCAATATCAAGCAACCGGAAAACGATTGGGCGATCACCAACCAATTCCATTGCTTCGCGATAAAGCTCCACCTGCTCGGCCAACCGCGGCAGTTTCGAGGCGATCATAAATTGCAGCTCGGTGCGGAACAGGCCAATGCCCGCCGCGCCCGTATCTTCAATCGCTGGCAAATCGGCAATCAAGCCAGAATTGTGCAGCAAAGTGATCTTTGCGCCATCGCGGGTGATCGCCGGTTTATCGCGCAGCGCGGCAAAGCGCTCTTGCCGCTTGGCGCTCATGCGCACCTTATCGGCATAGGTAGCCGCCACATCAACCGATGGGCGCAAATGCACAATGCCCTGCTGACAATCGAGAATAATATCGTCGCCAGTTTCGCACATGGCGGCAATGTTTTGCACCTGTCCGCACACACTCAGCCCCAGCGAGCGCGCAACGATGGAGACGTGGGCGGTCATGCCGCCCTCCTCCAACACAACGCCGCGCAGCTTGCGCCGGTCATATTCAAGCAATTCCGCCGGCCCCATATTCCGCGCGACCAAAATCGTATTGTCAGGCAACTCATGGCCGAAAACCTTGGAGCCGCCGGTCAAAACCCGCAGCAACCGGTTGGCCAAATCATCCAAATCATGCAGACGATCGCGAATATAGGGATCTGTTTGCCGCATCATGCGTGCGCGGGTGTCATTTTGCACCCGCTCAACCGCCGCCTCCGCCGTCAAGCCTGCGCCCACCGCTTCGCGCAAGCGCCGCACCCAGCCCCGGTCATGGGCAAACATGCGGTAGCTTTCCAATATTTCGCGATGTTCTGACCGCGCCTGCATATCGCCGCGATTGAACATGTCGTCAATCGTCACCCGCATGGTGCGGATCGCGGATTCAAGACGCTCTTTTTCCTGATCCACATCTTCGGCAACAAAATTCATCACCACGACCCGCGGATCGTGCACAAACACTTTGCCCAGCGCGATGCCGTCGGAATAACCAGCGGCTTCCAGCGAGCGCGGCCGCCGCAGCTCAATCTCGGACCCCGGCGTGATCAGGCTATCAAATTCGGTGGTCGAGACCATTTCGGCCAGCAAAGTGGCCGTGGTCATCAAGGCTTCGGTTTCATCTTCGCGATAAAGCCGACTTTCAACCGATTGAACGTCCAACACCCCAAGGGTTTGACCCGCGCGCAACACCGGCACCCCCAAGAACGACTGGTATGGGTCTTCCCCGGTTTCAGGACGATAGGCAAAGGCAGGGTGCTTTGGCGCGTCGGCCAAATTCAACGACATCGCTTCAGACGCGATCAAGCCAACAAGGCCCTCGCCCAACCGCAAGCTGGTTTTGTGCACCGCTTCGCGCTTCAAACCATGGGTGGCAAACAGCTCCAAAGCGCCATCATCACGCAAAACATAGAACGAGCACACATCGGCCCGCATACTGTCCGCGATCAACTCAACGATCTTATCCAACCGCTCCTGAATGCCCAATGACTCTGCCATTGTTTCGCGCAATCTGCGCAGCAATTCACGTGGGCCAGCTATTGTGTGTGCCATCCGCCCCTCAACCCGCCGAAGCGCGCTGCCTTATTGGGCCAAATCGGCTTATGCCTCTGCTATATCCAGGCCATAATAGGTGTGGAGTGCCCGCACCGCCAATTCGGCATATTCTTCTCAATCAACACACTGGTCTTGATCTCGGATGTCGTAATCAATTGTATATTAATACCCTTATCAGACAGGGCGCGGAACATCGACGCCGCAACGCCAGCATGGGACCGCATCCCCACCCCAATAACCGAAATTTTGGCCCCGCCTTTGGAGCCGGAAATCGAATCAAATTCTAAACTTGTTTCCCCCGCTTCTTTTAGCACCGTCAGGGCCTTGTCAAATTCAACGTCGGGAATGGTAAAGGTAATATCGGTGGATTTGCCGTCATCTGAAATGTTTTGCACAATCATATCCACAACGATTTGCGCGTCGGCCAAGGGGCCAAACACGGCGGCAGCGACGCCCGGATTGTCCTTGACGCCGCGCAAGGTGATTTTCGCCTCTGATTTGGCGCAGGTCACACCGGAAACAATTTGCTTTTCCATAATCTCATCCTCATCACACACCAGCGTGCCTGGGCCTTGCCAGTCGCCATTTTCGCCCAAGGGCGGAACCTGATCGGGGTCATCAAAACTTGAGCGCACCACAAGGCGCACTTTTTTCGCCATCGCCAATTCGACTGAACGGGTTTGCAACACTTTAGCCCCTAAAGAGGCCATTTCGAGCATCTCTTCAAAGCTGATCCGCTCAATCCGCCGCGCCTTCGACACAATGCGCGGATCCGTGGTGTAAACCCCATCCACATCCGTATAAATATCGCACCGATCCGCTTCCACAGCTGCGGCAACCGCCACCGCGCTTGTGTCTGACCCGCCGCGCCCCAATGTGGTGATGCGCTTGTGCGGCGATACCCCTTGGAACCCGGTGACCACACAGACCAAGCCCGCATTCATCCGGTCGAACAGCAAGGTGGGGTCAATATTGGTGATCCGCGCCGCCCCATGGGCATCGCTGGTTTCAATCGGCACTTGCCACCCGGCAAAAGAGCGCGCGGGCACGCCCATTTCTTGCAACGCAATCGACATCAGCCCGGCTGACACTTGTTCGCCTGAGGCCACAACCGCATCATATTCGCGCGCATCATGCACCGGCGCTGCGTCCCGTGCCAACGCCACCAGCTCGTTGGTCTTGCCAGACATGGCCGACACCACAACACACACTTTGTGGCCTGCATCCACTTCACGTTTCACATGCCGGGCCGCATGCCTGATCCGCTCAATGTCGGCCACCGAGGTGCCGCCAAATTTCATCACAATTGTCGCCATGGCGCGCTTTCCTAATATTATTCTGCCCGATTGGCGTTAAAATACCTCGGGTTGGGCCGCGAGTTGTTGGCCCCGCGCCGACAATGCTCGCGCGCGTCAAATGCCACAAACTGGCATTTTGATCAACTAAAACGGCGCTGAATTCGCGATTCGGGCACATTTCGCGCCATTTGTCATATTGACAGCCTAGCAAATGTGACTGATTGATCCGAAAGTGTTCGGTGCGCCGTTTCCAAGGCGGACCTGAAAAAGTGAAGTGTGCAAAGGACAGGAAAATGGCCCAAACAACCATCCACCAAGATGAAGTTGAACGGTTCAACGCCATGGCCGACGAATGGTGGGACCCTAAAGGCAAATTCAAGCCCTTGCACAAGTTCAATCCCGTGCGCCTCAGCTATATCCGCGAGCAAGTGATTGGCCATTTCGGCCTCAACCAAACCGCGCGCGAACCGTTCAAAGGCTTGCGCTTGCTCGATATTGGCTGCGGCGGTGGCCTATTGTGCGAACCCATGAAGCGTTTGGGTGCCGATGTGGTGGGCGCTGACGCGGGCGAAAAAAACATTAAAATCGCCCAAATCCACGCCGAACGCTCCGAACTCGACATCGACTATCGCGCCACCACATCAGAAGCGCTGGCGGAAGCGGGCGAACAATTTGATGTGGTGCTGAATATGGAAGTGGTGGAACATGTGGCCGACATTAACCTCTACCTCACCAGCTGCGCCAAACTGGTCAAGCCCGGCGGGCTGATGTTCGTCGCCACCATCAACCGCACCTTCAAAGCCTACGCCCTCGCCATTATCGGCGCCGAACACATTTTGCGCTGGCTGCCCAAAGGCACCCACTCCTACGACATGCTGGTGACCCCCGAAGAAATCACCTCCAACCTCAAACGCAACGGCATGCAGATCAAAGACAAGCTAGGCGTCAGCTATCATCCGCTGGAAGATGCGTGGAAAAAATCCAAAGACATGAGCGTCAATTATATGATGCTGGCGCAACGGCCGAAGGGCTAGTGAAGCGCTCAAAGCAACTTGGAAGCGCAGGCTGCCTGAAAGGAAGATTTGCGAATGGTGGCCTGCTAGGCAGTCTTGAGAAGAGGATTTATGGCATAACGTTCGGTACCGTTTTGCATCAACCCGGTCAGTTCGCGCGCTGAACTAGGCACCCCATAATAATAGCCTTGGATCTCATCACACCTACATTCTTCCAAGAAATCACGCTGTTGGTTAGTCTCTACACCTTCAGCGATTGTGGAGATGCTTAAGCTTTTGGCCAATGAAATTATGCCTTTTACAATTCGCTGATCGCTGGCGCTCCAATTCACATCTTTAACAAATGATCGGTCGAGCTTTATCCTGTCGATTTCGAATTCGCGTAAGTAACTGAGGGAAGAGTAACCAGTTCCAAAATCATCAAGCGCCACTCGTGCCCCCATCTCCCGAATTGAGTCTAGCGTGTATTTAGTTCGATTAGAGTTCTCAAGAAACAAACTTTCTGTAACTTCTAGTTCGAGCGTTTTAGGAGCTAGATTGTGTTTGCTGCAAGCCTCTTCGATATAACGCGGCAGATTTGCATCAAGAAACTGTCGCGAAGATAGATTTACGGAAATGCGGAAAGACTTGCCGAATTGACTATTCAATTTTGCTGTTTCACAACATGCTCGATCTAAGACCTGCCTGCCCAATTCATCAATAAGGCCAGTTTGCTCTGCAATTGTTATAAACAGGTCGGGACCGATCGCGCCATACTCTGGATGATTCCAGCGCGCCAATGCTTCAAAACCGACAAGTCGTTCTCCATCCACCACCACTTGAGGCTGAAAAGCGACATCGAGCGCACCGTCTGAAACGGCTTTGCGCAAGTCTTGCTCCAATTTGTGTCGGTATGCGGCCTCTTCGGCCATCTTCATTTCGAACTGCACAATCGATGGCGAAGTGGGTTCTTTCGCCTTGTAGAGTGCGATGTCTGCAGACTTGTAGGCTTCATGAATGTCGAATTCATCGTCTTGGATCAAATACACCCCAAACGAACAACCAACCAGTATTTCTAGGGAACCAACTTGGACCTTTGCACTAATTGCTGCCTCCAACTCCTCGCAGAGTTTTTGAGCTTTAAGTGCATCAATGTCTGACGACATTACACAAACACCAAATTCATCTCCCCCCAGGCGTGATACAAGCGCCCTTTGCTTTATCGTCGCTCTCAAGCGCTCAGCCACGATCTGAAGCAACTTATCGCCGACCGAATGCCCGTAACAGTCATTAACGTTTTTGAAGCCGTCCAGGTCCATTACGATGAATGCTGCTTGCAAACCTTCTTGCTCCTTGAGCAATAGGTTGACTTGTTCGATGAATGCTTTTCGGTTGAGAGTGCCGGTCAATACGTCATGATTTGCAATGTGCTGCAAGTCGGCTGTACGTTCCTCAACACGCAATTCAAGTTCGTCGCGCGCGCGCAAGAGTTCGATTTCTGTTGTCTTCTTGTCAGTTATGTCTTGCAACGTACCGGCAAATTCCACAGGTGCGCCGTCGTTGCCGAACAAGGGTTCCGCAATCTCACGTACATGCCGAATTTCATCGTCGGGCATGATAACGCGATACTCAATATCGTAGGCACCAAAACCAACGTCGCCTTTTTTTTGAATCGATCTCGCGCACCAATTCTCTGTCTTCAGGGTGTACAATGTTGTCCGCGCGGTTCTTCATGGCATCAAAAGCCTGAGTGAACGAAACGCCCAAAATGCTTGCAAATTGATCCGAACAAGAAATCAGGCATTTGTCGCGTACTGACCATCGCCAATTACCAAGTCGTGCCATTTGCTGTGCTTGTGAAAGGGCTTCCTCAGCCATCGATTTTTCGGTCGTTTCAAAAGCCAAGCAACCGAGCCCAACGGCGTCGCCATTTTGATCCTTTACAACGAAGCGATTTTCTTCGTGCACTTCAAGTGAACCGGCCTCGTCACAGGGGACAACCCTTTGCAATAGGCCTTCATCCATGACCTTTCGATCCATCGCTCGTACACGATCAGCTCGGTCAGACCCAAAAATTGCTTCTGGTGATTGATTGATAAGTTCGCTTTTTTCGCGACCCATTGTGCTCGCAAAATGTTGGTTTACGAAGCGATATTCACTGTTCTTATCTTTAAACCAAAGATCGAATTTTCCATACTCATCAAGTGCCCGTAACCAACTCTCATATAAAGCACACTTTTCGCGCAGCTCAATCAGTTCATGCAGAAGATTGTTCGTCATATCAGCCTCGATTTCAGCAGCTATGCAAACATGTTTGCAGAAAAAAACTATTAAGATGTATTTGCAGTTTATTCTTTGGTTAACTCCGAATGAAGCGCTGTTTGTCCTCTACGCGATTGTTGAAGCAACTGCCCGTTAGTGGATTGCGGCGATGCACGCTATGATGTTCGATGAAAAAAACCTAGCGATACCGATCTTGAATAGCGTTTTCCTAAATGGAAGCCGGTTGCTTACAATCAAGATTCAGAAATGATAGGAGGTCATTGAATGAATGACGAAAAGGGACTCAAAGCGGTCATTGGAGTCGCTTGACATCATACCTGATCAAGCGAAGCGCTAACCGCCCCCCCTCGTCATTATCGGACTTGATCCGAGGCCACGTCACCCAAACACGTGCCGCCCACATAAGTGATGCCGGCGCAAGGCCGGAATGGCACCGGGGTTTGACTGCCGTTGATTGACAATTACCACCTTCGTCACCCCAACCACCACCGTCACCCTCGGGCTTGACCCGAGGTCCATGCAGCGTCAACAATTACGCACCTACCTGGTCGCCCATCCACAATTGTCGTCGAATAGATCATCCTAAAATGGGTCGGTTAGGCAGTGGGCAAAGGTCGCGAACGGGCTCCAGTCTCCCTCGCACACCAAACAAAACGCCCCCTCGACAATTTCTGTAACCTAATAAAAACAATTTTGAATGTAGCTTTACGACAACCACGAATTTGGCCATTTTGGTGGCTGCACCTATGGACTTTTTTTATTGCGCCGCAATGTCTGCTCAGCTACTGGCGCCGGGCTTTGGGCAGGCTGGCGCTTTGCCCCGGCGGGCAGGATTGACGAGGAAATGGCATGATCAACAAATATAGATGGTATGAGATTATTGGCATCTAGTCGGGCATTGCCATTTTCCTCACCTTTATCCTCGCGCCCTTTTTTGAGGCATTTTTGGTGTCGTTGCGGCCGTGGCAAAAAATCATCTCCATACCTTACGAAGTGATCACCGAAGGGATGAGCTTTGATGCCTATTTCTCGGTGTGGGAGCATGTGCCGCTGCTGGGCCATTATATCTGGAACAGCATGTTTATCGCCACCAGCGTCACCATCCTTACCCTGATCGCGGTGATCCCGGCCGCCTGGGCCTTCGGGCGATTTGACTTTAAGGGACGCGCGGCGCTGCTCACGGGGTTTTTAACCATCACCATGATCGGCCCGACAGTGTTTGTGCTGTCCTTTGCCTTTTTGTGGACACCGGAGATGCAGCCTTTGCCCTTGGGCTTACACCCCTACGCCACCGGTTCAGTCGCCCGTTGGAACGAAGTGATGGCCGCGAGCCTAATCGGCATTTTGCCGGTACTGGTCATATTTCCCTTTCTCCAGCGACATATCGTTGCTGGCTTAACCGCAGGCGCGGTGAAAACCTGAAAGTGCGCGTGATGGCGTGATTTCTTCGGTGTCGCCAAAATCGAAAATTTAGTGCGACACAGCGTGAGCCGTGCTAGTCTGAGCCTGCAAAAACCCTGTGCAGGCGTGACCATATGAAACAGCTTTATCTCGGCATTTTGCCGCTGCTCGTCGGTATTTTTTTCATCATGCTGGGCAATGGCATGCAGTTTACGCTTGTGGGTGTGCGCGGTGACCTTGAGGGGTTTTCCCCTAGCGCGCTTGCTGTGGTCACTTCTGCCTATTTCGGCGGCTTTTTGCTGGGCGCCCGGTCGGCGCCGATCATGATCCGTCGCGTCGGCCATGTGCGTGTTTTTGCGGCGGTGGGCAGCTTCTTGTCCGCGGCGCTTATTGCGCTAACACTCATTGTTGAACCTTGGGCATGGATCCTGTTGCGCGTGCTGATCGGGTTTTGTATGGCGGGCATCTATGTCACCGCTGAAAGTTGGCTCAACGCAGAAGCCACGAACCAGAACCGTGGCCAGATTCTCTCGATCTATATGATTGCCCAGACACTCGGCGTCATTGGCGCACAAGGCCTGCTCGCGTTCGGCGATGCTGCAACGGCACGTCTTTTCATCGTTGCATCAATATTGGTGTCGATTTCGTTTGGCCCAATCCTGCTTTCAGTGTCGCCCACGCCGGCAACCCAAACGTCCCGCCCCATGCCGCTGCGCGAGCTTTTCCGCGGCTCGCCACTTGGCACGGTTGGTATTTTCTTTCTCGGCACCATTTACGCGACCCAAGCGGGCATGAGCCCGGTTTACGGCGCGCGAATCGGCCTTTCGGCGCAACATGTCGCGCTCTTCATGGCCATGCTGTTTACCGGGCCGTTGCTCATGCAGGTACCGATTGGCTGGATATCCGACCGGGTCGATCGGCGCTATGTTATTTTCGCCGCCTCGGGCTTGGGCGCAATCTTTTGCCTGTTCGGCGCAGCATGGGTAATGCCCTGCCGGTCCTCCTGGCGATCGCATTTTTGTCTGGTGGTGTCACCATGCCGCTCTATGCGTTGCTGCTGGCCTATGTGAATGATGCGCTGCCGACCGAAGATATGCCTGCGGCCTCAGGCGGGCTTGCCCTCACCTTCGGCTTCGGCGCCATTCTCGGCCCCCTGATCGCAGGTGCTGTAATGCAATTTTTCGGCTCTTATATGTACTGGATAATGCTCGCGACAACCTGTCTTTTCATTGCCCTGTTTGCGCTCTACCGCATGACCCAACGGGCTGTCGTGGCGCCAAGCGAGACAGAAAGCTATCTCGGCGTCGTCCCTTCATCATCTCCAATTGCTGTGGAAGCAGCCGGGCAATGGGCAACCGATCAGGCTAACGATGAAAGCAAGGATTGAGGCTCAAACTTCAGCTCCAAACGCGGATGCCCACACATCAGTCGGTTTCACTTCCCTTCATTGCTGCACTTGGCAAATCGAGTTTTAATTACGCTTTTCTGTCAAACGCAACCGGGCGGTTTCGCCCTTCAGCAATTTATGTAACATCTTAAAAACATTTTTGGATGTAGGCTTACGACATCTACGAAATTGGCCACCCTACCGGCGGCAATAAACACCAATGAGGGCATGGGGCATGATCAACAAATACAAATGGTATGAAGTGATCGGCATTTATTTGGGAATTGGCGTTTTCCTCTCGCTCATGCTTGCACCGTTTTTTTGAAGCGTTTTTGGTGTCGCTCCGCCCGTGGCGCGAAATCATTTCAATCCCTTACGAAATAGTCACAGAAGGCATGAGCTTTGATGCCTATTTTTCGGTATGGAATTATATACCTTTGCTGGGTCACTATATCTGGAACAGCATATTCATTGGCCTCAGCGTAACGGTGCTCAGCCTTATCGCGGTTATCCCCGCGGCATGGGCCTTCGGGCGTTTTGAATTTAAAGGGCGCAGCGTTTTGCTCACTGCCTTTTTGACCATTACCATGATTGGCCCCACGGTGTTTGTGCTTCCCCTGTTCAAGATTTTTCTTAAGGTGGGATTGCTCAACACCTATTGGGCAGTGATCCTGCCGGGCGCCACCTTCTTGATCCCCACCGGCATCTGGCTGTTGCGGTCATATATGATGACCATCCCGCGTGAACTTGAGGAAGCTGCGTGGGTCGATGGCGCCTCGCGGCTCTACATTTTGTGGCGCGTCATTATTCCCATCGCCATGCCGGGGATTGTGGTGGTGGCCACCGCCACCTTTATCGGCGCCTATTCGCAACAATTTGTGCTGTCGTTCGCGTTTTTATGGACGCCGGAGATGCAACCTTTGCCCTTGGGGCTCTACCCCTACGCACAGCAAATTAGTGCGCGATGGAATGAAGTGATGGCCGCCAGCATCATCGGCATATTGCCAGTGTTGCTGATTTATCCATTTCTGCAGCGCCGGATGGTTGCAGGGCTCACCGCAGGCGCGGTCAAACAATAATTGAACTGTACATCCCGCAAGGCACTGCGCAATATTTCAAATCTAATTGTGCTCTTCAGGCAAGCGCGGCAGGGGCATAAAGTCAATGTCATCTTCGATCAACGAGGTGACCTCTTCGGCAGTGGCTTCGCCATAAATGCCGCGTTTTTGCTCAGCGTCATCCGCCATTTTGCGGGCTTCCTCAGCAAAGCGATCGCCAACATATTCCGCTTCGCTTTCCACTTTTGAGCGCAGACGGCGCAACGCTTCGCGCACTTCTTGCTGCTCGGGATGCCCGGCAGACAAGGCCATGGTTTTCTGCGGCGCAGGAGCTTCGGATTTTTGATTGGATTTTTTTGCCGACAGCGGGCGCCATCAGCGCTTTGTTAACCGTGCGGGTGCCGCACAAAGGACACTCCAGAGCACCCTTGTCAGATTGCACATCATAGGCGCTGGCATTTTTAAACCACGCTTCAAATTTATGATCATTCTCGCACACGAGCGAATACTGAATCACGAAGTTCACCTTTTAACTTAACGACACATTTCCATTATGACATATGTCGGTTAACGCTTAACGAAAATTCACGTCGGTTGGCAAATGTTGGCAACCGCGTGCGGGCCTCTTTTATAAGGCTTAAATCGAGCGGCGCAATAATCAAACCGGGCTCATTGTCCGCTTTTTCGGCCAAAATGCGTCCCCAGGGGTCAATAATAAGCGAATGGCCATAAGTTTTACGCCCATTTTCATGGGCACCGCCTTGCGCTGCCGCCACCACAAAACTGCCCGTCTCGATCGCCCGCGCGCGCAAGAGGGCATGCCAATGGGCTTCTCCAGTCGGCACTGTAAAGGCGGCAGGCACCGCCATCACATTGGCCTCAGCATCGCGCAGCGCCGCATATAAATGAGCAAAGCGCATGTCGTAACAAATGGAGAAGCCTAGATTTAGTGCCCCGATAGGGCACACTACTGCGCGTTCACCCGGGCGATAATTATCGCTTTCACGATAAGGATCATCCCCTTCCACATCCGCATCGAACAAATGGATCTTTTCGTAAGTTTCCAACAAATCGCCATTGGGCGAAAACAAATAGGCCCTGTTGAAGAGCCGGCCATCGCCTGCGGGCACCGCCATCGAGCCCACATGCAAAAACAGGGCATTATTGCGTGCAATGTCGGCCAGCGCCCCCAAGGTGCGCTCAACATTCGCTTCTGTGGCCCACTCATCAAGCTGCGCGCGCCGTTCGGCAAACATAACCGACATTTCAGGCGTTTGCAGATAGGTCACACCCTGCGAGGCGGCTGCTTGCGCCGCCTCTGCAATCGCATTGATATTGTCCTCGACCTGCATGGAGCTGCGCATTTGTAATGCGGCAATTTTCATTGGTTTCACCTCAATCAGGAGGCGGCACGCCCTTCAAGCATAGGGTCTAATTTGCCTGCCCGGTCCATAGCAGCAAGCTCGTCAAAACCGCCGACATGAAAATCATCAATAAAGATTTGCGGCACGGTTTGCTTGCCGTTGGCCCGCTGAATCATTTTCTCACGTTCTTGTGGGTGGCCCACTACGGTAATTTCTGTGAACGCAACTTCCTTTTTGTTTAGCAATGCTTTAGCAGCTAAGCAATAGGGGCAGGTTGGCGTTGTATAAAGCTCAATTTTTGGCATATCTCACTTCTCATACTCTTGGTCTGCGCCATCAGGGTTGGGAGGTAACCCGCGCAAAACAAATAACATCAACTCGAGTGATATAATGCGAACGAAGCATTTTGGCTAGAGCTGTAACGGTTGCACCTGTGTCATCACATCGTCAACAAGAACAACGCGACGCCCAATAAGTCGTTCCAGCGCGCCCTCGTTCAATGCAAAAGCACCGCGTACATTTTTCGCCCTGGCCATCGCTGAAAGCCCAACCTGCTGCTGGGTGGGTTTGATGCGGCGCACAAGGTCAAACTCCGCAGGAAGCCCAGTTTCCCGTGCGAGCGCCTTGGCCAACAACCCTGCCTGATTATATCGCCGCGACAAATGACGCCGCCAGTGCAAAGGCACAGGCACAATAACGGCCCCTTGCTCCCAATATTCTGGCGCAGCATTTGCCATAAGGCGCGCGCAATATTCAGCCATATCGTGACGATCGCGATACTTTAGATTGTGCACGAGCTCGCGAGCCTTGTCATTGAACCGCACCGCATACCGCGCCCGATCGAAAGCCGGGGGTTGCGCCAAGCTTCTGCACTTTTTGCATCACGCCCCAAATCCATGGCAAAGGGTAACCCCAACACCGGGCAAATCGGTGCGGTGATCGGCACAATCTGCGCCCAGCAAGGGGCGCACAAATGCTGATGATCAGAAATTGGCGCATCGCAGGCTAGACACACCGGGGGAAAAACCCTATCCAACACCCCGAGCGACATGGCTTTGAGTGCGCGTTTCACTTGCGCATTTCGCGCGTTTGCAATGCCTTTATCAGCCCGAAGCCCCGACATGAAAGGTCTCTCAATGGCACAAAAAAAATCAGGTTAAAAAAATTATTTGACCGCGAGCTTATTGCAAAACGATTGCAAAAGGCCAGCATTTTTCAAACCAAAGACGGTCCCGACAATTTTATTGCCGAGTTGATGATTAATGATCTCAAAGAACGGTTGGGCACCATCACCCGAAAATTTGAAAAAGCATTGCTCCTCGCGCCACACCCCGACTTTTTCGCCAGTGACCTTGAATCTGCGGAAGCGCCGATCGAGTTCGAATATGGCCTGACCTTGCCGCTCCAAGGGAACAGCGAAGTGCCAACCTACAACCCCGCACATTTAGATCTGCCCCATAATGATTATGATTTGATCGTATCGCTGGCCGATTTACAAATACTCGACGATGTGCCTGGCTATTTTGCCCAAGTGCAACATTGTCTTCGTCCGGATGGGTTGTGTGTGGTCGCGGCTCTGGGCGGTGACAGTTTAACAGAGCTGAGGCAGGCTTGGCTAAGCGCCGACGTTGAACATTCAGGCGGGGCCTATGCGCGCGTGGCCCCCTTTATCGACATTCGCGATGGCGGCGCCTTGCTGCAGCGGGCAGGATTTGCGCTGCCGGTCACGGACTTGGAGCATCATGTGGTGCGTTATGGACACCCAATTGCCTTGATGGAAGAATTGCGACAATTCGGGGCGTCTAACCCCCTTCTTGAGCGCCCAAAAAGCTTTGTTAGCCGCGCCCTTTTGCTTAAAGTGGTGGAAAGCTATGCCGAGAAATTTACCGATTCCGATGGCCGCTGCCGCGCAACTTTAGATATGTTGTGGCTGATGGGCTGGACGCCCCACGAAAGCCAGCAACAACCTATGCGCCCCGGCAGTGCCACCAAAAGTCTGAAAGACGCGCTGGGGGATAAATCGGAAAACTAACGCTAAGAGATCGCGTTCGTGAAAGCGGTAGAAATATAGTTAAACATGTCGGTCATCTGGCCGGATAATGTGGTCAATACGACAATAATAACAGCTGAGATAAGCGATGCAATCAAAGCATATTCAATGGCGGTCGCGCCGCTTTCATCTGCATAAAACTGCTGAAATCTAACCATTTTCTACCCCCAAAGCCCCTACAACAGATCGCACAAATGGGCGATCAATGGTTCGTCGGCCGGTGGCATGTCATAGTCGCGCAATTTTTGCGGACGCACCCATTTAAGCGCTTGATGCTCCAGCGCTTGCGGCGTGCCTTGCCACTTTCGACAAACGTAAAGTGGCATGAGAAGGTGAAATTTTTCATAAGAAAACGAGGCGAAGGTCAACGGCGCGAGGCAGGCCTCCTGCGTTTCAATGGCCAGCTCTTCCCGAAGCTCGCGGATCAGCGCATCTTCAGGGCTTTCGCCCATTTCCAGCTTGCCGCCGGGAAATTCCCATAGGCGCCCATATTCTTATCTGCAGGCCGCTGGGCAATCAGCACCCGCCGATCAGCATCAATCAAGCACAAGCCACAACAACCAGTAGCGATTTCTCAGCGCTCAATAGTCTATCCCTTGTCGCTTAGCTGCGATAATCACCATTGATGGTGATATAGCCGTGGGTCAGATCGCACGTGTAAATGGTAGCAGCACCATCACCCAACCCGAGGTCGACGCCAATTTCAATCTGATCATTTTTCATGTAGGCAGCCGCATCTTCTTCACGGTGATGCGGCGACCGCTGGCCCTGGTCGGTCAACAACAAGTCGCCAAACCGGATTTGCAGCTTATCCCGGTCCGCAGGTTCACCAGCCTTGCCCACGGCCATCACCACACGACCCCAATTGGCATCCGCCCCCGCAACCGCAGTTTTCACCAGCGGCGAATTGGCAATTGAACGTGCAATCACATCGGCGCTCTGGTCAGACGTTGCGCCTTCAACCTTCACAATGATCAGTTTTTGCGCGCCTTCGCCATCACACACAATTTGCAACGCAAGATCATGCAAAACCGCCTCCAAGGCCTCAGCAAAAAGCGTGCACCGCGGATCATCCAGTTTGGTGATCGGTTCAATGTCAGCTTTGCCGGTGGCAAACACCAAACAACAGTCAGACGTGGAGGTGTCGCTATCGACGGTGATGGCGTTAAAGCTGGCTTTATTCGCCGTTTTGAGCAGTGCGTTGAGCACATCGGCAGCAATCGGCGCATCGGTAAACACATAGGCAAGCATTGTCGCCATATGAGGCGCAATCATACCCGACCCCTTGGCGATGCCTGAAATGTTGATCTCCACGCCGTCCAAATCCAACGTCGCCCCGGCGCCTTTTGCAAATGTGTCCGTGGTACGAATAGCATTTGCCGCCGCTTCATAGTCGCCGCGTTTGTCGTCGTTCAACTGAGCGATCGCATCCATCATCGGCTGCGGCGCCAGCGGCTCGCCGATCACGCCGGTTGAGGACACAAAGATCTCTTGTGGAACACAGCCGATGAAGGCGGCTGCGGCCTGAGCGGTTTGTTCAACCGTTTGCGCCCCTACTTTCCCCACAAAAGCGTTGGCATTGCCCGCATTGACCAACAGGCCACGGGCAACGCCCTTGTCGATATAGGCTTTGCACCAATCAATCGGTGCAGATGCACATTTGGAGGTGGTGAAAACGCCAGCAACAATCGTGCCTTCGCAAAACTTGGCCAGCAATAAATTTTCGCGCCCCTTATACCCCGCCCCAATCGAAGTGGTGAAAATATCCACCCCCTCGATGGCGGACAGGTCAGCAAATTGCGCGGGCGCCAGTGGCGAAATCTCCAACTCCATCAATGCAGTCCTATTCTACGATTTCGACAGTGATTTTTTTCTTTGTTTTCGGCAACGATTTCCTCAAACTTTTGCGCCAACACACGTTGACGGACCTGCGGCTCAACTTGCGCCAACGCAGGTGGTGCAGAAGCCTTGCGGTCTTCCAATTTGATCACATGCCAACCAAACTGTGATTGAACCGGCCTAGAGATCGCGCCAACTTCAAGCGCATTTGCAGCTTCGTAGAATTCAGGCACCATGTCACCCTCTTTAAAATAACCAAGATCGCCGCCTTGCGCGCCGCTGGGGCCTGTGGACTTTGCCTTCGCAGTTTCAACAAAATCGGCGCCGCCATTCAACTCTTCAACAAGCGCCTTTGCCTCATCTTCGGTTTCAACCAAAATATGCCGTGCGCGCAACTCTTCTTGACCTGCAAAATCCTTGAAAATCGTATCATATTCAGCCTGCACTTCCGCATCAGTGATGGATTCGGCCACAACTTCTTCCAAATAAGCACGGCGCAACGCCCGATCTTCAAGATAGGCTTTGCGGCGCGCAAACACGTCACTCTCTGCCATGCCTTCATCCCGCGCCACTTGTGCCATCACTTTCATGTCCACCAGCATTTGAATGACAAATTGCCGACGCTGCTGCGGCGGGATCTGCGCAATGTCTTGGCCCAAATCTTCAACCGCATACATTAAATCCAGTTCGGTGATGACTGAATCGCCGACCTTGGCCACCACTTTATCCGGATCAAATTGTGGCGCTTGTTGTTGCGTGGCATCCTGTGCCAATGCCCCTGAGACCGCGAAAACCGAACCAACGGTCACAACCCCTCCCAAGACAAGCGCTGAGGTAAAGTTTTTCAGTTGGTGAAGCATTCCGGTCATAAGACGTTCCTTTTCTTTGTGTGGCTGGCCATTTTTGCGGCCAGATACAATTAGCTGTGAGGTTTGCGTGATTTGTGAAGCGTTGACAAGACACTTTGCCAGCACTACATCTCCCAACGCTGCTTTTTTAGTGGCCAAATGTGGCATTTGATCGTGCTGCGTTAAAAAAAACGAACACATTCCTGTCGCCTTGAAGGCATAAAACCCTTTTCTAGGCATCAATAAGGACATCTGTCATGGCATTAGCTGCACTGGCTAAAAAAAATCTTTGGTTCCGCGAACGATCGTCAGGTCAAGAAATATCAGCCGCTGGTTGATGCGATCAACGCAATGGAGCCCGAAATCGCAGCGCTGAGCGATGATGAACTGCGCGCGAAAACGGAACAATTTAAGCAAGAATACAAAGACGGCAAGACGCTGAAAGATCTTTTGGTCCCGGCCTTCGCGGTCGTGCGCGAAGGGGCCAAACGCTCCCTCGGTCAGCGCCACTATGATGTGCAGCTGATCGGCGGCATGGTCCTCAACGACAATTCAATCGCCGAGATGCGCACTGGTGAGGGTAAGACCCTGGTGGCGACTTTGGCGGTATATCTGAATGCCATCGCCGAAAAAGGCGTGCACGTGGTGACCGTGAACGATTATTTGGCCAAGCGTGATGCCGAATGGATGAACCAGGTCTATAGCTTTTTGGGCCTAACCACTGGCGTCATCATTCATGGCATCTCCGAAGATCAGCGCCGCGCTGCTTATCAGGCGGACGTGACCTACGGCACCAACAATGAATTCGGCTTCGACTATTTGCGCGACAATATGAAATATTCGCGCGAGCAAATGGTTCAACGCGGTCACAATTTTGCAATCGTCGATGAGGTGGACAGCATCTTGATCGATGAGGCGCGCACGCCCTTGATCATTTCTGGCCCATCGGAAGACCGCTCTGATCTTTATGTCAAAATCAACGCCCTAATCCCCTTGGTGGAAGAAGGCGATTATGAGTTGGACGAAAAACAGCGCTCCGCCACCTTTACCGACCAAGGTATTGAAAAGCTGGAAGAGGTGCTGCGCAAGGAAGAGTTGATCAAAGGTGATGGGCTTTATGACGTTGAAAACGTCTCTGTCGTGCACCATTTGAACGCCGCGTTGCGGGCCCATAAACTCTTCACCCGCGACAAAGACTATATTGTGCGCAACAATGAAGTGGTGATCGTTGACGAGTTTACCGGCCGCATGATGCCAGGCCGTCGGTTCTCCGAAGGCTTGCACCAAGCCCTCGAAGCCAAAGAAGGCGCTGAAATTCAGCCCGAGAACCAAACGCTGGCCTCCATCACCTTCCAAAACTATTTCCGGCTTTACAATAAGCTGGCCGGCATGACCGGCACCGCCTCTACCGAAGCTGAAGAATTCGCCGATATTTACAAGCTCAATGTGGTGACCGTACCCACCAACCGGCCAACAGCGCGGGTTGATGAGGAAGACGAAGTCTACCGCACGCAAGAAGAAAAATACGAAGCCATTGCCAAAGAAGTGGCGGCGTGTCAGCCCAAAGGTCAGCCTGTTCTGGTGGGCACCACCTCGATTGAAAAATCAGAGCAACTGGCCAGCATGCTGGAAAAAGAGGGCGTGAAAGACGTTAAAGTCTTGAACGCGCGCCAGCATGAGCAAGAAGCGCATATCATCGCCAATGCCGGCATGCCCGGCGCCGTAACCATCGCCACCAACATGGCTGGTCGCGGTACCGACATTCAGCTTGGCGGCAATTTGGAAATGCGCGTTGATCTGGAATGTGACGGCCTTGAAGGCGAAGAGCGCGAAAAAAAGATTGAGGCGATCAAAGCCGAGATTGAAGAAAACAAACAAAAATCACTCGCCGCTGGCGGGCTTTATGTGGTCGGCACCGAGCGCCATGAATCACGCCGGATCGACAATCAGCTGCGTGGCCGTTCTGGCCGTCAGGGCGATCCAGGTCGTTCTAAATTCTATCTGTCATTGCAAGATGATTTGATGCGGATCTTTGCGCCAGAGCGCATGGAATCCATGCTAACCAAACTCGGCCTTGAAGATGGCGAAGCATTTCTCACCCATGGGTTTCAAGCGCCCTGGAGCGTTCACAATCGAAAGTGGAAGCCCGCAACTTCGACATTCGGAAAAACATCCTCAAATATGATGATGTGATGAATGATCAGCGTAAAGTGATCTTCGAACAGCGCCTTGAATTGATGGATGATGACAATGTCAGCGAGACCATCACCGAAATGCGCCACGATGTGGTTGAAGACATCATCCAGCGCTTTGTGCCTGAACGGGCATATCCCGAGCAATGGAATACCGAGGGCCTGAACGAAGCTGCCAAGACCTATCTCAATGTGAATGTGCAAACGGACAAATGGGCAGAGGAAGAAGGCATCGACGTGACAGAAGTCACCGAACGCTTGACCAAAGCTGCCGATGAAACCGCTGCCGCAAAAGCCGCGCAATATACGCCAAACATTATGCGCCAGATTGAAAAGCAGGTCTTGCTGCAATCATTGGACGGCCTGTGGCGCGAACACCTTGTGACCCTTGATCATTTGTCCAAAGTGGTGGGCTGGCGTGCGATTGCCCAGCGCGATCCGCTGAACGAATATAAGCAAGAAGCCTATGAATTGTTCCAGGGCTTGTTGGATCGTTTGCGCGAATTGGTGATCACCCAGATCAGCCACGTGCAAATCCAAACGCCTCAAGAACCTGAAATGCCGAAAATGCAGGAAAGCCACATCAACCCGCAAACCGGCAAAAATGAAGTGGGCGAAGATAGCGATCTGAATATGGATAATTGGGGCAAAGTACGCCGCAACGATCCTTGCCCTTGTGGCTCCGGCAAAAAAATACAAACATTGTCACGGCGCTTACTAGTCGCGACAAAGGCAAAATGAATTCAAAAAGGCGCTTTCTTCAAAGCGCCTTTTTTGTCCTTCGGCATAGGAATTGTGATGACCTCCACTGACTTTGATAAATTGGCCGCGTTCTATGACGCTGACAAAAACAATCTTTGGAATGATTTTTACGAACGCCCGAACTCGATTGCCTTGATGGGCGATGTGGAGGGGCTAGACGTGCTCGATGCCGGATGTGGCGCGGGCAAACATAGCGTCGACCTTTTGGCCAACGGCGCGAAGGTGCATGGCTTTGACATGAGCGAAAATATGCTCGACTTTGCCAAGGCAGCTCTAGGCGATCAGGTCAATTTCAAACTGGCAGACCTTTCGGAAAAACTGCCCTATAACAACGCGCAATTTGATGCGATTTTGTGCGCCCTTGCGATGCACTATCTCAAAGATTGGGCAATGCCCCTGTCCGAATTTTATCGCTTGCTCAAGCCTGGTGGCCACGTGGTGATCTCTACCCACCACCCTTTTATGGATCACGAACTTGCGGGCGCAGAAGATTATTTCGCCCACACGCTGATCGAGGATCGTTGGGAAAAATCAGGTGAAGTGCTGCATGTGCGCTATTGGCGGCGTCCCCTTACCCAAATGATGGATGAGATCCAAGCAGCCGGATTTGAAATTGACAATATCCAAGAGCCCATGCCTGCCCCCAGCGCGGCAGAAAAATTTCCCGATGGTTATAAGAAGCTGACCACGCAGCCGCGTTTCATATTTCTGGTGCTTAAAAAAACCGCGCTAGTTAGCGCGCGCCGCGTCCGCCGCCGCTTCCAAATTCGCAACAATGATTTTGCGCATTTTGAACATCGCCTCGGTGGCGGCCTTGGCAATATTTGGATCAGGATTGCCCACAAGCGCGCCAAGCTGCTTTGGAATAATTTGCCAAGATACCCCGAACTGATCTTTCAGCCACCCACACATGCTTTCCTCGCCGCCGTTCGCCAGCAAGGCATGCCAATAATGGTCCAGCTCGGCTTGGCTCTCAACCTCCAAAAAGAAGGAAAAGCTTTCGCTTTGCGGAAATTTTGGCCCGCCGTTTAACCCCATCACCTTTTGCCCATTCATATGCCACGTTACCATAAAGGGCGGATGTGCGCCTTCCGGGGTTGGTTCCTTTGGATGCAGCATTTCGCCATCGTCAAAAATTGAACAATAGAAACGTGCCGCAGCTTCCGCGTTATTGTTAAACCAAAGGCAAGGGGCAGGTGTAGGCATCGTGTTTTCCTCGAAAGCAATGGCCAATGATAGCCAGAAAACACGACAATTCAAATGTCAGTTGGCCACACCCCGACTTTATCTCGGATCATAGCGATAAATCTCAAGATGATGGTCAAACGCCTCTGGATCGGCAATCGGCGTGGGTTTGAACACCGCCATCCGGCCCACCATCTGCGTTTTCGGCACAAACTGCTCAATGCTGTGAAAAAAGGGACGGTCAGCATAATCATCGAATACAATGGTGCAATCACTCGCGCCATCAAGCGCCTTAATGGCCTTGAGAAAACACGCCACGCGGAAGCGTCCATCAATTAAGATCAAGTTGGGGCGCAACGCCATTTCCGGAAAATCTGAATAGGCATCAAACTGACGCAATCTCTCAGCGCTGGGTTGCCCCAGCCCAGCTGGCCACCCCCAACTGGCCGTCGGACCAATATCTGCATGCACCAAATGTTGTCCTGGGCTGGAAAGGTCTGCCTTTTCGAGGGTGCGTGCAACGCTACGACAAAATCGAACATCACTCTCTTTGCTGAAAAAAAAGGAATTCCCATCTTTGCCGCCGCAAAAGTGGTGCCGCCGCTGCCATATTCCAGATAGCTTTCAGCCGCCGACAGTTTCGCTAAAAACCAATCGCTTGACGCATCGCTATCAAAGTAGGGCGCGGTGCCTGTTTCATACAAAAAGGGCGATAAAAATCGCGGGTCCACATAAAGGCGGCAAGCAGCGTAATAGAATAGCGCAGAGCGCATTCGTAAAGGCTTTAGGGTATTAGACAATCAACGCGCCTTTGCAAAGCAGGAACAATTTCTTCCTCATACCACGGATTGCGCCGCAACCAAATATTGTTGCGCGGGCTGGGATGCGGCAGCACCATGTGACGCGGATGATAGTCCTGCCAATTTTTCACGGTCTCGGTCAGAGTTTTATAGGCGCGTTTGCCCAGATGATAATCAATGGCATAGGCCCCAATCACCACGATCAATTCAAGCTGGCCCACTTCGCGAAAAATCCGATCGTGCCACGTGGCGCGACATTCTGGGCGTGGCGGTAAATCACCAGATTTGCCCGTGCCCGGATAGCAAAAGCCCATGGGCACAATGGCGAACAGGTCGGGATCGTAAAACTGGTTACGCGTCACCCCCAACCAATCCCGTAACCGATCGCCGCTTTTGTCGTTAAACGGCACCCCTGTTTCATGCACCACCCGCCCCGGCGCTTGCCCGGCAATGGCAATTTTTGCCTTTTGACTCAATTGCACCACGGGGCGCACGCCATGCGCCAAATGCGGCAGGCAAAGGGTGCAGCTGACAATTTCTTTCTTTAAACTTTCAACCATCGCATTATTTCATTTCTACCCGCAAATTGGGGTAAACTTTCCCGTCAAAAGACTAGTCACGCGCGTTGTACTTTGCCATCATGCGCGAAATTTACATAGAATTGCGGCAGGCTAGGGACCCCTTTATGACACTGGACCAAATTCTACTCTTTAGTCTGTTTTTCTTGGTTTTTGTTGGGCTACTTTGGGGCAAATGGCGCTATGATCTGGTGGCGTTCACCGCACTTGTAGTCGGGCTAATCGCTGGCGTCATCCCCACCGAGATCGCCTTTGAAGGCTTTGGCCACCCGGCAACCATCATTGTGGCCTTGGTGCTGGTGGTGTCCCGCGGCCTCACCAATTCAGGCGCCATTGATTTAATCACCCGCTCGGTGATTGATCATTCCCGATCTATCGGCATGCACATTACAATTTTGGGCGGCATCGGTGGCATATTGTCTGCTTCATGAACAATGTCGCTGCCCTTGCACTGCTGATGCCGGTGGACATTCAAACCGCGCAAAAGGCCGGGCGCACGCCGGGTCAAACCCTAATGCCCCTTTCATTCGCCACCATTTTAGGCGGGTTAATGACACTGATCGGCACACCACCCAACATCATCATCGGCTCGTTCCGTGAATCGGCCTTGGGTGAACCTTTTGGCATGTTTGATTTTGCCCCAGTCGGCATTATCGTAGCGACCATAGGCATCATTTTCGTATCTACAATTGGCTGGCGCTTAATCCCTGAACAAAAGAAAAAGAAAAACTCGCCTCAAGACTTGATGGAGTTGGAAGGCTATGTCGCCGATTTGGTGGTGGCTGAAGGCTCATCCGCCATTGGCCAGCAGGTCAAAGACCTCGACACCATTGCGGAAGAGAATGACTGCCTTATCCTAGGTCTGTCGCGTAGGGGCAAACGGCTGGCCGGGCGGGCACGCAACACCGAAATCAAGGAAGGCGACTCCCTGATCATCGAGGCCGCACCCGCCGCAATCAACGCGCTGGTTGGCGCCCTAAACCTACAATATCAGGGCCAAGCCTCTTCATCTAAAAACGCGTTGTCCGGCGACCTAGTTTTGGCCGAAGCGGTTATTGGCCATGACAGCCGTTTGATTGACCGCACCGCCATGAATATTCGTCTGCTCTCGCGCTATGGCGTTTCGCTCCTGGGCCTGTCGCGCCAGGGCCAAACCCAGCGCGAACAGGTGCGCAAAACCAAACTGCAAGCCGGTGATATTTTGCTACTGCTTGGCCCACCTGAAGCCATTGACGATGTGATCCCCCGCATGGGCTGCTTGCCCTTGGCCGATCGCGGCTTGCAGGTTACCCAATATGAGCGCGCGGGATTGGCGATAGGCCTGTTTGCCGCCGCGCTAATCGCCGCCAGCATCGGCTGGCTCTATCTGCCCGTAGCGCTGGCGCTTGTGGCTGTGGTGTTTGTTTATACCGACATTGTGCCCATCCGCGAGCTTTACGACACGATCGAGTGGCCCGTTGTGGTCCTGTTGGGGTCTATGATCCCCTTGGGCAGCGCCTTGGAAAGCTCTGGCGGCACCCAATTGATTGTCGACGGCTTGGCCGCCGTCACCGCCGACCTACCTGCGTGGGTCGCGCTCACCCTTTTGATGATCGTCACCATGACCCTGTCAGACGTGCTCAACAACACCGCGACCGCGATTGTAGCCGCGCCCATTGCCGTCGGTCTCGCCAGCCAAATGGGCGTCAATCCAGACACGTTCTTGATGGCCGTTGCCATTGCCGCCAGCTGTGCGTTTTTGACCCCCATTGGCCATAAAAACAATATGCTGGTGCTGGGCCCGGGTGGTTATTCCTTTGCAGATTACTGGCGCATGGGTCTACCATTGGAAATATTGATTGTGGCCATATCCGTGCCCGCCCTGCTGGTCTTTTGGCCGCTTTAGGAGAATGTATGAGCGAGACTGAATTCGATGCGCACTTGTTGGAAGCCGTGCGCAGCCTCAACAATGCCCACGAGATGGAAACATCATGCTGGAGCCTGAGGACCTGAAAAAGCTGCTGGATGTGGCCTATTTTGTCGAGGTTGTGGATGAAGCGGATGCGTTCTTGATCGCCATGAACGAGCAATCGGCCATGACGGGATCAATTTCGGCTGGTTCAAAGACCATTATGACAACTTTGTTTATATCGACCGCATCGTCACTGACGCGCGTGCCCGCGGCCAAGGCCTGGCCAAAAGTCTTTATGAAGCCTTGTTTGACGCAGCAAAGGCAGACGGGCAGGAACTGATCGGCTGCGAAATCAACCGCGAACCGCCCAACCTCGGGTCGGAGGCGTTTCACCAAAAGATGGGCTTCGACAAGATCGCCGAAGCGTCGTTGCCCAACGGCAAAACCGTTGGCTATTGGATCAAGAAACTCAGCTGATTAGTTGCGTTGTGGTGGTGTTGGGGCATTCGGATCAGTTTGCCCCGCATCGGTGCCACCACCTATACCCAGCAAATTGCCGATCCAGCCTGTCACTTTTGAGGTTTGTTGCTCAATCGCGGCTTGGCGTTCCTCAGCGGCCTGCTTCGCCTCAAGCCGCCTTTGTTCAGCCGCTTCCTCGTCCAGTTTCGCTTGTTTGACATCGGCGCGGGCTTCTTTAAACGCCACTTCATCCTTGGCTTGCTTCGCCTTCAGCGCAGCCTGAATTGCAGGGTCCAAAGTCGATGCGCCACAGGCACCAGAGCGTTGAAGCTATAGTCGCCTGAGCACACATCCCATTTCGGCTTGGTCTTGCTAACCTCAAAAATGTCATAGCCCTGTTTGATGTTTTTCCAGAACGACATATGTGGGCTGCTGGCATTCAGCGCTAGGTTTTCACCGGTCATGCGGAACGGATAAACCTGTACCTGTACCGAGCGATTGCCGCCACTATGGCTCTCGCGCACTAAGCATAAATCTCACCCACCTGATCATCCGTCATCGCATAGCAGCCGCGAGACGTACAATCACCATGCACCATAATGTTCGAGCCTGTGCGGCCATGGCTACGGTCAAACTTGTTGGGAAAGCCAAGGTTGAATGACAAAAAGTAATTCGAACGCGGGTTCATGTGCCCCGGCGTGACTTCATAAAAGCCTCGGGCGATTGGCGGTCACCTTCGCGAAATTTTGGCCCCAATTCGCCGGACCATGCGCAAATATCATAGGTGCGAAACAGCTCGAACTTGCCGGTCGCTTCGACCTGCTTCCACACTTCAAGCTCACTATCCTGCTTGAAAATGCGGATGATCATCGCAGCGCCGGGCGACGAGCCCATGCCATTCAATTGTGCTTTTGTGAAAGACGACAGGGGAATGTTGCCACGATCTTCAAAGCCGGTGGTGCAGGCCGTTACAAAGAGCAACGCCATAAGTAGAAAAACTGATTTAGTGATGCGCATTGCCTTGACCAAAAATAATCCCCGGAATGGTGCTGGTTCAACTTCGCCCAAATAATGGGTAGATCTTTACACATAATATGGCGTTAACGTGAAGCAATTGCGTGTCAACGCGCCATCACAATCAAGTGAGTTTTGTGCCCAGCTTGAGGAATTTTTCGCGGCGTTCTTCGCGAATTTCCAACCGACCTTTGCCATCATAGCTTTTCAAGAAATCGCGCACCAACTTGCCCGTTGCGTCGATCACATGCGCTGAGTGCCGATGGGCACCACCAGCTGGCTCAGAAATGATTTTGTCGATCACGCCAAACTTCAGCAAATCTTGCGCTGTGATTTTCATGGAATTTGCCGCTTCTTGTGCCTTGCCTGCATCGCGCCACAAAATTGAGGCCGACGCTTCGGGCGACGCAACTGTGTAAATTGAATGCTCAAGCATCGCTACTCTTGAAGCGGCGGCAATGGCAATCGCGCCACCCGAGCCACCTTCGCCGGTGATCACGGCCAAGTTTGGCACACCCAGTTCGAGGCACATTTCAGTTGAACGCGCAATCGCTTCAGCTTGGCCGCGCTCTTCCGCGCCAACACCAGGATAGGCGCCAGCCGTGTCCACCAAATAAAGCACGGGAATATCAAAGCGATCTGCCAATTCCATAATCCGCACCGCCTTGCGGTAACCTTCAGGGCGAGCAGAACCGAAATTGTGTTTCAAACGCGATTCTGTGTCTGAACCTTTTTCAATGCCGATCACAGCAATGGATTGCCCATCAAACCGACCAAACCCGGCTTGGATTGCCGCATCTTCCGAAAACTTACGATCACCCGCCATCGGCGTAAAGTCGGTGATTAATTCTTTGACATAATCAACAAAGTGCGGCCGTGATGGATGGCGCGCAATCTGCGTTTTTTGCCACGGGGTCAGCTTGCCGTAGATATCCGCCAGCGCCTCGTCAGCACGCTGTTGCAGCCGCTTCACCTCATCTTCAATTTCCACGGCTCCCCGCTTTGCGCGAGGGATTTCAGCTCTTGTACTTTTGCCTGCAGATCAGCGACAGGTTTTTCAAACTCAAGATAAGAATGCATAATTACCAGCTTTACTTATGTCCTATTTGCGCGCTTCGCGCCATTTGGCGCGGAAAGTGGCGATTTGCCCCCTAAATGTCAAGCGCCATAAGGGTGCGAGGTTAACTCTATTGCGCCAAAGGATGATGCTTTTCCACCAGCTGCGTCAAGCGCTCATCCAATATATGAGTATATATCTGCGTGGTCGAAATATCAGCGTGCCCCAGCAAGACTTGAACGACCCGAAGGTCCGCGCCTCTTTCCAACAAATGTGAGGCAAAAGCATGGCGCAATATGTGCGGTGAAATTTTTGTCGGGTCGATCCCCGCATCAATGGCGATTTGCTTCAGCTCGCGGGCAAAAACTTGCCGCGCCAAATACCCTTCTTTGGTGTTCGCCGGAAAGGCAAAGCGCCCCGGCGGCAGTTTTTCCAAATAGCTTAAAAGCGCATCCTTCGCCCGATCATTAAGCGGCACCATGCGTTCCTTATCGCCCTTGCCCCGCACCACCAGCATGGCCGCTTCTTTGACAATCGCCGACCGCAACAGGGCCACCAACTCAGAAACGCGCATCCCCGTTCCATATAAAAGTTCCAGCAGCACATAATTGCGCTCAGCTTTAAGCTGCGCCTTCGGGGACAAGTCTGGCGCGGCCATCGCCGCTTCAGCCGCATCGAACAGGCGGTCAACCTCTTCAATGCTTAAAGTTTTGGGCAAACGCTGCCCGGCCTTGGGCGCAGGCACAATGGCGGTGGGGTCGTCCTGGCGCAAATTCTCCGCCACCAGAAATCGGTGAAATTGTTTGATGGCGCTCAAATGGCGCGCTTGGGTGGTCGCGGCAAAGCTTGGCGTTCCAGCTGCATCAAATAGGCCTGGACCCCAGTGCGGTCCACGGCCAACAACGGCGTACGCAAATCACCCAGATGCGCAACATATTGTTGCAGATCGCGTTGATAAGCCTCGAGCGTGTTTTGTGCAGCGCCGCGCTCAGCGCTCATCATATCCAGAAATAAATCTAAATGACGCTCGGCGGGGCCCGACATTATGTGCTGTTGCCAAACAGGTCGCGCGCCGGAATACGCTCAGTCATTTCCCGTGGCGTCGGCTCCACAAACACGGTCAGGGCCACCATGGACCCAAAAACCAACGCCGCCAAAAATGCTAAAAACACAACAAACCTGATCAAGGTCGGCATATCGACACCCTCCACTGGCCCCCTTTTTCGCTATTTAGGCCATCATTTCAAGAAATTACCGCGCGGTCGGTAAACAGGGCTTGACGCACAAGGCTGACAACAAGACTTGACATTAAACCCAACAAATGGCTTCAACAGCTAGGATTTCAAAGGAGAGTAGAGTGGGCGACGGGCTGACCAGCACGGATGTGAGTGAAATGAGCAAACTGGTCAACCAACAACTGGGCACCAAACCGATTGTGTTGATCGGGCTGATGGGTGCGGGCAAATCCACCGTGGGCCGCCGTATCGCCAACTATTTGAACCGTCCCTTTATCGATAGCGACAACGAAATCGAAAAAGCGGCCGGCATGCCCATCCCCGATATTTTTGAAACCCATGGCGAAGATGAATTTCGCGCCGGGGAAGTGCGGGTAATTTCCCGGTTGTTGACCGAGAACAAAAACACCGTCATCGCCACAGGCGGCGGCGCGTTTATGAATGAAGAAACCCGCGACAACATCAAAAAACACGCGATTTCGCTATGGCTTGATGCGGATATTGATTTGCTGTTTGAACGTGTCTCCCGCCGCAATACGCGCCCGCTTTTACGCACGGCGGACCCATTTGGCACGCTAAAAGCCCTTTATGATGCGCGCAATCCAACCTATGCTCTGGCCGATGTGAAAGTCACTTCATTCGACGGCACCCACGAGGCAGTGGCCGCAAAAGCCATCGATGCCCTCGCCTCTTATCTGACCGCTTAACCCGTAAGAAGAAATTATGTCGACCCAAAACGCCCCAAAACCGATCATTGTCCCTATTGATTTAGGAGACCGTGCCTACGACATTGAGATCGCGCCCGATGTGCTGGATCGCTTGGGCGGCATTCTGAAACAGAAATTTCCCGGTGCCCGTTTCGGCGTGGTCACCGATTTGAACGTGGAAAAGAACCAATGGGCACGGTTGCAGAAAAGCCTTGATGGACACGGCTTGGACTACGCGCTGATCTCCATCCCCCCCGGCGAAAACGCCAAAAGCATGGCCCGCCTCGACAGCGTGGTGTTTGCGCTGTTGAAAGAAAAGCTCGAGCGCAACGATATTGTACTGGCCTTCGGTGGCGGTGTGATTGGTGACTTGGCGGGGTTTGCCGCAGCGATTATGCGGCGCGGCATGGATTTTGTGCAGATCCCCACATCACTTTTGGCACAAGTCGATAGCTCGGTTGGCGGCAAAACCGGGGTCAATTCCCCCCACGGCAAAAATCTGATTGGTGCGTTTCACCAACCGCGCTTTGTGGCAGCGGATTTGGGTGTTTTGGAAACACTTTCAGAACGGCATTTCCGCGCGGGTTACGCTGAAGTGGTCAAATATGGCCTGATTGATGACGAAGACTTTTTCTTCTGGCTTGAAGAAAACCAACCCGAGATATTTGATGGCGGCCCGGCGCGTGCCGAAGCCATCGCCCGCGCCTGTCGCGCCAAAGCCCGCGTGGTGGTGGCCGACGAACGCGAACTCGGCCAACGCGCCCTGCTCAATCTCGGCCACACCTTCGGCCACGCACTGGAAGCCGCCACTGGCTATTCAGATCGCTTGATCCACGGCGAAGGGGTGGCTATCGGCATGGCGCTGGCCCATCGCTTCTCCACCAGGCTTGGGCTTTCTAATGCCCAGGATGATGCGCGCGTGGTTGCCCACTTGAAAAAAAAGCGGGCCTACCCACCAATTTGAGTGACATTCCCGGCGACCTGCCGCCCACTGCAGACCTGCTCGACCTCATTGCCCAAGACAAAAAGGTTTCCCGTGGCGCGCTGACCTTTATTTTGACAAAAGGTATTGGCAAGGCTTTCATTGAGAAAAATGTCAATCCTGACCATGTGTTTGAATTCTTGAACGAAGAACGGCAAAAATGACCGAATTAACTTTGACCTTCTGGATTTCCGTTGGCGCCATCATCTTCTTGTTGGCGCTTTCTGGCTTTTTTTCTGGCTCTGAAACGGCGCTGACCGCAGCCAGTCGTGCCCGCATTCACCATTGGGTGAAGGCCGGTAAAAGCAAGGCATCCATCGTAGAAAAGCTGATCGTTGATAAGGAACGCCTGATTGGCGCCCTGCTGCTGGGCAACAATCTGGTCAATATTTTGGCGTCTTCCTTGGCCACCAGCGTTTTAATCTCGCTGTTTGGCGATTCCGGCGTGATCTATGCCACCCTCGTGATGACGCTATTGGTGGTGATCTTTTCTGAGGTGCTGCCCAAAACTTGGGCCATCTCAAAACCAGACGAATTTTCCCTCAATGTGGGGCCCTTTGTGCGCCCGGTCGTGGTGGTGTTTGCGCCGGTCACTTATGCCATTCAAAAGCTGGTCAATTTAATGCTGCGCCTTTTGGGCGCGCGCGCCGTTGACGATGAATATGGCCTGACCGGCCATGATGAATTGCGGGGCACCGTGGATTTGCTGCACCGCGAAGGGGAAGTGATCAAACACGATCGCGATATGCTGGGCGGCATTTTGGATTTGAGCGAATTGGAAGTGACTGACGTCATGGTGCACCGTACCAAAATGTTGGCATTCGACGCCGATTTGCCCAAAGAACAATTGGTGCAAGAGATTTTGGAAAGCCCCTATACCCGCATTCCGCTTTGGCGCAATGATCAAGACAATATTGTCGGCATCGTCCACGCCAAAGATTTGCTGCGCGCTCTGTTCCGCGCTGGCGGCGACGTGGAAAAGCTCGACTTCTCAAAAATTGTTTCAAAACCTTGGTTTGTGCCCGACACCACCCCGGTGCAGGCGCAATTGAATGCCTTTTTGCGGGAAAAAGCCCATATCGCCATGATTGTTGATGAATATGGCGAAGTGGAAGGGCTTTTGACCCTTGAAGACATCTTGGAAGAAATCGTGGGCGAGATTGCCGACGAGCATGACGAGATCATGGAAGGGGCGCAAAAACAGCCCGATGGCAGCTATATTGTCGATGGTTCCGTGCCCATTCGCGATTTAAACCGGACCTTGGATTGGCATTTGCCCGATGAGGACGCCAACACCATCGCCGGGCTCGTGGTGGAAGAAGCCAAAATGATCCCGGAAGTGAACCAAGTGTTCACCTTCCACGGCTTTAGATTCAAAGTGCTGAAAAAAAGAACGCAACCGGATTACCGAAATCAAAATCGTGCCATAAGGCGGGTGCGCATTATTTCACTTTGATCACAAGGGCATGGACTTGCTCTTCGAGCTCTTCGGCCAAGCAATCATTGATGGCGCGGTGCTGTTCAACACGGGACTTATCGGCAAGACTTTGCGCAGAAATCACCACGCGAAAATGCGTTTCGCCACCTTCACGCCAGCCGCCATGACCGCGGTGAAGTTCGGATTCATCGATCACTTCGAGGTGTTCTGGAGCGAATGTCGCATTTAATTTTGAAATAATCGCGTCTTTTACCAACATAGGGGTTTTTCTCTTTTCCATTTTTAGGCTAAAAGGGGTCCCCTTTCATAAATCAATTGAGCCGATAAATTGCAATCCAAGCTGTTCGATAAAATTCGCGTTAAAAAAAGAGCCTCTTCATCCGGCAAGCCTGAAGATGGATCACCACGCTGCGCATGGAAAGGTTGTGAGGAACCCGGTATCCACAAGGCACCGAAGGGCCCCAACACGCCTGGCCACCACCAATTCTGCTTGGCCCATGTGCGTGAATATAACAAGAATTACGACTTTTTCTCCGATTTGGGCGACGACGAAATCAAAGATATCGTCACCGACCGCTCTTATGGTCGCCCCACTTGGGACACGCGCGCGGGCAAAGGCGGCAGCGTCGGTGCTGACTCCAGCAGCCGCACCAAAAAGAAAAAGCGTCATGATCCGTCAAACGTTTTCGCGCGTTATGCCCGCATGCAGGGCAAGGCCAGTGGCCCCAACCGTTCGGCAGATCGAAAGATCCTGGAGGCGGACCGCAAGGCGCTTGAAATGCTTGGCGTCGGCCCATCCGACAGCGCTGATACGATTAAACTGGCCTATAAGGATTTGGTGAAAAAGCACCACCCCGACATTAATGGGGGCAACAAAAGCTCTGAGGAGAGGTTGCGCAACATCATCACCGCCTACAACCATTTGAAAGCCAAAGGGTTCGTTTAACCCTTGGGTACGCCACAATTTGCTGTTATAGAAAACCGACCTAAATTTTACCCGCCATTTTCGGCACTATGCCGTGCTTCGGCCAGACCTGACGAAGGCATTCGCTATGACTGAACAGACCGCTCCATTGCCCGATACCGAATATAATGCCCGTGACCTTTTTGGCATTGATTCCGACCTTGTGGTGAAAGGTTACAAAGAGCGCACAGAACATGTGCCGCCCCTTGATCCTGATTATTTGTTCGACAAGGCCACAACATTGGCCATTTTGGCAGGGTTTGAGCACAACCGTCGCGTCATGGTGCAAGGCTATCACGGCACGGGTAAATCGACCCACATTGAACAAGTGGCTGCGCGGTTGAACTGGCCATTGGTGCGGGTGAACCTCGACAGCCATGTGAGCCGGATCGATCTGGTGGGCAAAGACGCCATCGTGTTGAAAGATGGCAAGCAAATCACTGAATTCCGCGACGGCATTTTGCCTTGGGCGCTGAAAAACAATGTGGCCATCGTGTTCGACGAATATGACGCGGGCCGTCCGGACGTGATGTTCGTGATCCAGCGGGTGCTTGAAGTGTCGGGCCGCCTTACCCTGTTGGACCAAAACAAAGTGATCGAACCGCACCCTGCGTTCCGCTTGTTTGCCACCACCAACACCATCGGTTTGGGCGACACATCCGGGCTTTATCACGGCACCCAGCAAATCAACCAAGGCCAGATGGACCGTTGGTCTTTGGTGACAACGCTGAACTATTTGCCGCACGAAAAAGAAGTGGGCATTGTGCTGGCCAAAGCCAAGCAGTTCCAAAATGAAGAAGGCGAAAAAACCGTGTCGAACATGGTACGCCTTGCTGACATGACCCGTCAGGCGTTCATCAATGGCGATCTGTCAACTGTGATGAGCCCACGGACCGTGATCACTTGGGCCGAAAACACCCAGATCTTTGGCGATATCGGCTTTGCCTTCCGCCTCACCTTCCTTAACAAGTGTGACGAGCTGGAACGCCCTGTCGTGGCAGAATTCTATCAACGCGTATTTGGCACTGATTTGCCCGAATCCGCTGCGAACATTGCCCTGAGCGCCTAACCGCCAACCCAAAGAGGCACCATGTCTTTATCCGGGAAAAAGCAAAACCGGGCCGACCCAACCGCCACGCTGAAAAACGCGATTGGCGCGACGGTGCGCACGGTCTCTGGCGAACGTGAATTGGAAGTGCCTTCACTTCCGATCGGCCACTTTTGACCAAAGACAAGGCGCGACTGGCCAATTTGCCGCGCCTACCCAAGCCGGAAGACGTGGCCATTGCCCGGGGCCAGGGTGATGCCATGTCCATGCGCTTGGCCGCTCACGACACCAAAAAGCACAATCACTACGCCCCGCAAGATCCAGACGCCCGCGCCGTGTTCGACGCGTTGGAGCAAGTGCGCGTGGAAGCGCTGGGGGTGGAACGCCTGCCCGGCATGAAAGACAATTTGTCGGCCATGCTGGAAGACAAAATGTTCCGCGCCAACTATTCCAACATCAAAGATATTGCCGATGCCCCTTTGGCCGAAGCCATGGGCTTGGTGCTGCGTGAAAAACTGGCCGGCATGAAGGTGCCGCCTTCCGGCGAAAAGCTGGTGGAGTTCTGGCGCGACACGATTGAGGACAAAGTTGGAGACGGCTTGATAATCTGAGCGATTTTCTTGACGATCAGGTGGAGTTTTCCAAACTCACCCGCAACGCCCTGCGCAATCTCGACATGATGATTGATGCCGACCCCACCGATTTGGATGGGGATGAGGACGAGAGCGGCGAAGATGCTGATCCACAAAACGCGCCCGAAGAAAACGCAGACAAGCAGGACGGGTCTGCGGATCAAGAAGAAATGGATATGGACGCCGAGCAAGCCCCCGGCGACACCGAAGAAGAAGGCGACACTGACGGGCAAGAAGCAAGCTTGGAGGAAACGGAAGAGCAGGAAGCGCCCATCGAACAGGGCGAAGATGCCGCCAACACCCCGCCGCAAAACGATATTCCAGATCAGTTCCGCAACATGCCGGAATATAAGATCTTCACCACCAAGTTTGACGAGATCGTCGGCGCGGCCGAGCTTTGCCCACCAGAAGAATTGGCGCAGTTGCGGGCTTTGCTCGACAAGCAATTGGAAAGCCTGACTGGCGCCGTGGCGCGGCTGGCCAACAAATTGCAACGCCGCTTGATGGCCCAGCAAAACCGCACCTGGGAGTTTGACCTTGAAGAAGGCCTGTTGGACACGTCGCGCATCACCCGCGTGGTGACCGACCCGCTGCAACCACTGTCCTTCAAGGTGGAAAAAGACACAGATTTCCGTGACACCGTGGTGACGCTGCTGATTGACAATTCAGGCTCTATGCGCGGTCGCCCGATCACCATCGCCGCCATTTGCGGCGATATTCTTGCGCGCACGCTGGAACGTTGTGGCGTCAAAGTTGAGATTTTGGGCTTCACCACCCGCGCCTGGAAAGGCGGCAAATCTCGCGAAGCTGGATGCAAGCGGGTCGCCCGGCCAACCCCGGCCGGATCAATGATGTGCGCCACATTGTTTATAAGGCAGCCGATGAGCCTTGGCGCCATGCCAAAGACAATCTCGGCCTGATGATGCGCGAAGGATTGCTGAAAGAAAATATCGACGGCGAAGCGCTGCAATGGGCCCACAAACGAATTCTATCCCGGCCTGAAAATCGCCGCATATTGATGGTGATTTCCGATGGTGCGCCCGTGGATGACAGCACCCAATCTGTCAACCCGGGCAATTATTTGGAAAAACATTTGCGGTTCGTCATTGAAGATATTGAAACCCGTTCGCCCGTTCAATTGGTGGCCATCGGTATTGGCCACGATGTTACCCGTTACTACCGTCGAGCGGTCACTCTGCTCGATGCGGAAGAACTTGCGGGTGCGCTTACGGACAATCTGGCCGATTTGTTTGACGAAGAGCCGCCATCAAAAGCCCGTGCGCGCCGTCGCTAGCCTCCTTAAATTTGCCCTTGTCGCCGGTGGCCTTTTGGCCGCTGCACCCGCTTTCGCAGAAACGCTCAAAGTGGACTTACAACCGATTGAACGGTTTCAGGGCCGCAATAAGGGCGACAAGATCGACAAGCTGATTTGGCGTGGCGGCTTTGTGTTGCGCAACGACCATAAGCAATTTGGCGGCTTTTCCGGCATCACCTTTACGTCCGAAGACGGCAAATTTGCCGCCGTAAGCGATCGTGGACATTTTTTTAAATGGCCAAGCCCGCTATTCAAGCGATGGCAATTTAGCTGGACTTGAGCACTTGTCGCTCGAGCCAATCAAAAACTCAAAAGGCGTGGACCTGCCCACCCAATTTTCGCGCGATTCGGAAAGCATTGAGACCATTTTCCGCGACGGCGTGCCCAGCGCAGTGCGTGTGGCGTTTGAACATCTCACCCGCGTTGCCGATTTTGAGCTGGACGATGGCTGGCCGCAAGGGGCTGCCCGCGAAGTGAGCATTCCAGATTGGTTGCGCAACAACCGCCATAATGGCTCACTAGAAGCCCTATGTATCGCCCCGCCCGCGTCGCCCATCGCTGGCTCCACCCTCATGCTCACAGAAAATATTTCAGCCAAGGGCGGCGACCATGCGGCCTGGTTAAAAGGCAGCAAAGATCGAGGCGAGCTGAGCTTCGCGCGCGAGGGCGGTTTTCGCCCCACCGCCTGTGCCTTTTTGCCCAATGGCGACTTGCTGATTCTCAAACGCAACGTCTCGCTGATTGGCTTCACCATGCGGCTGGAGCTGATCACCAGCGACAAAATTAAGCCTGGCGCGCGGATAAAGGGTGAAACCATTTTGGCAGCAGGTGGCACTGCGGTAGACAATATGGAAGGACTTGCGGTAAGTATTGGTCCGACCAATAATCCACGAATCACGCTCATTTCCGACGACAATTTTAATGGCTGGCAGCGCACAATGATATTGCAGTTCGATATTTTGTATTAAAACTACGCCATTATGCTTGAGTTTACGGCAAATAAAAGTAACCTGACCTACTAAGTTTCGAGCGTCTAACGAAACGTGACATAACAAGGGATAAATATATGAATATCGACCTGCTGAAGCGCCTGTGTGAAACACCCGGCGTGCCCGGACGCGAAGACCGCATTCGCGAGGTGATCAAAAGCGAAATCGAAGGCCTTTTCGACGAAGTGACCATGGACCCGATGGGTTCGCTGCTCTGCAAACGCAACCCGACCAAAAAGGGCAAAGGCACCCCGAAAAAGTCATGCTGCTCTGCCACATGGACGAAATTGGCTTTTTGGTGTCACACATCAGCGACAAGGGCCACATCTATATTGATCCCGTAGGCGGCTTTGATCCGCGCAACCTGTTCTCGCGCCGCGTTTTGGTTTGCACCGACGATGGCGACTATAAAGGTGTGATGAATCCAGGCGGCAAGCCCGTCCACATTCAAGAACCTGGCGACGCGAAAAAAGTGCCAAGCCTTTCTGAGTTTTTCGTTGATCTCGGCATGGGTGAAAAAAACCAAAGATAAGGTCAAAGTCGGCGACTATATCGTTATGGACGAGCCTTTGCTCGATCTGGAAGATAAGGTCGTGTCCAAAGCGCTTGATAACCGCGTAGCCTGCTGGTTGGGCATCGAATCGATCCGCAAACTGATCGAAGATGGTGGCAAGCATGAATGCGAAATCCATGTGGCCTTCACCACCCAAGAGGAAGTTGGCTTGCGCGGCGCCCGCACAGCGGCCTATGCCATCAAACCCGATATCGGCCTTGGCATTGACGTCACCCTCGCCTGCGACACGCCAGGCGTGCCAGAGCATCAGCGCGTGACCGTTCAGGGCGAGGGCGTTGGCTTGCACATCAAAGATTCCAGCTTCATTGCCGATATTGGCCTTGTGCGCGAAATGGAAGAGCTGGCTGAAAAGAACAAGATCCCTTACCAGCGCACCATTTTGGCCCGGGGTGGACAAGATGGCGCGGCGGCACAACAAGCCGCGGCTGGCGCGAAAGCCATCGGCATTGTGGTCGGCACACGCTATGTGCACACCGTAACCGAGATGATCGACAAAACCGACCTTGGCGCGGCCCGCGATATCTTGGCGACCTATTTGTCGACGCATTAGTCGCGATATTTAAATGAATGATCAAAAGCCCGCGGCCATCGCTGCGGGCTTTTTTTCTGTCTAACTTTATGCTTGATCGGTGCGCCACGTCCACGCCAGATAGGCGATATAGAGCATCGCCAGCACCTCAATGGACGCAAACAAGATATAGTGCGGCGCCAGCGATCCGCCGCCTACCACAAACACAATGGTCACCACAACGGCCGCCCAATTGGCAATCCGGTTGGTGCGGCGCGGCAAAACCCGCGACAAAAAGATCATAGCGATCCCCACCTCGACAAAAACCGCCGCCACCAGCAAAAATAGCGGCGTGATCTCAATGCCATCCACGGTGCCCGTGGCCACCTGCGACAAGAACCCGGGCAATATGAAGGACAAAATGTCCGCAAAGGCCATATTGATCATCACCACAATCCACAGAGTTGAAATTTTTTTTCCGCAACAGACATAGAGCCTCCAATTGGGGTCACCCCCTTTATGTACAGTGTATATTTGACGAGCGCTATATATAAATATACACTGTATATGAGTCAAGCTGCTTTCCATCTAACAGTGAAACGATTGCCATGAGCCCCGCGAAACAACCCGATAAGCGCCGCGATCTAAGCGCGACTAAAATCGTTGAGACCGCAATCAATCTTGCAGACACGCAAGGCATTGAGGCCCTTTCCATGCGCAAACTCGCGAGCGGTTTGGGCGTCACGGCGATGTCGATTTATAATCACGTCGCCAATAAGGACGAATTGCTTAGCTTGATGCTTGACCATGTGGTGGGCGAGTTTGAACGTCCGGCAATCGATGGCGACTGGAAAGACCTGCTGCAACGGCGCGCCCATTCCATGCGCCAAGCCTTTTTAAGGCACCCCTGGGCGCCGCCCTTGCTGATTTCCACCATCACCAATGGCACACAAACAATGGCCGATATTGATGCCACCCTGGGTTGCCTGATCAATGCGGGCTTTTCCTATGCCCAGGCCGATTGGGCCCGCAATGCAATTGATAGCCACATTTATGGCTATACCCTGCAAGAACTGAACTTCCCTGTCGAACCGAGCGAATACAAAACCGCCGCGGCGCAATATCTGCCAGTGATCAGCAAAGCGGAATATCCCTTTTTGCACGGTGCAACCATGGCATTGGTCGAAGGCGAATATGACGGCGTCACCCATTTTGAATTTGGGTTGAACTTGATTCTGGAAGGACTCGATCGCTGGCAGACATCGCGCTGAGCCCATCACGACAATTCGAACTTGGCACAGGCGGCACAGATCAGACAGACAGCACCTTGCTTGACAGCATGGCACAATCCAAACGACATTAATTGGCGTAACCGCGCTAAGAGAGTAGGAATCGAAACGTGCCAAACAACCGCGTCGCTCTGGGAATAGTGTTCACCCTAGTTGTTGTGCAAATTATCGACATCGCCATCCATGTGGGCACCGGGCAAGCCGAACCAATCCGAATACTATCGAATATAGTTCTCGGCCTTTGGGCGCTATGGAGCGTTTTCGGAACCCCGATCGCAAGAATGGGGTTGGTTGCGATTGCCCTTTATTTGGTTTTAAACGCGACATTTATTGCAATGCATGGCCTAACCAATCCAGATCAAGGCGGCGCATTGCGCGTCACCTTGTTTGTTTTGGTCGCCTCAGCACGGCCCTGGCACTTTGGCTAAGGGCAAAATCTAAGTCAGATTAAGCGCACATTTTTCAACCCAGTAGACTGAAGATCTTATGCCCACCATCGAATATGTCTATTCAGCCATTCGGCGTTTGCCTATCTTGGGTCAGCATTGCTTAAACGCCTTTGCGACGCGCATAAGGTCACCCTGATCCATAAGCCGATATTGCTGTCCCCCGTGGTGCAACAGCAAGGCAGCAAGCCCTTTCGCGCCCGGTCTCAGGCCAATGTCGATTATTTCTTTGGCCGCGAAATTGAACGCTGGGCCGAATATCGGCAGGTTCCGATCATCAATTTCCGCCCAACATTTCACGATGCCGACTACAGCCTTGCATCCGGCTTGATTCTTGCGCTGGGGGACAGCGGCCCAGCAACCGATGCCATGGCCCACAAATTGCTCGAAGCCCATTGGCGCGACGATGCGGATCTGTCTGATACCGACACGCTCAAAAAAGTCAGCACCGATCTCGGGCATGACCCCGATGAGCTGCTGGCGAGGGCGGGCAGCGATTCTGTGCAAGAAAAGCTGCAAGCCAATACGGCGTGGGCCGTTGAAAAAAGCATCTTTGGCTCCCCCACCTATATCGTGGATGGCGATCCCTTTTACGGCCAAGACCATTTAGAGCTGATCGAAAGAGCGCTCATCGAGCCATTTGCCCCCACGAACTGGCGAAACCCGCCGGTCAGCTAGGCCCCCAAATCGACAAAATCAACCCCGAGCACATTCACACATGCTCGGGGTTTGCTCACGATAAACGCCAGCCAAAAATCGGGCCGACGCTTTTGAAAAAGCGTTTAGGCGGCAGGCACCGTTTCCATGCGGGCAGCAATCACCCGACGCAAGGCTTGGTAGGGCAGCAGCAACGCCACAACCGCCAGAGCCTTCACCAGCATGTCACCCACCGCGAGGGAGAGGTACAGCGGCGTTTCAGGCCCGAAGCTGAGGAACGGTACGGCAAAGCCCAATGAGCTGTCTTCCATGCCAAACCAGCCATCGATAAAGGCAAAGGTTGGCGCCATGGCCAGCGAGAAAAACAGCAATGTGTCAAATACAGAAGCAATGCCGGACGACACAAGCGGCGCTTTCCACCACACGCCATTGCGCAGGCGATCAAAGATCGACACGTCCAACAATTGAGCGGTGAGGAACGCTGTGCCCGAGGCAATCGCGATACGTGGGGTTGCCATAAAGATCGACAGCAAAACGGCCAAAGCAAAACCCACCAGCACCACGATGCGCGCCTTTTGCGGCCCGAAAAAGCGGTTGGTCAAATCTGTAACGAGAAAAGCGAAGGGATAGGTAAACGCGCCCCAGGTGAGGATGTCTGCCAAATTGGCAGGCCCCAATTGCGCTTGTACCGGGAATTGAACAAGAAAGTTCGACGCTGTTACCACAACAGCCATGGCCACAATGGCCAACAATAGACGAGTGAGCACCATTTCATGCACCTCTATATTTTGTGGCTGACCGGCAGGTGACCAGCGCCACATCCAATAAAAAGCACCGCGCAAAAAACTTTGCGCGGCACCAGCGAAAATCCTTAAATTTTCAAACGCTCAAGCCGCAGCTTAAGACGCTTCAGCAAGTGCCTTACGCACTTCCTTTTTAACGCCAAGCGCGCGTGTAGACAATTCGGTGTCCTTTGCTTTCAGCAAATAGGCATCCAAACCACCACGGTGCTCAACGGTGCGCAATGCAGCAGCAGAAACTTTAAGTTTCACGCTTTCGCCCAGCGCTTCTGACATCAAAGTCACGGAGCACAGATTAGGCAAAAATTTGCGACGGGTCCGGTTGAGCGCGTGGCTCACATTATTGCCTGACATCACGCCTTTGCCAGAAAGTTCACAACGTCGTGCCATTTTACTCACATCCTGTTCGGTCAAAACCAACAAATCCGCTCTAAAAGGCGGTGCCTTGTCGATCTCATATTAATGAAAAGTCGCGTCTAATTAGAGAACTCTGCCCCGTTAGTCAAGCGCTTGCGTGCCAATTTGTCCTATTCTTGCCTTGAATCAACCCCGATCACCGTTCAGTGTTAAGAAAAACTGATTCGAAGCGGCCAACAGGCCAAAAAAATTTGGCTAGGGAGCATGGGCGAAACGTGGCTCTAAAAGTGTCGACCGTCAAGCGTGTTTGTAAGCGCTTATTTGGCAAACTCACCGGGGCGTCTGTCGCCCTTTTTTTGTGCCAGCACCATGGCCGCAACCGCATTTAATGCTGACGCCAATTATGTCGTCACCTTGCGTGGCGTCAACATCGCACAAGTCGCCGTTGATTTTGAAACCAGCGGTCAAAACTATAGCGTCGATATAGATGGCATTGTCTCGGGGTTGGCCAGCTTGGTCGCCGCCGGCACCGCCGACATCGATTCCAAAGGCAGCGCAGCAGAGAATGGCTTGCAGGCAGAACAGTTTCAACTGACCACCAAGGCCAACAATGAAGTGTTCAAGGTTCAGTACCGGGCCAAAACTGGCAATGTAAACAGCTTCCAGGTCGTCCCGAAGCTCACCGAAAATGTGAACCGCGTGCCGGTTAAGCAAAGCCAACTGAAAAATGTCAACGACCCTGTCGCTGCATTTCTTATAAAAGCAGAAACGCTCTCACCAGCCATTTGCAACCGCGAGATGAAGGTGTTCACCGGCATTGAGCGGTTTGACATCAAAATGAGTTTTGCCGAAAACCAGACCGCAACGTCGCAACGCACGGGCTATCAGGGCCCCGTTGTGCTGTGCAAACTGCGCTACGTGCCGATTTCCGGGCACTTTAGCGACAGCGCAAGCACAACATTTATGAAAAACAACCAGCGATTCCTGGTTTGGTTTGCACCGCTTAAAGACACAGGGTACGTCATCCCCTATCGCGTCATGATCGGCACGGCGTTTGGCGACCTGTCCATGGTCCTCACCCGCCTTTCGGTGCAATAAAAGTCAATTCTTGTTCATCCGCTTTGGTCTCTCCACCGACCTGCGATTCCGTGCCTTCCGGTTCTCAATTTGGCACGGCAATAGTTTTTTCGTAAATTTTTGGCCGCAAGTGCCATATTTTCGGCACTACAAAGGTTAAGATCGCGATTAATTTGCAGTTGTCTCTGTTCACAAAATAACAAGGCAGGTAAACAAAGTTACAATTTTAACCAATCCTTCATCAATCTAAACGGAGAAAGCGTTTTTTATGGTAAATTTTTGATTAAAAACTCAAAAATTGTGGGCAAGGCGCCATAGCCTACTATATACGGTATAGAACGAAATCAGAATATAGGACAAACCGCGATTCGGACCGTATTTGTTCTCACTTTGTACCAATCGTAAATTGAACTGGCGAACCAATCCAAATATGTTTCAATTTGAAACCCACACCAAGCCCGGCTAAAGGCTGCTAACACATTGCTTTGCCAAAAGACCTTATGAACGCACCGCACCATTTCATCCGCCCGGCCAAAGGCCCCAATCTCAAAGCGATTTTGGGACCAACTAATACGGGCAAAACCCACTATGCCATCGAGCGGCTGTTGGCCTATAAGTCCGGCATCATTGGTCTGCCGCTTCGGCTGTTGGCGCGCGAAATCTATCAGACATTGTGCAAACGGGCTGGCACAGACGCTGTGGCGCTGGTGACTGGCGAGGAACGCATCGTGCCCGACAAGGCACGGTATTGGGTTGCAACTGTTGAGGCCATGCCCACAGATCTTGTGGTTGAGTGTGTCGTGGTGGATGAAATCCAAACCGCCACCCACCTAGACCGCGGCCATGTGTTCACCGATCGAATTTTGCACGCGCGGGGCACCCAAGAAACACTGTTGCTGGGTGCAGGCACCATGGCGCCGATCATTTCGGCGCTGCTGCCAGATGTCGACATCATCATGCGCCCGCGCTTCTCTAATCTGGATTATATCGGGTCGAAGAAAATCACGCGTCAGCCCAGGCGCTCAGCAATCGTCGCTTTTTCAGCCAATGAAGTTTACGCCATTGCCGAATTGCTCCGCCGTCAACGTGGTGGCGCGGCCGTGGTGATGGGCGCACTCAGCCGCGCACCCGCAATGCTCAGGTTGATCTTTATGAAAGTGGTGATGTGGATTTTCTGGTCGCCACCGATGCCATTGGCATGGGGTTGAATTTGGACATTCAACATGTGGCCTTTGCCGCCGACATGAAATTTGACGGCAAACAATTGCGCCACCTCACGCCCGCTGAAATGGCACAAATTGCTGGCCGCGCCGGGCGCTATAAGCGCGACGGCACATTTGGAATCACCGCTGGTATCGAACCGTTTTCCGACGATGTGATCGAACAGTTGGAAACACACCAATTTGCGCCCGTAAAAGTGTTGCAATGGCGCTCACGCGAATATGACTTGCGGTCGCTCGACGCGCTGCGCCAATCATTAGAAGTGCCCGCGCAACACAAATTGCTCACCAACATCCCCACCGCCAAGGACCAATTGGCGCTCGATTTCTTGCAACGTCACCCCAATATTGGTGAAATTAAAGGCCGTGAACAGACCAGTTTGGCATGGGATTGTGCGCAAATTCCTGATTATCGCAGCATTTCTCCTGCCCAACATGGTGAGATAATTGCCACAATCTTTCAAAATCTTGGCACCAAAGGCTATATTTTTGAAGACTGGATGGACGAACAGGTCAGCTTTTGCGACAATAGCGTCGGTGATATTGACACATTGTCCAATCGAATTAAACAAATTCGCACTTGGACTTTTGTCGCAAATCGTAAAGACTGGCTAAAAGATCCGACCTATTGGCGTGAAAAAACAAGTGAAATCGAGAACAATTTATCAGACGCGCTCCATGAGCGCCTTACCCAAAGATTTGTTGATCGACGCACCAGCGTCCTTCTGCGCCATTTAAGAGATAAGAATATGACGACACCTGAAATATCACAAAGCGGCGACGTATCCCTTGAGGGCCATAAAATCGGATCTATTGAAGGTTTTCGGTTTAACCTCTCCCCCGGGGAAGGCGACGACGCAAAAAATTTACGCACGGCCGCTGGTGTGGCCATTGCCCCCGAAATCAAAAAGCGCGCCGAAAAAGTGACCGACGCCCCAAACGATGAGTTTGTGTTGGCGACAGATGGCTTGATCCGCTGGCGCGGTGAAGTGATCGCCGATCTGGCGCAGGGCGACGACATGTTCCGCCCACGCGCTGTGATCCTGGCGGATGAAAGCCTGAGCGGCGCTGAGCTTGAAGCGGTGCAAGAGCGCATTACCTTGTGGCTGAAACACCATGTGAACACGCTGCTCGAACCGCTATTGCAGTTGCGCGAACCGACCGAGTTGGAAGGCACTGCCCGCGGCGTCGCCTACCAAATCGCAGAAAAACTCGGCGTCTTGCCCCGGCAAGACGTGGCGCAAGATGTCAAAGCACTCGATCAAGATGTGCGCGGCATCATGCGCAAAATGGGCGTGAAGTTCGGCGCCTACCACATTTATGTGCCGCTTTCACTTAAGCCTGCCCCGCGCGAATTGGCGCTGGTGTTGTGGGCGTTGCAGCATGGCGGAGTGCGCCAACCCGGCGTTTCTGAATTGCCGCAGATCATTTTGTCTGGCCGCACGTCGATTGACGTAGAGCCGAGCTTTGCCAAAGAACTTTATGAAATCGCAGGCTTTAAAGTGGTGGGCCAACGTGCCGTGCGCGTGGATATTCTTGAGCGCTTGGCCGATTTGATTCGCCCGCTGATCAGCTTTGATCCAGCCCGCAATCAAGACGTTGAAGCCCCAGAAGGCGCCGCCCCAGGCAACGGTTTCCGCGTCACCGTGGAAATGACCTCCTTGCTCGGCTGCGCGGGTGAAGAATTCACCTCCGTATTGAAAAGCCTTGGCTATCGCGTCAATCGCACCAAAATTGAAGCCAAACCTGTGGATGAGAAGCCTGTAGCTGAAGGCGCTGAAGCACCTGCGAAACCTGAAGAAGCACCTACAGAGACATCGGCCGCGGCAGAACCTAGCGCTACACCCGAAGCGGAACAGAATGCGGAACCCGCCGTCGCGGTGAATGAGGCGACTGGCGAGGCAGACGCTACCGCCGAAGCCGAAGAACAATTTGACGAGATCTGGTTCCCCGGCGGGCGCAATAATAACCGCAAGCCGCAAGGGGCAAAGCAGGGTGCGAAGCGACCAGCCAAAGGCCAAAAGCGCGGCAAACCGCAACAAGGCAAAGGCCCCAACCGCCACGCCAATCAAAATCAACGGCCCGCGAAAAAAGAAAAGCCAATCGATCCCGATTCGCCTTTCGCCGCATTGATGGCCCTCAAAAAGCAATAAATGAACGCGCCAGCGGGCAGACAACGCATTGATAAATGGCTGTGGTTTGTCCGCTGCGTCAAAACGCGCACCTTGGCGCAAAAGCTGGTCAATGGCGGCCACGTTAAGGTGAACAAAGAGCGCTGCAATGATTGCGCCCACAAAGTGAAAGTGGGCGACGTGCTCACCGTCACCCTGCCCCGACAGATCAAGATTTATCGTGTGGTCAATCTGGGCGAAAAACGCGGTTCCGCCACCCAAGCGGCTGAACTTTTTGATGATTTGAGCCCACCGCCCATTCCCAAAAACGACGGTCCGCGCCCGCTGCCCCAGGCTGTGCGCGAAAAAGGCGCAGGCCGCCCCACCAAGAAAGAGCGACGTCAAACACAGTCACTTTTGGGCAAAGATCCGCTCTGAATCTGCACCCATTTTGTTTTTCAGCCAAAAACAGCTTTGCTTTTTCAAAAATCACTAAACTTTGAAAAAGGAAACCCGGTTTCATGACTTGCACTTTTTTTGGAAAAGGCTTTAGCCAATAAACCAATTCTGAAACCGTTCTAAAACGGGTCAATAAACAAAGTGGAATTGGCTTCATGACCTATATCGTCACCGACAATTGCATCAAATGTAAATATATGGATTGCGTTGAAGTATGCCCTGTAGATTGTTTCTACGAGGGTGAGAACATGCTTGTGATCCATCCTGACGAATGCATTGACTGTGGCGTGTGCGAGCCTGAATGCCCGGCTGAAGCGATTGTGCCGGATACGGAGCCTGGCCTAGAGAGCTGGTTGGAAATCAACACCAAGTTTGCTGAAGTTTGGCCCAACATCACCGAAAAGCGCGACGCCCCGGCGGACGCAGAAAAACATGATGGTGAAAAAGGCAAGTTTGAGAAATACTTCTCAGAAGCGCCCGGCGAAGGCGACTAAGCTTGGCATTATTAGCCGGACTTTTACTATAAAATATTGCTGGACAAGTCGTCATGCCGCCAAAATTGATTCTGGCGGCATTTTGTGTTACAAATAGATAACAGTCGCTAATTTATTCGAACCAGCCGTGCCGGAGGGCACGTTTTTTTTGCTTCACAAGGACAGGATTAACATTTTGGTAACCAATGAGAATTGGGGCCTAATCCTTGCGTCAGAATAGAGCTGTGACTGGGGGCGATAAGAGCCAAAACAAACGTGAAAAAACGTTTGGGCGTCAACAGGAGTACCATGAATATGGCAACTAAAAAAATCAGTACAACGTCAAGGGTTTAAAACAGGTGAGTTTGTTGTTTACCCATCTCACGGCGTTGGCCAGATTACCGGCATCGATGAGCAAGAAGTCGCAGGTCTTTCACTTGAACTTTTTGTCATCAATTTTGAGCAGGACAAGTTGACCCTCCGTGTGCCACTTGCAAAAGTCAAAACCGTTGGCATGCGCAAATTGGCAGACGAAGAAACCGTAGAAAAAGCACTTTCAACCGTTACTGGTCGCGCTCGCGTGAAGCGCACCATGTGGAGCCGTCGGGCACAAGAATATGAAGCCAAGATCAATTCAGGCGATTTGATCTCGATTTCTGAAGTTGTGCGTGATCTTTTCCGTTCGGACGACCAGCCTGAGCAATCTTACTCAGAGCGTCAATTGTTTGAAGCTGCGATCGATCGCATGAGCCGTGAAATTGGTGTGGTCAACCGCATTTCATTGACCGAAGCGGTGAAACTGATCCAGAAAAACCTCGCGAAAAGCCCACGTCGTGGCGCCAAATCAGACGAGGCAGGCGAAGAAGCCGCCGCATAAGGCGCGCCAAAACCACTTGCATCAAAAAGGCCGGAACCCACATTGGGTTGCGGCCTTTTATTTATCTGGGCGTATGATTTTATACCCTTGCCCCGCAACCAATGGGTCGCCGGGATATAGGCCATTCAAGATCAAAAACAAATCATCGCGCCGCTTCACGCCAGCCATCATGCGCGACAAGTCCCCGGCGCGCTGACCCGCTTTGGCGGTAACAATATCCACCTCAAAATTTTGAATTTGTTTCAGATCTGACGCTTGAACCGGCCGGAAGCTATCAATGGTTTGCTCAAATTCTTGGCGAAACACCTTGCTGTCGCGTTCGGCGGCAAAGATAAAGCGGTAGACCTGCCCATCGTAGCGCACAACAGCAATACGGAAAAACCATTTTTCGGTGGTGGCGGTAGCAGTAACGCGTTCAACGCCATTCCGCTGCCCGGTGCGCACACTATCGTCGTTCAGCCCTGCCACCCAGCCAGAGCGCAAATAAACATCCAACGGCAAATCACTCGGCACATTCGCACTGTCGAATCGTAACGCAGTACCACTCTCGGCCACCGCGACAACCGAAGCCGCACCATTGCTCAACTGATAGGCTTTCGGCACCGAGAAGGTGAACTTAAGCGCCGGATAAATAAATTGCTGGCCGACAATCGTGCCATTATCTGGGTTGGGTCCAAAGGCAAGACCATCAATAGCGCGCTGATAGCGCTCGCGCTCAGTTGCCCCGATGCCAGGCGCGCCTAATTGACGTGCAGATTTGACCGCCTCTTCAATCCGCGACGGTGTGGAAGGGTGGGAGGACAAAAAGTCATCGCCACTGTCATCCCCTTCAGTAAAGGCCGCAAACCGCCCCATCTGTGAGAGGAACCGCGCCGCCGCGTGCGGATCATATCCAGCAGCCCCAGCAACCAGCACGCCTCGGCGATCAGCCGCTAATTCTTGCGATTGAGAAAACGCCGCCAATGACAACTTGGAGCGTGCCAAAGATTGATCCGTATCCGGGTCAGCGCCCAGAATGCCAGAAATCACCCGGTCAACAATTTTGCTGGTGCGTTCGCGGTTGGACCGTTCGCGGGCATGGCGTAAGGTCAAATGGGCAATTTCGTGCGACAGGACCGCGGCCAATTCCGCTTCGTCGCTGGCCAGCGCCAAAATGCCCCGCGTCACATAAATATAGCCGCCGGGCAGCGCAAACGCATTCACTTCTGGCGAATCTAGAATGGTGACGGTCAAGCTCTGGTTGGGCTGTTCTGCGGCCACCAACAATTTGCCCGCCATCCGCGCCAGCATAATCTCTGCTGACCGGTTGTTGTAAACCCCGCCATAGGTTGCCACAATTTTAGGATGTTCGCGCAGCCCGATGACGCTGTCAGTCGGGTCGGATCCCGCAGGCACCCGATCTGCGGCGCGGTCGCCCAATTGCGATGTGCCCACGCCACCGGTGAATACGCTTGTGCAGCCAGACAAAAGACCAGCCAGCGCCACGGCAATAACAATGTGACGTCTTTTCATGCTTTACCCTACTGCGCCGCCAATATCTCTATCTGTTCTGGATGGGTTACATCAATGCGTGGCCCATCATGATCGTCAACCCACCCTCGCACGCGAATTAAGGCATTTGTGAGTTTTCTCGGATCAAAATCCGCCTTTTTAAAGGCACGTAACGCGCCACGTTGTATTACGACGGTAAAGTCGGTGTCCCAGTCACGACCAAAATTGAGATAGACCCGTCCATTGGCTTCGCCAACATCATACACGCGCCCTTCCACCAACTCATAACGCCCAGCCAGCTTGACCAATTGATCAGGCTTTTCGGCCTGCCGAATCTGATAATAATCAAGCGCCCAGATGCCTTTGCGATCAACACGCGCTTGGCGCTCCGCAGCGTAAAGCTCGTCTAGACAATGACGATTATCGTCAAACGAATAAACCCGCGCCAAGCCATTGGCAATCACTGCCTTTTGCGCCCATTTCTGTCGCTCACCGTCAATAAACACATGGCCCAGAACGCGTCCATGTCGGTCTTTTCGCGTGCTGCCATAAAACACCTGCACCGCTTCACCCAAGGCAAACTCTGCCAAAAAATCTTTTGCTTCCGCAGCCAAGGGCCAGGTTTCAAAACCAATACGCCCCAATGGCAATTTAGGCGCCTGCATGCCAATTAGCCGCACTTTCTGGCTGTTGTCCAAAATAAGCGTGTCACCATCAGTGATCTCAACCACGCGGCCCTTCGGCCCTGGCGAAAGCGTGTCACAGGCCAGCGCTGACATGGCACAGCCGCCAAATGAAAATAGACCCGCCACAATAAGTGCTCCAACTTGGCTGGAGAATCCCATAAATACCCCATTGAATTGTAGTTTTGGCGATGTTGCACCAAAATTTGGCAAAAATCATCCCCGCAAACTGCTTTTCTCTGTTCCAAAAGTTGGATAGGTTGCGCCCGTGGTCCCGTAGCTCAGCAGGATAGAGCACCAGATTCCTAATCTGGGGGTCGCGCGTTCGAATCGCGCCGGGATCACCAGCGCATCCGGCATCGAGTTTCGCCAATGCCGCACAAAATCTTGACAGAACAAGCACAAATAACGATGCTTGCATATTCGCTAGCAATCTCTGCTAAGCCGCTTGGGGTTTGCGACACCGCCTTGGATTCTTTGAGGAATGATTTTGTTACGTCTACTCTATGTGAGCACCGCTCTTCACGATCTTAAAGCGGCAGACATCCAAGAGATTGTCACTTTCGCGAAAAGGGAAAACGCTAAAAACGGCATTTCCGGCGCATTGGGCTATAATGGGGTCAATTTTGCACAAGTGCTCGAGGCGAAGAAGCCGAGATCGAAAAGCTGATGGCGAAAATTTGCGTTGACCCCCGTCATTCTGGCGTGATTGAAATTATGCGATGCCCGGTCAAAACACGCGCATTTGATGGGTGGCACATGAAACATATCGACGATTTGCGCTTTGATGAGCTGATCAATGCGATGGGCGATTGATTTATACTCTTTTTAGCGAGAATGATCCTAACCTGACCCTAAATCGTTACCAGATCAAACGAATGGGGAGCGAAATATGATCCGTTTACTCTATGTCAGCATCGGCATGAATAGCTTGGACGAAAAAGACGTGGATCGTATCGTCCAACACGCTCAGCAACAAAATACGCTGCATATTATTACCGGCGCGCTTGCCTATAATGGCCGCGACTTTGCGCAAGTGCTCGAAGGCGATGAGCAGAAAATCAATCAGCTCATGGAAAACATCAAACTCGATAGCCGACACGCCAACGTAATCGAAATGATGCGCAAGCCAATATCATCCCGCGCCTACGCCGACTGGTCGATGAAAATGCTCGAGACCCGCGATTTCGACGAATTAATCTCGGTAATGACGATTTAGCGCTGCCAGTGCATTTTTTTTCGGTCGCTTCTTTATGCGATCGAAACAATGCCCAAAAGAACCAGCAAAAAAAAGCACAAGTACGATACCAATAAGAATTTTGGCGCCACTCATCGCCAAACCCGAAAGTGTGCCCAGACCGAGCAAGCCTGCAACAGCTGCAACCACAAGTAAGATCAAGATCCACGAAAGCATAGCTATCTCCTTTATCCGGCGCCACCCATGCTCAATTATGCCGGGTGCGCATCTAAAGAGTTAACTGTAGCGATCAAAAAAAAGTTCCCTCGGTTGCTCGAAAACTCTCAACTCAATTCGAGTTCAGCCCCCGCCAACCAAGGTTTCACATCGTCGAGTAAGCCAATCAATGCAAGCCCGTGCGCAACCGATTGGAACTGATTACCATCGGCCAGTTTTTCAGGCCCAAATCGGTTGGCAAATAGCCGCTTCACCGCGGGGATAAAGGACGATCCGCCGGTGAGAAACACGTGGTCGATGTCGTCCATCTTAATGTGTTCACGCGCAAACAACCCATCAACTGCCGCGCCGATTTGGCCAAGGTCTTTCTCAATCCAATGTTCGAAATCGTGAATACTGATTTCGCGATCAATTTGAATTTTGCCCAGCTTGATCTGTAAATCTGCCGTCGGGTTGGACGAGAGTTTGGCTTTTGCGCCGGATACAGCGCGGTAAATATCAAAGCCCCGATCGTCCATAATGGTGTCGATCAGCGCTTCCAGTTTTTCCGGCTCAAGCGAGTTGTTCCACAAATCCTCAAGCTCATTCATGTTTTGCGAGGTTTTAAGCACCGCCAATTGGTGCCACCGGGCAAAATTGGCGAAATAATGCTTGGGCAATTCCAAGATTTTGTCGAACGAGCGATATTGGCTGCCCTTGCCCAGCTCCGGGCAGATGACGGCGTCGATAATACGATAATCAAAGCTGTCGCCTGCAATCCCGATCCCGGCATAGCCGAGCGGATGAGCAATGACTTTATCCCCGTGCCGCTCGAACCGAATGATCGAAAAGTCACTGGTACCACCACCGAAGTCGCCCACCAGAACGGTCGCATCTTTTTTCAATCGCTTGGCATAGGAATAGCTGCGCCCACTGGCTCATAAACATGCTGCGGCGTCGGGAACCCGGCCTTGTGATACCCCGCCTCATACCGCTCATCGCCAATTCTTCATCCGGCGAGGCGCCAACAAACGCCACCGGACGACCAGAAATAAAACTGCTGCCCATATCACCGAGCTGTTCCCCAGCGCTGATGCGCGCGGTTTGCAAAAAGGCAGCCAGCAAATCTTCAAAGCGATATTTTTGTCCAAACACCCGCGTTTCTTCAAACAAGCGACTTGCCGCATGGCTTTTGAACGATTGAATAAACCGGATTTCGGAAAGTGCCGACAAATAGGCTTTGATGGCTTCAAGCCCCGCACTCACTTCCACATCGAAGGAACTGTCGCGCTCTATTTTTTGAAAACACAATACCGACCGATAGACATCGGACATTTGGTCGCCCATGCCGAACTGTACCGTTTGTACATCACCATTGGGCGTGGCGCGCGCGATCACCGTGTTTGTGGTGCCAAAATCAACTCCATAAGAAATGGGTGCGCTCATCATGCTCTCCAAAACGGCAAAGTCCCGGCCCATACGCAAAGGCGTATCTGACGGCGGCGACAGATTTTTAAGAATGCGGACGCGCTTCGTATCAGGGCGTGATTAGTTTAGCAACCCGACCATAGCTTTAAGCACACTTGGCACAAACACCGCGGATTTCGAGGCTGGTTTTATGGGGTGTAAAGTCGCGCGCTTCGGCCCATAGATTGAGGCGATGGCTCACTTCATCGTCAGAGAATTCCCACACCTTGTTGCATTTTTCGCAAATGCCAAAGGCGATCAATTCGTTTTCATGACAATCCGGATGGGCGCAAGCGACAAACGCGTTGAGCGTTTCCAGCCGGTGCGCCAGCCCAAGCTCAGTCAGTTTATCGAGCGCGCGATAAATCTGAAGCGGCGCTTTCAGCCCCTTTTCCCGCAACTGATCCAGCAAATCATAAGCGCTCAACGGGGCATCGGCTTTGCCCAATTGGGTCAACACCATGTCCTGATTTTTGGTCAATTGATGCTCAGTCATGCTGCGCCTCCGGCGGTTGCGGTTTGGGGCCAAACAAGCGTTTGGGCACCAACGAAAAAAACGAATATGACCAGCGCACCCACCACTATGGACGGGCCGGACGGGGTGTCATAGTAAAGTGAGCCATAAAGCCCGCCAATCACTGCAATCACCCCAAAGATAGACGCCAGCACCGCCATGATTTCAGGCGTAGCCGCAAACCGGCGGGCAGTCGCCGCCGGAATGATCAACAAGGCAGTGATCAACAAAATGCCAACAATTTTCATGGCGATGGCGATCAACAGCGCCAGCAAGACCATCAGCACGAAGCGGGTCCGCTGGGGTCGCATATTCTCAGCCTGCGCCAATTCGACATTGACCGTCGCCGCCACCAAGGGCCGCCAGAACCAAATCAATATCGCCAAAATCACCGCGCCAAAACCATAAATCATCGCAATATCAACACGTGTTACGGCCAAAATATCGCCAAACAAAAGCCCCATCAAATCAATGCGGACAGTGGTCATCAGGCTGACAATCACCAGCCCGAGCGCCAAGGTGGAATGGGACAGAATGCCCAACAGCGCGTCAGCTGAAAGCGACTGGCGCTTTTCCAAAATCAGCAGCGCGATGGAAACCATCAAAGCAACCGCAATCACCCCAACCATCATATTGAGGTTGAACACAAAGCTAAGCGCGACCCCAAGCAATGCCGAGTGGGCCATTGTGTCACCGAAATAGGCCATACGCCGCCACACGATAAAGCAGCCCAGCGGCCCGGTAACCAGCGCAAACCCGATACCCGCGATCAGCGCGCGCATAAAGAAATCGTCAAACAACGCCATCAATTGTGCTCCTGATCATGAACCTGGTGGTCACAATGGTCATGGATCGAGCCATCGGCATGCAGCACCCGACCGTCCGGCAAATGGGTATGGTCGTGATCATGCTGATAAACCGCCAGACTTTGCGCCGCCCGCGCGCCAAATAGGCGCTTATATTCGTCGCTCTCGGCCACCAGTTTCGGGGTGCCGCGGCAGCACACATGCCCATTCAGGCAAATCACCGTGTCGGTTTGCGCCATCACCACATGCAAATCATGGGAAATCAGCAAAATGCCACAACCGGTTTCATCGCGAATGGCTTTGATCAAATCATAAAGCGCAATCTCACCGGCAAAATCGACGCCCTGCACCGGCTCGTCCAAAACCAACAAATCCGGCTGCATCAATAAGGCCCGCGCCAGCAGGGCGCGCTGGGTTTCCCCGCCCGACAACGCCTGCATATTTGCTGTTTTGAGATGAGAAATGCCCACCAACTCCAGCGCGCGATCAATGTCTTTATCCTGCTGCTTTTTGGTGAGGCGCATCAGTCGCTGCACCGGCATCGGCAAGGTCCAATCCAATTGGAACTTTTGTGGCACATAGCCGATTTTCAGCCCGGCGCGGCGGTGCACATGCCCCTCGGTTGGCGCAATCACGCCCAAAGCAGACTTGACGCTGGTGGATTTGCCCGACCCGTTGGGGCCAATCAGCGTGACAATTTCGCGCGGGTGTACTTCAAAGCTGACACCGCGCACCAACCATTTGCCGTCGCGGTAAACGCCCACTTTATCCAGCCGCACCAGCTCATCTTTTTTTTGCTTCCGACTTGTTCACGCCATTGCACTCATTTTCATGAAATTTTCTATTGCACCTCTTTTTGCCATACGTTATATCGTAACGCAACAATGTTATGTTATTACATTAAGGAGCGAATAATGCGGATTAAATTGGGTGCAAGCGCACTGGCCATTTCACTTGCAATGTCGGGCTGGGCATCGGCCAGCGAACTCAATGTGGTGACCTCGATCCGCCCATTGCACTCCCTTTTGGCAAACGTAACCGGCGGCATCATCACGCCGAAAAATCTTGTGCCTGCCAATGCATCTCCCCATGATTACGCCCTCAAGCCTTCTGATGCCCAGGCACTGCAAAACGCCGATCTGATTTTTTGGGTGGGCGATGAATTGGAAAGCTTTTTAGCAAAATCCATCACCGCACTGCCGCAAGATGCCAAGGTGATCAGCTTGAGCGCGCAGGACGATCGCTTCAATTTGCTGCCCACACGCGAAGTGAGTTTGGATGATCACGCGCACGAAGAGCACGAAGACGACCACACCCACGAAGAACATGCCCACGAAGAACATGGCGACCATGACGATGCGCATGAGGAGCACGCCCATGATGAGCATGAAGATCATGCGCATGGGGACGTCGATTTACACCTCTGGCTCGACATTGAAAACGCCAAACATTTTGTTGAACTGGCCGCCACAGAGCTGAGCACTGCCGACCCCGAAAACAGCGCGCTATATCAGCAAAACGCTGTGCAAACGCTTGAGAAGCTGGACGCACTTGATGCCGGGATCAGGGATCAACTGGCCGAACTCAAAGACAAAAGATTTGTCACCTTCCACGATGCCTATCAGTATTTTGAGACGCAATATGGCTTGCAAAATGCGGGCACCGTAACGCTGAGCCCGGAAACAAAGCCTGGCGCCAAACGCCTCACAGATCTCCAGGCGCATTTAAGTGCTGATCAAATCAGCTGCATTTTTTCCGAGCCGCAATTTGATGCCAAACTGATCGATTTGGCCGTGGAAGGTACATCAGTGAAAAAAGCGGTGCTTGATCCATTGGGTGCCCAGCTTGAAGATGGGGCCGAGCTCTATTTCAATCTTATGCGCGATATGGGCAACAGCTTTGCCGATTGCCTTGCTGATTAATCCAGAACGCACCACGTTTGCAGAATGTTCGGCGCACTTTTGCGCCGCGCCCGCGCAGGTTAGGTGCTTTAGCGCCGCGCAACCGTGAGCGAAAAGTGGCACCCCACCCTAAATCTCTCCCCATCACGGGGAGGGATTTTTTCGTCGGCGACAGCGTTGAGGGCTAGTCACCCAACAGTTCATCCTGGGCGCGGCGCAGATCAACAATCTTCAAGCTCGCGTCCGGGGTGGCGTTTTGTGTGGTGATCAACTCACCCTTTTTGATTGGTGCAATCACTTTCCCGCCTTCAATCAGGCCGACCGGGTGCGCCGATTTGGCTTTGCCCTCAGCCCGCGTCATGGTGAACGATCGATAGCAATATTGCCCAATCGCATCCAAAGTCTCACCGGGCTGCATGTCTTTTTTTTCGCCACCGCACACACATCAGCCACCGGCTGATCCATCGGCACCATATCTGACTGGCCGTAAAGCGCGATTCGGGCACAGGTGAGCGGCACTTCCAAGCTGGTGAGGTGGAACGGGCGATAAAGCGTGAAATATGGCCCGCGCCCGACTTTCAAATCCGCCATGCGCTCATGAATGCGCTCATGCGGCGCTTTCACCACCACAAACACCCCCGGCGCGACGCCTTTTCCAATCGTATAATCCACCCGGCCCGGCGCAGATAAGATGCCCCCATCTTCCTGGGGGATCAAAATATCTTCCAACGTATCGATGGTGGCCTCTGGCCCATGCATGCCGGGCACGTCCGGCACCAATCCGGTGGCATTGGCCAGCGCCGCCATTTCCACCATGGTTTTTGACCCATCGACAAATTCCACCAACATGCGCGGGTTCATATTGCGCGCAAAGGCTTCTTCTTCATAGTCAGCCGGCACTGCATCAAATTTGAGCGGATTGTTTTTGCCTTTGCCTGCAGAAATAATTGGCAGTTCCAGCGCGTTGGCGAAATCCACCAACTCCATAATGGAGGAGGTTCATCACCCGCCCCAACAGAATAAACCAGGCCAAGCTCTTTGGCGCGGCGGTGCAAATAGGTGCCAACGGTCACGTCCGCTTCCACATTCATCATCACCAAATGCTTGCCTGCCTCAAGGGTGAGCAGGCCAATTTCAGCGCCAACGCTCGGCTTGCCTGTGGCTTCGATCACTTGGCTGATATGACCATTTTGCGCCACCAGTTTCGCATCGCCACACACGGCGATTTTGCCCATCTCAATGGCGCGGGAAATGGCAGCATTATTTTCGCACACCACGGCATTGTCGCGATCGCCATAAGCGATCTCAACCGCCTTCAGCGCATTCTCGATGTTGCGTACGGCCACGGCACCAACCGCATGCCCTTCATCCGGCCGATTTGCAAAATCAGATCGGTGCCCATTTCCCCCGCGCCGATCAACCCGACAATGATTTCATTGCCGCTCTCGGCCAACTTATAAAGATCGCGGGAAAGCCCGGTCATGGTCTCGCGACCCATTTGAAATGGTTTGAGCGTTTCAATTGTCATGCGTGCGCCAACAAATTATTTGAGTTGCGCCTTACTAACGCAAAATACGCCATAAAGGCGACCCCAAACTCACATCAAGTTGATTTTCTTATAAATCATCGCCACTTTAGATTGATCGAAAAGGAGCGCTTATGACTGTGACTGCAAAAGACATTATTGATTTTTGGTTTGTCGAACATGGAGAAGAAGATTGGTTTATGGGCGGAGAGCCATTTGACGCCAAAATCATTAAGCGCTTTGGTGACACCCACACCGCCGCCGCCCGCGGCGACCTGTTTGACTGGCGCATAAGCCCGAAGAACGGTTGGCCGAAATCATCATTTTAGATCAGTTCAGCCGCCAGATTTATCGCAAAGACAAACGCGCTTTCGCTTCCGATATGCAAGCCCTAACCCTGGCCCAAGAAATGGTGGCCCGTGGCGACGATCAAGAGCTTGACGCCCGCATGCGGTTTTTGCCTATATGCCCTATATGCACGCGGAAAGCCTGAAAGTGCATGATGAAGCCGTGAAGCTGTTTAAATCGCTCGGCAATGAAAACAGCCTTGATTATGAAATCAAGCACCGCGACATCATCGAAAAGTTCGGCAGATACCCCTACCGCAACCAAGTGCTCGGGCGCCCAAACACACCGGCGGAGGAAGAGTTCCTCGCCAGTGAGCATGATAGTTTTGGGCAATAGGCAGGGGCGCGCACGGTAAGGGTGCTAATGTGCCTCTTCACCGATCAGTTTTGACCGCAAATAGTTCGAAATATTGTCAAAGACAAACACAACGATCAGGATCAAGATCACCATATAGCCAACATTTTCCCAATCGGTGCCGGTGCGCATGGCCTCCAATAATTTGAGGCCAATGCCCCCGGCCCCCACCGCCCCAATAATGGTGGCAGAGCGAGTGTTGGATTCCCAAAAGTAAAGCGCCTGCGAGGCAAAAAGCGGCAGCACTTGCGGCACCACACCAAAGCGCTGCACCTCCACGGGCGACGCCCCGAGAGATTTCACGCCTTCGCGCTGCTTATCGTCCACATTCTCCAACGCTTCGGAGTAAAGTTTGCCCAGCGTGCCCGTGTCAGTGAAAAAGATCGCCGCGATACCGGCAATCGGCCCGGGCCCAAAAGAGCGGGTGAAAAACAAGGCCCAGATCAGCATATCGACCGAGCGCAAAAAGTCGAACGCCCGCTTCATAAACCAATTAGCCGTGTTGGAACGGGTGATATTGCGCGCCGCAATGAAGGCCAGCGGAAACGCCAATATCCCCGCGAACAAAGTGCCGACAAAGGCCATCACAATGGTTTGCAACAATTTCACAAACACGTCGGCATGCTGCCATTCCGCATTATAAAGAAAATCATTGATCGCCACACTCAGATTGCTTTTGCCCTCTTCAAGTTGCGGGCCAGCGACAATCGTTGAAATCACTTCAAACCCATTCATGCCCCAATAAGCGGAACCTGGATCAAAGAAAAAGTTTTCCCACCCCCAAAAGCGGCGCCAGACGCGCACCTGGGTGTTGCGAATTTCAATGTTTCCTGCAAAACCAAAGCTGAGTTTGACGCGACCATTGCGTTCTTCAAACGCGCCGGGTGCATTTGCGGGCAGCAATGCCTCATCTGCCGTGACCACCACGTCATAGCGTTGGCCAGCTTTGGTGATCTCAACCAATCCTTCTTGCACCAAGATATAATCGTTGGGCGAAAAATCGACCCGATAAGCGGTACCGGCTTCATTGGCAGTGACCCAACTTGGATCAGGCTCCGCGCCCAGAGGTGAAAAGCGCGGATATTGCAACTCCAACCCGTCATCGCGGAACCGAAACTTTGGTTGCGCCTGCCAGGACACCCAGTCGGCCATATAGAGCCCGGCCCGGTCCCACCTGGCGTCCGAGAAAACTTGGGGGATATTGAAGAAGAAAAAACAAGCCACGAGATAGGCGAGCAACGCCGTGACAATAGCCAGCGGGCGGAACTTTTTCACCGGATGGTTGTGAAACACCTCGGCATATTGCTCTTTCAATTCAGTTTGCCGTTCAGCAGTAAGATTTGATGTGGTCAGCATAATGAAATCCTCCTATGCGCCAAACTGGAACGCTTGATCGCCCACCATTTTGCGGCGCAGCAGCCCGACAGCTGATCCACGGCGACAATGGTCACAAACAGCAAAAGTATAATGGCGTAGGTCTTGGCCGCGTGATCGCGCGACAGGGACAGGCGAAACACTTCGCCAATACCGCCGCCGCCTACAGCACCAATAATGGTGGAGGCGCGCACATTGATCTCGGCCCGCAGCAAAGCGTAGGACGTGAAGTTGGGCAAAACCTGCGGCACGATAGCAAAGCGCACGCGCTCAAGCCAACTGGCGCCCGCCGCCCGCAAGCCTTCGTCCGGCTTCATGTCGGCATTCTCCACCACTTCGAAAAACAGCTTACCCAAAGACCCGATGGTGTGGATCGACACAGCGGCAATCGCCGCAATTGGTCCGAGCGACAGAATGGCGGCCAAAAGGCCCGCAATCACAATTTCAGGGAAAGCACGCAACAATTCCATGATGCGGCGCACCACAAAACGCACCGCTTTCGAGCCAACCAAATTGGAGGCTGCGAAAAAGCACAACACAAAGGCGATGCCGCCGCCCATGAGGGTTGAGACAAAAGCAATGTTGAGGGTAACCAGCATTTCATAAAAATATTCAGGCAGATAGAAATCGCCGAACAAATAATGCCGCCCCTCTTCATAATCATATTTCAAGGAGCCATCCGCATAAGGCGATGGCAAATCAAACAGCGCCCGGAAAATCTCTAAAGGATCATCGGGCAGAAAATTCAAAACAAAGTCGAAAAAAAATACGGAATGCGATCAATAAATTTGCCGGAGTTTGACGCGTTGGCAAACCATAAGGCGGCCACAAGAATGGCGCCCAAAATACCAATAGTGAGAAAGCTATAGAGCTTTTTGGTCCGTGCCAGCTCTTGATAATGTTGATGCACCTTATTGGTGGCATCAGAAAGTTTTGGCGGTGAGGATTGGCTAACAGCACCCATCAGATCGCGCTCCACATAGATATGCAAAAGGACCGATCAATTTGACCGGCCCTTTCAACGAGGTTCTAAAAATTAGCCGCCGATTTTGGCTTTACGGGCATCAACGATTGTTTCGTAGAATGAGTGATCTACTTCAACATAACCATTGTAGTTGCCGCCCTGAATGGCTGAGAAGCAATCTGGATTGCTCTCTGGCAATTCTTTCATGAACGCAACGAACTTGGCGCGCACATCTTCTTCCAGATCAGCACGCACAACAATTGGACCGTTCGGGATCAATGGCGAACGCCAGATCTCTTTCACGTCTTCCATGTCCAAAAGACCTTTATCCACCATCTTGCGGATATTGCCTGATGAATAGCCATCCAAATATTCGCCAACGCCTGATGACCAGGTTACGCCGCCGTCAATTTTGCCATCAAGAACAGCCAAAACATTGTTTTCGTGGCCGCCATTGAATGATGTTTCTGAGAAATACTCATCAACTGGCATGCCCAATTCTTTTGGCAAGGCAACAGATGGCACCAGGAAGCCAGAAGTTGAATCTGGATCAGCATAACCAAGATGCTTGCCCTTCATATCTTCCAAAGACTCAATGCCGCTATCTGAGCGAGACAGCATGATGGAGTGATAGCCGGTTGCGCCATCAATTTGTTCCGTTGTCAAAACCGGATCCACAGCTTCTGGGTCTTGCAGATAAACAGCAGCATAGCCAGATGCGCCCAATTCAGCATAATCAAGTGTGCCGCCCAAAAGGCCTTGGATCACCCCGTCATAATCAGCCGCTGGGAACAATTGAACATTGTTCACGCCAATGGCTTCAGGCAAAAGATCAATCAAGCATTGGTTGTTGCGCAAACGGTCGGCTTCGTTCTCGCCGCCCAAAATACCAACGCGGAAAGTGTCCAACGCCATTGCAGTAGATGTCATCGCAACCAAAGCTGCTGCAGACAAAAGGCCAGTACGGATCGCATTCATGGGATTCTCCTAAAATTATGCGGTTTACCGTTGAAATTCATTGCTGCGCATCCAGCGCATCAATTCAGTGTCACGTGTGCATCGTCAGCATCACGATAGGGCCCGCGGCGCTTATCCGCGGGTGTCTCGTCATCTTCATCTAATGATGTGGAGGTCATGCTTTCGCTAAAGGCATCTTTCAGCCCCTCAGCGCCATAAATGCGCCGTGCGGCTTCGGTGGTCAGCGCTTCTGGCGGGCCGTCAAACACCACTTCGCCATGAGACATTCCAATGATCCGCTCGCAATAATTGCGGGCCGTATCAAGCGTGTGCAAATTGGTCATCACGGTGATGCCGTCATCTTCATTAATGGCCTTCAAACTATCCATCACCACTTTGGCATTGCGCGGATCAAGCGAGGCAATCGGCTCATCGGCCAAAATCATTTTCGGCTGCTGCATCAAAGCCCGGGCGATGGCCACCCGCTGCTGCTGGCCACCGGACAAAGTGCCCGCACGTTGCAATGCCGTTTGCGCAATGCTCAACCGCTCTAAAGCCTCGAGCGCCTCAAGCTGCTCTTCTTCCGTGAAACTTTTGATGAGCGAAGAAAATGTATTGCGACGGTTCAAACGCCCCAACATCACATTGGTGAGCACATCGAGGCGCGGCACCAAATTAAACTGTTGGAAAATCATCGCGCAATCGCGCTGCCAATTGCGCAGCTCACTGCCTTTAAGGCTGGTGACTTTAGTGCCATCAAACTCGATGGTGCCATCACTCACGCCGATCAATTGGTTGATCATGCGTAATAGGGTGGATTTACCTGCACCCGAGGAGCCAATCACCCCCACCATTTCGCCAGAGACGATGGAGAGGTTGATATTTTTAACCGCCAACTTGTCTCCAAACCGACGATTTACACTTTGCAGTTTCAACATTTAAAGATGTGCCCCATTTCAATTCGGCTCATCTCTATTGCGGCTGCTTAACACAAAAATGTCGGTTTCATGTCAGATTTGTGAAAGTCGCAATCGCTAGACAAATATAGGTGGAAAAGCCGATATTTCTTTAGCTTTCGATCTCGAGCTGTACCGTTTCACCCCGGAACCGCGACCGTGTATATTGCAATCGTTCACCCTTTTCTGACACATTGACGCTGATGATCTGCATCAGGGGAAAGCCGATCTCCACCTGCAATAAACGCGCATCATGTGTGGTGGCGGCAATTGCAGTCACCCAACTCTTGTCACGTTTGTAATTTTCATAGCCCGCCCGCGCCATCGCTTTGGAGATGGACCCCAATTCTGCGTAATGTGGCACCAAATCCGGCAGCAAATCCTTGCGGAACCAAATGGTGGCCACAGTAATGGGCACCCCATCTGCCACCCGCAAAGTTTCAATGCGCAAGACCGGGTCACCAACGTGAATATCTAAATGTTTGGCCACTTCTTCATCCGCGGCCTCTTCATTCGAAGAAATCAGGCGCCCCCCGGGCTGGCGCTTCTGCGCGCTGATAATCTCTGAAAAGCGCGTGCGTGAGGAAATCGGATAGGTAATCGGCGCATCAGCAACAAACGTGCCGCGGCCACGCGTGGCGGTCAGAAACCCATTTTCCGTGAGCGAAGCAATCGCTCGCCGCACCGTGTGGCGATTCACTTCATAATCATTGGCCAGTTCCACTTCAGTCGGCAATTGGGTGCCCGGTTTGTAGGTGCCCGCCACAATTTCATGTTGCAAACGTTCGGCGATTTGCCGCCAAAGGGACACACCTTGTCCCCGTTCAATCTTGTTCAAACCCTGCACTCCCAAGCCTTTGATGCCGTCATATGGCTGCAATAATTTCGCACTTTAATAAACCATACAAACAAAAGTATACAAATATATACAATTAGTATAGACAAATTTTTTGGAATACGTTAGGACAAAACCCGTTCTGATCATTCGAAAACGACAAAAGAGCCTATTCATGACCGCGCCTTCCTCCCCCAACTCTTCAGCCGACAAAGCTGATATCGCTGCACGCCAGCGCGTTATGCGCGTTTTGGCGCAAGCGCCGGACCAAAAACTTGAAGATCTGTATGACAAATTTGCTGACAAGCCGGATTGGACATTCGCCCGCAAGCCCGAAACGGGCTTGGTGATGACACGCGGGCGGATCGGCGGCGGCGGGGCACCGTTTAATCTGGGCGAAATAACAGTGACCCGCGCCGCCATTCAGCTGCCGAGCGGCGAAGTTGGCCATGCCTATTGCCAGGGCCGCAACCAACGCAAAGCCGCCATTGCCGCTTTTTTTGATGCCGCATGGTTGAGCGACACATTCAGACAACATGTTGAACGCGACATCATCGCGCCGTTGGAACAAGAACAGCTCAGCGCCAAAAAAGACAAATTGAAAAAAGCAGCCGCTACCAAGGTCGACTTTTTCACCATGGTGCGGGGAGACGGATAATGAATATGCAACAAACAAGCATCGCGCCCGGCTTTAGCGATCTCACCCACCAAAGCCAGCAAAGCTTTAAAGCCATTATGGATGCCATGGCCCAACCCGGCAAAATCTATGATGCCCCGCACAAGTTGAACGCTGCGGGCACCCTCAACCCGGTCGCCGCCATGGTGGCATTGACCCTTTGTGACGCAGAAACCCACATCTATCTGGACCAAACACTGGACAGTGCTGAGACACGACAGTTTCTCGCCTTTCACACCGGGGCCTCCATTACCACCGATCCGCACAAAGCGCAGTTTGCCTTTTTAAGCAGCGCCGAACAGCTGGAAAATGACCATGCCTTCAATATGGGCAACCACGAATATCCTGACCAATCCACGACAGTGATTGTGACGGTGAATGATTTGGCCAACCAAGCTGGCGCGACCCTTTCCGGCCCCGGCATTGAAACCAGCCGCGCCTTCGCCTCCTCAAGCTTAAGCGAAAAATTTTGGCAGCAGGCTGAAGCCAACAATGCAGAGTATCCCTTGGGCATCGACCACGTCTTTGTGACCGAAACCCAACTGGCTGCCCTGCCCCGCTCCACCAAAATCAAGCTCGATCCGGCGCAAGGAGAATAGATATGTATGTAGCTGTAAAAGGCGGCGAGAAGGCCATTAAAAACGCCCATACGCTGTTCGCCGAAAAACGTCGTGGCAATGAAAATGTGCCCGGCTTGCGCCTCGACCAGATCACCGAACAATTATCATTCGCCGTAGATCGGGTGATGGGCGAAGGCTCGCTTTACGATAAAGAACTCGCCGCCATGGCCATTCGCCAGGCGCAGGGTGATCTGATCGAAGCAATCTTTTTGATTCGTGCCTATCGCACCACCCTGCCGCGCTTTGGCTACGCTGAGCCTGTCGAAACGGGCAAAATGGCCATTGAACGCCGCATCTCCGCGACCTTTAAAGATTTGCCCGGCGGGCAGGTTTTGGGGCCAACTTTTGATTATTCGCACCGTCTAATCAATTTTGATTTTGCCGCCGATGACGCGCCCATCTCCTCGCCGGTGTCAGATGAAGAAATTGATTTAAACGCCGAAGTGCCGCGCGTTTCTGATATTTTAGGGCAATCAGGCATGATTGAGCCGGACCATCAGTTTGAAGAGGGTCACGAGACCGGCGATTTAACCCGCACCCCGATCGATTTTCCAACCGACCGCGATGTACGCCTGCAAAATTTGGCCCGCGGCGATGAAGCTTTTTGCTGGCGCTCGGCTATTCCACCAACGTGGCTATGCCCGCTCGCACCCATTTGCCGGAGAGATCCGCTTTGGCGAAGTGGAGGTCGAGTTCTTTGCCGAAGAGCTTGGTTTTGCCGTGCCCATCGGCACCATGGACGTGACCGAGTGCCAAATGATCAACCAGTTCCAAGGCAGCGCCAAAGCACCCCCTGCCTTCACCAGAGGTTATGGTCTCGTATTCGGCCAAGCGGAACGCAAAGCCATGTCGATGGCCCTCGTGGATCGCGCGCTCCGCTGGAAGGAGCTGGGCGAAGAATTTTCCGCCCCGGCGCAAGATCAGGAATTTGTGCTGTCGCACTCCGACAATATTCAAGCCACCGGCTTTGTGGAGCATTTGAAGCTGCCCCACTATGTGGATTTCCAAGCCGAGTTGGACCTGATCCGCACCATGCGCAAAGAATTTGACGCGCAGCAAGACAAAGATGGCGACGAGCCAAAAATGGAGGCAGCCCAATGAGCCTTGACCAACTGACCAACGCGGCCCCGGGCTACAATTTTGCCTATCTCGACGAACAGACCAAACGGATGATTCGCCGCGCCATTCTCAAAGGCATTGCCGTGCCCGGCTATCAGGTGCCGTTTGCCGCCCGCGAAATGCCCATGCCCTATGGCTGGGGCACAGGCGGCGTGCAAGTCACCGCGTCGGTTTTGGGCGCAAATGACACCCTCAAAGTGATCGACCAAGGCGCCGACGACACCACCAACGCCGTATCGATCCGCAATTTTTTCGCCAAAACGGCGGATGTGGCGCTGACCACGCGCACCAGCGAAGCAACAGTGATTCAGACCCGTCACCGCATTCCTGAAGAGGAATTACAAGAAAACCAAACCTTGGTTTATCAGGTGCCAATTCCCGAGCCATTACGCTTTTTGGAACCGCGGGAAACCGAAACCCGCAAAATGCACGCGTTGAGCGAATATGGGCTTATCCATGTGAAGCTTTATGAAGATATCGCCACCCATGGACATATCGCCACCACCTACGCCTACCCGGTGATGGTGGAGGGGCGCTATGTGATGGACCCCTCACCGACGCCAAAATTTGATAACCCGAAAATGCACAAATCCAAGGCGCTGCAATTGTTCGGTGCCGGCCGTGAAAAGCGCATCTATGCGCTGCCACCACATACGGATGTGGTGAGCCTCGATTTTGAAGATCATCCCTTCACCATTCAAGAATGGCCAGGCACAGAATGCGCCATGTGCGGCGCAGAGGGCGTCTATTTTGACGAGGTTATTTTGGATGATGCGGGCAACAATATGTTTGTGTGCTCGGACAGTGATTATTGCGAAACCCGGCAAGCTGAAGGCCATGTTGGGCCTCTCAACGCCGACTATAAGGAGCGCATGCAATGAGCCTTGATCAAGACTTGCCCTTGTTGAGCGTGAAAAACCTTTCCCATTATTACGGCCAACATCTGGGCTGCAAAAATGTGAATTTTGACCTTTATCCCGGCGAAGTGCTGGCCATTGTCGGCGAAAGCGGCTCGGGCAAAACAACCTTGCTCAATTGCCTGTCGACCCAGATTATCCCCACTGATGGTGCCGTTCATTATCGTGGCCGCAAGGGCATCTCAGAAAACCTTTATGAGATGAGCGAAGCCCAGCAGCGCATTTTGCTGCGGACGGATTGGGGCTTTGTGCGCCAGCATCCCCGCGACGGGTTGCGCATGAATGTCTCCGCCGGGGCCAATGTTGGCGAACGGCTGATGGCTTTGGGCGACCGCCACTATGGCAAAATCCGCGACACGGCACTCGATTGGCTGGAGAAAGTGGAAATTCAAGCAGATCGCATCGACGACGCGCCCCGCACTTTTTCTGGCGGCATGCAACAACGGCTGCAAATTGCCCGCAATCTGGTCACCAACCCACGGCTTGTGTTTATGGATGAGCCACTGGTGGGCTGGACGTGTCCGTGCAAGCCCGCCTCCTCGACCTGATTCGCCGCTTGGTGTCAGACCTTGGGCTCTCCATCATTATTGTGACCCACGATCTGGCTGTCGCACGGTTGTTGTCAGACCGGATTATGGTGATGAAAGACGGCAAAGTGATCGAACAGGGCCTGACCGACCAAGTGTTGGACGACCCACACCAAGCCTATACCCAATTACTGGTGTCTTCCATTCTGCATGTGGGGAGCTAATCCGATGCAACAAAAGATTCTGAGTGTAGAAAACCTGACCAAATCCTTCGTGATGCATTTGCAAAATGGCTTGCAATTGCCCGTGATGGACGGGGCAGGCTTTGACGTTTTCGCGGGAGAATGTGTGGTGCTGGGCGGCCCGTCCGGCGCGGGCAAATCGACCCTTTTGAAAATGATCTATGGCAATTATGCTGCTGATGCTGGCGAAATCATCATTCACCATGACGGGCAAACCACCGATTTGGTGACGGCTTCGCCGCGCGATATTTTGCGCTTGCGTCAATCCACCATCGGCTATGTCAGCCAGTTTCTTTCAGCTATCCCCCGCGTATCCGCTCTCGATTTGGTGGCACAAGTGGCGCGCCAATGGGGTCACAGCGAAGAGGTGGCGCAAGAAAAGGCCGCCAAAATGCTTGATCAGCTCAACATTCCCGGACATTTGTGGGGCCTGCCCCCCGCCACCTTTTCTGGCGGTGAACAGCAACGGGTGAACATTGCCCGTGGCTTTATGGGTGAACATAAATTGCTGTTGCTGGACGAACCCACAGCCTCTTTGGATGCGGCCAACCGACAAGTGGTGCTGTCGCTGATTGAGGAGCGCAAAGCCGATGGCACCGCCATGCTGGGGATTTTTCATGACACAGACACCCGCGACCGCGTGGCTGATCGCGTGATTGACGTCACCAAATTTACCGTGAAAAAAGCCGCTTAGTTGATCAAATCAAAAAAACTGTCAAATTGTTGACATCTAAATCCACTACCGGAAGGCGCACCGATCCCGCCTTCCGCACGATCTAAGGTTCACAATGTCAGAGCGTTTCGCCATTTATTATGCCCCCGCCACCAACAGCGAACTCTGGCAAAAAGCCAGCGCTTGGCTGGGCCGCGACTGTGCCGCGCAGGCTGAGCGCGACCAGCCTAAAATCGCAGATATCGCTGCCGCTGAGCAAATCGAAATGACCTGCTCGCCCCGCCGCTATGGCTTCCACGCCACCATCAAGCCGCCTTTTAAACTCACCACGGGCATGAACATCCAAAGATTGCAAAGCCAGCTGGCGCAATTTGCGGGCGCAACGCAAGCAACGGAAATTGGCCGGTTAAAAGTGCATGCCATTGGCAAGTTTCTGGCACTGGTGCCAGAAAATCAAAGGCCAGACATCACCAGCTTTGCGCAAAAAGTGGTGGAAGAGTTTGACCATTTCCGCGCCCCACTAAGCGAGCGACGGCGACAGGAACGGGTGGCAGCAGGGCTAACCGATCGGCAAGTAGAATTGCTGGACCAATGGGGATACCCCTATGTGATGGAGCAGTATAAAATGCACCTTACCCTCACAGGGCGACTCAACGATCACGCTGGTCCCAAAATGTTGAGTGCGGCCAAAAACTGGTTTGGCGCCCTGCTCGATCAAAATTATAAATTGGACAATTTGGCGCTCTATCACGAGCCTGAAAAAGGCGCCCCATTCGTCCGAATCGCCGACTATCCCTTAAGGGGCGAACCCGCCAAGGGCTGAACGAAAGCTGAGATGAAATGACTGAAAATCTAAGCATTAAAAATGCAAAGCTGGTCCTTGCGGACAGCGAAATGATGGGCGCGATCAACACCAAAGATGGCATGATCAGCGATATCGCCAGCACAGGCACCGAAGGCCTCGATTTTGACGGCGATTATTTGCTACCGGGGTTGGTGGAGTTACACACTGACCATCTGGAAAGCCATTACCGCCCACGCCCCGGCGTATTTTGGGAACCTATGGCCGCCTTGCATGCCCATGACGCACAAGTCACCTCATCAGGCATCACCACCGTGTTCGACGCAGTGCGCATCGGCTCGGACACCGACATGAAAAATATGGGCGACCACGTAAGTGTGTTGGTGGATGCGATCACCAATGCCAAAGCACAAAAGCGCTTGCGCGCCGATCACTTGATCCACTTACGGTGCGAATTGTCGAGCCATGATGCGCTTGAGCAGTTCGAAGAATATTGCCAAAACGAGTTGGTGAAATTGGCCTCCTTGATGGACCACACGCCCGGCCAGCGCCAGTTTGTGCAGTTGGAACAATATTACCTTTATTATCAAGGCAAAACCGGCATGAGCGACGCTGAGATGGAAAAGTTCATCGCGGCCCGCATTGCCGAACATGAGAAACATTCGGCCCCCAACCGTGAGGCCATCGTGAAAAAAGGCCGCGAAATTGGCTTGGCCCTCGCCAGCCATGACGACGCCACCACCGATCATGTGGATGAAGCCAAACGCGACGGCGTTGCTATTGCCGAATTCCCCACAACGATGGAAGCAGCCAAAGCCTCACGCGACGCAAACCTTGCCATTTTGATGGGCGCGCCAAATGTGGTGCGCGGCAAATCCCACTCCGGCAATATTTCCGCGACGGACTTGGCGGCGCAGGGCCTGTTGGATGTGCTGAGTTCAGATTATGTGCCGTTTTCGTTGATGCACAGCGCCTTTAAACTGGCGAAAAATGTTGAGCAGATCCAATTGCCCGAGGCGATCGCTAAAGTGTCACTCAACCCCGCGCGCGCCGCCGGGCTGGATGATCGTGGCGAACTGGCTGTCGGCAAAAAAAAGCTGATTTCGCCCGCGTACATTTGCCTGAAGATGGCGTGCCGATTGTGCGCGCCGTGTGGCGCGATGGCCAACGCGTGATTTAGGCGGGCAGATGACCTCCCCTTATCGCGGCCTCTTGATCTTTATTGTCGGCCCCTCTGGTGCCGGCAAAGACAGTTTGATGGCGGGGGCAGCCAAAACCCTGGCACAAGACGAAAACATCATTTTTGTGCGCCGCCTGATCACCCGCGACGCCATGGTGGAGCTGGAAGATCACGGCACCATCACTGAAGCGCAATATGACGATATGGTGCAGCACGACGACTACGCGCTGCATTGGCGGGCCCATGGCCTAGGCTATATTATCCCCAAAACGGTTGAAGATGATCTGCGGGCGGGCAAAACCCTGATCTGCAACACTTCCCGCAAGCAATTGCCCACCGCGCATCGAAAATACCCCATCCATGTGATCAACATCACGGCTCCTGTCGAGGTGCGCGCAGCGCGCTTGGCCGGACGCGGGCGGGAAACCGAAGGCGAGATTGTCCAAAGGCTAAACCGCAAAGTAGACGCGATTGATCCCACCCTACCGCAAACCACCATCAACAATGACCAATCTTTGGATAATGGCATTAAAAGATTGGTGCATATTATCCGCACCGCGCAACAATAGGCACCTTTATGGCAAAACAGCTTTCTGAAACCCCGACCATCGGCACCAACACCAACACCCAGGCCAGCAATTTGGGCGTTTGGACAGAATTGGGCCATGACACGATTTTCGTGGAATCCACATTGGGCGACTATTCCTACGCCATGCAACGCTGCCAAATCATTTGGACCACAATCGGCAAGTTCTGCTCAATCGCCAGTGATGTGCGCATCAATCCCGGCAACCATCCCACATGGCGCGCCAGCCAACATCATTTTTCTTACCGCGCGGCGGCCTTTGGTTTGGGCGACAATGATGAAGAGTTTTTTGCCTGGCGCAAGGGCCATGAAGTGACCATCGGCCACGATGTTTGGGTTGGCCACGGGGTCACCATTTTGGCCGGGGTCACCATCGGTACCGGTGCAGTGATTGGTGCGGGCGCCGTGGTCAGCAAGGATGTGGCACCCTACCAAATTGTTGGTGGTGTGCCCGCCAAACCAATTAAGGAACGCTTCACCCCAAAACTGGCGGAGCAAATGCAGGAACTGGCCTGGTGGGATTGGCCGCGAGAGAAGCTGAAAACCAGCCTGAACGACATGCGCACACTGCCTGCCGAGGCCTTTTTGGAAAAATATGCGAGCTGAGTAAAAACCGGGTCGATGGATTGAGAACAGCCGGTCATGCTGGGCAAAAAGGAGCCTCACATGACCAACCAGATCATATTCACACCCATATCAACGGAAACGGCAACGGCTTGGCGCAACGGCGCGCTCGATGCTTACCGGCAAAAACCTGTGCGTCGCAGTTCGGACGGCGGCGCCCCTTGCCGCTATTGCTTGCAAAATGTGCCTGCAGGTGAAGCTGTTTTGCTGGGGGCCTATAAACCCTTCTCCGGCACGGGGGCGTTCACCGAGACTGGACCCATCTTCATTTGCGAAAAACCCTGCACGCGCTTTGACGGGGTGCCAAATCAACTGCCACCCGTTATTGCCCAACGGGATCAGTTCATTATGCGCGGCTATTCTGCTGACGAGCAGATAGATTATAACACGGGGCAACTGGTCCACGTCGACGCGCTGATCGATAAAGCGCAGCGGATTTTTGAAGATCCGGATGTGGCGTTTATTCATATTCGTTCTGCCGCCTACACCTGCTTTACCACCCGCATTGACCGGGCAAACTGATCTCATTTCCGCCGCACTTTTCGGGCAATTTACCGCAGCCAGCAATTCCTTGCTGGCTGTTTTTTATGGTCTCTGCTATGAGGCGAAATTGATAAGTGCTGTTGGGAGTTTTTATGCGTAAATTATTGCTTGGGTTGATGTTGATCGTGCCGTTGGCCGCCTGTACCACCATGACCAGCCAATTGCCTGCTGCACTGACCGCACGCATGGACACCAACAACCCGCAACTGGATCGCCAAGCCGCGCTCAATTTGATCAACCAATATCGCACGGCCAACGGCCTGAACATGCTCACGCTCGACACCAATTTGCAGGTAAAAGCGCAAGACGCCGCTGTCGGTTACGCGAAAAATGGCAACAGCCAAGTGGCGACAAAGCCGCTGAATGTCCCCGGCGAAACGGCCAGCCTGACCAGTGCAGGATATGCCACCTTTGCCGACACATTTTCTGGCTGGCGCAACAGCACCAAAGATTCAAAAGTGCTGCTGAACCCGTTTGCCTCGAAAGCCGCGATTGCGGTGCATTATGACGCCAACTCAACCTATGGCACCTATTGGGTGCTGGGCTTAGCCAAATGAGTGAACAAACGGTCGATACGCGCGGGCTGAATTGCCCGCTGCCGGTGATCAAGGCCGAAAAAGCATTGGCAAATTTGGCGAAGGGGCAATCCATTTGCCTCTTGGCCACCGACCCGCTGGCAGAAATCGACATTCCCAATATGTGCAACAAGCAAGATTTCGAGTTGATTTCCCACGAAAACCAAGATGGCGTCATCCGCTTTGTGATTCAAAAATAATTAAACGCCCGAATTGAGACAGACAGGCACATATTTATCGCCTAAATTGGCCGCATGTTATTTCAATTACCCAATGATGATCAGCTTTATCAGGCGCTTTTAAACCGCGATCCCACCTTTGACGGGCGGGTGTTTGTTGGCGTCGCCTCCACCCGCATTTTCTGCCGCCTCACCTGCCCGGCCCGCAAGCCCAAACGCGAGAATTGCAGTTTTTTCGAAACCGCCAGCGAAGCGCTCGAAATGGGCTATCGCGCCTGCAAAAAATGCCACCCTACCACCAGCGAAGCCGAGGGCAACAAAGCCATACGCAGCTTGGTGACAGCCTTAGAGAACCGCCCAGATCATTTCTGGCAGGAGCGCGACATCATCAGGCTCGGCTTTGATCCCTCAACAGTCCGGCGCGCCTTTAAGCGCCAATTTGGCATCACTTTTTTGGAAATGGCGCGACTGACCCGCCTGCGCAACAGCTTCACCACGCTCAAAGCGGGTGGCAAAATGATCGATGCACAATTGGATGCAGGTTTCTCGTCGTCCAGCGCCTTTCGCACCGCCTTTGCCAAACATATTGGCCTCAAACCTAGCGACTTTTGCGCCGATGCATCGCTAAAGGCCGATTGGTTCGACACGCCCTTGGGCACCATGGTGGCGATCGCCGACGCGACCCATTTGCACTTGCTGGAATTTCACGACCGCAAAGCCCTGCCCACGGAACTCGCCAAACTGTTTAAAACTGCCAAAGGTCAAATTGGTTTTGGCACCACCAACGCTTTAGAAGAAACCAAACGGCAATTGGCAGAATTCTTTGCGGGCGAGCGCCCGCAGTTCAATCTGAAACTGGCGTTACACGGCTCAGGCTTCACCAACAAGGTTTGGCGTGAACTGCAAGCCATCCCCGCAGGCGAAACCACCAGCTATGGTGGACTGGCGAAACAGATGGGCCAACCCCATGCTGCACGCGCGGTGGCGCGCGCCAATGGCGCCAATCAAATTGCCATCATCATCCCCTGCCATCGTGTGATCGGCGCCGACGGCCAACTCACCGGCTATGGCGGAGGCCTTTGGCGCAAGCAAAAGCTTATCGATCTGGAAATGACCTATAAAAGAGCTCGCTCAGGGTAAATCAAGCGGCCGTGGACGCGGCAATGCGATCTGCTCGGGCACAAAAGTATAGGCGGGCCGCGGGCGCGGAAGCTCAACATCCACCAATTTGCCCAATGCAGTCACCCGTACGGTTTTGCGCGGAACATCATCGTTCAAATAGCTGATTTGACCGTCGAGCCCGATGGGAAATTCCGCCTTGCGTGAGGCCAGATAAGTCTTGGCTTCTGCCCCGCAAACTTGCGGCCGCATATTCACTGGCGCCAGGTTTAAATTCGCAATTTGTGTCACGCTTTTGCGGGTGCCGCTATAGCGCCCCTGAAATCCGCGCTCAAGCAGCAAAGCAGCCAATTCGCCGCGCTCCCGAGCCGTCACCCCGCCAAAAACAACCGCCATTAATTCGCGCCCGTTGCGCTGGGCGGTGGCCACAATATTCAAACCTGATGCACACACGAACCCAGTTTTCATGCCAGTTGTGCCGCGAAACTTTTCTAATAAAATATTGTAGGACTTTAACGTAGACGTGCCAAACTCAACCGCACGTGTCTCAAAGATCGGGTCATATTGGGGATAACGTGAACGGATCACAAACGCCAAAATCGCAATGTCCCGCGCCGATGTAATTTGTGCTGGTTCGTGCAACCCATTGGGATTAACAAAATTGGTGGCGGTAAGCCCCAAATTTGCCGCATGACGATTCATCAACTGCACAAACTCAGGTTCCGACCCAGCAATCGTCTCGCCAATCGCGATGGCCACATCATTCGCAGACTTCACCACCATTAAATAAAGCGCATCTTCCAATGTAACAGCGGTGCCCACTGGAAAACCCATTTTGCTTGGCGGCGCCTTAAGCGCGTTCGCCGTCATCACAACCGGCGTCTCAAGCGTAACCCGGCCAGCCGATACAGCTTCGAACGCCGCATAGGCGGTCATTAATTTTGTCAAAGATGCTGGATGCCAGGGCCGCCCCGCTTCGTTCTCGAACAAAACTTCGCCTGTGCGCATATCCAACAATAATTGCGGCAATGCTGACGCTGGTCCTGCGCACCAAAAAAACGTCAAGACGAGCAACAAAGCACGGCAAAAAGAACCCATGAAAACCCCGACCCTAAAATCTATTGCACCTGTTCTACCCTTGGTCGCAAGCGCTTGCAATCACTGCCGGGTGAATGCGGCGAATTTTTGCCCACTCACGAGGTTTTGGTTGGGCTTAGCCCAAGTGTCACCAAATAAGCAGGCGCATTCTGATCAGTGTCTAAATCGGCGGCAAAATCTTCTACCACTCGATGCAATTTTTTTCACCAGTTTTCGACGTTGTTTATCGGTGAGGGAGGCCGTGAACTGCAACGCTAATGTATCTGGATCATCTGGTTGGCAATTGGCCAACCCGTTTTCCAACGCATAAGTAATCTCCCGGCCGGCACGCCTAAAATCTGCGCGCGCGCACTCTGCAATCGCGTTCAAATAATCGGGATCCCTATTCTCCAAATCGGTTTGCAACAGATGGGCAACAGGACGAAAAAGCTGTTCAATGCGCGCGCCAGACTGCCGTTCACCAGCGGGCAATACCAAACCAACAGATCTTAGTTTGGCGATATGGTGATATTGGCTATGCGGCGTTTTCCCAATGGCCATAGCAATTTCTGCAATCGAGCCTTCGCCAATTTTTAATAACCCCATAAAGGCATCGTGAGTGGCCGTTGCCCCGAGCACACGCAACTGATCCGCCCGCTTGAGCACAAATACCTCTTGCCGTCCTTGTAATGTCGCTTTTGCCATATTAAATATATTTCACAATTTTTAATATACATCAAGAGCAACCGAGCCAACAACATGAATTTTTTTGCATTTATCCAAAGTTTTACCTGCCGTTACACTGTCCCTCTTTATATCGAAAGCAATGCTAATGCCCGCCAACGCCCAAGACACCAAAACCCATCCTCAATTGCAATCGATGATTGAGGATCGCTTACCGCAAATATTGGAGAACGCTAGCCAAATCGGCAACGCAGGCGTGGTCATAAAACACGGAAAAATCGTTGCAGCAGATCAAAACGGCCTGCGGCAAAAAGATGGCGCGCAAGCGATCGGTTCCAGCGATAAATGGCATATTGGCTCGATCACCAAATCCATAACCGCCACCATGATTGGCAGGTTGGTCGACCAAGGCAAGCTTTCCTTTGATAATACTATCGCTGATTTATGGCCAGAAGCTGTGCCGCATATCCACCCCACTTGGCAGCAGGTCACACTTGGTCAGTTATTGCACCACACAAGTGGCGCGAAAGCCAATTTCAGTCTCAAAGTACTTTTCAATCGCGAGTTTACCAACCAAGGCGAAATTGAAGCGGCGCGTCAAAGAGCCATACTCAGAATAATGAAGAAGGCCCCGAGCAACCAGCCAGGTTCCACCTTCGAATATTCCAATGTCGGCTACACAATTGCCGGCCAATTGGCAGCGCAGATTGCGCAAAAATCCTGGGAACAATTGTTACAAGACGAGGTCTTTGAACCGCTTGGCTTGCAAAGCGCAGGCTTTGGCGCGCCACTGGAGACAATCCCTGGGGACACGGGAAAAAGTGGATGGTTTGGCCCAAGGCCATTGATCCATACACCCCTGAATCCGACAATTCTGCAATTATGGGCCCCGCTGGCACTGTGCATATGAGTTTGCAAGATTTGGCAAAATATGGCCAAGTCCATCTCGCCCTGGAGGCAGGCACAAGTAGCTATCTTTCTGCTAAGACCGCAAAGTGGCTGCACACCGCACCAACGCAAATCAATGAAAACCACCCGCCCTATGCAGCCGGTTGGGTTTGGGTAAGTTTTAGCGACGATGGGCGGCTTAGCTTGTACCACAATGGCTCCAACACCATGTGGTATGCCTTTTTGGTCAATGACCCCAAAACCAATGCCTCATTCGCTTTTGCCACCAATATTGGGAATATCAAACAATCCGAGTTGGGCTTTGGCGAACTGACCCGGGATATGTTGGCTGTAATCGACCAACAATAAAAATAAGTGGAGCCCCCGCAAATATCTGCGCGGGGCTCCCTTGGTCTTAGCGTCGCGCAACTGGCGAGATGAGCGGCGTAATCCGCTTGATTGTCACCCGCCTGTTTCGGCGATCCGCTTCTTGTGTGCGCACTTTGAGATAGCGCTCACCATAGCCCTGGGTTGCCAAGTTCTCCGGCGGCACGCCAAAGGCCCGACTTAAGATCACCGCAACGGTTTCTGCGCGTCTATCAGAAAGCGCCAGATTGTAAATCTCGCCCCCAACCGCATCAGTATGCCCTTCAATAAGGAAGGTTTCCGCTGGATTCTCCGCCAGCATATCAAGCATGGCGTCGGCCACATTGGCGAGGCTGGCGATCTGATCTGTCGGGATCGTGGCTTTGCCCGTTTCAAAGGTCAGGCCACCGATCTCCAAGCGACGCACCATGTCCCGTATCCGCGCTGAGCGCTTAACCTCATTGACGGAATAGAGGCGCTGCACATTTTCAACCGGCGGCTGGTCAAGAAACTGCACGAGTTCATCTTCATTCGCGTCGTCGGCGTCCAGCACATATTCTGAAACCGGGATATCCAACTGCAATGGCCCAAGGTCTAGCGCAGGGTCGCGCCATTCCAGCAGATCTTGCTCATAAGATTCGTCCACATAAACCAACACATATTCCTCACCATCTGCGGTGAAGCGTGAACGGCGGATAATATCGCCATTGCGGTTGTAGATGGTGACAATCTCAGTGCCATCAGCCCGCAAAATGGTTTCGCGAATCCGGCCGTTGCTCAAGCGTTCGACATAAGTCTCGCTTGATTCTTGCTCCAGGCGCGTATTGTCCTGATTTTCAACGATGACCTGATTGTTGAATTGGAAAACAACTCTGAAGTCAGACGTGCTCCTTTCAACCACCTCGGCATTTGCCGGCGCACCGCGCGTGACAACAGCGGCAGCTGATCAGATTCAGGAACGCGCTCGCCCTCTTCTGCGGTAATGGAGGTCACCTCCTTAGGCGTGGCCGTTTTTTGAGCGTCGGCATCATCTTTTGGAGGCGGTGCATCAGCAGTCTCCTCGGCCTTTGCGTCATCTTTCACCTCAGTTTCGCTTGAAGCGCTGGTCTCAGCCTCAATTGTCATTTCGCCTTCGCCGTCAGCGGACGCAGGTGGGGCTTCCTTGGCGCTGTCGAGCACCGGCGCAACATCTTCCGGATTTGTCTCAGCTTCTTGAGAATTTTCGGCTGGCTCAAGAGGCTCCGTTGCCTCGTCAATAGGGTCGACAACTTGTTCCGCGGAGGTCTCTGCCTCAACCGGCGCTTCTGTGCCTTCAGCGTCCATTTCAGAAACTGGTGCCTCTTCTTCCACCTGAACTTCAGTTGAGACCTCGGCTTCACCTTCTTGGGTTGGCTGCTCTGCTGGCACAGGCGCATCTTGCGCTGGTGCCTCAGTCACCTCCTCTTGAGCCGCTTCCGAGGCCGGTTGCTCTTCAACCTGAACCTCAGGCGCGGCCTCGGCCTCAGGCGCTACCTCGGCCTCAGGCAATTCTTCAGTTTCGAGCACGTCTTCTGTGGCTTCAACCACAGCCTCGGGCTCAGCCTCAACAGGTGCAACTTCAATGATTATTGGGTCCAAATCATTGGCAACCCGCATTTCAGGCGCGATAAACTGATCAAGACAGGCTGATAGATTGGGCGCATCATAATTTGCACATATGTTGGTCAGGTTTTCACGGGCCACAAGCGCAGCATTCGCCGCTGCTTCAACGTCGCCAGCTTCGACCTGCGCCTGATCATAGGTTAATCGCGCTGCAGCATATTCCTCATAGGCCAAAACAATCTCCGCAGGGACCGCCGGCAATGCTGGTTCTTGTGTCACCAACACTTCAGTCTCAGCCTCTTGCGCTGGTTCCTCTTGCGCTGTTTCGGCTTGGGCTGGCGCCTCCTGCGTTGTGCTGTCTTGGGTAGGGCTATCTTGTGCGATAGCCTGCAAAGGCGCAATGCTCAGCATGGCCAGCATTGTGTTTGTTAAAAGCGCGTTGCGCATAGACATAATCCTTTATTGAGCGAGAATTCAAACGACTAATATGCTGGCTCTCGAGCGCTTAGGCTCGTGGGTCACACTTTTGCATATGGCTTTGATATGCGCGCGTCTTAAAAAGAATGTTTCAGTAGGAAAACTGTTCCATCGGGTTCGTAAAAAAACTCTACACGCTCCCACTGAGGCACTTACTCTCGGCGCAATATCACTTGGCGTAACAAATGCACTAACGCAGCAATGCTGAACCGGACATGAAGCCGACTGAAATCTGACATTTATCTTAAGCCCTGAGACCGCACGGTTTTTCGTTTAATGGCGACGAAAGGTGTTTTCCATTTGACCTAGCAGCCATTCTCGCGAAAGCTTAAACTGGAGACGGGCAATTATTGCTCTGGGGGCATATCATGACAACTGAATTCTTACTCATCACCTTTGCACTTTTTTTGTCAGGAGCAATTTGTGTTCCCATTGCCTCCCGCTTGGGCCTGGGATCTGTGCTCGGCTATTTGATTGCGGGGATATTGGTCGGGCCGATACTAACCCAGCTAAATGTCGATATCACCTCCCTGCAGCACTTTGCTGAATTTGGCGTCGTCATGATGCTCTTCATTGTTGGCCTTGAAATGAGTCCAAAAAGCCTATGGGAAATGCGGGCAAAAATATTTGTGCTCGGCGGGTTACAGGTATTGTTGACCGCCATCGCCATTGCCGCCATCGCTTTTGCCTTTGGAATTGTGTGGCAATCCGCCAGCGCGATCGGCTTGATCTTTGCCCTTTCTTCGACCGCTATTGTGAACCAAACCTTGAACGAAAAAGGCTTACTGCGCGCAGATGGGGGGCAAGCGAGCTTCTCAACATTATTGTTTCAGGACGTCGCGGTAATTCCAATGCTGGCGCTGTTGCCACTGTTGGCGCTGCCAGAGCTCGCCGATCATGCTCACCATGGCGACGATGGCCATGGCAGCGGCTTTAGTCTGGTCGCAGGCATGAATGGGTGGCAGACGGCCCTTATCAACTTCGCCGCGATTGGCATTGTTATTGGCGGTGGTATTTTGCTCACAAATCCGATTTTCCGGTATGTCGCGCGTGCCAAACTGCGTGAGCTATTGATCGCCACGGCGTTGATGCTCGTGGTCGGCATCGCGCTGCTGATGAGCCTGGTTGGTTTATCCCCAGCGCTGGCACATTCCTGGCGGGCGTCGTGATGGCGAACAGCGAATATCGGCACGAGCTGGAAAGCGACATTGACCCTTCAAGGGGCTGTTTTTAGGCGTCTTTTTCATCACCATCGGTGCAGGCATCAGCTTCGGTTATTTGACTGAAAACTTTTTTGTGCTTATCGGCCTAACGCTCGGCCTCATTCTCATTAAAATGGGCGTCATGCTGGGATTAGCGCGCATGTTCGGCCTCAAGGGTGAGCATAAATGGCTCTATGCCTTGGGCCTGGCGCAGGCCGGTGAGTTTGGCTTTGTGCTTCTTTCCTTTGCAGTGAGCAACTTCATTTTATCGGCGGAGCTTTCGCAAATGCTGTTGATGGTTGTCGCCCTGTCGATGCTGATCACACCCTTCATTTTCATTTTTTTATGATCGGGTGATTGCGCCTTATTATGCCAGTGGGCAGGAGCGGCCTGCCGATGAAATCGATGAGCACAATGGCATTATCATTGCTGGTCACGGACGGTTTGGCGGCATCGTCAATCGCGTATTGCGCGCCTCCGGCTTTGCCCCAACGGTGGTAGATTACAGTTCAGAGCAATTAGATATGTTGCGCAAATTTGGGCTAAAAGTTTATTTCGGCGATGCAACCCGTCCAGATCTACTGCACGCAGCAGGCATTGAACATGCCAAACTTTTGGTCATCGCAATCGATGACAAACACGCCATTACCGAATTGGCCAAATATACGATCAAAAACTACCCCAACGTGCATGTGATCGCCCGCGCTGTTGATCGAAATCATGTTTATGATTTGTGGGCTTATGGCTGTCGCGACATTATTCGTGAAAATTACGACAGTTCCATGCGCGCATCGCGTTCGAGCTTGGAAGCGCTTGGCTTTAATCGGGATAAAGCACAACAATTGCTGGATGAGTTCGACACAAATGACCGACGGATTATGATCGAACTGGCCCAGCACTGGCAGGTCGATGTGCCCGCCACCGAAAATGAGCAATATATGACGCGAATCCGAGAATCTCTGGATGGATGGGAGAAGGAGCTGATTGGCCGTATGCAGCGCATAATCGAGAAAGATTAGGGCGGGCACGAAATAGCTTGCGGCGTGACAACACACCCGCAGGCAACCTGCCTTCGGGACCAATTTCATCAAATCTATCAAGGATTTTAATGGTGCGGGTGGAGGGAATCGAACCCCCACTCCCGAAGGAACGGGATTTTGAATCCCGCGCGTCTACCAGTTCCGCCACACCCGCACTAAGGTGATGGAGATGCGAAATATCGTAAAGTTTCGCCCCCGTCAATCACTGATTGACACTAATTTGAAACTCTTTACATCTAAACCCTGATTTTAGCTGGTTTAATGGGCAAATTTTTTTTGGGAAACGCTTGTGATTAGAAAACTTTATGATTGGGTATTGGCGCTTGGTGCGTCCAAAGATGCCCCCAAAGCCCTGGGCGCCATCTCGTTTGCAGAGAGTTCGTTCTTCCCAATTCCCCCCGACATCATGCTTATCCCAATGGTATTGGCCAAGCGCGAAAGCGCGTGGCGCTTTGCCCTCATTTGCACGATCACATCGGTAATTGGCGGCTTATTTGGCTACCTGATCGGCGCGTTCTTGCTCGAAGCTGTGGCCCAGCCCATCCTCGAATTATATGGCTATTGGCATAAATTTGAGCAATTCCAAGAAGCCTTTAATGAATGGGGTTTGTTGATTGTGTTCGTGTTTGGCCTCACGCCCTTCCCCTATAAGGTCATCACCATTGCATCCGGCGCCACTGGCCTTAATCTGCCCATATTTATCCTGTCATCCATAGTGGCGCGCGGCCTGCGTTTTTTCATTGTTGCCGGGCTTCTTTATTTCTTCGGCCCGCCTATTAAAGACTTCATTGAAAAGCGCTTGGGGCTGATGTTCTTTTTGGGTTGCACATTGTTGGTTGGCGGCTTTGTCGCGGTGAAGTTTTTGTTTTAACGGGGGGATAAGATGAGTTTTGATAATTTGAGCATAAAAAAACCTGACCATCATTGGTTTTGCGTTGGCAACGCTCACGCTTATCAGCGTCTACTTCTTCCAATATGTGATGGGCTATCAGCCCTGCGAACTGTGCTATGCGCAACGCAATCCCTATTATGTTGCCATTCCGATTTTGCTGCTGGCCCTGATCTTTTGGTCCAAGCTGTCAAAAATCATGATCACCACCTTGGTTTCCGCCATGTTGCTGGTGTTTTTGTGGAGCACCTATCAAGCCGGCTATCACGCCGGGGTTGAATGGGGCTTCTGGCCCGGGCCAGACACCTGTAGCGGCATGGGCAATGGCATCAGTTTGGATCAGCTGAATGATATTGATGGCTCACGCGTGGTGCCCTGTGATCGCGCCAGCGTTCGGTTTGCCGGGCTCAGCTTTGCCGGGATGAACACCATCATCTCGATCATCATTGCCGCGGTCTTCGCACTGGCAACCAAAAAGAGTGTGCAAAAAAATCGCTTAAACGCAACCGCCACACAACAGAGCAAGAGGGCCGTTTTTACGGCTCCAGCTCAATATCCCAATAAAGATAATCCATCCAACTTTCATGCAAATGGTTGGGCGGAAATTTGCGGCCATTGGCCTGCAGATTGTAGGTGGTGGGCCGATAAGGCATCTGCGAGGGCCACATATTGATGTCTTTCGGCATCTTATTGGCCTTGCGCAGATTACACGGCGAACACGCCGTAACCACATTTTCCCAAGTGGTGCGCCCACCCCGTGACCGGGGGATCAAATGATCAAAGGTCAAATCATGCCTTGAATGGCAATATTGGCACTCAAAATGATCCCGCAAAAACACGTTAAACCGCGTAAAAGCAGGGTTACCTGTGGGCTTCACATAAGATTTGAGGCTGACCACACTGGGCAACTGCATTTCGAAGCTCGGGCTTTTGATCACACGATCATATTCGGAAACAATATTTACCCGGTTAAGGCAAACCGCTTTAATCGCGTCCTGCCAGGACCACAAGGATAGTGGATAATAACTCAGGGGCCGATAATCAGCATTGAGTACCAGCGCCGGAAGAGATTCGGGTGACACATGCAGGGTCACGCCTTCCTCCTTCAAATGGAATCACTCAGTTAACTTGTATTAACTATTGTAGGCAGAACATGTCAGTTATGTGAAGCGTTTGTTCCATTTTTGCAAAATCAGCGCTGGTTTGTCGCAACTATTTAAACGCCTTTACCCAGATGCTTGCTTAAAAACTGGGCAGCAAATTCAAGTCCATCCATGGAAATACCATGGCCCGTGCCCGGACACTGCTTGAGCCGCACATCCAAACCCTGCGCCTCAAGCGCAGCGGCGGCGTCAACACTGCCCGCCAGTGGCACAACCTCATCCACGTCCCCATGCACCAAGCACACGGGCGGCTTCGATTTAATGGCGCTGCTACATTTTCCACATCGATTAGCTTGCCGGAAAAACCCAGAATGCCCGCCAAGGGCGTTTCAAACCGCAAGCCCGTATAAAGCGCCATCATCGCGCTTGGGAGAACCCGCCCAGCAGCACATCGCCAAGCCCTAGCCCTGCTTCCTCCGTACGCGCCAACACATAGTCACGTATGGCGGGATAAGCGCTTTCGGCGCCGCCCGCATAATCAGTGTTTTTGTCCCCGATCCGCTCCACCGCCAACGGAAACCATTCATACCCCATCGTTCATGCCGCATTGGTGCGGCGCATTGGGTGAAAAGAACCCCACATGCGGGAAGTCCTTCGCCCAATATTGGCCCAAACCGATCAAGTCCTGACCATCCGATCCATAGCCATGCAACAAGATCACAAGCTTTTTCGCCTTCTCACCATTGGCAGGCGCTAATGTGGGGCCATTTAGTTGGGCAGCAGAACTCATAAAACAATTCCTTCTTTATCTTTCAGCACAGCGAAATATCGCCACATCAAACGCGAGGCCGCGCCACGATAGGGCGACCAAATTTCAGTCAGCGCCCGCGTTTCTGTTTCGTTTGGCACATCTTTAAGCCCGTTTATATGCCCCACCATTTTTTGCAAGGCCAGATCCCCGGCCGGAAAGATATCTGGATGGCCCAAACAGAACAGCAAATAAATCTCCGCCGTCCAGGGGCCAATGCCCTTAAGCTGGGTGAGCTGTTGAATGGCGTCCTCCGGCGGCAAATCAACCAGCTGGTCAAATTGCAACACGCCCGCCTGCTCCGCCTCCGCCACGCCACACAGAGTGCGGAATTTGCTGGCGGACAAGCCCGCGCCTCGCACTGCTTCTTCTGGATGGCGTAAAAACTCGGCGGCACAGACATTATCCATCAAAGCGGCAAAACGCCCCCAAATGGCCGCCGCTGCCGCCACGGACACTTGCTGCCCCACCACAATTTTGGCCATGCCTTCAAACCCATCAGCCGATTCGCGCAACGGCACCTCTTCACACTGGGCGATGACGGGCGCAAGCGAGGATCACATTGTGCAAGCCCGTCCAAATGGGCCTGCAAAATCTCTCGGCTTTTCAATCGTTCTTTATGCATGACGTGGGTCCGTGCTAGACAGGGGCATCATTTGAACCAGCTTTGCCCTATGAAAACAAAAACACAACCCGTTTTGCGCTTTGCGCCAAGCCCAAATGGCCATTTGCATTTGGGTCATGCTTTTTCTGCCCTGTTCACCAACAAAATTGCGCAGCAATTGGATGGTACAACATTGTTGCGCATTGAGGATATTGACCAAGCCCGCTGCACCCCAGAATTGTTGGCACAAATGCTGGAAGACTTGGCGTGGATCGGCTTTGAATATAACGGCGCACCGGAAAAACAATCCGACCATTTTGAGCGTTACCGCGCCGCCGCCGAGACGCTAAAACAACACAAATTGATCTATCCCTGTTTTTGCAGCCGCAAGGAAATCCGCGAAAACGCAACAGGACAAACTGACCCCGATGGCGCCCCAATCTATCCGGGCACCTGCCGCCATCTATCCGCTGACAAGATTGCCACTCGACTTGCCAAAGGCATGCCGCACAGTTGGCGATTGGATATGGAAAAAGCCCTTGCGGCAACCGGGCGATTGACTTGGACCGAAATGCACCCTGACCTGAGCCAAAGCCGTCAAGTCGACGCAGAACCAAAGGCCTGGGGCGATGTGATCCTGGTGCGCAAGGACACGCCCACCTCCTATCATTTGAGCGTTGTGCTGGACGATGCGGCACAGCGCATCACCCATGTCACCCGCGGCAAAGACCTTTATTTCGCCACCGCCATCCACCGGGTGCTGCAGGAGTTGCTTGACCTGCCTGCACCGTTCTATCTCCACCATGAATTGGTGCGTGACGCGGCATCAGACAAACTCTCAAAATCCAAAAAAGCGCAAAGCCTAAAAGACTTGCGCCAGATGGGATGGAGCGCGCAACAGGTGCGCGCCGCCATCAATATGCAGTAGAACTTAACCTCTAGGCCGCGCGACGCATTTTGATCGTCTCAAGCTCCGCCTCAGGCAAAAGACTATAGATCGTTTCTGCAATCGCCCGCTCAAACGGGGTGCCAAAATCCGGTCCCAAGATCGCGTCAAGCTTTGGATCAACCAGCTGATGCGGCTGTTGCCACAAATAACGCATCGTCAAAATTTCGCGCATCATCGGATCAAAAATGCCCAGCACCTGAAACAGCGACCACGGCAAGCCCACAACTTTATAGGTGCTTGGTGTGACTTTGTTGATCGCTGCCGCGATTTCCGCGCCGGTCACAAAATTGCCGGCGAAGTGAAGATTTTCATAGGCCCCAAGCGCCGCCCGTTGCGCAGCCACTTTTTCAAACACCCGACCCAAATCAGGCAAGTAGGCCCAGCTATGTTTGGTTTTTTTGATCGCACATCAACGTGATTTTTTGTTTGTTGAACGCACGGCCAACCGCCAGATCAAACCAACTGCCCGTCGCGTCTGGGCCATAAAAGTCGCCAGCGCGGATCATCAAAACCTGAAAATTATGATCAGCCCCCGCCTCTTGCAATTCACGCTCCATTTGCACCCGAATTTCGCCCTTTGCCGTCTCTGGATTTGGCGCAAGGTCTGGTGACAAAATGTGATCAGTGGCCGCATAATTATAGACGTTGGCGGAAAAGATCAGGGTCTTGCCGCTTCCTTTTAGCGCCTCAATGATCACGCGATTGAGTTTGTTCGCGCCGCTTTCCCACTTGGTGTAGGGCAGGTTGAGCGCATGCACCACCACATCCGAGCCTTCTATGGCGCGCTTAACATCGGCCAATTCGAAACCATCGCCTTCGACAAATTCAAAGCCATCAAATGGCGCACGGTTCTCCCGGCCAAAGCCTTTCACTTGCCAATCATTGTCGATGAATGCCTTGGCGGCAAATTGGCCAATGCGGCCATTGATTCCCAAAATGGTGACTGTTTTGTTGTTGTTGCTTGTCATGATCTATTCCCTTCATTGCTGTTGGGTTTAAGATGATGTATTCATAATCAAATGGAAATTGGCAAAATACGCATTTGGGATATTCAATAATGAATAGCGAGAAGTTTGAACCTGATTGGTTCTTGTGGCGTTCTTTCCTGGCGGTGATGGACGAAGGGTCTTTGTCCGCCGCTGCCCGCAAGCTCAGCGCATCGCAGCCCACAATTGGCCGCCATATTGAGGAGTTGGAAAACAGCCTCGCCGCCATATTGTTCGACCGAACAGGGCGCGGATTGGTGCCCACCGCGCTCGCCCACCAAATGGTGGATGCTGTACGCCATGCCAAATCCGCGCTGGCGGAGGCGCAATTGATGGCCAGTGGCAGCACGCAAATGCTAGAGGGCACGGTGCGCATCACCGCCTCACAAATCCTGTCCCACCATATTTTGCCCAAAATCTTGCAAAAGGCCCGCGCCAGATTCCCCGCGATCCAAATAGAATTGGTGCCATCTGATTCCGCCGAGAACCTGCTGCTGCGCGAAGCGGACATCGCCATTCGCATGTTTCGCCCCGGCCAGTTGGATATCGTGGCGAAAAAAAATTGGCGAGGTCCCCCTGTGCGCCTGCGCCCATAAATCCTACCTTGAGAAACATGGCACCCCCAAAAGCATCACGGATTTGCTTGATCACGAACTTATCGGACTCGACCGGCAAGAAGACATCATCAAAGTGGCCAAAACCATAGGGATCGAATTGCGCCGCGCCGATTTCAGCATTCGCACGGACAGCCAAACCGCGATCTGGCAAATGGCCCTCAACGGACTTGGCATCACTTTCGCCCAAACCAGCTTGATCGATGCCACGCCGGATATGGTGAAAATCGTGCCGGATCTTAAAATTCCGTCGATGGAAATGTGGCTGGTGGCCCATAAAGAGGTGCACCGCGCAAAGCGCATCCGCGTCATTTATGACCTATTGGCAGCCGAACTTATTCCCTATACTGGCGCGCAAATCAGTTAGGAAAAGATGTCTTATGGATCAAGCACTCAACTATCTCATTTTCGCCGCCATCGCTGTCGTGGCCCTCATTCTTGTGGCGGGCCTGATCAATATGTTTCGTGGCGGCAACCCAAACACCAGCCAAAAACTGATGCGCGCGCGTGTGATCGCGCAGGCGGTGGCGCTTTTGCTATTGTTTATCGCCGCATTCTTTTTCGCACCCAAATAGGAGGCTGAAATGGTCAAGCTGAATAAGATTTACACCAAAACCGGTGATGACGGCACAACCGGCCTCGTGATCGGGCCCCGCCGCCCGAAATATGATCTGCGCGTCGCCGCCTATGGTACCGTCGACGAAGCGAACTCCACCCTAGGTCTGGTGCGGTTGCATTGTGATGGCCATGAAAAAATCGATGCCGTATTGTTGCGGGTACAAAATGATCTGTTTGATTTGGGCTCCGATCTCGCCACGCCAGATACGGGCGAGGATCTGGGATTTGAACCGCTTCGGATTATTGAAAGTCAAACCACCTGGCTGGAAGACACAATTGACGAGTTCAACGCCAACCTTGAGCCCATCAAAAGCTTTACCTTGCCCGGCGGCTCCGCCTTGGCGGCGCATCTGCATTTGGCCCGCACCGTGGTGCGCCGTGCCGAACGCGACGCAACAGAGCTTAAAGCCCAAGAATCGGATGTGAACGCGCAAGCGATCAAATATCTCAATCGGCTCTCGGATTTATTATTTGTCTTGTCGCGTATCGCCAACGATAATGGCAAATCTGACATTTTGTGGACGCCGGGCAAGCACCGCTAAGCCGCACAACAGAAAAGCGAAGCGTTTATGTTTTTGCCCCTTTACGACCAAAACCCCAAACGCTTCGTTATCAAGCCTTATGTCAATTATGCCTTGATCTTGGTGACCACCCTCCTGTTCAGCATTCAGTATATTTTACCGGTGAGCGCAGAAAATTATGTCATCGCCACTTTCGGCATGGTGCCTTATTGGCTCGCGGATGGACGCATTGACCAAATCCCCTTTATTCCCGATGAATTCACCTTCATCACCTATGCCTTTTTGCACGGCGATTGGATGCATCTGCTGTCGAACATGCTGTTTTTGTGGGTCTTTGGTGACAATATCGAAGATGCCTTGGGGCATTTCCGCTATCTGCTGTTTTATCTCTTGTGCGCCGCGGGTGGCGGTGCGCTGCATTATTTCGTTTTCCAAGATGATCTATCGCCCTTGGTCGGGGCATCCGGCGCCGTGGCCGGGGTCATCGGTGCCTATGTGCTGCTCTACCCCAAAGTGCGCGTTTATGTGTTGGCGCGGATCATCATTCCCCTGCCCTTGCCCATCCCGGCGCTATGGGTGCTAGGGGCCTGGATCGCCATGCAAATCGTCTATGTGATTTTGCCACAAACAAGTGCGGTGGCGTGGTGGGCGCATATAGGCGGCGTGCTGTCCGGCATGTTGTTGGTGCTTTTATTCAAACGACCAGAAGTTCGGCTATTTCAGAGCTGATTTAAAGCCCAGCACCATCCAACAAATAATTCATATTGGTTTTGACCTGCTGATACATTTTGGGCTCCCAATTGAACAATGATCCCAAAACGTTGGACCCTTCAAACAACGAGATCAACCCAAAGGCAATATCTGGTGCCGCGCCAGTTGGCTGCCCGCGCTTCGCCAAAGCTTGCTCAATCATGTCGGTAAAGGTGCGTCGAAACTCGACGAAAAAGCCATGCACCATTTCCCGCGCCGCCGCGTTTCGTCCTGCAAAGGCGTAAAACTCCAGCCCGATCGCAGTGAACACTTGGTTTTCGCTCAACATCTCTTCGGTCTGGTCAAGCCAGTCGGTCAAGATGTGCCGAAAATCGCCTTGCGTTTGCCCTAAATGGTGCAACACATCGATATTTTGCTCAAAAAACCGCTTCATCAGCGCAAAAATCAAGTCATCTTTGCTCTTAAAATAGAGGTAGATGGTGGCTTTGCTCACACCTGCAGCCAGCGCCACTTCCTCAAGTTTGGTCGATTGCAGGCCGCTACGGGCAAACACCAACATCGCGGCATCGAGAATTTGTGGAATGCGCGTCGCGCTCATATTTGGACGGGGCAATCTATCGCTCCTCAGAAAATGAATAGCTCATGACGACATATTCAACATCTTGATCAATATATCGCACCTGCTCCTGATAACCCATATGCTCATAGATCGCCACATTTTGTGGATTGCCTGTTTCCAGCGCTATCGAGGCGGGTGCCGACAATTGAGAATAGGCGGCTTCGAATAAGCGCCGCGCCAAACCTTGCCCACGCGCCGCTGCATCCACCGCAACAAACTCGATCACCAAATCTGCATGCTGCGGATAGTGTTTTATGCGCAGTTGCTCATGCTGCATCACGCGCCACGGAACGCTAAAGCCAAAGGCAAGCGCCTGCCGCATAAACCACATAAGAAGAAATTGCGGCTTGGGCGGTTCATTGCCCAAACTGAGAATATTGCCCCCCACAAACGCATCATCGCGCATGGCCACCAACACTTGCGATTTTGGCCAGGTTTGAAGCGTCGCATCAAACCAGATCACAAGCCGTCTCACCACATCATCCGAGTGTCCGCCAACGAGCGAGACCAACGCCTGATCTTGAGCAAAGGCGACGGCAAACATTTCTGCCAATTCCCGACGCCGCGCGCCCTTCCATGTTTTTATTTCAACAGACATTTAACTCTCCGGCTGAAAGGGTGCTTCTTTGATCAAATGCCCAAGCAACAATTTAAGCGCCAAAAGCGGCAGCAACCATTCAAGATGCGGCAATGCCATTTCCGACCAATAGGACAGCAAAATGAACAACGCGCCGACTCCAAATGCTGTTGGACGCTGAAGATAAAGCGGCACCGCCAAGATCAACACAGTGCCCAGCAACAAGGCCCCCGCCGAAACCACGAAGAAGAACATTGGGTTCGGCGCAAACAACCACGCGGCAAGGCCCAGATGCAACAGATGGGCGCACACAAACATAAAATGTTTGCCATGCCCGTGGCCTTTGCGATGATACCAGCGCTTCGCCGCAGAAGTGGCATTGGTCACGATGCCGCCGCCAATATCCAGCGCCAGAACCACCACAAACACCCAATGCCACACGCTCAATTCAGCCGTGCCACTCAACCAAAACAGCGCGATAAGTGCCGCAGCAATAATCGCCCCAAATCCAATCTGCAGCAATTCTTCGGCATTTGTCGCCCCGGGGCCAACAAATTTATCCCAGCTTCCCACCAGGCCTGCCCGCGCCTGAGGCGGTTCCCAATCAATATTCATCACAGACCTCTAAAAATAACTGACGAGTCAGTCATAATAAAGCTGTGTTCAATTGGCAAGCAAAATTTTCTGTGTCAGGATGGGTGAGCGTTCAATATTTCGGAGGCACGTCAGGTTCGCCATTGTTGACAAAAAAAGGCGGCCAACACGGGCCGCCTTAATCTTGAATGGTTGAGTGAAACGTTAGGGCAGATATCGCCGGTTTTGCGCCCACTTGCTGTAAGCAATCATAAATGCGCCTACCAGGATTGAGCCCACCAATGCTTCAAGAACCTGCCGGAGCTCGCCTCAATTGCCGGATCCATCCCCACCAAGCTGGCATGACCCACTGAAATCAGCGTCCCCGCAAAGGCCACACAAAACAGTTCAAACACATAAGGCTTGCGCAGCAGCATAAACACGCTGGCCACAAACCCACCGACCACGCCCACAAGCATCGCTAGGGCCACCCACCAGGACGTTGCGCCACAACCGCATGCCACCAAGCGGGCATGCCCTCCATCATTTCCGGCTGCATCTGTAGCATAAAATTGATGGTGCCCATGCCATGCCAAACAAGGCTGAGCCCGCCAATAATCCAAAAGCTCCAATGCGGGTCGGCTTTCTCCATAGAAGTCGAAAATGCCATGAATATTCCCTACTTTTGCAGCTCGGCCAGAATCTGGTCGATAATCTTGTAGCCAGAGCCCCAACCACTATCCATGCCACGCATCATATTGGCGAATGTTTCGTTCTCTTCCGTTGTGGCATCGATAGGCACCTGCACCAAGATTACCTTGGTTTTGCCGTCCACCTCATCAAATTCAACCGTGGTGTGCAGCACCCGCGGCCAATTGGGCATCATCTTGCTGGGCACCACATTCCAGTCCTCATCGGCAGAACAATGGTGCCACACCAGTTTTTCTTCCGGCTCAACTTCCTTGAATTTCATGACCGAAAAATCAGACTTTTCACCCATCACCATTTCATTGCGCCATTCACCGCCGGGTTGCAAATCGAAGCGGTGAATAATGGTTTCAATATTGGGCCCATACCAACGGGCCAATAAATCCGGATCCGTCCAGGCCTTCCACACCAAGGATCGCGGCGCATCAAATTCTCGTTCAAATACATATTCTGCTGGGTTACTCACTCTTTCCTCCCTCTTGGTCGGCTTGAAGCTTCACCAGCAAATCGTCAAGCTGATCAAAACTGTCGCCCCAAAACCGTTTAAAATAATTCATCCATTCCACAGCCTCGGCCATGGGTTCCGCCTTAAGGCGTGCGGGCCGACGCTGCTCGTCTATGCCCCGCTCCACCAGCCCGGCCTTCTCCAACACTTTTAGATGTTTGGAGACCGCCGGCTGGCTGATCTGAAACGGTGCGGCCAATTCCCCAACAGACGCTTCCCCTTCCGCCAAGCGCGTCAATAAAGCGCGACGTGTCGGGTCTGCCAATGCAGCAAAAACCGCATCCAAATTCTGTGCCTGATTTTCATAACCAACCTGTTCCATAACCATTTAGTTATAGAAATAGATTTAAAGAGTCAAGGGGCAGTTCAAAGCAAGGATTAGTAAATTATTAAGGCTGATGCGCGAGACTTGATGCGACTGAAACGCTAGGAAGGCACTTCAGATGGATATGTCATTGGTGACACAAGCGGTCGCACAAAAATCAGCACAGCGCCAAGAACAAGCGCAACTGATCATGGTCAAGGCGGCCAACGACATGCAAAAAGCCATGATCAATATGCTCGATGAAGGCTTGGCAAACGCCAAAGCTGCGCCCGCACCCGGCACCGGCACCATCGTCGACAAATCTGCCTAAAATTTCTCACTAGCCAAATCGTCAAAAGCCCCATAAATATTGGTTGATAGAACCAATTTAAAACCTATGGCTTTTATGACCCGCTCCGATAAAGAACGAATGCTGGCTGGTGAACCCACCCTGTCTGGTGATCCCGAATTGCTTGAAATTGCAGCGCGTGCCCGCCGCGCCTGTTACGCGTTCAACCAAGCCCATCCTGATGATGAAACCCCCATGGACCATCTACGCCCCATTTTTGGCGAGATCGGCGATCCTGTATGGATGGAGCCACCCTTTTACATTGATTTCGGCGAACTCACCAAAATCGGCAGCAAAGTCTTTATCAACACCAATTGTACCATTCTGGATGGTGGCGGCGTGACCATTGGCGATGACGTCTTGATTGCCCCGAATGTGCAAATCATGGCCGCGGGCCATCCCATCAAAGCCGATGAGCGCATGGTTTACCCGTTTGAGGACGAGCCCGAGCGGATGAATTTCGTCAATCTGGCTGGCCCCATCACCATCGGCAATGGCTGTTGGATCGGCGCGGGTGCCATCATTTTGCCCAACGTCACCATCGGCGACCGCGCCGTGATTGGCGCCGGCGCCGTGGTCACGAAAAATGTGCCCGCCGACAGTCTTGCCGTCGGCAATCCAGCGCGGGTGACAAAAAAGATATAGGCTAGCTTTTGCCAGCCAATCTAAGCGCCTCTTCAACAAACGCTTTGGCATCTTCCCCATGCCACGGCGCAGGACCAGCCAGAACGCCCCATTCACAACCATCTGGCCCCAAAATCAAGGTGGCAGGCAAGCCGAGGGCGACGCCGCGTTTTTTTCAATACTTCAAACGCATCAAATGTCGGATCGCGGTGCAAAGGTAATTGGCTGAGGTTCTCTTCCTCCATGAATTTTTTTCGCCTTGGCCAAGCCGTCATCGCCAATATCCAGATTGATGGTCGCGACGGTGAAGCCCTTGTCGCCATAGTCTTTTTGCAAAGCCTCAAGCTCAGGCATTTCGGCCCGACAAGGGGCGCACCACGTCGCCCAGAAATTAACCAACGTTACATCGCCTTTAAACGCATCAAACCCGACCTCTTCTCCATTCTCATGAATAAAGCTGATCTCGTCATATCTGGCGCCCTCTGCGGTGATCCGCACAGCGGCCAATTCGCCAACGGCCTTAGCATCCAGCGCAGTTTGCACCTCAGGATTGGCAGCACAGGAATTGGCCACAGCCGTACCATTTCCGCCATTGTTCCCATTGCTAACCCACACGCCGACCGCTATAGCTACGACAATTGCAGTGAGCGCACCAAAGCTTAAACGCTTCTTCGCGGTTGAATTGCCGCCATCATCGCGATCATTGCCGTTTGGATTTGATGGTTGAGAGGACATGAGTTCTCCTAAAAGAGGGTACAATGAGCAATAAAATGTGGGGTGGCCGTTTCGCCACCGGTCCAGATGCGATCATGGAAGAAATTAACGCCTCCATCGACTATGATAAACGCTTCCACACCCAAGATATTGCTGGCTCAAAAGCCCATGCGGAAATGCTTGCCAAAGTTGGCATCCTTACCGATCAAGATAAAGATGCAATCTTGTCTGGTCTAGATCAGGTGGGTGAAGAAATTGCCGCAGGCACGTTCACTTTTTCGCGCGCACTTGAAGATATTCATATGAATATTGAGGCGCGGTTGAAAGAAATCATCGGCGAACCCGCAGGCCGCCTGCACACGGCCCGATCACGAAATGATCAGGTCGCCACAGATTTCAAACTTTATGTGCGCGATTGCATCGATACATTCGTGGCCCAAATTCAAACCCTGCAGCTGGCGATGATCGATCGCGCTGAGGAACATGCTGATAGCGTTATGCCCGGCTTCACCCATTTGCAAAGCGCCCAACCGGTGACATTTGGCCACCATATGATGGCCTATGTGGAAATGCTGGGCCGCGATGTGGGCCGCCTCCAGGATGCCCGCAAACGCCTGAATGAAAGCCCACTGGGCTGCGCCGCACTGGCGGGCACCTCATTTCCAATTGATCGCGACATGACCGCCGCGGCCTTGGGCTTTGACCGCCCCACAGCCAACTCGCTTGATGCCGTTTCCGATCGCGACTTTGTGCTCGAAACTTTGAGCGCTGCCAGCCTGTGCGCCATGCATTTGTCGCGCTTGTCCGAAGAATTGGTGATCTGGTCCACGGCCCAATTCCGCTTCGTGGCCCTGTCTGACAAATTTTCAACTGGCTCGTCCATTATGCCGCAAAAGCGCAACCCGGACGCCGCGGAATTGATCCGCGCAAAAATCGGCCGCATCACCGGCGCTTTGGTTTCTTTGATGACAGTGATGAAGGGCCTGCCCCTCGCCTATTCAAAAGATATGCAGGAAGACAAGGAAGTCAGCTTTGACGCCTTTGACAGCCTGTCCCTTGCCTTGGCCGCCATGACGGGCATGATCAAGGATTTGAAGGTCAATAAAGACGAAATGAGCGCCGCCGCCGGATCAGGCTTTTCGACCGCCACCGATTTGGCCGATTGGCTGGTGCGCGAGGCCAATGTGCCTTTCCGCGATGCCCACCACATCACGGGATCTGCCGTGGCACGGGCGGAAGAAAAAGGCTGCGAATTAGCCGGGCTCACGATTGAAGATTTCAAGGAAATCGACGAGCGCATTGATGCCCGCGTGTTCAAAGTGCTGACCGTGCTCGATTCTGTGAAGAGCCGGACCTCGTTCGGCGGCACGTCGCCTGCCAACGTGAAAGCGGCAGCCAAAGTCTGGCGCGACCAACTGACCAACGCATAAGGGCAACCCGCATGGTGCACCATTTTCAATATCATAACGGCGAGCTCTATGCCGAAGATGTGGCCATTGCTGACATTGCGTCAGAGGTGGGCACGCCGTTTTATCTCTATTCGCGCGCAACCTTCACCCGCCACATCAAAGTGATGCAGGAAGCCTTCGCTGATCGCCCCACCATGGTGGCCTATGCGGTCAAAGCCAACTCGAACCAAGCCATTTTGAAGCTGGTCGCCAGCCTCGGCGCCGGGGCCGATGTTGTGTCGCTGGGCGAATTGATGCGGGCCGAGCGCGCGGGCATTCCGCCAGAAAAGATTGTTTTTTTCCGGCGTCGCCAAAACCCATGAAGAAATCGCCTATGCGCTGAATATGGGCATCAAATGTTTTAACGCCGAGAGTGAACCTGAGCTGTTGCGCATCAATGAGGTGGCCAAGAGTTTAGGCATGATTGCGCCTGTGTCCGTGCGCATCAACCCGAACGTGGACGCGAAGACTCACGCTAAGATTTCCACCGGCAAGGCGGAAAACAAATTCGGCATTCCGTTCGAGCGGGCCAGCGAAGTTTATCAAACTATTGCCGCGTGTGATCATTTGAACGCCGTGGGCATTGATATGCATATCGGGTCGCAGATTACTGATCTCGAGCCATTCGACAACGCGTTCAAATTGCTGGCGGAACTGGTTGAAAAACTCAGCGCCGAAGGTCACCAGATCGAGCATATCGATGTGGGTGGAGGCTTGGGCATTCCTTACGACAATTCCAATCAAGTGCCGCCAGAGCCAATGGCCTACGCGCAAATCGTGCGCAAAAACCTTAATCATCTGGATTGTGAAATTGTGCTTGAGCCGGGCCGCATGGTCGCGGGCAATGCGGGCATTTTCATCACCAAGGTTGAATATGTGAAAGAAGGGGCCGAACGGCAATTTGTGATTGTCGACGCGGGCATGAACGATCTGCTGCGCCCGACCCTTTATGAAAGCTACCACACGGTGCAATCGGTGAAGGAAGACGCAAAACTGCAAGAACGCATTGGCGATGTGGTTGGCCCCGTTTGCGAAACCGGGGACTATATCGCCAAGGGCCGCCATCTGCCGCATGTGGCAGAAGGCGACTTGCTCGCCGTGATGAGCGCAGGTGCCTATGGCGCGGTGATGTCCGGCACCTACAACACGCGGCCCCTTTGTGCCGAAGTGATGGTGGATGGCGATCAGTTCCACGTGATCCGCCCCCGCCAATCCTATGACGATTTGATCGGCCAGGATTCGATACCGGATTGGATTTAGAATTAAAATTGGCCCCGCAATGCGGGGCCAATTGTTTATCACTTCTAAGCACGCAAAGACCTGCGCGGGAAAACGGTTCCGCAAATAGTAGAAGCGTTGTTAGGCTTCTAGCTGCTGTGCCAATGTGATCGTTTCCACTTCGCGGCCATCAAGTGCTTCCTTCACCTTTGCCCGAATATCGGCCAAGGTGAATGGTTTCGGCACCACGTCATGCACCAGCGCGTCAAGTCCATGTGCGCGCTCGCGCTGATCGGCAAAGCCGGTCATAAGCAAAATTGTCACATCGGGAAATTGGTCTGCCACGCGCAGGGCCAAGGCAATCCCATCCATCACCGGCATTTTGATGTCTGATAGCAACAGATCAAAATTGCCTTCATGTTCGAGCATTGCTTCGGCTGCAAGGCCGCCGTCCTCAGCGGTCAGCACAGCATGACCATCCATCTCAAGCGCCCGCGCCACAAAGCCACGTACACTCGGATCATCTTCTGCCAATAAAATCCGCGCCATTACCCAATACTCCTTAACCACGTCCCAGTTTTATTCCTAGTTAGCGACATTCCCACTCGCCGACTGCCAATCTAGGAACGATAGCTTTACGCGTCGCACATCATTGGGTGGCGAAAGCAATTGAGTTGAAAACTCAAACGATCCACCAGCCTCTAAGACGGATACGCCCGGCGTCATGTTCCATTCGTAAATGACTGTTTTGTCATCTCTAACCAGTGCCACCCTAATAGGAGGTAAATATGCAATCTTACTGGTTACGTTTTGGATGTCGCCTGTTACATTCAAGACTTCATGTCCGTCTTTCCACGACCTAATTGTACGCACATTTGCGAATTCAAGTCCAACAACATTAACATTGGTCCCGAACAACCGGTATAGACTTGCCATTTCTGGATATAGTCGAACAACTTCTACACGGAACGAGAATAGCCCTAAAAGTGCAGCTGCGCTAAGTGCCAAGCATACGATTGTCACCATGCGGCGCGTGCGGGCCATCGGCAAGCCGCGGGCGATGTCGCGATGCCGTTTGGCCACCCGGCGCGCCCGCTTCATTCTGTCCATTCGTGTGCGACGCCGCGTCGCGTAAGATGCTGTTTCTATTGAATCTTCGTTTTCGAAATCGTCTTTTTCACCGCTTTCATCACCCGCGGCATTACCGCCGCGCGCTCCGGCCTTTTTCCCGCCTTTGCCCTGGCCCTTATCTAGGGCCTCAATTTCCCGATCCATCGCTGATTCGTCATTGCCGTCGGCGCCCTCGCGCTCAGCGCCGTCGCTGGATGACCCGTCGGATTTCTTATCGCCTTTTTGCGCATGCCGATAAAGCGGAGCCAACCCCTCTTCTTGCATCGCATCATCCAATAAGCTGGAAAAATCATCCGAATCATCTGCGAGCTCTACCTCGCGCACTGCAGGCTGCTTGGGGGCTGGAGGGGCTTTGGGCTGCTGCATAGCGCGCATGATTCGGCACATTTTGCGCATTGCACAACCCGGCCGGTTTCACCAATGGCTTGGTCTGCCACCTCATACTCGGCGTTACAATTTGGGCATACAATAATCATGGGTACTCAGGGACACTTCTTCCAACTCACCGCACCCACTATAAACCGCAGAATCTTAACACTCCGAAAAAAACCGGGCTATCTTTCACCCAAACAATGCTTCATCACTGCTAAAATGAACGCCAATTACTGATTCGGGAGTTGCCAGTGATCGAATTTGACAATGTGGGTCTGCATTACGGCGCAGGTCCAGAGATCCTCAAAAATCTCAATTTCAAAATTGACCCAGGTTCCTTCCATTTCCTCACCGGTCCATCCGGCGCCGGGAAAACATCACTGCTTCGGCTTTTACTGCTGTCTTTGCGCCCTACTTCTGGCCAGCTCACCATGTTTAACAAAGATGTTGCTGGCCTCGACAAAGAAGCCATGATGCCATGCGCCAGCATATTGGTATTGTTTTTCAAGAATTCCGACTTCTCGATCACCTCACCACCTTTGAAAATGTCGCCTTGCCGCTAGCCGTTCGGGGCGAGCCTGAAGCCTCCTACCGATCAAATGTGCAAGAATTGCTTGATTGGGTCGGCCTTGGTCACCAAATCAACGCGCGACCAGAATTGTTATCTGGTGGTGAAAAGCAACGTGCGGCCATCGCCCGGGCGGTGATCGCAAAGCCAGAGCTTTTGTTGGCCGACGAGCCCACGGGAAATGTGGACCCGGAATTGGCAGAACGCCTGTTGCATTTGTTTGTCGAGCTTAATCGCATGGGCACCACAATTATTTTGGCGACCCACGAACTGCACCTTTTGGATCAATTTCGATTTCCACGACTGCAATTGCAAGATGGTGAGGTGAGCATTCATGATTGAACAGTTCTTAAACCGCAATCGCAGTGAAATCTCTGTCGTGCCCCGCTCATCCATCGCCGGGCGCACATTGGCCCTGTTGGTCGCCATTATGACGTTTTTGAGCTGCGTCACCTTTGGCGCTGTCTATATGGTGCAAAATTCAGCTGTCGCCTGGTCGTCCGAGGTGGGACGCGAAATCACTATTCAGCTACAGCCTGTTGAAGGCGACGAAATGGCTTCAAACGTGCGTACAGCAATAAGCTTGGCGCTCGACAGCCCTGGCGTTGGCAGTGCCAAAGAATTGACGATTGAAGACAGCGAGCGGTTGCTGGCCCCTTGGCTTGGCGAAGAATTTGATTTGGAGGGCTTTGACCTGCCGCGTTTGGTGGTTGTACACCTATCCAACCCCAACGCCTTTGAGTTGGAAAACCTGCAGACAAAACTCAACCAATCGTTGCCTGACGCAACAATTGACTCCCATAAACCATGGCAGCAAAAGCTAAATGCGATGTCTGGCACGATCGTGTTTTCAGGCCTATTGGCCCTGATGCTAATCATGGCGGCAACCATTCTGGCGGTGATATTTGCAACCAATGGGGCGATGGCCTCAAACCGCGAAATCGTCGATGTGCTGCACTTTATCGGTGCTTCTGACAGATATATTGCCAGGGCTTTCCAATCGCGCTTTTTCGCCATCGGGCTACAAGGCGGCATTGTGGGCGGCGTCGCCGCGTTGGTCTTTTTCATTCTTGCCGGCGTCATCACCAACTATTTATTGCCAAGCCAAAGCGCCGAGCAAGTAGAACTCTTGTTTGGGCAATTTTCCTTGGGTTGGTTTGGGATCATGGGGCTGATTTTAGTGGTTGCCATTATCGCTGGGCTGACAAGCATCACCTCGCGCATTACAGTACACCGCTTCTTGGCGCAGGTTGCGCCTTAAGCCTTTCTGTTCTGATTCGATAGGCCGTAAAATGATAGTGCAAATTATACGCTCGCTGGTTTTTTTATGTTTTCTTTATCGGCGTAACCACACTGCTAGCGATTCCCTTAGGACTCTATTCTTTGGTCGCACCCAAGTTTTCTGGCTACCCAATTGTGTGGTTGTGGTATCGCGCAAACCTCATTTTTCTTAGGCTCTTTGTTGGCATTCGATCCAAAATTGAAGGCGAAGAAAACCTGCCAACCGGCCCCTGCATTATCGCATCAAAGCATCAGTCGGACTGGGACATTTTTGCGCTTTTGCCAGCCACAGGCCGCCGCCCGTCCTTCATCGCTAAAAAGCAGCTTTTGGATATTCCATTTTTTGGCTGGGCCGCACTCAATTTTCACACCATCTCAGTAAACAGAAAAAGGGGGCGGGAAGCATTGCCACAAATGCTTTCTCAGGCAAAAGAGGCGATAAAGCATGACTGCCGGATCGTGATTTACCCGGAAGGCACCCGCAAGGCACCATTGGCCGACCCGACCTACAAGTGGGGCGTGGCGAAACTGTATAAGGAGTTAAACGTACCCGTGGTGCCCGTCGCCCTGACCTCTGGGCTGTATTGGCCACGCAACTCGCACGTGCTTTGGCCCGGGACAGCCCGCGCCCGATATCTAAAACCCATCCCCCAGCTGAGTTCAGAGGATTTTCACAAAGAATTACAAAGTGTTATTGAAGCTGAAACCGACAAAATGATCTTCGAAGATCTGGAGAAGGGAATCGGTTTGCCCATCTCAGACGCATTCCAAGCCAGAATTGATGCTCGCAAGCCCGCCTCAACGCCAGCGAGTCCGGACAACTACTAGATATTGACAAATTCCCAACACAATCCATAAATATAGAGAATACTATTAAATGATTTGACTAAATGCGGGCTTTGTTCTAGTTTTGTTCTATACCGCAGTGCCAATAAAGTCGGGGAACTTGTGAGGCAATTATGATTGAGGGAACACTTTATTCATTCGATTCGGCTCGGGTCGAACAAGATCAGCTGGCCGTATCATCACTACAATCTACTTCAGCTAGCATTGCTTCAGTGGAAGCCCAAGACGCAGCAAGCACGCAACCAGATAAAGCAGTTGCGCTTGTAGGACGGTCTGGCAAATCCTACAATGCCCTTCCGGTTGCAATGGAAAATTTGCGCATTCGAGACGACAAGCTCTTTCTGCTTTCTGTCCGCTCGAATGATGGTGAGGATGTGATGTGGGTCGGCTCGGGCCTTAGCTTGGTTCATGACCAACCCAATCGCGCAGAGTTTTTGGATGTCGTGAAGAGCGCTGATGGCGCCTATGTTATTGACATTGAAGACAGCGCCGAACAATCTTTGGCGAGCTGGGATTTAAGCAAAACCCATCATGAGTGGCCTCACGCAGCTTAACAACGCCGTATACTCACTCAGTCTTCAACGCCGCAACCAGCGCGTCCAGCCCATGGTCTTGTATCCCCATCTCCACCAAATGGGCATGGGTATTGACCACATATTCTGTATTGGGCCCAGCCTGCCCTTGGCCCTGTTGCACCAATTTTAGCTGTTCATCTAACCGCAAGCGGCCAGCATATTGTTTGTGGCGTGGGTCTGCCAGATACACCAGCGCGTCGACATGCCGCCCATCGTTTAAGGCTACTCGGCGCACAGTCTCCCGATAAACGCCATTTTGCTGTTCGCGCGCATGCAAATAGCATAAGTCTTATCCCAAAACTTTGGATCAACCTTAAAAGCCATACCGCGGCACGCCCCGCCTCGGTCTAGTCCAAAAACGAGCCCGGGGCGTTGCTCGGTCCCACGATGCGTAAAGGAATAAATGCAAAGTTGGCGATGCGCGCCCCGCAAAAGCGCAGGCGCTTTATCCACAAACTCAAAGCCGGGCCGCCAGATCAGCGAGCCATAGCCGAAAACCCACTTTCCCATAGAATCGCCAAATCACTTGTTTGAAAAACCATCATTGAGATGTACAAACTTCTTAGAAAAGACACAAGGCGCAGGCTCTTTCCGCATCTAATTATTGGGATCAGAACATGGCAAAATTCAAAATCATGCTGGCTGCAATCATTTTGGTTTGTGGTGCAGTCATCGCAGCCTGGTTTTACGTTGCACAACAAATCGATCGACAAGTTCAACTTGCAATCGACGACCCACAAGTGGGATTAACCTGTGGCGAACGCAGCATCAGTGGCTTTCCGTTTCGCTTTGATGTGCGCTGCCTCGACGCAACATTTCAATCAGGCGACGCCGAATTCACAATACCACGCATTGAAGCAACGGCACTCTTTTATCGCCCTACCCATATCCTTGCTTTTGTAGAGGGGCCAATCGACTATCAAAACGCCTTTACCGGCGCACAAAAACAATTGCGGTTTGAAACCGCTGAACTCAGCGCTCGCGCAGATTTTTCCATGAATTTGCAGCGCATCTCCGCGCAGATGCAAAAGCCGGTCTGGTCCGACCAACTGATCGGAACGGTCAATATCAGCAGCGCCGATCTACTTGAGGCACACTTGCTGGCGCGCGCTGACCAGGATACCGGTTTTTTCGCCTATGCCAAATTCAACAATGTTAAGGCACAACAATTAGGTGTCGAAAAACTCGACACTGTATTTGAAGCCGAAATCACAAAAATTGGTCACAACATCAATAATTGGCTCTTCCCCGAAACATTGCAACAATTCGCGGCGGACGAGGGAAAACTGATCATTCAAAAATATGAAACCACGGGTCAAATCGTACCGCTAGGCGAAAGCACCGTGCATGATGTTGCGCTCAATGCAGAGGGCGAGTTCACGCTAACCAATCAGGGCATGCTACAAGGGATTTTGCGCACCAACTCGCAAAACATTGTCGACCAATTTGACCTCTCGGCGCTCGGCCCCATGGCCGCCGCAATTGTTGGTGCCCCTGATCAAGACGGCAAGCACAACATCCCCATCATGGCCAATGCCGGCGTGATCAGCGTTGGGATGGCGCCAATCTATTTGGTACCACCCTGTTTTAGCCCCTAATCAGCATCCGTTTCTGCATGATGTTGCCGACCGAAATCAGCCGCATCCGTTTCTTGACCGGCATCGATAATCGAGCGTCGTATGTTGCGGGTGCGCGTAAATAGGCTTTCGAGCATTTCCCCGTCGCTGTCGCGCACCGCTCGTTGCACCATGCTCAAATCCTCCAAGAAACGTCCCAGCATCTCAAGAACAGCATCACGATTGGTCAAAAACACATCTCGCCACATAATCGGGTCTGATGCCGCGATCCGGGTAAAATCGCGAAAGCCACCAGCTGAAAACTTAATCACTTCGGATTTGGTCACGCTTTCAAGATCATCCGCGGTGCCCACAATATTGTAGGCGATTAAGTGCGGCACATGGCTGGTAATTGCCAGTACCAAATCATGGTGTTTGGCATCCATGATCTCGACTTCGGACCCAATCGCTTCCCACAACGCTTTTAGCCGATCAACCGCCTGCTGGCTGGCATTTTCTGTCGGCGTGAGTATGCAAAAGCGATGGTCAAAAAGTTCGGCAAAGCCATGGCGAGGGCCCGACTTTTCCGTGCCGGAAATCGGGTGTCCCGGGATAAAATCCACATGCGCAGGCAAAACATCCTGCAACGTTTCAACAACGTGTTCTTTGACGGAGCCCACATCGCTAACTATCGCGCCAGCTTTCAGTGCAGGCGCAATCTGTTCGCCAATCGCGCGGTAGGTGCCAACCGGGGTGCACAAAATCACAAGATCAGCATCTTTTACAGCTTCAACGGGATCATGGTGGAATGAACTTCCTAGCTCCAGTTTCTCTGCTTCGGATAAATGCTGCGGTGAGGCGTCCGAAACCGTCAGTTCGCGGGTCAAATTGCCACGCAAAATAGCACGCGCAATAGAAGACCCGATCAGGCCAATACCAATCAACGCAATTCGATCAAATAAAATAGGCTTAGCCATGGTCACTCATTTCTTGCAAGGTTTGGATCAACAGTTCCATCTGCGCTTCAGTCCCAATAGAAATGCGCAAGCAATTCGGCAGGCCATAGGCGTGCATTTCACGCACAATCAGGCCTTTTTCCATTAAAAGATTAAACGCGTCCGCCGCGGTAAATCCCGCATCGTCGCCAAATTCAGTCAACACAAAATTACATTGGCTTGGATATGTTTTGAAGCGATTGGACTGCAGGCGCTCGATCAGTTGATCGCGCATTTTTGCGTTGTGAGCCTTTAACGCCGCAGTGAACGTCTCATCCAGCACAGCGGCCGTGGCAGCAGCTTGCGCAATGCCATTCACATTGAACGGCCCACGCAATCGATTAAACACATCTAGAATATGGGCCGGTCCATAAAACCACCCTACCCGCAAATTGGCCAACCCGATCTTGGAGAAGGTGCGCGTCATCACAACATTGTCGGCCCGGTTGACCAGATCAATGCCCGCCTCATAGTCAGACGCATCCACATACTCCGCATAGGCGGCATCCAGCACCAGCAAAATGTCTGGGCGCAATCCTTGGTGCAATCGGTTGATCTCATCCGCGCTCAAATAACTGCCTGTTGGATTGTTGGGGTTTGCCAAAAACACAATTTTTGTTTTCTCAGTCACCTCATCAAGCAGCGCATCCACATCCGCCTTCAGCTCGGTCTCTGGCGCTTGCACACAGGTGCCGCCCGCCGCATTGGTGACGATGGGATAAACCAGAAAACCATATTGCGACATGACGGTCTCATCCCCGGCGCCAACATAGGCCTGCGCCAACAGATGCAAAATCTCGTCCGAGCCCGCGCCCACGCCAATTCGTTGAGGGTCCAACCCATGCACCTCGCCGATCGCCTCGCGCAAAGCGGTGGCGCCGCCATCCGGATATTCAGCCAAATGCGTCGCATAATCACGATAAGCCTCAACAGCTTTTGGGCTAGCGCCCAACGGAGATTCATTGGCCGACAATTTTGCCAATGTCTGGCCTGATGGCGACTTGGACTTGCCCGGCTTATAAGCCGCAATGTCCATAATCGAACGATGTGCAATCGGTTTGTCTGACATTTTGTTCTTCCTGACGATTTTAGCCGCGCGCACCATAGGCAAACCCTTGCCCAGACGCAAAGAAAACTGGCTTATCCATTTGTCTTTATTGCCGCGAGCGAACGAATTTTATCGAATATGTCCAAGGGGCCAAGCAGGTTGCGACACCAACCCCGGAATCTGAGAGAATTGTGGGACACGTCGACGCCGGGTCACCGCTGGATACATTTCTTTGCGTGCCCGCACCAACATCACCCCGGCAAGACCCGAACCTAGCAAGCGTCCCATGGTTTCAAACATACGTGCCGATTTAAGCAACGGGCCAAAATTTGAGGGTGGTAGATAAAGGGCCTCGCGCCAAACCTCAGGTGTGAAAGAATGGTCTTTTAAAAGTCTTGCCAATTGGTTTTGCGAGAAAGGATGCCCGTGGCCGAACGGCGTTGTATCTCGCTGCGCCCAAAATCCACGCCGCCGTGGCACAACCAAAATCACGCGCGCGCCCGGCGATGTGATACGCCACAATTCTTGCATAAATTCTTCCAGATCGAACAAATGTTCTAACGCGTGAATAGCAATCACCACATCGACGGCACTATCTGTCAGCGGCAGTTCAAGCGGGTCGACCAGCGCCGTTAAGCTTGGCGAATCATGGGGCCAGTGGGTCACACCCTGACGTTGAGGCATGAATGCCATAACCCGCTCCGCCTCAGGGCGCAATCGGTTGAGATAGGGCGTGGCATAACCGATGCCCAGCACACGCTGTCCTTGCACCGGGGCAAGTGGTAGCAGCGTATCCGCAATCAGCCGCCTGGAAATTCGCCCAAGCGGCGAGCGGTAAAACTGCATCAGGTCCTCAACCGTTACAGACATGGAGGCGGATTCACTTTCGCATTGCTCATGCTATATGTGTACTGTGCCAGCACAAAAATTGCCAATATCAAATTAGGGGGCCAGCCCATGACGCACAAATTTGAAATCGAAATACTGCCGGTTTTGGACACCAACTATGCAATTTTCATCAAATGCTGCACCACAGGAAAAGTGGCGATGGTGGACGCCCCCGACGACGCCAAAATCATTGATTTTTTTTGGAGGAGCGGCGCTGGCGCCCCAGTATGGTGTTGGTAACACACCGTCATTGGGACCATGTGGACGGGTTGGAAAAGATCAAACAGCGCTATAATCCGATTATTGTGGTGCCGGATTCGGAAAAAGACCAGATTTCGCCACATAGTGAAACCGTTGCACCGGGCGCGATTTTGCCCTTTGGCGCGGGGCATTTCACCATTTTATCCACACCTGGCCACACCAGCGGCCACATTGCCTATTTCTTGCAAGAACAGCCCACGCTTTTCGCTGGCGACGCCCTGTTTTCCATTGGGTGTGGGCGCATGTTTGACGGCCCCGCAGACGCCACGTGGGACGGTCTAAAGCAGTTGCGCCATCTCCCGGAAGAGACCGAACTTTATTGTGGCCATGAATATACACTCGACAATACCAAATTTGCGCTCAGCCTAGAACCAGACCACCAAGCGCTCCGTCAACATCTGAAATGGGTCGAAGAGCGCCGGGCACAAAACCTGCCCACCCTGCCCTCAAAATTGGGGTTCGAAAAAGCGAACAATCCGTTTTTGCGCGCGGACACCCCGATTATCGCCAAAGCCGTAGACCGAGTGGGTGCGTCCGCACACGAGGTTTTTGCTGCGGTACGCAAGGCCAAGGATCAGTTCTAACGTTAACCGCGCCTCTTAACCACGCCATCAAAATCCGGGGCGCAAAAGTTAACAAATCCTTTATGTCGCCATCTTTTTCTGCCATCATCAGTGTCAAATAAGGGCAAAAATGTCCCATTTTGACACAGATAGGCGAAATAATGGCTTCACAGCATGACAATGAAAGCGTGGCAAATATGCCGATTGTGATTGAATCACAATCGCATCAAGCGCGCCGCCGTCATGCCTATCGGCCTGAGGCCCACTTTGTGGCGCATCTTTTGGCCCAGCAGCCCAACCCGGCACAACGGCGCAAGGCGCGCCCTGGAACGCACATTGCCCAGCTGGCTTACCGCGCCAACGCGGAACGTATCGTCAAACGCATGCCCGCGGGCTACAACCGCACTGTCGATGCCTAGGCTTTGCGTCTAGGCCTTCGGACCAATCATCTGCTCTGGCCGCACAATTTCATCAAATTCCTGCCCGCTCAACAGCTCCAGCTCAACAGCAGCTTCGCGCAATGATGTGCCATTTTGATGAGCGTGTTTGGCGATTTTCGCTGCGGAATCATAACCAATCTTTTGATTCAACGCTGTCACCAACATCAATGACTGCTCCAAGTGATTCTGGATGTTTTCCAGATTCGGCTCCAGGCCGGCGGCACAATTGTCCGCGAAGCTGTTCAGCCCATCTGTAAGCAACTGCACAGACTGCAAGAAATTATAGACAATGACCGGCTTAAACACATTCAGTTCAAAATTGCCCTGACTGGCGGCAACGCCAATCGTCGTGTCATTGCCCATGACCTGCGTTGCAATCATGGTGAGCGCTTCGGATTGCGTGGGGTTCACCTTGCCCGGCATAATCGATGAACCCGGCTCATTGGCCGGCAGGTTCAACTCGCCAATGCCGCAGCGTGGGCCCGAGCCCAACCACCGCACATCATTGGCAATCTTCATGGCTGCAACCGCCAATTGTTTGATCGCCCCATGCATACCGACGAACGCATCATGCGCCGCCAAATAGCCAAATTTGTTATCGGCCGTGACAAAGGGATGTCCGGTCAGTTCAGCAATCCGTGTCGCCACCTTCTGCGCATAGTCAGGATGGGTGTTGAGGCCAGTGCCCACCGCTGTGCCGCCAAGCGCCAGTTGCAACAACTGGGATTCTTGCGCATTGATCGCCGCCAAAGCAAAATCAAGTTGGCTGACCCAGCCACTCATTTCTTGCCCCAGGCTTAAAGGCGTCGCGTCCTGCAGATGCGTGCGACCAATCTTGATGATGTCATCATATTGCTTGGCCTTTTGATCCAAAATGTCACGCAAATGCGTGATCGCTGGTTTTAACTGCCGAGTGACCTCTGCCATTGCAGCGATGTGCATTGCTGTGGGGAAAGTGTCGTTCGAACTTTGAGACTTGTTGACGTGATCATTGGGGTGAATCGGCGTTTTGGTGCCCATTTGCCCGCCAGCCAACTCAATCGCCCGGTTGGAAATCACCTCATTCACATTCATGTTGGTTTGCGTGCCCGACCCGGTCTGCCAAACTTTGAGCGGAAAATGCGCATCCAGCTTACCCGCAACAATTTCTTGGGCTGCTTCAACGATCAAATCCTTTTTGTCCACCTCCAGCGAACCAAGCTCACAATTCACTTCCGCGGCGGCGCGCTTCAACACCGCAAAGGCATGCACAACCTCAATCGGCATCAGCTCGTTGCCGATGGCAAATTTGCATCGACCGCGCGGTTTGTGCGCCATAATAGCGATTAACCGGCACCTCAATTTCACCCATTGAATCGGTTTCGATACGTGATGTCATCGTGGCACTCCTTAAATCGTGCGTGAAAATGTGCCGCCAACTCTAATGCTTTAAAGCTCCAATGCAAGATGGCAGCGGCCGCGGCACGAGCGCGACAATCTTGCCCTTCCCTTGAGGGGAAAAACAGCCTTTAATGCGGCAGATTTTTTAAAGGATTGACCATGCGCGCTAAAGTTGACCGTTTGCCACTTTCCGCCAAACTTCACGACCTCGTCGCACGTGAAGATTTTGTTGATTGCTTCAGCATCGAGTTAGGGGAAACTGGGGCCAAACTCTCCATCGATGATCTTGCACGCAGCATGGCAAGAACGCCCCCCAAATGGGTGCAATATCTCCTGGCCCTGCGCAATGTCCTGGTGAAACCATTTGGCCTACGCACCGAATTTGAAGGCGCACAAACCCAGCAAGACCAATGCAAACCCGGCGAGCTGATTAATTTCTTCCGAATCTATTATCGCGACAACAATGAAATTTTGATGGGCGACGACGACACCCATTTGGACTATCGCGTCTCTGTTTATCGCTCCCCGGGTCGCCCCAACAAGCTCTATGCTGCCACATGGGTGCATCGCCACAATTGGCTGGGCTACACCTATCTGTTTTTGATCAAGCCATTTCACAAAGTGATTGTGCGCACGATGGTCACTAGCGGCATGCGCGCATTGGGCTAGCCAAAGAAAAAGCCAGCCTCCGATGGAGACTGGCTTAAATTCTAAGCACAAAGCTGAAACGACTTAACTGTCGCGTGGCTCCATGATTTGACGACCGCGATACATGCCGGTTTTCAAATCAACGTGGTGCGGGCGACGCAACTCGCCGCTATCTTTATCTTCAACGTAGCTTGGTGTCTTCAAGGCGTCTGTTGAGCGACGGTTGCCGCGCTTCATGCCGGACACTTTTTTTCTTTGGTACTGCCATGGTTCTAACTCCATCAACAAAACGGCACCTGCACCAAATAAGTGAAAGCGCCATCTAGCAATCTTCAATCTGTTGGCGCGGTTTATACCCGTCTTTAATGGCTTTGGCTAGTCTTAATTCGCAACAAAACCACTATTGATCTTGTCAATTTGGCCCGATAGTACTCTTTTAACCCGTCAACATGCCGCAAAGCAATAAGGGCACTATGTCTGACCTGAATGTCGCTATGGCTGAAACCGTTCAAAAAAATCGAGCGGTTTTTGGAAAATCACCTCACCGCGCAACAGCTGAGTGCGCCGCTGCCCGCACCGCAACGGTTGGTGGACGCAGTGCGCCATGGGGCATTAAACGGCGGCAAACGGTTGCGCCCCGTGCTGGTGAACCTTACCGCCAATTTGTTTGAACAGCCGCAGGGCGATTTGATTCAGGCAGGCGCAGCCATTGAATGCGTACACTGCTATTCGCTGGTGCACGACGATTTGCCGGACATGGATGACGACGATCTGCGCCGCGGCAAGCCTACCGTGCACAAGGCTTTTGACCCGGCAACAGCAATCTTGGCGGGCGACGCCTTGCTCACCCATGCATTCGCCTTGCTGGCCGATGAGAATTGCCACCCAGATCCAGCGCTGCGCAGCCGGCTGGTGATCGAGTTGGTGCACGGCGCTGGCGTGGGCGGCATGGCTGGCGGGCAGATGCGCGACATTGAGGGCGAACGCCAAGCTATGACCCTGAGACCATCTCGCTTATCCATGCCATGAAAACCGGCGCGCTGATCCGCGCCTCCGTGCGCATCGGCGCGCTGATGGGCGGCGCCAGCAAAGAGGAACTGGCAGTGCTCACTAAGTTTGGCGAGGCAGCGGGCCGCATCTATCAATTGGCAGACGACATTTTGGATGCCACCCAAAGCTCCGATCAATTGGGAAAAACCGCAGGCAAGGATGCGGCACAAGGCAAATCCACTTTGATTGCCAGCCATGGCTTGGAATATGCCAAATCCGCATTACATGAAGAATTGCAAGCCGCATTGGCCTTGCTCGACATGTTCGGTGACCGCGCAGCGCTCTTGGCGCAACTGGTCACCCACTTTGCCAAAAGGACCAGTTAAATGAGCTTTTACGACGATCCCGAAAACGCCGAAAAATACATCGAAATGGCGGAAGGCTTCGACGGGTCAAATTTGATCGAGATTCTCAAAACCCACCTGCCACAGGGCAAGTCGGTCCTTGAACTTGGCATGGGTCCCGGCGTTGATCTGGACATGCTGGCCACCAATTATAAGGTGACAGGTTCTGACTATTCAGCCTATTTCGTTGAACGATATAAAAAACAGCATCCAGATGCCGATGCAGTCCAATTGGATGCGGTTAAAATGGATATTGCGCGGCAATTTGATTGTATTTACTCCAACAAAGTATTGCATCAATTTTCCGATGAAGAACTCAAAGCTTCCTTCACGGCACAAGCCAAGTGCCTTGATGACGATGGTCTGATCCTACATTCATTTTGGTATGGCGACCGAATGGAGGAGAAAATGGGGATGCGGTTTTACTATCGGCAGCCCGAGCCACTGGCCGCCCTATTGGACGACCAGTTTAACCTGATCGACAGCCAAACATATTCGGAAATGGAAGATGGTGATTCTTTTTGGGTGCTAGCACAAAAGCGCTAAACACTTGAAGTCATTAGCTCTTTCAAAACCGTCTCCACCATCATCACATCGTCGCGCGTACAATCGAATTGCCCGACCTGCATGCGGATCACCAACCGGCCCTTATGGTGGGTTTGCGTGAGATAGATACGCCCATCATCATTGATGCGTTGCAGCAGCTTTTCCGTCGCCGCATCGCCCGCTTCCAGCGCAAAGCTGAACAAAGATAAGCGCGGGGTGCTGGTCATTTCAATGCCCGGCAAGGCTTCGATCTTTGTATAAAGCTCTTCGGCCCATGCGACGTGATTGCGAATGCGATTGCGCAAATCCTCCAGCCCATGTGCCCGCAGCAAAAACCAGATTTTCATCGCCCGGAACCGTCGCCCCAAAGGCACCGTCCATTCATTGAAATTGGTCACTTCTGACGTGCCGAGCGTTTCCAAATAAGTCGGGCGCAGGCCAAGCGTGCGCACTTGCTCGATTGGGTTGCGCATAAATTGCACGGCACAATCGAACTGCGCACCCAGCCATTTGTGGGGGTTAAAGATGATGCTATCTGCGCCCTCTGCCCCGTCCCACAAGGGGCGAAACTCGGGGCAAATCATGGCGCTACCAGCCCACGCAGCATCCACATGGCTGGGCAAATCTTCAGCGCGTGCAATCGCAATGCACTCTTTCATCTTATCAAACGCGCCCACCGAGGTGCCGCCTGCACACAGCACAACACCAATGGGCAAATAACCCGCGGCGCGATCTTCTTTGATCGCTTGAGCCAGCAGATCAGGCCGCATGGACAAATCCTCATCCACGGGAATCTTCACCAGATTATCTTGGCCAATGCCTGCGATTCGGATGCCCTTATCAATGCTCGAATGTGTTTCCCCGCTGGCATATATCCGCATGCGAGGCTGCCCGGATAGGCCCTCATAAAGGCCTTTCCATGCAAGCGCGGCTTCGCGCATGGTCAAAATTGCTGAAAGGGTCGCCGTGGTGGCGCTGTCATGAATCGTGCCCGTAAACGCATCGGGCAACCCAAGCGCTTTTCTGAGCCACACCATCATCGCCTGTTCCACTTCCGTGGCCGCAGGGGCTGCTTGCCAGATCAACGCGTTGCTGGCCATGGCATTGACCAACTGTTCCGCCAGCATCGAGACAGGCGCGGCATTGGCGGGGAAATAGGCAAAAAAATCGCGGATGCTGCCAATGAGTCATCGCGTCAGGAATGAGGGTGGTAAAATCGTCCCAGATTTTCTCCATCGCCTCGGCATGTTCGGGCGCGGCATCTGGCAATTGATCGCGCAAGGCCCCCGGTTCCATCGTGGCCCGCACTGGGCGATCCCTCAGGCCTCATGATAGTCATGCGCCCAATCCGCCGCCTTCTTGCTCCACTCTTTCAGGCCCTTATGATCCATAAATCCTCCCCAGGAACGATTATTTCTGCGCCGAGAAACGCTTTAAAATAGGATGCGTTGCCAAGCGATCTATCGACTGAGAAAACGCCACGCCTTTTTCATTTTCTTGAATGATGTCAAAGCCAAGTCTTTTGTGAAAGGCCATCGACAGCTTATTGGTTTTGTAAACATGACTTTCAACGGTTTGCTGCGGCGTATTTTTCACCAACGCCAATAGTCTGAGCATCAATTCGCCCAAAACAGCTGCATTGCGATGGGCTGGATCAATGGTAAAACCACCGATAAACCAGCAATGCTCGTTCGGCCATATCGTGCTGTAGGCCACCAAATTTTTCGCACGCCAAATATCGACAACCTTGGCCGTTTCAAAACGCGCAGCAATCGCTCGGTGATGGGCTGCGCGATCCAACTGGTCACCCGCTGCCTCCGTATGCTCTTTAAGCAACGCCATATCCAAATCGACAATGGCGTCTAAAAGCGACGCCTCTTTAGCCACCAAACCGGCCTTCAATATATTCCGCCACCATCGCCTTAAACTCATTGGCGATATTCGGTCCACGCAATGTCTTGGCCTTTTGCCCATCAATAAACACTGGCGCGGCGGGGGTTTCGCCGGTGCCGGGCAGCGAAATGCCGATATCCGCGTGTTTGCTTTCCCCCGGGCCGTTCACAATGCAGCCCATCACCGCAACGCTTAGGCCTCAACGCCGGGATACTTTTCTTTCCAGACGGGCATCGAACTGTCCAAATGATCTTGAATATCCTTGGCCAATTCCTGAAACACAGTAGAGGTGGTACGGCCACAGCCTGGACAGGCCGTGACAACAGGCAAAAACTGTCGAAAGCCCATGGTTTGCAACAATTGTTGCGCCACTTGCACTTCCAGCGTGCGGTCGCCACCTGGCTCTGGCGTCAGGGAAATGCGGATCGTATCGCCAATGCCCCGTTGCAGCAAAATGCCCAAGGCGGCCGATGACGCCACAATACCCTTGGCGCCCATGCCCGCTTCAGTCAGCCCCAAGTGCAATCCATAGTCACAGCGTTGCGCGAGGTCGGTGTAAACATCAATCAAATGCTGCACGTTCGACACTTTGGTCGAGATCAAAATCTTATCCCGTCCCATGCCCAACTCTTCCGCCCGCGCGGCGGACAAGAACGCTGATTGAATAATAGCTTCGCGCTGCACCCGCGCTGCGCTCCACGGCGCGTCGCGCTCGGCATTTTCATCCATCAATTTGGTCAGCAATTCTTGGTCGAGCGACCCCCAATTGACCCCGATCCGCACGGGCTTGTCATAGTGGTTGGCAATGTCGATCATTTGCGAGAACTGCGTATCGCGCTTGGCCTTAAAGCCCACATTGCCCGGATTGATGCGATATTTTGCCAAAGCTTCGGCGCAGGCAGGATGGTCGGCCAAAAGCTTATGGCCGATATAGTGAAAGTCCCCGACCATGGCACATTCACATTCATCGCCATCAAACGGTCGCGAATGTGCGGCACTGCAGCGGCGGCCTCATCTCGATCGACCGTGATCCGCACAATCTCCGACCCGGCGCGCCAGAGTTCGGCAACTTGTCGCACGGTCTTTTCAATGTCGGCGGTGTCCGTATTGGTCATTGATTGCACCACGATGGGGGCATCGCCACCCACCTGCACATCGCCAACCATGACGCCTACTGATTTTCTGCGGGAAATAACTTCCGACATGAGGCACTCCTTTATCGTCCCTATGCATATAAGGCTGGGCCGAAACCGCGCAACCAATCACTGCTTGAGGCAAATGATCACGCCCCATCAACAATATCAATGCGCCAGAATCAAGGATTGATCAAACTTGGCAAATTTGCAAAATCGTGATTGTGTTGCGTTTCTCGACTCAACTGACCAAAGACTATGAGATACGAGCCTATTGGGTCGCCTGGCCCCGATGTCTACTCCCGCATTCACACTTCGTTAACCCACCAGCATCGGCTGGCCCCAGCTACAAAGAGCAAATATCATGGACCGCAACATCCTTAAATTCTCCCTTATTCTCGGGCTGATGAGCGCCGTTGGGGCATTTGCCATCGATATGTATCTGCCCGCGCTGCCGCTTTTGGCAGAGGATTTGCAGTCCACCACTTCTGCTGCCCAAATGACATTGATGGTCTATTTTATCGCTTTTGGCGCCAGCAACTCTTTTACGGTCCAGCCAGCGATATGTTTGGCCGTAAAAAACCAATCTATTTCGGGTTGGGCCTGTTTATGGTGACCTCCGTGGGCTGTGCCTTCGCCCCCAATATTGAAAGTCTGATCGTGTTGCGGTTTTTGCAAGGCATTGGTGCCGCGGCCCCCATGTCCATCCCCCGCGCGGTGATCCGCGACCTTTATACCGGGCAAAAGGCCACGCGCATGATGTCGACCATCATGATTGTGATTTCCATCTCGCCCATGCTGGCCCCGCTTTTGGGCAGCGCCGTGATTGTGCCCTTTGGTTGGCGCGCGGTTTTTCTCACCATCGCCCTAGCCAGCCTTGTTGCCATGGCACTGGCAGCGTTTGCGCTGCCCGAAACCCTAAAGCCAGAAAACCGCCGTCCCTTTGATGCCAAATCCATGTTCGCCAGCTTTGGCATTTTGCTACGCGATGCGAACTATCTGGCTTGACCTTTATTGGCGGGCTGGGCATGGCCGCATTCTTCACCTTTTTGGGCAGCGCGTCGTTTGTCTATATGGAGCATTTCGGGCTCACCCCGACTCAATTCTCGCTGGCCTTCGCGGTCAATGCGTCCGGCTTTTTCGTAGCCTCACAATTCTCCGCCACCATTATGGGCAAAATCGGCCCTGAACGCCTGATCCGCGGCGCAACCATCGGCTATGCCATTATGGTGCTGATCCTGCTCGGCGTGTTCTCTTTCGGCTGGGGCAGCTGCCCGCGCTGATCATATTGTTCATCATCGCCAACGCCTTCATGGGGCTGATCATTCCCACCTCAATGGTGCTGGCGCTGGAAGAACATGGCCCCATCGCCGGCGCAGCCGCGTCGCTTGGCGGCACCATGCAAATGCTGCTCGGCGCATTGGCCATGGGCGTCTCCAGCGCCATTTTTGATGCCACCCCGGTGCCTATGCTGGCCGTGATCGCCCTTTGCGGCGTCGGCGCATTTGTGCTCGCCCGCATCACAGTGCGGCAGCAATTGCCAAAAGCCGCGGAATAACCGGCAAAACTTGAAATTGCGCCTTCGTAACCTACATAAAGTACTGATGGGGTCATTTTTCTGCGCCCCAGACCGCGAGGAGGGTGATATGAATATGGTTGTTCAACGATTAATCCGGTTTCGCCGTGAAATCGTGAAGCTGTGGCACGCCTTTTGGCATCCGCTCACGCCGACTTATCTCAAAGTCCTCACCATTTTGACCGCGCTCTATGTGATCAGCCCGATAGATCTTGTGGCCGACTTTATCCCGGTATTGGGCTGGGTCGATGATTTCATCATCGTGTCCTTTGCCGTCTCGTGGATTGTGTCGCGCCTGCCCCGTGTGACGCAGGATCCCATGCCACAAGATTATTCACGTACGGGTGCGCCGGACAAAACCATTGAGGGCAAAGCCCGCCGTAGGTAACTTACCAAATCGCATAAGAATGAAAAAGGCGGGCCAGAGCCCGCCTTATTTTTGTTCGCACTGATTGCCGATCAGAAGGCTTATTCGCCTTCAAACCGCACCAGCAAATCCTTGGCATCAATCTGATCGCCAGGTTTCACAAAGATTTCGGCGATTTTGCCGTCATTCTCTGCATGGATCGCGGTCTCCATTTTCATCGCTTCAATCGACAACAGCACGTCGCCTGCCTGCACGTCTTGGCCCGCTTTCACTGCCAGTGTGGACACCACGCCCGGCATTGGTGCGCCCACATGATTGGCATTGCCGGTTTCAGCTTTGGGTCGTGCCACAATTTCGTTGGCCATAGAGCGATCGGGCACCGCAACAGTACGCGGTTGGCCGTTCAGTTCAAAGAACACCCGCACCATGCCTTTATCATTTGGCTTGGATTGGCCCACCAGCTGGATGACCATGGTTTTCCCTTTTTCAAGGTCCACCAACAATTCGTCGCCCGCTTCCAGCCCATAGAAATAGGCAGGGGTCGGGATAACGGACGTTGGCCCATACGTCTTTTGCGCCGCCATAAATTCGGTGAACACTTTCGGGTACATCAAATAGGACGCCAAACGGAAATCATCAATTTCCAATTCGGTGATCTCTTCAATCTCTTTGCGCTTGGCTTCAAGGTCAACAGGCTCCAAATAAGCACCGGGGCGCTTATCCAACGCCTTTTTGCCTTTCAGCACCTTTTCTTGCAATGCTTTGGGGAAACCGTTTGGCGGTTGGCCCAGATCACCAGCAAAGAAGCCAATGACTGAATCCGGGAAGGATACATCACGGTTTGGATCTTCCACCTCTTCACGCTCAAGCCGGAAGACACCATGCCAACGCCATATCACCCACACTTTCGAGCTTGGCGTCACCTTCACAATGTCACCAAACATTTGGTTCACATCAGCATAGGTTTGCGCCACATCGTGCCAGCGGGATTCAAGCCCCAACGACCGCGCTTGCTCCTTCAAATTGGTGAACTGACCACCAGGCATTTCGTGCAGATAAACTTCTGACGCACCTGAGCGCAGATCACTTTCAAAGGCGCGATATTGCGTGCGCACAGCTTCCCAATAGAATGAGATTTCGCGAATGGTTTTGGCATCCAAGTCCGGATCACGCTCAGTGCCGCGCAAGGCCGCTGCCAAGGAGCCCAAGCACGGTTGAGATGTGGTGCCGGAAAAGCTATCCATCGCCGCATCAATCGCATCAACACCGGAATCAACTGCCGCCAAAACGGTCGCTGCTGCCGCGCCTGACGTATCGTGAGTGTGGAAGTGGATCGGCAAATCCGTCTCTTGCTTCAAGGTCGAGATCAATTTTCGCGCCGCCGCAGGCTTCAACAACCCGGCCATATCTTTCAAGCCGAGCACATGCGCCCCGGCCTTTTCCAGCTCTTTGGCCAAGCCCACATAATATTTCAAATCATATGTGGCGCGGTCCGGGTCGAGCATATCGCCGGTATAGCAAATCACACCTTCGCAGACTTTGCCCGCTTCAATCACCGCATCCATAGAGACGCGCATGTTCTCGACCCAGTTCAGGCAGTCAAACACGCGGAACACATCAATGCCGCCCTTGGCCGCTTGCTCCACAAAGAACTTCACCACATTATCTGCATAATTGGTGTAGCCAACGCCGTTAGAACCACGCAGCAACATTTGCGTCATGATATTGGGCGCTTCCTCGCGGATAATCGACAAGCGCTCCCAAGGGTCTTCGGTGAGGAACCGCATCGACACATCGAAGGTCGCGCCGCCCCAGCATTCCAGCGAGAACAGGTTCGGCATGCCATGGCTGTAAGCCTTGGCGATCTTCACAATATCGTGGGTCCGCATGCGCGTGGCCAAAAGGCTCTGGTGCGCATCGCGCATGGTGGTGTCTGTAAACAGCACCTGCTTTTGCGCTTTCATCCACTTGGCCAAACCATCCGGGCCGTCGCGATCCAGAATCTGTCGCGTGCCTTCCATCACAGGCGGCGGCGCAAACTTCGGCACCACGGGCGCGGCCGCTTCCGCTGGCGGCGCGGGCCGATCTTTCACCTCTGGGTGACCATTCACGGACACATCAGCAAGATAGGTCAGCAAGCGTGTCGCCCGGTCGCGCCGTTTGGGGAAATCAAACAGCTCAGGCGTATTGTCAATAAAGCGTGTGGTGTAGCTGTTATCTCTAAACTTTGGGTGAGAAATAATATTCTCAAGGAAGTTCAAATTGGTGGTCACGCCGCGAATACGGAACTCACGCAACGCCCGGTCCATCCGCGCAATCGCGTCTTCCGGCGTTTGCGCCCAACAGGTCACTTTTTCCAACAATGGATCATAATAACGGGTAATCACCGCGCCAGAATAGGCGGTGCCGCCATCCAACCGCACACCAAAACCAGTCGCGCCGCGATAGGCCGTGATGCGACCATAATCAGGAATAAAGTTTTCTTCTGGATCCTCAGTCGTCACCCGACATTGCAGCGCATGGCCATGCAAATGGATATCTTCTTGCAACGGCACACCAGACTTTGGATCGCCGATCTTTTCGCCTTCTGCAATGCGGATTTGCGCCTTAACAATATCAATACCGGTCACTTCTTCAGTAACCGTATGCTCCACCTGAATGCGCGGGTTCACCTCAATGAAGTAATATTCATCGCTATCCGCATCCATCAAAAACTCAACCGTGCCCGCACCACGATAATTCGCAGCATTGCCAAGCTTCAGGGCAGCGTCTGTAAGGCCTTTGCGCACTTCTTGTGTGAGATACGGCGCCGGTGCCCGTTCCACCACTTTTTGGTTACGGCGCTGCACCGAACAATCCCGCTCAAACAAATGCACCAGATTGCCGTGATCATCACCGATCAGCTGCACTTCCACATGGCGCGCCGCTCGACCAGCTTTTCAAAATACATTTCGTCTTTGCCAAAAGCCGCTTTGGCTTCACGCTTGGCTTCAGACACCTCGGCCCGCACCGCTTTTTCGTCGCGGATCACGCGCATGCCGCGACCACCGCCGCCCCAGCTCGCTTTCAGCATCAAAGGATAGCCAACTTGCTCCGCCATTTTGACAACTTCATCAATATCGTCCGGCAGTGGCTCTGTCGCTGGCACCACAGGAACATCCGCAGATACCGCCATATTGCGCGCCGCAACCTTATTGCCAAGCGAGCGCATGGTTTCAGACCGGGGGCCAATAAAGATGATGCCCGCATCAGCACAAGCATCGGCAAATTCAGGGCTTTCAGACAAAAGGCCGTAGCAGGGTGAATCGCATCCGCGCCGGATTTTTTTGGCAATACGGATATATTCATCAATCTGCAAATAGGCTTCAACCGGCCCCATGCCCTTGCCGATCAAATAGGCCTCGTCCGCCTTAAACCGATGCAATGCCAATTTGTCCTCTTCGGCAAAAACGGCAACGGTTTTTAAGCCCAATTCATTGGCCGCGCGGAACACGCGAATGGCAATTTCACTTCGGTTGGCAACAAGGATTTTCTTAATCGACATAGCAACTCACTTTTCAAAAAAGTGTTGAACATAAAGCCATGCCTGCGCGCCACAACGCGCGAGACAGGCTTGCGTGGGGAATTACTGGCTCAAATGAGCCGCCAGATGAGACACATCATAGCCCGCATTGGCGGCAGCTTTGATGATTTCATCCGCAGGCTGTTCACCCGCCTGGCTCAAGGCCCAAAGCGTGGTGGACCGTGTGCCCGAGCGGCAATAGGCAAAAACTTTGCCCTCATTGGCCAGTGCGTCGCGTGTGGCTGCAATCATGTCAGCGGACACGCCATCCCGACCCATAGGGATCGCGACATAGTTTAACCCTAGCTTTTTCGCTTCTTCTTCAATCAATGCGCCAGCCGGTTGGTCCGGGGCTTCGCCATCTGGGCGATTATTGATGATTGTTGTAAAGCCTGCTTCTTTGAGCGCAGGCAAGTCATTGGGCGAAATTTGCGGTGATACACTCACCTTCTCATTGATGGTTTTAATGTCCATCCTATCGTCCTTTCATCTCGACCGCATCGATCTAAATGCAGGTCTCAAGGTTTATAGGCGGCGCAAAAGGCCCATGGCAAGCACATCTCAAACCAAAACAGGGCAGATTACCGAAATAATTTATCAATTGGGATAAGTGGAACCTATTTGCGCGACTCGCCTTGAAATTTTAGACCATATGATTGAAATTCTTCAGTAAAAATTTCAGCGGGAGGGCGGACATGTCTAAACAAGATAAAAAATATTTACTGGCCATCGATCAAGCACCACCTCCACCCGCGCCATTATCTATGGCGACAATCTGATTCCCATCGCCAGTGACCAAACAGAGTTTCAACAATTCTTCCCTCAAGACGGATGGGTAGAGCATGACGCCAATGAGATTTGGCAAACGGTGTGCACCACCATCAAAGGCGCACTCAAAAAAGCAAACCTGACCGCAGATGACATCGCCGCCATCGGCATCACCAATCAACGTGAAACCATCACCTTGTGGGACCGCAACAGCGGCGAGCCATTGCACAACGCCATTGTTTGGCAAGATCGGCGCACCGCCAACTATTGTGCCGAGCTGAAAAAGGCAGGCCACGAAGAAACCGTCACCACCAAAACCGGACTGCTGCTCGACCCGTATTTTTCCGGCACCAAGGCCAAATGGCTGCTAGACAATGTGGAAGGTGCGCGCGACAGTGCGGCAAAGGGCGAACTGGCGCTGGGCACCATTGATAGCTGGCTGATCTATAAGCTGACCGGCGGTGCCTCGCACACCACAGACGCCACCAACGCCTCACGCACCCTGCTCTATAATATCCATAAAGGCGAGTGGGATCAGGAAATGCTCGACCTGCTCGATATTCCAGCCAAATTGCTGCCCAACGTGCTCGATTGTGCCGCCGATTTCGGCCAGTGCGATAAAAGCCTGTTTGGCGCCACCATTCCGATCACGGGCGTGGCGGGCGATCAACATGCCGCCACCATCGGCCAAGCCTGTTTTGAAAAAGGCATGATCAAATCCACCTATGGCACAGGCTGCTTTGCCATGATGAATGTCGGCGAAAAGCCCCTTGCTTCTTCCAATCGACTGCTTTCCACCCTTTGCTATCAACTCAATGGCAAGCCGACATATGCGCTGGAAGGCTCTATCTATATGGCGGGTGCACGGTGCAATGGCTGCGCGACGGCCTGCAAATTATCGAAAATGCCGCACAGGTGAATGATCTGGCGGCAGAAGCTGACGACACCCAATCGGTCTATTTGGTGCCGGGCTTTGTGGGGCTTGGCGCGCCCTATTGGGACTCTGACGCGCGGGGCGCCATTTTCGGCCTCACCCGCAATTCTGGGCCCCACGAATTGGCCAAGGCCGCGCTGGAATCCGTGGGCTATCAAACCCGCGATTTGATCACAGCCATGAATGCAGATTTCGGCGACGATGTAGGCGTGCTGCGCGTCGATGGCGGCATGACCGCTTCTGACATGACCATGCAGTTCTTGGCCGACATTTGCCAGGTGCCCGTTGACCGCCCGACAAATTTGGAAACCACCGCCAAAGGCGCTGCCTATCTGGCGGGGCTACATGTGGGCCTCTGCCCCGCGCCAAACGAAATGATGGATAAGTGGGAATTGGACAAACAATTCACGCCGCAACAATCTGCGACATGGGCTGACAAAAAATATGCGGGCTGGCAGGACGCTGTTACAAGGACATTGAGCAAGAATTAGGTCAGTGAAGCGATATCGTCTGGCGAGATTAGAGCAACAAGATCCAACCCAGCCATGCCAAGATTGTCGACGGCCTCCTTCGCCCGTGCAATCACCAGCACAACGCCAACGATCTTTGCACCTGCCTGACGAAGTTCATCCATTGAGGTCAAGATTTGCCCGCCCGTAGTTGTCACATCCTCAACAATAAGCACGCGCCGACCATCAATGTCTGGGCCTTCAAAAATGCGTTCAGTGCCGTAAGTTTTGGCCGCCTTGCGAACAAAGCAAACAGGCTTGTCCATCTCAAGCGAAAGTGCGGTGGCTACGGGGATGCCACCCATTTCCAACCCTGCCAAAATATCAAAATTGATATCAATCTTTGTCGATAAAGCAGTTGCGATTTTGCGCAATAGTTGCGGTCGGCCCTCAAATTGATATTTATCGAAATAAGTATCAACAACCTGTCCGGAGCGGGTTTTGAACTGGCCAGTCCGTTTACAAATGTCAATGATCTGACGTTTCAATTCATCCATAAACCACTCCTTGATTTAAGCATCTTCTAAGTAACACCACTGTGCCGGGCCAGTGCTTTGAGCACTTGCTTGGCGGTCACCTTGCCAACGATATTGTTTTGGGCGTCTGTCACGCCCACCCAATCATGCTCAGCAAAAAGCGGCAGCACATCTTCGCAGCATGCATTTTCTGAGATCGTCGCGGCGGCATCGCTGAAGCTGCCCTTTTCCATAATCGTGCGCACGTGAATGACGCGGGCGCGGCTCACATCTTTCACAAATTCTTCAACATGGGCATTGGCAGGGTTGAGCACCACATCTTCGGGACGCCCTGATTGAATCACCGCGCCATCCTGCAACACGGTGACCTGATCGCCAATTTTCAGCGCTTCATCAAAATCATGGGTGATGAACAATATGGTTTTGTTGAGCTTTTTTTTGCAGCGCCAACAATTCATCCTGCATGCCCGAGCGGATCAGCGGATCAAGCGCTGAAAACGCCTCATCCATCAGCAAGACATCAACATCCATGGCCAGCGCCCGCGCCAGGCCCACGCGCTGCTGCTGCCCACCGGACAATTGGTGTGGGCGTGAATGTTCATAGCCCACAAGCCCGACCGTGGCGATCCAATCTGCGGCAACCGCTTGACGCTCGGCCTTCTTCATGCCCCGGATTTCCAGGCCATAGGCCACATTATCAATCACCGACCGGTGCGGCAAAAGCCCAAACTTTTGGAACACCATGGCAATGCGGGTGCGCCGAAATGTACGCAAATCCTCAAGGCTCATTTCAAGCACATTTTGACCATCAACAAAGATTTCGCCAGCCGTCGGGTCAATTAGCCGATTCACATGCCGGATCAGCGTCGATTTTCCAGAGCCGGAAAGTCCCATCACCACATGCAGCTTGCCTTCCGCAACCTGCAAATCGACATTGTTCAAACCGATCACATGGCCCGTTTCCGCCTGCAGCTCGTCTTTGGAGTCGCCCGCTTGCAGCTTTTCCAGAACCTTATCCGGCGCGGGCCCGAAAATCTTGGTCACACCGCGCAGATCAATTTTATAAAATTCACTCATCAGCGGTCCCCCGCCAAGCCGATTTGCTCTTGCAATTGCTTGCCATAGGCCTGGGTGATCCGATCAAAAATAATCGCCAGCACCACAATGCCCAAGCCGGCAAATACGCCCCGGCTGACTTCCAACCGGCCAATGCCCTGCAACACCTGATAGCCAAGCCCGCCAGCCCCGATCATAGAGGCAATCACCACCATCGCCAGCGCCATCATTGTGGTTTGATTGACCCCCGCCAAAATAGTGGGCAGCGCCAAGGGAATTTGCACCCCAAACAATCGCTGGCGTGGCGAGGCGCCAAAAGCCTGCGCTGCCTCCATCACGCTGGGCTCTACCTGCCGGATGCCTAGATTGGTCAGCCGCACCAAAGGCGGCGCTGCATAAACAATTGTCGCCAACAGCGCTGGGATTTTCCCGGGCCCGAAAATCATTACCGTGGGGATCAAATAGACAAAGCTGGGCATGGTCTGCATCAGGTCCAGAATGGGGGTCACAATGCGTTGCACAATTTCCGAACGCGCCATCACAATGCCAAGCGGAATAGAGAAAACAATGGCGGTTACCGTGGCCGAAATCATTAGTGCCATGGTTTTCACGCTGTCTTCCCAAAGCTCCATCAGCCCCATAAATACAAGACCCACCACAACAATAATCGGCAGGGTCCACTTGCGGGTCGCGCCAAAGGCCAGCGCCGCAAAGGCGACAATAATCAGCCACCAGGGCACGGCCAACAGCGCATCCTCAATTGTATTGAGCATCACCAAAAGCGGATAGGCTGCGGCTTCAAATTCATCGCCCCAATTGCGCACAACCCAGTTCAGCCCGTCATCGAGCCAAAACCGCAATGGCCGCGTATCAACAAAATCAGGAAACATTTTTCCCCCACAGGCAAAAAAAAGGGACCGGGTAACCCGGTCCCTTTTGTTCAGTTGTACCGATCTTTAGTTCAAGCTTGCCTTGACTGCAGCGGCAACATCGTCATCAACCCAATCCGTCCAAATGTCTTCGCTCGTCTTAAGGAAATGAATGGCCGTATCTTGCGCAGAGGCTTTATTTTCATCGGCATAAACCATAAGTGCGCCTGCTTGGGCATTGGTCAATGAAACCTGTTCCAAATAGGCTTTCACTTCAGGAAGCTCATTTGCAACCCAAGGCGCCACAGCCTTAACCGCATCTGGCACGATGAAGTCGGTGCGCTCAGGATTCTCGCACTTGGGATCACCCATACAAGCGAATTTATCCTCATCAAACGCATCCATTTCCAGCCGGACCATATCGAACCGGCCCATCATTGCGGTTGGGCCCCAATAGTAAAACACAATTGGCTCTTCGCGTGTGAACGCGCGCGCAATCGATGCATCCAATGCCCCGCCAGAGCCCGGGCTGAACAGGTTAAAGCTGTCATCCAAACCATAGGCTTTAAAAAAGTTCGGGTTCATCACTTCACAAGCCCATCCCGGAGGCAGGAATAAAACCGACCTTTGCTGGGATCATCGGGATCCTTAAAAAGCTCGGCATGATCTGCCAAATCATCCACATGGACCAAATCAGGATTGGCATCAGCCACATATTGCGGAATATACCAGCCTTGTTCCAGGCCTTCACTCAAGGCCAAGCCAAGATTGTAAATCTTGCCCTCGCTCAGCCCTTTTTCCCAAGCCTCTTTGCTGGCATTTGGCCACAGCTCTGGGGCAATCGCAGGAACACCCTTGCTGATCATCGTGGCCAAAACAGGCACCGTCTCACCCGCGGTGAGCTCTACATCGCACCCAAAGCCTTCTTCCAGAATTACGGCATGAATATTCGCAAAAACCGCCGCAGATGGCCATGACATTTCCGCAATTTCAATTTCACGGTCCGTGCCACACTCCGCTGCCATGGCACCGCCAGTCGCACCCAAGGCCACGACCGCCGTCGCCAAAGCCGTCATAATTTTTTTGCATATCTAGTTCTCCCGACTTTTCTGCAAATTATTTCATTTAGCATAACCAGCCCATACGAACCGGTCAAATTGAAGAGAAACAACTGGATTTCTCATATCTACATTTTCAATGCCAAAAAGTTCGCCAGTTGTCCCATCATATGGGATAGGCAAATGACCAAAACTTAAAGCTAAGTTGGGTTGCTCCATTCTTGCCAAATCTGTGGGAAGGTTTCGATGAAGTATGCTGCCGTCTGTTCCGAGGACAGGCTCTGCCGCTCTTGCACCGCCAGCAATTCATTCATCACAGCAATAGGAATGGTGGCGCGCCGCAAATAGCCGAGCAACTCCGGCATATCCCCCTGCACCGCACTGGCGGCGACAAGGCCAATTTGCTCGCTTGGGAAATTGCTAATCTGTGGCGATAAACAATCGGCTTGCGCCAAGCAGGGAAAGGCGTCCGCCACATAGGCACCTAAATCAAGTGCTGCAAAATCAAATTGATGTAGAATTGCGTTCGGCCGCCAATAATAAAATACAGCCGGTTCCTGCCCGGAAATGATTTGACCAATCATCTGGTCCATTTCAAAACGCGACTGCGGCACAACCACCTCAAATGCGTTTTGCAACCCGAAAGCGCGGATCAGGTTGTCATTCAACACGTGGCATGCCCACTCTTGTGGGCAGGTGATAAACCGAATTTTACCGCGCTCATAAAACTGCGGCATATCTCCTAATTTTTCTGCGGCTTGAAGTTGGGGGAAATCATCAATGACTTTTTTGGGAACAAACCACCCTTCAAGCGTTGAATTGTCAAAGCTCGGGGCGGCCAAGAACGCGCGCTGCCCCTCGCCTAACTGGTTCCATTGCGCTGCAACTCTGGTCACCCACAATTCGGGAACAATGTTCGGCTCTTGCGCCGCATCGATGGTCGCCGCCACATTGGCCAAGTCGCTCAAGACGATTTGCGCGTCACATCGGAATTCGCTTCGAATTATTTGCCTATGAATCTGCGCCAAAATGCTGGCAGATGGCCACTGCAAATCCGCGATAGTGACCACCTCACCCTGACAACCGGCAAATCCTGCATCAGTTTCAGTATTGGATTGCGCCAGCGCCGCCCAAGCAAATACGCTGCCCAAAATCACAATAGCTGCCAGTGCTGAGCCACGCATAAACAATGCCTTCAATCGCGAAAAACTTCAGTTCAATGTGGTCAATTTGGGCAAACAAATCAATCTTATTTGCTGCGGCACCTTAGCTATCGCGCTATTTGCGTTATGGGCACCACTGCAGGCTAAGCCACTCAATTTGTAACCAATTTCGTTACAAGTGAAATTAACACTATTCGCAACCTTTTGGTAAGAATTGCGACAAAAGCTGGTGACTCTTAGCAAAAAATCGTTATTGTTGGCGCGACGAGGGAGGAACACGACCTCGGCCATAAAACGGGTAATGCCTAAATAAGAGCTGGGAAAAAGTTCGCATTATTCGTGATGAAAGATGTACAAATTAGAGGGAAATTATGCGTCATCTTAAACTTGCACTCACAGCAGCCGCTGCACTTTGCGTTGCAACACCGGCTGTGGCTGAAGACGTAAACATCGGTATTCTTCTGGGGTATACCGGTCCACTTGAAACACTTGCACCACCAATTGGTGATGCAGCCAAATTGGCTTTGCAGCATGTAAATGAGCAAGGCGGCATTTTGGGCGGCGAAGCGACCTTCACCATTGGTGACTCGACTTGTGCCGACGCCACTGCAGCCGCGACAGCTGCCGACCGTTTGATCAACGCTGATGGCGTTCATGCAATCGTTGGTGCGATGTGCTCAGGCGCCACCATTTCAGCAGCAAACACCGCCGCAATTCCTGCAGGCGTTGTGATGGTTTCTCCATCAGCTTCTTCACCTGCGGTTACGACCGTTGAAGATAACGACCTACTGTTCCGCGTTGGCCCATCTGACGCGTATCAGGGTGAAGTTGTTGCCCGCATGTTGTTGGCCAAGGGCATTAACGACATTGCGATCACTTATGTGAACAATGACTACGGCAAAGGCTTCGCTGACGCGCTTTCAACTGCTTACACAGCAGGCGGCGGCGACGTGATGATCTCTGAAGCTCACGAAGAAGGCAAATCAGACTATCGCGCTGAATTGGGTTCTTTGGCTGCTAGCGGCTCACAAAACCTCATCATCCTTGCTTACGCATCAGGCTCAGGCCAAACCATTTTGCGCCAGGCTATTGAAGCAGGTGACTTTGTAACCTACTTCGGTGGTGACGGCATGGTTGCTGACGCCCTGGTAACTGGCATCGATGCCGCTTCTGTTGAAGGCATGTTGGCAACACGCCAAGGCCGTTTGGAAACAGCTGGTACTGACGTTTATGAAAAGTTGGCGACAGACGCTGGTCTTGACCCAATCGCATCATTCGGCCCACAGGCCTATGACGCCGCGTTCTTGTTGGCACTCGCTTTCGAGCAAAAAGGCAACACAGACCGTGAAGGCGTAAACGAAGCGCTTCGTTCAGTTGCAACTGCTCCCGGTGAAGTAATCCTTCCTGGCGAATGGGAAAAGGCCAAAAAGCTGATCGCTGAAGGCACTGAAATCAACTATGAAGGCGCTGGCGGCGACCATGAGTTCGACGAAGCTGGTGACGTATCAGGTGCCATCGTAGAAATGACCATCAAAGATGGCGTATTTATTGAAGTTGGCCCACTTAAATAAGCCAAACTGAAATAGCAAATCTGAACCCGGTGCGTCTTTCGCACCGGGTTTTTTTATTGCTTAAATTCACAGCGCACCTTAGGCTTTTTCTTTCAATGATCCATGGGTGCTTCCGATGAGCTATGATTCAGAAACCTTTGCGTTTTATACGAAGAATGCCGAGCAATATGCCCACCAACGGACGAAACCCTCCCAAACGTTGAGTGACTTCATCGCTACGCTCCCAACCGGGGGCCATATTTTGGAACTTGGTTGCGGGGCAGGACTTGAAGCACGCCACATGCGCGATAATGGCTTCCACGTCACAGCGACAGAAGCAACCCCGCCCTTGCCGAAATGGCAAAAAAACATCTGGGAGAGCCAGCACGTGTAATGCAATTTGACGAATTGGAAGATGAAGCGACTTATGACGCCATCTGGGCAAACATGTGTTTATTGCACGCACCTTGGGACAGCCTATCCGATATTCTTGCCCGAACCCATCGTGCTCTAAAGCCAACGGGTCATCTTTGGGCTAGCTTCAAGGTCGGAAATGGCGCGGGTCGCGACAAGCTTGGTCGCTACTACAATTTACCAACTGCTGAAGACCTGACGCAAAAATTCGCGGCCTCTGCGCTTGGCAACTCTTCGCTCTGCGCGATGGCGCAGGTGGAATTGGCGCGGATAACGAGCCTTACCAATCTATTTGGTGTACCGCGCAAAAATAAAGGCGCCGCCATTTTTGGCGACGCCTCGTCATTTGTTCGAATAGCTCAATGGACCTATTTTTCAGTGCGCACCCGCTCCGGGATAACCCCTTGCGGGAAATACCTCAACGCAAAGGTAATCACCAAGCCCAACACAAAGACGCGCATCTGCAATGCACGCGATTCAATGTTCGGGATCGCACCTATACCCGCACCTTCTGAAAAATCAGAGATAATATCGAAAAGAATAACCGATGCAGGCTCTGAAACTGTCCAAACAATGTAGATAAACACACCGCCAAACAGCGCTCCATAATTGTTGCCGGCACCACCAACAATAATCATCACCCAAACAATAAAGGTGTGGTTGATCGGCTGGTAGCCACTCGGGTCCAAAATCTGGGAGAACGATGCCAATATCGCCCCGCCGATGCCCATCAAAATCGAGCCGAGAATAAACACTTCCAGCTCGCGCTTGGTCACATTTTTACCAATCGCCGAGGCAGACACATTGTTGTCGCGAATGGCGCGCATCATGCGGCCCCACGGCCCTTCATATGCCTTTTGCAAAAAGTAAAAGATCACGGCGATCATCAATACTGTGAGCGACAAAAACCCTACCCGCGCCAGTATGGTGGACATGGTCGCATCGTCTAACCCAGAGGCCACAATATCGCTTGGCGATGGTGTTGGCCATGGCAAGGGCGACACGGTCAGCGTGCCCCGCGTAAACCAGTCCATGTTTTTAACCAGCGCCCGGATAATCTCCGAAATACCGATGGTGGCAATCGCCAAATAATCCGTCCGCAAACCGAGACATATCCGACCAACAACATATGCAATTGCACCTGCCAACACGCCACCGAACAACCAGCCGAGTACAACCGGCAAACCAAGGCCGCCGATAAAGCCAGCCTCTGATTCAATGAGACGCGCCGCCGGGTCAATTTGTGACCGATAGACGATGTACGCGGTGGCCCATGACACTACGATCAAAAAGCTGCGCAATTTCCCTTTAATGCCAAAGCGCTGAGAGTTTGTGGCCAGATAAACCAAGACCCCGCCAAATATGGCTGCCAGCAGTGCCTTAAACAGCATAAACGGACCATCAGACGCCCAAAAAGCTTCGTTGATGGGATAGGACACAAAGGTCACAGCCACGCCGCCGACCATCAAGAAGCCCATCACACCAAAGTTAAACAGGCCAGCATAGCCCCATTGCACGTTGAGCCCCAAGGCAATCAACGCATAGGCCGAGGCTGTAACCAGCATAAACAAAGTTGTTGGAATTTGCTGCCAAACAGCGATGGCCAATAGGAACACACCAAGGGCCAAAAACAGCATTGCATCGCGACGCATCATGATGAAACTCCTTTAAAGATACCCGTTGGACGCACCAGCAACACAACCACCAAGATCACGAAGGCCACGGTGAGTTTGTATTCTGTCGGCACAATGGAAAGGTCATTTGGCACCCATTCAGGCAAATTGTCTCTGAATGGTCGCAACATGATCGCCCAGTTAAACACAGACATTGTCTCGGCAAAACCGATGATCAGACCACCTGCAATCGCGCCATAGGCTTGGCCCAGGCCGCCCACAATTGCTGCCGCAAAGATCGGCAGAACAATGTTAAAGGCCAAATCAGGCTTCAAGATCACATCCAGCGCCAGCATGGTGCCCGCCATGGCGGCCAAGCTACCGGCAATGATCCATGTGGCCCGCACCACTTGGTTGGTATTGATCCCAGACACAAGCGCCAGACTAGGATTGTCAGCCATCGCCCGCATGCCTTTGCCCAACCGCGAACGGGTGAGGAAGAAGTGAAGCGCCACAACAGCAATCACAGTAACCGCAATCAGCAAAAGCTGTGGTTCTGACACATTGATTGTGCGCGAGGAGCCCAACCAGGACGCATCAAAGCGGAACAATTGTTTAGATTCATTTTCAAAGAAGCTGCGGGTTTGCACGCCGCCAAACAGCCGGATCAGGCCTTGGATCATCAAGGTCACACCGATTGATGCGATCAAAAGCGTAACTGGCTTCACCCCTTTTGAGCGCAAGGGCTGATAAAAGGTGCGATCAATACCGAGTGCCAAACCGGCCGTGATAACCATGGCAAAAGGCAAAACAATAAAGCCAGTTGGCCAAAAGGTTGAGATACCTAGAGCGCTGGCGATTGACGCCAACACAAAGGCAACAAAGGCGCCCATTGTCATCATGTCGCCATGGGCAAAGTGCGCAAAGCGCAAGATGCCAAAGATCAAGGTAATGCCAACCGCTCCGAGCGCATAAACGCTGCCCAAAACCGCGCCAGACACGATAACCTTGTTAAAGAAAAAGATGAGTTCGTTCATCATAGCGTCTACGTCCCCCGTTAGCCGCCTAGGAAACTGCGCGCGACATCTGGGTCGTTCAGCAGTTCCTGCCCGGTTCCTGTGAACCGATTTTTACCATTCGCCAAAACAAAACCTTTGGAGGCAAACTCAAGAGCTTGCCGCGCATTTTGCTCCACCATCAAAATGCCGACACCGGCCTGATTGATGTTCACGACCGTTTCAAAGATTTCCATCATATAACGCGGACTTAGCCCGGCAGATGGTTCATCCAACAACAGCAATTTTGGTTGGCTCATCAACGCCCGGCCCATGGCCACCATTTGCCGTTGCCCGCCCGAAAGTTCGCCAGCATTTTGCTTGCGCTTTTCCTTGAGCGGCGGAAACATATCGTAGATTGAGGCGATTGTATCTGAAAAATCGTCTCGGCGAATATACGCACCCATCTCCAAATTCTCATGCACCGACATGGAGGTGAACACATTAAACTCCTGCGGCACGAACCCTAGCCCCATCGGCACCAGTTTGTCCGCTTGCATATTGGCCACTTCCCTACCGTCGAGCTGAATCGATCCGTCAGTCACTTCCAACAGGCCAAAAATCGCCTTTAGGGTCGTGGATTTACCCGCACCATTTGGCCCCACAATCACGCCCACATCTTCTTTGTCGATGGACATGTTGACGCCATTCAAAATCGGTGCACCGCCATAGCCGCCATGCAGATCTTTTACTTCCAACAAACTCACGATACAGCCTCCACAGCGGTGCCGAAATAGGCTTCGATAATTTCGGGATTGGCCCGGATTTCCTCCATTGGCCCCTCAGCAATAACCGTGCCCTGCGCCATCACGATCACCGGATCGCAAAGCTCAGCAATCAAATCCATATCGTGCTCAATCACAAAGAAGGTATAGCCCAACTCTTTGTTCATGCGCTGGATATTGGCCGCCAGATCTTTCAGCAATGTGCGGTTCACGCCTGCGGCCACCTCATCAAGCAGCACAGCCTTGGCGTCGGTCATCATCGTCCGCCCAAGTTCCAATAGCTTTTTTTTGCCCGCCTGACAAATTGCCCGCCAATTCATCGCGCACATGACCAAGCTTCAAAAAGTCGATCACATCTTCCGCCATCTTGCGAATTTCATGATCAAACTCCGCCACATGCTTTGGCTGGAACCAGCTTTGAAACAAGGATTCCCCAGGTTGATCAGCCCCAGCAACCATCAGATTTTCCAGCGCCGTCATGTGGGAAAACTCCTGCGCAATTTGAAATGTGCGCAGCATACCTTTTTGATAAAGCTGAAACGGTTTTAGGCCGGTGACGTCCTCACCATCAAAAATGATTTGCCCATCAGTCGGCTTCAGGCTACCCGCCACCATATTAAACAGCGTCGTTTTCCCCGCGCCGTTTGGCCCAATTAGCCCAGTGATCGAACCTTTAGCCACCGAAAGCGAACAATCATTTACAGCGCGCAAGCCCCCAAAGCTCTTGGAGACATGACGCACCTCAATCATGTTGTCTTTTTGCACCCCGTATTCCCCTCTTGTCGGAGTTTATTTTGCCTAGTTGCTCATCTCTATCTGGTCCGGTCAACCAGCCAAGATATAGCAATTAGAACAATGTCAGCACCGCATCAGCCGTCGCTTTGTTGCACGCGAAAGGCACATCATACAATGTGGCCAAACGGATCAACGCTTTCACGTCAACATCGTGCGGCATCGCGGTTAGGGGATCAATGAAAAAAAACCAGACCGTCAAGTTCACCTTCGACAATCATGGCGCCCAATTGAGCATCGCCTCCCAATGGCCCGCTTTTTAAAAGCGTTATAGGCAATTGAGTTGCATCTATAATTGCCTTGCCAGTTGTTCCGGTGGCAAACAATTCATACTGAGCCAGCTTTTCTTTAACCTGATCGCACCAGACTGTTAGGTCTTGTTTTTTTCTTATCATGCGCGACCAAACCAATTTTTTTTGCTCAATATACTACCCTTCAGATCGTACCGATCCAGCTTCTCCCAAAGCTCCCTCGCCCGCGACAAATACAACAAAGCACATCGCGTGAAAAGCTGCTCTTGAGAAAAAAAGTTTCTTTTTTGACTAGTCTGCAGACCCGCCGGGCGTAAACGCTAGAAAAACAAAAGGTTCAGCGCACCAATAACCAGTAAGGCAGCGGTGCCGCCCGCAGCCAGAAAGCGACCTGCCTTTTTCCAGATCGGCGCGGCCATATCCTGAAACAAAATCAGCGGGTGAATAAGGCGAAGGAGAATAAAAACACTGCCATAGACATGCAACCAGAGCGGCGCTACGCCTTTGATTTCCATCACGAGCAGTAACAACAAGACGCAAGCCGCATATTCCGACAAATTTCCAAACCTGCGTATCGAAAGCGCCAACGGGCCCTGCTCGCCGTCGCCCAGTGCGACCCCGAATTTCCCACGCAAAATTCCGACATGACTCGATAAAACTGCCATCAAAATCGCGGTCAAACCGAGATAAATCGGCGTCACTACCAATCCATTCATTCCATCACTCTCCTTTAATCAAATCTAGACTTATCGACATAAGCTCATGCCACCGCTCATGATCAGCCACGCTCACAACGATCCAATCTTTCATCGGCGGTCGGGTTTTGAACGGCGCAAGATGCTGCCAACTCCCTAAATTCAAATCCTCAATGGGATAGCGACGACCGATGCGGCATCCCAAGCCAACACCACCGCCTTTTGTCGAAAAGAATGCGAATACTTTTGAACCGAATGTGAGCGCGTCTGCTGACATCATTTTGCCGCGCTCCACCTCAGGATATTGCAATTGAAATTGCGCGCTTTTTTCCGACCAAAATTCTTTAGCATCCATTTTCCGGCCTCCCACCACTTGCATCAGTGATATTTATTTATATATGTTAATTAACATATATTTAGTGAGCCAAAGTTCGATGCGCCTGACAAAAGAGAACAAACAAAGGATAACTCTGCGCATTCGCACAGGGGCCGCGAAGGCATTTCGTCAAAAGGGGTTTGAAAACATCAACCTCGATCAATTGATGAAAAATGCATCGCTTACGCGTGGCGCATTTTACGCTCACTACCCTTCAAAAAAAGGCGGTATTCGAGGATGTTGTGCGCCATGAGCACCCTTTGCTAAAGATGCTTCAGGCGCGCGAAGGGCCAACCGGGCAAGCATACGCGATCCAGATGATCAGAATTTTTGAAAATTATCTAGCCTATGATCATCTAAAAGAGGTCTACCACGGCTGCTCAATCGCCGCGCTTTCAGGCGATGTGGCGCGGGCCGACGCAACTATCAAAACTGCGTTTGGCTCGGCGTATGAAGAAATCTTAATAGAAATGGCACGCCAACAGCCAGGCGAACCTTCGGACTTTTTGCCCGCTCTTCTTTTGGCAACAAGCGCAGTTCAAACAGCCTTTGCTGTTGGCGCAACACACCAACAAAAAATAATCTTATCGACGGCGCAAATTGCCTTCCGTCATCTAACTGAAAACCACATTAAAGGCGGTGCAGCGTGACCTTTCCCGAAACCACATGCAAATATTTGGTGGATCTCGCCGACAACAACAATAAGGAATGGTTCGACGCCAACCGAGAAAGATATGAAACGGAATGGCTCGAGCCAGCCGCTAATTTTATCGAGTCTTTTGGTTCTGCTCTTCATCAAATTGCGCCAAACTATGTGGCCAAGCCTAAAATCAATGGATCGATCCGGCGCATTCATCGCGACACGCGCTTCGCCAAGGACAAAGCGCCATACAACCCGAGGCTTCATCTCATTTTTTGGCAGGGTGCGCACCCTAACAAGTCGCCGGGAATCCATTTCGTTTTATACCCGACGCATTTGGTCATTGGCGCGGGCCAATGGCAAATGAACCCAAATGAACTTGCGCTTTATAGACAGGCTTTGCTGCAAGATGCGGAACGCCTGCAATCAAAGATTGATGAATGCGCAAAGCTTGGCTATGCGCTGACTGAGCCCACTGTAAAGCGGTCGCCAATAGAACTCCCATTGGCGCAGCAGGCTTTGGCGCGTCGCAAAGGTTGGTGATCACCAATGGCACCCAAAAAAAATGCCGCCAAGATCTTTGTGCGACCAGACCCTGATCGCCAGGCATCTTCATCAGCTCGTCGGTGTCACAGATTGGCTGAATAAGCACCTAAACGCGGCAAACGCCTAAGCTAGAACTCCTGCCACTCGGGATCGCTGCTGGTTGCGGCGTTTCCCTGAGTTCCATATCGCGGTGCCGGCTTGGCTTGTGGCTTGGGCACAGCTGCGAGCATTGCGCGGTCAGCTTGTTCTTCGTTAAATTTTGCGCCACCATTGCGTTCAATAACGAATTGATCAACGATTTTATCAAGCTGCGAGGCTTGAGCTTCGGTCTGATCGATCGCGGCGTTGGTCTCTTCCACCAATGCGGCATTGTGCTGCGTCATTTCATCCATTTCGCGGATCGATTGCGAAATCTCGTTAATCGCAGACGACTGCTCTTGGCTTTGGTTCGCAATCTCATCCATCAAGCCCGTCATCCCGCGGACGGAATTGACGATTCCCTCGAGATTTTCAGATGCCTGCGCCACCAATTTCGTTCCACCGTCAACCTCAATGACCGACTGCTCAATCAACGTCTTCACTTCGCTCGACGCCTCTGCAGCGCTTTGCGCCAGGCGCCGCACTTCCACCGCGACCACGGCAAATCCTTTGCCAGCTTCCCCTGCACGCGCTGCTTCAACCGAAGCGTTCAGCGCCAATAAATTGGTCTGGAATGCAATATCATCAATCATGCCGATAATGTCGGAAATTCGGTTAGATGAGGCCGTAATACGGGACATAGCTTCATTGGCCTCACCCATAACTTCGCCGCCCTTTTCGGCCACCTGACGGGCTTCAAGCGCCGAACTACGGGCTTGCTGTGCACGCGCGGTATTGTCGTTGACCGTGTTGGCCAACTGTTCTGTCGCCGCAGAAGTTTCTTCAATGGAGGCAGCTTGCTTGGTGGTCCGCTCTGATAGATCATTTGCACCAGATAAAATCTCACCTGTTGCGCTTTTTAGCCCACGCGATGTTGACCGCAACTGACCTATAACTTGGCTCAGTTTTTCGCCTACAGCATTGGTATCGTTTTTCAACTGTAAGAACGAACCGCGATAGTCGCCCTCCACCCGCGTCGATAAGTCTGTGTTCGCCATAGCAGATAAAACAGATCCGGTTTCTTGCAGGCCGCGGTCAACCGTTTCAACCAACCTGTTCACGCCATAAGCCAAGGTGTTCAATTCTTCATCGGGGAATTCTGCTTCAACGCGTTGTGTAAAGTCACCGTCGATTGCTGCATCAACAACTTGGCCGAATGCGCTTTGCAATTCACTCATCATCGCCGCGCGTTCAATCATGCGTTGCTTCGAGGCTTCTTTTTCCTCTTCAGTCATTTCATTAACGCGCAAACCATTGTTGCGGAACACTTCAACCGCGCGTGCCATTTCACCGAGCTCATTTCGGCGCTGGTTGAACGGCACTTCCGCGCCATATTCACCGTTGGCAATTTGGCCCATAACACCGGTGATCCGGTTCAACGGCCCGGTGATGGAACGCCCGATCACGAAGCCCAAAATCGTAATGACAACAAAAGCGATGCCGATGGTGCCAAACATAAAGACTTTTGTTTGCTCCGTCATTATGGCCAAAGTCGAACGCGCTTCTTGTGCGCGCCCCATGGCAAAAACAATAATCTGCTCAAGTTCAACCGCGATGGTATCGTACAGCGCGTCCATTTCGACACTCAGCGCATTAAATCGCTCTTTTGCGCCTGCATATTCGTCAAACGCCACATTGTATTTTTCAAGCTTGTCCGCAATTTCAAACTGGAAATTTGGCTCAGCGCCCGCTTTCCCCGCGGCACGGGTCACACGTTTGATCTGCTTGTCCACACCCATAATGTTGCGGGCGCCCCCAAACAACAAAAACTCGCGTTCATAATTCCGCATTTCCGAAAAGGCTAGCTCGGTGGTGTCGCTCTTCAAACTGCCCACATCCTTTGACACAACTTTTGCCGTTTCGCGGAAACTGTTGAGGAAGCTCTCCTCCTTATTGATCGATATTTCGGCGGAAGTCTCAACCATTAGCTCAAACAAACTGGCATATTTCACCAGCGCTTCCTGCGCAACATCAAAGCTGCCAGCAATCTCCTCTTGGCTTAGCGCTCCGCGCAGTTCGGTCAATCGGGTTTGCGCTGTGACGATTTGATTGCGCGTCATTTGCGCATTTTCGTCGTTATCGGTCGCAATATAATCTTTTTGATAACGGCGAACTTGAAGGACATCCAGGCCGAAAATCTGCGCCGTATTTTGAGCTTGGCTAAATTTCCGCTCATCAAAAATGGTCGACGCTTTCTGTTGCTCGGAAACAAAGAACATAAGCCCGATCAGACCAATCGTAAGCGCACTTAGTGCAGTGCTGAATACGATCCGCGTCGAAATCTTTGTCGACTTCACCGACGGCAATTTGACTTGCCATTTCGACCGTAGTTTCTGCGCAAATGAACGAACCATTGTATGCCCCCCGAATACCAATAAAGTATCAATACACGCATTTGGTTTTAAATTGGTTAGCAAGACGCCAAAAAAATAGGCGCTCGCTGGCGCCTAATTCTTATTTGTTGAATGTAGCTTTTAGAACTCTTGCCAATCAGGGTCCTCAGCTAACGCCTGATTCCCCCGTTGCGCATTCGGTGGTGGAGGCGCTGCAATGGGCTTTTGCATCGATTCCATTTTCCGGTCGGCAGCACTTTCATCGAAGTCAGATGTGGAACCATTCTGGTCTACCTTGAACTGTTCCACCACCCGATCCAACTCGGAAGCTTGCGCTTCGGTTTGATCGATCGCTGCGTTTGTCTCTTCCACCAGGGCTGCATTGTGCTGCGTCATTTCGTCCATTTCACGGATCGATTGCGAAATGTCATTAATTGCCGTCGCCTGGTCTTGGCTTTCTTGTGCGATCTCATTCATCAATGTTGTCACGCCGCGCACAGAAGAAACGATTCCCTGCAAGTTTTCAGAGGCTTGCGCAACAAGCTTCGAACCGCCATCAACTTCGGTTACCGATTGTTCAATGAGTGCCTTCACTTCGTTTGAAGCTTCGGCCGCTGATTGCGCCAAGCGACGCACTTCAACTGCCACAACAGCAAAACCCTTACCTGCCTCGCCAGCCCGCGCCGCTTCAACTGACGCGTTTAGCGCCAGCAGGTTGGTCTGGAAGGCAATATCGTCAATCATGCCGATGATATTGGAAATTTTGTTGGATGAGGAGGTAATTCGCTCCATCGCCTGGTTAGCTTCATCCATTACTTCGCCGCCACGCTCGGCAACCTCGCGCGCCTCATCGACAGTTTTCTGTGCCGTCTTTGCGCGCTTGGTGTTCTCATTCACCGTGTCAGCCAATTGCTCTGTCGAAGCAGAAGTCTCTTCGATCGCAGCGGCCTGCTTTGTTGTAGCTCTGATAAATCGTTCGCGCCGGACAGAATATCACCGGTGGCATGTTTTAACTCGCGCGAGGTCGCCCGCAATTGCAAAATTACATTGCCCAGTTTTTCACCAACTGCATTGGCATCATTCTTTAGCTGCAGGAATGCGCCTGATAATCACCTTCCATGCGACGCGTCAGATCTGCGTTGGCCAAAGCAGAAAGAACATCACCGGTTTCTGAAATGCCGCGATCCACGGTTTCAACAAGGCTGTTGACGCCAAACGCAAGATTGTTCAACTCTTCATCAGGGAAATCGGCATTCACACGCTTCGAAAAGTCGCCCACCGCCGCAGCATCCACGACCACCCCAAATGCACTTTGTAGCTCGCTCATCATGGCTGAGCGCTCTATCGCCCGACGCTTCGAGGCCTCTTTTTCCTCTTCGGTCATTTCATTCACGCGTTCGCCATTGGCACGAAAAACGTCAACAGCACGCGCCATGTCGCCCAGCTCGTTTTTGTTGTGCAAATAGGGCACTTCATACTCATAATTGCCATTGGCGATTTCAGTCATCGCCTCGGAAATCTTGGGTACAGGGCGCATCAAAAGGCGCGCCGCAAAGGCCGCAACAATAGATGCAACTGCCAGCGTGCCCAATGCGACTATAATGATGGTTTGCAATAGCGAGGTTACGGCTTGATCTGCAACGCTCGTGGGCGTGGCAACAAACAATATGCCAGCGACACCGTCTTTATTTTGGTTCAAGATCGGCTGATAAGCACTAAAATGCCTTACCCCAAACAGCTCAATCTGCCCTCAAAGCGCTCCCCCGCCAGCATTTGCTCGAACAGCGGATTACCTTCAGCGATGACGCGCTCTTTGTCACGCGTCCCATCTTCCAATTCAAGCGTTGTGGTGAATTGTTCAAACTGTTGCAATTCCTCATTAAAGCGGAAAAGCGACATTTCACCTTCGGTGAGGCGCGAAACGGCGTCCACAAGATCGTCCGTTCGCAAACGCGGCATACGGCGCGTTTCCACTGCCTCTAAAGTGCCTTCTTCCGACCAAATCACATTTGTGCCTGGCAATTGCACCTCAAAGATTGATAAAGCAACCGACATATCGACCATTTGGTTGCGCTGTGCTTCGCGATATGTATCGGACGACATTTGCAAATAAATCGCGAACGCCACCGCCATAATTGAAACGGCAATACTGACCACCACCAATAAGGCAATCGACGTGGTTAATCTGAAACCATTAAAGCTTGGTTTTTTTAATTGGATACGCTTTTTCATGCTAACCCTAAAAGTGCTCGCGCACCTTCCCCCAGAATTCTATTTGCGAAGCTTAGTCCTTGGAAGTAAAATCATGATTAACGATATATTATTTGCTTGGGGCACAAAAAAACGGCGCCTACCGACGCCGTCCAATTTGATTTCTGCAGTGAACAAATCTAGAATTCGGACCACTCTTCTTCGTCTTTTACAGCAGTATTGCCGCGGCTGATAAACTGTCGTGCCGCCGATTTTGCTCGTTCTTGCAGTTCTTTTACCTGCCCAAACGCTTGTTTTGGCTGCTCTTCTGGCGGCTGCCCATCCACGCCGATTGGCTGACGTGGCCGCCCACCATCTTCGGTAACAAACACATCAACAATATTGTCGAGTTCGTTAGCTTGGCTTTCTGTTTGCTCAATCGCTGCATTGGTTTCTTCAACCAAAGCCGCGTTGTGTTGGGTGGTTTCATCCATATCCCGCACAGCTTGATTGATCTGTTCAATCGAAGACGCCTGTGATTTGCTCTTGTCCGCAATCGAAACCATAATGGTGTTGTTCGACCGTGCCGCTTCAAGCATGGCATCCAGCTCTTGGCCGCTTGCGCCACAAGTTTCGACCCGCCATCAACTTCGGTTACCGATTGTTCAATCAAAGCTTTCACTTCGTTTGAGGCTTCCGCAGCGGATTGCGCCAAGCGCCGCACTTCAACCGCCACAACCGCAAAGCCCTTGCCTGCCTCGCCAGCCCGCGCCGCTTCAACAGAAGCGTTCAAGGCCAACAGATTGGTTTGGAAAGCAATGTCGTCAATCATACCAATAATATTGGAGATCTTATTGGAAGATGACGTAATGCGTTCCATGGCCTCATTGGCCTGGCGCATCACATCGCCGCCCTCTTCAGCAGTGTCCCGCACCCGCACCGCAATGCCAGATGCCTCTTCAGCCTCCTTTGCGTTTTCCAAAACTGTATTCGCAAGTTGCTCCATTGCAGCAGAGGTTTCTTCAATGGTTGCCGCTTGTCGTGTCGTACGATCCGACAGATCATTAGCACCAGACAAGATCTCGCTTGTCGCGGTTTTCAACGCCCGCGATGTGGTGCGCAATTGCTTGACCACTTCGGTCAACCGATCCCCCACACGATTGGTGTCGTTCTTAAGCTGCAAGAATGCACCTTGATACTCGCCTTCCATCCGCACGGTCAAATTCGTGTTGGCCAAAGCCGCCATCACTTCGCCGGTTTCCTTCAAGCCCCGGTCAACTGTATCCACTAGCGCATTCACATTGTTGCTTAACTGCGCTAATTCAGGATCGGGCACATCCATCTCAACTCGTTGCGAGAAATCACCCGCTGAGGCCGCGCCGACAACGCTTCGGAAAGACGCCTGAAGCTCATCCATCATTTTCGAACGTTTCAGAACTTCTTGCTGACGTATGGCTTCTTCTTCGCCCAGCTTCGCCACCCGCACCGCATTTTCATGAAACACTTCAAGAGCGCGAGTCATCACTCCAATTTCGCTTTTTGAACTGTCTGGCTTGATTTCAATATCTAAATTACCTTGGCCCAGTTCCTCTGCATTCTCAGACAAGCGCTTCAAAGGCAAAGATATTGAGCGCCCAATGATCAGGCCTGCCCCCAAAATAAGGAGTGTCGCCGAAATGATGATCACAAACGAAACAATCAATGTCAGCTGATTAACCGACCGGAGTTCTGCCGCGGCTTCTGATGCGCCCTGCGCAGCCTGTTCAGCCAAAGCTTCGACTTGTGGCAACATAGCCTCAAAGCTGGCGTCCATTTCAGCAATTGCCTGATTGAGCAGCACGTTGCTAGCTGCAAACTCATCAAAACTTGTCTTGTACGCATCAATCAATTCGGCGATCTGACGTTGGTCACCTGCATCAATTGAACTGTCGGCAAGCATGGTCTTAAATTCGGTCACACGATCGTTCAACCGGCCAATATATTTTTCGCCCCCACGAATAATAAAATCTTTCTCATGGCGCCGCATCATCAAGATTTTAACCGTCAAACTGTCGGCATTCGTTGCATTGACTTTTTCTTCGGCGCTCTGCACAGCCGAACGGAGGTCGCCGCGAAGTCCTTCTTCCTCAGAGAAACCGATTGTTTTAACCAGTGCCTCAATTTCTTTAAAGCTTTGCGCCTGCGCATTTATGCTGGCTTCAACGTCAGCCACCTGGCTCGCCAAAGCCTCGTCAGTTACCAACGTTTGAAGCTGCGCAATTTCTTCGGCCGCGGCCTTACCTTCAATTTCAATTAAGGCAATTTTGTCAGCGCCCGGCGCGTTGACAAAGTCACGTTCCATTGTCCGCGTTTTCAGAACCGAGGTCAGGATGTTTTGCACTGCCCCGTCAATTTGACCAAACCGCGCTTCGTCCTGTTTAACCGAACTTGTCACCAAATATCCGTAAAAGTAGCCGCCCCCCAACAGCACAAATAATAGAGTTCCAGCAAGTGTCAGCAAGCGTATTCGGGCGCTAATGGTCATCTTGTTCAAGGCACTGGTGAGTTTCATTATATTTACTCGCAATTCAGGTTAAGGGGGGGCCTGATTGTTACGGACGATCAGAACAATTCAAATTTAATCAAAAAGCACTTAAGAATATGTTTCAGTACCAACTGATTTTAAAAGTCGTCCCACTCTTCTGCGATCGCAACTGCATTATTGCCGTGCCTGACGGTAAATCCTCCTGAATTCGCGGACTTTGCCACTGCTTTTTCGGCTGTATGCATGTCTTTATGAACAGTCTGTTTCATGTTTGCGGCCTGTTGTTTGACAGACTGGTTCCCATCTTCGGTAACAAACACATCCACAATATTGTCGAGTTCGTTAGCTTGGCTTTCTGTTTGCTCAATCGCTGCATTGGTTTCTTCAACCAAAGCCGCGTTGTGCTGGGTGGTTTCATCCATATCCCGCACAGCTTGATTGATCTGTTCAATCGAAGACGCCTGTGATTTGCTCTTGTCCGCAATCGAAACCATAATGGTGTTGTTCGACCGTGCAGCTTCAAGCATGGCATCCAGCTCTTGGCCGCTTGCGCCACAAGCTTCGACCCGCCATCAACTTCGGTTACCGATTGTTCAATCAAAACTTTCACTTCATTTGAAGCTTCCGCAGCTGATTGCGCCAAGCGCCGCACTTCAACCGCCACAACCGCAAAGCCTTTGCCCGCCTCGCCAGCCCGCGCCGCTTCAACCGAAGCGTTCAAGGCCAACAGATTGGTTTGGAAGGCAATGTCGTCAATCATGCCAATAATATTGGAGATCTTGTTTGACGAGGTTGTAATCCGCTCCATGGCCTCATTGGCCTGGCGCATCACATCGCCACCTTCTTCCGCAGTGGTGCGCACACGATCTGCAATGTTGGATGCTTCTTCAGCTTCTTTGGCGTTTTCCAATACAGTGTTCGCCAACTGCTCCATTGCCGCAGATGTTTCTTCAATCGTGGCAGCCTGACGTGTGGTGCGATCCGACAGATCATTGGCACCAGACAAGATTTCTCCGGTCGCGGTTTTCAACGCCCGCGATGTGGTGCGCAATTGCTTGACCACTTCGGTCAACCGATCCCCCACACGATTGGTGTCGTTCTTGAGCTGCAAGAATGCACCTTGATACTCGCCTTCCATCCGCACGGTCAAATTCGTGTTGGCCAAAGCCGCCATCACTTCGCCGGTTTCTTTAAGGCCTTCATCGACGTTGGAGACCAATCCATTCACGTTCACAACAATTTGTTGTAGCTCATCGTCATCCATCTCAAGGTCGATACGCTGGGTGAAATCGCCAGCAGCGGCCGCGCCAACAACTTGACCCAGTGATGTCTGCAAGTCTTGCATGGCCTTATTGCGCGCTGCCAAACCGGCGGCCCGTTCGCGTTCCTCTGCATCTAGTGCTGCGATTTTTTTCGGCATTATCCCTAAATATTTCCACTGCGCGCGCCATCTCGCCAACTTCGTCGGCACGTGCCGTGTTTTCAACGACAAGGTCGAGTTCGTTCTCAGATATCCGCCCCATTGTCTCAGAAATCTTGGCCATCGGCCCGGTGATCGTGCGGGAAAATGCCCACGCCCCAACCGCGACAAGTGCGGCAACAAACAGGCCAACCGCCGCCATCACCATAGACAAGAAGCCGATTGCCGCCAGTGCCTCATCTTTATTCTGCAAAGCAACGATCGCAAAGTCTTTGCCACCGAAACTAAAAGGTGTCGCCGCGAACAAGGAGGCCATATCGCGATAAGCATGTTCGGTACCTACCGTGTCTACGCCATCAAAAACCTTATTTAGGGCATCGCTTTGATAGCGCGCACTCAGAATGTCATTTTCTTCGGTCAGGCTTGAATCATTGCGCAACAAGCGATCTTGGCCGATCAAAATCGTCTCGCCAGTCTCACCAAGTCCTGCTTTACCATCCATCACCGCATTGATCCGATCAATAGGCATTTGGAAAGCAAGCACGCCAATACGTTTATTGCCATCGAAAATCGGTTGAGAGATAAACGCCGCCGGTGCGTCGGCGCTTGGTGCATAAGGCTGAAAGTCAAAAAAACTCGGTTTGGCCTTTGTTCAACGATATTCCGGCACGGAACGCATTGCCCAAGTCAGTATCTGCCCATTCACCGCCGCCTGTTTTGAAGTTGGTGGCATAATCAAGTTCTTTGAAAACCGTGTAAATCAGATCGCCATTTTCATTAAACAAGAAGATATCGTAATAGCCACGCGCCTCAAGCTGATCTCTGAATAATGGATGGAATTTCGCGTGCACATCATTGTAGGCATGGTCTGATTTTGCCGCATCCAGCAGATGTTTCTCGCCGAGCGGATTAGGGTTGTTTGTGATGTAGTCCGCTTGAAGCGCCTTTGTGGCATTGTTCCCGAGCGCGTCAAATGCTTGATCAAACTCCTGGATTGCAGCGATGGTAAAAGGATGCTTGGTTGTAAGCCCAAGATCCGCCTTAATTTCATGGAGATATTCCTCCAATTCATGCTTGCGCCCTTCAGCGCTGGCCGTCAGTTTTTCAACTTCTGATGCCGTGATGACCTGTGATCCAACAAAAATGCTCACCGCGCCAACCGCCAGACCGACGACGACCGCACTAGCAATGGCCAGAGCCGGTATTTTTTGTACAATTTTCATTCGCTCAAGCAATTTCATGTTGGTAGCTCCCAATGCTTCGGTCGTCTGCAAAAAAAATGATATCCACTTCACAATAGCTGCGACGCGAATATCATTTTAAATATGCAAAAATTTCTATGGGTTCAGTCTAGAGACCGATTGTTAATTTCAGATTACTGACCATGTCAGCAAATTTGCACAAAAAAAAGGGCCCGCAAAAAATGCGAGCCCAAAATCTGTTCGACAAAGAGATTTTTAGCTAGTGAACCATGCCACCAGCATCAACCTCAAGCAGTAGGTTTTTCCAACCATCGAGGTTGTTTTGAGCTTCCTGCTTGGCCTGATCGTCTGTGGCTTTAGCCAAAGCGTCCTGTGCACTTACAATCGCCGCGTCAACCTCTGAACGGTCAAAGTCTGCACCAGTTTTCGCTTCTTCAGCCAAAATGGTGAGGCCCGCGTTGGATACGTCGGCAAAGCCACCGCGCACATAGAACGAGCGCACATCGCCACCTTCGCTGGTGACAGTCACAAAGCCAGCTTTAAGCGTGGTCATCATTGCCGCATGGTCGCCCATTACGGTGAAATAACCATCAGTACCAGGCACGGTGACCGAAGCCACATCGTCGCTCAGCACCAAGTTCTCTGGTGAAACCACTTCGATTTTAATGCCTTCGGCCATACTTACCTCTTACCTTTAAGCAGCTTCTGCAGCCAATTTTTGCGCCTTCTTCACGGCGTCATCAATGGTACCAACCATGTAGAACGCAGCTTCTGGAAGATGATCATAATCGCCAGCAACCAAGCCTTTAAACGCTTTAACAGTTTCTTCCAACGGTACGAAGATACCAGATGTACCGGTAAACACTTCCGCCACGTGGAAGGGCTGAGACATGAAACGTTCAATCTTACGCGCACGGGCCACGGTCATTTTGTCTTCTTCAGACAATTCATCCATACCCAAAATCGCGATAATGTCTTGCAATGATTTATAGCGCTGCAAGATCTCTTGAACTTCACGGGCAACCGCATAGTGCTCTTCGCCCACAACTTGTGGATCCAACAAACGTGAGTTTGAATCGAGCGGGTCAACCGCAGGGTAAATGCCCTTTTCTGAAATTGCACGGTTCAAAACAGTCTGCGCATCCAAGTGAGCAAATGTTGTAGCTGGTGCAGGGTCAGTCAAGTCATCGGCAGGCACATAAACCGCTTGCACAGAGGTAATAGACCCCTTTGAAGTGGTTGTAATACGCTCCTGCATGTCACCCATGTCAGTCGCCAATGTTGGCTGGTAACCCACAGCTGATGGAATACGACCCAACAGCGCAGACACTTCTGAACCCGCTTGTGTAAAGCGGAAAATGTTATCCACGAAGAACAACACGTCCTGGCCTTCATCACGGAATTGTTCCGCAATGGTCAAACCGGTCAAGGCCACACGGGCACGCGCACCTGGAGGCTCGTTCATCTGACCGAACACCAATGAACATTTAGAGCCTTCGCCGCCCTTTTCTTGGTTCACGCCAGATTCAATCATTTCCCAGTAAAGGTCGTTACCTTCACGAGTCCGCTCACCAACACCCGCAAACACAGAATAACCACCGTGATTGTTGGCAACGTTGTTGATCAATTCCTGAATAAGAACGGTTTTACCAACGCCCGCACCACCGAAGAGGCCGATTTTACCGCCCTTCGCATATGGCGCCAAAAGGTCAACAACCTTAATGCCGGTCACCAAGATTTCAGCTTCTGGAGACTGCTCAACAAACTCAGGCGCTTCAGCGTGAATTGGACGCCGTGCCTTTGTTTTGATTTCACCAGCTTCGTCAATCGGCTCACCGATCACGTTCATGATGCGGCCAAGTGTTTCCTTGCCCACAGGAACTGTAATCGAGTCCCCTGTGCTGCTCACTTTTTGACCGCGAACAAGACCTTCGGTCGTGTCCATCGCAATGGTCCGTACTGTGTTTTCGCCCAAGTGCTGAGCCACTTCCAGTACCAACCGGTTGCCATTATTGTCTGTTTCGAGCGCGTCCAAAATTGCCGGAAGGTCGCCGTCAAACTCAACGTCCACCACCGCGCCAATAACCTGCGCAATGCGTCCGACCTGTTTCGCTTTTGCTGCCATGGTCTGTCCTCGTTTGCCTTACAGCGCTTCCGCGCCTGAGATAATTTCAATCAATTCTTTTGTAATCTGCGCTTGGCGCTGACGGTTATAGCTGATGTTCAATTTCTTGATCATATCGCCAGCATTGCGTGTCGCATTGTCCATCGCGCTCATCTTTGCGCCCATCTCACCGGCACCATTTTCCAATAGTGCGTGGAAGATTTGCACAGAAATGTTGCGGGGAAGCAGGTCTTCCAAGATCGCTTCTTCACTCGCTCATATTCATAATTCGCCGAATCCGCACCAACTTCTTCATCACTCTCTTCATCAAAGACAGCCGGGATAAGCTGATGCGCTGTCGGCACCTGCGCAATCACAGAGCGGAATTTAGAATAGAACAATGTCGCGACGTCAAATTCGTCTTTCTCAAACATGTCCAATACGCGCTCGCCAATATCTTGAGCGTGAGTATATCCAACTTGTTTGACTTCACGCAGGGTAATCAAATCCAAAATTTGATCAGGGAACAAACGCTTCAACACGTCGTGACCCTTCTTACCTACGCACAAAATTTTAACCGTTTTACCTTCAGCCAATAGCTTGTTGGCATGATCGCGCGCCAACTTTGCAATATTGGAGTTGAAGCCACCACAAAGGCCACGCTCTGCTGTTGCAACAACAAGCAGATGCGTTTGGTCTTTGCCATTGCCACCAAGCAGTTTAGGGGCGTCATCGCGCCCCTTATAAGCAGTGGCCAGCGAAGAGAGCACATTGTTCATGCGCTCTGCATAAGGCCGTGCATTTTCAGCATTCTCTTGCGCACGACGCAGCTTCGCTGCTGCCACCATCTGCATGGCTTTGGTGATCTTCTGGGTCGACTTGACCGAAGAGATCCGGTTTTTAAGGTCCTTCAATGAGGGCATAGCACCTCAGCTCCTTAAGTTAAACCACCGTCTTACGCAGCGAATGTTTTGGCGTAATCACCAATCGCAGCTTCGAGTTTGGCTTTCAGATCATCTGAAAGGGCTTTTTCTTTTGCAATCGTTTTCAAAAGATCAGCGTGCTTGGAACGCAAGTTAGAAAGCAAACCAGCTTCAAACTTTTGCACATCGCGCACAGCGACCTTATCAAGATAGCCATTCGCACCCGCAAAGATCACCGCCACTTGTTCTTCGGTTTTCAATGGGGAGAACTGAGGCTGCTTGAGCAACTCAACAAGACGCGCACCACGGTTCAGCATTTGCTGAGTAGCCGCATCAAGGTCAGAACCAAACTGCGCAAAGGCCGCCATTTCGCGGTACTGCGCCAATTCACCCTTGATCGAACCAGCAACCTGCTTCATCGCTTTAATTTGCGCTGATGAACCCACACGAGACACAGACAAACCAACGTTCACCGCAGGACGGATACCTTGGAAGAACAAATCTGTTTCCAAGAAGATCTGACCATCCGTGATCGAAATCACGTTTGTCGGAATATAAGCAGACACGTCGTTCGCTTGTGTTTCAATGATCGGCAAAGCGGTCAATGAGCCTGAACCATGATCTTCGTTCAACTTCGCAGCACGTTCCAAAAGACGTGAGTGAAGATAGAAAACGTCACCAGGATAAGCTTCACGACCAGGTGGACGACGAAGAAGAAGTGACATCTGACGATAAGCAACAGCTTGTTTCGACAAATCGTCATAACCGATCACAGCGTGCATGCCGTTATCGCGGAAATATTCGCCCATGGCACATGCAGTAAATGGTGCCAAGAATTGCATTGGAGCTGGATCAGAAGCTGTAGCTGCAACAACAATAGAATATTCCATTGCGCCAGCATCTTCCAAGGTCTTCACAAACTGTGCAACCGTTGAACGCTTTTGGCCAATCGCTACATAGATACAATAAAGCTTGTCGCCCTCATCGCCTGATTCATGAGCAGGCTTTTGGTTGAGGATTGTGTCCAAGATGATCGCTGTTTTACCAGTCTGACGGTCACCAATGATCAATTCACGTTGGCCACGGCCAATCGGGATCATCGCATCAACAGCTTTAAGGCCAGTCGACATTGGCTCGTGCACAGACTTACGTGGCAAAATGCCAGGTGCCTTCACGTCAGCCAAAGCGCGCGCTTTGTTTTTCAGCGGGCCTTTACCATCAATGGGGTTACCCAAGCCATCAACAACGCGGCCAAGCAACTCTTTACCCACTGGCACGTCAACAATCGCACCAGTACGCTTAACCGTGTCACCTTCTTTAATGCCCCGGTCAGAGCCAAAGATAACAACACCGACATTGTCGGCTTCAAGGTTAAGAGCCATACCTTTAATGCCACCTGGGAACTCAACAAGTTCACCAGCTTGCACATTATCAAGCCCATATACACGAGCAATACCGTCACCAACTGACAATACTTGCCCAACTTCTGAGACTTGCGCCTCTTTCCCAAAGTCCTTGATCTGGTCTTTTAGGATGGCGGAAATTTCCGCAGCTTTAATGTCCATTAGCCGACCTCTTTCATGGCGATCTTCATGGCAGTCAATTTCGTCTTAAGCGAGGAATCGATCATTTGCGAGCCGACCTGAACGATCAAACCCCCAATCAAATCAGCATCCACATGTTGCTCAAGCGTGACATCCTTGCCAATTTTCTTTTTCAGAGCAGCAGCAAGGCTGTCCTGGTGTGCTTTCGAAAGCGGTTGAGCAGAAGTAACCTGAGCGTGAATTTCACCCCGATCTTCAGCTGCAAGCGCTTTGAACTGGTTTATCATGCAGGCAAAGCGAACAAGCGTCCGTTTTTGGCCACCAATGAAACAAAATTGGCCACAAGACCTTTGGCCTTGGCCTTAGCCAAAAGCGCAGAAACAACTTGCTCTTTTTCATCGCCGCTGATCACAGGGCTTTTCAAAAAGTCAGCAAAGTCTGCGCTTTCTTCAATCATTTTGGATAGACCATTAAGCCCCTTTTCAACACCAGCGACGTCTTTAGCGTCCCGTGCAAGGTCAAAAAGTGCTGACGCATATGGCCGTGCGATCTGAGTTAGAACTGAGTTTTGTGCGCTCAACGCCTCTATTCCCCAATCTTCCCGAACTTTGCTCAAACCCGTTTCGTAAAGTTAGAGCAACTTTCGAATCCGGAACAAAATTCAATGGTGTTTATAGTTGGACCTTGCGATCCCCCTCAAATGTCGCGCACCGTCTATCACATGGCTTTCGGGTGCGCAATATGCAGGGGCCATTTTCATGCCCAACTTTGGGCGGATTCGTCAGATTCATACATGGAATCACAAAAGATTGACAAATTGTCGCACTTCAGGGTCAGTTTTGCCCGCAAATCCTAATAAAAGCTCATCGGGTCGATATCGACCTGAACCCGCAAATTGCCAGTCGGTTTTGGCCCTTCTGCCAACCAAAATCGCACATAGCCCGATAGGTCGAACTGCTTTTCACTTTGCACCAGCAAGCGCACCCGATGTCGACCCCGAACCATCGATACCGGCGCATCGGCTGGGCCAAACAATTTGAGCTTCGCCTCGTCTGGCGCTTTGGGCGCAACGGTGGCCAAGTGCCGGGCAAACCCAAAGGCCACATCATGTTCAGTCGCGGAAATAATCAGGGCGGCCAACCGACCAAAGGGCGGCAGCCCTGCCGCCTCACGCCCCTTAATCTCGTGAGCATAAAAGGCCTCGCGATCGCCCCGCACCAAGGCCTGCATCACCGCATGTTCAGGCACATAGGTTTGCAAAAACGCCCGGCCCGACTTGCCGGTGCGTCCAGCGCGTCCGGTCACCTGTGTCAACAATTGAAAGGTTTTCTCCGCCGCACGCGGGTCACCATGGGCCAACCCCAAATCCGCATCCAACACGCCGACCAAATTCAGCTTGGGGAAATGGTGCCCCTTGGCCACCAATTGTGTGCCGATAATCAGATCATAGTCGCCGCGGGCAATCTCCTCGAATCGGGCCTTGGTTTGAGCCATGGTGCCCATATCGGAGGAAAGGATCACCCGTCGTGCATCTGGGAAGCGCTTGGCGGCTTCTTCGGCAATGCGTTCAATTCCCGGCCCGATGGGCACCAACGAATCGTCGGCCCCGCATTTATGACATTCCTTCGGCACCCCAATTTCATGGCCGCAATGATGGCACGTTAGAACGCCACGGAACCGATGCTCCACCAACCAGGCCGAACAATCGGGACATTGATATTGATGCCCACAAGAACGACACAAGGTCAGCGGCGCATAACCACGCCGATTGAGGAACAGTAAAGCCTGTTCGCCACGGTCTAAAACTGAAAAGATCTCTCGTGCCAATTTCGGCGCAATCCACTCGCCCTTCTCCGGCCCATCCTCGCGCATATCCACTGCTGTAATGTCCGGCATGGCCGCCTCTGCAAAGCGCCCGAGCATTTTGACATGCTGATAGCGCCCTTGATCTGCATTGTTTCGGCTTTCCACAGAGGGCGTGGCCGAAGACAGAATCACATGGCCCTTGGTCAAGTTTGCCCGCACCACCGCCATATCCCGCGCATGATAATTCACTCGGTCCGACTGCTTAAACGCCCCATCATGTTCTTCATCGATGACGATCAGGCCCAAATCCGGAAACGGTAAAAACAGCGCAGAACGCGCGCCCACCACTGCCTGCACCTTGCCGCGCGCCACAGCGCGCCACATGCGCGCCCGCTGCACCGGGGTCATATCCGAATGCCACTCGCCGGGCCGCGCGCCAAAACGCTGTTCAAACCGATCCAGAAAAGTGTGGGTCAAGGCGATTTCAGGCAAAAGAATCACGGCCTGTCGCCCGTCGCGCAGGCATGCGGCCACAGCTTCGAAAAACACTTCTGTTTTACCCGAACCCGTCACCCCGTCCAAAAGCGACACCCCGAACTGGTGAAAGCCTTGGCCAGCAATCATCTCCACGGCCGCTTGCTGCTCCTCATTGAGCGAAAGTGGGTTATGGTCGGCATCGGGCGGCGACACGATGGGCGGTGGCGGCACAAAATGCTGCTCGAGCACCCCTTGCTTCACCAGCCCCTCAATCACCGACGGCGACACACCACTGGCCCCCACCAGCGCGGTCTTGCCCCAGGAAAAACCATCTTCCATTGTTTCAATCACCCGCTGACGGGCCGAGGTCATGCGCTCTGGGCGCTCGTCTGTAAGTTGATAGACCGTCACCGGCTTATCCGGCTCAAAGGCCTCAGGCGACCTTAAAACCCCACGCAGCACCATCCCCGGCTGGGCCAAGGTGTATTTGGCCACCCAATCCACCAATCGCATCAGTTCTTCGGTGAGCGGTGGCGTGTCATATAAGGTTTCAATATCGCGCAGCCGATTGTGCGCGACTTGATCCTTGGGTTCGCCCCACACAACGCCCATCACTTTGCGCGGCCCCAATGGCACCTGGACAATCGAACCGCGTTCCACTTGCATGTCGTGCGGCACCCGATAGGAGTATGGCCCATCAACGGCCACACTTACCATCACGGCCACAATGTCAGATGCAATTTGCTGGCTCACACGCACTCCAAGAGATTCGTTTGCGCAAGGCTAGAAACTTTCGGCGCAAATGTCAGCCATCTTTGCAGATTAGTCAGCGCTCAGCGTCAGTTCGCCTCAAGTCCGGGCAACGGCGTGAGCCCAAGGCTGGCCGGATCGACAATCTGCGTATTGGTGGCGGCGCTGAAATTGGCGTACTCGTAAAAATTGGCCCATGCATAAATATCGTTGGCCAACTTCTGATCAATTACGCCCGGGTTTACCGCCATATACTCGACCAGAAAATTGCCCATGGCATAGGAACCGCTGGGGTCATTATTGCCTGTAATCCAGCCCCCATAAACATTTTGCGAAGTCGGGGTGTTCATCTGCGCGGCCAGCCACGCCCAAAGATATTCACAAGGCAGCATCACGATGATCGCGTAGATGGATCATGATTCGTGACCACATTATGCTCGAACTGAGAATAGGCTTTGGTTATTTCTGGCGGCGTTACATCCGCTGCACTGGCCACATGCCATGTGCCGGGGAAGGTGGCGTTGTACCGTTCGTAGCAGCATATTTTTTCAGCAGAAAAGCTTCAAGTGCAGAGGCCTGTGGGGCTTTTTGGGCCGCAACTTTATAATCATCAGCGCCGTTGTAGCAATAATAGGCATCGGCCACATTGTACCCGCCATAAACATTTGGGTCCAACAATCCGCTATTGATACCCTGCAAATAGGAAAGGTTTAACGTCGCTTGCGCGTTTTCCTGCACGATGTTTTGGTTCCACATTTCCCAAAATAACGAATCCGCTGGCGGACGCGTTGTTGGTATCGAACAGTCTTTGGCCAGTTGTGAAATGTCACCGATTGATCTGTTATTTTTCAAGACAATATCCTCAAATCTATAGTCAAAAAAGAGTATTTGGACGCAGTATGGTTGCATATTGGCGTGCCAAACCTGACCTGTATAGGTCGTATTATGACTCACGCGGGTGCAGTCTTTGCGCTTTGGTAAGTGGTTCGTGGCAAACTGTATTGTGTTGATTCAGTGAGGACGGAAATGACGACACTCATCATTCACAGCAAAGAGGTGGGTAAATGGCGCGAAATGTGGCTGGACGAGCTCAGCTCCTTACGCCGCTTGTCCGAGCAAACCCTTGTCGCCTATGACCGCGACCTCGACCAATTGCTGCACTTTTTGATGGGGCATCTGGGAGAGCCAGTGCAAACCAAACATTTGCAAAATCTCACCCCAACCGACTGGCGCTCATTCTTGGCGCACAGACGCGCCAATGGGGCAAAAAACCGCTCCATTGCCCGCAGCCTTTCGGCGCTGAAGAGCTTTTACAAATTTCTGGCCAAAGAGGGCTGGGCCACACCCGACAGCCTCAACGCTATCCGCGCCCCCAAAAAGGATCAGTCCCTGCCCAAAGCGCTTACTGCATTGGATGCCAAACGCATGATTGAACAAGGAAACGTGCTCGATGACGAGCCTTGGATTGCGGCGCGCGATATCGCCGTGATGGCGCTTTGCTATGGCGGCGGACTACGGATCGCCGAAGCGCTAGCCCTCACTCCGGCTGATATTGACGGCGGAAACAACGCGTTGCGCGTCACCGGCAAAGGCGGCAAGACCCGCATGGTGCCGATCATCAAGCCGATCTACCAAGCGATTGAAGATTACCGCCACAAGTGCCCCTATCAACCAGAACCGAAAGACGCGCTGTTTCGCGGCGCGCGCGGCGGCCCCCTCAGGCGCGTTTGGTGCAGTTAAAAATGCAAAAGCTGCGGTCCGCTTTCGGCATGCCCGCCAGCGCCACACCCCACGCCCTGCGCCATTCCTTCGCCACCCATCTGCTGGGCGCCGGCGGCGACCTGCGCGCCATTCAAGAATTGCTGGGCCACGCCTCGCTCTCGACCACCCAGATTTACACCAAGGTGGACAGTGCCCACTTGATGGATGCCTATTTGAAAGCACACCCGCGGTCCTGATTCAGCATTTGCGAACCCAACCGACCCGAGCGTGTATTTACATCATCGTTTAATTCTGGTGAGGTTAACTGCAACCACCCAGCCAAGGTTTATCCCCAATGACGTCTCCAGCCGCGCCCAACCGTTTGGTGGGCTATTTTATCGGCGCTTTAGGTGCCAGCTTTTTTTCCACCAAGGGCATTGTGATCAAACTCGCCCTGTTGGAAAATGTCGATGCAGTGACCACCCTCACTTGGCGGATGATTATTGCAGTGCCCTTTTTCGCGCTGATCGGCTATTTCGGCTATCGCAAACAAAGGGCCGCAAAGGGCGGCGCACCGGTTTTAAGCTGGGCGACCGTGGCCAAAGTCTGCGCAGTGGGCGTCATCGGCTATTATGTCGCTCCTATCTCGACTTTGCTGGCCTCAATTATATTTCAGCCCAGTTTGACCGCCTGATCTTGTTGACTTACCCCATCTTTGTGGTCGTGATCGGCGCCCTGTGGCAACGCCGCAAAATCACCATGACCGCCATGCTGGCCTTGGGCATATCCTATGGCGGATTGGCCGTGATTTTTGCCCACGATTTGCGACTTGAGGGGCAAGACACTGTAATTGGCGCGCTGCTGGTGCTGGGCGCTGCCCTCGCTTTCGCCATCTATCAACTTTTGGCCAAACCTTTGATTGATCAAATCGGCGCGCGCCTGTTCACCTCAATTGCCATGAGCGCGGCGGGGGGCATGGTGATCCTTCACTTCTTGGCCACCCATGAGCTCACCGATCTGCTCCTGTCGCAAAATGCCATGTGGCTGATGCTGGCCATTGGCACGATCTCAACCGTTGCGCCAGCCTATCTGATTGCCATTTCCATCGGCATGGTGGGGCCAGAACCCACCGCTGTGCTGGGCAATGTTTCGACCATTGTCACCATTGTGCTCGCCATCACCATTTTGGGCGAACCTTTTTCCATCTATCATGGAGTGGGCGCAACTTTGGTTTTGTGTGGCGTTCTTCTTTTCACGCTTATGGATCACCGGGCGCGCAAATTGCCGGCAGGCACCCCGGCGCTCAAAAAACAGCCATAATGATCACCCAATATCCGCCATTAGGATCAATGTAGACAAAGATGTATTTATGAAAAAGATATTGCTTTCGGGCCTTTTGTTCGGCCTTTCCACCAGCATCGGCTTTGCCGCCTGCGACGCCCGTAATCTGGTCGCCGAGCTCAAACAAAATGAGCCCGCGACCTACCAGTCATTATTGGACGAAGCGTCGCAATATGCCAATCCGGACGGCGTGTTCTGGGAAGTCAGTCATGAGGCGCTGCCTCACACATCTTATGTGTTCGGCACCCTGCACAAAGCTGATCCGCGCATTTTAGACTTGCCCTCAAATGTGCAAGCCGCATTGGAAGGCGCTGATGTGGTGGCGGTTGAAATTGAAAACGCTGACGACCCCAGCGCCGTTGGCGCGGTGATCGGCAAACGCCCACAACTATTGCTGCAACCGCAAGGCGAAAACCTCGCCGACGAACTATCGCCTGAAACTGTCGCCTCCATTGACGCCTATCTTAATGATCTGGGTATGGATTTTGATACCATCAATCCACTGCAACCCTGGATCGGGGCCACGACCCTTTCCTTTACCCAATGCGATATGGAATGGGGTGGGCCCAGCGCGCAGGTGCTCGACGCGCGTCTGATCGAACTGGCCAAAGAGAATGGCATTCCAGTAGTGAGCCTCGAGACCATTGAGAGCCAGCTTGAAGCCATCGCCTCCATCAATGAGGCCATGTTTATCCGCTCCATCGAAAATGTCGCCCAGCTCTATGACGAAGGCATCTATGATGCAGTCCTGCAAACCATGAATGAGCTCTATCTCAGCGAACAGATCGGCATGATCATTCCGGTGCAATTGCACTATACCGGCAAGTATGACGGCTTTGAGGATGATTGGGCGGAGTTCCAAGAATCGCTCCTGGACGCCCGCAATGAATTGATGGTGGAAAATGCAGCGCGGCTGATGGACGAACAATCCACCTTTGTTGCCGTGGGCGCTTTGCATTTGATCGGCGATACCGGGCTGGTGGAAGGCTTGCGCAATGATGGATTTGCGGTAAAACGCATTCCACTCAACCGCTAGCGAACCTGATGACCCGCGAGTGGGATGAAGCAAGCCTGAACAAATTGGCGGCCGACACGCAAAACATTTATAAACGCAACGCCGAAAAATGGGCCGCACAACGCCCGCAAAAGTTGGTGGAACTGCCTTGGCTAACGTGCTTTCTTTCGCTGCAGCCAAAGTCGCCGAGCATTCTGGATTTGGGCAGCGGTGCGGGTCGCCCTATCGCCGCCCACTTGATCGAACAGGGGTGCCGGGTCACCGGCATTGATGCCAGCCGCAGTATGATCGATATGGCCAAACAAAACTTGCCTCAAGGCGACTGGCACGTGGCCGACATGCGCACATTCGAAAGCGACCAGCAGTTCGACGGCATTATCGGCTGGAACAGCTTTTTCCACCTCACCCAATCGGATCAGATTGAGCTGCTGCCAAAGCTGGCAGGGCAACTAAGTCCAACAGGCGCGTTGCTCTTAACAGTAGGTCCGGCAGCTGGCGAGGCCGTCGGCCAAGTGGGCGATGATCCCATCTATCACGCCAGCTTGTCGCCCAAGGAATATGAACAGCACTTGTCAGCCTGCGGCATGTCCATCATCCACTTTGTGCCGGAAGATCCAGACTGCTACGACATGACCATCTTGCTGGCACAAAGGAGCTCAAAACAAAAAATGCCGGGCTAAATCCCGGCATTTTCATAGTCCAATTGTGCGAACAACTTACATATGAATGGTGCCGTCGCCGCAGCCAAGGGCGGCTTCGCGCACGGCTTCTGACATGGTCGGGTGCGCGTGGCAGGTGCGGGCCAAATCTTCGGCAGACCCACCAAACTCCATCAACACCGCCAGTTCGTGGATCATTTCACCGGCGCCTTTGCCCACAATATGGGCACCCAACACGCGGTCTGTCTTCTTATCCGCAATGATCTTCACAAACCCGTCCGTCGCCAACATGGCTTTTGCACGACCATTGGCAGTCATTTGGAACTTGCCCACCTTATAATCGGTGCCCGCCTCTTTGACTTCTTCTTCGGTCTTGCCGACAGAAGCCACCTCTGGGGCGGTGTAAACAACGCCGGGGATCACATCATAATTCACATGTCCGGCTTGACCTGCCAGGATCTCAGCCACGGCCACGCCTCATCTTCAGCTTTGTGTGCCAACATTGGACCGGCCACCACATCGCCGATCGCATAAATGCCATCCACATTGGTTTTGAAATGTCCGTCAATTTTCACACGACGACGATCATCCAATTCAACCCCAGCCTCTTCAAGGCCCAGGCCTTCAGTGTATGGCGTGCGGCCAATCGCCACCAACACCACATCAGCTTCAAGCTCTTCCGCGTCGCCACCCGCGGCAGGCTCCACTGTCGCTTTCAACACATCGCCTGATGAATCCACATTGGTCACCTTGGTCGATAGCTTGAATTTAAAGCCTTGCTTTTTGAGCGTCCGTTGGAAGTTTTTCGCCACTTCCCCGTCCATGCCCGGCAAGATACGATCCAAATATTCCACAACCGTGACTTCAGATCCCAAGCGCGACCATACTGACCCCAACTCAAGGCCAATCACGCCTGCGCCAACAACGATCATTTTTTCCGGTACTTGCTCAAGATCAAGCGCGCCGGTTGAAGTGACGATACGTTTTTCATCAATCTCGATGCCCGGCAAGTTGGCTGAATCTGACCCCGTGGCGATCACGATGTTTTTGGTCTCAACGGTCTGGGTTCCGCCGTCATCGGAGGTGACTGTCACTTTACCTGGCGCTTCAATCTTACCCAAACCGTGGAATGCCGTGATCTTGTTCTTTTTAAGCAAAAACTCGATACCTGACGTATTGGATTTAACCGTGTCATCTTTGTGCTTGAGCATGCCCGGCAAATCGACATTCAACCCCTCGACAGCAATGCCGAGTTTAGAAAAATTGTGGCCCGCTTCTTCATAAAGCTCTGATGCATGCAGCAAGGCTTTGGACGGAATACAGCCAATATTCAAACAGGTGCCGCCATGGGTGGCGCGTTTTTCAACGACTGCAACTTTCATCCCCAATTGCGCCGCACGGATGGCACCTACATAGCCGCCGGGGCCGGTGCCAATAAAGGTGAGATCAAATTGTTCTGACATAAATGCCTCTCTTGTTTAAAACCCTTATGGAGGCGATATGCTCGCCTTCTTTTCATTATCGTTGTGTCAGCGCCACTTTCGCCGCCATGCCGATCAACACAGCGCCTGTGGCGCGATTGAACCATTTGCCCATCGCGTAAAACCCGGCCCGCACTTTTGGTGTCGTGAAAAAGATCGCCACCAAAGAAAACCAAGAAAACAACACCGCCGCCATCACGCCGACATAGCCAAATTGGATGTGGATGGGCGTAGACAAGCTGACCAAAGTGGTGAACACCGACACGAAAAAGATCGTGGCTTTCGGGTTCAAAAGATTGGTCAAAAAGCCAATGCCAAAGCTTTTAAAAATGCTCTGGTTCACTTCAATGTTCCCGGTTTCCAGTTTCGCTGGCTCTGGTGCGGGTGCCCGCAAGGACTGAATGCCCAAATAGAGCAAATAAGCCGCGCCCAAAAAGCGGATAATATTAAACGCTAAAATCGACTGCGAAATGATCAGCCCGACGCCCAAGATGGTGTAGGTCGCATGAACAAACACTGCAGCGGCAATACCAAGGCTGGTGAAAATACCGGCTTTGCGGCCATTGGCGATGGACTGGCGCAGCACCATGGTAAAATCAATGCCCGGCATGATCGCAGCCAAACCAAAAACGGCCATAAGGCCGATAAACTCTACCCAATAGGCGTGCATGAGACGCGTCCCTTATTGTGCGTTTTCAAACGCTTATCGTATTGGGGGCACCATCGCGCTGATCGCGCCCCCATAAATTGTTAAAGATCAAGCACCAAACGCTGTGGATCTTCAAGGCTCTCTTTCAAGCGCACCAGGAAGGTCACAGCCTCTTTGCCGTCCACAATCCGGTGGTCATATGAAAGCGCCAAATACATCATCGGCTTGATGACGATTTCGCCATTCACAACCACTGGACGCTCTTGAATTTTGTGCATCCCCAAAATGCCTGATTGTGGCGCATTGAGAATTGGCGTCGACATCAAGGAGCCATATACGCCGCCATTTGAGATGGTGAACGTACCGCCTTGCATATCTGCCATGGACAATTCGCCATCACGTGCCGCAACACCCAAGCGACCAATCTCTTGCTCAATCTCAGCAATCGACATTTGGTCCGCATCGCGCACAACCGGCACAACCAAACCTTTGTCGGTGCCCACAGCCACCCCGATATGGGCGTAGTTTTTGTAGACAATGTCTGTGCCATCAATCTCAGCATTCACCGCTGGGATTTCTTTCAGCGCATGACAAACAGCTTTGGTGAAAAAGCCCATAAAGCCAAGCTTGACGCCATGCTTTTTCTCGAACAGCTCTTTGTAAGTTTTGCGCAACTCCATCACTGGCTGCATGTCCACCTCGTTAAAGGTGGTCAACATGGCGGCCGTATCTTGTGCTTCTTTCAGACGACGGGCAATGGTTTGGCGCAGACGGGTCATTTTCACCCGCTCTTCACCTTCGCCCTCTTCACGTGGCGCAGACGCAGCAGCTTTCTTCGGCGCACTCTCTTGCTTCGCGCCCATATTCGACACGGCAGACATCACATCTTCTTTCAAGATTTGACCGCGTTTGCCAGAGCCGTCGACATCGCCTGCATCAACGCCTTTTTCTTTCATCATCTTTTGTGCAGATGGGGCGGGCGGCATGTCGCCTGAATCATCAGGCGCTTCGCTTTTGCTTTCCGCTTTCGGGGCACTGCTTTGTGCCGGGGCAGAGGCGGCGCCTTCGCCAACAGCGATTCTTGCAAGCACCGCACCCACTTCAACAGTTTCACCTGTCTGCGCCACGATCTCTACGATCTTGCCCGCTTGTGGCGCAGGCACATCCATAGCGGCCTTGTCGGTTTCAAGCTCCACCACGCTTCGTCAGCGTCAACGCTGTCACCCACTGATTTGAACCATTCGCCCACATCAGCTTCCACCACAGATTCGCCAGAACTTGGCACCAAAAGTTCAATTATTTCAGCGTCACCGCTGGATTTGTTTTCGTCCGCCATCGAGGCCTCACTTGTCTCGGCATTATCATCATTGTCTTTGTCATCATCGGCTTGCGCTGAGGCCGCGTTTTCATCGCTCGCCCCAATGGCCCCGATCAAGGCGCCAACCTCAACCGTTTCGCCCACTTCTGCGCTAATCGCCTCCAAAGTACCAGAACTTGGCGCCGGCACTTCGATGGTGACTTTGTCTGTTTCCAACTCAACGATCGGCTCGTCAACTTTGACCTGATCACCGACCTTTTTAAACCATTGGCCTATGGTGGCCTCTGTTACGCTTTCGCCCAATGTGGGCACTTTGATTTCTTGGGACATATTATCTTCCAATCAATTCTGCGTTATTCGGCAAAAGCTTCGTCCAAAAAGGCCTGCAGTTGAGCCAAGTGGTTACGCATCAAGCCTGTCGCTGTCGACGCAGACGCCGCACGACCCACATAACGTGGCCGTTCACCAGCGCGGTCCATTTGCTCCAACACCCATTCAACATAGGGTTGGATAAAGGCCCAAGGACCCATATTTTTAGGCTCTTCTTGGCACCATACAATTTCAGCATTTTTGAACCGTGACAACTCATCATGCAACGCCTTGGCGGGGAATGGATAAAGCTGCTCCAATCGCATCAAGTAAACATCATCGATTCCACGCTTCTCGCGGTCTTCAAGGAGGTCGAAGTAAACCTTGCCCGAACACAACACAACGCGACGAATTTTGTCATCCGCTTGCAGCTTAATCTCGGTCTTGCCGCCTGGTGTTTCAGCATCGTCCCACAACAAACGGTGGAAGGTGGAGTTCGGCCCCATATCCTCAAGTGAGGACACGCAACGCTTATGACGTAGCAAGCTCTTTGGCGTCATCAGAACCAAAGGCTTGCGGAAATCCCGCCGCAATTGGCGCCGCAAAATATGGAAATAGTTTGCAGGCGTCGTACAGTTGGCTACTTGCATATTGTCTTCTGCGCAAAGCTGCAAAAAACGCTCCAAACGGGCACTGGAGTGCTCAGGGCCTTGGCCCTCGTACCCATGCGGCAGCAGCATCACCAAGCCTGACATGCGCAACCATTTGCGCTCCCCGGACGAAATGAACTGGTCAATCACAACCTGCGCGCCGTTCACAAAATCACCAAACTGGGCTTCCCAGATGGTCAATGCATTTGGTTCAGCAAGCGAATAGCCATATTCAAAGCCCAAAACGGCCTCTTCTGACAACATGGAGTTGATCACTTCATAACGGGCTTGCCCGTCTTGAATATTGTTCAACGGCGTATACATGCTGCCATCTTTTTGGTCATGCAACACAGTGTGCCGCTGCGAGAAAGTGCCTCGCTCACAATCTTGGCCAGACAACCGCACGGGGTGCCCTTCGCTGGCCAGCGTGCCAAACGCAAGCGCTTCGCCCAGCGCCCAATCGATACCTTCGCCCGCTTCAATAACCTTCTTACGGTTATTCATAAACCGTTTGATGGTCTTGTGCGCCTCAAAGCCGTCAGGAATATCTGTGATTTTGTTGCCAATTGCACGCAATTGATCAATGTCGACGCCAGAGTTGCCGCGACGCGCCCCATCTTCTGCATGCTTGATGTTTTTCCAAGCCCCGTCCATCCAATCGGCTTTGTTGGGCTTGTATTCATCACCAGCTGAAAACTCTTCTTCCAGATAGCTACGCCAGTCAGAAATGAATTTATCCACCTCGTCTTCGCTCACAACGCCATCTTGCACGAGCTTATCTGCATAAGTCTGCAATGTTGTGCGGTGGGCACGGATAGCCTTATACATTTCTGGCTGCGTAAATGAGGGCTCGTCACCTTCATTGTGACCAAAACGACGATAGCAGATCATATCGATCACCACCGGCTTTTTAAACTTCTGGCGATATTCAATCGCAATCTTCGCAGCAAAAGTCACCGCTTCAGGATCATCGCCATTCACATGGAACACCGGCGCTTCAATCATCTTGGCGACATCAGTTGGATAAGGCGAAGAACGCGAATACATCGGTGCGGTCGTGAAGCCGATCTGGTTATTGATCACAAAATGAATCGAGCCGCCTGTGCGGTGGCCGCGCAACCCAGAAAGACCAAAACATTCAGCCACAACACCTTGCCCAGCAAAAGCAGCGTCGCCATGCAGCAACAATGGCAAGACGCTTGAGCGATCTGTTGCAGTTGGCCGTACAAAAATACCGTTTTCGGCATTGTGCTGATCTTGCTTTGCGCGCGCTTTGCCCAACACAACTGGGTTTACAATTTCCAAGTGCGACGGGTTCGCAGTGAGCGATAGGTGCACATTGTTGCCATCAAATTCACGGTCAGATGAAGCACCAAGGTGATACTTCACATCGCCGGAACCTTCCACATCATCCGGGTGTGGCGCACCGCCCTTAAACTCATGGAACAAAGCGCGATGGGTTTTGCCCATCACTTGGGTCAACACGTTCAAACGACCGCGGTGGGCCATGCCCAACACGATATCTTTGACACCCAAAGCACCACCACGTTTGATGATTTGCTCGAGCGCCGGAATCAAGCTTTCGCCGCCATCTAGGCCAAAACGCTTGGTGCCCGTATATTTCACATCCAAAAACTTCTCGAAGCCTTCAGCCTCGACCAGCTTCTTCAAAATCGCGATTTTGCCCTCTTTAGTAAAGGCAATCTCTTTGTCGGGCCCTTCAATCCGCTCCTGAAGCCAGCCTTTGGCTTCTGGATCGGAGATGTGCATAAATTCAATGCCAAAGGACGAGCAATAGGTCCGACGTAATATCTCGAGCATTTCTGGGATCGTGGCATATTCCAAACCCAAATAATGATCGATGAATATCTTGCGCTCATAATCCTTTTCGCTAAACCCATAAGAAGCTGGGTCCAACTCTGGCGCGCTGGCGCGATCCGTCAGGTTCAACGGGTCCAGGTCCGCGTGTAGATGACCGCGCATGCGATAAGCACGGATCATCATAATAGCGTGAATAGAATCCCGTGTGGCCTGTTGAACCAGCGATGAATCGATGGCAACGCCTTCGGTTTTCGCTGTCGTCTTGGCAGCTTTCGCCACCTTTGCTTCAAACTGGCTCCAATCGCCATCAAGGCAGCAACCAATTCGCCCCCTTCGGCTCGCGGCCAATCTGACCGCTCCCAAGACGGGCCGGACGCACTCTTTTTGACGTCCTCAGCATTATCTTTGAGCTCAGAAAAAAAGACCGCCACGTGTCGTCCACGCTGGCGGGGTTTTCTTGGTATTTGGCGTAAAGCTCTTCAATATATTCGGCATTACCGCCATAGAGAAAAGATGTGAGCAGAAACGCTGAGTTCTGTTCTTGTCGTGTCATTGACCTGCCTGGCGAGGCGTGACCTCGTCGTCCCCTATTCCAACAAAATGTGCAGCTGTCACGAGCTGCGCCCAGTTTAGTATCGCGCGCGAGGCGTTAGGTTTCAATTAACGCTAACCCCGCGCGCGATAATGAGTTTTAGCCCTTCAGGACTTCCAAAAGCGTTTCACCAATCTTGGCCGGAGAGCGAGACACTTTAATGCCTGCATCTTCCATGGCTGCGATTTTGTCTTCCGCGCCACCTTTGCCGCCAGAAATCACAGCGCCCGCATGGCCCATTGTACGGCCTGGAGGGGCTGTCAAACCAGCAATAAAGCCTGCCATTGGTTTTGAGCGGCCCTTTTTGGCTTCTTGCTTGATAAATTCAGCGGCTTCTTCTTCTGCAGAGCCACCGATTTCACCAATCATGATCATGCTCTCGGTTTCATCATCATCCAAGAACATATCGAGCATATCGATAAATTCAGTGCCTTAACCGGGTCACCGCCAATGCCCACAGCTGTGGATTGGCCAAGGCCCGCATTGGTGGTTTGGAACACCGCTTCATAAGTCAACGTGCCTGAACGTGACACGATGCCCACGGAGCCTTTGGAGAAAATGTTGCCGGGCATGATGCCGATTTTACATTCGTTTGGAGTCAAAACGCCGGGGCAGTTTGGCCCAATCAAACGTGAATTTGATTTATCCAACGCCGCTTTCACTTTCACCATGTCCATCACGGGCACGCCTTCAGTGATACAAACGATCAATTCAATCTCAGCTTCAATCGCTTCCATGATCGCCGCCGCTGCGCCTGCAGGGGGCACATACACAACTGACGCATTGGCACCAGTTGCGGCTTTGCCTTCTGCAACGGTAGCAAAAACGGGCAAATCCTGTGTGCCATCGCCCACATTGCCTGTCCAAGTGGAGCCACCCTTTTTCGGGTGAATGCCGCCCACCATTTGGGTGCCGTGATAGGCAAGGGCTTGTTCGGTGTGGAACGTGCCGGTTTTACCTGTAAGGCCCTGAACCAACACTTTTGTATCTTTATTGACCAAAATAGACATTGGTTACGCCCCTTTCACTGCAGCAACAATTTTCTGCGCTGCATCGTCAAGATCATCTGCTGGGATCACGTTCAAGCCGCTCTCTTCGATCAGCTTTTTGCCTTCGGCCACTTTTGTGCCTTCAAGACGCACAACCAATGGCACCTGCAACCCTACTTCTTTAACGGCTGTCAAAACGCCTTCCGCGATCACGTCGCAACGCATAATGCCGCCAAAGATGTTGACCAAAATGCCTTTAACGCTTGGGTCAGCTGTGATGATCTTAAACGCTGCCGTTACTTTTTCAGCGTTGGCGCCACCGCCCACATCGAGGAAGTTGGCAGGCTCTTCGCCATAAAGCTTGATGATGTCCATAGTCGACATGGCCAAACCAGCGCCGTTCACCATGCAGCCGATTGTGCCGTCCAAAGCGATATAGGCCAGATCATATTTGCTGGCTTCAATCTCTTTCTCATCTTCTTCAGACAAGTCGCGCAACTCAACCACATCTGGGTGGCGGAACAGGGCATTGCCATCAAAAGAAACCTTGGCATCCAACACACGCAAATGACCGTCTTTCATCACGATCAGCGGGTTGATTTCCAAAAGGCTCATATCTTTTTCGGTGAAGGCTTTATAAAGGATCGGGAACAGTTTCATGCCATCGGCACGCGCGTCGCCATCCAATTTCAGCGCATCGCAAATCGCAGAGGCGTTGTCTTCAGTTACGCCAGCATCTGGATCGATTGAAATATTGTGGATTTTTTTCTGGAGTTTCTTCAGCAACCGCTTCAATGTCCATGCCGCCTTCAGTGGAGACAACAAAAGCCACTTGGCCTGTCACTCGATCCACCAACAATGAAAGATAAAGTTCGCTTTCAATGTCCGCGCCATCTTCCAAATAAAGCTGGTTCACTTGCTTGCCGGCAGGACCAGTCTGCTTGGTCACCAATGTGTTGCCGAGCATTTCGTCAACATGGGCCTGCATTTCGTCCATATCGAATGCCAAGCGCACGCCGCCTTTGGCGTCTTCTGGCAATTCTTTGAATTTGCCTTTGCCCCGGCCGCCAGCGTGGATTTGGCTTTTGACAACCCACAAAGGGCCGCCCAGCTCTTCCGCCGCTTTACGGGCTTCGTCTTTCGAAAAGATTGGAATACCCTTGCAACTGGCGCGCCATAGGAGCCAAGAGCTTCTTGGCCTGATATTCATGAATGTTCATCGCATCACTCCGTTGGTTTCGCGATTAATTGTTAAAAAGCGCGCGTTACGCCAATTTTGGTGCAATTTTTTTACACGCCTCAACAAGACCGTCGACGGAAGCGACAGACTTATCAAATTGAGTTTGCTCAGGCTTGGTCAAAGAAATTTCGACGACCTTTTCAACACCGTTGGCCCCAATCACGGTTGGCACACCAACATACATGCCCTTCACGCCAAACTCGCCTTTAAGGTAAGCGGCACAAGGCAGAACGCGTTTCTTGTCTTTCAAATAGCTTTCAGCCATGGCAATGGCAGAAGTCGCTGGCGCATAAAAAGCTGAACCTGTTTTCAGCAAGCCCACAATTTCCGCACCGCCATCACGGGTGCGCTGAACGATCTCGTCCAAACGCTCTTTGGTGATCCAGCCCATTTTGACCAAGTCAGTCAAGGGAATGCCCGCAACAGTTGAATAGCGTGTCAGTGGCACCATTGTGTCGCCGTGGCCGCCCAAAACAAAAGCCGTCACATCTTGTACAGACACGTCAAATTCGTCAGCGATAAAGTGACGGAAGCGCGAGCTGTCCAAAACGCCAGCCATGCCCACAACTTTGTTGGCAGGCAAACCAGAAAAACGTTGCAACGCCCAAACCATCGCGTCGAGCGGGTTGGTGATACAGATCACAAAGGCATCAGGCGCATATTTTGCAATGCCCGCGCCAACTTGTTCCATCACCTTCAAATTGATCTCAAGCAGATCATCACGGCTCATGCCCGGCTTACGCGGCACACCAGCGGTTACAATCACGACATCAGAACCTGCGATGTCTTTATATTCAGAAGTGCCTTTCAAACGGCTGTCATATCCGTCAACCGGCGCAGATTGCGCCAAATCAAGCGCTTTGCCCTGCGGCACACCGTCAACAATATCAAACAAGGTTACGTCACCAAGTTCTTTTGCAGCAGCCAAGTGAGCCAAGGTGCCACCGATCTGTCCGGCGCCGATCAGAGCGATTTTTTTACGAGCCATTTCCCAAGTTTCCCTATAGGTAAAGTAAGTTGTTTCCAGTCCCTCAATAACGCTAAGTGACTAGTTGTGCAAGTGAACCCTTCGTATTAGTTGCAGCACAAACCCAGCATTTCCAGCTGCCTAGCAACCTAAGCAGAATCCTCCTCCGCCTCCTCCACATCATTGAGCGGCGCGCCCAAATATTCAAGTGAGCGCATTTCCATTAGTCTTGACAAGGTGCGTTGAAATTCAAAAGCCGTTTTATCGTCGCCACTTAACTCATCAAGCGGGGCCGCAAAAGACGCCGCCAATTTGCATCCACGATCATAGAGCGTGTCAATCAGCAGGATAAATCGCTTGGCCGCATCGCTGCGCGCGCGATCGAGATAAGGGATCTCATCGATGATGAAGGTGTGATAATGGTGCGAAAGCCGCACATAATCACGCGCGCCCAACGGGGCCTCACACAATTGTTTGAACCCGATTCGCATGACCCCCATGGCCTGCTGCGGCACGACAAATCGCCGCCCCAAAAGATTGATTTCCTCGGGTTCGCCCGACTGACCGCCGGTCAAATTGCGCCACACACGATCCAACCCTGCCCGCGCATCCGCATCATGACCAAAGAAATAAATGGGCTGCTCTTCCAACTTTTCTCGCCGATAATCATGATCGACATCAAGCCGCAGCACATGTGTTCTTTTTTTGAGTAACGCAACAAAGGGCAACACCAATTGCCGGTTCAGCCCGTCCTTGTAAAGACCATCTGGCGGCACATTCGATGTGGCGACCACGACGATGCCCGCTGCGAACAATTGTTCAAACAGACGCGAGAGCAACATGGCATCGGTGATGTCGTTGACGTGAAATTCGTCAAAACAGAGCAATTTGGTTGACTCAATAATGGGCGCGGTCACGTGGGGAATGGGGTCGCGTCCGCCCTTGTCCTTCCCATCAGCGCTTTTGCGATAGGCTGTAATGCTTTCATGCACCTCAGACATAAACTCGTGAAAATGCACGCGGCGCTTATTCTTGATGTTGATATGGTTGAAAAACAAATCCATCAACATGGTTTTGCCGCGCCCCACATCCCCCCAAATATAGAGCCCTTTGGGCGCGTGTTCGGCGTGGTCGTGACCCATCAAGCGTTGGAAAAAATTGGGCTTATTAGCCTGGTGCCTTGCCAACTGCTGGGCCAACTGATCGAAATGACGCACAATATCAGCTTGCGCCGGATCAGGTTTTAACACCTGATCAGCCACCAGCTTCTCATAATGCGCGACGAAAGTTTGGCCCATAAAGGCTTTATACCCGCTTGGCCTTATCCCACCATAGAAATGCCCTGGCCCCCTGCATGGTGCCCACAAAGCGCTCACCATTTTGCAACAGGTTGCCAATCATCTGGCCTTGCTCATTAAACAATTGCACCTGATTGCCCGCCAACTGCCAAGAGCTGACCGCAGCCACAGCGGGCAGCGCGCAGTTTGGCGCTGACGCCCGATAGCGTCCCGTCGAGCCTTTGGCTGATTGGGTCAGGTTCAGGCGGCATGTCTCGTCACCCGCCTGCACGGTCCATACGCCTAATAGCTTCAACACCGTGAGCGGTCCGGTCAAGTCACGTCCAGCCACATTGGTGTTTTCATTCACATCATCCAGCGACACAAACGATCCATCGCTTTCCCCAAACAGGGACTGCGCTTCGCCATCAACAGTTTGATCGCTGGCCAATTGCGGATCTTGCGACTGTGGTTGACTGCCATCAACGGGTGGCAATTCTGATTGATTGACCGTACCGGTATTCACCGGGCTTAGCTGCTCTGGTGGGGCAGAATTGCGCGAAGACGACGCAAATGGCGAACGTGTGGTTGTACATCCGGCCAGCGCGAAGACACCAGCAACGCACCCCAGTTGAACAAGTTTCACAATATTTTTCGCCATGCACGGTTCTCCTTAGTGCGAAATGTTCTTAAAGCCTGCTTGAAAAAGGTTAAAAGGCTATCAACCATAATTCTGTCAAGCCCAATGCAGCATCAAGCGCCGTTCAATGGCGAATAGACCCTAGTTTGTTCTAGTCAGGAATGTGGCGAGTTTACGTCTCTTGGTCCGATTGATCCGGAATCGACTCTTTTTTTAAAGTCTTCCCGCAAACTATCGAGCAAGATTTTGGCGTCTTCCGCTTCGCTACCCGGCACCACAATGGGCACACCGCTCGGGCCAATGGCACCCGCAAAGCCGGCCAAGCCAACCTCGTTGCCTTCAATGGGATGAAACCCGTGTGATTTGAGCGCAAGAATGAGTAGACGCGCCTCACCCAAATCGTCAATTTTTGCAATCGTCGTAAGGCCCATCATCGTCCCTTCAAAAGAAAACCGCCCCGAAGAGGCGGTTTTCGTTTCGTGGTTAAACAGCGCGTTCAACCATCATCTTTTTGATCTCACCAATCGCCTTGGCCGGGTTCAACCCTTTTGGACAAACATTGGTGCAGTTCATGATCGTGTGGCAGCGATAAAGCCGGAACGGATCTTCAAGATCATCCAAACGCTCACCAGTCGCTTCGTCGCGGCTGTCGATCAACCAACGATAGGCCTGCAACAGCACCGCTGGCCCCAAATAACGATCGCCATTCCACCAATAGCTTGGGCAGGATGTGGAGCAACAGGCGCAAAGGATACACTCATAGAGACCGTCCAGCTTTTCGCGGTCTTCCCGCGCCTGCAACCATTCCGTGCGTGGCTCGGGCGTTTTGGTTTGCAACCATGGCTTGATGGAGCGGTGTTGGGCATAAAAATTGGTCAAATCCGGCACCAAATCCTTCACCACAGGCAAATGCGGCAATGGATATACATTGATTGCGCCTTTAAACTCGTCAATGCCCTTGGTGCAGGCCAATGTGTTCAGACCGCCAATATTCATGGCACAAGACCCGCAAATCCCCTCACGACAAGACCGGCGCAAGGTCAAGGTCGGATCAATCTTATCCTTGATATACAAGAGCGCATCCAACACCATGGGGCCGCAATCTTCGAGATCGACAAAATATGTATCGATGCGCGGGTTATCGCTGCTGTCTGGATCGTAGCGATAAATATGAAATTCACGAACTTTATTGCCCGAAGGTTTCGGCCATGTCTTGCCCTTTTTGGGCTGTGAATTTTTAGGCAGGGTCAATTGAACCATTCTTATCGGCTCCCTAGTGTAAATGCCGCTGATCTTTGCGAATGACGAGCTTTAACCCCGACCAAATCGCATCAACAGCACAGACTTTGACATCAACGAGATCGGTTTGAAGCGCAAGCACCCGCACCACATCTTCTGTGACGTCCGTTTCAACTTTAGCGGCCTTCTTTGGCCATGAAATCCAAATCATGCCGTCCGGCACAATCACCCGCTGCAACAACGGAATATTCTTCTCAAGTTGGCTTTTCGCTTTCGTAAAGCCATGCACCACATCAAACCGAGTGGTGCTTGCGCTCAATTCGCCCCAAGCACAATCTGCCACCAACTCAAACTCTCGCGCGCTTTTGAGCGCCTGCTGGCTTTCCGGCAAGTCCACAAACATTACTTTGTGGCCATCTTTTAAGCCGAGTTTTTTTTCGGCAATGGTGTTCCGGAATAGCCCGCATCAACACCCATCTATGCGCCCCGCACAAAAGTTGCCGGGTAGCTCACGCCAGTGGTGATGGTGAACTCACCCTGATAGCGATATTTGGTGGCCGCCTCAAACATGCCGATCTGACGGGTCTTTTCGTCAAACAGAACGATCTTGCCGTCGGCCAAAGCCCATCCAGCTACATTGCGCATACCATTCACACATTCCCGCGTGGGCACAGCGCTGCGCACGGCAGCGCCAGTTGCCATACCAATCCGCAATTCAACCAAACATTCCCGATCTGAATTGTCAGCTAAAATCCAAAAGCCCACCAAATCCTGCTCGGGAATGCGTTCGTTTTTCTTTTCACCGACGCTATGGGCTTCGGTGGTCACTACATTTCCATTTTCATCCCGGCTTGTTTCGCTGCTCCAGGTCTCCACGCGCCGGGTTGTTGGCTCTTCGGTGACAACGCACCCCGCCAACACGACCGCCGCGACACCTGATGCCGCTATCAAACCAGCACGAAAACGCATTTTAATAAACCCGCGCTTTCGGTGCGATTTTTGCCAAATCAACTTCTTCGGTGATCGGATCTACATGTACTTCGCGCAAGGACAATTCGACTTTCCCATCTTCCGACAAGCGAGAAATTGAGTGCTGACGCCAATTCTTGTCGTCACGATCGGGATAGTCTTCCCGCGCATGGGCACCGCGGCTTTCCTTGCGGGCTTCGGCTGAAACAACAGTTGTCATCGCATTGGCCATCAGGTTTTCTAGCTCAAGCGTTTCCACTAAATCTGTGTTCCAGATCAGCGAGCGGTCATGCACTTTCACGTCGGCCATCTCGCCCCAAAGCTCGGTCATGCGTTTGACGCCGGATTGCAAGGTTTCCTCGGTGCGGAACACCGCGGCATCTTCCTGCATTGCCCGTTGCATCTTATCACGCAATTGCGCGGTGGAGATGGACCCATCGGCATGACGCAGCCGATCAAAGCGCGCCATCGCCTTTTCAAAGCTGGCTTCATTCACGCTAGGTACAGCGGCTTCTTTATCCACCACTTTGCCCGCACGGATGGCAGCCGCCCGTCCAAACACCACCAAGTCAATCAGGGAGTTTGACCCCAAACGGTTGGCCCCGTGCACGGAGGCACAGCCCGCCTCGCCCACAGCCATCAGGCCGGGCACGATGGCATCAGGATTGTCTTCAGTTGGGTTGAGCACTTCACCCCAATAATTGGTCGGCACGCCGCCCATATTGTAGTGCACTGTTGGAATCACCGGAATAGGCTCACGGGTCAAATCAACGCCAGCAAACACTTTCGCGCTTTCGGTAATGCCCGGCAAGCGCTCGGCCAATACGTCGGGATCAAGGTGATCCAGGTGCAAGAAAATATGATCTTTGTTTGGGCCAACGCCACGGCCTTCGCGAATTTCCATGGTCATGCACCGGCTCACCACATCGCGCGACGCCAAATCTTTCGCGTTCGGGGCATAGCGCTCCATAAAGCGCTCACCTTCCGAGTTGGTCAAATAACCACCTTCGCCGCGCGCACCTTCCGTGATCAACACGCCAGCGCCATAAATGCCGGTCGGGTGGAATTGCACGAACTCCATATCCTGCAAGGGAAGACCCGCACGGGCCACCATGCCGCCGCCATCACCAGTACAGGTGTGGGCAGATGTGGCAGAGAAGTAAGCACGGCCATAGCCACCCGTCGCCAAAACAGTTTGCTTGGCGCGGAACCTATGGATTGTGCCATCGTCAAGCTTCCAAGCCACAACGCCCTGACATTCGCCATCTTCGCCCATCAGCAAATCGGTGGCGAAATATTCAATGAAAAATTGGGCATTGTTGCGCAAGGATTGACCATAAAGCGTGTGCAAAATCGCGTGACCTGTCCGGTCAGCCGCCGCACATGTGCGCTGCACTGGGGGGCCTTCACCATAATTCTGCATGTGGCCGCCAAAGGGACGCTGATAAATCTTGCCCTCTTCGGTGCGGGAAAACGGCACGCCATAATGCTCCAGCTCGTAAACCGCTTTCGGCGCTTCACGTGCAAGATATTCCATCGCATCATTGTCGCCCAACCAGTCAGAACCTTTGACCGTGTCATACATGTGCCACTGCCAGCTGTCCGCGCCCATATTGCCCAAGGATGCGGCGATGCCGCCCTGTGCGGCAACCGTGTGCGAACGCGTCGGAAACACTTTTGAAATACAGGCCGTGCGCAAACCTTGCTCAGCCATGCCAAGCGTTGCCCGCAAGCCTGCGCCGCCAGCACCAACAACAACCACGTCAAATTCGTGGTCGATAACTTCATAATCGCCATGCTTTGCCATTACGGGCCTAACCTCCAAAACTCAATTTCAACAGTGACACAATGGCGATGATCGCCACCCCAAAGGCAAAAAAGCTGTTCAACATCAACAGCAGCCATTTGGTGCTTTCAGTGTGCACATAATCTTCGATCACCACCTGCAGCCCCAAACGCATGTGAATGGATGCGGAGACGATGGTGAGAATGGCAAAGCCAGTGATAAATGGATTGGCAAAAGTGGCCACCATTTGCGCGCGATCTGCGCCAACAAGGCTGATCACCAACCAGACGGAAAATAGCATCAGCGGCACATTGGCCAAAGCTGTTAAGCGCTGATTCCAAAAATGCTCGGTGCCGCTTTTGGCGGACCCAAGCCCAGTCGCCCGCGATAAAGGTGTACGAAAACTCATTTTTAGCCCCCCAAAGCGCTAAATCAAAAATAGCCAAACGATGCCGGTGAGAATGACAGAGCCACCAATAGTTGCCCACGCCATGGCATAACGCTCATCGCCATAGCCCTTACCAAGGTCCCAAACAAAGTGGCGCAAACCGCCCAGCATGTGGTGGAACAGAGCCCACGTATACCCGATCAGGATTAACTTGCCGAACCAGTGACCAAAAAAGCCTTGCGCTACGGCAAAGGCGCCATCGCCCATCGCGGCGGCCGCAAGCCACCAGACTAACAATGCCGTACCAGCATAAAGACCGACCCCGGTGATGCGATGCACAATCGACATCACCATGGTGATTTCCTGTTTATAGATCAAAATGTGTGGAGATAAGGGTCGGTTGGGTTCAGCCATGGCGTCAAATGCCTCTTTTTTTTGCCCTCGCCGCGCAAACGGCCATTGGTCGAGTGTGGTCAATGATTACCCTTTGGCCGTCAATTCGTCAAAGAAAACCATATCCACCTTAAGTCGGATACCAACGCTTACCTATAGGTAAAGCGTAAATCAAGCCTCATATGATCGCACACTTATTCATAATCGGTTAATTTGCGGTCAGGGTTATAAGGCTGATCGGCCACGGTCTTGATAACCGCTTGACCGCACCGCATTTTACTCTCGGCTTGATCAAAACAATATTTCGGCTCTCCATAAAGCTTCCAGCCTTCGCTCAACGCTTTGCTCACCTTATGACAAAAACTCGAATCATCATCGGCGGATAAAAAACGATAGATTTCCATAAACTCAAATTCCCTCTTTCAACGAAATGGAATACTCTAAAGATCATATTTATGCTGGTAGAAACATACTGTTTATGTTTTTTTGACCTTGCCTCCAATAAGGCGATCGATAGATTACCAGAAGTACAACCAGATCAAAGAGACTGATGGCAAATTTTCCAGAACGACTCATTCAAGGCTACAAAGAATTCACCTCTTCCGCACTGGAAACTGAGCGTGCAAAATATAAGGAACTTGCCGAGAAAGGGCAAAAACCTACAGTTTTGATTATCGCCTGCTGCGATAGCCGCGCCGCGCCCGAAACCATTTTCTCCGCTGGGCCAGGTGAATTGTTTGTGGTGCGCAACGTGGCCAATTTGGTCCCGCCCTATGCCCCCGACGGCAGCCATCACTCAACCTCCGCAGCCATTGAGTTCGCAGTCAAAGGCTTGGGCGTTAAAGACATTGTGGTGATGGGCCATGGGCGGTGTGGCGGCATTCAGGCCGCGCTTTCAAACGATGGCAGCAAGCTTGATGATGGCGATTTCATTGGCAAATGGATGAGCTTTTGGCGCCCGTCGCCGAACAAGTGGCCGCCACCGAAAGCGTGATGACACCAGCCGAACGCCAGAATGCACTCGAGCGCGTGTCCATCCGCAAGTCTGTGCAAAATTTGCGGGATTTTCCTTATATCGCCGACATGGAAAATGAGGGCAGCGTGAATCTGCACGGGGCTTGGTTTGATATTTCCACAGCAGAATTGTGGGTCATGAACGGCGAAACAGGCGACTTTAGCCGCGCCGAAGCCTAGGGTCTGGCCCTAACCCGTCGGACGGGTCCAGCGATAAAGACGATCGGGCAACCCCTCTTCATTCTCTCCGGGGGTTGTCCGCACCAGCGTAAAGCCTTGCTGTTCGTAGAACCGGCGCGCGCGCAAATTGGCTTCAAAGCACCAAAGTTCAAGGCGACGCACGCGCGATTTTGCATTATCCAACAGCGCTTTACCCACCCCTTGGCCGATCGCGTCGGGATGCACATAAAGGTGCGCCACCCAATGATCGATACGGACCAAGAACCCAGCAAGCTGACGTCCCAATAAACCGATTTGCACATCACCGCGATTCAACAAGTCTTTGAGATGGGCGAAATCCTGATCGCGGGAATATAAAATCGGCAAAAACGGCAAAAGCTGCTGCCGTGACGCGCGAAAGATCTCCACCAAACGCGGCAAGTCTTTCTCCGTCGCTGCCCGAATTTGGATTGGTTGGTCGACCATATTACCGCCTCAAACAAAACACCCGCTGACACTGCCAGCGGGCGCATATATTACCATCGATGTGGTGGCCATAAAGCTATTTGTTCAACAGGCCGCGATTAATAATCGCTTCGGCAATCTGAACGGTGTTCAACGCCGCGCCTTTGCGCAGATTGTCGGCGACCACCCACATGTTCAAACCGTTCTCGACAGTCGCATCTTCGCGAATGCGCGAAATGAAGGTCGCATCTTCGCCAGCCGCATCAATTGGCGTCACGTAGCCGCCATCTTCGCGCTTGTCGATCACCATAATGCCCGGCGCTGCACGCAAAATATCGCGCGCTTCATCAGGCGAAATTTCATTTTCAAATTCAATGTTTACCGCTTCCGCATGGCTGATAAACACCGGCACACGCACCGCTGTGCATGTCACTTTTATTTTCGGGTCGAGCATCTTTTTGGTCTCTGCCAAAACCTTCCACTCTTCCTTCGTGTAGCCATCTTCCATAAACACATCAATGTGCGGAATCACGTTGAACGCGATCTGCTTTGGATAGACAGATGGCTCAGGAATATCGGTGACAAAAATGCCTTTGGTCTGGTTCCAAAGCTCATCCATGGCTTCTTTGCCAGAGCCAGAAACAGACTGATAGGTCGACACCACAATCCGCTTGATTTTCGCATGATCGTGCAACGCTTCAGCGCCACAACCAACTGCGCAGTCGAGCAGTTCGGGTTGGCGATAATGTTCATGCGCTCATTTTGCGCCATATATTCTTCAAGATGGTGGGGGTTCACCTCAGGCACGATCAACGGCACATCTTGGTGGTAGCGCCAGCAAGATGAGTTATCGATCACGATACAGCCGGTCTTGCCGATTTTTTCAGCCCATTTGGTCGAAATTTCAGACCCAGCGGACATCAAGCAAAAATCGACGCCGGTGAAATCAAATGTTTCAAGGTCCCGGCATTTCAGCGTTTTGTCGCCAAACGACACTTCGCGCCCGATGGAGCGGGACGAGGCCAGCGCATAAACTTCATCGGCCGGAAAACCGCGCTCGGCCAAAATGCCCAACATTTCTTGGCCGACATTGCCCGTCGCGCCTACGATTGCAACCTTATAACCCATAATGATTATTCCTTGTCTCACCCCCGCTTTTGACTTTTATTTAGCCCATTGTCCCCCTGGCGGGGGCGCACAGGGAAAGCTTAGCGGATGTCGGTGGTTTTTGTCTCGGCCATCTTGCCAACGCCAAGCGCCACGTCCCGGGAAAGGGACATGGTTTTGATGGTCATCATGGTCGTGTGCATCAGATGCGTCATGATATTTGCGTTTGCCGAGTTAATTGGATCAGGCGTTGTTTTATCGTATTGCGATCAATAGTCAACAACACAGCCTCAATTTGATTTTCTTTAGAAATGCCCTGCGGGCTAAATGCGCCGCAGGGCCCTTTGTTCCGGTGAACTGAAATTAAATCTTCGCGATAATCGCATCACCCATTTCTTGGGTCGACACCTTCTTGCAGCCGTCCTGCATAATATCGCCCGTGCGCAGACCTTCGTCCAGCACAGCAGAAATCGCTGCTTCAACCTTGTCGGCCAATTCAATCATTTCAAATGAATAGCGCAACGCCATGGCGAAGCTGGCCAACATGGCGATTGGGTTGGCCATGCCTTGGCCTGCAATGTCAGGCGCCGAGCCGTGCACTGGCTCATAAAGCGCCTTGCGCTTGCCGGTTGTCGCGTCTGGCGCGCCCAATGAAGCAGAAGGCAACATGCCCAAAGACCCGGTAAGCATTGCTGCGGAATCTGACAAAATGTCACCAAACAAATTGTCGGTAACAATCACGTCAAACTGCTTTGGGTTGCGCACCAATTGCATCGCGCAATTATCAGCCAAGATATGATCGAGCTTCACATCCTGATAATCCTTATGCACTTCGGTCACCACTTCGTGCCAAAGCACACCAGATTTCATCACATTGCGTTTTTCAGATGAATGCACACGATTGTCGCGGGTGCGCGCCAAATCAAACGCCACGCGCGCAATGCGGTCAATCTCATAAGTGTCATAAACTTGCGTGTCGATGCCGCGCTTTTGACCATCGCCAAGATCGATGACCTCTTTCGGCTCACCGAAATAAACCCCACCGGTCAATTCGCGAACGATCAAAATGTCCAAGCCTTCCACCAGCTCTTTTTTCAAAGAAGAGGCATCGGCCAACGCGCTATAACAAATTGCAGGACGCAAATTGCAAACAGGCCAAGATCTTTACGCAGGCGCAACAGGCCAGCTTCCGGACGTACCTCATACGGCACATCGTCCCACTTGGGGCCACCAACGGCACCAAAAATCACCGCATCGGCTTCAAGCGCCTTTTGCATATCATCTTCAGAAATGGCTTGCCCGTGAGCATCATAGGCAGAACCGCCCACCAGCCCTTGTTCATAGGAAAAATCAGCAAGGCCCTTTTCACTAAGGTGCGCAATCAGCTTTTCCACCTCAGCCATGATTTCGGTGCCAATGCCATCGCCGGGCAACAGCAAAAGATGATTTTTAGCCATAGTCACATCCTGAATTTGAATTTGAAACTGGCCAACTTGCTAGCGTCCCTGCGCTGAATTGGCAAGGCACTCTTGCTTTAAATCGTCCTGCACGACATGCGGAAACCTTGCATTTGCATGATTAGGTGGCGCGGAATGCTGCAAGCAAATGCACCCCACCAATCGAAAGCGCGGCAAGTGAAAACAAGTAATCGCGCAATTGCGGCACCTCACCATTGGAAAACAGGGTCGTCCCACCAATTTGAAACACAATCACGGCGCCGCGCAGCACAAACACACAGCCAATCAAAATCACCAAAATGCGCGCCCACTTGGCCCAAGCATGTTCGGTTTGGGCGAAATAACTGATCAGCGCCCAAACGAAAAACACGCCGGCAATAAAGGCCGTAAGCAGGCTCGGCCAACTTTCACCCGCCTTCGCCCACGCCACCATGCGGTCGCCCGCGCGCAAAAATTCATAAGCGGGTGCACCGACAAAAATCGCCACAACATGCAATAGCGCCAAAATCAAATCTGCCATGGCAGCAATCAAGAACAACATAGACACCTCCATACGGCAACGTATGTTGAAGCTATCTCATCTCCTATGGGCGCACCAGAGGATTTTATCGCTATACGTGCGGCAGTTTGTCCGCATTGGCAGGACTCCGCAACGCCTACCTCAAAGACGGACGTTAAGATGCATCAAGTTCGGACGGTAAAGAATAGAACGCCGTAAAGATCAGTCTGCTTGTCCTGCGCCAATACGCGCCGTCACTTCGATCTCAATCTTCATTTCAGGCTTGATCAACCCACAAACCACCATGGTCGCGGCCGGACGCACCTCGGCAAAATATTTGCCCGTTACCTCAAACACAGCTTCGGCAAAATCGGCGTCGGTGACGTAATAATGCGCCCGCACCACGTCATTCAGGCTGGCACCTGCTTCTTCCAACGCTTTTTTGATCGTTTGAAAGCAGTTTTCCGCCTGCGTCTTCACATCAGCGGGCATCTGCATGGTTTCATAGTCATAGCCGGTAGTGCCCGCCACATAGACCATGTCGCCATCTTTGATGCGCGGGAGTAGCCCGCCTTTTTTTTCAAAGGGCGAGCCGGTCGAAATCCGCTTTATGGCCATGGGCTAGATCCAGGGGCGGTCAGCCGCAACTTTATCTTCAAACGTTGAGATGGCATCGCCTTTTTCCATGGTCAGGCCCACATCGTCCAAGCCTTGCAGCAAGGCATTTTTGCGCGATGGGTCGATATCAAACTCAACGGTGCCGCCATCGGGGCCTTTGATGGTTTGCGCTTCCAAATCCACAGTCAAGGTGGCGTTTGAGCCGCGCGACGCATCGTCCATCAATTCTTTCAACTGCTCTTCGGTCACTACGATCGGCAAAATGCCGTTCTTAAAGCAATTGTTGTAAAAGATATCCGCGAAGCTGGTGGAAATCACACAACGAATGCCAAAATCTTTGATCGCCCAAGGCGCGTGCTCACGGCTGGAGCCGCACCCAAAATTGTCGCCTGCCACCAAAATTGACGCGTTGCGATAGGCTGGCTTGTTCAACACAAAATCCGGCTTTTCGGTTTTGCCATCTTCTTCATAGCGCATCTCGGCAAATGCCGCGACGCCAAGGCCTGTGCGCTTGATGGTTTTGAGATATTGTTTCGGGATAATCATATCTGTATCGATATTGATCCACGGCAGTGGAGCCGCAACCCCGGTCAATGTTGTGAACTTATCCATAATCCAATATCCTTTCGTTCGCTTTTCAATGCACCAGAGGGCAAAACCCGTCAAGTCGTCCGCCACCACCGGCGTTGAAATTCGGCGAAAAAAAGTGCCTAGATGCGCAAAAATATTTGACCAACAGGAAAAATTATGACGCCACACAACCACGCTCCCACAGATGCTTATGCCGAAACCGTGCTCTTGCCGGGCGACCCCCTGCGCGCCAAATGGGTAGCGGAAACCTTTTTGGAAGACGCGAAGTTGGTCAATTCCGTGCGCAATTGCTTGGGCTATACAGGTACCTATAAGGGCAAGAAAGTGTCCGTGCAGGCCACCGGCATGGGGCAACCATCCCTTGCGATTTATGTGCACGAATTGATCAATCTTTATGGGGTCAAAAACTTCATCCGCATCGGCACCTGCGGCGGCCTCAATGAGAAAGTGAAAGTGCGCGACGTGGTGTTGGGCGTTGCCGCCTCCACCGACAGTGCGATGAATGCGGGCACCTTTGGTCGCTATCATTATGCACCCCACGCTGATTTTGATCTGTTGCGCAAAGCGGCGGATTTGGCCGACGCCCGCAAAATGAAATTTCACGCGGGCGGCATCGTCTCGTCGGATGTTTTTTATGTCGAAGGCGGCGCCAAAGGCTACCAGCCCTTGCTGGACCACGACATTTTGGCCGTGGAGATGGAAGCCGCAGCGCTTTACACTTTGGCCGCAAAATATAACCGCAAAGCCATTGCCATTTGCACCATGACCGATTGCCTGATCACAGGTGACGAGATCGATGCCGATGCGCGGCAAAGCTCGTTGGAGGAAATGGCGACCTTGTCCTTGGACCTCGCCAACACGCTTTAAAAGCTTGACCCATTGCAAATGTTCCCGCCCAACCTACATCCAACCAAATGCAGACAGGGTGGGAGGACCAGATGAACGGGCCAAAAACGGCGCTTGCGCTCACAATTGTCAGCTATAGCTGGGTGGTCATCACGGTGGCCATCGCCGGTGCGTTCTACCAGATTACAGCCATGTCAGCCAGTTTATGAGCGAGTTGGGCGCGCGCGGCGTTCCCTTTGCCAACTGGGTCAATTTTGGCGGCTATTTTACTGCCGCGCTCATTCTTCTTGCCGTACTGGCGCTTGTCTTCAACAGTATTCCCCGATCAGGCCCAAACATTGCCGGACTCGCCATTTTGGCGCTCTATCCGTTGCTGATCATCATTTCATCGCTGTTTCCCTGCGATACGGCATGTCGTCCAGACAACGCCTCGTCCAGCCATGTGGTGCATATGGCCAGCGCCCTCACCGCTTACCTCGCCGCAATCATCGGCATGACCATTCTGTCGTTCCATGCCCGCAAATGGATGCCTTCGGGTTTACTCACCCCACTGAGCATTATCCTCCCGATCATTCTTTTGGCCTTGCTCGCTAATCTCATGCCGGACAATTACTTTGTTGGGTTGGTGCAACGCCTATTTGAAACGCTTATCTATGGCTGGTTGATCTATTATTTGGTTCAACTCAACACCCATACGCGCCGCAGTCCTAACGGGCATTAACTGCGTCTTAACTTTTGCGCCATTTGCCCTTTTATGGCCGCCTTTTTCCCGTTTTAATGGGGCAACAGGGAAATTGAAGGCGACCATATGCTCGATCAAAATAATGCGGCACGTCTGAAAGAGGGCGTAAAGTCACTTGAATTGATGACGCGATTTGCGTTGCGACGCTGGCGCTTGCCAGTGGCGTCTACACCTATCTGGCGTGCGCAGCCTGATCGACGGCTCTGCCGACATGGTGTTTTTCGCCGCCATTATCTATTCCGCCGCTGTGTCTGTGGGCATTTATGCTTCTGGACCTATATGATGCGCTTTTTGCCGCTGATGCGGGACAGCGCCCGTCGCGGCGCACTCATCGCGGTGATGGGGCTGGGCAGCCTGATGATCGTCGCCATGTCATCTTGCTCAACGCTGCTGCTCTGGCAGGCTCCGCAGCCCTTGAACAGCACCTCGCCGTCACCCTTGAAGATTATGTTGCTGATCTGGACAAAGCCCACGGCAATGCCCTTTCCGCACAAAGCCTGTTGCCTGACGTGCAACGCGCCTCGGTGCGCTTTTCACGTTTGGCTGATGATGAGCGCCAATCCGGCGCCCTCACCGGCACCTCCGGCTCTGGCTCCGTCGTGCAGCTTTTGTCGCAGATGTCGCAACAGCTGGACGAGGTCGGGGCGTCGATTATCGCTTCCCGTGAGACGGTGGCCACGCAATTTGAGCAAGGGTCGCAACACTTGGCCAATATGCGCGGTTTGGTTTCTGCCAGTGGCGCCGTGCAGCCACGTGCCGATCAATTTGCGGCTGAAGCGCTGGCCTTTCAGGGGTGATCGCGTCGTTGCAAGAAACCTCGATCGCCGCCTCTGTTGATCGCGCGGCAGAGGATTTGTCCTTGGGCTTCATCGCCCCGGTCGCTGATGGCGGAACCGAGGATTTGGCCAACCGCCAAGATCGGGTCATGCGCTCCATCATGGAAGCGGTCGCCGCGCAGTCCAAAGCCTTGCAGGCCGCCGCGCAAGATATTCTCAATCAACCCGCCGTGCCCACACGCCGCTTTGTGCCCCTATCCACGCCAGAAGCCGTGCTGCTCTATGCGCGCGACTTTTTGCCATCTTGGGCTGGTGCCATCTCCATCGATTTATTGCCGATGGTATTAGTGCTGATCCTGTCGGTGGTGCATTCCGCCTCACGCCGCGAAGCCCGCACAATGGATGTTGCCGACAAAATCACTGCCGCCGAAATGATGCGCGCAGTGACGCTTTTCCGGAATATGAATTCCGATCTGCCGCCAGAACAAATGCAAAAGGCCATTGAATATGCGGCCAATGAAAAAGGTGCAGCGGTAGAAAAACCGGATGATAGCAAAAAGCCAGAGGCTGAAACATCACCGCAGGATGGCAACATCACGCCATTGCGCGACAACAAGAAATAATAGTGATGAGCGCAGAGGCGAAACCAAAATTCTGGCTGGATGACGGGCGCTTAATGCGCGCGGTCTTTGTCATTCTCCTGTTCGCCACGGGCGTAATCTTGTGGCTCGATTTCGATCAGCTTAATAGCGATCAATCCACTGCACCATATAATCCGCAACAGGGCGACACCCCCATTTTACCCTCGGTCGATCGCCCGGAGATCAACCCAATTGATCCGCAATTTGCGCCCAACGAACGCGTGGAGTTGCCGCGGGAAACGCTGCAACAACCGCTGACCGCGATACTGGAATCCGGCAACACGCTCACTTTGCAAGGGTCTATTGATGTGGGCGCTTATGCCCGGCTTGAACCTGAACTCAAACGTATGGCTGAATATGTAGAGTGGGTGGAAATCAATTCCCCTGGAGGTCGGTTGACGATGCCCTGGCACTTGCCAAATTGGTGCGTGAGCTCAAATTAAATGTGCGCGTCCCCGCAGGCGGCTATTGCGCCTCGTCCTGTCCGCTGATTTTCGCGGCGGGCGTCAAACGCGATATGCACCAACGCGCCAATATGGGTGTGCACCAAATCTATGTGCCTGCCAACGCCCCCAACGCGACCCGAAATCCGGCGCAAGCATGTCTGACGCACAATCCATTACGGCGCGGATCACCAAACATCTCCGTGAAATGGGCGTCGATGGCGACATGTGGTTCATGCCCTCGAAACCCCACCGCAATCGCTTTACTATTTCACGCCGGCTGAGGCAAAAGCCTATCAATTGGCGACCGTAATTAGCGGTTAGGCTCCGGCACAAAGCGCCAGAACCAGACAAAGCAAATCACAAACATAAGCCGTTGCCACACCCCGGCCATCTCGGGCATTTGCCACATCAGCAGCGGTAAAATAATGGACGCAAGCACGGCAATAGCGCTTAAAATGAAGTCAAGGCGAGCACGCATATAAACCATGCGCCACCCCACCCCAATGCCGAATGCAAATCCCATAAGCGTGGCGAAAAAACTGTGCAGCATATCGTCGGTTAAATCGTAATTGAGTTCAGGATTGATCGGCCGATGAGAGAACACGGCCACCAGAACCATCGACACACCGAACACCAGAAACAAGCAGTTCGGCCACTGCCCTTGGCGAACGGCATATAACGCATCAATGCTCAAGCCCAAGCCAAGTGCCACAAAACCAAACCGCATCCAATAGGCGCCTGGCGTCAATTGACCGGCCTGCTGCGACGTGGTGTGCTGCACCCAATCAAACCCTGACGGCTGAACCAAGGCCCGGCAAGCATGGCCACAACAATCAATATGATGCCAACACGTGTTGCGGTGATCTGCACGTCGCCCTCCAACAAAAAAACCCCTCACCAGCAATGCTGATAAGGGGCTTTCTTGTCAATTTGAAAGGCGAACCTTAGAGGTCGCGCACATCCACAAACCGGCCAGCGACAGCAGCCGCAGCGGCCATAGAGGGTGATACGAGGTGTGTGCGGCCTTTGAAACCCTGACGGCCTTCAAAGTTACGGTTTGACGTTGAAGCGCAACGCTCTTCCGGCTTCAATTTATCCGCATTCATCGCCAAGCACATGGAACAGCCCGGCTCGCGCCATTCGCAACCTGCGTCAAGGAAGATCTTGTCCAAACCCTCTTCTTCTGCCTGTGCCTTCACCAAACCAGACCCCGGCACGATCATCACATTCACGCCGTCAGCAACTTTTTTTGCCTTTCAGCACCTCGGCCGCTGCGCGGAAATCTTCAATCCGGCCATTGGTGCACGAACCGATAAACACGCGGTCAATCGTGATGTCGGTGATTTTGGTGCCCGGCTTCAGGCCCATATATTCGAGCGCCCGCCACTTTGAATCCCGTTTATTCTCATTCTCAATTTCGTCAGGATTGGGCACTTCACCATTGATGGACACAACATCCTCAGGGCTTGAGCCCCACGTGACGATGGGTGGCAAATCGGAAGCTTCAAGCGTTATTTCTTTGTCAAACTTGGCGCCTTCATCCGTATTCAATGTTTTCCAATAGTCCTTCGCCATCTCAAAGGCATCGCCTTTTGGCGCACGTGGACGACCCTCAATATAATCAAATGTCTTTTGATCCGGCGCGATCAAGCCAGCACGGGCACCCGCTTCGATTGACATGTTGCAAACGGTCATTCGGCCTTCCATTGAAAGCGCCTCGATGGCCTCACCTGCATATTCGATCACATGGCCTGTGCCACCGGCTGTACCGATCTCGCCAATAATCGCCAAAACGATATCTTTCGCGGTCACGCCTTTTGGCAAGGTGCCGTTCACGGTCACGCGCATGTTTTTGGCTTTGGACTGGATCAATGTTTGCGTCGCGAGCACATGCTCCACTTCCGATGTGCCAATGCCGTGCGCCAATGCGCCAAACGCCCCGTGAGTTGAAGTGTGGCTATCGCCACAAACAATGGTCATGCCCGGCAGGGTGAAGCCCTGCTCTGGGCCAACAATGTGCACAACGCCTTGGCGCTTATCCAACTCGTTGAAATATTCAACACCAAAATCCGCAGCGTTTTTCGCAAGCGTATCCACTTGGATTTTGCTGTCTGGATCATCAATGCCCTGCGACCGATCAGTGGTCGGCACATTGTGGTCTACCACGGCCAATGTCCGCTGCGGCGCGCGCACTTTGCGGCTGGCCATGCGCAGCCCTTCAAAAGCCTGTGGGCTCGTGACCTCATGCACAAGGTGACGATCAATATAAAGAAGGCTTGTGCCATCTTCATTATTGGCCACCAAGTGATCGTCCCAAATCTTGTCATAAAGTGTACGAGGATTACCCATTTTACACGGTCTTTCGTTCAATAATTGCCTGAGTAAACCGTTTCTAAAACTCGCGCAAAGCGCGGTCAAGTCACGATCGAGGGAGAATCGTCCATCCGTTGCGGTCAATTGGTCTGCACCCAAGCAAACAAATTCTCCTCGACCCCACCAAAAAGACTACTGACATTCTTTACTATCCCTGTTTAAACTCAACATAATTAAAATCAAAAAGGGGATACCCAAATGGCGCAGGCCACGAGCGCTTACAAGTCTCAGCTCATCGAACTTGCACACTCTAGAAGTCTCACCGATCAAAGTTTTCTCAACTTCTTGGGCCATTTGGTGGACTCGATTGAAGATGGCGATTTGAAGAACAAGGATTTGTCGGACCTGCTTGATGCGACGATCAGAGCCTATGAGCATCTGGGGCAACGCGACACCCAACGCCATCATATTTCCAATTGGGCACCTGAAGATATTCACCGCGACCATATTGTTGATGCCTTTAACGCGGATATGCCATTTATTGTCGATAGCGGATTGGCGGCCATTCGCTCCTCCGGCGCTGACATCATTTTGTTCGCCCACCCGATCTTGCCCGTAAAAAAGACCGAACACGGCATCGAAGTGCTCGAAAAGTTCGAAGAAGGGGTGGAAAAGGAAAGCCTTTTGCATGTGCATTATCGACCCGGCCTCAACGCCGACAATCAAGAGGTTTTGGTTGAAGAACTCGATAACGCACTCACACAAGTGCGCCACGCCGTAAATGGCTGGCGGCCTATGCTTGAAAAGCTGGGCGAGACCGTGCGGCGTTATCGCGACCATCCACCCAAGATCGAAGAAGCCGTTTTGGCCGAAAGTATGCACTTTCTCGGCTGGCTTGCTGACCACAATTTTACGTTTCTGGGCATGCGCGAATACCGCTTGCAAGATAAAGACGGCACCCCGCATCTTGAGCCGCTGACTGAGAGCGGCCTTGGTATCCTAAAAGATCCTGACCTCTATTTCTTGCGTCACGGGTCGGATTATGTGGAAATGACAGACCAACACGTCGCCTTTTTGAAAAAGGCTGACCCTTTGATGGTCACAAAGGCCAACATTAAATCTGTCGTGCACCGGCGTGTTCATATGGATTATGTCGGCGTAAAACTATTTGATGACCAAGGCGGATTGTGCGGTGAGTTGCGCATTCTGGGCCTGTTTACATCGATGTCGTTGGCCACGCCGCACACCTCTGTGCCGCTGCTGCGCCGCAAGGTGATGCATGTGATGCAACGCTCCGGCCACTCGCCCAATTCTCATTCTGGCAAAGCGCTGATGAATGCGCTGGACAATTATCCGCGCGAAGAATTGTTCCAAATCGACGAAAAACTGCTCTACGAATTTGCCACAACCATTTCTGAGTTGGCAGACCGACCGCGCGTGCGCGTCTTGCCGCGGATCGATCCGTTCGATAACTTCGTTTCGGTGCTGCTGTATATGGCACGGGACAAATATAATTCGCACATTCGCCGGCAGGTGGGCGAATATCTGGCGGAAAAATATGATGCGCGCGTCTCTGCCTTTTACCCAAACTTCCCTGAAGGCGAATTGGCGTCCGTTCATTTTATTCTCGGGCGCAATGGCGGGAAAACGCCTCAACCCGATCGCGAAGAGCTGGAAGAACACATCACCAATCTCACCCGATCATATGGTGACTGGCTGGCGTCGTTGGTTGATGATCCACGTTCAATCGCCCCTTATGTGGACGCATTTACCATCGCCTATCAGGAAAAATATGCCTATGGCGACGCGTTGAATGACATTGAACATTTCAAGCGCCTCGACGATGATGTGAAGATCGAGTTGCGCTTGGATAAACATGCGCGTCGCGAAAATGCCTATTCTTTGAAAATCTATCACCGCTCCACCGCCATTCCATTGAGCGCACGGGTGCCATTGCTGGAAAACTTTGGCTTCATGGTGGTAAATGAGCGCACCTATACCGTCAGCCCGAAAGATGAAGATGACCGTGTGCTGCACGACATGACCCTCAAAGTGGCCGACTTTGAGGGCGATCTGACCGAAATCGCCCCCGTTATTGAACGGGCCCTGAAAGCAGTTTGGTACAAAGAAGCTGAAAATGACGGTTATAACCGATTGGCGCTGTTTGCCGCCATGGCATGGGACAATATCGCCATCATTCGAACCTTGTCGCGCTATTTGAAACAAACCGACATCACCTATTCCCAACGTTATATGTGGGAAACCTTGTCCAAACATCCACTCACAGCCAAAGCCATCGTGGATTTGTTCCATGCGCGGCACAATCCAAATTTTGAGGACGATGCACAAGTAGTGGAGCAGAAGGCGCGGGACACCATCCGCGCCACGCTAGATCAAATCACCAGCCTGGACGACGACACAATTTTCCGGCGCTTTGTGAACTTGGTCGATTCCAGCCTGCGCACCAATTTCTTCCAACGCCCTAACGGCGAACGCCGCCCGGCATTGGCAATCAAATTTGACGCGTCCAAGGTCAAAGGCTTACCTGACCCACGCCCCTTCCGCGAAATCTTTGTCTATAGCCCACGTGTCGAAGGCGTGCATTTGCGCGGCGGCATGATTGCACGTGGCGGTTTGCGCTGGTCCGACCGTCCGGAAGATTTCCGCACCGAAGTGTTGGGCCTGGTCAAAGCGCAAATGGTTAAAAACGCGGTGATTGTGCCCGTCGGCGCAAAGGGTGGATTTGTGCCCAAGCAAATGCCAACAAACCCGACGCGTGAAGAATTTATGGCCGAAGGTATCGCCGCCTATAAGATCTTTATTGGTTCTTTACTCGACATTACCGACAATCTCGACGTGGATGAAATCATCCCCCCGAAAATGTCAATCGACTCGATGGCGATGATCCCTATCTCGTTGTGGCTGCAGATAAAGGGACAGCAACATTCTCTGACACTGCCAACGCCATTTCTGAAGAACGCAATTTCTGGCTCGGCGACGCCTTTGCCTCTGGCGGCTCGGTAGGCTACGACCATAAAAAAATGGGCATCACGGCGCGCGGTGGCTGGGAAGCGGTGAAGCGCCACTTCCGCGAAATGGACCACGACATTCAAACCCAGCCCTTCACCGCTGTCGGTGTTGGGGACATGTCGGGCGATGTGTTTGGCAATGGCATGCTTTTGTCCGACCAAACCAAGCTGATTGCAGCGTTTGATCACCGCGATATTTTCATTGACCCAAATCCCGATCCGGCCAATTCTTTCGCGGAGCGGAAACGGCTATTTGAAATGGGACGGTCCTCTTGGCAAGATTATGATCAATCCAAACTTTCAGCTGGCGGTGGCATCTACCCCCGTTCCTCAAAATCTATTATTTTGTCACCAGAAGCCAAAGCTGCCCTCGGCATTGATCGAGATGAAATCAGCCCAAATAATTTGATGCAGTCCATTTTGAAGGCAAAGGCGGACTTGCTTTGGTTCGGCGGTATTGGCACCTATGTCCGCGCCACAACGGAAAGCAATGCCGATGCGGGCGACCGCGCCAATGATGCTATCCGCATCACAGCCAAGAAAGTAGGCGCCAAAGCGATTGGCGAGGGCGCGAATTTAGGCATCACCCAACTTGCCCGGGTCGAGTTTGACCAAAATGGCGGCCGCATCAACACCGATGCCATCGACAACTCTGCTGGGGTGAATTCCTCTGACCTTGAGGTCAACATCAAGATCGCCTTGGGCAGTTTGGTGCGCGATGGCGACATTGACATGGCCAAACGTAATAGCTTTTTGGCTAGCATGACCGACGAAGTGGCCGAGTTGTGCTTACGCAATAACTATTTGCAAACGCTTGCCATTTCCTTGGCCGAACGGCGCGATGTGGCCGACCTGCCCTACCATGCAGACTTCATTAAATCCTTAGAAGCGGCCGGTCAGCTGAACCGCAAGGTTGAATATTTGCCCAAACATGTCGACTTGATGGAGCGCGAAAGTCAAAATCGCGGCATGACGCGGCCGGAATTGGCAGTGATTTTAGCCTACGCAAAAAACACCCTCTATGCCAAATTGCTGGAATCGGATGTGCCGGACGACCCTTATTTGGGCAAAGAGCTGTTCCGCTACTTCCCCGAAACACTCACAGCAACATATCCCGAGACCATCACCAATCACCGCTTGCGGCGTGAAGTGATCGCGACCGTATTGTCCAATGCGATGATCAATCGCGGTGGCCCTGATTTCGTTCACCGTGTTGCCTCTTCAACCGGGTCTGATCCCGCGCAAGTGGCCGCAGCCTATGCCGCCGCCCGCGACAGCTTTGGCCTGACGGATATGAACGCAGCCATTGATGATCTGGACAACAAAATGTCAGGACAAACCCAACTGGCGCTTTACGATGAGCTGCGCAGTCTGTTGCTGCAGCAAACAGCCTGGTTTATCCGCAATGTCAGTTTGGAAGCTGGTCTATCCAATGTGGTGGAACGCTATGCCGAGGGGATCGATATTATCCGCGGCATGCTTGATGAGCTGTTGCCTGAATTCATCACCCAAAGCGTAGAAACCCAAACCCAAAGCTTTGTTAACGGTGGAGCGCCTGAGGCATTGGCCAAGCGTGTGGCACAGCTTTCCGCTCTCACATTGGCCACAGAAATCGTACTAATCGCTGAACGGGCAGAGACGAGCGTTGAAAACGCGGCGCGGGCCTATTTTGCGATATTGGCGAACTTCAAACTGGGCCGGATCACCGAACAGATCCACACAATCGCGGTGCATGACTATTATGATCGTTTGGCGCTCGACCGGGCAATGACCAATATGATTCGTGCCCAACGCGACATTACCCTTGATGTGCTGGCCTTCGACTCAAATGACGTGAAAAAAAGCATTTGCCGATTGGAATAATGCCCGCTCAGCTGATATTTCCCGCACACGTGAGATGGTTGAAAACATCACGGATACGACCCTGGGCGTCTCGAAACTGTCAGTGGCCGCAGGTCTCCTCTCTGATTTGGCCAAAGGCTAATGGCGACCCAAGCAGATATCGCACGACGTCCGGCACGTTCGCGTGCCGGGCAGCTGGCCTGGATGTTTTTTGATTTTGCGGCCCAGCCGTTTCACACGCTTATCCTGACCTTTATCTTCGCGCCTTATTTCGCCACCAAACTCGCTGACAATGCAGTGGATGGCCAAGCCATGTGGGGGTATGCCATTGGCTTTGGCGGCTTGGTTATCGCCATTATGGCTCCCTTTTTAGGCGCCATGTCTGACGCGACGGGACCACGCAAGCCCTACATTGCTTTCTTTTCAATCTTCGCGGTGCTCGGCAGCGTTTTGCTGTATTTCGCTGTCCCGGGCACCGAATCCGGGGTGCTCTACGCCGCAATCGGCGTCTTCCTTGCCATTATCGGCTTTGAATTTGCCACAGTATTCAACAATGCGATGATGGCCAATTTGGCGGAAGATGAAAATATTGGCCTCCTGTCTGGCTTTGGCTGGGCGCTGGGCTATGTCGGCGGGGTTTTGGCCTGATCATGATCCTGACGCTGATGTCAGCCTCACCGGAAACAGGCAAAACATTTTTCGGGCTCACACCGATCCTCGGGCTGGACCCGGCAGCACATGAAGGGGATCGGGCTGCCGGGCCATTGACCGCAATTTGGTATGTGACCTTTGTGATCCCCATGTTTGTGTTTACGCCAGATGTGCCGCGCATCGCACGGGTCAAAAATGCCGTGCGCAATGGCCTGCTCAAGTTAGGCACCACGCTCAAAACTCTGCCCCGGCGCAAAAGCTATTTCGCCTATCTTTTGTCCTCAATGTTTTATCGTGATGGCCTAAACGGGCTTTATGCTTTTGGCGGCATCTACGCCGGTGGCGTGCTCGGCCTCTCCATCCTTGAGGTTGGCATCTTTGGCATCATTGCGGCCGCAGCTGGCGTCCTTGGCGCTATAGCCGGCGCGTTTGCAGACAAAAGGATGGGCCTAAGTTTGTGGTGACCCTTTGCTGCTACACACTGATATTGACATGCCTTTTGGTGGTGTCGACAACAACTGAAAACACGTTCTTCATCCTGCCCCTTGAGGACGGCAGTGCCACACCGCAATACATTTTTTTACGTCGCGGGTGCGCTTATTGGCGCCGCCGGCGGCGCGTTGCAAGCGGCATCGCGCACCCTGCTTATCCGGCAGGTCCCGAAAACAGAAGTCGGGGAGGCGTTTGGACTTTTTGCGCTCACCGGTCGGGCCACAAGTTTTATCGCGCCTTTGAGCGTGGGGGCGATCACCAGCCTGAGCCAATCGCAACAAATTGGCATTACCCCGATCATTGTCCTGTTCGCGCTTGGTGCGCTGGGCTTGACCTTTGTGACCAAAAAAATAAACCGCCCGGCGGGTTCGAACTTACGGTCGCTCACGTGGAGCGTCACCCAACCGGTAACGGCTCGCTCATGTCAAAATCGTGACAAAGCGAACCGAATGAAAATGAAATCCTTGACGCATTTCAGGTCGAGTTAAGCTGATGTTGCGCGTGCAGCACCACGCTTCCTAGACATAAAAGTCCAACTCCTCCTGCTCTTTGAGCAGATCGCGCAACTTGATCGGATCATCCCCAAAGAAAAACACCAATCCCCAGTGCGTGCCGAAGGCAGATCGATCCGGCACGGTTTCCTGCGCGGGTTCAATCAACTCATGATGGTCAAAATACGGGTGTTCCGTTGTTTCTTTCGGCATGTCGAGCTTGCTGACCACGCGACGCCGTGGGTACACACCAAAGCAGCCCGCATACCCTTTCGCGTCTTCAACCGCGCGAGGGAAAAAGGCCTCTACCTCTTCTTTGGTGCTTTTGGGGTCAAAGACCAAAATAGAGGCCTGATAGGCATTAAAGCCGTAAGCTCTCTCAATCAACTCAAACGCTTTAAAACCGGGTGGGCGATAAGCAATCTCACCAAAGTACATTTCCCCGTCGGAGGTCACGAAATATTCCGGATGGATCTGACCGAATTTGATGTCAAAGGTCTTGATCAATTTCTCGATCTGCTTGGTGATCGCTTCGCGCCAGCTTTCAAGCTCTTTTGTGGCGGGCACAAAGACGGAATAGCCGAGCGTGACATATTCCGAAATGTTCAAAAACTTGATCTCGCCATCATGGATCCAGGCCTCCACCGCGAACTCCCACCCGTCAAGGTGGCTTTCCATCAGCAGGGGGTATTCTTCTTGCGGAATTTTATCGATATCTTCGATGTCGCGGATCATGCGGTGTCCAAGGCAGCCAGCCTTGTCGAAGGCCTTCACATGGATCGGATCATCCGGGTCACCGTCGAGCTTCAGCAACGTCTGGTTAACGCGCTTCATAAAGCGGATAATGTCATCTTTTTCGTGGGCTTCCTCGAAAATACCTACACGTATACCCCCCAACTGGGCGCGCCGCTTCATCAACGCCTTATCCCGAAATAAGATGGATTGCCCATACATGCGGGGCTGCTCCATAAGCACCGAGTTTATCGCACCGGCCCATTCGACAGTTTCTTCGAACAAGGGGATGGCCACATCGACGCCTCATCCTTGAGCCGTTGGGCGATTTTTATGGACGTGTCGTTTAACCACGCGAAATCCCATGGAATGTAAGGGATATTATTTGCTTCACAAAAATCAGCGGCCCAATCAGGCGCAACCACAATATAACGACGGTCGAACTTCTGGGCGGCTTTTATGGCGTTGACACTCCAGCCAGCAGGGCGACATAGCCTTTGCTCGGGTCTTTGGGTGTTTCCGTTCCGCGAACAGAATCCAGCGTTGGGTCGGTCCAGTCCGAAACGTCTTTTGCTATTGGGGCTACTGATGATTTTAAGATGAGTTATTCTCCTTTGGCACATTTCCAACACGTTGACGGACCGATTGGTTCCATCAATATTTTTTCTTTTTTTTGAGATTGGCCAACTATGCGGCGGGGTTTGCAAGCTGTCAAACTGGCCCTGGTTTGCAGGCGGGGAGGCGGGGTTAGGCTCGTATTTACATTGAAATATGAGGTTGCGCGGCAATTTTGCCAAACGGCGCTTGTTCCCAATAGGGCCAACATTAGGTTTGGTGGCAAGGCATGACCAGCAAAAGCCTTTTCATCACATTCATGACAATTGCCCAAAACGGCGTTAAAAGCCACAGGTTTCCTTTGGCAGGTTTGGGTGTTGTTAAAGCATCAGTTTTATGGTCTTTCCTAAGTCAGCAGAAAACACAGTCCACACTCTGATTGTGTGATCTTCGGTTGATGAACTGCGCCGCATGAACGAATTTTTGGAGCTTGTTCTACATGTACGTTTTTTCCAATCCCGTCGGGGCGGGCTCGCTTTGGTTTCATAATCTCACCACGCAGACGGGACGCCGGTGGGCTATGATCCGCAGGCCCGCGCGTTCATTCCGACCCCGCCATTTTGCGTCAACCGTGAAATCATCGGGTGTAATTGGATCGCGCCAGAGCCAGGGGCCCCCTGCCGCTCATGCGCCATGACCACGGTTTCGCCGGACATCTCGATTCCCGCCACGCTTTCCAACTGGGCGCAGACCGAGGCTGCAAAGCGCTGGGCCTTGGACAATCTTGGCCGCTGGCATTGGTTTCGCCCAGAGGATCGTGGAGCACCTCCGGTTTTTCACATGCTCGACGACGGGCCGACCCCTGTCGCCATGGGGCATGTGGATGGCGTGGTGACCATCAGCGTGGCCGAAGCCGATGCCGTCCTCAGCACAACCCGGCGTGAAGCGCTCGACGAACCCTACCGGACCATGATCGGCCACATGCGCCATGAAATTGCCCATATGCTCTGGTGGCGCCTCAGTTTGCGCGCCGACTTCCTCGATGCTTTCCGCGCCGTATTTGGCGACGAACGCGAAGATTATTCCGCGGCGCTGCAGCGCCACTACAGCAATGGTCCGCCAGAATATTGGAACCTGAACTACCTAACGAGTTATGCGTCCGCTCATCCTCATGAGGATTGGGCCGAAACCACCGCGCATCTGCTGCATCTAACCGATATTACGGATAGCGCGGTATCGGCAGGCTTTTCGTCGCCGGACTTCCCGCACGCGAACTGGGATCCTTATGCCGAGCCAGACGCCAACGCCTTGATTCGGGTTGCGGTCTCCGTGGTTACGGGGGTCAACCACATTAATCGTTCCATGGGACTAGCAGATATCTACCCCTTCATCATCTCTCCTGCAGCACAAAAGAAGCTTGCCTTTGTTCACGAGTGGCTGCGCAGAGGTTCTCAGGCAGATAACGCGCAAAACCGCCCCATGCTAAAGGCCTGCACTTCGGCAGAGAGCCGGAGGTAGCGTGCAATAATGGCCGGGGACGGGAGCCAGCCCACGCGGCATGAGCGCACCAAGGAGCAAGCGGTGGCGGCAAGAAAAAGTGGCAGGTGTGATTTTATTTCGCTCACGGTTGAGCGGCGCCTCTCGGCACCTAACCTGCGCGGGCG
>LLEP01000005.1_pt1 | contig 217742 bp, 248 predicted proteins | sample 595871 | NCBI WGS metagenome assembly LLEP01 (sample SAMN02919316, study PRJNA255460) | bioreactor metagenome | biome: chemostat; feature: culture 2012_25.2; material: sediment; isolation source: day64 25degC chemostat 2012 inoculated with Wadden Sea sediment taken from... | place: Germany... | reverse complement strand
GGCAATATGAAGGCGGCGGGGCGTTCCACTCCAACTCTGGCACATGGGGCATCGACAAAAGCCTGATCACCGGATCAGACCTGGCCACCAAGCCCCAGCGCCTGCTCGATATGTGCGAGCTTGGCCCCATTCTGACGGGCGATCAAAAAGCGTTGAAAAACGGTCCGCCGGTAAAAGCCATGTTGATTCAAAACTGCAACCCAGCGGTGGTGACGCCGGACCAGGAATTGGTGCGCCAAGGCTTTAAACGCGACGATTTGTTTGTGGTGGTGCATGAGCACTTTATGACCGACACGGCAGAGCTGGCCGACATTGTGCTGCCCGCCACCATGTTCACCGAGCATGAGGATTTTTACACCCGCGGCGGCCACACGCGCATTCTTTATGGCCCCAAAATCCAGGAAGGGCCGGGAGAAACCCGCTCCAACCATTGGCTGTTCAAAGAGCTGGCCAAACGGCTCGGCGCGAAAAGCGCCGCCTTTGAAATGGAAGATCGCGAACTGATCGATGAGACGTTCCAAAAGTCAGGCTTTGGCAGCTTGGACCAAGTGGCGGCCGAGGGCTATATCGAACGCGCCGACACGGTGGCCGACGCCCATTACCGCGATGGCTTCGCGTGGGACGATGGCCGCTTCAAATTCGCACCAGACTGGCCCGCCACCCAAGAGCGCAAAGCGGTTGAATTTGTCTGCGACCCGTCAATCCTGCCCAAATTCGCCGACCATTGGGAAACCATCGAAGCCTGCGACGAAGCGCATCCGTTCCGCCTGGCCACCAGCCCAGCCCGCGCCTTTTTGAACACCAGCTTCACCGAAACCCCGGGATCGCAAAAACGCCACCCGGAACCCACTGTGTTCATCCACCCAAACGATGCCGCAGCGCTCAACATCAATGAGGATGATTACGTCACCGTCGGCAACAAACGCGGCGAAGTGATCCTGAAAGCCAAAATTTTCGACGGCATGCAACGCGGCGTACTGATCGCCGAAAGTCTGTTTAAAAACAATGCCCATAAAGGCGGCAAAGGAATCAACACTTTAATCGGCTCAGACCCGGTGCCGCCGTTTGGTGGTGCCGCGTTTCATGATTGTGCGGTTTGGGTGAAGCCATCGTTGGGGTAAATGGGTGATTTGGACTTGCGCCCAAAGTGTTTGGCTGTACCATCAGCCAATATACTTTTGGGAGAGTTTATGCCTTTGAAATTTCTTGAACCCGTTTCGTCTGCGATGGCAGACCGCCTACGCAATCCAATCTATGGCACATTTATACTGACTTGGCTGGCTACGAACTGGAGTCGACTTTTCCTATTGTTTTTTTTCGGATGAGAAGGCGGAAGTGCGTGTGGCGCAGTTTTGGTCCGCATTGGATTGGTGGAATGGACTAGTTGTTCCAGTGCTGGTCACTGCATTTTTGCTTCTTGTAATGCCTTGGCTTGCGGCGGTGCTGGAGTTCATCAATCGAAAAGTCAAGAATTGGCGTGTCGATCTTAGATTAGAGCACCGTGAACATGAGGTTGATCAAGAAACTAAGCTTGCTGCAAAAGAGGCAAAACTAACCCGTATAAGGAATGGCAATGCCGAGTATGAGGAGTTGGTAAAGCGCAATGCAGAGCTTGAAGGTCTGCTCTCAGATATTCGTGATGAATTGAAGCAATATTCAAAATTGGGCGCGACACCTTCCGAGTTGCGAGATGAAATTGAAAATAATGAGAAGATCTATTTAGAAAACATCGAAAAACTGAGATCTATTTGTTCAGATTTGTATAGCAATGTAAGGAAGGTAAGCAAGGAGTTCAAAGAACTGGGTAATGACGAAAGGATACTGGGAGTGCTTTCGAAGGCTTACCAAATGAATGAGATGCTTAAGATAGAAAAAGAGGAGGCGGCGAGTAGAAGTTTTAGAAGCATGTTTGATTCTTTAGAGTTGCCTGAGTGGAATAGCGAAGCAAACAACACGAAATAATAAAACTAAAGGAAGCTTGGATTTCATAAATCTGCTGCAACTGTGACTGGCGGCATTCGCCACGCAATTCATTAGTATGCAGTAAGTGCACTTCTTACAGAAGTCCAAATGAGCGAGTTGCTTAAAGCTCAAAAAGGGGAATAGCTGAGCCTCACCCATAAACCTGCCAAAAGAAATAGACCGTCAGCCCCAAGCCATAAACAATCACAAAGCGGCGTACATAGATGGAGGGGATGAGATAGGAGAGGCGGGCGGCGAGGTAGCCGCCTAGGGTTGCGCCCACAAGGGCGACGGAGCCTTCCTGCCAGAAGATGGAGCCGCCAATGGCCAGCCGGATCACGGCGGTGAGCGAAACCAACGTCGAGAGCCACAGCTTGATGCCGTTCATGCCATTAATGTCTTTATAGCCCGCCAGCACCAAAAACGCCAAAAGGATGATGCCCAGCCCGGCATTGAAAAAACCGCCGTAAAAGCAAATCGCGGCCAACAGCAATGTGGTGCCGATGGCGCCGCGCGGGCCGCATGTTTGCTGCCGCTGCTGCGCGACACCAGATAGGCGTTGAGTTGCCCGCCAAAGCTGAACGCCAGCACCGCAAACAGCATCAACCACGGCACGATGGCGCTAAACTGCGCGTCAGACACCATCAACAGCGCTTCGGCCCCCAAATAGCCCGCAATCAGTGCGATGATGGAATAAAGCACCAAACGTTTCTTGTTGGCCATGATCGCATCATAAAAGCCAATTGCGCCGCTGGCATAGCCGGGCAGGCACGCAAATGTGTTGGTGGCATTAGCCGCCACTGGCGGCACGCCCACCAGCAAAAGGGCAGGAAAAATCACAAATGACCCACCGCCCGCCAGCGCATTCAGCACGCCAGCGCCAAGTCCGGCGAAAAAGAGAATGATCCAGTCCAAAATACTGTCCTTTTATTCCGATGATGCGCGCAATAATTATCCAAGGATTGGACAATATGAAACAATTTGATGCAGAACACGTTATTGTGTTTGACGAAGGGTTGCTAGTTTATCGTTATTTTACGATAAAGCCTGCAATATTCATTCAAACCAGTGAGGCACTTTATGTCAACGGTACAAAACACCCCAATCGATCTTTATTACTGGACCACGCCCAATGGCTGGAAAATTTCAATCCTGTTAGAAGAATTGGGCGTGCCTTACAATGTGCACATGGTGAACATTGGCGCGGGCGATCAGTTTAAAGATGAGTTTTTGAAAATCTCACCGAACAACAAGATTCCGGCGATCGTGGACCCAGAAGGGCCGGGCGGTGAGCCGATCAGCGTGTTCGAATCTGCCGCCATCATGAAATATTTGGCCAAAAAGTTCGATAAATTCTACCCCAGCGACGAGCGGGCCCAGGTGAAGGTCGACGAATGGCTGTTCTGGCAGATGGGCGGCTTCGGCCCGATGTTGGGACAAAACCACCACTTCAACAAATATGCGCCAGAAAAACTGCCCTACGCCATGAAGCGCTATGAAGATGAGACACACCGCCTTTACGGTGTGTTGAACAAGCGCCTGGCCGACAACGACTTTGTGGCTGGCGACTATTCCATTGCTGATATGGCGATTTATGGCTGGGCCACTCTTTGGGAAGGCCAGGGCATGGACATTGAGGAATTCCCACATGTGAAAGATTGGCTGGTGCGGCTCGGTTCCCGCGATGCCGTCGCCAAGGGCATGGAAGTGGGCAAGGAAGCCCGCGAACAGCTCAACCTTGCCAATGACAAAGAAGCCCAAAAAGTGCTGTTCAATCAGCGGTCAAAATAAGAATTGCAGACTGGAATTGGGTTAAGGCGCGATCTTAATCCAATCCTCTTTCAGGCAAAGAATGCTATAAAATAAGCATCCCTTCAGCCGAATGGTTTGGGGGTCTGGCATTTTCGCCGTGCCCTCATACATTTTGCCATCAAGCGGATTATAAAGCTCACCCACAAATGTCTTGGGTTCATCGCCCTTACTGAAGGTGATCAACAAAATGCCTTCAATTGGGCGATTGCGTAAGCTTGGGTCTGGATTGCGCTATCCGTCAGACCGGGCTTGGCGGCTTTGGTCACCACCCCACAAAATTGCTGGCCGCATCGATCAATGCGCACTTCCGCATCAAGGCGCGTGCGCCACGTGCCGACTGGGTTGAAGGCTTGCGCAAAGCTAACCGTTGTTGGCAATGCGAGTGCGAGTGCCAAAACATATTTGAATAGCGGTTTCATCGCGGTCAAAAGCATATCCAGTCCCAAAAACAACTCATTAAAACACGATTCGCAGCTGTTCACCGTTAGCAATAGGCAACGCTTTGTCACTGCGGTCTACAAACTTAGCTTTGCAAATCGGCGTTTCTCAAACTTTAATATCGGCCCGAAAACAGGGGCGTTTGCTGTCCACTTTCAATTATAACTTCTAAATTATGAACCCGAGACGCGACTTTCAACCTTAAGCTCTCACAAGACATTGTCAAAATTTTGAAAAAAAATGGCTTGCATCCATGAGGAGCTTAAGGTTATTCACGACCCCGGAGAGGTGGCCGAGTGGTCGAAGGCGCTCCCCTGCTAAGGGAGTAGGCGGGGAACCGTCTCGAGGGTTCGAATCCCTTCCTCTCCGCCATTCTTTTTTTATGTATCCGTATATTTCATAGGTTTAGCCTTTCTTTTGTCTAACCTTTTGCGAGTGGTTAGACTTTTCTATTCACCAAATGACTTGTTTGTGCCTGCAGCGAGGGCCGCTGCAGCCAATTGCTTTTGTGAGGCTGCGCGGGTATATCGATTCACCTCAGCCTACGCCAAGCGCCGCGCTGCTGTTTTACCAAGGCCGTGAGCGGTGCAGTTTTGCAACGGATCGTTCAGCACATAAGCATAACGGTTTGGTCCATCAATCAAGCCAAGTGGATCAGGCTGTGTGTAACGGCCAATGGAGGGATCATAATGGCGGTGCCAATTATAATGTAGCCCCGTTTCGGCAAATAGCACTTGCCCAGGGAAGCTGAGGTCTAGATCTTTGCTGCCGCTAAATTGGTGCACACCGCCGGAGGGAAGCCAGGACCATTGCGCCACCAAAGATTTGGTGCCGTCACTCATCGCGATCGGGCGATTGAGGTGGTCGGCGTGAACGTAAAACAGCGCTGGCGTACCGGTTGAATAATCCGCCACCGCGAGGGGCATATCATTCAACCAGATATATTCCTTGCGCAGCGTTTGTGCTGCCACATCATATTCGGCGATGATATTGTCATTTATGTCGTAGACGTAGGCAATTGTGCCTGCAAGCAGACCTGAGACAACATTTCGGATCACCAACTGATTGCGCGCATTATACTGTTATTGCGCTACCGGGTTGCCATTATCATTTACAGCGGCAAGCGCGGCTTATCTTTTGGCAATCCGACGACGAAGTTCATAAAAAAAAGAAGTTGCGCCTCATCACTTACATATCGACTAGTTGCCTCCTCCACCAATATACAAAGTTCTGGTGAAGCCACTATTTTGTCAATAAGCGGCGCAATGGTGTCCCTGTCATATTCAGATAAGCTATCTATTAACTCAACAAATGGGCCGAATAGAATTTGCTCGTACGCCTTGCTATCGGGATGCTCTTTCGCAACGATTTCGAAAGCATCTATACATAGCTCAAAAGGCCCAATTTGCGCCGCGTGATACATCGCGTGCATATACTCAATATCGTTTATCTCCTCATCGCTAGCATATGGCGAAACATCACGCAGACCGTGATGGCAGAATTTAACATATCCTTCCGCCAACTCCTGTGCACTCAGTGTCGACGGAGAAAAAAATCGTATATCAACTTATTCTCCAACTCCCGAAATTAGTTGGCCGCATAGGGTGAAGGGACTGTAGCCCAAAGCCATGCAGCTTTGTTGTATTTTGTGCATCCGACAATATTGAGGCTTATCAACATGCTTCTCAAACCTCTCTGAGCATTTCTGAATTGTTCACGAAGTCCATCTATCGACATTTTACCACTTTTCGGCAAATTATGCTTGCTAGCCATCAGATCATAGCGACGTTTCTTTAACGAGCCAATTTGGCGATCTACCCATTTTTGTCCAACTCTGCAATCGTGCGGATTGACATAGTTTTTATGCGCGCATAAGCTGACTAACTAATTAGTCAGTTGCGAAGCTTCAGTTGAAGGCTGGGGGGGAAGGGCGCAAGCAGGATGGATCAACCAAGCAAGGGTTCGGTTGTCACAAGGGATACCCCGCAGGTCATTATCGATGGCGTGCTTTCTGTTATGGCGAAGGAGGGCATTGCCAAGCTCACCACAAAACTGGTGTCCAAACGCGCTGGTGTGTCGACTGCATCGATACATTATTTTTTTGATACCAAGGACGCTCTGATTTATCAGGCTTTTGCATATATGGTTCGTTCCCTGCGTGAGGAGACGATTGCGATCCGTCGATCAGAAGCTGACCCTTTAATGCGGATCGCCCGCTCACTTGAAGTCCATTTCAGCCCCTTCCATTTTATGGCGGACATTTCGATCATTTGGCCGCAATTTTGGGCTTACTCTGGCGCGGATGAAAGCGTCGCCCGTCTGATGCACATCTTTAGCATCAGGATGATTTCAAACAGCATGGCAGATCTGAGGGCGCTCGGCTATTCACGTGCCGATGCTCGACTAAAGGCTATTGAGCTTAGCGCATTGCAGCGGGGCCTTTGGATTGAGCGCCGGTTAGCGCTGAGCGTGCAACAAGAAGAATGCTGGCGGATTTTAGAAACAGCTTTGGCCGCCATCGCAAAAGAAACTGGCCGGACGGCACCCAAATTCAATGCGGAAGCAAAAATTTTGGGCCGCCCAGATTCTTCAATTGGCTCTCAACAAAAGGCAGCGGACCATGACCAACCAAACTAGCGAACAAGGCCTGCCGACAACGGCCCGGGCAGTGGTGATCGGCGGCGGTGTCGTCGGTGTTTCAACGCTTTATCACTTGGCAAAGAAGGGATGGACCGATGTCATCCTGATTGAGCGGAAGGAACTAACGTCGGGCTCCACCTGGCACGCCGCGGGGCTGCTGCCGTTGTTTAACATGAGCTATTCTGTTGGTCAGTTGCACAAATATTCAGTTGAGCTTTATGGCCGCCTTGGCGCGGAAGTGGGGATGGATGTGGGGCTAAGCACAGTGTCCAATATTCGTTTGGCGACAAATCAAGATCGGATGGATGAATATCATCAATATGCTGGTGTTGCCCAAACAATCGGCGTGGATGTTGAATTCCTGACCCCTGACGAGGTTGTTGAGCATTGGCCTTTAGCAGTCAAAGACGATCTTGTGGGGGCCATACGGCATCCAAATGATGGATATGTGCAGCCTGCCGACCTGACCCAGGCTTTGGCCCGCGGCGCGCGCTCCATGGGCGCCAAAATTCACCGGTATACGACGGTGACGGGGATCAGCCAGGCCGCGAATGGCGAATGGACCATCGAGACCGACAAAGGCGCAGTGACCTGTGAACATGTGATTTCCTGCACGGGCAACTTTGCGCGCCAGACCGGGGCAATGGTGGGGCTTGATGTTCCCGTTGTCCCTGTTGAGCACCAATTTATCGTGACAGAGCCGCATCCAGCGATCCTTGAGCGGCGCGAAAAAGGGCTGCCTGAAATGGGTGTGCTGCGCGAATCCGATGGGTCATGGTACATGCGCGAAGAGGCGGGTGGCCTGCTGCTTGGGCCATACGAGGCCGGGGCGCCAGCCTGCTATGTAGATGGACCGGATGCGCAAAGCGAATATGAGCTGTTTCAAGAAGATGTTGAGCGCCTCCTGCCGCATATCGAGTCCGCGTTTCATCGCGTGCCGATCTTTGAAGAGCTCGGCATCAAGAAGGTTTATAATGGCGCCATTGCTTATACGCCTGATGGCAATCCGATTGTTGGACCGGCTTGGGACAAGAAAAACTTCTGGCTCAACGAGGGCCACAGCTTTGGCATCACCGCCGCCGGGGGTGCGGGCTGGCAACTCGCCGAATGGATCGTCGACGGCACGCCAACGGTTGACATGCTCGGCGTTGATCCGCGTCGGTTTGGCGACTACGCCACAAAATCCTATTTGATCGAGAAAAACGAAGAAGCTTACGAACACGTCTTCAAAGTGCACTATCCCGATGAAGAGCGCGGCGCGGCCCGGCCTTTGCGCACCTCGCCATGCTATGACCGGATGAAAGAAAAGGGCGCAGTATTTGGGCAGCTCTTTGGATGGGAGCGGCCAAACTGGTTTGCCCCTGAAGGTGTGCCGCAGGAAGATGATTGGTCATTCCGCCGGTCAGACTGGTTTGAGCATGTGGCAACGAATGCCGCAATGTGGCGGAGAATGTTGGCTTGCTGGATATGACCGCATTTGCCAAGGCGCGCATAAGCGGCCCCGGTGCGGAAGCATTTCTTGATCGCATTCTTGCCAACCGATTGCCAAAGAAAATCGGTCGCGTTGGCTTGCTGCACGGTTTGACACCGCTCGGCGGGGTCCATTCAGAATTTACAGTTCAACGTGAAGGACCGGACAGCTTTTATGTCGTCTCCGCCGGGGCGTGGCAGCGGCTTGATCATGACTGGCTGAAAAAGCAAATGCCAACGGATGGCTCGGTGCAGTTCCAAAATCTTACCGGCGCCATGGGCGTGCTCGTTGTTGCCGGCCCGAAAGCGCGCGCTCTGTTGCAGCCAATATGTGGCGCAGATCTTTCCAATGAAGCTTTCCCTTGGTTGACAGGGCAGGAAACCTCAATTGGCCATGCGCCGGTCAAGCTCTTGCGGGTTAATTTTGTCGGCGAATTGGGTTGGGAAATCCATCACCCGATCGAATATCAAAACCATATTTTTGATGCGATCTTTAAAGATGGTGACGCCCATGGCCTCAAGCCGTTCGGCATTCGCGCCATGAACAATCTGCGCCTCGAAAAATCTTACCGCCTGACGGGTACGGAAATGTCGATTGAATATTCCGCTTATGAATCAGGTTTGGATCGCTTCATTTCGCTGAAAAAAGGTGACTTTGTTGGCAAGGAGAATCTGATCGCGTGGAAAGAGCGCGGCGCAAACAACGCATTTGCAACACTTGAGGTCTCCGGCCATGCGGATGCCGACGTCGTTGGCAACAATCCAATTTATCTCGATGGCGAAGTGGTTGGTCGCGCTACAGGTGGCGGCTATGGCTTCCGCTTGATAAATCGCTTGCACTTGCATGATCCGTCCCGATCTTGCACAAATAGGGCAAGAGCTAGAGATTGAAGTCTTGGGCCAACGCTGCAAGGCGGTTGTTTTGCCCGAAAGCCCATACGACCCTGACAATGAAAGGCTGCGCTCGTGACACGCTATTCTGCGCGCTCTCTTTTTGCCAATGCGCTTTCCGGCCACAAGAACTGGCCGGAGCAATGGCCCGATGCAACGCCCAAAAAAATCCTATGACGTCATTATCGTGGGGGCAGGCGGGCATGGGCTTGGTGCTGCATATTACCTCGCCAGCAAATATGGCATCACCAATGTCGCGGTGATTGAAAAAGGTTGGCTCGGCGGCGGCAATACCGGGCGCAACACAACGATTATTCGCTCCAACTATCTTTATGATGAAAGCGCGCGGCTCTATGATCACGCAGTGGATCTTTGGGACGGACTATCTCAAGAACTGAACTACAATGTGATGTTTTCCAAGCGTGGCGTCCTGATGTTGGCGCACAATGTTCATGACGTTCAAAGCTTTCAGCGCCACATTCATGCCAACCGATTGAACGGTGTCGACAATAAATGCTTACGCCTGAACAATGCAAAAGTTTCTGTCCGCCGCTCGATATTTCATCGGCCAAACGCTACCCCGTGATGGGCGGCGCGTTGCAGCAACGCGCTGGCGTTGCGCGTCACGATTCTGTGGCCTGGGGCTATGCGCGTGCAGCGGCGAAACTCGGCGTCGACATCATCCAAAATTGTGCCGTTACGGGTGTCAAACGTGGTCCGGATGGTGCCGTGGAGGGGGTTGAAACTGAACGCGGCTTTATCGGCGCGAAAAAGATTGGCGTGTCGGCGGCTGGCAATTCAACCGTCATTATGAATATGGCTGGGCTCGACTTTCCGCTTGAAAGCTATCCTTTGCAGGCTTTGGTGTCAGAGCCGGTGAAGCCGATTTTCCCTTGCGTGGTCATGTCCAATTCTGTGCACGCCTATATCAGCCAATCCGATAAGGGCGAGCTGGTGATTGGCGCGGGGACCGACCAATATGTGTCATACAGCCAACGAGGCGCGCTGCACATTGTCGAGCATACGTTGGCGGCAATTTGTGAAATTTTTCCGATCTTTAAGCGCATGCGTATGCTGCGCAGTTGGGGCGGCGCGGTCGATGTCACGCCCGATCGCTCCTGCATTCTGGGCAAAACGCCCGTGCCGGGCCTTTACGTTAATTGCGGGTGGGGCACGGCGGTTCAAAGCCACACCGGGTGCGGCTGATCTTTTGGCTTACACCATCGCCAAGGATGAGCCGCACCCGATTAATGCCCCTTTCACCCTCGAGCGGTTTACGACGGGCCGCCTGATCGACGAAGCAGCCGCCGCTGCCGTTGCGCACTAGGGAGTCTTCGCCATGATGCTAATTGAATGTCCCATTTGCAAAGAGAAACGACCCGAACTGGAGTTCCGCTATGCGGGCGAGGCGCATATTGCCCGACCAGAAAACCCATCTGCCTTAAGCGATCAAGAATGGTCGAAATACCTCTTTATCCGCACCAATCCGCGCGGCACCCACTTTGAACGCTGGGTGCACACCCATGGCTGCGCCAAATTTTTCAATGCGGTGCGCAATACGGTGACCGACAAGTTCGTCATGACCTATAAATGCGATGAGCCGCGACCATCGCCCGAAACCATTGCGGAGCGATTATCATGAATGAATTCAGACGCGCGGCAAATGGGCGGGTTGAACAGAATAAACCGATCAGCTTCACCTTCGATGGGAAAACCTATCAAGGCTTTGAGGCGACACGCTCGCCTCGGCCTTGCTGGCAAATGGTGTTCATCTGGTCGGACGCTCTTTTAAATATCACCGCCCGCGCGGGATATTGGCGGCAGGTTCAGACGAAGCAAATGCGCTGGTCGCGTTTGATCGCGGTCCTGGGCGTGTCACGCCCAATGTGCGTGCGACGACGCTGGAATTGTATGACGGGTTGACCGCACGCAGTCAGAACAATTGGCCCTCGCTCAAATTTGACGTCACCGCACTCAACGATGTGTTTTCGGCCTTCTTTCCGGCAGGGTTCTACAACAAGACCTTCATGTGGCCAAAATCATTCTGGGATAAGGTATATGAACCAGTAATCCGGGCAACCGCAGGGTTGGGTCCGGCGCCCAAGGCCGAGGATCCAGACATCTATGCAGCACGTTATGCCCACTGCGAAACGCTGATCATCGGCGCGGGCCGGCAGGAATCGCCGCTGCCTTGCCGCCGCGCAAAAGGGCGAGCGGGTCATCTTGGTCGACGAACAAGCCGAACTCGGCGGATCGCTTTTGTCCGATCCCGGATGTGTCATTGAGGGCATGTCCGCCTGGGAGTGGCTGGCACAAAGTCTTGAGCAATTGCGTGCAGCAGAAAATGTCACTCTCATGCCCCGGACCACAGCCATCGGCTATTACCACGATAATTTCCTAGGCCTTTCTGAACGTTTGACCGATCACATGGAAGAGGGACAGGCCAACGGCCCACGCGAACAATTGCACCGCGTGTGGGCGGAGAAGGTCATCCTCGCCACCGGCGCCATCGAGCGTCCGCTGGTCTTTGCGGGCAATGATCGCCCCGGCGTAATGCTGGCCTCTGCCGCCCAGACATTTATTAATCGCTTTGGCGTCGCGGTCGGCGAAAATATTGTGGCGGTCACCAGCCATGACAGCGGGTATAAGGCTGCGTTTGATCTGGCTGATGCTGATATTGGCATTGTCGCCATCATCGATTGTCGCCCCGACATAGATCAAAAACTACGCGCCGAAGCCGAAAAACGTGGCATTGAGATCCGCAGCGGCTGGACCGTGACCGCCACCAAAGGCAGCCATCGCGTGCGTTCGATCACCGTCAACAAACTGAACGGGGACAAGGTCGAGCATGCCGGAGAGACGTTGGATTGTGATGCCGTGATCATGTCCGGCGGTTGGACGCCGAGCGTGCATCTGTGGTCCCACTCCAAAGGAACGCTTGAATGGCGTGAAGATATCGCCGCCTATGTGCCCGACAAGGCAAACGAAAATGCAGCTTGCGCTGGCGCGTGTAACGGTGATTTCGGCCTTGCCGCAGCTTTGAAAGCAGGTTCACAAGCCGGCGGTGGCGAAGGTAAATACGACATCGTCGAACCCTTGTCTTGGACCGGGGGTGGCGCCCAGGACATCCTGCCAACCCACCGCGATGAATCACGCGTCAAAGCTTTTGTCGATTTCCAAAACGATGTGACCGCGAAGGATATTCGCCTTGCGGTACGCGAGGGCTTCAAATCGATTGAGCATATCAAGCGCTATACCACCACCGGCATGGCGACGGATCAGGGCAAAACTTCGAACCTCAACGGGTTGCAGATTGCCGCCCGCGCCCTTAATCGGCCAGTGACGCAAGTCGGGCTGACAACATTTCGCCCACCATATACACCGACCACCTTCGGGGCTCTTGCGGGCAATAATGGTGGGGCATCGTTCGATGTGGTGCGCAAAACCCCAATCGACCCATGGGCAGAAGCCCATGGCGCGGTGTTTGAACCTGTTGCTCTGTGGCGCCGCGCGCGATATTTCCCGCGCGACGGTGAGGATATGGATAAAGCGGTCGCCCGCGAATGCAAGGCGACCAGAGACTCCCTCGGCATTTTTGACGCGTCAACATTGGGCAAGATCGAGGTGGTTGGCCCGGATGCAGCGGAATTCATGAACCGCATGTACACCAACCCCTGGACCAAGCTTGGCGTTGGCCGCTGTCGCTACGGCTGATGCTGGGCGAGGATGGCTACATCATGGATGATGGTGTCATCGGACGGCTTGCCGAAGATCGTTTTCATGTGACCACCACAACCGGCGGCGCACCGCGAGTCCTCGCGCATATGGAAGACTATTTGCAAACCGAATGGCCGGATCTTGATGTCTGGTTGACTTCAATCACCGAACAATGGGCGGTGATCGCGCTCAACGGCCCCAATGCCCGCAAACTGATCGAACCGTTTGTTGAGGGCGCTGACCTATCGCCAGACGCGTTCCCGCATATGGCGTTACGCGAATGCAAGGTCTGCGGTATCGACGCGCGCCTATTCCGGGTGAGCTTTTCTGGCGAACTCGGCTTTGAGATCAACGTGCCTGCGCATTACGGGAAAGCTGTGTGGGAAACCCTTTTCGAGGCTGGCAAACAATATGATATCACGCCTTATGGCACAGAAGTCATGCATGTGTTGCGGGCGGAGAAAGGCTTCATCATTGTTGGGCAGGACACGGATGGCACTGTCACACCCCATGACGCGGGCATGTCCTGGGCCATCGGCAAGAAGAAAGAGGACTTTGTTGGCATGCGGTCACTTGCCCGGCCCGACCTTGTCGCCGAAGGTCGCAAACAACTTGTTGGGCTGATGCCCAAACATCCCAAAACGGTGTTAGAAGAAGGCGCACAGATCGTCATGACGCCGGACCAGAACGTTCCCATGGACATGGTTGGGCACGTCACGTCCTCATATTGGAGTGAGACACTGGGGCATTCGGTGGCTTTGGCGCTCGTTGCCAACGGCCATGCGCTCAAGGGCAACACAATCTTTGTGCCGATGCCCGATGAAATGATTGAAGCGGAAATCGTTGATACCGTGTTCTACGATAAACAAGGAGATCGGCTGAATGTTGTCTGATGTGAACATGAGCACACTGCGTTTAGATCAGGGTGCCAATCTTAGCGCGAGTTTACGCGATCCGGATCGACCAGTCGCTGTGGAACTTGTCGGTGAAAAAACGCGCTTCAGCCTCAGGGTGCGCGAGGCGGATGTTTCAACTTTTGCCGAGGCAACCGGGTTTTCCTTGCCAACCCAAATTGGCACGACACACGCATCGGATGGTCAAATCACCATGTGCCTCTCACCCGATGAATGGCTGATCATCGCTCCACCAGGCGCCAAGGCGCAGGTGACGAAAAAATGTGCGCGTTATTCCGCGTCGCCCTTCAGCCTGGTTGACATTTCCCATCGAAATGTCGCGTTTCACATCAGTGGTGACGGCGCTGCGCACCTCATCAATGTGGGCTGCCCGCTCGATCTGGATTTGGCGGCGTTTCCGGTGGGTAAATGCACCCGCACAATATTTGAACGTGCTGAGATTGTCCTTATGCGAGAGGCAGATACCGCTTTTCATGTTGAGATATGGCGGTCATTTGCGCCGTATTTTCTGTCTGTGCTGACAAATGGCGGCCAGTCTCAATAAAGCCGATCAATTTGCGGCGGCGCTGCCATGGGTTTGCGGTGGGGCCAGAACCAGAGATGCGGAGCGTTCGGCGGACGGGGATTGACCAAACAGTTCCTTATAGGACTTGGCGAAATGTGATGCGGACGTGAATCCTGTCGCCACCGCGACTTGTATAATCGGCATCGTTGTTTGCGCCAAAAGCAGCTTGGCGCGATTGAGCCTTATTTCGAGATAGTAGCGCGTCGGCGTCTTGCCAAGTTTGAGCCGAAACAGGCGTTCGAGCTGTCGGGCGGAAACCTGAGTCGCTTCGGCAATATTGCTGATCGATACCGGTGTCTCAATATACGCTTCCATATGGGCAATGGCTGCAAGCAGTTTCGGCTGATTTAGACCCGTACGGTGTTTGATGGGCATACGCTGCGTATCGTGCGGCACGCGCACAAAATTATGCAAAAGCTGTTCGGCCACACTGATTGCAAGTTCGCGGCCATGGTCTTGTGCAATCCCGAATATCATCATGTCGAGCGGGGCCGTGCCCCCGGAACATGTGTATCGATTGCGGTCTATTTCAAAAAGCGTCGCTGTAATGTCGAGATGTGGGAAATTCTCGGCGAAACCCTCAACATCCTCCCAGTGGATGGTGCACCGATGTCCGTCGAGTAAACCGGCATGGGCCAGAAGGTGACTACCTGTGCAAACGCTGCCCATGGTGGCACCGACGCGCGCATAATCGCGCAGCAGCCCCAAAAGCGGCGGGGTGCATTGCGCGCCAGCTTGTAGGCCTGCACATACCACCAACGTGTCCACCGTTGGTTTTTCCGTCAGCGCCGCATCGGCTGCCACCCCAACACCGTTGCTGGCATAAACCGTCCCGCCATCAAGGCTAAAAATTCGCCATGAATACAAGCGCCGCCCGCTGAGCCTGTTTGCCGCCCGTAAAGGTTCGATCGAGGAGGTGAACGCCATCATCGAAAATTCAGGAACCAGCAAAAAGCCGATTATTTTCGGTTCCTTCTGGGAGTCTTTGCTAAACATCTTTCATCCCCCTAATCGCGGATTGGACGCGATGATATCAAGACCGCCAATGATCGCGAGAACTGTGGCACGGCACCGCTCGTGTTCGACAACTGCGTCACATATCTACACCGCATTATTCACCGCTGATCCGATGTCGCCAAGCACTTTTATGGTGAGATTTGTCGTTTTTTGAAGATTGACAGTCGAATTTGGAACAGCTGCCCAGCAGAAAAGCGATCATGATTTGAAATCTACGATGGATATTTGTCCAGCGGAGGAGGTGCCGTGGCAGTACGGCGCATTTTTGGTGAACAGGGAGGGCGCGCTCGTCGCGTTGGACGCCATGGATTATGTAGATTTGCCACCGCCGGGTTCACCGGATATTGATATTGCCCGCGCCGCGACTATGCGCCCCATCGTAGAGCTGGCCAATGACCGTTTGGGCGTGCCAGCGGAAGCCTTATTCCCTTCGGGCATCACAAGGCGAAACTATCCCTGGATTATATCGCCTCAAAGGCGGATGGACCAAGAGGCAAGCTCGTCTTGGTGACCGCCGTCACCCCAACGCCAGCGGGCGAAGGCAAAACCACGACCAGCGTAGGTCTAAATGACGGGCTAAACCGCATCGGACTGCGCTCGATGGTGTGCTTGCGCGAACCCTCGTTGGGCCCATGCTTCGGCATGAAAGGGGGCGCAGCAGGCGGCGGACGCGCGCAAGTCCTGCCAATGGAGGACATTAATCTCCATTTTAACGGCGACTTCCACGCTATTACCTCCGCGCACAGCCTACTGGCAGCACTTCTTGATAATCACTTGCAATGGGGTAATGAACAGGACATTGACCCACGCCGCATCGTTTGGCGGCGTGTTGTCGACATGAATGACCGGGCGCTGCGCAATATCAATGTTGGCCTTGGTGGTGTCGCTCATGGTGTGCCACGCGAAACCGGTTTTGACATAACTGTCGCATCAGAAATAATGGCAATCCTTTGCCTTGCGACTGATATTGCTGATCTGCAACGCCGCCTTGGCGACATTATCGTTGCGCGACGGCGGGATAAATCGCCGGTGACCGCACGCGATATTGAGGCCGATGGCGCCATGGCCGTATTGTTAAAAGACGCGCTCCAGCCAAATCTGGTGCAAAGCATTGAGCACAATCCAGCCTTCATTCATGGCGGACCATTTGCCAACATTGCTCATGGTTGCAATTCAGTCATGGCCACGAAAGCAGCGCTTTCACTCTGCGATGTGGTGGTGACAGAAGCCGGGTTCGGGGCAGATTTAGGCGCTGAGAAATTCCTCGACATAAAGTGTCGACAATCCGGCCTGCGTCCCGATGTTGTGGTGCTTGTGGCCACAGTGCGTGCACTTAAAATGCAAGGTGGCGTTGCGAAAAAAAGACCTCAGAACATCTAATCCCGAAGCGGTTGAAAATGGCGTCGTGAATTTGCGTCGCCATATTGAGAATCTGCAGAAATTCGGCATTACACCGATCGTTGCACTCAATCATTTCGTAATGGACACGCCCGAGGAAATTGCAGTCGTCGAACGAGTTTGCGACGAGCTGGGCGCGCGGTGCACCGTGGCGAGACATTGGGCGGAGGGCGGCATGGGCGCCGAGGACTTGGCCAAAGCGGTGAAGGCCCAGCTCGAACAAGGTACGCCGGATATCAAGTTGCTTTATCCTGACGATGCGCCGCTTGAAACGAAAGTTGAGACGGTCGCCCGCGAGATTTACCGCGCAGCGGAAGTGGTTTTCTCTAGCGCGGCGGCGAGCAGCTTGAAAGAGTTTTCGAAACTTGGCTATGGCGATCTGCCCGTCTGCATCGCGAAAACGCAATACAGTTTTTCCACCGACCCTAAATCAAATGGGGCGCCGGATGGACATGTGTTGGAGGTGCGTGAAGCACGCCTCTCAGCGGGCGCCGGATTTGTCGTCATTGTGTGCGGCGACATCATGACCATGCCTGGTCTGCCAAAACGCCCAGCGGCGCTGGATATCGGCTTAAACGAAAACGGCGACATCGTCGGACTTGCGTAAAACACAACAGTGGAGGGTATAGAACATGAGCTTGATGAAGAAATAATCCTCCGTGATTTGAGCGACGACGACCTCGTCGAACAGATGAAAGATGATCTTTATGATGCATGGCCGATGAGGTGCTTGAAGGTACACAAATCCTTTTAGAACGTGGGTGGGATGCCAATCTGGTCCTGAGCGAAGCGCTGGTCGAGGGAATGCGGATTGTCGGTGTCGATTTTCGCGATGGCATTTTATTTGTGCCCGAAGTGTTGCAGTGCGCGCACGCCATGAAGGGCGGCATGGGCCTCCTGCGTCCGATCCTTTCTGCAACCGAAAACTCCTCAAAGATCGGAAAATTTGTCATTGGTACCGTAAAGGGTGACATTCACGATATCGGTAAAAACCTTGTTGGCATGATGCTCGAAGGTGCCGGTTTCGAAGTGATTGATCTTGGCATCAACAACCCTGTTGAGAATTATCTAGAAGCCATCGAAAAGCACGAACCCACTGTCTTGGGCATGTCAGCACTGCTGACCACAACGATGCCCTATATGGGCGTGGTGATTGAAGAATTTGACAAACGGGGCATTTTGAAAGAATTGCCCATCATGGTAGGCGGCGCGCCGCTGAACCAGGAATTTGCCGATGCCATAAATGCAACATGCTATGGCCGTGATGCTGCCAGAAGCGCAGAGTTGGCAAAAGCCCTTGTGGGAAGGAACCGCTAAAATGGACGCGCTGCGTGGACATAAGCCCGACCGTCCGCGCCTCCTGGTGATCGCCTGCGGTGCGCTTGCGAAGGAAATTGTCGCCTTGCGGGGACAAATGGGCGACGGCGCTAGTGCGATGACCTTGCAGTGCCTGCCAGCTGAATATCACAACACGCCGCAAAAAATCGCCCCAGCGGTCGATGCAATCCTGACAGAATGCCGCGCCGATTTTGACCGGGTTCTGGTCGGGTATGGCGACTGCGGTACGGGCGGAGCCTGGATTCAGTGCTCGAAAAACATGGTGCCAAGCGTTTGCCGTTTGCGCATTGCTACGAATTTTTCGCCGGGGCGGCGCAATTCAATGAAATTACAGAAGAAGAAATCGGCAGCTTCTTCCTCACGGATTATTTAGCAAGAAACTTTAATCGGCTGGTGATCGGCGGGCTTGGCCTCGATAAACGGCCCCATTTGCGCGATCTCTATTTCGCCAATTATACGCGGGTGGTTTATTTGGCTCAGACCCACGATCCTGACCTTGATGCGGCTGCTGCTGCCGCGGCCGAGCGGCTCCAACTCAATTACGAATATCGCTTTGTCGGATATGGCGAGCTGCAAACCTCAATCATTGCGGCCGCTGCGGGCGTCAACGCCAAATATGGAGAAAGCTGCGATGTACGCGATTAGACGATGGTCAAGTGCCCATGCGCGGTTGTTAGAACGTCTCTACACGGCAACGCGTCCGGGCATTCTTGCTGGATTGCGAGGGGTAACTCGTCTATTTGGCCGCAGGCTCGATACGCCGATCACAGCCGCTGAACGACTTGTCAAAGGAGTGATCTTTGACTGTCAGATGTGTGGCGATTGCGTCCTGTCCAAGACCGGCATGACCTGCCCGATGAATTGCCCGAGCATCCGCAATGGCCCGTGCGGTGGCGTGCGAGAAAACGGCATGTGCGAAGTGAAGCCCGACATGCGCTGCGTATGGTAGATGCGTGGAATGGCGCCGCAAACATGAAAGACAGCGAGGCGATCAAAGGTTTGGAATTCGCTGTCGATCATAGCCGAATTGGACAATCCTCATGGCTAAGGCTTGCTCGCGATGAATGATGAACTCGATTTTGTTGAAGAATTTGGCGTTAATCCGGGTGATCCGCTCACCCAGCGGCCCGGTCACGTGTCGCACGGTCGGTTCGAACGTGTTTTGCGGTCCGGCCAATTTGTCGTGACCACCGAAATTGCGCCGCCGGATTCGGTGGATCCTGACGAAGTTCTCGCGCGCGCCAATTTGTTTGACGGCTATGTCGACGCCATCAACGCCACCGACGGTTCTGGCGCAAACTGCCATATGTCGAGCCTTGGCGTCTGCGCGATCCTCACACGCGCTGGCTACTCGCCGATCATCCAGTTTTCTTGCCGCGACAGAAATCGCATCGCGATGCAAGGTGATCTTTTGAGTGCGGCGGCACTTGGTGTTTGCTCGGTGCTGTGTTTGACCGGCGATGATGTCGGCGCAGGCGACCATCCGGAAGCCAAACCGGTGTTTGATCTCGACAGCATCTCGCTGCTGCAAACAACAAAGATTTTGCGCGATGAATCGCGATTTTTGAGTGGGCGTCAGCTCGACACGGCACCGCGCCTGCTCGTGGGGGCGTCCATAAATCCATTTGTGCCACCGTTGGAAAATCGCGTTGATCAATTGGCGAAGAAAATCCGCGCCGGGGCCGAATTTATCCAGTCTCAATATTGTTTCGACATTGAGCGGTTGCAATCATTTATGGCGCGCGCGCGTGATCTCGGTCTGCATGAGCAGTGCTATATTATCGTCGGTGTCGGTGTTTTGGGCTCGGCGCAAACCGCGCGCTGGCTCCGGTCTAACGTGCCCGGTGTTCATATTCCCGATGCCATCATCCAGCGCTTGGAAGGTGCGAGCAACCAGAAGGCCGAAGGTCGGCGCATCGCCGTTGAATTGATGCAGCAGATCAAAGAAACGCCCGGCGTTTCCGGTGTGCACTTGATGGCGTACCGCCACGAAAAGTGGGTGGGCGAAATCGTCAAAACTTCCGGCGTGTTGGGGAATAGAAAGCCATGGGCGCCCGAACCGCTGGACACCACCATTGGCGTTGTGACGCCCAACGAAGACGTGCTGGACAATTTGACAGGCACACAAAGCTAAGGACCATAGCCTATGACGCAAACGATAGTCAGTTCAGCAACAAAGGAAGTGCGCATCGGGTTTGATCAGCCATTCGTTATGATCGGCGAACGCATCAACCCAACAGGTCGCAAACTTCTTGCTGCGGAAATGAAGGCTGGCGATTATTCTCGCGTTGAACGGGACACGCTGGCGCAGGTGGCCGCTGGCGCGCAGATGCTCGACGTCAATGCCGGCATTCCCTTGGCCGACGAGCCCAAAATCCTGGCCGAAACCATCCAGCTTGTTCAATCAATAACCGATGTGCCGCTCTCCATCGATTCCTCGGTGATTGAAGCGCTTGAAGCCGGGCTTTCGGTCTATCAGGGGCGGGCGCTGGTCAACTCCACCACCGCTGAAGAAGAGGTGATGGAGCGCGTTTTGCCGCTGGTCAAAAAAATACGACGCAGCGGTGGTGGCCATTTCAAATGACGAAACCGGCATTTCTGAAGACCCCGATGTGCGTTTTGAGATTGCAAAGCGCATTGTCGAGCGCGCGGCGGACTATGGGATCAAGGCCGAAGACGTTGTCGTCGATCCGCTCGTTATGCCCATCGGGGCGATCAATCGGGCTGGAAAAGATGTCTTTCACCTTGTGCGGCGGCTTCGCGAGGAATTAAAGGTCAACACAACGTGCGGTGCCTCCAATGTCGGTTTTGGTTTGCCCAACCGACACGCGATCAACAACGCATTTCTCCCAATGGTCGCCGCCGCAGGCATGACTTCGGCCATCCTAAACCCGCTGCATGAGGGGCTTGTGCCCGCCATTAAAGCGGCGGACGTATTGAACGGGGTTGACCCGCATTGCACCAATTGGATTCACACATTTCGCGCCCCACCGGCGGAAAATGACAGTGAAGGTCGAGGAGGACGTCGTCGTGGCCGCCGTCGCGCCTGAACGCCATAAAGGCGGATGCCTTTGCGGTGCTGTGCATTTTGAAGCACAGGGCCTTGCCGACATCTGGTTCTGCCATTGTCGCCAATGTCGGTATTTGAGCGGACATTTTGTTGCCGCCGCTGCAGTGATGCGTGAAAATGTGAAGATGGAAGGCCCGCTAAAATGGGCGCCTTTCACGGACACTGCCGAATATGCGTTTTGCCTTGCTTGCGGCACGCCGATTTTCTGGCGGCAAACAAACGGTCGCACGCTCTCTATTTTTTCGGGCAGCTTAGCACACACAGATGGGCTTGCGGTCAAGGGGCACATTTTTGTCGGCGAAAAAGGTGACTATTACCAAATCACTGACGATTTGCCGCAGTTTGAGCGCCAACCGCCAGCCGGTGGCGTCAGAGATCATTCTAAAGCCCATGAGGCGCACAATTCAACGCGAACGAATAAGGAGCAGTCACATGCCTAGACCAGCACGCGAGGGCGGACGCCGAGGGCGCACTGCAGGGAGCGTCGTAGAGAGCGCAGCTCAAGCCTATATCACCCGCAAAATTGAACCCTATGAAATTCTCGGTGATGGCGACCTGAAAATCATCGAAGACAATGCGGATACCATTCTTGAAGAGATCGGCATCGACATTAAAGACGACCCAGACTCGATCGCCACCTTCGTTTCGGCCGGCGCCAGCGCCGTCGGCGAACGTGTCCGCTTTCCGCGCGGCATGTGCCGTGAGATTATCCAGAACTCTGCACCAAGCATGTTCACACAGCACGCGCGAAACCCAGCGCGAAATGTAGTGATCGGTGGCAAGCACACAGTGTTGGTGCCAGCATACGGATCACCCTTTGTATATAGCCGCGAGGGTGGGCGGCGTTACGCGACAATTGAGGATTTTCGCAACTTCGTGAAGCTCGCCTATATGAGCGATGGGTTGCACCATTCTGGCGGCACAATTTGTGAGCCCGTGGATTTGCCCGTAAACAAACGTCACTTTGATATGGTCTATAGTCACATCAAATATTCCGATAAGGCGTTTATGGGCTCGGTAACTGCGCCGGAAAGAGCGCAGGATTCCGTCGATATGGCCAAAATCGTTTTTGGCGATGAATTTGTTGAAGAAAATTGTGTGCTCGTCAATTTGATCAATGCAAATTCTCCATTGACCTTCGATTCCACCATGCTTGGCGCGCTAAAAGTTTATGCCAGACATAACCAAGCGACCATGGTCAGCCCATTTGTTGTTGCCGGTGCAATGTCGCCAGTGACTTCAGCAGCTGTGGCCGCGCAAAGTCTGGCCGAAGGGCTGTGTGGCATGACGCTCGCACAGCTCACGCGACCTGGCGCACCGATGATCTACGGCAACTTCGTCAGCTCCATGTCGATGCAATCAGGCGCGCGACTTTTGGTTCGCCGGAAGCCTCAATGGTGATCAATGTTGGCGCCGCATTGGCGCGCCGCTTGGGCGTGCCGTTCCGCAGCGCTGGAGGGTTCACGGCTTCGAAAGTGCCAGATGCGCAAGCTGCCTATGAGGCCGCCAACACCTTGCAACAGGGCCTGATGGCCGGAGTGAATTTCATGCTGCATACGGCAGGGTGGCTCGAAGGGGGATTGGCCATGGGTTATGAAAAATTCGTCATGGACGTGGATCAGGCCAATATGCTGGCCGTTTACGCGAATGGCATCGACATGTCGGAAAACGGGCAAGCGCTTGATGCCCTGCGTGAAGTCGGCCCAGGGCAACATTTCCTTGGTTGCGCACATACGCAAGCCAACTTTAAATCCGCTTTCTACAGGTCAAAAATCGCCGACAACAATAGTTATGAGCAATGGCAAGAAGATGGTGCCCTGACTGCTGAGATGCGGGCCGAAAAGATCTATAAGCAAATGCTTGCTGACTATCAGCCACCCGCGCTCGACCCTGACATAGATAATCGCTTGATAAATTTCATGAACCAGCGAAAGGCAGGTTTCGCTGATTCCAATGTCGCTTAAAAACGCAACAGGCGAGTCCGTGGAATAATCGGTTCGCTAGGCGCATCGCGCCGAGGCAGTGCCCATCACCATGTCGTTGTCGGGCACTGCAGTTTGCGTTGCTATCCAAGCGTTGGCATAGAGAATTGCGCGTCGGCGCGCACGCCCGTTGGCCAGCGGCTGGTGGTGGTTTTCATGCGGGTATAGAAGCGCACGCCTTCCATGCCGTGCATGTGATGGTCGCCAAACAGTGAGGCTTTCCAGCCGCCAAAGCTATAAAACGCCATCGGCACGGGGATCGGCACATTAACGCCCACCATGCCCACTTCAATATCCTGATTGAAGGTGCGGGCAACATCGCCATCGCGGGTGAAGATGGATACGCCATTGGCATATTCATGCCCGTGGATGAGGTCTACCGCATCTTGATAAGAATTGCGTCGGATCATGGTGAGCACTGGCCCGAAAATCTCTTCCTTCGCAATGGTCATTTCAGGTGTGGCATGGTCAAATAGCGAGCCACCAATAAAGAAACCATCCTCGTGGCCCTGCGGCTTTTTGAATCCGCGACCATCAACAACCAGCTTTGCGCCTTCTTCAACGCCTTTATCAATATAGGACGTGACCTTTTGCAGGTGTTCGCCCGTCACCAACGGCCCCATTTCCATGCCAGCTTCAAGTGAAGGGCCGATTTTCAGCGCTTCAATTTTCGGCACCAGTTTTTCAACCAATGCGTCCGCCACAGCATCGGTGACCGGCACGGCCACTGAGATGGCCATGCATCGTTCGCCAGCCGAACCATAGGCGGCGCCCATCAGCGCATTGGCTGCCATGTCGAGGTCTGCGTCCGGCATGATCACCATATGGTTTTTCGCGCCGCCAAGGGCTTGTACGCGCTTGCCGTTTGCCGTGCCTTTTTGATGGATATATTGCGCGATCGGTGTGGAGCCTACAAAGCTGATTGCCTTCACGTCAGGGTGTTCGAGCAAGGCATCAACGGCGACTTTATCGCCATTGACCACATTGAAAACGCCATCGGGCAAGCCGGCTTCTTTCAACCATTCGGCGATAAGCAGCGGCGCGGACGGATCGCGTTCACTGGGCTTAAGCACAAAAGTGTTGCCCGTTGCCAGCGCAATGGGGAACATCCACATAGGCACCATGGTGGGAAAGTTGAACGGCGTAATGCCCGCAACCACGCCGAGCGCCTGGCGCACCATATGGCTATCGACGCCTGTACCCACATTTTCCGAAAATTCGCCTTTAATCAAATGCGGAATGCCGGTGGCAAATTCCACGACTTCGAGACCGCGGGTCACTTCGCCCTGGGCATCATCAAAGGTCTTGCCATGCTCGTTGGAAACGATTTGCGCTAACTCGTCCAAACGGTCCCATAGGATCGATTTGAATTTGTCCAATATCCGCGCCCGCCGCAGTGCCGGGGTTTTGGACCAAGCCGGCCATGCCGCTTGCGCCGCTGCCACTGCAATATCAACTTCTTTGACGTTGGCCAGGGCCACTTGCCCGCTGACTTCGCCCGTTGAAGGGTTGTAAACACCTTTGGTCTGGCCTGAGGCGCCAGCCACTTGCTGATTTGAAATAAAGTGTCCAATTGCCGTCATTGATCAGATCTCCCGTTGGAATTGACTGCAATCTAATGCTTGCAAAAATGCAATTAAATGGCCAATATTGAATAACTGAATTGCAGAAAGCGACATAAGATGATGAATTGGGATGATGCGCGTCTGTTTCTCGCTGTGGGACGCCACGGACAGTTTCTTGCGGCGTCGCGGGCCTTGTCCATTAATCAAGCGACGTTGAGCAGACGCGTTTCCGCCTTGGAGAAAGATGTGGGCAGCAAGTTGCTGATCCGCCGTACCAACGGCTGCGAGCTCACTGATGATGGTAAGTATTTGATGCTGGCATTGGAGCGCGCGGAAAGCGAAATTCTGGTAGGGCTCGACAATTTGGCGGATCATGATTCCGATGTGGCTGGCACGGTTCGAATTGGGGCTCCAGATGGATTTGGCATTGGCTTTTTGGCTAGTCGATTGGCCGCGCTATATGACCGCCACCCAAATCTAAAAATTGAGCTCGTGCCAATTCCACGCAGTTTTTCGCTTTCACAGCGCGAAGCCGATATTGCCATTATGGTAGGTCAACCAGAAAAAGGGCGCTTGGTAACGCGCAAACTGACTGACTATCGGTTGGGACTGTATGCGGCACCTGATTATTTAGATCGGGTCGGGCGGCCGACAACGCGCGCCGACCTGGTGCAACATCGGCTTATCGGATATGTGGAAGAGCTTATCTATGCGCCGTCGCTTGATTATACACATGAGTTCTCGCGAAATTGGCGCTCCAATATGGCGATTTCGAGCGCCGCAGGCAACTCGAAGCGGCAAAAGGTGGTGCAGGGGTCGCAATTTTGCACGACTATCTTGTGCCGCCGCATATCGGATTGGAACCGGTTTTACCGGACCTAAAGATCAGCCGCTCCTATTGGATTGCCGTTCATGAAAGTCAGCGCAATCTCGCCCGAATATCCGTGGTAAATGACTTCTTGGTGGAGATGGTCAACAAAGAGCGGTCGCTATTTGGATAATAGCTGACCGAACCCAGGACCAGCGTTGAACTGATCGTTTTTGCTCACCTTAAAGTGAATATAGTTTGTATCGATTGAGAAAACCCGGCCTGGCCAAATTGGTGAAGTACAATCGATTTGGCTTTGCACGGACGAATTAAGCGTCGGCATTTCCGCAATCGATCTGATGCAACAGGCCAGCAACACTTACTTTTCTGATGGCGTGCCGCGGCATTCAAGTCGTCATCATCTGCGTTGTCTTCGAAATCGGCACGACATGCCGCTAAATAAGTAGCTTTCTTCGCAAGTCGTCAGCGCTGTGCAAACTTAGCGAATTTCGCATCGTCATAGAATTTGATGGCGGGCGAGATCTTGCAAATGCCCGTGCTATCTATTCTCTGCGCGATACCAAAAATGCCTAGTTCATGAGTTCGCGGATTTTGGCAATAAGATCAGTTAGATGCTGTAGGATTTCGGAATTTGGACGTTTGGCGATGACCGCTTCCTCAAGCGTGATGGCAGGCGGTGTAAGGTCGTGAAAACCGAAGGTGCCGGAAGTGCCGGCCATACGGTGCGCCAGAGATTCGATCTGTTGGCGCACATCCGCGCTGTCATCAATAGCAAGTTGATCATGCAATTCTTGAAATCTATGGGCGTCCTGTAAAGATCTAACTGCGTATTTTTCCCGCAAGATAGCTTGTTGTTTTTCAAAGGCGATCTGGGCTTCATTCATTCGTTACCCTCCTGAAACAAAACGCCGATGTCGTTGCCCACTTGCCAGCGCTTTTCAACCCAAACGGGTTCATTGAAGTGCCCCATAATCTGCAATTGAAAGCGGTTGGGGGGCACGAAATACCCTTCCACGCGGATTTGGGCACCGGATTCCGACATGTTCCGCACCGCACAGTCGACAACACTGCTAAGGCCCTTTATGACAATTTTTCCGCGTTTGAGAACGCGATAGCGCTGCTCACGTCGACGGTTTTTTTTGGCGTCGATCTTCTTCATGTGGCTGCTGCTGGCTGCGTCTATCCGTTTCAACCGCGTGCGCGGAGGTCAAATCGTTTGTTTCAGCGCCGTTTGCATGGGGTTGCGGACTTGTTGGTAAAACCGTTGATGGACCAGATTTGGCTTCATTGTCCATAGCGCCAGCAATGGCCACATTAACAACTTCAGCCGCCGTGGACGCATCTGCCGGAAAATGCGCTGCGCCGAAACAAGGGGCTAACTTAACATGAGTGCGTTCGACCACATCCTCAAAGCTTGCCGCTTGCTCTAATTGGCGCGCCACCTGCTGCAAAATATCGTTGCCAACTACAGTTTCAAAAATACAACCGAGGCGATGTGCGCTTAGGTGCCCCAAAAAGCCACCTGCAAGGTCGGCATTGCGCATGCGGTTGCTAAAATCGCGGAACATTCGCTCACTGATGGCATGCCCGAAATGCAAGCGGTACTCATCAAACTGGCGTAAATGGATGGCCATCACCGTGAAGCCTTTGCCATTTTTACTACCTGCAAGTTCGTTCAAACGGGCCTGTACAAAACTTGCTGATGCGAACCCGGTTAGACTGTCGACACGGCGCTGCGCGCGCAGCCGATCAGTTTCTTCGCGTAACGCGAGCTCCTCTTGCTGTGTGGTGCAGCGGTCTTAATCGCCCAGATCAGCTCTTTCGGGTCCAAATTGCGCTTTGACACATAGTCATTAAATCCTATGCGAAATGCCTTCATCGCTGTGCGCTCACTGCCTGCACCCGTCAACATAATGATCGGTGGCGCTGGCGAATATCTGCGTTTAATCGCTTGGCCCAGCGCCAACCCAGTTTCCCCATCAAGCGCATAATCTAACAAAACGCATGACACGGGGTTCTTATCCAAAAATTTAAAAAGGTTTTCGCCATTCTCAACGGCGACTGTATCGAGACCACCATGATGTTTCAGCATGGCAGCGACCTGGTCTGCGAATAAGGAATCGTCGTCCACTAAGGCGATTCTTTTGCCTACTGTTCCCGACATTTAAAAAGCTCCAATTAATTCAAATAAAAGCCTAAATGCGCGAAGTGTACTAAATGTTCATATTAATTATCGATTGGATTTACAGTTACCACAGGGTAAAGCCTGGGTTACGTGTTTAACGAATATTTACTGCCGGGCCGACCTGATGCACCGCAGTATGGAACGTCTAAGGTTTGTTGCGAAACTATAAAGCGGCGGTGCTTTGCCTTGCGATCAATTTTACGTCTACTTCTTGAATTTTCTTTGCGTTTTCGGGCAAACGATTGGCGATCTGGTCTAGCAAATAGGATGCGGCAAGGACACCAATCTGCGTTCGATTTTGTCGGATCGTCGTAAGCGATGGAATAAAGCTTCGTGCAATTTCAATATCGTCAAACCCCACAACTGAAATATCGTCCGGAACCTTCAAGCCACGGCGCGAAATCTCAGAAATAAATCCCATTGCGATGAGGTCAGATCCGCAAACAATCGCTGTCGGGCGTGAAGACATTTCAATGAATGAACGCGCCGCTTGTTCGCCCGCATCCAGTGAGAAAGCACCACCGTCGATAAAGTAGTCGCGGTTAATCTGCAGGTTCAGATCAGTCATTGCTGCCTCGATACCGCGAAAACGTTCCTTAGTGAGCACGTTATTGCGTGGACCAGAGATATGCCCAATTTTGCGGTGGCCAAGACCATAAAGATGTTCGATTGCCTGCACAGCGCCGCCAAAATTGTCGCTGCGTACAGATGGGAAATTAAATTCATCTTTCCACTCGCATGCAAAGATGATGCGATCACCGAACTCAGATTTCTGCAAATTCGAAAGGACAGAGCGCGGGATCGCGCCATCTAAAAGGATCATGCCATCGGCGCGCATATCCATAAAATAGTCGAGTAAATTATCCTCGCGAATGCCCTTCGTGTCCGAAACAAAAAGGTTTAGGTCTGATGTCGTGAACACGCTCTCAATGCCAGAGAGAATGTGAGAAAAGAAGGGGTTACCTAAATCTGGGAGTAGGGCGAGAATTGCGTCCGACCTGCGTTTGCGAAGGTTTTTTTTGCCGCGCGATTAACCCGATAGCCAGTTTTTTTAACAGCATCTAATACCAGTGTCCGGGTTTTCTCTGATACCAAATCTGGGTTGGATAGGGCGCGGCTGACCGTAGCAGTGGAAACCCCTGCAACTGATGCAACGTCTTGAATTTTCGGGCTTTTCGCAGTCATCGCATCTATCCTAACATTGAGTTAAATTTATTCATAAACAAATTCTTGACAAAAACCAATCTTTGTATGATCGTATGTAATCGATTGCAGAAAACGTTTGCAGTTTGATGTAATCGATTGCATGGATTTGTCGGTAGGAGGCCGGGAAAACCGTGCGGAAGGTCGATTTTAGGGAGGAACTAATGGACCATTTGAAGAAAATATTGATCGCCACCTCAGCAGTAGGTGCGATGAGCGTCGGCAGCGCAGCGCTGGCAGTAGAGCTTGAAGTTACCCACTGGTGGACATCAGGCGGCGAGGCAGCAGCTGTTGCGGAATTCGCTAAAGCTTTTAATGAAAAAACCGAACACACTTGGGTAGACGGGGCGATCGCCGGTTCTGGCGGCACAGCACGTCCAATCATCATCAGCCGCATTCTGGGCGGTGACCCGATGGCTGCAACACAATTGAACCATGGCCGTCAAGCTGAGGAATTGATTGAAGCCGGTCTGATGCTTGATCTAACCGACGTCGCCGAAGCTGAAGGTTGGCGCGACATCGTGCATCCTGTTTCGTTGTTGGACAGCTGCACCCTTGATGGTCGCATTTATTGTGTGCCTGTAAACATTCACTCCTGGCAGTGGCTGTGGTTGAGCCACAAGGCTTATGAAGATGCTGGCATTGACGTGCCAACAAACTGGACTGAATTTGTCGCTGCCGCACCAAAATTGGGCGAAGCAGGCAAAGTGCCTCTGGCAATGGGTCAGCAAGGTTGGCAGTCTTCAGGTGCATTTGGCGTGATCAACGTGGCCATCGGTGGCCTTGATTTATGGCGCAAAATCAATGTGGACAAGGATGCTGAAGCAGCAGCTAGCCCTGCAATGCTCGAGGTTTTCCGTGCTTTTGCCCAAGCTCGTTTGCTCTCACAAGGGTCAAACGTTCAAGACTGGAACATGGCGACCAACATGGTCATCACTGGTGAAGCTGGCGGCCAGATCATGGGCGACTGGGCACAAGGTGAATTCCAGGTTGCGGGTCAAACTGCAGGCGAAGACTATAGCTGCCTGCCTGGCCTAGGCGTAAACGCGATCCTGGATACAGGTGGAGATGCGTTCTACTTCCCTAAAACAGATGATCCAGAAATCTCTGCTGCACAAAAAGAACTGGCCAGCCTGATGCTGTCCAAAGAAGTGCAGGTGGCCTTCAACCTGAAAAAAAAGGGTCATTGCCCGTACGTGGCGATGTGGATCTTGAAGCCGCCAACGATTGCATGAGCAAAGGTCTCGATATCCTTGCCTCAGGCAATATTATGCCAAGTGGCGATATGCTGCTCACGCCAGATACCAGCTCGCAAATTGAAGATTTGCTGGCCGAATTCTGGAGTGACACCAACATGTCACCCGAAATGGCGCAGGAACGCTACGCCAATATCATCGCGAACGCGGACTAAACAACTCCCGCGACCTTGGCCAGCCTTTTTGCAACATGGCAGCAAGGCTGGCCTCACGCGAAATAGGGTTCGCGCCCGTCTCACTCACGGCGCGCGCAAACCTTTTTCCAAAAGTTGAGAGGCTTTACCCATGGCGGGCGCAAAAAAACCGGTGCGTATACTGCGCAACTTAAATGCCAAAGTTGCTGCGCTGCCCATGATCACGACTGCGATGGTGATCTTTGTGGGCTGTACGATTTGGACCATCGTCTATTCATTTACAAACTCGAAACTGTTGCCAAGACTGGAATTTGTTGGCCTTGACCAGTATGAGCGGCTGTGGAGCACACGCCGCTGGTTGATTTCCATCGAAAATCTAGCCTATTTCGGCATAGGTTCTTTGATATTTTCCCTCGTTGTAGGCTTTTTGCTGGCGGCGTTGCTGGACCAGAAAATTCGGTTCGAAAATACCGTGCGAACGATCATTCTTTATCCCTTTGCACTGAGCTTTATCGTGACCGGATTGGTTTGGCAGTGGATTTTGAATCCTGACTTTGGCGTGCAGCATATTGTGCGCAGCTTGGGCTTCGATAATTTCGTTTTTGATCCACTCTACAATTCAGACATCGTCATCTTTGGCGTCTTGATCGCCGGGCTATGGCAGGGCACGGGATTCATCATGGTGATTCTGCTTTCTGGCCTGCGGGGCATCGACGGTGAGATCTGGAAGGCTTCACGGATTGATGGCATACCGAAGTGGAAAACCTATCTGTTTATCGTGATCCCCATGATGCGGCCCACTTTTGTGACCGCACTTGTGTTGATATCAGCCGGGATCATCAAGGTTTATGACCTTGTGGTGGCGCAAACCAATGGCGGTCCAGGCATCGCATCCGAGGTGCCCGCCAAATATGTTTATGACTCCATGTTTAGAAGTCAAAATCTGGGGCAGGGCTTTGCCGCTTCCACCATGATGTTGCTCAGCGTGCTGGTTGTACTCATCCCGTGGGCATACCTTGAATTTGGGGGCCGCAAAAATGGCAAATAATATAAAAACATCTTCAACCGGCGCTGTTGACGGTCCTCGCGGGCCAAAGCCCAGGCCGATCATCTCACCGCGCAACATCATGGTCTATGGCACTATTTTCATTGTATGCCTTTATTACGCCTTGCCGCTCTACGTGATGATCGTGACCAGCCTCAAAGGCATGCCAGAAATTCGTCTTGGCAATATCTTTTCGCCGCCTGTGGAGGTGACGTTTGAGCCATGGGTTAAAGCATGGTCCCAAGCCTGTACCGGGTTGGATTGCTCAGGCTTGAGCAAGGGGTTTTGGAATTCAGTAAAAATCCTAATCCCATCTGCCACCCTGTCGATTCTGATTGCTTCAATCAATGGCTATGCGCTAGCAAATTGGAAGTTTAAGGGCTCGGAAGTGTTTTTCACCATCCTGATTTTTGGTGCCTTTGTGCCTTATCAGGTGATCATATATCCGATCGTAATCATCCTGCGTGAGTTAAGTTTGTTCGGCAAACTTCCTGGCCTGGTGTTGGTGCACGTGATTTTTGGAATGCCTATTCTAACCCTTTTGTTCCGCAATTATTTCACGTCACTGCCTGAAGAATTATTCAAGGCGGCGCGGGTGGATGGTGCCGGATTTTGGGGAATTTATTTCCGCATCATGTTGCCCATGTCATTGCCCATTTTTGTGGTGGCACTGATCCTGCAAGTCACAGGCATTTGGAACGACTTCTTGTTTGGTGTGATTTACACCAAGCCAGACAATTACCCGATGACCGTGCAGCTCAATAATATCGTCAACTCGGTGCAAGGGTGAAGGAATATAATGTCAATATGGCAGCAACGCTGCTGACAGGCATTGTGCCGCTCATCATCTATTTTGCATCCGGTAAACTGTTCGTGCGTGGCATTGCTGCCGGCGCCGTGAAAGGTTGATCATGACCAGTGTTTCAATTCAAAATCTTGACCTCAATTTCGGTGCCGTCAATGTGCTCAAGCAACTCAATCTTTCGATTGAGGAAGGCGAATTTCTTGTCTTGCTTGGTGCTTCCGGTTGCGGCAAATCCACGTTGCTTAACTGCATCGCTGGGCTGCTCGATGTGAGCGATGGACAAATTTTCATCAACGGCAAAAACGTGACCTGGGCCGAGCCCAGCGACCGCGGCATCGGCATGGTGTTCCAATCCTACGCGCTTTATCCGCAAATGACAGTGAAGGGCAATCTCAGCTTTGGTCTGAAAAACGCCCGTTTGCCGAAGCCGGAAATTGAAAAGCGGGTGGCACGTGCCGCTGAAATTCTGCAAATCGAGCCTTTGCTTGACCGGAAGCCTGGCGCTTTGTCGGGTGGTCAACGCCAACGGGTTGCCATTGGCCGCGCGCTGGTGCGTGATGTGGATGTGTTTCTGTTCGACGAGCCTTTGTCGAACTTGGATGCAAAGCTGCGCGCCGAATTGCGGGTTGAAATAAAGCGTTTGCACCAAAAGTTGGGCAACACAATGATCTATGTGACCCACGATCAGGTGGAAGCGATGACCTTGGCCGACCGTATCGCCATCATGCGAGACGGGCTGGTGCAACAATTGGCTGGGCCAGACGAAATCTACAACCGTCCTGCCAACAAATATGTGGCTGATTTTATCGGATCACCGGCCATGAACTTCTTTGAAGGCCAGGCAAAACCCAAGGGAAAACTAGCCATTGGCAGTTTGGAATTCGACCTTGCGGGCTATGAATTTGTGGACGAAACGGCAAAAGGCGACGTTTGGTTTGGCTACCGCCCGGAGCACGTCGTGTTGGGTGAGGCGGCGCGTCAATTGCCTTTGACTGTTGAATGCGTGGCCGAGATTGTGGAGCCTATGGGTTCCGACACATTGATTTGGACAAAAATTGAAGGATACGATTTCCGTATTCGCACAGACGGCCAATACAAAGTGTCAGCCGGCGATCCCCTACTCGTGGGCATCGACCCACGCTTCGCTTCAATTTTTGACAATAATACAGAACAAAGAGTTTAGGACTGTAAAAATGGATTTGAGTTTTCAATTATATAGTGCGCGTGATTTCCAGCCATGGAGCGATGTCTTCGCCGGATTGGCAAAATATGGTTATGCACAAGTGGAAGGCTATGGTGGCGTTTTTGAACAGCCCGATGAGCTCGCCAAATGGCTGAAAAGCAGTAATTTGCGCATGGATTCCGCTCACTTTGGCATTGAGCAACTTGAGGATGATTTTGATCAATGTTTGGCACTAATCAAAAAATTCGACGTGAAGCGGGTATTCAGCCCATTTTTGGATGAAGCCAAGCGTCCTGCAGATGCTGCGGGCTGGCAGCAATTTGCCCAGCGTCTAACAGCTGTCAATGAAAAGCTATCTGGGCACAACATCGCTTTTGGATGGCACAACCACGATTTCGAGTTCAAGGCGCTCGCTGACGGGCAGCTGCCCATGGATATCATCCTCAATAGTGCACCTGACATCGACTGGGAGGCAGACATTGCCTGGATTCATGTGGGCGGCGAAGACCCGCTCAAATGGATCGAAAAATACGGTGACCGCATAACCGCCATCCATGTGAAAGATCGGGCGCCGGAAGGCGAAAATGCCGATCAGGACGGGTGGTGTGATGTAGGTGACGGCGTAATGGATTGGAAGGCGATCTTGGACGCAGTGCGCAACAAATCCAATAGCAAAATCTTTTGTGTTGAGCACGATAACCCGGCAGATGCGTTTGCCTTTGCTCAAAACTCAATCAACAACATTCGCAAACTATAGGCGAGGGCAAAATGGCTGAAAAACTTGGTGTTGGCATCATCGGATGCGGCAATATTTCAACAACTTACATGCGGCTGGCGCCCCTTTACAAGTCAATCGAAATGCGCGCCTGTGCAGATTTAAACCCGGAGGCCAGCGCTGCCCGGGCGGCTGAATTTGGCTTGCGTGACCTAACCATTGACGAGCTTTTGGCCGCAGATGACATTGATATCATTGTCAATCTCACTATTCCTGCAGCACACTTTGAGGTCAGCAAGAAAATTTTAGAAGCGGGCAAACATTCCTATTCGGAAAAGCCGTTTGTTTTGAGCGTCGAAGAAGGCAAAAAGCTTGCTGAGATCGCGAAAGCTCAAAACCTATATGTCGGCAGCGCGCCGGATACCTTTATGGGTGGGGCGCACCAATTGGCTCGCCATCTGGTAGATGGGGGGAAAATTGGCAAAGTGATCGCTGGGTCGTGCCATGTGATGAGCCACGGCATGGAAGGCTGGCACCCAAACCCAGACTTCTTTTTCCAACCCGGTGGCGGACCCGTGTTGGATCTCGCACCCTATTATATCACCAATTTGGTGAACATGCTTGGGCCAGTGAAACGCGTGGCTGCGTTGGCCACTAAGGGATCAGAAACCCGCACGATCGGCAACGGCGCGCGTAATGGCGAGAAAATCCCGGTCGATACGCCAACCAATATTCACGCGCTGCTTGAATTTGCGAATGGCGCGACCATCACCATGTCTAACTCATGGGATGTGTGGGCAAATCGCCATGCCAACATGGAGATTTATGGATCAGAGGGCAGCTTGTTTGTGCCAGATCCGAATTTCTTCGGTGGCGAAGTTGAGATGGCCGCAACTGACGGCGAAATCAAACCTGTGCCCATGTGGGAGCACCCGTTTGCCAAGCCTAACGAAGAAGAGAATGCCAATTACCGCACGGTGGGCCTTGCGGATATGGCGGACGCCATCATCAACGGTCGAAATTATCGTTGCTCACTCGACTTGGCGTTGCATGTGGTGGATGTGATGCTTGGCGTGCTGCACTCAGGCGAGACCGGCCAATTTGTGGCGATGACCACAAATTGCGAACGGCCCGAGGCACTTGATCCTGACGCTGCAAAAGCGTTGCTGGCCTAAAGGAACGGCGTCGCGATGAGTGTAATACGAAACCCTATATTGCCTGGCTTTAATCCTGATCCCTCAATCTGTCGGGTAGGCGATGACTATTATATCGCGACGTCAACTTTTGAATGGTATCCGGGTGTTCAGATTTTTCACTCGAAAGATCTTGCAAATTGGACGCTTGTGAAACGCCCGCTTGACCGTGCGTCACAATTGGATATGCGCGGTAACCCAGACAGCTGCGGTGTTTGGGCGCCTTGTCTTTCATATGCCGATGATAAGTTCTGGCTGGTTTACACAGACGTAAAACGGCTAGATGGCAACTTTAAAGATGCGCATAATTTCATTGTGACCGCGCCGTCAATTGACGGGCCTTGGTCTGATCCAATATATGCCAATTCTTCGGGATTTGACCCAACCTTATTTCACGATAGTGATGGAAAAAAAATGGTTCGCTAACATGAAATGGAACCACAAAGACGGCGCACCGTGGCACATGATAAAAATGCCGCCTTTGATGGAATTGTATTGCAGGAGTTTGATCCTGAACAGGGCAAGTTGGTTGGCGAAATCACCAATATTTTTAAAGGCAGCGCGCACGGCTTAACTGAAGCGCCTCACTTTTTTAAGCGCGGCGACTATTACTATTTAACCACGGCTGAAGGGGGCACCGGCTACGAACACGCGGTCACGCTTGCCCGCGCAAAGAGCATTGCAGGGCCGTACGAATTACACCCGCAAAAACATGTCATGACCGCGATGGGGCAACCGCATTCTAAGCTGCAGCGTGTTGGGCACGGCCAGTTGGTTGAGGCGCCGAATGGCGATGTTTTTCATACCTTTTTGATGGGACGCCCACTCAATTCAAGCGGCAATCAGCGCAGTTGCCCGTTGGGGCGGGAAACCGGCCTTGCCAAATGCGAATGGCGCGATGATGGCTGGCTGTATTTGCAAAATGGTAGCCAATTGCCAGACGAGGAGTTTAATGCGCCATGGACCAGCGAAGTTCAAAACCCAGACGCTAAATTAACCTATGAATTCTCAGGCAAATTGCCAGAAGATTTTCAGTGGCTGCGAACACCTGAGCCAGAACGCATCTTTGAAGTCGGCGATGGATATCTGCGGTTGGTTGGGCGCGAGAGCGTGGGCAGCTGGTTCGAACAATCCTTGGTCGCCCGTCGCCAAACGCATTTTCAGTTTCACGCCTCGGCCACATTGCTCTTTGAGGCAGATGACTATCAGCAAAATGCTGGACTCATTGCCTATTATAACCGGCATAAATTCCATTTTCTTGCGGTCAGTCGCGACCCGGATCTTGGCCGTGTGTTGACCATTCTCAGTTGCGACGGGGACTGGCCGGAATGCCAGCTAAGCTTCCCGCTTGAAACTGATTTGCCCATCGAGGCCGGAGAAATTGAATTAGGCCTTTCAATTGAGTTTGACCAGTTGCAATTTTTGTGGCGCCCGGTTGGCGGCAATTGGCAGAAAATTGGGCCAATTCTTGACGCGGCCGTGCTGAGCGATGAAGGCGGTCGCGGCGAACACGCATCCTTTACCGGAAATTTCATCGGCATGGCTGCCTTTGACACATCAGCCGCGCTAAGACGGCAGATTTTTTTCAATTTACCTATGATCCCACTTTGGAACAATCGATTTGGGAGCTGCATAATGGCGAATAATATGAAGGGGCCGGGGATCTTTCTGGCGCAGTTTTTAGGCGATGAAGCGCCTTTCAATAGCCTTGACGGTCTGACCAAGTGGGCAAGTAGCCTTGGCTATAAAGGTGTGCAGATTCCTGTTTGGGACAAGCGTGTTTTCGACCTGGATAAAGCTGCCAGCTCACAAAGCTATTGCGATGAAATCAAAGGACTTTGCGCGGAAAATGGCGTGGAAATCACTGAACTTTCAACGCATATGCTCGGCCAGCTTGTTGCAGTGCATCCGGCTTATGATCAGCAATTTGATGGGTTGGTCCCAGCCGAAGTGCAAAACAATCCTAACGCGCGACAGAAATGGGCCGTCGATGGCGTAATGAAAACGGCAAAGGCTTCGCGCAATCTGGGCTTGGACGTTACCGTATCGTTCACTGGCTCACTGGCTTTTCCTTACATCTATCCATGGCCACAGCGGCCCGATGGTTTGATCGAAGAGGCGTTCGGCGAGCTGGCAAAGCGTTGGCACCCCATCTTTGATGCCTATGAGGAACAAGGTGTCGATATTGGCTTTGAGCTTCACCCGGGCGAAGATGTGTTTGATGGCATCACCTTCGAAATGTTTTTGGAAAAGGTGAATGATCATAAACGCTGCACGATCAATTATGATCCATCACACTTTGTATTGCAGCAGCTAGATTATCTCGACTTTATCGACATTTATCACGAGCGGATCACAGCCTTCCATGTCAAGGACGCAGAGTTTAACCCATCAGGGCGCCAAGGCGTTTATTCTGGCTATCAGCCTGGCTAAATCGCGCTGGCCGCTTTCGCTCGCTCGGTGATGGACAAGTTGATTTCAGCGGCATTTTCTCGCGTCTGGCCACCCATGGCTATGATGGCTGGGCCGTGCTCGAATGGGAATGCTGCCTGAAACATGCTGAGGACGGTGCCCGCGAAGGGGCTCCCTTTATTGCTGATCACATGATCCGGTTAACGGAAAAAGCATTTGATGATTTTGCAGGCAGCCAAACAGAGCGTAGTACCCTCAAAAAAAATGCTGGGCATAGATTAGGAGTTCGCGATGCAAAAGCGATTGAAACTAGGCATGGTTGGCGGTGGACAAGGCGCATTCATTGGCGCGGTGCACCGCATTGCAGCCCGCATTGATGATGAATTTGAATTGGTGGCTGGGGCGTTGTCGTCTAACCCAGACAATGCACATCAATCAGCAAAGGCGCTGGGTATCGAGGCTGACCGTGCCTACACTGATTTCAAGCAAATGGCCAAAGTAGAAGCCGCCCGCGAGGATGGAATTGATGCCGTTTCAATTGTGACGCCAAACCACATGCACTTTCCAGTCGCAAAGGCTTTTCTGGAGCAAAACATCCATGTGATTTGCGACAAGCCGCTAACAGCGACCCTGGAGGAAGCGACGCAACTTCTAGAAATCGGGGCCGCAAGCAGAGCCGAGTTTGTGCTTACGCATAACTATTCCGGCTATCCTATGGTGCGAGAAGCACGTCATTTGGTGCAGAGCGGTGCACTCGGTGCAATTCGCCGCATTAATGTGGAATATGTTCAGGACTGGCTGAGCCGGCCCATCAATGATCCAGATAACAAACAGGCGACTTGGCGCGCAGACCCAAAACGCTCTGGCAAGGGCGGTGCAATCGCCGACATTGGCACCCACGCCATGCAACTGGCAAATTTTATCACCGAGCAACGTCCGATCAAGATCGCAGCAGATCTAACAAGTTTTGTGGAGGGGCGACTGGTTGATGATGATGCACACATGTTGATGCGCTACCCAGATGGAGCCAAGGGATATTTGTGGGCATCGCAAGTGGCACCTGGAAACGAGAATAGCTTGCGTATTCAAATTTATGGCGAAGATGCGGGCCTGACATGGGCGCAAGAGAACCCTAACCAATTGTGGTTTGCGCCGCTAAATGCACCTAAGCAGCTTTTGACGCGAGGCGGACACGGCACTTCTGACTTGTCGCGCAATATTACCCGCGTGCCTCCAGGCCATCCTGAAGGTTATCTCGAAGGCTTCGCTACTATCTATAGCGAAGCAGCGGACCTGATCCGAAACGGACGCCTGCAATCATGCTTGTTGCCGACCTTGGAAGAGGGCCTTTTTGGAATGAAATTCATCCATGCGGCAATCAATTCGTCAGAAAATGATGCATCTTGGACTGCTCTCTAAACCCAGAGATTTACAAAAAGTAATTAATCTTCAATTGCTTATCTGTAGCTGATGAATCATTTCATGAATTTGTAGCCGCTTCGTCCGGCCGCATCTTGCGTTTAAGCCTGTGCCGAAATTCTATGCAAATATGACACCAGGCGTTGTTCTGGCCGTGCATGCGGCCTCGGCGCTCCCGTGCGAAAAAGAACTAGACACGATAATATAAACGTTTATATTTTGAGCAATGAGCGCACAGGAACGTGCGAAAAATCGATTCTATGGATGTCTTGCGTGCTGCGTGAGGCGTATCTTTTTGGGGGCGTTATGCTTGAATTGGGTGTCTGCTACTATCCTGAACAATGGCCTGAGCATATGTGGGAAGCGGATGCGCAGCGCATGGTTGATCTAGGTCTAACCTGGGTGCGTGTTGGCGAGTTTGCCTGGTCTATCGTTGAGAAGCAGGAAGGGAAATTCGACTGGGGCTTGTTGGACCGAGCAGTGGAAATTTTGGGCCGCGCGGGTTTAAAAGTCGTGATGTGCACTCCTTCGGCCGCGCCACCTAAGTGGTTGATTGATAAGCACCCCGAGATCCTTCCCGTTGACGCTGAAGGGAGGGTGCGCAAATTTGGTGCGCGCCGGCACTATTGCTTTTCCAGCGATATCTATCGCGAACATGCCGTGCGTATTGCCGCTGAATATGCCAAGCGTTACGGCAAAAATCCCCATGTGCAAGCGTGGCAAATTGACAACGAATATGGCGATCACGACACAATCCACAGCTATAGCGAAGCTGCAAAAACAGCCTTTCGACGTTGGTTAAAGGCACGCTACAAAACGATCGATGCCCTAAATGCCGCGTGGGGGACCGTTTTTTGGAGTATGTCATATAATCGTTTTAAACAGATTGAGCTGCCTAATAATCTGGTCGAAGAACCAAGCCCGACGCATTTGTTGGATTACCAACGCTTCGCGTCTGATGAGGTGATTAAGTTTAACAAGGCGCAGGTTGAAACTGTACGTAAATTCGTGTCGGGTCGGCCAATTACGCATAACTTTATGGGTCACAATACTGATTTTGATCATTTTGAGTTGGGCAAGGACTTGGATTTTGCATCGTGGGACAGCTATCCCATGGGGGCGTTGATCCATGGCAAAATGGATAGCGCGGAGAAGGCAAGGCTATTGCGCACGGGGCTACCCGATCAGCCAGCGTTCAATAACGATCTTTACAGACAGGCTGGTCAAGGCCGTGCCTGGATCATGGAGCAGCAGCCGGGACCTGTGAATTGGGCCGCTCATAACCAATCGCCTCACGATGGCATGGTTCGGTTGTGGACTTGGCTCGCCTTTGCCCACGGCATTGATGTAGTGTGCTATTTCCGCTGGCGCCAATCTAAATTTGCACAGGAACAGTTTCATTCGGGTTTGCTATTGCCAAATGATCGGGAGGACCAGGCATTCCACGAAGTGGCGCAGGTCGCGCAAGAGTTGAAAAAGCTGCCTGCGGGGGTCGGCGACAGAACACCAGCCAAAGTGGCTTTGGTGCTGGATTATGCCTCCCGCTGGGCAGCCCTGAGCTTGCCGCAGGGCGCCGACTATTCGAGCTCCCGCAACATCATGAATTGGTACGCCGCTTTGTCAGCACGTAGCGTCGACGTCGACATTGTTGGTCCGCACAACGATCTGAGCGGTTATGACTTAGTGGTGGTGCCTGACATGATCATTGAAGACGCGGCGCTTGTGGAAAAATTGCAGGCATCTGATGCCAAGATTTATCTTGGCGCGCGAACGGGCAGCAAAACACGCGATATGCATATTCCTGATAAATTGCCGCCGGGTGAATTTGGTCGATTAATCAATGTTCAAGTGCGTCGCGTTGAATCTCTACCTGAATATAATAACGATGAGATCCAGTTGGATGGGGCATCTTATCCGCTCGGGAATTGGCGTGAATGCATCAATACGAATGAAGTTGTTTTGGCGCACATTAAGTCCTCTCATCGCGACCAGTCGCCCGCGTTGGTGGGTAATGAAAAGTGCTGGTATGGCGCGGTGAATTTTAATGGAGAGGCATTAAATGCTGTGGTTGAAAAGCTGCTCGAGTGGTCAATGGTTCCATATCGTGAGGCTTCTAGTGATCTTCGAGTGACCCAACGCGGGAACCTAAATTTTGCGTTCAATTTTGGCGAAGAAAATATCACATTTAATCTGGCGGAACATGCCGAGATTTTGGTGGGTGCAACGGATATCGCGCCACGGGATGTGCTGATCTGGCGCTGAAAGTTAACTGAATCAGCAAATGCAGATTATGAGTTAAGCTGCTGAAATATAAAGAATAACCCAAAAAATTTTAGTTGCTATTAAAATTCATTGAATTTGGACTTTACAACTTAAGTTAAACGTTTATATTTTTGAAAAGTGCCAGGGAAGAGGGAAGTTTGATGGCGGGCGTAAAAATCGATGGGTTGGAAAAAAAGTTCGGCAACCTCAAAGTTCTGAAGGGGATTGATCTCGATATTCATGACGGTGAGTTTGTGAGCTTCCTTGGGCCGTCCGGTTGCGGAAAAACAACGCTTCTGCGCTCCATTGCTGGGCTCGAAGAAATCAACGCCGGTGAAGTGGTTTTGGGCGAGCAAGCCATAAGTAAGCTGCAACCAGCAAAGCGTGACATCGCCATGGTGTTTCAAAATTATGCGCTCTATCCGCACATGAATGTTTACAAAAACCTTTCTTTTGGCTTGTCCCTCAACGGGTTCGCCAAGACCGAGATAGACGAGAGGGTGCAAAACGCCGCGCGTATCCTACAAATTACCGACTTGTTGAAGCGCCGGCCCAAACAATTGTCGGGTGGACAGCGTCAGCGGGTCGCCATTGGTCGTGCGATTGTGCGCGACCCGAAGCTCTTCTTGCTTGACGAGCCGCTTTCCAATCTTGATGCCGGTCTGCGCGTGACCATGCGCGTGGAATTGGCCAATCTTCACAAACGGTTAGGTGTCACCATGATTTACGTGACGCACGACCAAGTGGAGGCCATGACCCTTTCTGATCGCGTGGTGGTTCTGGACCAAGGCAAGGTGGCGCAATTCGGTACACCGCTGGAGCTGTTTTATGCGCCAAAAAACTTATTTGTTGCCAGCTTCATCGGCTCGCCAAAAATGAATTTCGTCGACGTAGGCGCAAGCGCCGTTGGCACAAAGGTCTTACGACTAACTTCAACCGACATGCAGGGCGAGATTGACGTGCCGATTGCGCAAAATGTTGCCAGTGTTGACGGCCCGCATAAACTGGGCATTCGCCCTGACAATATCGAATTGGTGGACAAAGGTGAGGGGCACATCGCGGGGCAGGTGACGCTTGTGGAGCGTTTGGGCACCGAGAGTCAGGTTCATATCATTCTCGATAATAATCAAACCTTTACGGTGATTGCTCGCGGCACGCACCCCGCTGCAGTCGGCGATAGGGTTTATCTCAAATTTCCTGCTCAGCATTGTCACGTCTTCGATGACGATGGGCAGGCATATCCGCGCCAATTGGATGCGGAAACACGGTCATTAATTGATCGGCAAAAAAGCGCCGCATAGTGCGGCGTATGGAGGAGAGGACTAATGAAGCATTTGAAAAAACTGGCACTGGCGTCTGTACTATCAGTCGCCGCTTTGTCAGGGCAGGCTGTTGCAGATGAAACCATTCGCTTTGCGACTTGGGACAGTGACGAAAGCCTAGAGATTCAAAAAGAAATTGCACGCCGCTTTGAGGCGGCAAACCCCGGCGTTAAAGTTCAGGTTGAGCCGTATGCTGACGGTTACGATCAAAAACTGATCGCCTCATTCGGCGCGGGCAACCCACCTGATGTGATGTATATGTGGAACTACCCCAAATATTACACATCATTGATGCCATTGGATGAATTTATGGCGCGCGATGCGGAGGCGATGAATCTAAGTGACATTCCGCCGGGCCTGATCAACACCACGCGGATTGATGGTAAAGCGTACGGCATGCCAGCCGGGTTCACCACGCATGTTGTGTTTTACAACAAGGACATGTTTGAAGCTGAAGGTGTTGCCCCGCCGAGCGCCGATTGGACATGGGCTGAACTGCGTGAAAAAGCGGCGCAATTCCGCGATAAAGAAAACAAAGTTTACGGTTTCGCTGTTGAAGCAAAACCAGATCCTTTTGACTATGAGCAGTTCTTCTGGTCGAACGGTACGCGCTTTATTGCCAAGGACGGGTCAGCGGTTGACGGCTATATGAACAGCCCCGAAGGCGTTGAGGTTTTGACCATGTTTGCAGACATGGCCACGAATGAAGAAGCCGTCGTGCTCGGCATTGGCGACAACAGTTCAGGCTCAGCCTTGTTCAAAGGCGAAAAGTTAGCAATGTACCAATCGGCCATGTGGTCAAAAGGTGGATTTGATGAAGCAGGCATCAACTATGGTGTGGTCAAGCTTCCATCATTTGGCGACAAGCCTGTGCATTCATCAATTGGCGCTTCAGCCATGTCCATGGCGAAAGACACCAAAAACGCAGATTTGGCATGGGAGTTCATTAAATTCTTCTCCTCTGCAGAAGCCGTGAAATTGCGGACCAACGACCTGCCAATTCGCACAAGCGTTGCTGAAGAATTGAACATGACTACTGATCCGATATTCAAGCCATTCTTCGATATGCTTGCAGTGTCAGACAGTGAATCAAACGCATTCCTGAAGCATGAAAACTGGGGCAAGATCCAAGCGAATCTAGAGCGCGCGATCGAAGCCACAATGATCGAAAAAGGTAATGCCAAAAAGCATCTTGATGACGCTGTGGCCCGTTCACAACGTCACCTAAACTAACCCATGCTGGGGAGATGGATAATATGTCCGGAGTTCATAATCGGCAGTTTCAACGAAACAAGTTCGTTGAAAAACTCACGCCATATCTTTTCATCTCCCCTTGGATTTTAGGGTTCTTTTTCTTCACCCTCGGTCCGCTGGTATTCTCGTTTGTAATGAGTTTTTACGATTGGCCAGTTGTCGGCCAGCGGGAGTTTATTGGCACCGAAAATTACGAAATCATGCTGACTCAAGATCCGCTTTTTTGGGATAGCCTTTGGGTTACGATCAAGTTCGGCTTGTTTTTTGTGCCGTTCAACATTGTGCTAGGCTTGTTGCTCGCCATATTGCTGAACCAAAGGGTTTTTGGCAGTGGCATTTTCCGCACAATCTTTTATCTTCCAAGCGTGATTTCCGGCGTTGCGTTGGTAACCATTTGGGCTTGGATCTATAGCCATGAATATGGCGTATTGAATTTCTTCCTCGGTATGGCAGGTATTGAGGGGCCAAATTGGCTCGGTGACCCCAATTGGGCACTGTTATCCATCGTGATCGCGTCCCTTTGGGGGTTAGGCGGCACCATGCTAATCCTGCTCACGGGACTGCAATCTATTCCTAAAGAACTGTACGAAGCAGCAAAAATTTCTGGCGTTCCGGGCTGGGCGCGGCTGATATTTATCACCATCCCCATGCTTTCACCGATGCTGCTGTTCACCTTCATTACCTCAATTATTGCTGCCTTTCAGCAACTGACCATTGCACTGTTGCTCACGGGTGGTGGGCCATTAGAGAGCACATATTTCTTCGCCATGTACATTTACGACAACGCCTTCAAGCACTTTGAAATGGGCTACGCTGCGGCAAATTCTTGGGTGATGTTCCTGATTATTCTCGCACTGTCTATGCTGGTGATGAAGTCTTCCTCAGCTTGGGTTTATTATGAAGGCGAAATGAAAAAGGGAGGCGAAGACAATGCGTAAAGGCTTAACTTATGGCGCGCTGATTTTTCTGTCCGCCATGTTTATCATGCCATTTTACTGGACCTTCATCACCGCGGTGAAAAGTGTTTCAGAGCTTTATCAATATCCACCAGTGTTTTGGCCAACGGATGTGCAATGGGAAAACTTCATCACGGCGTGGTTTAAGCAACCCTTTGATGTTTATTTCAAAAACTCTACCATCGTCGTGGTCATGTCGACAATTGGACAGCTATTTTCCTCATCTTTGGTGGCTTTCGGCTTTGCACGGTTCCAGTTCAAGGGGCGCGATGTCATCTTTATAATTTTGCTTGCGACCATGATGATCCCCTGGGACGTGAAAATGATCCCGCTTTACATGGAATTTAACATGTTGGGGTGGATCAACACGCTTAAACCTCTAATTGTACCTGCCTATTTCGCTGAAGCGTTTTTCGTCTTTTTGCTCCGCCAATATATCATGACCGTGCCCATCGAAATTGACGAAGCGGCGCGCATGGACGGCGCGAACAGCTGGCAGATTTACTGGCGCATTCATTTGCCCTTGATGATGCCAGCATTGGTTTTGGTCGGCACATTCCACTTTATGAACGCTTGGAACGATTACCTTGGGCCGCTTATTTTCCTCAATGATCAGTCTAAATATACACTGACGCTGGGACTCTCGATGTTCAAGGGACTGCATGAGACGGACATAACGTCAATCGCCGCGATCACCGTGTTGCTGTGTATACCGCCTTTGATCCTGTTTTTCTTCGCCCAACGCTACATAATGGATGGCGCCATCGGTTCATCGGTCAAAGGCTAGCACATGTTATTTGACTTCGAGAGGGTGCCGTTCTCAAAGCATCAGCGCTTTACAACATTGTCCATGATGGGTGAGGGCGCGGACCGCGCCCTTTACCTGCGCTATGTGGCAGGCGGCGATGAAAAACTAAATTTGGGTCGCTTTGCCGTGTCAGTTTCGAGGACAAACAGGGACGTTTACTTCGGCCCGAATTTGTAATTGAGCCACACACTTTGAGCGTAAAACTGTACGATGAAAGCGGGGAGGCAGGACAGGCGGATTTTGCCATCGGTGATGGCGAGGTACTGCATTTTCGGTCAAACAACGCGGTCATTGTGTTCGCGCTTGAAGGGTCACGCTATGATTATGCCTATAAAACCGCAAAAGGCGATGATTGCGTGGTGGCTGCAAGTGAGAATTTACGGCTTACGCCTTTTGCCCATCAAGGTGATATAGCGGTTGTAGGGCAGTGGCGTCGTGATCATGCGGCAGACGTTGTCTTACGCTTTGCTGGCGAAAATATTGATGCAGGCATCCTCTTGCATGAACGGCTTGCGCCGCCAAAGCCCATATTGGGCTTTACGCAAGTGCAAGCGGCAAGCGCTGCTGCATTCGATGGCTGGCGACTAAAGGGTGTTGGTGAGGCTTCTAAATTAGCCAGTTATCTTTTGTGGGCCAACACCGTGCCTAAAACTGGCCATTTGACCGCGCCGGCGATATACATGTCCAAAAATCACATGATCAATATTTGGAGCTGGGACAACGCATTTTCGGCGCTTGGTGTCGTGAAGAATGACGCGCAATTGGCATTCGATCAGTTTGCCGTAATTTTTGATCATCAAGATCAAAGCGGCCTCCTACCCGATTTTGTGCATGATCAGGGGGCCTCCTTCAGTTTTACAAAACCGCCGGTGCATGGCTGGGCCATCAATTTGATGTTGGAGGAAAACCCAAAGATTTTCACTGAGGAGCAACGCACATACCTGAGTGAAAAACTTGAAAAACAATTCAGCTTTTGGATGACCCATACGCGCGCAAACGCTCAGTCTTTGCCCAGCTATGCCCATGGCAATGACAGTGGCTGGGACAATGCCAGCTTTTTTTGCGCGCGGCGGCCCCGTTGTTGGTCCCGATCTGCCAACGTTTTTAGCGCTAACCGCAAGAATGCTGGCGAAGTTCGCGACAATGAGCGGCGATCGCGCAAAGGCAGAACAATTCGAGAAGGAAGAAAACAAGCTAATTGAATTGTTGGTGGAGCAGTTATGGGACGGTGAGACCTTTCAAGTGCGCATGATGCATGACGAACACGTGAAGCTGCCAGAGCAAAGCCTCATACAATATATACCGCTTCTTTTGGGCGCAAAATTGCCGCGACCATTCGTCGATAGACTGCTTGTGCGCTACGAAGCTCAAGCCATGCTGACGACGTGGGGCCCAGCAACAGAATCGCCCAACAGTGTGTTTTATGAAGATGATGGGTATTGGCGGGGACCAATTTGGGCGCCGACAACTTTGCTCATTGCCGAGGCGTTTTTGGCACAAGCCGAGGAGGAGCGTGCCCGTGATATCATGCAAAAATATCAGCGTTTGTGCGAAACTTCGGGTATGGCCGAAAATTTTGACGCGCGGAGTGGCGCAGGCTTGCGCGACAAAGCTTTTGCATGGACGTCTGCGGTCTATTTGCGTTTTGCCCAACTATTGGCTAACGATTTTGGGGAAGAAACTTGAGTACATTTATGTCACCGCGCCCCACGATCAAAACAATTGCAAAAGAAACAGGCCTGTCGACCGCTACTGTTTCTAAAGCGTTAAACGGTTCACCGCAGGTGCGGCCCGATACGCGCGACAAGATTTTGGATGTGGCCAAAAAGCTTGGTTATGAAATGAACCTAAGCGGCGTGCAATTGCGCACAGGCAAGACATATCAAATTGCGATGATTAGTGTGATATCGTCACCTCATGATGATGAATGGGGCGGTGTGGGATACGCACAACTCGTTTACGGCTTGTCCGACGTGTTGCACGATACGCCTTACCGCGTGGTGCAATATCAAGCCAGTAGCTTTGAAGAGAGCTTGGAAATCATTCAACGCATTGTGGCTAACCGCAAAGCCGACGGCATTATTCTGCCTGGCACGCGCACGCAGGACGCGCGGGTACAATACATGCAGGCGCAGGGCTTTCCCTTCGTTACCTATGGTTTAACAGAGTTGGACACCCCCCACGCGTATGTGGACACGCACAACCAGCGAATTGTTTCGATTTGCGTTGAACGCCTAATCTCGAAGGGGCACAAGCGCATTGCCATGCTGAATGCAGAAGCGGTTTTGACCTATTCTCAGGTGCGCGAGCGCGCCTATCGGAAAACGCTTGAGGATGCCGGTCTCGAATTCGATGAAAACCTTGTCGCAAACGATGATCTTACACCGGCATTTGGCCGCGAAAATTTTTCGAGATGTCTATGTTGGACAATGCGCCCACTGCATATATTTGCGCCAACGAAGCGTCAGCGCTCGGCGTTTTGTCGGGATTCCACGTACGTGGATATGAACATGGGCGCGATGCTGTCGTGATCGCGACCGACGATTTGAATGTGTCGCAATATTTTTCGCCACCCATAACCACATGCTATTTGCCCATTTCTCGGCCATCGCAGGCGTTGGGTGAGTTTATGCTAAAGGTGCTTAACGGCGAAAACCCTGAAAAGCTTCAAAAGCTTTTCGTGCCGGACTTGATCGAACGCTCATCAGACGAATTGCGCAAATAGCGCATCTACCAAGCCGTATAGCCGCCATCTATCACGAAGTTTGATCCCGTGACATAGCTGGCGGCCGGCGACGCCAGGTAAAGGGCAAGACCGGCAATCTCTCTGGGGTCGCCCGCGCGGCCCATAGGCGTGCACGAAACAAACTTTTTTATCGCCTCAGGTGCCTTTTCTGTCCAAGCTTTGTTAGGCGCCGTCATAAACAAGCCGGGGCTAATGCAATTGGCGTTGATATTGTATTGGGCCCAGTCAACGGCCAGCGCCTTAGTGAAGTGGATAATTGCCGCTTTGCCAACTTCATAATGGCGACCCGCTACACCTTGGTTGATGATCATGCCCGAGATTGAGCCCATATTGATAATGCGGCCACCTTTGCCGCGCGCAATCATAGCTTCACCGACGAGGCGCGACATTAAAAAGCAATGATCTACATTGAGCGCAAACCCTTCGCGCCATTCTTGATCACTTGTGCCTTCAATTTTTGTGTTGGGTCTACGCCCGCCGACATTGTTGACTAGAATATCAATGCCTCCCTGCAGGGCGAGCGCGTTTTCGGCTGTGCGGCGACATTCGCTAGGAACGGTCACGTCTGCAACGATAATATGCGCCTTTGTGCCTTTGCCCTCGATTTCGGCTGCAGTCTGTTTCAAGCTATCTTCGCCGCGACCAACGAGCACGATATCCGCCCCTGCATCAGCGTAGGCAAGTGCAATCTCGCGCCCAAGCCCGCGACTGCCACCGGTGATCAAAGCGCGTTGGCCAGTGAGTTTAAAATCGTCAAAAATGGAAACAGGCATAAGGGACTCCAAAATAAAAAGTGACACCGGGCACGGGCGCACAACGCAAAATTCACGACTTTGCCTTTATGGCAAGGCAGAAAACCCTGGACAAGTCGCAATCGCCCCGTTTTGGTATATCCAATCTAATGAGCCCCTAAACATTGGGTGCCCCGAATGGGCAAATGCTCGTCTGACTAAAGAGCAGCATCGCATGCCATAGGGCGGCAGCGCCAATTGTTCGGTTAATGAAAACCTAATAATGCCAGTATGATAGCTAGGGAAGCACGATACATTTACCTGCAAAGTGGTAATTTGGGCAGCGAGATGCCGAAAATGTGTCCAAAATGCAACAGCGCGGTCGGAACAGTCACCACACACGCCAAAACTTGAATTCTTAACTTGTATGTTTTCCTTTCATGGGTAGGTTGTGTCTTGCGAATCCATGCATGGAATCGTTTGTCGGTCGCGAATGCGACGTCAAACACACCGCTTAAAAAGTGTGGTCGCGTTTCGACAAACAGCCGGAACAACCGGCAAAATGAAAAACAAACTGATTTTGGAGGTCAGTACTATGAAAATTAAGAGCCTATTTCTCGGTTCTGCAGCAGCAGTTGCACTTTCTTCAGGCGCAATGGCAGCTGATCCAATCGGCGTAGCTTTGGACACATGTTCTTTGTTGAACATCACTGGCTTGGTAGTTTCTTCTGAAAGCAACTGCTTGAAGTTCTCAGGCGAAGTTTCTTACGATTGGGATTGGGACATCGACGCTGCTACAACAACTAGCGACTTCGATTGGGAATTCACAATGGAAGCAACTGCAGACAGCGACTTCGGTCCTGCCAAAGCTGTTGTAACATTGGTTGATCGCAACGATGCGCTTGCTGGTAATGTTAGCGCCATTAACGACAATGGTACTCCTAACGATCCAAGTGACGATCCGTTGCAAGGTGATACATCAACATTCGATGCTGCTGAAATCGACGAAGCTTATGTTTCTATCGGTGACCAAACAGTGATCATGGCTGGTAAAAAAAAGGTTCAGTCCATAAGGATGGTGACGACGAGACATTTACAGCTTTGTTCGATCTTGATGGCGTTGATAATGTTGACGATGGTATCGAGCACCAAGGTGTTGATACTGGTGGTCACGTAATCCAGATCACTTCAGATTTGGGTAACGGCGTGGACGTTGCTTTGGGTCTTGAAGATCTAGACGATGCCAACGAAGCTTCTTTGGTTGCTGGTCTTGGTGTTGATCAAGATTGGGGTACTGCACACGTAGGCGTGATCTTTGATGACGTTATCCAAGCTGCAAACGTTTGGGTGGTGCACACTGGTGTAACAGTTAACATGGACGATATCTCAGTTCGTGGTGCATTCAGCTTTGACGATTCTTCCAACTGGGCAGCTGTTATCACAGGTAAAGCAACCTTTGATATGTTCACATTGGCTGCAGGCGCAGAATTCTTCGACACCAATGAGTGGGAAGCAGTTGTTTCTGGTGAAGCTGCTGTGAACGATGCTGTTACTGTTACTGTTGCAGGCCGTTGGGAAGACGACAGCACTTGGGATATCGCTGCACAAGGCGTATTCGCAGTGTCTGACAACCTCGACTTGACTGCAAAAGTGAACTTCGATCAAGCTAGCGTAACTACATTCAACGCTGATCTTGATTGGGCTCCAGGCGGCGGCTTCGAAGCTGGCCTTGGTGTTGAAGTTGACAGCAACAGCAACTCAGCGTTGTCTGCTTCATTCTCAAAAGCTTTCGAATAAGTCTTTTAGACTTTATCGATTTGGAAGGCCCGGCATTTGCCGGGCCTTTTTTTGTGCGCGTTTTCCTAATATTCTCGTTAAATCATTGAAATATGGCTGGCGATTTCAAAAAGAACCAGTACACTTCGGCGCGGGAAGGGTTGCGCGGATGTTCTGTTTCCGGCAGCTACAGAGATCAGTCGACTAAAGTTGCGGGGAATTGCTGTGAAGTGGATAGGTGTTTTGGTTGTGGGCGCATTCGTCGCATTTGGCGGGGGTATGCTTGCGGTTGGGCAAAACCAAAATAATGTCGAGCAAAGCTTAGAAGAATTGCTAAGGCAGAATCCAAACCTTCCTGTCGCCGCGTGGGCCGATATTCAAATAGACGGGCGTCACGTTACGCTAAACGGTGTAACTACAGACGAAACTGAGCTAAATCAGTTGATTGATGGTCTGAGGGCGATGCCCCAGGTGGCGACTATCGCCAACAACGTCGAAATCGCAGCGACCGCCGATCCATTTGAATTCGATGCGCATATCGAAAATGGCGTTGTAAAAATTAGTAGTCACATGCCAAGCGCCAAGCTGCAATCTGAATTCGAAGCAGAGTTAAATAGCGCAATCCAAACGCAATTTACGCTTGCGTCGGGTGGGCCCAGCGCTAGCGATTGGCGAGATATGCTCACTTATAGTGCACGTCTGCTCAATCATTTTGATCAGGGTGAGATTTCTGTTGTCGGTTTGACCGTTTCCTTTTCTGGCCGAGCAAAGGACCAAGATTCCTATCGCGATCTTAGTTTGATCGCCAACGCCGGTTTCCCCGACAAGCTGAAACGCGGGGAAACGCAAATCATTCCCCCATACGAACAAGATTATTTCCTAAATGCCGTCCATGGCGAGTCCGGACTTGTGATTGGTGGCTTCGTGCCCCAACCGAGATGCGTGATCGACTCGCGCAAATGGGGGCCAATGTAGATGACTTGCGTATCGCTTCCGGTGCGCCTGATGGTTTTACAGATGATTCCCTCTTGTTAATAGAGCAATTGCGCTCACTGGAGGCAGGCGAATTTTCGTTGACAGCCAATAGTTTAGAGTTCGCCAGTGATGCTCAAGACTTCGACGTTTACGATTCAGTATCTGCCAATTTGGCGCAAATTGACCGTGCTGAACGCGAAATTAATTTCGACTTGCCAACGATCGAGCCATTCTTCTTTGCTGTCAAAAAAAGAAAATGGTGCGCTGATGGCAGAGGGGTACGTGCCGCTTGATGCCGAGAATGCTGCGTATTTGCTTGAGCTTGATCGAAATGAAACCCGCGCAGCAAATGGCGCGCCAGAATACTTCGCACAAATCGTGACTTGGATGAATGATGGCCAGACCTATTTGGATGATAGTTGGAGAATGGCGCTTTCTGGGGAAGAGCTAACGGTTGATGGCCGTGCCCTGACGCCAGAACTCCACGTCGCACTGTTGGAGCATGCCGCAAACCCGCCTGCTGATCTTACAATTGATTTGGCAAATGTCGAATTGGCCACGGCAAATCCTTACGTTTGGACAATAGACAAGCCGAGCGGTGGCGAGCTTAAAATGACTGGCTATTTGCCGGACGGGCAGTTGCGCCAGAAAATCTATGCGGTGCTTGATAGCTCATTGGACGACACCACGCTGCTCGCTGAAGGAGCGCCAGAAGATTTTGGCAGGCTTGCGACATTGGCGGCAAAGGCTATAGGGATCGCACATTCCGGCAAAGTGCTCCATAATCAAATGGGGTGGGAAACCGAAATCGTCGCGAAAGACCTATTCAATAAAAACAACATTTTACAGCTTTTTTTCTAATGAAGAGATTCAACCTGAGCGTTTGGGCTTAAAGCTTGCGCAGCTGCCGCCGCCAATTCAATCGCCTTATCGCTTTCTGGTTAAAAAAAACCAAAGACGGCGCCCGTGTTTTTGAAGGGTTCGTGCCCAACGAAGAAATGTTGATCAATCTGGCAGACCAGGGCGAGCTAGATCTGCGCTTGGCTGGCGGCGCGCCCGAACAGTTTGAGGAGTTTGTCGCATTAGGCAATTCCATGCTGACACAGCTCGAGCAGGGCAGTTTTAGCTTTGATGGGAACGAGTGGCAGCTTGAGGGCCAAGCCGCGACCTATGACATCAAGGCAGGTCTTTTATCGCAAATCTCGGACGCAAATCTGGGTGACGGTGCTTGGAAGGTTGATATCACATCGCCTGACAAGCTAATCGAGCCATATCTGTTTTCTGCTGAGAAATCACTTGATGGGAGCTTATCTGCAACCGGATTTGCCCCAAATCAAAAGCTTATTGAAAGCTGGGCGGAAAAATATGGTTGGCGCGCGCAAATCGAACGCGGTGCCGGTGCGCCTGAAGGGTTCGCACTTCGCGCGAATCTGGGGCTCAGTGCGCTAGAATTGCTCGACGCTGGACGTTTAAGCCTTGTGGGCGGGCAGTGGGCAATCATTGGTCGGGCACCATCAGACGATAAATTGGCCGAAATACTTGATATATTGGCCGCAGAAAACAATGCTTTTCTCGTTGATATTCAAATTGTGCCGCCAATAGAAAACTTGGCCCTTCAAATTGAGAAGACTGCGGATGGTCAGTTTAATTGGTCTGGTTACGTTGCGGATGAGAGATTTTGGGACCAAACCCAAAAGCTGCCGATCTCGACAACAGATGTTTTGCCCGAACGCCAAGCATTTCATGACATGATTGCCTTGGGTGTTGACACGCTTGCCTTGCTGAATGAGGGGGAGATTATTCACGCTGGCGGCAAATGGAGCATTTCCGGCGAGGCGCCTGACCGGGCGGTTGCTGCCGCGGTTAAACTCATTTTGGAGACTGGTCCTCTAGGGCCCTGGTACACAACAATTGCGCAACCAATTGTGCCAGTCGCAGAGGCGGAAGCGCCTAAAGAGACACCGGACCTCACAGTTGAGGAAAATTTGCCCGCAATCGAGGCTGGTGATGAGGCGGCAGATAATGTGACAGACGGGGGCGAGGAAACGACCGACGCGCCTGCCGCCGAGGGAGCGGACACCAGCGATTCCACTATTGCTGTAACTGAAGAGCCCAGCGTAAATACTGATGTGCGAACGGAAAACACGCCTACTGATTCAGAAGCGCCTGAAACACCAGAGCAGATGCCAAGTTCAGACGCGGCGGGCGATGGTTCAGCAGTGGATAATGCTACGGAGCCGTCTGACCCCGCACAGGAGCTGGTTCAGCCGAGTGAGGAAGCTAACGAAAGCCAAGCGGATACAACTTCTGTTGAGGAGCCAATAAATGGCACGTCAATGGCAGCAGAAGAGGTGGTCGAAGAGAAATCAAGCGATGATGTGCTGGACGAAACGGCCGTCGAGACTGAAATAGAGACAACACAAGCGCCCGACGCATCGGATAGTGCTGCGCCGGATAGTGCTGTCAATGATAAAGCGGCCGAGACCACGCAAGAACAGGATGAAACGGCTAATAAACCTTTAGTTGAAATTCAGTCCGCGCCTGCGCCTATATTCGAATTGCAAATCACTAAGCGTGTCGAGAGCGGGGTAGCAATCGACGGCAATGTGCCCGACGCCGCCGCTCGTTATGCACTTGAGTTAAGTGCTGGCACCGACGCACAGCTTGATGTTGCCGAAGCCGAAGGGGCACCAGAGCGCTTTTTGGCAAATGCGCTCACCGTCACCCAGGCTTTAAGCCAGGCCGAAGCAGGCGATGCGGCATTGATTGGAGGTGAGTGGACAATTGATGCTGATGTAAACAGCTTTGAGGCACGTGATCAATTGGCGATGATTTTGGCAGCCGTGCCAAACGCGCGCGTGACCATCAATACCCCACCAGCATACAAATTGTGCAATGCAAACCTGGAGCAATTGGTCGCAAACCAGGCGATTTTGTTCCAATCCGGCAGCGCGCGCATAACAGATGGGTCGCGTACGGTTTTGACGAATATCGCAGATGTATTGAGCAATTGTCCGAATGCTGTGGTTGAGGTTGAGGGCCATACAGACGCTGACGGCGACGATTTGATTAATTTGTCACTTTCTGTACAGCGTGCAGAAACTGTGGTGAGCGAATTGGTTGAAATGGGCGTGCGGGCCGATCGGCTTTATGCCCTTGGGTTCGGTGAAACGCTGCCAATTGCTGATAACGACACGCGCCAGGGTAAAGCGCAAAACCGCCGCATTGTGTTTACAGTGCGGCCCCCGCTAGAGTAGATTGCGGAAAAAAGGGAGAGTCAGATGTTTTTCCAAACTATCGGATTTCTGATTTCACAATATTGGCTATATTTTAGTCTGGCGTTAATTATCGGGTTGTTGACCGGATGGTTCAGCGTTTCTGTTGAGCAAAACAAAGAATAATCCGAGGAGGGCTTTATGACACCGCATCTCATTGAAATCATCTTGCTGATGATGGCGTTCTTTTTGCTGGGTTGCCTCATCGGTTATTATGTGCGCCGCTGGACGGCAGGGGCTGATAAAACAGTCGAACCCGCGCCCAATGTCACACCATCGAGCCGTGCGGCAACCAGCAGCACACAAAGCGCAGAGAAAACCGAGACAAAAACTAAGGCCGCTGCCGCCGAAACGGTGAGCGAAAAACCAAAAGAGGCACCTGCGCCAAAACCTGCTGCCAAAAGACCGGCATCTAAAGCGCCTGCTAAGAAAACGGCTGCGCGCAAGCCTGCCACGAAAGCGGCTTCAAAACCAGCGCCTGCACAAAAGGCAGACGAAAAGCCTGAATTGCTGACCGAACCTAGGGGCGGCAAAAAAAGATGATTTGAAAAACATTAAAGGCATTGGCCCCAAAATTGAGAGTATTCTCAACGAGAAGGGCATTTATCACTTTGAACAGGTGGCCGCATGGAAGCGCAAAGATGTGACTTGGGTAGACAATGAATTGTCATTTAAGGGGCGCATTGATCGTGAAGAATGGGTGAAACAAGCCAAAGCGCTGGCCAAAGCCCAAAAATAACGCGCAATTTCACGTTGTGAAATTTGAAAAGCGCGGCCTACTTGCTGCGTTTTTTATGCCATTTGCAGGTGTGTAGAGCGAAATCCGCAATGACACCAAGCTCGTCTGCTCCTTCTAAAAGCGCCGGAAACCCTTCACCCATAATCTCGTAATTGAGGGCATCGGGCCGCTTTTTGCACATAAGCTGAAAGACTTCGGCGCGCAGCAAATCAGTGTGTTGAGTGCGCAACAACAACAAGGGAAAGTTGCGTAAGCTATCGAATAAGTTCCAATTCGCCTGCAAGACATCATCATTGTCAAACGCGTTCAATTGTTCGTTCAGCCGCATGTCAAACTGTGGTTCAAGGCGGGCTTTTGCATTAGTTGTGTGCGTGCGGGCCGCGATTTGATCCAGTAATCCATCGCCAAGGTTGGGATAGTCGACCCGTAAGATGCGCCGAAGGGAATCGCGTACGGCATTTTTACCCCGAATTTTGCTCAAAAAGGCCAAATTGTTCCGCAAGCGAACCAAACCGCGCGCATTGATGATGGGGCCAGCGTCGCAAAGGATAGCGCCTGAAATGATTGTTGGGTGCATGGCAGCAAGGGCCATGATCACCTGTCCGCCATGGCCTTGCCCAAACCAAATCGCGTCCTCAATGCCTTTTGCGCGGCAAAACGCGGCCATATCTGTGGCATCGTGCAGCGTTGAATAGGCGCGATCATTTCGTTCCTTGCGCGCCCGGCCGCGTCCGATCAAATCAATGCGAATAATGGGCCAGTTGCGTTTGGCGTAGCCCGAGAATTTCTCGGCAAATGCGGCAAAATCTTCCATATTGCGCTGATAGCCAGCAAGGCAGATGATCGGAAGCTTTTGCGGGTCGTCAAAATCGCCCTGCATCGTGTAAGCAATCTGCCGCGCACCATCCCCACACGTGAGATACTGCACCGGGTGTTCGCCTATCTGATCTGACGCACTATTTTGATCCATAAACTGGATATATCAGCTTTTTTTGTCCCACAATAGATGCAAGATCACGCCTGATTAATCGATCTTGATCAAATAGTTGGCCAAACGGAGACGACTATCGCCCAGGCGAACACGATAGACCTGATAATTGGCGAGTACTTTTTGCACATAGCCACGGGTTTCGGTGAACGGGATCAGTTCGATCCAATCGACCACGTCAATTTTGCCCGAGCGCGGATCGCCGAAACGCTTGAGCCATTTGTTCACATTGCCCGCTCCCGCGTTATACGCTGCGGCAGCTAGCACCAAGGAGCCGTCATAGCGTTCAAGTTGCGCCTTCAAATAAGTTGAACCCAACAACGCGTTATAGGACGGGTCGCTCGTCAGACGGGATTTTGAATAGCTCAAGCCCAATTTGCCTGCAGTTTCTTTGGCGGTGCCGGGCATCAATTGCATTAAGCCCAATGCCCCGGAATGAGACTGCGCCGTGCGATCAAATCGACTTTCTTGTCGTGCTACGGCATAAATTGCCGCCGCATCAATCGCGGCCAGTTTCTGGCTTGGCAATCCATCTTTCGGGAACTGGAACAGGTCCAGATCAACGCCGCGATTGCTGGAGATGCTGGCCATAAGGATCGCCAAGTCATGCGCCTCGATATCTTGTGCCAACCGGGCGGTCAGCAACATTTCACCTGGCAATTGGACCTGATAAATCAAGCGACGTATCAAGGGGCGGGCAAATCCATAAGTCTTGTTGCCCTCAAATAGCCGAATAGCCTGAACCAATTCACGTTGGTTAAACCCAGCCTCTGCATCACGCCACGCCGGCAAGGGCGACAACTGAATGTTTGTGACGTTCAATTTATGGGAAGCCAATTGACCGTAGTAATAGTCGTCATGCCTGGCCGCTTTTTGATATTTTAGGCGGGCGGCTTCTATTTGACCCATGGCTTCGTGGGCGCGACCCCACCAATAGTGTGATTCACTTATTGAGGTTGGTAAGGTCGAAAGCGCCGCCATCTTTTCAAAGTGCTTTGCGGCCGTCGCTGCGTCGCCCAAAAAGCGCAAGGCGATCCAGCCGGCGTGGAATTGCGCATCAACAACGCGACCTTCCGGGCCTTGGGTGTAGCCAGCAGCAGCCAAATAGGCGTTTTTCTTGTCACCCGCTTCCAGCAATTCACGTGCGAGGTAGCGGCGCTTATACCACCACAAATGGCTTTCGGGGAGGTCGCCGGCGCTGGCGCGATTTAAATGTGCCACGGCACCGGCATCGGAGCCGCGCAATTGTGCCCACTCGGCATTGGCCCAGTGAAACAGATTGTGATTGCGATATTGTGGATCAACGTGATCCAGCAATTGTTGTGAATTATTATCCTTGCGCGCAACTGCAATCACCGCCTTTAAAAGACTTTGCTGGGCTGGCGAATATTCGTTGAAGATACGTTCAACAGCGCGCGCACGATCATGCATCAGTAGCCGATTGGCCCGCGCCCAATGATCCGCATTGGTCAACTGGCTGCGATAGCGTTGATAAAGGTCCTGTTCGGTTGAGCTGTCGAGAAAATTACTGATCCAGACATGTTTGATAATCCGCCCGGCGCGCTCAACTTGTCCGTCTTGCACATAGGCGTCAGCAAGGCGATCTGCGCGTCTACCAAATTGGGCATTTGCCCGCCAAGCAGCTGAATGGTTTCGGTGTAGGACAGGTCGCGCTTCAAAAGCGATTGTTCTAGCCGCGTCTTATAAGTGCTTGCACTGGCAAAATGCGGTGCGTCCGCTTGGAAACGCAAAATCGTATTGTGATCAATATCGTCTTTGCCGAAGTAAATCGCAGCCCATTGAATGGCGCGACGCTCAACATTGTTGGAAAGGCCGCGCGCGGCGCTATAGGCTTCGGCGTAATTGCGGTCGCGCAATGCGGCCAGTGCGTTTTGAAAGCGCTGGCTGCCGGTCGCGCCCTGCATGATGACGCTGCCCGCGCCACCAGTTGAGCTGGTGGTTATCGGATCAATTTGTACTTGAGCTTGAGCTGCTCCTGCATAAGCGCCGCTCAGCAGCAATGCGGAGCACAGCAAGGCCGCGCGTAAACGCGTGCGTGCGTGCGTGGGGAAAGGGCGATCGGAAATGGTGCCTTGAGAAAGCATTGTTAAACCTGTCAAATTACGCGATACAAATTTTGACGGCACATACGGGCTGCCGAACCCAATAACAAAGTCTAACCAATTTTGGTGAATGATTGGTTTAGATATTTTTTTAATCAAATTGCTATATCCAATCTGAAAATCTGGGGGTGTTGCCATCTTTTCAGCTCATTATGATGTGCAACTCCGATCTTTCTGCGCTAAAAACGCGGAAAAAGTTTGACCTTTTTGCGCCAACATGGTGTCAACATGCCAATGAACAAACGAAAAAAGGAAGTGAAGGGATGTTTCGCGCCTCAATTACTGCATTGATCACGCCGTTCAATAATGGCGAAGTCGATGAAGCCGCGTTTAGAAGCTTTATCGAATGGCAGATCAATGAAGGCACATCTGGATTGGTGCCCGTAGCACCACTGGTGAATCACCAACCGTAAGCCATGAAGAGCATAAACGGATCATCAAGATTTGTGTCGAGGCGGCAAACAAACGGGTGCCGGTAATCGCCGGCGCTGGGTCCAACTCCACACGTGAAGCTATTGGTTTTGCTGAATTTGCTGAAGATGCAGGCGCTGACGCGATTTTGTCGGTATCGCCTTATTACAACAAGCCGAACCAAGACGGTTTGTTTGCCCATTTCAGCGCGATTGCCAAATCCACTAAGCTGCCGATGATTTTGTACAATATTCCTGGCCGTTCAATTGTGGATATTAACGTCGCGACCATGAAACGGTTGACCGACGAGTGCCCCAATATTGTTGGCGTGAAAGATGCCACAGCGGATATGGCGCGTGTGTCGGAACAGCGTCATGTTCTGGGTAAAGAATTTGTCCAGCTGTCAGGTGAAGATATTTCGGCACTCGGCTTTAATGCCCATGGCGGGGTAGGGTGTATCTCGGTCACATCGAATATTGCGCCGCGTCTTTGTGCTGAATTGCAGCAAGCCACGCTTGATGGCAATTATGAAGCGGCGATGGCTGTGCAAGACCGGCTTGCACCGCTGCACCGCGCCTTGTTTTTGGACCCAAATCCAGTGCCGGTAAAATATGCTGCCGAACGTTTGGGCCTTTGCAAAGCGGACACGCGGTTGCCTTTGTCGCCGATCACCCCGCAGACTAAGTTGGCGGTGGACGAAGCGCTTATTCACGCAGGACTGATCAATTAATCCATGGCGCCAAAAAAAAGAAGAATTCATTGAAAAGCACAGGGCTCGTGGCGGAAAACCGCCGCGCCCGCTTCGACTATGAAGTTTTGGACACGATGGAAGCTGGCTTGGTGCTCGAGGGCACCGAGGTCAAAAGCCTGCGCAACGGCAAGGCGCAGATTACCGAGAGTTACGCCACCCCGGAAGGCGGCGAGATTTGGCTGATCAATTCGCACATCCCCGAATATTTGCAAGCAAATCGCTTTAACCACAATGAACGCCGTCGCCGCAAATTGCTGCTGAAAAAGCGCGAAATGAGTCGCCTGATGAGCGCTGTGGAAAAAGAGGGGCAAACAATTGTGCCGCTCAAATTATACTTTAACGATCGTGCATCGCCAAACTGTTGATAGCATCGCCAAAGGTAAAAAACAACACGACAAGCGCGCCACAGAGCAAAAGCGCGACTGGTCTCGCCAGAAGAATCGATTGTTGAAAGATCTAGGCTAAGCGATTCTATTCGCTCAACAATTTGCGCACACGCGAAAAAATGCCATTAAACATCTCCGGCGTAAGCACCTGGTGTTCACATTATAGCGCGAGCAGTGATAGCTCGACAGCAAGGCTTGGCCTGTCGGCAACGCGAACTCCGCGCCATGACCAAATTTGAAGTCTTTCTTGCGCAGGTCGAAGCAGCTTAAAAACGAATTGTGCGCGATACTGCCCAACGTCACAAACACCTCAACATCATCACGATAATGCGCCAACGTCGCTTCCAGATAGCGGCGGCAATTATTGACTTCGCTGGCGGTTGGTTTGTTTTGCGGTGGCACGCAGCGCACCACATTGACGATGGCGCATTCATTAAGCGACAATCCATCATCTGCTGAATTGCCATATTCGCCGCGTGCAAAACCGTGTTGAATGAGCGTGTCGAACAACAGGTCGCCCGCAAAATCACCGGTGAAGGGGCGGCCAGTTCGATTGGCACCCTTCATCCCGGGTGCCATGCCAACAATCATAACCCTAGGTTGCGCCGAGGCCCAATTCGGCACTGGCGCGTTAAAAAACGTCGGAAATTCTCGTTTGGCTTGAGCACGAAAAGATCTTAGCCGCGGACAACGTCCACAGTTTGCAGCCGGGTCAAGCGCAGCCAAAATCAAACCTCATCAAATCAAATAGGCACAAAAAGCCGTGACGAATTAAGTCTCGCGGCCAACTGATTTTGCCAAATCTGCGATATCCATAAAGTAATCTGCCTGACGCCGAAGATCGTCCGAAATCATCGGTGTAGATGTCGCTTTTGTGGATACAACAGTCACCTTTTTCCCTTTGCGCTGCAAAGCAGCAACAAGGGCGGTGAAATCACCATCGCCTGAAAATAAAACCAGATGGTCGTAATTATCAGCCATGTCGAGCGCATCAATGGTAATTTCGATATCCATATTACCTTTGATTTTGCGCCGACCTTGATTGTCGGTGTATTCTTTTGCTGGTTTTGTCACAACAGTGTAACCATTGTAATCTAGCCAGTCGATGAGGGGGCGGATCGAGGAATATTCCTGATCTTCCACCAAAGCCGTATAATAATAGGCACGTAACAAATAGGCCTGGCTCTGGAATTCTGCAAGCATACGCCGATAGTCCAATTCGGCGCCCAATGCCTTTGCTGTGGCATAAAGGTTTGCTCCATCCATTATCAGGATAACCTTTTCGCGAGGATCAAACATTAAACAATAGCCTTACTCTGCTTATCAGGATAATATACCTGCATTCGTTTGATAAAACATTACTAGTCCATAAGCACAATGCCACATGTACGCAATTCGTAACACACGGCAAAAAGGCCACCCTTGTCCAAGAGGTGACCCTAGTACTTAACTTACGTCATAAATCATAATTGGTGAATATGTCGATTCAATTATATTAAACAATGTAATTTCATTTATCGGGTTGTAAACTGCAGCGCGTTGGTGTAGATCACCCCACTGATTACCCAAATTTGCGGAGATTTGCTTTGGCGCGCGTTACCGTTGAAGATTGTATTGAAAAAAATCCCTAACCGATTTGAGCTTGTTTTGCTTTCGGCACACCGTGCCCGGCTTATTTCGTCTGGGGCACCAATCACTGTTGATCGCGACAATGACAAGAACCCAGTTGTGTCCTTGCGTGAAATTGGCGATGGCACCATCTCACCAGGCGATCTGAAAGAAGATCTGATCCATTCGCTACAAAAATATGTGGAAGTGGATGAGCCTGAAGCGAGACAGCGCCAATGATCGAAAGCCAAGGTGGCAGCGATGATGATGGCATGGTATTCGACACAATGAGTGAAGAAGACCTGTTGCGCGGCATTGAGGGCCTATCGCCCCCAGATCGTCGGGACGATTAGTCTTGCATCTTGTAGTGAGCTGCACGATAATGGAAGGGCGCCTTGATCGGCGCCTTTTTTTGTGATTCTTCACGCCTTTATGAACACCAATCGGAGCAGCATTTCCGCCCATGATGCGCCAATATGAACTTGTTGAGCTGGTGCAGGCTTACAATCCCAATGCAAACGAAGCCTTGCTCAACAAAGCCTATGTTTACGCCATGCAAAAGCATGGTCGGCAAACCCGCGCCTCTGGCGACCCTTATTTTGCCCATCCGCTGGAAGTGGCCGCGATTCTCACCGAGTTACATCTCGACGACGCCACCATCGCCGTAGCGCTTTTGCATGATACGATTGAAGATACGGACGCGACGCGCGCCGAAATTGATCAGCTGTTTGGCCAAGAGATTGGTGCCATTGTTGACGGGCTGACCAAGATCGACCGGCTAAACCTTGGTTCGCGCGAGGAAGCGCAGGCCGAAAACTTGCGCAAATTATTGTTGGCAATCTCTGAAGACGTGCGTGTGCTGTTGGTGAAACTGGCCGATCGCTTACACAATATGCGCACGCTTGAGTTTGTGCCCGAGCACAAAAAGAAACGCATCGCTCAAGAAACAATGGAAATATACGCTCCATTGGCTGGGCGTATGGGGATGCAGGACCTGCGCTCCGAGTTGGAAGACTTATCGTTCCGAACGTTGCATCCCGAGCAATATGAAGTCATCCGTAATCATTTGGACGCTTATGCAGCGGACAACCATGCCGTCGTTGATGAGATACGCATGGAATTGGCGCAAAGATTTGTGGACGCTGGAATTATTGCCACTGTCAGCTCACGGCTAAAGGCGCCGTTTTCAGTTTTCAAAAAGATGGAACGTAAATCCATCAGCTTGGAGCAATTGTCCGATATTATTGGCTTTCGTGTCATCGTTGACAATGTTGATCAATGTTACAAGACGCTTGGGGTCGTGCATCAAACATGGTCCGTGGTGCCCGGTCGCTTTAAAGACTATATCTCAACGCCCAAGCAAAATGACTATCGTTCGATTCACACCACCATTGTGGGACCGGAGCGCGAGCGGGTGGAGCTTCAAATTCGAACCCGTGAGATGAACTCAATTGCTGAAATGGGAATCGCCGCGCACGCGCTCTACAAAGATGATATTTCTGGCGATATGAATCGGCTGGAAAAAGAAAGCCGCGCCTATGCCTGGCTGCGTAATACGATTGAGCATTTGACAGAGGGCGAAAACCCGCAAGAGTTTTTAGAGCATACAAAGCTCGAACTGTTTCAAGATCAGGTGTTCTGTTTCACGCCGCGTGGGCGCTTGATCGCGCTGCCGCGAGGCGCCACGCCAATTGATTTCGCATTCGCGGTGCACACCGACATCGGCAACAGCTGCGTGGGCTGTCGGATTAACGGCACGGCCATGCCGCTCACCACAAAGCTGCGCAATGGCGACGAAGTTGAGATCGACCGCGATGAGAAGCATCGTCCACCACCAAACTGGGAAAACATTGCGATAACTGGCAAAGCACGCGCGGCGATACGCCGATCCTTGCGGTTGGCGGCGCAAGAACGCGCTGAACGCTTGGCAAGCAAATTTATGATGCGCTGCTCGAACGCGAAACGTTTTCAGTGAACCGCAAAGAACAAGACGCCCTGCTTAAACGGCTCAAAATGAAATCCATGCGTGCGCTGTATGTTGCCTTAGGCGAGGCTCAATTGGCCGGCGAAGATTTGGTCCATCAATTGGATGAGCTCAAAGGCTATGAACGCACCCGCAAGCGCAAGCCGCTTGGGCTGCCTGTTGGCACCAGCAAAGATGGTTGGTTTTCGCTGGCGCAGGGCGAAAACTTCAAATTCCGAATCCCCGGGGGCCAAACGGTTGATGCGGACTTCTTGGGCGGCGCGCGATTGGAGTTTGCCACACCGGTGGAAATTTCACCTGAAGGCGTGCTGCCCGGTGATCGCATGGTGGGCATACTGCCAGAAAGCGGCGTGCTCACAATCTATCCCATCGGGTCAGATGCCTTGCTTGAATATCAAGACGTTGACGCCTTGTGGGTGGACGTGCTTTGGGATTTGGATGTTGAAAAGCATCAATCGTTCCCCGTGGTCATGGTTGTTCAGTCAGTGAACAAACCTGGCATCTTGGGTCAGATTTCATCGTCGATTGCTTCTTGCGACGCGAACATTGTTAATCTGATGTTCCGCACCGTGCGCTCCGATTTTTCCGATATGCTTTTTTTGTATCGAAGCGCAGGACATCACACAATTCAACGACGTGACTTCAACGATAAAACGCATTGTTGGCATATCCAACGTGCGTCGCGCCACGTGCGAAGAGGGCGCATTGATCGAAAAATTTACCCAACAGTATAAACAGCTAGAAACAAAGGTAACCTGATGAACCAGCAAGATGTGCTTGATGTTTTCCGCTCATGCGACGCACTTTTAGAGGGCCACTTTATTTTGTCGTCTGGTCTGCGGTCGCCTGTTTTTTTGCAAAAAGCCAAAGTGTTTATGCATGCGGACAAATCTGAGATCTTGTGCAAGGCTCTAGCGGAAAAAATCCGCGCGGAAGGCTTTGGTGATGTGTCACAGATTGTATCGCCAGCGGTTGGTGGCATCATTCCCGGGTATGAAACATCACGCCATCTCGGCGTGCCCGCAATCTTCACCGAACGAGTGAATGGCGAGTTTGAGCTGCGGCGTGGCTTCCATGTTGAAAAGGGCGAAAAGGTCATCGTGGTGGAGGACATCGTTTCCACCGGCCTTTCGATCCGCGAATGTGTGAAATGTTTGAAAGATTTAGGTGCCGACGTTGTTGCGGCAGCCTGCCTGGTAGATCGTTCGGATGGCGAAGCAGATGTAGCGTGCCGCTTGTGGCGCTGACAGGCTACAAGGTGCCAGCGTACCCAGCGGACCAATTGCCGCCAGAATTAGAGAATATACCTGCAGTGAAGCCGGGCAGCCGCGGATTGCAATAGGGGCAGTGATTTGATTATCGGGATTGGCAACGATATTTGCGAGATCGCACGGGTAGAACAAACGCTTGCGCGTTTTGGCGATCGCTTTGTGCAGCGCTGCTTTACCGAAATCGAACAAAAAAAGTCTGACCGTCGTGCCCAACGTGCTGCAAGCTATGCCAAACGCTTCGCCGCGAAGGAAGCTTGTGCCAAAGCATTGGGGACTGGGATGTCTCGCGCCGTTTATTGGCGCGACATTGGCGTGGTGAATATGCCGTCGGGTAAACCGACCCTGGAATTGACCAATGGCGCCAAGAAAGCACTGGAAAGACTTGTGCCAAACGGGTACACACCCTATCTGCATTTAACAATCACTGATGATAATGGTATGGCTCAAGCCATCGTGATTATCGAAGCTGAACCGACGCGCGCCTAAAACCAAAAGAAAAGCGAAAAATATGTCTGAAAAAAAATAGCAAAATCAGCCAAGAGTGAAGTATGGGAAACCATCGTTGTGCTGGTGCAGGCGCTCATCATCGCTTTGGTGATCCGCAGCTTTCTTTGGCAGCCTTTTTCCATTCCAACCGCATCATTGCAATCCAACCTGTTGATTGGCGATTATGTTTTGGCGTCGAAATACACCTATGGCTATTCCAGCTATTCCTTCCCGCTAAAAGCCGTGCCGATTAATGGTCGAATCTTTGGTCGTACCCCAGAACGTGGGGAGATTGCTGTTTTTGAGCCCGTACCGCAAAAAGATGCTTACATTAAACGCGTGATCGGTTTGCCGGGCGACGAAATTCAAATGAAAGACGGCTTGCTGCACATCAACGGCGAACCGGTTGAAAAAGAACGCACAGGCACACGGATCGACACCGACAGCAACGGCATTTCCGTTGAAGTGATCACCTACCAAGAAACGCTGCCCAATGGCGCCAGCTATGAAGTCCAGGAAATTTCGGACACTGGTGCGTTCGACAATACCGCGGTCTACAAAGTGCCTGCTGACCATTATTTCATGATGGGCGATAACCGCGACCGCTCTTTGGACTCGCGTTCATTGTCGTCAGTTGGCTATGTGCCGTTCACCAATTTTATTGGCAAAGCTGAAGTGCGCTATTTCTCAATCAAAGATAACCTGAACCCATGGGCGGTTTGGAACTGGCCCGGAAATGTGCGTTGGGATCGTATGTTTGAGTCGGTTTACCAGTGACGCAAATGACGCCAAAAACTCAAAAACTCGTTGATCGCTTAGACTATCAGTTTAATGACCATGATTTGCTCCAGCGCGCGCTCACGCACTCGAGTGCGATTGCACCCTCTAGCCGCACGCAGCAATCCTATCAACGACTTGAGTTTTTAGGTGATCGTGTGTTGGGCTTGGTTGTGGCGGAGTATTTGCACTTCCACCACAAAAGCGCCAACGAAGGCGAATTGTCTCGCGCGCTCAATGCGGTTGTGCGCAAGGAAAGTTGCGCCGCGGTCGCGCGCCAATTGAATGTGCCCGCAGCTTTGGCTTTGGGCCAGTCTGAAGCGCGCACGGGCGGTGCACAAAAAGAGGCTATATTGGGCGATGTTTGCGAAGCAATCATCGGTGCGATCTATTTGGATGGTGGCTTAGCCCCGGCCAAGGCATTTATCGAACGCGAGTTTGCCAGCTTCTTTAAATCCTCAATGAGCGGACGGGGTGACGCAAAAACCACCCTGCAAGAATGGGCGCAATCGCGCGGCTTGGCGCTGCCCAAATACGAAGAATTGTCTCGTGAGGGACCCGACCACGCGCCTGTTTTCACCATTACGGTGAATTTAGAGCGGCATGACCCCGCCCAAGCGACGGGAAAATCGAAAAAAAATCGCAGAGCATGAGGCCGCAACGGCCTTTTTGGTCCGCCAAGGTATTTGGACAGAAGATGACAGCTAATATCGAAACACGATGCGGTTTTGTGGCGCTGGTGGGGGCACCAAACGCTGGCAAATCGACATTGTTGAACGCGCTGGTGGGCACCAAAGTATCCATCGTGACCCATAAAGCACAAACCACGCGGGCGCAGGTGCGCGGGGTGGTAACGCTAGATCAAAGTCAGATGATCTTTGTCGATACGCCGGGCATCTTCAAACCCAAGCGCCGCTTGGATCGCGCCATGGTGCATTCCGCTTGGTCAGGCGCAGCCGACGCAGACGTGCTGGCGTTGATTGTCGATTGTAAACGCGGCATGACCGACGAGATTGAAGCCTGATTGAAGGACTGAGCGATTACAAACAATCCAAAGTCTTGATCCTGAACAAAATCGACCAGGTTGAGCGCACCACGCTTTTGGCGTTGGCGCAACAGCTCAATGACAAATTGAATTTTGAGCAAACCTTCATGGTTTCGGCGCTAAAGGGCGATGGGGTGAAGGATTTTGTCGATTATTGTGCACAAGCCGTGCCGATTGAGCCGTGGCATTTTCCTGAAGATCATTTGACCGACCTCACTTTGGCGCTAACGGCTGCCGAAGTGACACGCGAGAAGCTGTTTTTGCGCATTCACGAAGAAATTCCTTATGCCGCGACGGTGGAAACCGAGCAGTTTAAGACACAAAAAGACGGATCATACCGCATTCAGCAAGTGATCTATGTGGCCCGTGACGGGCATAAAAAGATTGTGTTGGGCAAAAATGGCCAAACGATCAAAAAGATTGGTGAGGAATCACGCAAAGAGTTAAGCGAGATTTTCGAAACCAAAGTCCATCTGTTTCTGTTTGTAAAAGTGCGTGAAAAATGGGCCGATGACCCATCCCGATATCGCGAAATGGGACTAGAGTTCCCGCAATAGGTCCAAACAATGGAATGGCAGGCTGAAGGCTTGATCATCGGCACCCGTAAATATGGGGAGAATTCGGTGATCATTGAAACCATGACTGCTGAACATGGGCGACACCTTGGACTTGTGAAAGGCGGGCGCTCGCGCAAATATGCAGCGCTGTTGCAGCCTGGAAATTCGGTGCAATTGGCATGGCGCGCACGACTGGCCGATCATTTGGGCATGTTCACCGTTGAAGCGGTAAAACTGCGGGCCGCCAACCTGATGGAAAGCCGGCAGCGCTTGGCGCTTAGTCAGCTTCTTTGTGAGCATTTGCGGCTCTTGCCGGAGCGTGACCCGCATCCACGTCTATATGCTGAAGCGTTGGCCATGCATGAAAATGAAGCCGATGGTGAAATTTTGGCACGCGGTTTGGTCAAATTTGAAATGCGCCTGCTTAACGAGCTTGGCTTTGGCATCGATGCCTCAAGCTGTGCCGTGACCGGGGAGACAACCGGGCTTAGTTATGTGTCGCCGCGCACAGGTCGCGCGGTGACCAAAGAGGCAGGCGAACTCTACAAAGATAAGCTATTTGCGCTGCCCGAAGTGTTGGGCGGCGCTCTGGAAATGGACAAGGCAGCGGAGATTGAGGCGGCGTTTCGACTAACAGGGCATTTTTTTGCACTTACATATTTGGTCGCCACGGCAATTATCCCCACCTTCTATGCGTCAGGGCCTCATCCAAGGCTTGGTAAACGCGTTATACTGAGGGTGATTCGGAAATATAAAACCAAAAGGGTCCCCCATGGGAAATCAAACGCCTGTTGATGGCGGCGGCGAGCTGCCAACAATTGATTTGCGCGGCGCTTTGGAAGAGCGCTATTTGAGCTATGCGCTATCCACCATCACGCAGCGGGCCTTGCCTGATGTGCGCGATGGCCTGAAGCCTGTGCACCGACGTATTCTGCACGCCATGCGTTTGCTCAAACTTGACCCCGGCCAGGGCTACAAAAAGTCAGCGCGTGTCGTCGGTGATGTGATCGGTAAATATCACCCCCACGGCGACCAATCGGTTTACGACGCGCTGGTGCGGTTGGCCCAAGATTTCGCGGTGCGTTATCCTTTGGCTGACGGGCAGGGCAACTTTGGTAATATCGATGGCGATAGCGCGGCCGCGATGCGGTACACCGAAACGCGCTTGACCGGTGTTGCGGCGCGCCTGTTGGAAGGCATAACAGAAGACGCTGTCGACTTCCGCGAAACATATGATGGCGAAGAAGAAGAACCCATCGTATTGCCGGCCAACTTCCCGAATCTGTTGGCCAATGGGTCGTCAGGTATTGCGGTGGGGATGGCGACATCCATTCCGCCACACAACGTTGCAGAACTTTGCGACGCGGCACTGCATCTGATTAAAACGCCAAACGCGCGCACCGAGACGTTGGTCAATTATGTCCAAGGGCCAGATTTCCCCACAGGCGGCATCTTGGTGGACGGACGCGAGGCAATTATCCAGGCCTACGAAACAGGGCGTGGCGGCTTCCGCTGTCGCGCACGTTGGGAAACTGAAGACCAGGGACGCGGTGGCTATCAGATCGTTGTGACCCAAATCCCCTATCAGGTGCAAAAATCGCGTCTGGTGGAGAAAATTGCTGATTTACTGCTGGCGAAACGCCTACCTTTGTTGCGCGATGTGCGTGACGAGTCAGATGAGCATGTACGGTTGGTCCTGGAACCCAAAAGCCGCACCGTCGATCCTGTGTTGCTTATGGAATCCCTGTTTAAGCTGACAGATCTCGAAAGCCGCATTTCGCTCAACATGAATGTGTTGGCTCACGGCACTGTACCCAAAGTTATGGGACTTGGCGAAGTGCTTCTGTCATGGTTGGAACACCGCAAGGAAGTGTTGGTCCGCCGATCTAACTATCGTTTGGGCCAGATTGAGCACCGCCTCAACGTGCTTGGCGGGTATTTGATCGCCTACCTCAATATTGATGAAGTGATCCACATCATCCGCGAGGAAGATGAGGCTAAAAAAAAGCTTGATGGCGCGCTTCGAATTGAACGATGTGCAGGCCGAGGCGATCTTGAATATGCGCTTGCGGGCGTTGCGCAAGCTGGAAGAGTTTGAAATCCGCAAGGAATTTGAAAAGCTTAGCGAAGAAAAAGAAGGCATTGTGGAGTTGCTCGGGTCGACCGAAAAGCAATGGGAAGTGATTTCGGACCAAGTGCGCGAGATCAAAAAGGAATTCAACAAAGACACTGAAATGGGCAAACGGCGCACCACATTTGAAACGGCGCCAGAAGCCAATCTGGACGACATTCAAACCGCGATGATTGAGCGCGAGCCCATCACGGTGATCATGTCGGAAAAAGGCTGGATTCGCGCATTAAAGGGGCACACAACTGATTTGAGCGCGGTGCCGTTCAAAGCGGGTGATAAACTCAAGCATTGGGCTCATGCGCAAACGACAGACAAGTTGCTGATGCTGTCCACAAATGGACGTATCTACACTATTTTGGGCGATAAGCTGCCCGGTGGGCGCGGCCACGGCGAGCCAGTGCGCATTTTGGTGGATATGGATGAAGGCACGGATATTGTCGATCTTGTGGTTTATCAGCCAGGGGCAAAACGACTGATTGCCTCTGATTTGGGCAACGGTTTTATCGTCCCCGAAGATGGCTTGATCGCCAACACCCGCAAAGGCAAGCAGGTGCTAAACGTGTCCGGCCAAGCCGAAGCAAAAATCTTCACGCCAGTCACCGGCGATATGGTCGCCGTTATCGGTCAAAATCGAAAATTGCTCGTGTTCCCGTTGGACCAGATGCCCGAAATGGGCCGAGGAAGGGCGTGCGTATGCAACGCTATAAAGATGGCGGCGTCTCGGATGTGAAAACCTTTAGCCGAGAAGATGGCCTGAAGTGGACCGACAGCTCTGGCCGCACATACCAGAAGGCGACAGATGATTTGTTGGAATGGTCGGGCGAACGGGCTCATGCTGGCCGGCAACCACCTCCAGGGTTTCCTCGAAACAACAAGTTTAAAGGCTAATGCCAAAATTAACCCCGGGCCGCTGCCCGGGGTTTTTATTTGGGTCAGTTTGAGCGGACCATAAAATCTGTAAAAAGCGGGTAATGATCCGACCCGCCGCTAGGGCCCGTTCGCGCTGGCGTTGCTATGATTTCGCCACGGCTCATAACTTGGTCTAGTTGTAACCAAGCAGGCATCGGAAAAGGATAAGTAGGCGGCGCCGGCCAAGTCGGGATGCCGATGGCGATACGATCAAGCCCAGCGCGGGCGGTTAAGTTTTTCAAAGCATATGAGTAGGGCGTAGAGTTAAAGTCACCGGCGACAATAAGCGGCCCATCTACGCGCTGCAGCGCTCCGAGCAGTGCGTTCATTTGTGCATGTTGCCGGTCGGTTGGATTGGCCAATCCAGATGGGTGGTTACCACGCTAAAGCTTCCATGATCTTCAGTGGCCGGAAAATTTACTGAAATGATGGAGGTCCGCTGGTTTGCCGACAACCTGTCGACGCAATTATTGCCTGGCTGTGGCGCAAAGGGCATTTTGGCATATAGTGCCACAAAGGATCGGCGCCCGCCTTGGCAATGCAGTGTAAATGGGTAGGCTTCTTTTAAACGCTCTTCCAGCCCGGCGCGATGCCAGCGCCAAAACTCCTGAAACACCACGATGTCCGGATCAACTTCCAGCACGCTTAAGGTCAATGCGTTCAAATCGTCATTTTTAGCAAAAATATTGTAGGTCATTAACCGCAGGCTTTTGTCTTGCTCTATGCTTGGCACTTGTTGCTTAAGCCCAGCCAAATATTCAGGTAGAACAATGGCCGTTGATGCCAAAAAGCCAGTCGCACTTAGCGCAATAACAAATCCGCGAACCGGTTGCCGGCGCAAAAATAGCGGTGCGAGTAGTAAAAACGCCACCCCACCGATCAGCCAAATCGGCTGCAAATGGTTGAACACGTCAAACGGCCAAAGGGCGAAGCCCAAAAAGCCAACAATTGCGGCGATGGCCACAAAGCCTGCAGCAGCAGAAAAGCCAAAAATGACAAAGCTGGTTAGCGCTCTGCGCATAAAACCTCATCGAGAATGGGAAGATCAATCTTCCAATGGAATCCAGCGGTCAGCGTCAGTTAGCACTTCCAGCGGTTTATAATCAGCCTTATAGGCCATTTTGGGCGAGTTTTTGACCCAGTAGCCCAAATAAAGATGAGGAAGGCCTGCCGCTTTGGCGCGGGCAATTTGATCCATGATCATATAAGCGCCAAGGCTCCGCTTGTGGGCGTCTGGATCGAAAAAGCTATAAACCATTGAGAGGCCATCGGGCAGCACATCAATTAGCGCAACCGCGATGAGAGGGTTTAGCACGTCGGGTTCAAGTGAGCGCTTGCGGTATTCAACAACCACTGTATGCACCGGCGTATCTTCGATCATATATTCATAATCATAGGCCGACATGTCAGACATGCCGCCCCCGGCATGGCGATGGTTGAGATATTTGCGGAACAGACGAAATTGTTCCCGCGTGGCAGCTGGGAATACGTCTTGGGTCACCAGGTCTGCGTTTTTGCGCAAGACTCGTCGTTGACGAGCATTGGCCTGGAACTCGTCCACCACCACGCGCGCACTTTGGCACGCGGTACAGCCTTCGCAAGCGGGTTTGTAAACAATATTTTGGCTACGCCTAAATCCATGCAATGACAACAAGTCATGCATTTCTCCTGCACGTCGCCCGCCGAGATGGGTGAAGACCTTGCGCTCGGTGCGATTCGGCAAATAGGGGCAGGGGCTGTCCGTCGTCAGATAGAACTGAAGTTCAGCGGTGCGATGTTCTGTCATCGTCCGGACCTTGATTTGTTTTTGTGTCGAAATTCAGTCTAAACCCCATAATAGATTGGCGCAACAATGCTGAACACCAGCCACACAATGATTATGAGCGGAATACCTGCGATAAAGAAATGCTTGAAGCGATAGTGGCCGGGCCCCATAACCAAGAGGTTGGTTTGATAACCAATAGGTGTCGCGAAACTTGCGTTGGCGCCCAAAATGACCGCAACGACAAAAGGCAAAGGATCAATTCCAAATGCCTGCGCGGTTGAAATAGCGATCGGCGTGAACAAAACCGCTGTTGCGTTGTTGGACAAAAAGTTGGTCAAAACAGCAACAATTAAGAAAATGAGTGACATCACCATAGCTGGGCTGACATTGGCCATCGCCATTGCTGTGGCATCGGCAATCATTTCAGCACCACCAGTGGTCTCGAGCGCGGTCGACATTGCGATCGCAGAGCCAACCAACAAGAAAATGCGCCGATCAATGGCACGGGTCGCCTGGCGCACATTCAGGCAGCCCCCCGCCAGCATTGCAAATGCGCCAGCAATTGCTGCAAATACAACTGGAACAACCCCTGTCGCGATCGCCGCCACAGTTGCTGCAAATATCAGTTGTGCGCGAGACGCAAATCGGTGCGGACGGACTTCGGAAGCACTCCATTCAATCACGACAACATCCTGTTGCCCGCGCAAATTATTGATGGCGCTTGAGCGGCCAGCGATCAGCAGAACATCACCAGCGTCGAGACGAATTTCGGAAAGACTTTCGCGCGGCATGCGGCTGCGGCGCTCAATGCCTAAGATTAAACAGCCATGTTGGGAAAGAAAACCACGTTGGTCGATCCCATTATTAATCAAACGCGAACCCGGCGGCACCAGCGCCTCGCACAATACAATGCCATGATCTGTGGGGCCGTCCTGATCCTCCGAAATGCGGGGATTATCAAACGCGCGCCACTCTTTTAAAGCATCAGTCAGTTGATCGCGTGTCGCCGCCAAAATCAACACGTCGCCCGCCCTAAGGGTCATATCCTCAAATGGTGGCACATAGCGCGCATATCCACGCATCACAGCTCGAACCGTCATTTTTGTGAATTTAGGAAACATGCCAGCAACGGTTTTTTTTCGCCAATCAGCGGGTGTCCGTCATAGAGGCGGATTTCCGTAATAAATTGAAGATTGCGTGCCTGAACTTCTTGCCCCTTTTCATTCATGCGGCTGGGTAGAATATGCGGCATAACAAATATGACATAAAGCGCACCTATGCACGCCATAACCAGCCCCGGCACCGTAAAGGCAAAGAAGTCGACTGTAACGCCATAGCTCAGTGCGATCCCCGCTGCCAAAAGATTGGTTGAGGAGCCGATCAAAGTGGTCATGCCACCTAAAATCGAAATAAAGCTCAGCGGCATCATGATTTTAGGGGTCGCCAATTTTCGCCGCGCCGCAACTGCAGTGAGCAACGGAATAAACATCACCACGACAGGTGTGTTGTTGATCACGGCACTAGATATACCCGCGATAACCAGAATTATCGGAATAACCCTTGAAGGATGCCGCGGCCACAATCGTTCGAAAGCCTTGGTGATTCCGCCTAAAGCATCAGTTTGAAATAGGGCTTGCCCAATAACCAATAGCGCAATGATGGTCAGCAGCGCTGGATTGGCAAAGCCAGAGAGTAAACTCTCAGTTGTGAGCTGGGTTTCGGGCGCGAACAGGCCGATTGTCATCAGCATGACCAGCACGCCAAGTGCCACAATTTCTAGGCTGACTAACTCTGTTGAGAACAACAAAATCGCCGCGAGAATCACGCGATTGTCAGCCACATGGCTACGGGCATCGATAGCGTGCCAAACTGAAATAGTGCGTCAATCATAGTGGCGCATTTTGCAGTTAATCGCTTACACCACCAAGTCTTATTTGTTTAAAATCTGATTTTTATTCAGTTATTTTATTCAGTTGCCTAGGTCGACCCACGGCTCTTCATAATTATTCGCCTCACTTTGCCACATGCGCACCATCGGTGAGCGCCGCACCATCAGAGTGCCGACAACCAAATCGTGCAAAAGCTGTCGACGACCAGTAAACAGGCCCACAAGAAGGATAAACGGTGTGAAGATCGTGATGCTGACCCAACCAACGATAGGGTGTAAAATGGCAAGCCAACCTTCAAGTGGCGCACGGCGGGTAGGGGTGAGTACAATATCCATTGCCTGCATGCCCAAAGTTGCGCGGACGGGCGATCCCAAGGTTAGAGTATAATAACCGATCCCCACTGCAGGCGCGAGAATGAAGTATCCGAGCCAAGCAATGCCTAGGGTCAAAACGCCAAGTATGCCCAGCAATACTGAAGCGATAACAATCAAAATCATCATAATGACGACATCAATAACGAACGCCATGACGCGACGCAGCAAAATGCCGTCGAAAAGCTCTGGCGCTGAATTAGGGTCCGGCAAATCGTCCCGCACAAACCAACCGAATGAATTTTTTCCCATAACAAAAGTCTCCACCATCACTGTGTGGATAAACATGGCTACATTTATTTGAATTGCAAGAGGAACCAATTCGAAGGGTCGACAGTTTCTTTTTCAACTGAAACACTGGAATAGTTCACAAGGAGGGTAGTTATGGACATTTCAAGCTTGTTGGTGTTGTTGCTAGTCGGCGCTGTCGCTGGTTGGCTCGCAGGCCTAATCGTAAAGGGCTTCGGCTTTGGCATCGTCGGGAATATCGTGGTCGGTATTCTTGGTGCAGTGATTGCAGGTTTCCTCTTGCCTATGGTTGGCATCGCCATCGGTGGTGGCATAATTGCATCGATCATCAATGCGACCATCGGTGCCGTGATCCTGCTATTCGTTATAAGTCTGATCAAAAAGGCTTAAAATCAAGCTTTTAGGCATAAGAGCGAAAGTGGACCCATCGATTTGGCCCACTTTCCATATTTGCATTTTTAGGTGTGGCTCGAGACTTCTGCCCTTAATATGCGTGCCACATCCATCGCGAAATAAGTCAAGATACCCGAACATCCCGCGCGTTTAAACGCGATCAAGCTCTCAAGCATAGCAGCTTCACGGTCCAGCGCACCAGCGGCCGCCGCAAAGACGATCTGCGCATATTCACCAGAGACTTGATAGGCGAAGACAGGCACATCGAACTGGTCTTTCACGTCTCGTACGATGTCTAAATACGCCATGCCGGGCTTTACCATTACCCAATCTGCCGCTTCGAGCAGGTCTTGCTCTACCTCGCGCAGCGCCTCAGCGCGGTTAAATGGCTCAAGCTGGTAGGTCTTCTTGTCGCCCTTAAGGCGCGCCCCCGAACCGACCGCGTCGCGAAATGGTCCATAAAAGGCAGAGGCAAATTTGGCTGCATACGACAAGAGAATCACGTCCTCGAAGCCTTCGGCATCAAGCGCCTCGCGCAGTGCGCCAATACGACCATCCATCATATCAGATGGTGCAATAATATCTGCACCCGCTCTGGCTTGGTTGAGCGCCTGCTTTATCAGTACTGCCACGCTCTCATCGTTCAAAATTTTGTCGCCTTCCATCAGACCGTCATGTCCATGGCTGGTGTATGGGTCGAGTGCAACATCAGCGATCAAACCAATGTCAGGTACTTCAGCTTTAATCGCGCGCAAGGCCCGGCACATCAGATTATCAGGATTGTAGCTCTCGCGGCCATCCTCGGTGCGACGGTCATTTTGGGTGCACGGAAACAGCGCAAGCGAGGGGATGCCCAAATCCCGTGCTTCCTTGGCCGCCTCGACAGCCAAATCGATGCTCAGCCGCTCGACGCCTGGCATCGTGCAATCGACTCACGTGTGTTCTCGCCATCAAGTATGAAAAGTGGCCAAATCAAATCGCGCACGGTCAAATCAGTCTCTCGCACCATGGCGCGTTGCCAAGCCGACTGCCTGGTCCGGCGCAGGCGCTTGCCGGCTAAAAAAAATCCAGGTCTGCTTTTTCGCGGTGTTGCTGCGTCATGGGAGCTCCTTGGTCAGTTCATATCGACAAGTGTTACGACAAAGCATAAATTCAACCAAGGGGCTATATTTGATCCGTGGTAAATTAGCACAACGTGCTGCGGCACCTTGCCACTGGCTTGTCAGCAGGCTAAGGGCAATAAAAGCTCATAAGGGGAATTGATTTGGCGTTTTCTCACAAACCACATTCATTTGCTGCGCGCATCCTCGCAGTTTTTGCTTTAGCGCATGGCTTAATCGCTATTTTTTATAATTTTGGCGCAAACCGCGATGTTAATGCACCGGTTGAGGCGTTAGGAAATATTGCGTTCGCCATTATCATTTTATGCGCTTTGTTGCGGTTGCTGGCAGCTGTTGGTTTATGGAGTCTAACCGCGTGGGGTGGCGTTTTACTAATTGTTGCCAATGTTACCGAGCTTGGAGCTGCATTTTGGTCTCCTAAAATCCTCGATTTTTCACCGTTAGAAATAGGGCTGAGACTCCTGATTTTATTGGCAGTTGTGGCGCTTTTGGTGTGGGCCAATTGGAGCCATAAAAAGCGCAGTTACTATTTGTAAGGGTTTCTAAATCGTAACCCATGGTAAGAAGTTAGAAAGCTAAAAATCCTAATTTAATCAGTAACATATTTTTAAGTCTGTATTTTAAACTGATCTTATTTGCTCACCCGTAGATTAGCCCCATAGACACGAAAAATCGTGCGACCAATAACAGTGAGGCTAAAATGGGTATCAACACAGTAAAGGTGCAGGCACATACGCCTGTCGAAGATGAAGGTCTAAAACCGCGTTACTTGGAGGCGGTGTCACGCGTTGAGCGTTTACATCGCCGCCTGCTAGATCTTGTTAAAGATGAATTTGATCGGATGGGCTGGGACGATATCAATCCTGTACAAGCGATCATGATGTTCAACATCGGCAACTCAGAGTTGACTGCAGGCGAATTGCGCTCGCGCGGCTATTATCTGGGGTCTAACGTATCCTATAACCTAAAAAAAAGCTGGTTGATACGGGCTACATCTTCCAAACAAAGTCAAAAACTGACCGTCGTTCAGTGCGCATTCGCCTAACGCCAAAAGGCGAAGAAGTGGCCGAGGTGATCGACGAACTTTATGATCGCCACCTAAAGTCAATCGCTGAAGTCGGCGGCTTGGACGAAAAAGAATTTGAGGGTTTGAACTCAGCATTGGCGCGCTTGGAGCGTTTCTGGGTCGACCAAATTCTTTACAAGCTTTAAGCGCAAATAACGCACTGATTGGTCGAATGGACCGGCGTCGGATGATCCCGACGCCGCCTTTCCAGACGGCCACATATTTAATGTTGTATTATAATGATTTAGCTGGCCTATTGTCCCGGCCTTAGCCAGATTTCGGCGAACTGAATTGCAGGCAGATTGACGCGACATCCAAATTAAATGGTGTGAGCGAGAATTTTCCTCTATTTTCATGATTTGAACAAAAAGAAATAGAAAATGTGGGCGAATCGTTTGTTGTGAGCGGCTAAGCAACCTGCTATGGGTCTCGCAATATTTAAGCAGTACATCTTCTACTTGGGATCGAAAGCATGAAACAACTGAATTGGCTGGCAAACTGGACCTCGACATTGCGCGCTGGATGCGGCGCATTGTTAATTGCTGGGCTGATCACGGTTCCAACTACAACTTTTGCTAACGAGGCGAGCAACAGCGCAGCCGCGCAAGACGCAATTGATAGCAACGAGCCAATTCTTTCTTATGAGACCACCTACAATTTGATCGCGGCGATCAAACGCTATGAGCAAATTGTTGCCAATGGCGGGTGGGAAGAGATGACACGCGGCTCTTTTGCCCTGCAAAAGGGCGATGACCGCGGGCACGTGCGCGCTTTGCGCCGCCGTCTAATCGCGTCAGGAGATTTGGAAGACACGGGGCGTTTGTCCACAAAGTTTGATGATGAATTGGACGCTGCATTGCGTCAGTTCCAAGCGCGGCATGGCCTGCAATTGACCGGCATCATCGATCAAGAAACCTATTTGACACTAAACACGCCTGCGGAAACCAAACTGGCGCAACTCCGACTTAATTTGGAGCGTGTAAATCAAATCGTTGGTGAGCTATCGACACGTTATATCGTTGTGAATATCCCCGCTGCCAGCATCGAGGCCGTTGAAAATGGGGTTGTCGAACGCCGTCATACAGCAATCGTGGGCCGGATCGATCGTCAAACACCGATTCTGACCTCGAAAGTGCATGAGATCAATTTTAATCCTTATTGGCACGTGCCCAAAAGTATCATTCGCCGTGATATCATTAAATATATGAACCAAGACCCGAATTATCTTACTGATTTTCGGATTAAGATCTACGATGCGAATGGCGAGGAATTGGATCCGCGCTCGATCGATTGGTCAACTGAAGAAGCGGTTCAATATTCGTTCCGGCAAGAGCCGGGCGCTGAAAACTCAATGGGCCATGTGAAAATCAATTTCCATAACCCGCATGCCGTTTACCTGCACGACACACCCCAAAAATCATTGTTTGGCCAAAACCGGCGCTTCCATTCGTCTGGTTGTGTGCGTGTCGAAAGCGTGGATGAATTGGTGTCTTGGTTGTTGCGTGAGAATGAAACCGACTGGAGCCTACCCTCAGTCGACGCTGCGTTTGATTCTGGCGAGCGAATGGATGTCGGACTGGAAAATCCAGTGCCAATCATCACCACCTATATTACTGCTTGGGCAAATCGCGATGGTGTCGTAAGTTTCCGAAACGATATCTACGGATATGATGAAGCCGGCAGAGTGGATTTTGCCAGCAACTAGCTGGAGACAACCAAATGCGAGAGCGCGGAAACACGCGTCAAGTTGCAGCAGAATTGGGCGAAGTTCTGTTTGAATTTGTTCAGCTTGGCGGACAGATGCGAGTGGCCGCTGTTCATGCCAAAACCGGTACCGAAGTCACGATAATCGCGCCGCTATCAGCGAGCCAGTTGCAAATGAGAAATTTGGCACTGGCTAAATTGCGCCGTGCGCTTATACGCAATTCGTCTTAAGCTTCCCGAAATCGCCAAAAGGCGGCTTGGATAAAGCACAGGCCTGTGCTAAGCGATCCCCACCGAAAATCAGATCTCATCCATTTTGGGGACGTTAAATGACTGATATTTTTCCAAATTTCTTTTCCCACTCGCTGGCGCAATCAGACAATGAAATTGCGCAGGCCGTGGCCGCTGAACTTAATCGTCAGCAAACCGAAATCGAACTAATTGCTTCCGAAAACATCGTATCTAAAGCAGTGATGGAAGCGCAGGGCACTGTTCTAACGAATAAATATGCCGAAGGCTATCCTGGTAAACGCTATTATGGCGGTTGTCAGCATGTTGACGTGGTCGAAAATTTGGCCATCGATCGCGCAAAGCAATTGTTCGGCTGTGACTTTGTGAATGTACAACCAAACTCTGGCTCACAAGCCAACCAAGGCGTGTTTCAAGCGCTGATCAAACCAGGCGACACCATTCTGGGCATGAGCCTTGATGCGGGTGGACACCTGACCCACGGCGCGCGGCCAAACCAATCCGGTAAATGGTTCAATGCCGTGCACTATGGCGTGCGCAAGGAAGATGGCTTGCTGGACATGGATCAAGTCCGTGACCTGGCAAAGGAGCACCAGCCAAAGCTGATCATTGCTGGTTTCTCTGCCTATTCTCGTGTTTTGGATTTCAAAGCCTTCCGCGAAATCGCTGACGAAGTAGGGGCCTACTTCTTGGTGGACATGGCGCACGTAGCCGGCCTAGTGGCTGGCGGACAATATCCAAGCCCATTCCCGCATGCACATGTGGCAACAACCACGACGCACAAAACCCTGCGCGGACCGCGTGGCGGCATGATCATGACAAACGATGCCGATATCGCCAAAAAGCTGAACTCGGCTATCTTCCTGGTATTCAGGGTGGGCCGCTGATGCATGTGATTGCCGGTAAGGCCGTTGCGTTCGGTGAAGCATTGACAGATGACTTTAAGAACTACACGAAACAAGTTGTTTTAAATGCAAAAAGCATGGCTTCATCTTTGATGGATGGTGGTCTAGACATCGTTTCTGGTGGCACAGACAACCATCTGATGTTGGTGGATCTGCGTCCAAAAGGCGTAACCGGTAAAGCGACGGAAGCTTCTTTGGAGCGGGCGCACATCACCTGCAACAAAAACGCGATTCCGTTTGATCCGGAAAAGCCGTTTGTCACGTCTGGCATTCGTGTCGGCACACCTGCTGCCACGTCGCGCGGCTTCGATGAAGCTGATTTTGCCCGCGTCGGCGAGTTGATCGTGCAAGTGGTCGACGGGCTTTCGCAAAATGGCGAAGATGGCAATGCTGACGTGGAAGCTGCGGTGCGTGCAGAGGTGAAAAAACTCACTGACGCACATCCAATTTACACGTCATAAGGGTCACAAATGCGCTGTCCTTACTGCGGAAATCAAGACACTCAAGTCAAAGATTCCCGGCCAACAGAAGACTATAATTCAATCCGCCGTCGCCGGGTATGTTCCGGCTGCGGCGGACGCTTCACCACGTTTGAACGCGTACAATTGCGCGATATTATGGTGGCGAAAAAGTCTGGCCGTAAGGTGCCATTCGACCGCGAAAAGCTCGAGCGCTCGATCAACACAGCTTTGCGGAAGCGTGAAGTCGATGCCGAGCGTGTTGAGCGCCTGATTTCTGGTGTCGTCAGGCGACTGGAAAGCTTTGGTGATAGCGAAGTGACCTCAGAGACCATCGGTCATTTGGTGATGGATGGCCTTAAAGAACTGGATGATGTGGCCTTTGTGCGCTTCGCATCAGTCTATAAAAACTTCTCTCGCGCAGATGATTTTAAGGCCTTTTTGTCAACCTTGAATGAAATTGATGAACCGCCTGTCGATGAGAGTGAGACATAATCAGTCTTCATTTGGCCATTTGAAGCCACAATCCAACACCGTTTAAACTTTTTTGTCGCATTGTGCGCTATGGTCTGGTATGCGCAAGCGTTAAGCAGGCGCGCATGTGTGTGCGCGTGATAGTCCCCATTTCCCGATCCCGGAAGAGTTGATGAGCAGTTCAAAATCATCCAAAGACAATAAACCCAGCACCGCTCCCAAAAAAGCAAACCAGCGGGGTGCCGCGCGGCTTGCGGCTGTGCAGGCGCTTTACCAGATGGATGTGGGGCGGACATCGTTGGACCATACCTTGTCGCAATTCATGACCTTTTATATGGGACAGGAAATTGAAGGCGATGAATATTTGCCCGCGGACAAGAGCTATTTCAAATTGATCGTAGAGGGCGTGTCCAAGCATCAGCTGCAAATTGATCCGATGATCGATAGTTCTTTGCTTGAAGGGTGGCCTGTCCACCGCATCGACAGCACTTTGCGCGCTATTTTGCGCGGCTCAACGTTTGAGCTCTTGCACAAGAAAGACATTCCGGCGAAAGTGATTATCACCGAATATGTCGATATTGCCCGCGCGTTTTTTGAGGGTGACGAAGCCCGCATTGTCAATGCTGTCCTGGACAATATCGCTCACCAAACACGCAAGGACGAGTTCACGTCCAAATAATTTGGAGCGACCGCCATGACCATCGACGCTGAACCAAAGGCCCACGCTCACGTGGGTCGCAATATTAGTTTATTGTCGATGACGCAGGCAATCGTTGGTTCAAACCAAGCGATTATCATGGCAGTAGGGGCGTTGACGGCTGCCTCTCTCGCGCCAGCCAAGTCGATGGCGACACTGCCGACCACATTTATGATTATCGGACTGGCGCTGACCGCAGCGCCTGCAACAAAAATTATTTATGCGTTGGGGCGTCGTCGTGGCTTTATGCTTGGTGCCTCCATAGGCATTGTCGCCGGCTTCGTCGCGGGGCTCGCGGTTTATCTTAGTTCGTTTTGGCTTTTCGCAGCGGCACTGGCTATCGTCGGCTCGTCCGCTGCATTCGGTCAGCAAATTCGTTTTGCGATTGCTGACAGTGTGCCTGAGCCCATGCAGGCAAAGGCCATTTCATGGGTGCTGCTGGGCGGTGTTGCTGCTGGATTTTTGGGGCCGCGCTTGTCCTATATCACCAAAGATTGGGTCGGCGGCGTCGAGTTCACCGGCTCATTTTTGATCATTGCTGTGCTGTCGGCGATTGGTGTCTTGATTCTTAGCCAAACCAAATTGGCCCCGGTGCGCAGAAAGCAAACAGGGGCAGCGGCGGGTCGCACCACCCGCGAATTGATCCGCGTGCCTGAAATCTTCATTCCGTTGGCCACAGGCATGGCGTCTTATGCGCTCATGACATTCGTTATGGTGGCTGCGCCCTTGGCGATGGTGCATGTGTGCGGGCACTCGCCAGAAGCAGCGACAAACACGATCCAATGGCACATTATTGCAATGTTTTTGCCCAGCTTGGTCACCGGACACATCATTTCCCGCATTGGTACCCACGCCGTTGTCGGAATGGGCATGCTTTTGATTCTGGGCTGTGCGCTGATCAATCTAAACGGCACCAGCACGTTACACTTTGATTTGGCGTTGGTGCTTCTTGGTGTTGGCTGGAACTTTGGCTTTATTGGCTCCACCACCATGTTGGCGAAGGCGTACCGGCCCGAAGAAGCCTCCACTGCGCAGGCGCTAAACGAACCATTGGTTTTTGGCACCATGGCCGTCGCCTCAATCAGTTCCGGCTTTTTGTTGGAAAATATCGGTTGGGAATCGATCAACGTGATGGTGTTGCCCATTGCAACAGCTGCAATAGCGTTGTTGGCGTGGGGCGATTATCGTCAACGGCAAGCCAAAAGCGCATAAAAAAGGGGGCGATTTCGCCCCCTCAAACCATCAATCTAGAATGATAGTGAGCCAAGCAATTGCTGCAGGAACGAGCGATCCTGACCAAAGCCCGGTGTGCGGCGCGATACAACGTCAACCACTTTACCGTCTTCAAGGCCATAAACCGCTTTATCCGTCACCCGGTCATTTTTGTCGAAATAAACGGCCAAAACGGTACGTGACTTAACGGTAGTAAGGCCAAAGGCGGTTTGCTCTACCTTCGTTTCTACATAATAATAGGCTTGTTCATCACCAAATGTGTTGGTCGTCTGGGGCGAACCCAGCACAAACTCGACCAATTCTTTGGAAACACCGGGGCGGACTTGCTCAAGACTGTCCTCAGGAATGTCATAGCCTTGGGTGCGTTGTTGTGTCAGGCAGCCGGAAAGTCCCACTGCGACAAAAACAACGAACAAAATGGAAAGAAAACGATTTGCAGAACGCAGGACCATCATATAATTGGCTTTCTGTGACAATCTCGATTAACTAGTCTAAACACAAATTGAGTGCGTACCACTGTTTAGCTGGCCTAGGCCCGATTTGGCAAGCCAACAAACTCAATGATACTCAACAACAGCTTCGCGGCATAAAACGACGAAAAGAAGATGATTTTCAACCCCTTTCGTAAAAACCCACACGCTGACGCTGCTTACGCGGTCTATAATGCTATTGTGGCGCAATCTCGGCACCCTGATTTTTATTTGCACTATGGCATTAAAGATAACGTGACTGGCCGGTTCGACATGATCGCCTTGCACCTGTCCCTGGTTTTCCATCGCTTGCATGAAGAAGACGAGCAGACGCGGCAGTTTGCGCAAACGCTGTTCGATTTGTTTTTCAAGGATATGGACCGTTCATTGCGCGAAATGGGCGTAGGCGACTTGACCGTGCCGAAAAAGGTCAAAAAAAATGTCGGAGCTATTCTATGGGTTGCTTGGTGCCATCAAAGACCATTTTGACCCCAAAGATGTTGACGGTTTAACCCAAGCGCTTTCGCGCAACCTTTTCGATCCCGAGGATCCACAAAATGCTAAGATTTTGGCGAACTATTGCTTTGGGCAGCTGGATCATTTAGACCCGCAGGCTCAAATCAATAAAGGGACGCTCAATCTATTACCGCCAAGCGAAGCAATCAACGCAGGCGGTGGGCAAGGTTAGAATTATGGTGGCACAAAATCTAAATCAAATGCTTGATCTTGAAGTGCGGCTCTCAGAAGTGCCCCGCGACGGGCGCGAATATTCGTTTGAAGCCGATGACGCAATTAAGAAGATGCTGGTGCAGGAAACAAAGCTGGACAGCGTTGATCAGTTCGATGGAAAGATAGCTGTACGACCATTTCGGGGCGGCTATCAGGCCAAAGGCGCGGGAACTGCAATTGTTGAACAAGCTTGCGTCGTCACGCTTGAACCGGTGAAAGAAAAGGTCATTCTAGAATTTGAACGCATCTATATGCCTGGCAAACCGCCAGTTGTTGATGTGCCGCCAAATGCTGAAGTGTTTGTCAATCTTGATAGTGAACCTGACCAAGATTGGTATGAGGGTGATTACATCGATTTGGCGCCAATGGTTGTAGAAACGATGCTATTGTCGCTAAACCCTTATCCGCGCAAAGAAGATGCAGAGCTTGCGGATATTAAAGACGATGATGACGACGAAAACGAGTCTCCCTTTGCTGCGCTCGCAGCACTAAAGGACAAGAAATAAAGTCATTTTTTGTGAAAATAACTTGTGTCATGGCCTGTCTTGGATAAGCTGCGCCATAACGGAGTGCGAATAAAGAGAATAATGTCAGATTCAATCATCATTTCCGTTGATGCTATGGGCGGCGACAATGGGCCCAAAATCGTGGTGGAGGGCGCAGCCCTCGCGCTGATCGAACGCCCCAAGGCAAAATTTATTTTCCATGGTCGCGAAGATGAGCTGAAGCCACTATTGGCGAAATATGAAAAGCTACAAGCAGCATCTGAGATCCGCCATTGCGACAATGTGATTTCAATGGACGATAAACCTTCCCATGCCTTGCGAAAAGGGCGCGGAAAATCGTCGATGTGGAACGCGCTGCAATCGGTGAAAGACGGAGAAGCACAAGCTGCGATTTCTGGCGGCAACACAGGTGCACTCATGGCAATGGCCACGTTTTGCCTGCGCCCAATGGAGGGTATTTCACGCCCAGCATTGGCAGCCTTGTGGCCCACGCTACGCAGTGAAAGCGTCGTTCTTGATGTCGGCGCCACCGTAGGGGCCGACGAACAACAATTGATCGATTTCTCGATTTTAGGCGCTGCAATGGCGCGTGCATTGTTCGATGTGAATTTACCCAGCATTGGCTTGCTTAATGTTGGGGTCGAGGAAGTTAAGGGCCTAGAGGCCGTCAAAGATGCTTCCCGACAGTTGCATGCCCACTCAGGGCAGGGCTATAAATATCATGGTTTTGTAGAAGGCGATGATTTGGGCAAAGGCACCGTTGATGTGGTGGTCACTGAAGGTTTTACCGGTAACATTGCCCTAAAGACCGCAGAAGGCACCGCACGGCAGGTTGCCAGCTATTTACGTACAGCGCTCAGCCAAAGTTGGCTTTCAAAACTGGGCGCCTTGCTGGCAATGGGTGCCATGCGCACCTTGCGGTCCAAGATGGACCCACGCACAGCCAATGGTGCTGTGTTTTTGGGCGTAAACGGCATTGTCATTAAAAGTCATGGCGGCACCGACGAAATCGGTTTCAAGAGTGCGCTAGGCTTGACCTATGAGATGGCCCATAATCAGTTGATCAAAAAGATTGGCGAAGGGCTCAAAGAATATGCCGCTCATGATGCGGAGCTGGCCAACGATGATGCTGATCAAGAAAACAACGACAATAAAAACAATGAGGTAGGTTCGGCGTGACCAATTTGAAAACGATTGTGCGTGGCGTGGGCCATTATTTGCCAGAGCGAATTGTCACCAATGACGAGCTGGCGCAACGCGTTGACACGTCTGATGAGTGGATCACCCAGCGCACGGGCATTCGGCAGCGCCATGTTGCAGGGGACAATGAGTTTACCTCTGACCTCGCCACAAAGGCAGGCTTGAAAGCCATCGAAGCTGCAGGGCTTTCTCCACAAGACATTGACTTGATTGTTTTGGCGACGACAACGCCAGACCGGACATTTCCCGCGGCGGCAACGACCGTTCAGAAAAATCTCGGCATCACACATGGTGCTGCTTTTGATATTCAGGCAGTCTGCTCCGGTTTTGTTTTTGCCGTGGCCACAGCCGATAGCCACTTAAAAAAACGGTTTGGGCAAGCGCGCGCTGGTGATTGGCGCAGAAACGTTTTCCCGGCTCTTGGATTGGGAAGATCGCACAACATGTGTTTTGTTTGGAGATGGCGCGGGTGCGATGGTGCTTGAAGCGGTGCCAGATGATCAAGAAGGCGATCGTGGCGTTCTTTCTTCTTCTCTGCGTTCCGACGGTAATCACTGGGAAAAACTCTATGTTGACGGCGGCCCGTCATCAACAGGTACCGTTGGCTTTGTTCGTATGCAGGGCCGTGAAGTGTTTCGTCACGCAGTTGGCATGATTTCAGATGTTGTGGAAGAGGCGTTTGAAAAGGCTGGTAAGACAGTTGATGAACTGGATTGGTTCGTTCCCCACCAAGCCAATCGCCGCATTATTGATGGGGCTGGCAAGAAGCTGAAGATTCCCGCGGAAAAAGTTGTGGTCACTGTGGATAAGCATGCCAACACCTCAGCTGCTTCGGTGCCGATGGCCCTTAGCGTGGCCGTGGAAGATGGTCGGATCAAACAGGGTGATCTGGTCATGATTGAAGCCATGGGCGGGGGCTTTACCTGGGCGGCTTCGCTTATTCGATGGTAATTGAGTAAAACTCACACATTGACCGATACAATGCGTGGTTCTATGCTCATAGAATTATTGATCTTTTTTTGCGGGGAAGTCATGAGCGGAAAAACGTTGACGCGAGCTGATCTGAGTGAGGCTGTCTACCAACAAGTAGGCCTCTCACGTGCAGAATCAGCTGACTTAGTTGAACGCGTATTGGAACTAATGAGCGATTCTTTGGTGGATGGAGAGAGCGTTAAGCTGTCATCCTTTGGCTCATTTTTGGTGCGATCAAAGAATGAGCGCGTGGGACGAAATCCCAAAACCGGCGAAGAAGTGCCGATTTTGCCTCGTCGGGTGTTGGTGTTCAAGCCCAGCAATGTGCTGAAAAACAAGATCAACAATTCTATGCTTTCAAGCAAGAAATAACGAAATTAGTCGAGGGATCAATTGCAAAAGTCGCCAGATGCTTTTCGAACCATTTCAGAAGCTGCTGACGAGCTTGATCTCCCGCAGCATGTTTTACGTTTTTGGGAAACGCGCTTTAAGCAGATTAAGCCGTTGAAGCGCGGCGGTGGGCGAAGATATTATCGCCCAGATGATGTGCAGCTGTTAAGCGGCATCCGCTATTTGCTCTATGATGAGGGTTTTACCATCAAGGGCGTGCAAAAAAATCCTCAAAGAGCACGGCGCACGCCATGTGATAACAATCGGTGAAAAAGGTGCCATAGAGCCCGTCGCACCGGTTGGCGCACTGACCAACGGCAATGGAGCTGATCATGAGCACCAAGACGCCGAAAATGGACACGCGGATGAAAACGGGCATCATGCTGCCGGCCGACCGGACATGGCGAGTGAAATCACCGTCAATGAAGCCATTGAAATTGCAAAAAAAAGGCCGGCGTTACCGACACCTATTCGCGTGCACGCTTGAACGAAGCCCTCACAGAGCTGCTCGAATGTAAGCGGATTTTGGAAGATGCGGTAAAGTCGAAGTCGGAATAAGCGTGGTTGGCTAAACCATGCTAGACCCGTCGCCCTTGCCGCATTTCAACGCGCGCATTCGGCCGGCGGATAAAAAAAACTAAATTAGGAAATGGTCGGAGCGGCAGGATTTGAACCTACGACCCTCTGTCCCCCAGACAGATGCGCTACCAGGCTGCGCTACGCCCCGACATGGCGCAATGTCTAACCAAGTTTTTGGGTTGGCGCAAGCCAAAGGCGCTTGGCCAGGCAAATTTTTTGGTATTGCGCTGATGATAATTTCATTTTGGTGTTTTTACAATTATGCGCTATGCCCACACCCCAAGTGGGAAGGGCATAATGCAAGATCAGATCGAGCAAACCGGAATCAGCACCAGTAAGTTGGCGGCGGCATTGGCGCACTGGCCAACGTGGCAGCATGCCAACTTTCGGTTGATTAATCACACAGAGAACGCGACTTTTTTTGCTGACGATGCCGGATGGGAAAAAGTCTGTGCTGCGGGTGCACCGCTATGGCTATAATAGTGACGCGGCCATTCAGTCAGAATTGGCATGGATGCAGGCGTTGCGCCGTGATCAAGACATGTTCACACCCACGCCCATTTCTGGTGCGGATGGGGCATTGCTACAGGCGGCACCCGTGAACATCGACCCCGCAGTGCCTGCCCAGTTTATGGTGTTGTTTGAATTTGAAACGGGCCACGAGCCCAGCGAGCATGACGATCTGCAACATTCGTTTGAAGAATTGGGCCGTCTCGCCGCAAAAGCGCATCAACATGTGCAAAGCTGGACACCACCAGATGGATTTGAGCGGCTGGAGTGGACAGAAAACACCATTCTTGATCCGGATGGCTTGTGGGGCGATTGGCGCAAGGCGCCGCTGATGGAGGCGCACCACGACCTCTATGTGCTGCTCGACCAAACCCTTCGCCAGCGGCTCAAAACGTTCGGCAAATCGCAAGCGCGTTATGGCTTGATTCATGCAGATATGCGTTTGGCCAATTTGCTGATTGATGGCGATCAAACCAAACTGATCGATTTCGACGATTGCGGCTATTGCTGGTATCTATATGACTTTGCGGCGGCAATTTCCTTTATTGAGGACAGCCCTAAGGTGCCGCAATTGCGCACCGCATGGCTCAAAGGCTACCGCCAAATCAATTCACTGCCAGCCGAAGACGAAGCCGAATTGGACACGATGATTATGCTGCGGCGCATGGCGCTCACCGCGTGGATCGGGTCGCATATCGCATCGCCATTTGCCGCTGAAATGGCAAAAGATTTTGTGCCCCGTGGCGTGCCTCTAATCGAGAAATATTTGGCAACATACGGCTGACTACGGCAAATAGCGTTCCGCACGGGGCGGACCCACCTTGTCATATCCTGCGGTAACACCCCAAATCACGCCCATCACCAAAAAATAATGCCGCCAATGGTCAACATCGATAATGGCAGCCTCAATGCTGAGCGGTATGAATGTGGCCAGCGCCGGGATCAGCAACAAACGGTTTGGTGACGGAATGGCCATGCAGCGAATGCCGCGATTAAGCGTCATCAACACCATCCAAACAAATGCCATGCCGCCGAACCAGCCATAATCCAGAAACACCTTCAAATAAGTATTGTGAGGCTCCTCGGTGATGCGCATGGACGAAAATTGTGATGGACCCGTGCCCAATGGCGTTTGCAACGCAAGGGCATAGCCCCAAGCCTGCCGTCCAAATCGGCCCGTTTCACCGCCATCATAGCTTTGCACCAGCGCAAAGCGTTGGACAAACAGTTCTTGCACTTCTGGAATGGACAAGAGGCCGAGCAAGGCGACGAACAACCCCACGGTGCCCAAAATGGCAAGCACAATCATGCGCATTTTTTCACGCGCCGTCGCCTCGAGCAAAAAGTTAAATAGGAACACCAATCCAGCGGTCACCACCAAATGTCCCCACGCGCCGCGCGAAAATGAAGTAAAAATACCCACGAAAAGGATCAGAAAGAAGATGCTATTCACCAGCATATCCTTGGGCTTGCCGAGCAAAATACGCTGAAACACATAAGCAGTGGGCAGCATCAAAAACGGACCATAAACGTTAGGGTCATTGAACATAGCTTTTGCTCGCCCGAATCGAAGAAAAAGCTCGCCACCAGGCAATATCCCGAGATACGCCGTGGTGCCCAAGAGTGCGCTCAATAGTGCCGCAAACAGATAGGCTTTGTTGATCGTGCGCATGCGGCGCCAAGGGTTTTCGCTGATATAATTGGCGAGAAAATATCCTGTTAGCATCAGGAAAAGCGTGACGGTTGTGAAGATCAACGCCTCCATCAACGTGCCATATTTAATTTGAGTGACCGCGATATAGGCGGGCGGAATGAAGCACAAAATGGCGATCAGCAAATTGTTGGTGCGCCAATGCATCTTCATGCCGCCAACGATCGCCAGCCCAAACGCTGCTAGAAACAGCAATTCATATGGTGCTGGCTCAAACAACACAAAACAACCACTGCCAATCCAGATCGGCACGAGAAAGCGCATTGCGGCGTGCGCCAACAATGGAATGCCGCGATCACTTGTGTCGTTTGCGTGTTGCGTTGTAATGCTCATCCTGTTTCACCGAAGCGCTTAAAGGCGCCTAGTAGGCGCCCTCATTTTTGCTGACCAATGAAATCGGCGTCATAAACAGAATGTAGATATCCATGAAAATCGACCAGTTCTCGATATAGTGCAAATCGTGGCTCACCCGCTGCAATAGCTTTTCAGTGGTGTCCGTTTCGCCGCGCCAACCGTGGATTTGTGCCCAGCCGGTGATGCCAGGTTTCACCCGGTGGCGCGCAAAATAGCCGTCCACTGCGTCGTGATAGAGCTGGTTGGCTGCTTTTGCTTGCAGGGCGTGGGGCCGAGGGCCACAGATTGATAGCTCACCGCGCAATACGTTGAGGAACTGCGGCAGTTCATCTAACGACGTTTTGCGGATGAAGCGCCCAACCTTTGTCACACGCGGGTCATCTTTGGTGACCAGCTTTGAAGCCTTGGCATCGGACATATCGGTATACATTGACCGAAATTTATAAACTTCGATCAATTCATTGTTAAAGCCGTGTCGTTTCTGTTTGAAAAACACAGGCCCCTTGCTGTCCAATTTGATCATGATGGCCGTAATCAACATCAATGGAGAAAACAGCAGCAGTGCAAACAAAGCGACGGTTTTGTCAAAAATCCACTTTACGACCAAGTTCCAGTCTGAAATCGGTTTGTCGGCCATATCGAAAACCGGGACATCGCCCAAGAACGAGTAGGCGCGGTTTTTGAATTTGAGCTTGCTCATGTGAGCAGAAAGGCGGATGTCCACTGGGAGGACCCACAATTGCTTGACCATGTGCAAAACGCGGGCCTCTGCAGAAACGGGAAGCGACACAATGATCAAATCGACTCTTGTGCGTCGTGCGAATTCCAATAAGTCGCCGACGCAGCCGAGTTTTGGGCAATCTGCGACAATGTCAGGGGAGCGTTTGTCAGCGCGGTCATCAAACATGCCCAGCAGCTCAATGTCATTGATGGCGGTTTGGCGAATACTCTCGATTAAAAACTCGGCCTCTTGACCGCCGCCCACAATTACGGTGCGACGCTTTAAACGACCTTGGTTGGTCCATTGCATGATTTTTTCACGCACAAAGTATCGGAACAGAACAATCGAAAGTGCACCAAGCCCAAACCAACTCACGATCCAGACACGAGAGAAATATTCACCGAGCTTCACCATGAAAAGCCCAACAAGAACGAGCCCAAGGGTTGAGGCCCAAGCGCCAAACGCTCGACTGGTTTGCATAACACGCGTACGGTAGATCGAAATTTCGTGCGCCTTTGCAATGTTGAATGCGAAAAGCGAGATCAGCAATGTGATGCCGATCAGTGCCGCATAGTGGCTAAATTCTGCACTGCCGACATACGCGAAATAGATACCAAAACCCAAAATGGCGAGTATTGCCGTTTCGATAGCTTGCACCGTACCGACAATCACCAAACTGGAGATAGCAGGCTCCACAGGCGCATCTGCGATTTTTTTGCGCCAAAGCAGTCAGTTTTCGATCGCCGCTACCGCCATTATTCCCGACATATTCAGCAACAACGCGCTTAGGATCTATTTGAAACATAATTTTTCCCCGGTACTCTATGGGGCAAATAATAGGCGCTGAGAGTGAAAGCCGAGTGAAAGCAGAGGGTTAATAATCTATTGCGCTGCTTTATATTGTGCGAGAATGTCTTTGACCATTTTGCTCGCCGCAAACTCTCGTTGCACATAGCCAAAAAGGCGAGGGTCTGGTGCCTCATTTCGATCTGCGCGTTCAAGGGTTTCAGCCATTTTAGCACAAAGCGCCTGATCGTCGGCTGCGGGGATTAATTCGTGGGCGCAGGGGCCGAAAATCTCTGAAACGCCACCAACGTTGGTGGCAATCACATGCTTGCCCGCGGCAACGGCCTCCATCACGATATAAGGCAGCGATTCTTTAAGTGAAGGCACCACAACTGTCGGTGCCTGTGCAAATCCATATTGGGCAGGTTGCGCGCCGGCAAAGACAACTTTTTCACCAAGGCCCAGTTCTTCTGCACGCTTCTCGAACAGTTCACGGTGCGGGCCATCGCCAATCATCAAAAGGCGCAAAGATTTACCCGTTTGGCGGCACAACGTCGAAAACGCGTCGAGCAGATAGGCGATGCCTTTCAAATCGCGCATTTCGCCAATGAATACAAAATCATACTTGTCATCACTATCTACTGGTGTGAATTCCGATTCATCAAGTCCGTTGTGGATCACGATCCCGCGCGCCCCCACTTTGGCGATAGCTTGGCTATAGGTCTTGGCAGCGTATTCGCTTTCAAAGATAATTTTTGAACTTGTACGCACCAACGCTTTCTCGAGTGCATGAAACACAAAGCCCGCCGGTGAGCGGCTTGAAAAGTGCAAAGCGCCGCCATGCGGCGTGTAGAAGGCTTTCGCACTAAGGCCCATCGCACCCAAACGAGCGTGAAATCCACCCTTTGCGCCGTGGCCATGCACAATATCGATACCAAGTGCGCGCACTAACCCCCGGATCTTCAATGGGGTTGTGAAGTCGGCAGCGCCAAAAAGACGAGGGATGGGCATTTCATGGATGCCCAGTTTGGCATGGGGTGCAATGGCCGCCAGCTTCTCATCTGTCTGGGAGTCCTTTGAAAGGTCGTCGACTACAATCGCAACCTCGTGCCCGGCCGCATCAAGTCCTTTTGTTAGATCGCTGACATGGCGAAAAAGGCCGCCAACAGGAGCGCGCAATATTTGAAGAATTTTCATTTGGTAATCGTCTTTCGCTTAAGCGATTTAGAGCCAACGTTCGTGAACAACAATTGTGTCGCTTGGCATGATCACAAAATCCAGGCCGACCTTGAGCTCAATCACGCGTCCATTTTGCTTGCGATAAAGCGAAACCGTTTTGCGCTGCGCCACATCAGAAAAGCCACCGGCAACCGCAATCGCATCGCGCACAGTCATCTCATACACATATGGGAACTGGCCCGAGCTTGCGACTTCGCCCTCTATGAAAAATGGTCGGTAGGAAGCTACCTCAACAGCAACATTTGGGTCACGCAAATAGCTTTGCGCTAGGCGCGCTGTGATCAATGCCCCAGCTTGGTTCGTGGTTTTGCCGCGCAAATAGATTCGGCCCACGAGCGGCATCGACATTTGCCTGAATCATCAATGCCGTAAGTGTTTGTCAGCTGAGCATCGTTGTAAACTGAAACACGGATCACATCGCCAGTGTCCAAGCGATATGGCGCGTTTGTCGGCTGCGTGTCCAATGATGGTTTGCCCAGATTTGCGCAACCGCCCAGCGCGATGAGGCCAACAAAAAGCAACAGATGAACAAAACGCATAATCGAACCCGAATGATTTCTACTGCTCTATCCATGCCGGATTATAGTTAACAATAAGCAAAGCTTTGCCGAAAACTGTTGCCGAAAGTGCGGCGGGAAAAGTGCGGATTAACCAAATGCTTACTATAAAGAGGCATGTATGAGGGGTGACGTGCACGTAGAGTAATGAAGGATTCGGCGCATGACCCAGAATGGGGCCTCTAGCTATGATGATGTACAGATAAACATCCACCATTTGCTTGGCGCGATTTTCAAGCGCTTGCCGCGCGTACTTATTGTGACGTTGTTGATCGGTGGTGGCGTCTATTTCTTCACCTCGATGATGACCCCGAAATATGATGCGACAGCATCTATTCTCGTTGAGGCACGGCTCGACACATTCGTGAGCAACGCGGATCGTCAGCAAAATGGATCGCGGCAAGCCGCGGATGATGCCGCAATTGCCAGCCAAATCCAGCTATTGAAGTCGCGCGAGACATTGCTGCAAGTCGTAGATCAGTTGGATTTGCGTTCGGACCCCGAGTTTACGAGCGCGAGTGGCGGACCAGTTTCAAGTGTTATGTCGCTACTTGGTCGTGCGGCCACCACTTCGACCAAAAGCCTTGATGATCGCATTGTGAATAGGCTGAACGAAAACATCGTCGCGGCTCGAGCGCGCGATAGCCGCGTGATTGATATCACCTATCGATCGACTAGCCCGCAAACTGCAGCTAATGTGGCGAACGCTTTGGCTGCTGCTTTAGAAAAGCGTCGGTCCAATCTAACAATCGAGGACACTGCAAATGCCACCAAATGGCTGGAGCAGGAGATCGACCGTTTGCGGCGCGACGTCACAGCTGCTGAAAATAAGGTCGCTGAGTTTCGGGTCAGCAATGATTTGTTCACTGGACAAAGCAATAACTCGCTTTTGGGTCAACAACTGTCGGAAATCTCTAGACAGGTTAGTGCTGCATCTGAACGTAAAAACGCCGCTGCAACCCGCTCTCGCTTGATTCAAGACTTGCTGAAAAAGGGACAACCCCTTGAATCGGTTCCAGATGTTCGGGAGTCTCCGATTGTTCAGCGAATGCTCGAGCAAAAGGCAAACTTTCAAGCGTCGCGTGCTCAGAGCGCGGCAACTTTGTTGGATAATCATCCAACAATTCAAGCTTTAGATGCGCAAATAGCAGACATTAACGCTCAGATTGCAGCCGAAGGGCGTCGCATTGCGCAGGCTTTGCAAACACAAGCCGAAATTGAAGCAGAACTCGAAAAGTCGTTACAGGATGATTTGACGCGTTTGAAGCTTTCCGCTTCAAATGCAGAACGTTCTGGTGTGACATTGGCTGATTTGGAGCGTGAGGCCAGCGCTCAACGAGATTTGCTCAACACTTTCTTGGCGCGCCTGAGCGAAGCCACTGCACGGACCAATAGCGGCGCAACTTTCCCAGATGTGCGCACTATTTCAACTGCTAGTGCGCCCAATTCACCAGCGTCGCCGAAAAAGACGATGCTAACAATTGTTGCGGCAGCTCTCGCACTTGTGGTTCAGATTGGTTCGATCATTGTTGGCGAACTCGCCTCCGGGCGCTTGGTACATTTGCGCCAAGCCAAAGCAGCAGATGAGGGGCATGATGAAATTGTGCCAACGCCAGTACAAAAGGTGGTGGCACCAGATCTGCCAAGCATTGTGACCGTGGCGCCAGCAGCGCAATCATCTGCGCCTGTGATAAAAGCCACACAGCGGTCAGCGGCGAAAAAGGAAAGTCAGACGTCAACGCAAGAAAAGGCAGTCAATGACAAACCTGCAGCCCATGATGATGTGTTTGCAAAAGAAGAGGTGCACAAGATTGCACGGCAAGAGGCGAAAATTGCTGATGACCTGCCAGTGGTTTTTAGCGAGCTTGCACTTTCTCAACAGCACACAATTCTTGTGGCCACGCCACGTCAAGGGCGCGCTGATCAGCAATTAGCTGCTGAGCTGATGGCCAATATTGCAACCAACGAACAAACAGCCGTTGTCGTGAATGCAGGTGGCGTAGACCATTTGCCTACAACAAAGGGGCTTACCGACCTATGCGTCGGTGAGGTAGAATTTGGCGACATTATTCATGGCGGACGCGAGGAAAACCTATTCTTTGTGCCATGGGGTACAAAAGACCGACTCCGGTTTAACTCACCCGACTTTATGCTGCTGATTGATGCGCTAAACGCTCTGTATGACTATGTGATAGTTGAATGTGGCCAACTTGGTGCGCGGTCGCCGATAGTCGCTTTTGCAGATAGTGGTGCACATTTGGTGCTGCCGAGCAATGGGATTAGCCGGGCTCAATTTGAAAAAATTCGCGACGATGCGAAAAGTCTTGGTTTGGGCTTTTGCCGTATTGCCGATCTCGATGAGCGCGACACTGAGGTCGCGTAACCAACCCCAACGGATAGATTGTGGCAGGCATAAAATATAAAATACTCCAGGCAGGCTTCGAAGTGCTTGCCGCGACCCGTCTAACAGGGCTCATCCGGCATTTTTCCGCGTCGAAAGGGGTGATTTTCACGTTACATCGGGTTTCACCTGATGTGCCGCGATCATTTTCGCCTAATGCAATTTTGCAAATCACACCCGAATTTCTTGAGCAGGCGATTCTAGCCTGTCGTGCAAACGACATCGATATTGTAGATTTGACCGAAGCACGCAAGCGCATCGAGGCATCAGGTAAAACCAAAAAATTCGCGGTTTTCACGTTTGACGACGCCTATCGTGACAATCTTCAATTTGCCTTGCCCGTCCTGCAAAAACACAATTGCCCCTTCACATTGTTTGTTCCGACCGCATTCCCCGACGGAGAGGGTGATATTTGGTGGCAAGCGCTTGAGGACATTATCGCGCAAAATCCAAGCATTGAGATCGACCTAAACGAACGTCAGATGCAGTTTGCCACGCAAACAACAGATGAAAAATCCGGAGCGTTCGACGAGATCTATTGGCATATGCGCAAAGTGCCGGAGCCTGATCGCGTGGCTTTGATGCACCGCCTTGCGAGCAAATATGGATATGATCTGGGCAAGCAGTGTAAAGATTTGATCATGTCATGGAATGAACTCAAAACCTTCGTTGACGAGCCACTATGTACAATCGGCGCACACACAGTTCATCACTACGAGCTAAAAAAAACTCCCGAAGGAGGAGGCTCGGACAGAGATTTTGCGGTCATTCGACGTACTGGAATCAAAATTAGGCCAGCGCCCGACGCACTTTTCTTACCCGCTCGGTGGGCCGCTTTCCGCAGGAATACGTGAGTTTGAACTCGCGGCAGAATTAGGTATTGAAACTGCGGTCACTACGCGCCCGGGCGGCCTTTATCACGAACATGCTGAATTCTTGACTGCGTTGCCGCGTATCTCTCTGAATGGGCACTTCCAAAAAAAGCGCTTTTTGGAAGTGTTTCTCACAGGTGCAATTTTCACCGCACAGGCGGGTATGAAACGCGTGAATGTAAGCTAAAGCCTTGTAATATTTAGGCGTATGGGTCTTCGTTTTCGCCTGGTCCAGGGGCTGACATCCATTTGATGGCCCACGTGGCGGGCACAAACCAGCCAAATCCAGCAACTGCAAAGTAGATCAGCTGAACCCAATTCGGCAATTGCATAAAAGCGAATTCGTATACCAGAACGCCCAGCACCGCATAAGCGATCATGATCGCCACGAGTAGGGGGATACCCAATAGTTTTTTTGGTGCGACGCTTCATTATTTCCTCTTATGCAACAGACTGCGGCAAAAACTGGCATTGCGCCTTAACGGCAAAGGCTTTACCACATTTTATCAAATTAACAAGTTGTGAGTGCCTTATGAGCTCTACCGCCACCGCAATCGTCGGACCCAAAGACAAAATGCGCCCTGTACGCATTTGGCTTTATTGTCTCGCTATACTCATACTGATTATGGTCGGCGTTGGTGGCGCGACGCGCCTCACAGATTCGGGGCTGTCAATCACCGAATGGAAACCCATCTCTGGCATGATTCCGCCGCTTTCTATGGCGGATTGGCAAGCTGAGCTTGAAGCCTACCGACAAATTCCTGAGTACCAGCTCATCAATAAAGGCATGAGCCTGGAAGAGTTCAAATTTATCTTTTGGTGGGAATGGGGCCATCGCTTCTTGGGGCGCATCATCGGACTGGCCTTTGCTATTCCATTTGTCGTTTTTCTTTTGCAGAAACGCATCGATCGAAAGCTTGCACCTTCGCTGTTTATCCTTTTCTTGCTTGGCGGGTTTCAAGGGTTTTTGGGCTGGTGGATGGTTAGTTCTGGTCTAACAGAGCGCGTTGACGTGTCTCAATACCGCTTGGCGACGCATTTAAGTGCAGCCTGTATCCTATTTATGGCGATCATTTGGGTCGTTCGTCGACTGCGCCATGTTGATCCAATCTGGGTGGAAAAAGGTTGGCGGCCCTTAGTTTGGCTCTTTGCCCTATTTGTTTTCGTTCAACTGATAGCGGGTGCCTTTGTAGCGGGCATGGATGCCGGACTGGCGTACAACACTTGGCCGTTGATGGATGGCAGCTTGGTGCCTGACACCATCTACACATCAACACCGATTTGGTTGGATGCGTTTGAAGACATCACAACCGCTCAATTCAACCATCGTACATTCGCCTATATTATAGCGATCTTTGCCGTATTCTTGGTTTACCGGGCATGGAAAAATACCCAGTTTGCTGGGGTGCATGCGTGGATGCTTGCGATTGGCGCCTTGGTGTTTATCCAAATTCTTTTGGGCATTTTCACGCTTATCTACGTCGTGCCACTTAGTCTCGCACTTGCACACCAAATCACAGCATTCCTGCTATTGGGAGCAATTACCGCGTATCTTGCTGATATGAAAAGATAAATTTAGCGGTATTTTAATACCGCTAAGCTAAGCCTTTGAAATACCAGCGCAAAAACTTTTTGGTTGACGCGGTTGCAAAAGTAGCCTAAATCCTGCGCCGAACCGACGGAATAGGGGCCGTTTGCCCCTTTCTCGACCAATCAAGGAAATACATAATGAAGACCTACTCGGCGAAACCGAGCGAGATCGAGAAAAAGTGGATCTTGATCGACGCAACTGACGTGGTTGTGGGCCGCTTGGCAGCAGTTGTTGCCACCCGTTTGCGCGGCAAGCACAAGCCAACTTACACACCGCATATGGATTGCGGTGACAATGTAATCATCATCAATGCTGACAAGGTAAAATATACCGGTAAGAAGCTTGATAACAAAATCTTTTATTGGCACACCGGCCACCCAGGCGGCATCAAAGAGCGTTCAATGCGCGATTTGTTGACTGGCAAGTTTCCTGAGCGTGTGCTGGAAAAAGCTATTGAGCGCATGATGCCGCGCGGTCCTTTGGCCCGCCAGCAGCTGAAAAACTTGCGCGTTTACACAGGCGCTGAGCATCCTCATGAAGCTCAAGCACCAGAAGTGTTGGACGCAGCCTCTCTCAATGCCAAAAACAAGCGGGTGAAATAACATGGCCGAACAAGAGACCATCAATTCGCTTGAGGAACTCGGCGAAGTAAACACAGCAGTTGCCGCTGACGAAGCCCCTGTATATGTTCAGAAATTGGACGCTCAGGGCCGCGCTTATGCAACTGGCAAACGTAAAGACGCGATTGCGCGGGTTTGGATCAAGCCAGGTTCAGGCAAAATCACAGTAAACGGCCGTGAGATGAACAAATATTTCGCGCGCCCTGTTCTGCAAATGGTTTTGCAACAGCCAATCGTGGCTGCTGAGCGCAAGGATCAGTACGACATTGTCGCAACTGTTTCTGGCGGTGGCTTGTCAGGTCAAGCTGGCGCGGTTCGCCACGGTATTTCAAAGGCCTTGACGTACTTTGAGCCTGAGCTACGCGCAACCTTGAAAAAAGGTGGCTTCCTGACACGGGATAGCCGTGTTGTTGAACGGAAAAAGTTCGGTCGCGCAAAAGCTCGTCGTTCTTTCCAGTTCTCAAAGCGTTAATTTTTTTCGCTTTTCGGAATTTCGAGGGTCGCCATTGGCGGCCCTTTTTTTGTATTAGATAACTGATATTTGAAATATACTCAGGAGATTCGCGTGGAGCAGAATGAGAAGAGTCCACAAAATGATGAAATTGACTTAGGCGATCTTCTTGTTGGCCTATGGGATGGAAAATGGATTCTCATTGGTTGCACCGTCATTGCGTTGATTTTTGGGCTCGCCTATATCCTCGTGCCGAACCATCCGCAAAATGCATCGCTCGAGCTTTTCCCAATTGGACCCGTTGTTGAAAACGCTTATGCGCCTGTGAACCGAACCGAATACATTTCAATCTCGAGTGGGCGGCTACTCAACGAGTTCGTTCGGGAGTTGCAGTTGCGTGACATCATTATTGAGGCGGCACAAGATGTTTTGGTTGACCCTGAAGCTGAGGATCCGGAAGCGAGCGCAATCGCTTTTGCCAACGCTGTAAACCTCAATGCCCCTAGTCCCAATGACGCTAGTGATACCCACTGGGTCGTAAACTTTTCGGTTCCTTCTGAGCGGGACGGGCGCGACCTGGCAAGCAAAATTGTTAGACTCGGCAACGAGCGGGTCCAATCTAAATTCATTGAGCTATTTGAACAGCAGCTCCAATTTGATCTACTTTCGCAACAAATTCAGCTCGAGGATTTGCGCAAGGAGCGAGAAAACGCGCTTGAGGACTATGATCGCCGCACAAGCCAGCGGCTTGCCTTTTTGCGAGAGCAGGCGGCGTTGGCGCGCTCTCAAGACCTGGCTCAAAGTGCGCTATTGGAAGGCAATACCTTTGGCCGCAATGCAACTGTCACACAGATTGAAGCCGATGTTCCGTATTATTTTGCGGGCTATATAGCCTTCGAAAAAGAAATAGCGATGGTCGAAAGTCGTGAAAATAAGGCTGACTTTATTCCACAACTAACCGAAATTAACCAACGCATCCGAAAGGTTGAACAAGACCGTTCGGTTGAGCGCGCACGCGCTGCATTTCAAGCCACGCCGCTAACGAAAGAGCATTTTACATCCATCAATTTCGACCCGCGAGATATTCAGTTTTCGTCTTCATTGCGGCGCGCCTTAGTTCTGGTTGGGGCAGTGATGTTGGGCGGCTTTATTGGTTTAATGGTCCTGATCATGCGCAATGCATTGAGAAATCGAAAATCTCTATAATTATTTCCATTTGGGATTTAAAAGCCGCTTCGAGCGGCTTTTATTTTACCGCTTGACTCTATTTAGAAATTTATCTAATTAGATATTTATCAAATAAGGTGGAAGATGAATTTAGTTTTCGAAGCATTGTCGCATCCGGTGCGACGCCAGATTATTCAACATTTGAAGACTGGCCCCCAATCGGCAGGGGAGTTGGCAGCTCAGTTCGATTTGACAAAGCCAACCATGTCGACCCATTTCGCAAAGCTGAAAAAGGCCGAACTGGTGAATACAAAGCGGGATAAAAACACAATCATCTATAGCCTGAATATGAGCATTTTAGAGCGGGCATTGGCCGAGCTTATTGACTTTGGTGGAGACAAAAATGTCGACAAATAGAATTTTGAACCGTGTCCATGCGGCGCAAGTCGTTGTGATCTGCGCGATAGCAGGCCTGGGCTATCTCTCACTTGACCCCAACCAGCTTGTGCCGATTCACTGGAACATCTGGGGTGAAGTTGACAATCGCTGGCCTGCCAAATGGGCATTGCTTATCGGGCCGGTTCTGTCTCTCGTTTATTTGGGATTTGCATTCGCCATCGGCCAAAGAGAAAAAGGCAGCTGGTTGGCACCATTGACCACGTCTATGTTGGCACTGTTTGTTTTGTTGGAAACAATCATGCTGTTGACTGGACATGATGTGGCATTAAACGTACCTCGGATCACCACCATGGCTGTGGGGTTATTGTTGGCTGTGGTGGGCAATTATTTACCCAAAAGCCAACCCAATAAGATTTTCGGCATTCGATTGCTTGGACGCTTAATAATGAGGGCGTCTGGGCGCAAACCAACTTATTTGCTGGGTGGTTTCTCATGTTGGTTGGGATCGGATGCGTCCTGTTTGCCGCGCTTTTTGAAGTCGCAGCGCCGTTCTACTTTCTATTTCTGATCGCAGGTTTGGCGGCAGCAACGATTATAACCACCGGCTATAGTTTTCAGTTAAGCCGGAAACAGAGCTAAAGCTGCGCAGACTTTCTCTGAGGGGCCATCGAATGCGGCTGATAGCGGTCCATCATATCTTCAATCAAGTCGCAGGCGGTCTCGCAGCCGTCTTCGGCATTAAGCTTTTGCGCCAACTCTTGCGCGTTCTGAGCATACTCAGGAGTGTTGGCCAACAAGCGCAACGCGTCTGACAAATCATCAGCTGTTAGTTTGCGCAGTCGGACGGGTTTGGGGCCACAGCCCAATTCATAGACGCGTCGGCCCCAATAGGGCTGGTCCACTGTTTGAGGCACCACAAAAGTGGGCAGGCCTTGGTGCAGGCCCGCGGAGGTGGTGCCGGCGCCCCCATGGTGCACCACGCCGCGCACATACTGAAACAGCTTGTCATGCGGAGCTTTGCGGATGGCATAGATAGTGTCAGGCAAATCATCAGGATTAATGCCCCCCCAGCCACGCGCCACAACAACACGGCCACCCCATTTGGCGACCGCTTCCTTCAAAATCTCGGTATTGCGCGAGGCGCCGAAAGGCATTGAACCGAATCCCACATAAATGGGTTTCTCGCCGGCCGCCATAAATGCCTTAAACCGATCGCTGGGCTCCCACCCTGTATTGTCGTTGAGTTGCCAATAGCCAGTAACCTTCGCGCTCTCCGGCCAATCGGCGGGGCGGGGGGACACATGGTCGGAATAGGCATAAAGCGTTTCCAGATCATTGCCCAAAGTGTCTTTAAAAAAGCCACCCTTTTTGCGCGGCTTGAGGCCCAAAAGTTCCTTGCGCAACCGGTTGCGCGGCAAATCGTAATAAAGCTGTTGCACATTCATGATCGAATAGGAGAGCTTATTGAAGGTCTTGCCTAAATCGGGGCCATAATAGGCGCAAAGCGGAAATTCTTCGGTGGAGTTAAGCGGCTGCAACGCGGCCATAACGGAGGGAATATCAAGGGCTTCGGCAATGTCGATGCCAAAGCTGGTGTTCATGTTGAGCACCAAAGCATCCGCGCTTGGCACATTTCCCATGAATGCCGGGCGGCGGTTTCAACAATCTTTTGTCCTTTTGCCAGCAATGACGGCATATTCACCAGCATATTCTGGCTCATTGCATTTTCAAAATCGGATTGCTGAAGGAAATTCTGGATTTTGTCACCGAGCGAGAAAAACTCGAGCCCGCGACTTTCGATCATGTCTTTGAAATCATCCGGCGCGCCAACCACAACATCATAACCACGATCTTGCAGTGCCATAGCCAGAGCCACATAAGGCTGCACGTCACCCTGTGTGCCAATTGTGGCAACAGCAATACGTTTTGCCATTTGAACCCTCACTTCCGCCGACTTACCGAACCATTCACGCAGTTCAGCCCATTTACTTTACAAATTCAAGCAAGTAGAACGACTTTCTGGACGTTTTCTTTCGCATAATCAACCAAGAAGGGCAAGAGATATGAGCAGCAAGCTCAAAGCAGCACTCCTAGGCGCATCCGGCTATACCGGGGCAGATTTATTGCGATTGGGCGTCCTGCATCCTCAACTTGAATTCACTGGTTTGACCGCAAACACCCATGCAGGGAAACCCTTGGGCGCGGTGTTTCCTCACCTAGATGGGTTAGGGTTGCCGCAATTGCAACAGACAGATGACATGAATTGGCAAGATTTTGACGTTGTCTTTTGTGGATTGCCCCACGCCACCTCGCAAGAAATTATTGCTGGGATTGTGGAAAACCATGATCGACCGCGTATTGTCGACATGTCCGCCGACTTCCGGTTAAAGGACACCGATTCCTATCAAAAATGGTATGGCAACAAGCATATTGCGCCGCATTTGCAAAAACAAGCGGTCTATGGGCTTTCAGAGCATTACCGCGACAGGATTAAGGATGCACGCATCATTGCTTGCCCCGGGTGCTATCCAACGGCGATTCTCATGGCGCTGCTTCCCTTGGCAAAAGCAAAAGTGGTCGACGTGACAGACATTGTGATTGATGCCAAATCCGGCGTAAGCGGCGCTGGGCGTGGCCTTAAGCAAAACACACTTTTCACCGAAGCTGGCGAAAGCCTGTCGCCTTACGCCGTGGCCTCGCATCGGCACAGCGCGGAGCTGGACCAAGAGATCAGCTTAGCCGCTGGGCAGGACGTTGTGGTTGGCTTCACGCCGCACCTTATTCCCATGAGCCGGGGCGAATTGGTGACATGCCATTTGAAACTGGCCGAAGGCCACACGGCAACAGATGTACGTGAACGTCTGAAAGCGACCTACGACAATGAACCATTTGTTCAGGTGCTGGAGGAGGGGGTAATTCCCTCAACCAGCATGGTGCGCGGCTCAAACCTTTGCAAAATCAACGTGTTTGAGGACCGCATACCGGGCCGTGTCATTGTCATTGCCACTTTGGACAATTTGGTTAAGGGCAGTGCCGGGCAGGCGATTCAAAACTTCAATATCGCTTTTGGGCTTGAAGAAACGACTGGTCTGCAACAAGTGGCGATGTTCCCATAGTTCTTGACAATTCAGCAGGGCGGCGTACCTTTTAAAAGAGGTCTACGCCACCTGCCTGCGCAATCCTTCGGGAATGGTGAAGGCGCATGTCAAAAATGCAATCGTCACATGAAGCGGCGATGTTCAATAATTTGCGCAACTGGCTTTAATCGTCGCAAATGAGGCGACCATGACTTATTCTGACCATGCCAAAGCGCTGGCCAAAAGACTACGCCAATCCCTACAACAGCGCGATATCGAATTGTCCCACGGCCAATGCCTTGAAGTATTCTCCGAGCTGACTGGTGAAATCAGCTGGAATCATCTCAATGCAAAGCTGAACACCAATCAAGCTCGGGACAGTTTGCCCTAAGGCTGGTTTACCCATGGAAAATATCTCCGACCTTGCTATCAACTGGGGTTTGAGCAAGATTCACGAACAGTTTCGATAGAATGCGATAAATCTCGTCCACGCGCCTATGCAACGCTGATGCAATTCTTCTCGGCGGATCGATTTAGGGATTCGACCTTACGATTTGCTGGACAAATCAAAACTGAAGGCGCCAACATGGCGTGCTTATGGATGCGCACCGACGACGCAGATGGCAATATGCTGACCTTTGACAATATGCAAACGCCTGAACCGGACCGATCCATAAAAGGGAATACAGCTTGGCAGGATGTGGCCATTGAGGTGTATATCCCAAAAGAAACGCCGAAAATCTTTTTCGGACTGCTGCTTTCAGGGGCTGGCAAGGCCAGCTTCCGCAACCTTCAGATGACCGCGCAAAATGGAGAATCTTTGCCACTTGATTATGATGACGTAGAAATGCTTTATCCTGTCAATCTAGGTATGTTCGCTATCCAAACAATGTGAGTTGCGATTCATCCAACTCGACCTGATTTGGCGCCTCAACTGACACCTTGGGCTTTTTGTTGGTTGTCTTTTTCTTTGGCTGCTCGGGTGCCGCGTCTGGTGATGGTGCATCAACCGGGGCAGCGTCCACGAGCAATTCGCCGATCGTGTCTTGCAAAGCGGTATAGGCCGCCTTGCCCGCAAGGCGCAATTCTTCGCCCTTCGCCGTCAACACGATATGCTGTGCACGCGCGTCCTTTTTGCACGGCTTGCGCTTCACCAGTTTGCGCTTTTCCAGCTTGTCCATCATGGCGCTGGCTGAGGCTTTGTTGACCCCCATCGCGCTGACAATGTCATGCAGGTGTTGACCGTGATAGTTCTTGTCTTTTGATAACTCAGCTTGTTCAAAAACCGCGCTAAGATACTCAAACTCGCTATAACTCATGCCCAGCTCGGCGGTGTGTTTCATCCAATAGCGGTGGGCAAGGCGGTGGAGGTTTTCTAAAGATTCAGCGCGCATCAACAGCTCTTCATTATCTTTGGTACGCTTGGCGTACTATTTTCATTTTTCAGTACTAATTGCATAAAGGGGCAGCGCGTCAATTTCGAATGCTATGTCGGCACCGGCCCATGCGCACTTATCAACCATTTTGTTTGCAAATCATTTTATGGCTAAGCGCATGCCATAAATGTAAGAATCTGGCTTTGCAAAGATTCTTATCCATTTAAAAACCATAATTTGTTACAATTCTAGCATGGAGCGCGCCGCAAAACGCAGCGTGCATTCAACATCGAGGTCGAAAGAGGAACCATGACCGAAGAATTTCACCGCATTCGCAGACTACCCCCTTACGTGTTTGAGCATATCAATCCGATCAAGGCGGCGGCGCGAGCGGCGGGCGTGGACATCATCGACCTTGGTATGGGCAACCCCGATCTGCCGACCCCAAAGCATATTGTCGAAAAAAATGCAGGAAACCGTGAAAGATCCACGGACGCACCGCTATTCCGCATCCCAAGGCATTCCGGGTCTGCGCAAGGCGCAGGCCAGCTATTATGGCCGCCGGTTCGGCGTGAAACTAAACCCAGACACCCAAGTGGTGGCGACCCTTGCTCCAAAGAAGGTTTCGCCAATATGGCGTCCGCCATCACCGCACCGGGCGACGTGGTATTGGTGCCAAATCCAACCTATCCGATTCACTCATTTGGCTTCATCATGTCGGGCGGCGTCGTGCGTTCGATGCCAGCTGAACCAAACCAAGAGTTTATGCGCGCGCTAGATCGCTCGGTGCGTCATTCAATCCCCAAACCTATCGCGTTGATTCTCAACTACCCGGCAAACCCAACCGCCTACACGGCGGATTTGGACTTCTATAAAGAAGTGGTCGATTATTGCCGTCAGCATGAAATTTTCATCCTGTCTGACTTGGCGTACTCCGAAATTTATTTCGATGGCACGCCACCGCCATCGATTTTTGAAGTCGAGGGGGCAATGGATATCGCTGTGGAATTCACATCCATGTCCAAAACCTTCTCCATGCCTGGTTGGCGCATGGGTTTTGCCGTGGGCAATGAACGCTTGATCAAAGCGCTCAAACGCGTGAAGTCATATCTCGACTATGGCGCGTTTACACCCATCCAAGTGGCAGCCGCCGCGGCATTGAATGGTCCAGACGATTGCATCGCTGAAGTGCGCGAAATCTATAAACATCGTCGCGATGTATTGGTGGAAAGCTTTAGCCGTGCAGGTTGGGAGGTAAACTCGCCGCCAGCCACCATGTTTGCATGGACGCCGATTCCCGATCAATTCGCCCATTTGGGTTCGCTCGAATTTGCGAAACTTTTGATCAAGGAGGCAGATGTCGCGGTGGCGCCTGGCCTTGGCTTTGGCGAATATGGCGACAACTATGTGCGGATCGCACTGGTTGAAAACGAACAGCGCATTCGCCAGGCGGCGCGCAATATCAAGCGCTTTATGCAAAAGCATGGCGGGATGGGCGATAATATCGTGCCACTGCAAAGCTAACTTTTTTAAACAATATGGCGGCATCTCGGTATTTTTTTCGAGATGCCGTATTTTGCCCCAAATTGGACCTAGTTTTTGCCTAAAAACAATGCGAGATCGCGATAATGCGAGACGTAACCCTAATTTATTTAAGAGGTTTCCATGAAAAAGATTCTTATTGCATTGATGGCGGTTGGGCTACTCGCCGCCTGCGACAACCCTCAAGAGGTTCCCGAGGCACAAGTAGAGGTTGAGGCAGAGCAATCGTCAGCCGAGACTGAGAGCCACACAGAAAACGCGACCGAAGATCAGCCTGATCAAGAGACAGAGCCCTCAGGTGACGTGATTACAGATCTGAAGGATCAGGCAGATCAAGTGACCAAAGATATCGAAGAAAATGTGAATGCTTTGACCGAGCAGGGAAAAGAAGCTGCTGAGCAATTGGGTGAAGACGCGCAAAACGTGCTGGATCAAACTGCAACAAGTGCTCAGGAATTGGCGGATGAGGCTGAAAAAGCACTGGATGCACTCACCGATGGTGAAGTTGATGAGTCAAATCAAGTGATTGGACCAGACGGTGAGGTCCTCACGCTTGAAGCATGCGCATCATTTACCTACGATGCAGAAAACATGGACGCAAAAACGCGCGCCAAGGTTGAAGCCTGCGAAGCTTTGCAAGCTGCAGCGGAGAGTGGCGCATAGCCTTTACACCAGGTCAATAGACAGATTGAATTTGAATCAAGCCGCGCATATTGCGCGGCTTTTTTTGTTGCTGACCATTAAATACCTACAGACAAAACTTGACCTGTAGGATTTGTCCTATTAGGGAGTGTTTGTGAAATTTGTTGTAGGATTTGAATGTAATGTCGGAACAGGCAGAGTTTTTGGCGCAAGTTGAAAAATATCTCGAAGAAACGGGAAGTTCGCCTAGCCGCTTCGGTCGGGAGTTTGCGGCAGATCCATTATTTGTTTTCAACCTACGTAAGGGGCGCGAACCTCGCTCAGACACTAGAAACAGGATTTTGGCGCAGATGCGCGAAACGGAAAGGCAAGATATGAAAGACGACGCTCCACTCCGCTTGGGTATTGCTGGTGTAGGAACTGTAGGTGCTTCACTCATTTCAATGTTCTTGAATGAGCAAGAGCGGATGATGCAGCGTTTTGGTCGTCAAATCACCGTCACAGGCATTTCAGCGCGCTCACGGTCCAAGGACCGCGGGGTCGACCTTTCCAATATGACCTGGTTCGATGATCCTGTCGCCTTGGCGAAATCTGACGACATTGATCTATTCGTCGAATTGATGGGCGGCGAAGATGGACCGGCATTGGCTCGATCCGAGCTGCACTTGAATTGGGCAAACCCGTCGTGACCGCCAACAAAGCGCTGATTGCCAAGCATGGTGTTGATATTGCTCGACTTGCAGAACAAACCAAAACTCAATTTGGCTTTGAGGCTGCGGTTGCTGGCGGCATTCCGATCATCAAGACGTTGCGCGAGGGGTTGGGCTTGGCGCAAGTACAGCGCGTTTACGGCATCATGAACGGCACCTGCAATTATATCCTCACCCGTATGACCAATGAGGGGATATCGTTTCAAGCCTGTTTGAAGGATGCGCAAGAACTTGGCTACGCCGAAGCGGACCCAACGTTTGACATTGAGGGGAACGACACAGCCCACAAACTGGCTATTCTCACCAGCTTGTGTTTTGGCTGCGTTATTGCAGCTGATCAAATGTATATCGAAGGCATCACACGCATTGATCAGGCTGATATCAAGGTTGCAAGCGATTTGGGTTTCGACATCAAGTTGCTCGGCGTGGCGCAACGCACTTCAGATGGGATTGAACAACGGGTCCATCCAACATTGGTACCTAAAACCAGCACCATCGCTGGTATTGATGGGGTATTGAACGCCGTATCGCTGGAAACCGATCATGTTGAGGAATTGTTGCTGGCTGGCCCCGGTGCCGGCGGCGATGCGACAGCGGCGTCCGTAATCTCTGATATTTTTGACTGCGCGCGCGGCACACATGTGCCACCACTTGGCTTGCCGGTTGATGAACTGGTGCCTTACGATAAGGCGCGGATGCGTGAGCATGAGGGCGGCTACTATATTCGACTAAATGCTAGGGACATTCCTGGCGCACTTGCTGCTATAGCGTCCCGCATGGGGGAAAGTGAAATTTCGCTCGAAAGTGTTATTCAGCGCCCAGACTTGGTGGTAAATGACCCTGAGACCAAAAGCGAAGCAACACGTACTGTGGTGTTGATCACGCAAAAAACCCTAGAGCAGTCGGTGCGGCAAACCATTGATCGGATTGCGGCAGATGGCTTTATCGTTGGAAAACCGCAAGTCATTCGGATCGAGCGGTTCTAATACGCCAAAGTTGAAAAAGGCAGAGGCATTAAAATGGCAATGACAGCTAAATCCACAATCACCGCTGAGGCGATTGTTGATCGTAACTTGACCCTTGAAATTGTGCGCGTCACTGAAAATGCCGCCATCGCCGCCGCCCATTGGCGCGGCAAGGGCGACGAAAAATCAGCCGACCGTGCCGCGGTGGAGGCCATGCGCGAAGAACTGGGCAAAATCTCTGTTGATGGCCGCGTGGTGATCGGCGAAGGCGAGCGCGACGAAGCGCCAATGCTCTTTATTGGCGAAGAAGTTGGCATCGGGCAGGGCGCAAAAGTTGATATCGCCGTTGATCCGCTGGAAGGCACAACATTGTGCGCCAAAAACCAGCATGATTCTCTGGCAGTGCTGGCCATGGCCGAGCGCGGTGGACTATTGCACGCGCCCGACGTCTATATGGAAAAGATTGCAGTGGGGCCCGGCTATGAACCGGGCATTATCGACTTGGATCGCTCGCCCAAAGAAAACGTTGAGGCCATCGCCAAAGCCCGCGGCGTCGGCGTTGCCGACATTACGGTTTGCGTTTTGGATCGCCCCCGCCACGCTCATATCATCAATGAACTCCGCGATATTGGCGCGTCCATCAAGCTGATCAATGATGGGGACATTGCAGGTGTAATCCACACGACGGACCGCGATGAAACCGGCATTGATCTTTACATCGGCACAGGCGGCGCACCAGAGGGCGTTTTGGCTGCGGCGGCGTTGCGCTGCGTTGGCGGCCAAATGCAGGGGCGCTTGGTGCTTGATAGCGATGAGAAGCGCGCGCGGGCAACCCGTTTGGGCATCACCGACCACAAGCGGAAATATGCCGTCGACGAATTGGCGTCCGGCGACGTGTTGTTTGCGGCCACCGGCGTCACCGATGGTTCAATGTTGGAAGCGTGAAAATTCGCCCAAAACATGTAGAGACCTCAACGATCGTTATGCGCTCCTGGTCAAAAACAGTGCGCCAGATTAATGCGCGGCATTTGCGCGATATTTAATCGCCATTTTTGCGAGACTAAGGCGCGCTGTCCCCAGCGCGCCTTTTTGATTCATTATTTGCTTCACATCATAGGGCGACAGCAGGTAAGTTCGCGTTATGTTTGAAGAAAAAGACTTCTTTTTGAATGTTGAAAAGTCCGTCGGTGGCCGTGCTTGGATCGATCGACTGAGCGCAACGCAAATGCGCACGGCCACGGCCATGTCGCAACAATATGGCATCAGCGAGATATTAGCGCGCATTTTGGCGGGGCGGGATGTGCCGCTGGATGCGACCGAAGAGTTTTTGTTGCCAACATTGCGCGATCTGATGCCAGACCCCAGCACTGTCACCCAAATGGATGCGCTGGTGGAGCGCTTGGTACAGGCCGTCGAAAACGGCGAAAACGTCGCTTTGTTTGGCGACTATGATGTGGATGGGGCTTCCTCTTGCGCCTTGATGACAAGATATCTGCGCGGCGTGGGCTTGGCGCCTGCAACCTACATTCCAGACCGGATTTTTGAAGCTACGGCCCCAATATCCCGGCCATGGATCATTTGATTGATGAGGGCGCCAACTTAATCATCGCATTGGATTGTGGATCAACGTCGTTTGAGCCAATCGCACATGCGCGTGAGCGCGGGATTGATGTGTTGGTCATCGACCACCACCAAGTGGCCCATGAGCTGCCGTCTGCCAACGCTGTGGTCAATCCCAATCGGCCCGACGATATATCTGGGCTCGGCCATCTGGCGGCCGCTGGCGTGACCTTTATGGTGCTTGTGGCGCTCAACCGTGTGTTAAAAGAAAAGGGCCAGATTGCAAATCTACCCAACCTTATGCACATGACTGATCTGGTCGCGTTGGCCACTATTTGCGATGTGGTGCCTTTGCAAGGCCTTAACCGCGCATTTGTGCAGCGGGGACTCGACGTGATGCGCGCCGGGCGCAACCCTGGCTTGGCGGCGCTGGCGCTGGCATCGCGCGTATCTGGTCCGCTTAATGCCTATCATTTGGGCTTTTTGCTTGGACCGCGCATCAATGCCGGCGGGCGCATTGGCGATGCGTCCCTGGGCGCACGGCTTTTGTCCTGCGATGACGAACATGAAGCGATGCACATTGCCGAACAACTCGAGGGCTTGAACGCTGAGCGACAAGCGATTGAAAAGCAAGCAGTGGAAGAAGCTGTTGCTGTGGCCGATGCCGAAATTGGCGACGGCGAGGGACCACCTGTGATCGTTGTGGCGTCGCCCGATTGGCATCAGGGCGTAGTTGGGCTTGTTGCGGCGCGCTTGAAGGAGCGTTTTAACCGACCTGCATTTGCCATCGCGCAAAAAGCAGACGGCTCTGGCACAGGCTCGGGCCGGTCAATTTCTGGCGTTGATCTTGGGGCAGCGGTGATCGCGGCGGTCGACGAAAAACTGCTGACCAAGGGCGGCGGGCATGCTATGGCAGCTGGCATTTCAATCGGGGCGGGTCAGATTGGTCATTTTCGTGCTTATTTGTCGGATAAATTACAGCAAGATGTGGTGGAGGCGCGCAGGCAAAATACCATTAAAATTGATGCTGCAATGACAGCCCGTGGCGCCACATCTGATTTTATTCATCAAATCGAACGCGCCGGCCCGTTCGGCGCAGGTAACCCCGGTCCCTTATTTGCTTTTCCTGCTCACCGGGTCGCATTTGCTGATATTGTGGGCGTCGGTGGCCATATCCGGTTGTCGCTCACGTCACCTGATCGTGCGCGGCTGAATGGCATTGCGTTCCGCGCCGCCGACAGTCCGCTTGGCCAATTGCTGTTAAATGCAAAAAATGGTGATCCAATTCATGTAGTTGGCGCGTTAAACATTAACCATTGGCAGGGGCGTGAAGAACCACAATTAAGAATATTAGACGCGGCAAAAACAACCTGAATTCTGCCTTTGAGTATCTTTAGGAAGAAAATAGTCATTTAAAAACAAGGTGTTTTTCAAAGGGCTTGATATTTTTCCAATCACCGATAGAATTTTGGGCATAAATAGGGAGGCCTGGGACCGGACTTAAAAAGTTAATTCCACTGTGTTGGGATATGGTTCAGGAAAGTAGCGTATGAGTGATTTGGCATTTGAACGAGACCAGTCGTCACCGACTTTGGCGTCAAAATTTCTGTCTTTTGTTTTGCACCGTGCTGCGCGACGGATCATCAAAGACGTGCCATACGGTAGCATCAAAGTCATACTGCCTTCTGGTCGCATTGGATATGTCGGCAATCCTGAAAATATGGGTCCGAAGGCAACGCTGAAACTCAATAATTTCAATTTGTTGATCGAAGCGGCGCGGCGCGGCACCGTAGGATTTGCCGCTGCTTATATGAACAAAGACATTGAGTGCGACGACTTGCTGGCCGTATTCAAATTCTTTTTGCAAAACAGAGACCACTTGTCTGCGGTCAAACCCGGCTTTTTCCACCGCGCGGCCAAAGACATGGCCTATCACATGTCACGTCGCAACACGCGCGAAGGGTCCAAGAAGAACATCGCTGAACACTATGATTTGGGCAACGAGTTCTACGATCTTTGGCTTGATGAGACGATGATCTATTCGTCAGCTTATTTCACAAAAGAAGACCAAGACCTTACAGAGGCTCAATGGGCTAAAAACCATTTGGTTGCGGATATGGCCGGGGTAAAACCGGGCAGCGACGTGCTGGAAATTGGTTGTGGTTGGGGTGCGTTTGCCGAGACTGTAGCAAAAGACTATCAAGCAAATTTGCGCGGCATTACGCTGTCAAAAGAGCAATTGAAATATGGTTTGAAAAGGTTATCTGACAAAGGGTTGGACGAGTTTTCTAAACTAGTGATTGAAGATTACCGCGACACACAAGGGCAGTTCGATCATATTTGTTCTATCGAGATGATCGAAGCCGTGGGTGAAGATCACTGGCCAACCTATTTCAAAACAGTACATGACCGTTTGAAACCCGGCGGAACGGCTGCGATCCAAGCTATCGTTATCGACGAGAAGGACTTTGAAGAATATCGGAGCAATGTCGATTTCATTCAACGGTACATTTTCCCCGGTGGCATGCTGCTCACCGACGAGGTGATGCGCGAGCAGGGCGAAAATGTTGGCTTGAAGCTTGAGCGTCAAGAAATGTTCGGTCAATCCTATGCCAAGACATTGTCCATGTGGCGCGACGCGTTCCTTGCAAATTGGGGCAAGATCGAAAAGCTCGGTTTTGATGAAACATTTAAGCGCAAGTGGGTCTATTACCTCACATATTGTGAAGCCGGTTTTGCAGAAGAAATGATTGATGTGGGCGTCTATCAATATCGTCGCGTCGATTAAGGCGTGAAGTTTCGTCCGATAAAAAGCTGATAGCGGTAAATCTCTTCGCCAAAGCGCATGATGGGAAGTTCATCAATCAGTTCGACGGAGTCGAAGCGTTTCTCGATTTCCGCCGCAGGCTGAATTGGTCCTTCAAAACCAAAATATCTTGCCCTTCGTTTCGCTGGGGCAATTGCCAGTAGTCAAATTGTGTTGGACGATAGTCGATGGCAAATATATCGGTTCGGTTCATGACTAAACTCAGCTGGCTAGCCGTTTGAAAGCGGTACGCGGCAAGGTTGTCCACGCCGACATCTTCCGCAGTTCGATCAACCCATTCAGCTACTTGTGGCCAACCATATACGCTTGATGCCTCTTTATCGTATCCCGGCAGCCAAACCGTGATCGGCGCGAAGGCGTAATGGAATGTGGTGAGCCCAACCAACACGATCCCGAAAATATAGTGGCCCCAGATCATAAATCGCGACCGCATAAGATAGGGGATCAGCACCAACAGCCCAAGATAGGCGAGGTCGCTCCAATACCATAGCGTATAGGCAAAGGCTGAAACGGTTGCAAAAGCAATGGTCGATAAAACGAATGTATATGTTGCCAGTCGCATCAAATAGCGCGGCGCGGCGCCCGCATATCTGGGACGGAATTGATTGATGATTGCAACCATCAGAAATGGCCCGAACAGGACCCAAGTTGCGGCCACGAAGTTGATCAGCGCGATTGGGTTAAACCGTTCAAGCCACCCAGCACCGTGTCGTTGATCTAAATGAAAGCCAAACGAAGCCCAATCATGGGTCCAGTTCCACCAAAACAGCGGCGCCATGCAGGCAAATGTCAGCAAACCTGCGAGATACAGGTGAGGTGACTTGAATTGGTCACGCAATTTGCTGCTAAAAAGGATCACCAGCACCAGCGCTAGGCCCATAAACACCGCACTATATTTGGTGAGCCCCATTAAGCCAAGATACAAGGCACCGATGTAAAGACCAGCAAGGTCTTGTTGACCGCGCGCACTACGGTCGAGAAAGCGCCCGAGATAGAAATACGCAGCACTCGCCAGAAATATCAACAAATGGTCATGATAGATCAGGCTGGACCACACGAGAATGGTCGGCGAGGCAAAAAGCATGGTCGCAACAAACAAAAACAGGTGAGTATGCGAAATCGTGGCGTCATTGCTGCGATAATGTCCGATGGTCTTCCAAACAAAGAACAGGGTGCCAATTGTGGTGAAAAGCGTTACGGCGCGCAGCCCGAGTAGTTGGTCTAGGCCGATGAGCTGCCCAAAGGCGATGAGCCATGCGCCGAGCGGCGGGTGGTCAAAATAGGAAAGCTCAGGTGTTTGTGCCCAACGCCAATAATAAGCCTCGTCCCCCAGGGGAAACATGCCGTAGGTGATCAAGAGCTTTAGCACCACCAAAAGCCCTGCAATAATCCATAAGGCACGCACAGACGGCAAATAATTGGCTTTATCGGGAACGAACTTCATAATCTTACTTTTCAGCCGGTTGGTAGTTTGTGCCGAAATATAGCTGATAGCGATATATTTCATAGCCATAGCGTTGCACGGAGACCTCCTCCACGAGCTTAAGCGTTTCAAAGCTTCCGGTCAGCTTACCTATATCCGCCTGCTCATCATGCAAGATGATTGCACTCTTGCCCGCAAGTTCTTCAAGGGCTTGCCAATAGTCAAACTGTGAGGGTTGCGGCGACAATTCGTAGATGTCGCGCCGTTGGCCATGGAAATTGAGCTGCGCGACGGTTTTAAAGCGGCTTGTTGCAACAAAATCGGCGTCTAGCCGTGTTTCCGCATCGAATGTTGCTTCAACGACTTGGTCCCAGCCATATGTTTTGCCCGTTTCCACATCGTGTACACCAAAAAGCACCGCCAACGGCAAGAAGCAGTAATTGATCGTCACAAGAACGGCGGCGATTAGGCCGAGCACAATATGCGCCCACAGCAGCCATCCGACGCCCAAAAGCACTGGTGAAAGAATGATGAGGCCCAGATAGGCGAGGTCTGTCCAGTACCAGTGGCTTGATACTGTTATTACCATGGACAAAAGGAAGGCCATTGTCGTGCCGGAAACAAAAAGGCTTAAATATGCGATGGTGTGCGTAAAGCTGTTTTCAGCTTTAAGGCGTGGAATGCGAAGCATTCCCAACAGCAAGAATGGACCGAACAGGATCACCGTATAAAGAAAATAGCGAATGAAATAATGCGCAGCATAATTTTGCCACCATGGCCCTGCGTGCCGATCATATAAATGGAAGCCAAATGACGCAAAGTCGTTTTGCACATTCCAGATCAGCGTTGGAACCTGCAAACCCACAGCCAACAACGCCGCTAAGTACAAATGGGGGCTTTTCAGCTTGTGCCAATAGCGCGGGGTGCAAAGCACCACCAGGCAAAGCCGATCCCCACAAACAACGCACTATATTTTGTTAACGCGGCTAACCCCAGAAAACCTGCGGCGATATAAAGTGACTTAAGCGCAGCTCCATCGTCAGACTCCGCGTCCAAATAAAGCGCGTAATAATACATTGCCCCCAAACTCAAAAAAAATCAGCAAATGATCAAAATAGACAATCGTGGTCCAGGCGAAGAAGGTGGGGGACGCGAGGAATGTTACCTCAGCAATCAGAAATATCCGTACCGGCGCCTGGGGGCGCATCTTAGTGGCAAAGCGCCACAAAAAGTAAGAACTCCCCACAAAAGTGATGAGCGCGCCCATACGAGCGCCTAAAATGCCGTCACCGAAAGTCAATTGTGTGACCGACATCAACCAGGCGGCAAGCGCTGGATGATCGAAATAGGAAAGTTGGAGCGTTGCCCCCACACCCAATAATAGGCCTCGTCATCGAGTAAACCACTTTGGGTCATCAAGATCAGCTTAATGGCAATGAAAACGCCAATTATCAGCAATAAAAGTCGATCGATTATCGGTCGGTTTTGATCTGTACTTGGCGACATGCGCACCATCCCCTTCAGCGCTCTTTCATCCCATATAAAGCGTTTGGGCATTCGGCGCTAGGCGCAGTGCTTGAAATGCAAAAGTGAGATATTGTGCAATAACGTCCCGCAGCGACAAGTGCAGGTCGTCAAACAACGATAATGTTTTTGAACTCAAGGAGATATGAGATTTACTTAAACACAAAAAAACCGGCCAGAGGCCGGTTTCTTGTCGTTCGATACACCTTCCAATTAAGGAAGCTGTTGGTACGCCCTACGGGACTCGAACCCGTGTTTCCGCCGTGAAAGGGCGGCGTCCTAGACCACTAGACGAAGGGCGCCTCGAACAGTGGTTGTCGTATATTGACGTTCTTCAAAAGACGCAAGGGGCTTTTTCGTTTTTTTATGGTTTTTTTTAAAAAAACGACAAAAGCTCAAAAACATGCCCTTATGTCAGCATCCCTTAAATTGCACAGGACGTTTATAACCATTCGGACGGCCTCGGATATCCACATGGATGAATTTGCGACCGGGATAGCAGCCCAGTCCACCAACTTGTGATTGAGTGCGCATAAAGGCGATCAATTTGGATTTTGATACGCCGGGAATGAAGATATCGGCCGCCATGCACTTTTGGTGGTAAGATCCCCAAGCACCGCCCACCATATAATTGTGGATCGGGTTGCGGAATCCTGAGGTCACGACAACCGGGCGCCCAAAGCGCAATTCGGCTTTCCAAAGCACATAGCGCAGCTTTGGCAGCAGGCAGAAGGTGTTGACCTTCTTATGTTCCACATGCAGGCCATATTTTTTTGTCGTAGCGTTTAGCAGCGTCAAAGCCACCCAAAGATGCGCAGCCCGCCAAGAGGGCAAACGAAAGGGTCGCTGCGATGAGCGCGCGCGCATATGTCGAGAATGTAGTCATTGGCCAAGCCAGTTCCAATAGATGGAGTTTGTTTCGCGATTGGCCATAAAATAAACCGACGATGACTAATCGCCGGTTTAAACAAGTGGTTAATTTTTTGTTTTAAATTTTACCATTCACCCGTGTTGCTCATGCTGGCCCACGGTTCTTTCGGCTCAAGGTTGTCACCTTCTTGCAAGAGCTCAATGGAGATCTTATCTGGTGAGCGCACGAACGCCATGTGTCCATCGCGCGGTGGACGGTTAACGGTATAGCCCATATCCATCAAGTGCTGGCAAAGCGCATAAATGTCTTTCACACGGTAGGCGAGGTGACCAAAATTGCGGCCGCCATCATATTCTTCTGGATCCCAGTTATATGTCAGCTCAACTTGCGCATCCTCGTCGCCGGGCGCCGATAAGAAGATCAGCGTAAAGCGCCCCTTTTCATTGTCGATACGGCGGTTTTCTTGCAGGCCAAGGCCCTCACAATAGAATCTGAGACTTTCATCAATGTTCGATACGCGAACCATAGTGTGTAAATATTTCATAGCGTGCCTTACTTTTTCTGGAGGTTTTAGCCGACTCTCCCGGGAACGAGTTGAACACAGAAATTGTTCCTAGGAAACCAAACAACCCACAGGCTAGTGTCAAAAAAACGTTGAACAATCAGTGGTTTGATTGGATGGTTAATAAAATCTAATTAATCTCTTAACAAATCGGCTTGAATCGGACAAACTCGTTCAATTAGGAGTAATTGAGTAACCTGGCTGTGGCGGGCAGGTCAATTAAAGAGGACATGGCAAAATGGGGGCCAAGAGCACACCGGATCTAAATTCCGACTTGGAATATGAGCGCGACCAGAGCAATCTAGACCGGGCGCGTAGTGACGCGGAAGATGGTTCCGTTGATGTCATTGAGATTTCGGGCACGATCAAATGGTTCGACGTGGCCAAGGGATTTGGCTTCATTGTGCCTGACAACGGCATGGCCGACGTCCTCGTGCATGTGACCTGTTTGCGGCGTGATGGCTACAAAACAGCTTATGAAGGCGCGCGCATCGTATGCGAAGCGCTAGATCGTCCCGGCGGCTTGCAAGCCTTCCGTATCCTTTCGATGGATGAAACCACTGCCAAACACCCTTCACAAATGCCAGCGCCGCGAACCCATGTGGTGGTGGAGCCAACATCCAAGCTCGAACGCTTGGAAGTGAAATGGTTTAACCGTTTGCGCGGCTTTGGCTTTTTGTCCAAAGGCGAGGGACATCCCGACATTTTTATCCATATGGAAACCTTGCGCCGCTTTGGCTTGACTGAGTTGCGCCCCGGCCAATTTGTGTTGGCACGCTACGGCGATGGCCCTAAAGGTCTTATGGTGGCTGAAATTCGTCCGGACGATTGGGGCGAGGCGCCATCCTCTCACTAGTATTGGATAGGTCAATGCCGTTCAAATTATTGCAACGCTCGGTAAAACTGCTGAGCGTTATTTTTTTTGGCACTTTTCCTCGTTGGCTGCCTGCAAAACGACAAAAGTCTAATCTTGCAGACCGAGGTTGGCGAGATCCCCATTTCCGTCGAGGTTTCTGATACGCCAGAGACGCGCAGGCGCGGGCTGATGTTCCGCACCAAAATGCCACGCGATGAAGGCATGTTGTTTGATTTTCAAGAAACCCGTGAAGTCGCGTTCTGGATGCGCAACACATTTATCCCGCTGGATATGATTTTTATCAATGAGCGGGGCATCATCAAACACATTCATCACAATGCGGTGCCTCAGGACCCCACCAGCATTCCATCAAAATATCCAGTGCGTTTTGTGCTGGAGATCAATGGCGGCCTTGCCAAGCAATATGGGCTTAAACCCGGCGATCAAGTACGGCATCCGCGTATGAATAGCTAGCCGTGGCCTGGCGCTGGCCGAATTGGCGGTTAGATGCGTCGCAATTGCGTCGTGGCGCCACTTCAAATAAGGCTTATGGCCTGCTTGCCGCGACATCATTTCTTGAAAGTGCCTTGCTGCCCCTTTCGGTTGATGTGATTGCGCTACCGATGATGGTCGGCGCACCGAAAAAGGCATTGAATGTCGCCCATGTGGCGCTATTGGCATCCGTTCTCGGCGGCATCCTTGGCTATTTGATTGGCTTTGCCTTTCTTGAAACCATTGGCCAATGGATCATTGGTGCATATGGACTTGAGACAGCTTTTGCGCACTTTCAGCAGCAGGCGACAACCAACAATGTCGCTGCCGTGACAGCCATTTTTTTTAGGGGCAGTCACGCCCGTGCCATTTAAACTGGTCTGCATAGGGGCGGGGGTGCTGCACATCAATCCCGTTTTATTCGTGGTCGCGGCCTTTGCCGGGCGGGCGTTGCGATTTTATGCCTTTGCATTGGTTTTCTTGATATTTGGCAATTCCTTGACGCAGTGGGCCGGGCGACATTTAAAACTGTTCAGCGCGCTTTTGGTCGCCGTGACCATATTGGGCTTTGTGATGGTGGCCTATTGGCCGAAAGCCTAGTCCGCTTCTCCCCTTGACTCCCAAGCCGTCGCGCCACATCAATGCACAGCGAATAGGGGATGTGTATGCCGAACCACACCAGCAACTTGCCCATTTTCATTGTGCGGGCAGTCGACGCGCTTGCGCTTGGCGGCGGTGTAATTCTAGTGCTTGTGGTGTTGGTGAATGTGTTGGCCACACTGCTTAACGCGCTGACCATTGGATTTGCGGGCGATTTTGAACTCACCGAGATGGGCATTGCCGTCGCGGTGTTTTGTTTTTTGCCTTTGTGCCAACGCGATGGGGCTCATGTCGCGGCAGATATTTTCACCCAAGGTTTAGGGGCAGCGGCACGGCACTTTTTGCAACATATCGCAACATTCATTTCCTTATTGATTGCTGTTTTGCTGTTGTGGCGCATGAGCTTCGGATTACTCGATCAGTGGCAATATGGCTACCAGACGGCAATCTTGCAGCTACCACATTGGGTGGCCTATGTGCCGATTCTGTTTTCATTGCTGCTCTGGGGCATTGTCGCTTTGCTGCAACTGATGGCCGTCTTTAGAAAGTCTGCCGATGTTTGAATGGTTAGTTGAACCCTTCGGCTTGGGGCTAATGGGCACTTTTGCGCTGATCGCCTTGATTGTTTTGCGCATGCCCATCTCTTTCGCCATGATTCTGGTGGGCGGCATAGGCGTGACCATTCTAAACGGTCCAGCCATATTTTTGGCCCAACTCAAAACGTTGGCATATGGCCAATTTTCAATTTACGATTTGAGCGTTGTGCCGATGTTTTTGCTGATGGGTGCGCTGGCGACCAAAATCGGCATGGGGCGCGATCTGTTTCAGGCGGCACAGGCGTGGCTAGGGTGGCTGCGCGGCGGAGCCGCCATGTCCGCGGTTGCTGCCTGCGCCACGTTTGGCGCTGTGTGCGGCTCCTCTTTGGCCACCGCCACAACCATGGGTAGGGTCGCCTTGCCCGAGCTTGAACGTTTGAAATATTCCGGCAGCCTCGCGACGGGCACGATTGCAGCCGGGGGCGTGCTCGGCATCCTCATTCCGCCATCGGTCGTATTGGTGATCTACGCGATCATCGTCGAGGCAAATATTGTTACCATGTTTATGGCGGCATTGGTGCCGGGCTTGATTGCTGTGCTGATGTTTATGATCGCTATAGCTGTTGTCGTGCGCATATGGCCGCATGCAGCGCCGCAAGCCTCGAAAGTGGATGGCGATGCTAGACGACGCGCGACGCGCGCTGTGCTGCCTGTTCTGTTGATTTTCGCTGCTGTAATCGGTGGGATCTATCTAGGTCTGTATAATCCGACGCCTGCGGCAGCGATTGGCGTGTTTCTAGTGGCGGTCTATGGCTTGATGCGCAAACAATTGCGCTGGATGGACGCCAAATCCGCGCTTTACGACACCGCCCGAACGTCTGGCATGATTTATCTCATCTTGCTGGGCGCCGAAATGCTCAAAATCTTCATGTCCCGCGCCGGCGTGCCACAAGCGGCCGCCAGTTGGGCCATCGAAAGTGGTCTGCCACCCTTTACAATCTTGATCGCACTGCTGATCGCGCTGATCATTTTGGGCTGCTTGATGGATTCGCTTTCGATGATCCTACTGGTCATCCCATTCTTTTGGCCGGTCCTCGTTGAGGTAAACGGTGGCCTCTATCAAGGGGCGGAAGGGGCAGGCTTTGGCATGAGCACTGAAGATTTGAAAATCTGGTTCGGTATTCTGGCGCTCATTGTTGTAGAATTAGGACTCATCACGCCACCGGTGGGCATGAACGTCTTCGTTATCTCAGGCTTGAGCAAGAACACGCCAATGACTGAAACCTACAAGGGCATTTTGCCCTTCTTCTCTGTCGAAATATTGCGGGTCGTCCTGTTGTTGGCAGCGCCAGCGATCGTGCTGTTTTTACCCAAATTGTTGCAAGGGTATTGAAGGGTGGCGCCTCAACGCAAACCCTGCACAGGGCCAGCTATTTTGGGATTTTGGAAAGTCCCCAAAAAAAACGCAGCAGCACCAGCCCCTGAGAACAGAAAAAATAGGCCCAAGCCAACCGGCGAGCCCCAACTAAAGACATATGACAAAGCTTCCATTGCATTTCCTAAAAGTTGAATGTGATTGGTCTAGCGTCGAAACGCCTGTTCTGTTGACGTTGGTGGTCCTAACAAAAAACGGCCGGATTAGCCACCAATAACAGGAGCAAAATGGCTGCCCAAATAATAAGGCCACACGAGCAGCCCAAGCAGACCTTGTATGAAATTGAGCTGAAGATAGCCAATCGTAAACAGCCAGCCACCAAACCAAAGCATGCCGGTGCCGGAATGCTGAGTAATATTGATTTTTCGTTCCATGATTTTCTCCCCCAATAGAAATGAATATTGGTTGATGTGGGGCTTTTTACACAGATTACAATAGTTAAATAGGGTGGAGGCAATTACTTGAGAAGAAAAGATCAACGCCATCAAGGAAATGGCGATCCCGGCAGGACTCGAACCTGCAACCTATTGATTAGAAGTCAATTGCTCTATCCAGTTGAGCTACGGGACCCAAACAAAAGGTAGGATCTATTAGTGGGTCCAAGGGGCCTTGCGGTCAGACCGGAAATTATCAGCGTAGGCGACTTTTTTCCGTTCTGTTTCGTGCGGCTGTTGCACCACATATTCAATGCCTTTGCGCTTGGCATAGGCTTCGGCATCGTCGAGGCTGTCAAAACGCAGTTTGATTTGAGATGCCATATCTGTGGAAGATGTGTAGCCATAAGGGGGTCGATTTCACGTGGGGCCTCAGGTTCAAAGACCAACACCCAATGCTTCGATTTGCCTTGACCAGATTGCATGGCGTTTTTGGCTGGACGAAAAATACGTGCTGTCATGATCTTTGTTAGTCCCCATTTTCTCGTGATGGTCGGAGCAGCAAGATTCGAACTTGCGACCCCTGGTACCCAAAACCAGTGCTCTACCAGGCTGAGCTATGCTCCGACGCTTCACACGAGATGTGATCACCGGACAGGGCTTTACACATTCTTGTGACATCAGGCAAGTCATGATAGTTGCCCTTTTGAAAAAAAAGTGCGATTTTTTGCAATTTATCACAAAAGGCGACCCATATGGTAAACATATTCACAGGCCCGGCCCGCAAGCGTTGGTCGCCCCTTAGCATCACAATCGCGACGGCAATTGCTGTTGCCGCATTTTTTTTCAGCGCATATGTGCTGGATCGCGAAATTACCCTCGCGCTAACCAATTGGCCGCCGCAAATTGTATTCTTTTTCGAACAACTTACGCGTCTAGGCGAATCAGACTGGATTTTGATTCCCACCCTTTTGGTTTGGATAATTGGCCAAACCGGCAGTTTGTTGCCTTTCGGCTATAGATTGAAGTGGCGGTTGCGCGCTTTTGGCGCTGGGTCGGGCTTTGTTTTTTTGGCTGTGGCGGTGCCAGGCATAATCTCCGCGCTGATCAAACGGGGACTAGGGCGCGCGCGACCTGAGCATTTGGAAGAATTGGGCACGTTGCACTTTGAGCCGCAATGGGCGGATTGGACATTTCAGTCTTTTCCATCAGCCACGCAACAACGTCTTTTGCTTTGGCCACAGCGATATACCTATTGGCAGGCCGTTGGGGCGCTCTGGCCTATGTTGGGGCGTTTCTGATTGCCCTATCGAGAATAGTGGACGGGGTGCATTATTTTTCCGACGTGGTTGCAGGCACCTTCTTGGGCGTTTGGGGTGCGCTGATGGTCTATCGGTATTATCGAAATCGCAAATGGGGCTTTGCGCCAGAAAACGGCACGCACCGCTTGCGGTGGGGCGTGCCGTTTCGCGTTTGAATGAGCTAGCGTTTGACGTTGCTCAATTGGCCGTAGCGGTCGAGACCGTCAGCCAAATCAGTTTTCAGGTCGTCAAACCCTTCGAGGCCGATATTGACGCGAATCAAATTGCCTTCGTGGGGCCAATCGGTGGCAGAGCGCTGCGACGCGATTTTGACGGGCAGAATCAAGCTTTCATAGCCACCCCAACTATACCCCATGCCGAACAATTCCATCTCGTCAACCATAGCGGCGATTGCTTCCTCGCCCGCTGGCTTGAGAATAAATGCAAACAGGGTGCCCGCACCGCGGAAATCGCGCGCAAAAATATCGTGTTGTGGATGTTGCGCAAGGGCGGGATGCAGCACCTTGTCCACGAGCGGATGGCGCTCAAGCCATTTCGCCATTTTCAACGCCTTTTCACCCTGGTCGCGCATACGCAATTCCAACGTGCGCAAACCACGGCCAATTAGAAAACTATCTTCGGGTGAAACGCAAACGCCAAGGGCACGATAAGTGTTTTTCACTGTAGTAGCATATTTTTCATCCGAAGTGATGGTGCCAAACATCACATCAGAGTGCCCAGCAAACACTTTTGTGCCGGCGTGGATGACGATATTTGCCCCCAAATCCAACGGATTGTAATAAAGCGGCGACGCCCAGCTATTGTCCGCAAGAATCGCAATGTCTCGCGGCTCACAAACTTTTGCGATGGCAGGTAGGTCCTGAACTTCAAATGTCAAAGAGCCAGGTGATTCTGTCATCACAGCGCGCGTATTGGGTTGCAGCAAATCTTCAATGCCCGCGCCTATGGTCGGATCATAATAACGCGTCGTGATGCCCATCTTGCTTAAAACACCATCGCAAAACTTGCGCGTTGGTTCATAAACCGAATCGCACATCAACAAATCATCACCAGTGCTCAACACCGCCAACAAGGCCGTGGTGATGGCGCTCACCCCGGATGGGGCCAGCAGCGTGTCGGCGCCATGCTCAAGCTCGGTGATAACATCGCGCACCGCATCGTCGGTTGGATTGCCGTAGCGTCCGTAGGCATAGGTGCGCGCGTTGCCCTTGATTTGCTCGTAGCTGTCAAAAATGACTGTGGAACCACGCACAATCGGCGTATTCACAAATCCATGTTGATTTTTAGGTGCTCGTCCATGGTGCGTTACAATTGTCGCAGGATTTTTTTGGTGCTGAATTGGTATCTTTTTCGCTCATTTGTTTTACTACTACCAAAATTATTTTTCTAACATTGCTATTTGCTTACCTCAGACCGGGCAAGATTTACATAACTTCTATCAACACTCTTGACCCAAAAGCAAAAGTACTCTTCGATAGCACCTGCGCGCACAATCCGTTGTGCAGCGTTAAGCCTCCATCCAAGGAGGGGGAGGCAAAAAAATTAAAAGGGTTAGGAAAAAGGCAACGTTATGAATAAATCAATCGTAACAATCGCTCTTGGGGCGGCGCTGAGCCTTTCAGCGTCTGCAGCATTAGCAGACACACTGGAAGACGTGCAGGCAAAAGGTTACCTGCAGTGTGGTGTAACACCAAGTACACCAGGCTTTGCGTCACCAGATGAAAACAATAACTGGTCAGGCATTGACGTTGACTATTGTCGCGCAATGGCTGCTGCGATCTTTGATGATCCGCAAGCTGTTCGTTTCACGCCATTGACATCTAAAGAGCGTTTCACAGCGCTTTCTTCAGGTGAAATTGATGTGTTGTCACGTACAACAACTTGGACCATGAGCCGCGACACCAATTTGGGCATCTCCTTTACGGGCGTAATGTTCTATGATGGTCAGGGCTTTATGGTGCCGAAAGATCTTGGTGTAAATTCTGCACTTGAGCTTTCTGATGCCGCTGTATGTATCGAATCCGGTACAACAACGGAATTGAACGCTGCTGACTATTTCGCCACAAATGGCATGAACTACAACCCAGTTGTGTTCGAAGACCAGGACGAAGTTGTTAAAGCATATGATGATGGCCGTTGTGACGTGTTCACAACCGACTCATCTGCATTGGCTGCTGAGCGTTTCTCACTTGCAGATCCTGATTCACACAAGATCTTGCCGCAAATCATCTCAAAAGAGCCATTGGGCCCATCAGTCCGTCAAGGCGACGATCTGTGGTTCAATATCTCACGCTGGGTCTATTTCTCACTGCTCGAAGCTGAAGAGTATGGTGTAAACCAGGCAAACGTTGACGAGATGCTTGGGTCAGAAAACCCATCAGTTCGTCGTTTGCTCGGCGTTGAAGGTGAATTTGGTAGCTATATCGGCCTTCCTGGCGATTGGGCATACCGTGTGATCAAGCATGTTGGTAACTACGCTGACATCTACGAGCGTAATGTGGCGCCTATCGGCATTGCACGCGAAGGTTCATTGAACGATCATTGGACACGTGGTGGTCTTCAGTACTCACCGCCAATTCGTTAATCTGAATTGAGTTGTTTGGCTCGGCGCACACTGCGCCGGGCCATTTTTTCGGGGGAGGGCATTGCCCGCCAAAAGGTGAAAAACAACACCTTGAAAAGACTACTCAACAATAAGAAAAAGGGTAGCCATGGCCAAGAGTCAGGAACAGCTGCAGGAACGCCGCAGCTTATCATCATTAATTTATGACCCACAATTTCGGTCTTATGCGTTTCAGATTCTACTGCTTCTTGTATTGGTAGGGTTTGGTTGGTGGATTGTTCAAAACACAGTCACCAATCTGCAGGCGCAGAATAAAACCACAGGGTTTGACTTTCTAAGCAGCACAGCCGGGTTTGATATCGGCTTTTCGTTGGTGCCCTACAGCAGGGAATCAACATATTTAGAAGTGTTTTATGTGGGGATACTGAACACACTTCTTGTCGCGATTACCGGGATTGTTTTGGCAACATTGCTCGGGTTCATCCTCGGGATCGCACGACTATCTTCAAACTGGATTATCGCGCGCTTAGCGACGATCTATATCGAAATCATCCGCAATATCCCGCTGCTTTTGCAGTTGTTTTTCTGGTACTTCGCGGTCCTGAAATCCATGCCCTCTGTGCGCAGCAGTCTGGAATTGGTTGGCGGCGCGGTGTTCCTAAACAATCGCGGGCTCTATCTGCCTAATCCCAATGCGAATAGCGCATTTCTTTGGGTGCAGATTGCAATTGCATTGGTGCTGGTTGGTGGATTTTTCCTTCAGCGCTGGTCAATTCGTCGGGTGGAGCTAACGGGTGAACGCTTTCCATACATCCCAATATTCCTCGGCCTGCTGATTGTGGTGCCGACAGTGACCTGGTTTGTCACAGGGGCTGAATGGAATATCACCTATCCAGAACTTAATCGCTTTAACTTCCAGGGCGGCATTCAACTGCCTCCAGAGTTTGTGGCACTTTTGTTCGGTTTGGTGATTTACACCGCGGCCTTTATTGGCGAAACCGTGCGGGCAGGCATTGTGTCGGTCAGTACCGGTCAAACGGAAGCAGCTCAGTCGTTGGGGCTAAAGAATAACGACCGCTTGAACTTGGTAGTTATTCCACAGGCAATGCGGGTGATCGTACCTCCATTGACCAGTCAATATCTAAACTTGACCAAAAACTCATCGCTCGCGGTGGCTATTGGTTATCCGGACATTGTGAACGTATTTATGGGTACGGCGCTGAACCAGTCCGGTAAGGCTATTGAAGTGATCTTCATGACCATGATGGTGTATCTCACCTTATCATTGCTCACATCGATGATCATGAACTGGTATAATGCGCGCATTGCGCTGACAGAGCGATAGGAGGGACTTATTATGTCGAAAGATGTCGCTTTTGTGCGTAAGGAAATGGCGCCAGATATGCCGCCACCCGTTACGCAAACCGGCGTTGTGGGATGGATGAGGAAAAACCTTTTCCTTGACGTCCCGAATAGCCTCATGACCATTTTGGCGCTTGCCTTTTTGGTGTGGACAGTACCGACGCTTTTCAATTTCTTGATTGGCAATGCGGTTTTCGTTGCGGAGGACGGCACGCTTTGTCGTGCGCCGGAAGCTGGGGCTTGCTGGGCCTATGTGATTGACCGTTTTGATTTCTATATTTACGGGTTCTATCCAGATTCCGAATATTGGCGTCCAAACTTGGTCTTCATCGTTGCGGCTTTGTTGATCGCCCACCTTTTATGGCCTGATCTGCCATATAAAGGGCTTTCAGCAATCGCTTTCTTTATTGGCTTGCCAATTTTGGCGGTAATCCTGTTGAACGGCGGAAACTTCGGCATTCCTGAAGTGACCACCGAAAAGTGGGGTGGCCTTATGGTCACGCTGATTATTGCCTCGGTCGGGATTGTGGTCTCGCTGCCCCTGGGGGTGGTTTTGGCGCTTGGGCGTCGATCTCACATGCCGTTTGTTAAATATGTCTCGATTGCCTTCATTGAATTGTGGCGGGCAGTGCCGTTGATCACGGTGTTGTTCATGGCTTCAGTTATGCTGCCGCTGTTCCTGCCTGAGGGCACAACAATCGACAAAATCCTGCGTGCTCTTGTGGGCGTTGCGCTCTTCCAAACGGCCTATATGGCGGAGGTTGTGCGTGGTGGTCTGCAGGCGTTGCCCAAAGGACAGTACGAAGCTGCGAATGCATTGGGCCTGAACTATTTCAAGTCCATGTATCTCATCATTTTGCCGCAGGCGTTGAAACACGTCATTCCCGGCATTGTGAACAGCTTTATTGCCCTGTTTAAAGATACCTCGTTGGTGTCAATCGTGGGGCTATTTGATCTGTTGGGTACGGTGCAAGCTACATCTGCATTGATTGAGTGGAAAGCACCTCACCAAGCAACGACAGGTTATTTGTTTGCTGCATCCATTTTTTTTGGATTTTCTGTTTCGGCATGTCGCGTTATTCCATGTACATGGAGCGCCGGTTGGACACGGGACATAAGGAGTAAAAAAATGTCAGAAGTAAAAGAAGAAGATATCTCCGTAGATCGTACAAAAAATGACCGTGTCTGAAACAGACGTGGCGGTTGAAATCTCGGATATGAATAAGTGGTTCGGTGACTTTCATGTATTGAAAGACATCAATTTGAAAGTGATGAAGGGCGAGCGGATTGTTATTGCGGGGCTTCTGGCTCAGGTAAATCAACGCTCATCCGTTGCATCAACCGTTTGGAAGAGCATCAACAAGGGCACATCATTGTTGATGGCATTGAGTTGACCTCTGACTTGAAGCGGATTGATGAGGTGCGTCGCGAAGTGGGCATGGTGTTTCAGCACTTTAATCTCTTCCCGCATTTGACCATTATGGAAAACTGCACGCTGGCACCAATGTGGGTGCGGGGGATTCCAAAGGCCGAGGCCGAGGAATCTGCCATGCACTATCTAGAGCGGGTGAAAATTCCTGAACAGGCGCATAAATATCCTGGGCAGCTTTCCGGTGGTCAGCAGCAACGTGTGGCCATTGCTCGTTCATTGTGTATGAATCCAAATATCATGCTGTTTGATGAACCTACGTCAGCGCTTGATCCAGAAATGATCAAAGAAGTGCTAGACGTGATGGTAAATCTTGCTGAAACCGGCATGACCATGCTTTGCGTAACCCACGAAATGGGCTTTGCGCGTCAAGTGGCGAACCGGGTGATTTTCATGGACCAAGGGCAAATTATTGAGGAAAATAAGCCTGATGAGTTCTTTGACAATCCACAGCACGAACGTACAAAATTGTTCCTAAGCCAGATTTTGCATTAGTACCTCTTGCTTTATCGGTGGTTATTCGCTTTGCTGCATAGCTATCGGGGAATTTAATGAGGCGGCCCTGTGGGGCCGCCTTTTGCTTATTAGGTGTTCAGGTGCGTACATTCATAGCTTTGATCTTGCTCTTTTTTGGGTTGAGCGGCATTGCGTCCGCAGACACGTTGGAAACCGTACGTGAGCGAGGTTTCGTTAAGTGTGGCGCGAACCAAGGACACCGAGGATTTTCAAATCTTTCCGTTGATGGGTTTTGGTCAGGTTTTGACGTTGATTTGTGTCGCGCCGTATCGGCAGCCATTTTCTCAGAGCCAAATCGCGTTGAATTTGTAGAATACGCTGGAAATTTTCGCATGACGCCGCTGCGCGTTGGCGAAGTCGACTTGATGTCCCGCAATGGCTATTGGAACATGCAACGCGACAATAATTTTGACGTGGCCTACGCGGGGGTCGCATTTTATGATGGTCAGGGCATTATGGTGCGCGACGATGCAGAAGTTGTCTCCGCCCTTGAGCTAAAGGATATTTCTGTTTGTGTCGTTGCCAATACGCTGCATCACAACGCGTTGGAACGTTTCTTTTTCAATAATCAGATTAATTATGAAGAAGTTTTGGTGGAAGACGCAGCAGATTTGGCAGGTGCATACATGGCAGGCATCTGCGATGCGGTAACGACATCGGCGTCAAGCCTGCAAGAAATCAAAATCAATGCCATTGACCCTTCACAACACCGCATTTTGCCCGAGCGTTTGAGCAAGGAGCCGATGGGTCCGGTGGTGCGCAAAGGCGATATGAAGTGGCAAACAATTGTTCGTTGGGTTCTGTTTGCGATGATCAACGCCGAAGAACTGGGCGTGAATTCTCGTAATCTTGATACAATGGCGGAAACTAAAAACCCACGCCTACGACGCCTTTAGGCATTGAAGGTGAGTTTGGGCAGGCCCTGGGATTGAACCCGACATGGGCGCAAGACGTTATACGCAATGTTGGCAATTACGGCGAGGTTTATGAACGGAATTTCGGCAATACGTCGGGTCTGATGATCCCGCGTGGCACCAATGAGCTGTGGACCAAAGGCGGGCTTCACTACGCACCGCCCATTCGCTAGAACTAGTCCGCGTCCACAACGCTTGTTTTTGAACCCTGAACGCGTTCGATTTGGGCTTGGTCGGGTTCAAATCCGACTTCGTCGAGACAAAAAAAAGTTGACGCCATACTCGTCAGGCTTTGAGCGCCGGCGATGAAAAGTGTAAATACCGCAATTCTGACAAAAGTGGTGCTTTGCGATTTTCATATTCCATTGGTAGGTGGCCAACGAGTCGGCGCCGGCTAACAATCTGAAGTTTGACTTATGCACGCCCACCATAACCGCATTCTTTTTGCGGCAAAGCGAGCAATCACATTTCATCAGTGCTTTTAGGTCGCTATCAATCTCAAATTGTATGGCGCCGCAATGACAGCTACCCTGATAGGTTTTCATCTCACACCTCTGCAAAGTGAATTGCAACGCGACGATTCTGTTTGCCCTTTTTCTCCACCTTGCCCAAGCGCATGGGCCCAATCTCTTCAGTATTGGCCACATGGGTGCCGCCGCAAGGCTGCCAATCAATCGTTTCCTCACCATCAACGATGCGGATCATGCGAATCTTACCTTGCCCAGCAGGCGGCTTGACCGACATTGTTTTCACTAGATCGGGATTGGCATCCAGCTCTTCTTCGGTGATCCATTCTTCGCGCACGTCAAGTTTACGTGCGATCAGCGCATTGAGTTGTTCCGCGAGTGCTTCTTTGTCCTCAGGCGGTTCGGGCATTTGAAAATCAAGGCGCGACTTTGCCGCGCCGATTGACCCGCCTGTTACGGGCAGGGGGATGACCACGGAAAGCAAATGAAGTGCCGTGTGCATGCGCATCAAATTATAGCGATTCTCCCAATCAATATGGGCGGTTACTTTTTCGCCTGCGCTAAGACCATGCGCATCCTGCTCAGGAACAAGCATGCATTTGGTTTTGTCGCCATCAGGGTGCACACAGGTTGAAATCGCGACTTTGTCGCCATTTTCCCGCTCCAAGAAGCCGAAATCACCGGGTTGCCGCCCGACGTGGCGTAAAAATTGGAGCGATCCAAAATGATGCCGCCCGTTTCGTCAATCGACGAAACTGTGGCGGCAGCAGTTGTCAGATAGGCATCATTGCGAAATAGAAACTCAGTTTGCGTCATTCTCAAAAACCGTACTCATGTCAATCTCATGAGTGTGGCTTAAGAATTCAGGCACTGGCAAGTCCTTCTCGCGCAAAAACATTGGGTTGAACAGTTTTGACTGGTACCGATTGCCATAGTCACAAAGGATGGTGACAATCGTCGAGCCGGGACCAAATCACGGGCCATTTTCACAGCACCGGCAATGTTGATGGCGCTTGAGCCGCCCAAGCATATGCCTTCATCCTGCAAAAGATCGAAGATATAGGGCAGCGCTTCCGCATCTGAAATCTGATAGGCATGATCCGGGGTAAAGCCCTCCAGATTGGCAGTGATACGGCCCTGGCCAATGCCTTCAGTGATCGATCCGCCTTGCGAGGCAAATTCGCCGCTGGTGTAAAAGCTATAAAGCGCCGCGCCCATTGGATCGGCCAAGCCAATCTTGATGTCTTTGTTGCGTTCTTTCAGCGCCTGCGAAACGCCAGCCAAGGTGCCGCCCGACCCAACAGCACAGATAAAACCATCCACTTTGCCACCGGTTTGCGCAAAAATTTCAGGACCAGTTGTCTCAATATGGGCTTGGCGGTTGGCGACATTGTCAAACTGGTTTGCCCAAATCGCGCCTTCTGGCAATTCATTTGCCAACTTCTCAGCCAAACGGCCAGAAACCTTCACATAATTGTTCGGGTTTTTATATGGCTTCGCCGGCACTTCAATCAAAGTAGCGCCCGCCAGACGCAGCGAGTCTTTCTTTTCTTTTGATTGTGTTTCCGGAATAACGATAACAGATTTATACCCAAGCGCATTGGCGACCATTGATAGGCCAATGCCGGTGTTGCCAGCGGTGCCCTCAACAATTGTGCCGCCCGGCTTCAACAAGCCTTTGCGCTCGGCGTCACGCACAATATAGAGCGCCGCCCGGTCTTTCACCGATTGACCCGGGTTTAAAAACTCGGCTTTACCCCAAATCTCGCATCCGGTAGCTTCCGATACAGCGTTCAAGCGAATAAGTGGCGTGTCGCCAATGGCGCCAAGAATGTCGTTGTGCTTGTCATTGTGCTTTGTCATCGAAAAATCCTTTGGTGTGTTGCCCCAAAACTAAGCAGAGCGCGCGCGCTGATCAAGTCTAGAGTGAAGAAAAGAAAAGCGTTTTTCCTTTTGGCTCAAAACACAACGCGAAAAAACTAATATGGCTTCAAAGCACATAATCTGAATTGCGCGTTTTATCTGGAATGCAGTGTGGCGCCGCTAAGGGCGCCCTGAGCCAAGCGCAATTTTTAACGGAAATAGTTTACCCGAATTCTACATATCCGCGCGAAATGATTTTGCGTTTCTCAGCTTGGGAGGGTGCAAAAACCAAGGATGCTTTAAACGACGAAAATTCAAAAGTTTTAAGATTAAAGCATTGAAATTATTACTTGTTTTGGCGAGGGTGGGCGCATATTTTGAACCTGTTTAAACAAGCAGGTCCAAAAATATGCCAGAAATACGTCACAGCCACCTCGACGCTTTAGAAGCGGAGAGCATTGAGATTTTCCGCGAGGTCGCGGCGTCGTTTGAGCGTCCCGTGATGATGTATTCGATTGGCAAAGATTCGAGTGTGCTGTTGCATTTGGCGCGTAAGGCGTTCTTTCCCTCCAAAATTCCTTTCCCGCTTTTGCATGTGATACCACGTTTAAGTTCCGCGAAATGATTGCGTTTCGTGACCGCATGGCGGAGCAGCATGGCTTTGATTTGATCACCCACACCAACCAAGAAGGTGTGCCGATAACATCAACCCGTTTGATCATGGCTCGGCGCGCTATACGGACATTATGAAAACAGTGGCGTTGCGGCAGGCGCTGAATGCGGGTCAGTATGATGCGGCAATTGGCGGTGCGCGGCGGGATGAAGAAAAGTCTCGCGCAAAAGAGCGGGTGTTTTCCCACCGCAATGCCCAACATGCGTGGGACCCAAAGAACCAGCGGCCAGAGCTTTGGCACTTGTTTAATACGCGGATTTCCCCGGGCGAGAGCATGCGCGTGTTCCCCTTGTCCAATTGGACCGAGTTGGACATCTGGACCTATATTTACAAAGAAGAAATCGAGATCCCATCGCTTTATTTGGCCAAGCCGCGCCCGGTTGTGGAGCGCTCGGGCACGTTGATCATGGTCGACGATGAGCGCTTGCCGTTGGAAGAGGGCGAAGTGCCGCAAGAAAAGATGGTCCGGTTTAGGACCCTTGGCTGTTATCCGCTCACCGGAGCGCTTGAATCAGAAGCAGCCACTTTGCCGCAAATCATTATGGAAATGAACGCGTCGCGCACCTCAGAGCGGGAAGGGCGCTTGATCGATAGTGATCAGGCCGGATCGATGGAGAAGAAAAAGCAAGAGGGCTACTTCTAATGAGCAACGCAACTTTGACAGAACAAGCCCAACCTCTTGAGATTGAACAATGGCTGAGCGCCCAGACCGACAAAAGCATCTTGCGCTTTTTGACCTGTGGCTCTGTGGATGACGGTAAATCCACCCTGATCGGCCGTTTGCTTTACGATAGCCAGCTGATCCTGGATGACCAATTGGCCTCGCTGCAAAAGGAAAGCCACAATCGCACCACGGGCGATGAGGGGATCGACTTCTCGCTTTTGGTGGATGGGTTGACGGCGGAGCGCGAGCAGGGCATCACTATTGATGTGGCCTACCGCTTTTTTTACCACCGAGAAGCGCAAATTTATCGTCGCTGACACCCCGGGCCACGAACAATATACCCGCAATATGGCCACGGGCGCCTCAAACGCTGACTTGGCGATTGTGCTGATTGATGCGCGCAAGGGCGTGTTGACCCAAACCAAGCGTCACAGCTTTATTCTGTCGCTGATTGGGGTGAAACATGTGGTGGCTGTGGTCAATAAGATCGACCTTGTTGATTATGACAAGGAGGTCTTTGACCAAATCGATGCAGACTATCGTGCGTTTGCCGCCCAGCTTGGCTTTAAATCTTTGGTGACCGTGCCAATCTCTGCGCTGCGGGGCGACAATATCGTTACCAGAAGCGAGAATATGGATTGGTATCACGGCCCGCAATTGGTGCCGTATCTTGAAGAGATTGACGTGGCGGAAGATCGGGTAAACCAGCCGTTCCGCTTTCCGGTACAATGGGTGAACCGCGCCAGCCTCGACTTTCGGGGCTTTTCTGGCACTGTCTCATCAGGCCAGATTAAACCGGGCGATGATGTGCTCGTGGCCGCATCGCGCAAACCGGCCACAATCAAACGCATTGTCACCATGGATGGTGATCTGGCGGTGGCGCGTGCAGGTGAGGCCGTCACCTTGGTGTTGGACCGTGAGGTCGACATATCGCGCGGCGATGTATTGTCCGCATCGGGCGAAACGCCAGAATTTTCCAATCAGTTCCAAGCGCGCTTGATCTGGATGCATGAAAAAGCGGCGATGCCTGGCCGGTCCTATCTGATCAAGATCGGCAGCCAAACGGTGCCCGCCACCATCACCAACATCAAGCAAAAAACCAATGTGAACACGCTGGAGCAAAACCCAGCCAAATGCCTTGAGCTCAATGAGGTGGGCACTGTCACTTTGGCCACTGACAAACCCATTGCGTTTGACGCCTTTGCCAAAAATGCGGTCACGGGTGGCTTTATCTTGATTGATCGCCTGTCCAACGCCACCTTGGGGGCTGGCACCATAGAATTTGGCCTGCGCCGGGCGCAAAACCTGACCTATCAAGACTTTGACGTGAACCGCAAAGTGCGGGCGGAAATGAAGGGTCAAACCCCACGCATTGTGTGGTTTACCGGCCTTTCCGGCTCCGGCAAGTCCACCATCGCCAACCTATTGGAAAAACGGATCACCGCCGAAGGCAAGCACACCTACATTCTGGATGGCGACAACGTGCGCCATGGCCTGAATAAAGATCTCGGCTTTACCGATGAAGATCGAGTGGAAAACATCCGCCGTGTGGCCGAAGTGGCCAAGCTGATGGCTGATGCGGCTTGATCGTTCTGGTCTCGTTTATCTCGCCGTTTAAAAACGAACGCCGGTTGGCGCGCGAGGTGGCAGGGGATATCGATTTTGTTGAAGCCTATGTCAACACACCGCTTGAAGTCTGCGCCGAACGCGATCCCAAGGGACTTTATGCCCGCGCCAAAGCCGGGGAAATCAAGAACTTCACCGGGTTAGACTCACCCTTTGAAGCCCCCGAACGCGCTGATATCACCCTCAACGCCGCGGAAAAAGAACCCGCAGAGCTCGCCAATGAGCTCTACGATCTGCTATTTGAAGGGCATCAATATAGCGCGCTCTAAATTTGAAAAGCATTGCATCGATCGAAAAGGTGGCCTTGGGGCCGCCTTTATTTATTGAACAGGGTTCACTTCCAAGTTGCTCAGCTTTTCGTCCAGTGCTGCACGCTCATGCCACACGCCAGCCAGCATCACACCATTGATTGACGTTGTGTTCGCAATGTCGTCGAGCGGGTTGGCATCAAGCAACACCAGGTCAGCAAGCTTGCCCTTGGCAATGCCGCCAAAATCATCAGTGCGATCGAGATATCGTGCCGGGATGGTTGTGGCACTGCGCAACACGTCTATGGGTGAAAGTCCGGCACGGACCAGCAGCGACATTTCGTGATGTGCGGAAAAGCCTGGCACGACCATGCTGTCATTGGCGTCGGTGCCCAACATAACATTAACGCCGCGCTGATGCGCCAATTGAGTTAGGACCAGACCGCGCTCAAAGAAGCCAGGGTAATGCTTGCGAACTTCCTCGGGTTCGTTCGCCATATTATCGATATCGCGTTTCCATTCGCCCCATTGCATCTCGCCGATATATTTCAGTGCATCCATCTCCAGAAAGGCAGGATCAGCAACGCGCACGTCGAACTCTCGCGTGATGTGCGTGGGGACATAATAGACATCGTGCTCAACCATGGCATCGACGGTCGCGTCGCAGCGTTCATCATTGGCGGTGGCAAGGCTTTGCTCGAGTGTCATTTGGTCCGTGGGGTATTCGACTGACTTATCGCCTTTGGTCAGCTTGATAAATCGCTCTTTATATTCCACACCCCAAAGGCTGCAGTCCCACACCAGATCACGGGCATGTTCGACGGATTTTATGCCCATTGCCGCGGCGTCTGCAATATCCATTGTCAATGGCACATGCCCGCCGACGGGCAGGCCTTTGGCCTTGGCTTGTTCAAAAAAGCCTTTTGCCGCTTCAAGAGTTGTGGGGTGATACATTTTGATTAGGTCAATGTCGCGTTCGGCGAGATAATCAACCACCTTGCGCGCATCTTCTTCAGTGAAGGGTACAAACTCTTTCGCGGACTCCTCTGACATACGCGGCGATTTGTCTGACATAACCGGGGCACTGGAGATCTCCGAGAATGCGCGGCCAAAACTGTCGCCGCGCATATTGCTATCGTGCGCAGCGCGCAGATCACCCGCACAGAGAAACACCTCTGGCCCACCGGGCCAGCAATCGCCTGCCATGTCGCGAACGCCAGTGACTCCATTGGCCAACAAAAGCTGCATACTTGAGTCAAGAACTGGGGCGATGGACAAATGCACATGCATATCCATCAGGCCCGGTATCAAATATTTGCCGTCTCCTGATATGACCGTGCCAGCCGCTTTTGCTGGCGTGTCGCCGGACACAATCTCAACGATCCGGTCATCGCGGATATAGACATCGCGTGCCGCCAGAACCTGTTCGGCTTCCGGATCAATTATCGTGACATCATTAAAAAGGAAGTCAAAAGGTATGGCGTCGTCGTCAGCCATGGCACCAAGTGCAATTAGTGGGGAAGCGGCGAGTGCGAGCAAAATGCCGCGTGGCAATCTTTGAAAAGTATTTCTTTGCATTTTCCATCCTCCATTATGTTTATGGAGGTGGGAAGCGACAAGCAATAGTCAAGCGGAGGTGAAGAAATCCATGCGTAGTGCTGAGCCCAAATAATTGTACGCAATAGCAAAATAGGTTTGAGATTTAAAAAGCGAACGGCCGCCGAGCGGTCAGATTTTACAAGGCTCTGACAGAGAGAAGAGGCCCGGCGGCAGACTGTGATTGTTACTCAGCTGGCATCTTGTCGTGCCATTCAAATCCTGGTCGTTGGTAAAAGAAGCCATTGGAAAATGGCGCATCCACACGATCATCGCGCATTCTTTTCAACGCTTCGGTTGGACTAATTTTGTCCTGCAGCACATCATCGAATGCAGCGATGGCCGTGAAGGTGCCTATGCTTTGCGGGGAAATGCGCAGGCGGTTAATGCCGATCTCTTGCAACTCATTGAGGCATTCGATCAGGTTTAGTACAGAGTGCGACTGTGTTTGAATGCCGTTCACGGTCAAAAACTGATCGCCCTCAAGCGTGTCGAGGCGCATCCCGTCTGGGTCTTGATCGCACACAAACAAGCAGGAATCTTTCGTGCGATTGTGGGCGCGTGCATGATAGCAGCGGGCCGACAGGGCCAGTGACATACGCCCATATACTTGCACTTCCAAGTCCACGTCAAATGGCTTTGCCGCCGCGGCCAGCGCCGCAATGCCCACTTTTGGCATTTCGGGGTTGAGGCAAATGGATTTGGCACCATTTTCGGCATACACCGCCAATGCTTCTTCATTGTAGCAGTTCATCAACGGCCCGATATAATGCGGATCTTGCCCCATCTGTTGCAGCGCCGAAACATCGTTGGCCTCAATCGGAAAACCTTCAGAAATCGCCACGCGTTTGACCAAACGACGGTCAATATCTGTCGTCACTTCTGAAAGGGTGGAAAACACGACATGTTTGCCCGCATCGTGCAAGCGTTCCACAACGTCAGGCAGTTGATTGTCATAAAGCGGTGCACGTTTCGAGCAAATGACCTCGCCCAAAAACACAGTTTGGATTGGCGTTTCATCGGCGATCTTGAAATAAAAGTCGCGCCAGTCTTCAGGCGCCCAGTTATATTGAACAGGACCAAGTGTAAGCTGTGCGGTCATGAACTATCTCCAGCTCTTTGATTTGAAGGCGCCTTGGGTTTCTTTATGCCTTCTGTCAGCGCAATAAGTTCGGTGATATCTGGCTCGTCGCCGACGGCATAGGCGTCAACTGCATCGCGAAATGCGGATACAACGGAGCGGATATAGGCGCGCGAGCGCTGCCGTCCTTCAATTTTGAGGGCTGTGACACCAGCCCGCATCAAATCCGGCAAAAGCCGCGTCAGATTAAGGCTGATGGGCTCCTCGAACGCATAATAGTTTTTCTTGTGTGCCGTGTCGTAACGGCCCTTGCAAATGGTGGGATAGCCCGCCGTCTCGCCACATGAAATGCAATCAATGGCGAAATCTCCCAACCGCGTCGTCAAGCCGTCATCGTCATCAGGCTCATAGTCGACATGACTGGCCGGGGAGCAAACTCCATCCATATTGGTGGAAATGCCGGTGACATAATTAGTGAGTGAGCAGCGCCCCTCAGCCATCATGCCGATATTGCCGAACACAAACGCCTCGATCTCGCAGTTGATTGCGTCGTGCACGCGTTTGATTTCCGGCACGGTCAAAATGCGCGGCAACACCACACGTTTAACGTTAAACCTTTCGACGTAAAAATTGATCGCTTCTGGCGAGGAGGCGCCTGCCTGCACGGACAGATGCAAGCGCTGGTCCGGATGGGTTTCAGCCACATATTTGGCCATGCCGATATCGGCGATGATCACCGCATCAATGCCCAATTCGACCGCGTCATCGACGGATTTTTTCCAAAGGTCGGTGCGCCCCGCTGTGGGGAAAGAGTTGATCGCCGCCAGCACCATTGCGTCTTTATCGTGCGCATATTTCACGCTTTCCGAAAGCTCGGCTTTCGTAAAGTTTAGGCCGGGAAAATTCCGCGCATTTGTGGGACCTTTAAAGCCGCAATAGACCGAGTTTGCGCCTGCATCAACAGCTGTGCGCAAGCTGGCCGGCGTGCCAGCGGGACACACCAATTCAGGTTTGATAAATTCACTCATGTTTTAGAACCTACAATTTTGGTTGCCGCGTCAATGCTGACGCGCACGGGGCCGCGCAGCGGGCCGAAGGCTGTGGCCACGTCGTCGGCCAAAGTAGCATCCATATCGTCCAAGGCGTTTCGCAAAGCCACAATCGATTCGGTGTCACCCGTGACAGCAATGTCGCGATTGAAAAACAGCGCATCGCTATCTGTTTTGCTGTCAATCATGCGCAGCAGGGTCTTAAACTTGCCGCTCACCAGCACATCGTACGGGATTTCGGCGTGGCGCGACTTCGCCACCAACATCAGGTTTTCAGGATCTGGACGCAAAAGCAGCAAAAATGGCATGCCCTTCGCGTCGATCAAAAATTGCTTGCTGCAACTGTCGCCGAGGCGTTCAAACAGTTCAGGATGAAGCTGGGCCACATGCCGCACAATGCGCCGCAAAATCGGCTGCATGGCAAACAAAGGCATTGCCTTTGAGACAGGCCCGGCATTGGAATCACTATAGATTCGAGGTTGATGACGCTTGTGATTGTTTCGCATGACAAGCTGCATACGCGGTGAAAACACGCCTGAATTTGCAAAAATGCAAACAAAATGCATTTTTTTAGGTCACGCAGTAGGTTGCCTTCGCTTAGAATCGATCCCGCAACGCGTAATAGGTCATCGCCAACTTCAGCAATGCCCCACGCATCATCTCACCGCCAGGAAATTGCGGCGTCGGAATTTTGCTCATCAAATCAAAGCGTTCGCTTTGACCCTGGGTGATGTCCGCCAGGATTTTGCCTGCCATGGTGGCCATGCCCAACCCGTGGCCGGAGAACCCCGCCGCTGAATAAATATTTGGGCCGAGCCGGGCAAAATGGGGCAGGCGGTTCATGGTGACGCCGAGCGTGCCACCCCATGCATAATCAATCTTTGCGTCAGCCAATTGTGGAAAAACTTGCAGCATTGGCTTGCGCGAAATCTCAACCAAATCGCTCGGGAAGCGCAAACTATAACTCTCACCGCCCCCAAACAGCAGGCGATGATCTTGACTGAGGCGGAAATAATTGACGACAAAGCGACTGTCCGCCACGGCTTCATTGTGCGGGATCAGAGACTTGGCCCGGTCCGTGCCCAACGGCTCAGTGGCAACGATAAAGCTATTGATCGGCATGACATGGGCGTTTACGTGGCGGTCTAATCCGCGACATAACCGTTGCAGCCCATGATCACATGGTCAGCCTCGACCACGCCATCTGCCGTATGAACGCGCACCTTGATGCCCTGTTCAATTTTGGTGACGCGGCTCTGTTCATACAGGCGCGTGCCCGCCTTATGGGCCAATTCCGCCAAGCCGAAACAAAAGGCGAGTGGGTCCAAATGGCCGGCACCTTTGTCCAGACTGCCCCCATAATACTGGTCACTGGCCACATGCTGGCGAATGTCTGCCTGATCCAGTGCCGAAATGGATTCATAGCCATAGTCACGATTAAGCTTTTCAACATAATGATGAGATTCAGCGACGAAGCCAGCCTTGTGATCTGCCTCGACGATCCCCGGCGTGTAATGGCAAGCGATATTGTGATCGAAAATCAGGCTCTTCACCAATTGCTTGGCGTCTTCGGCGATGTCCCATAAATGATGGGCAGTTGGTTCGCCAAACATACGCTCTAGCTTGATCTGGTCTATGCGCTGGCCACTGCCCAGCTGACCGCCATTACGACCTGACGCGCCCCAGCCAATGCGATGTGCGTCCAAAAGTGCAACGTCAAAACCTGCACGCGCCAAATGCAGCGCTGCCGAGAGGCCCGTGAAGCCGCCACCGACAACACAAATATCCGCCTTGGTGTGCCCGTTTAAGGCCTATGAGGTGCAGGATGAGACCTTTGTGCGGCGTAATAGGACAGCGGATATGTGTGCTGGATATCGTTTGCAGTGAGAATGTCGATCATTAGACGTTCAGCAACAAATGCTCGCGTTCCCAAGGGCTGATTTCGCCAAGAAACTCTTCAAGTTCCTGCCGCTTAATGGCTTCATATACTTGGCAAAAATCTTCACCCAATAAATCACGCAGCTCACGATCTTGTTGAAACGGGACAAGGGCATCCATCAACGCGTAAGGGAGCGTGACCCCATCTCCATAAGCGTCACCTTTGCGCATCGGGCGCGGTGAAAGCTTGTTGACCATGCCCAAATAACCGCAGGCCAAACTGGCCGCGATCGCCAAATAAGGGTTGCTATCCATCCCCACAATGCGATTTTCAATGCGGCGCGCCTCTGGCGTCGAAATGGGGATGCGCAGGCCGGTTGTGCGGTTATCCTGTCCCCATTCCACATTGGCGGGTGAGGAATCGTCTGCTTTGAAACGGCGATAGCTGTTTACATAGGGCGCGAAAATCGGCATCACCGCACCAATGTGTGCCTGAATGCCGCCCAAAAAGCCGTAGAACAAATCGGTCGGCTCGCCCTTATCGTCGGAAAAGACATTTTTTCCTGTCTTTGCGTCAACGATCGATTGATGTAAATGCATGGCGCTGCCCGGTTCATCGCGCATCGGCTTGGCCATAAAGGTCGCGAAGCAATTGTTTTTCAGCGCGGCTTCACGGATCGAGCGTTTGAAATAGAACACTTCATCCGCCAGCTTGAGCGGGTCACCATGTTGCAAATTGATTTCGATTTGCCCGGCGCCGCCTTCTTGAATCAGCGTATCGATCTCCAAACCCTGCGCTTCCGCGAAGTCATAAATATCATCGATAACAGCGCCATATTCATCAACAGCCACCATGGAATAGGCTTGCCGCCCAATGCCCTTGCGGCCTGTGCGGCCAATAGGCGGTTCGATAGGTTCGTTCGGATCTGTGTTGCGGCGGGTGAGGTAAAACTCAATCTCCGGCGCAACAACAGGCTGCCAGCCCTTATCAGCATAGAGCGCCAAAACCCGTTTCAACACATTGCGCGGTGCAACAGCAACGGGTTCGCCGCCGGTGGTCTCCAGATCATGAATTACCTGTAAGATCACATCGTCGGTCCATGGGGCAGCGCATGCAGTGCTCAGAACTGGCTTGAGCACCATGTCTGTTTCCATCCATTGATCTTTAATGTCCATATCGGCATAGGCGCCGGTAATGGTTTGATAAAATATTGACGTGGGCAGATAAAAAAAATGCAACATCAGAAAACTTCTTCGCCGGCATTGTTTTGCCGCGCGATATCCCCACAAGATCGGGGACTATACATTCAACTTCTTCCACACGGCGTCCGCCAAGCCACTCCAGAGCGGCGTCAGGGAGATTGTGGACCCATTCCTGCTTGTCGACCATAATTCAGCCTTGTTGTTCCTAATGTTTACACCCACCATTTCCCAAGTGCGGCAAATCATTTATCAGTTAATCGAAACTGTAGGTGAGTAAAGGAGAATCGCCAATGACCTTCTGGAAAAGACATGAATTCTTTATCAATGGCGATTGGGTGCAAGCCGACAATGCCGAAGCCTTTGAAGTGTTGAACCCCGCCACCGAAATGCCCATCGGCAGCATTGCCATGGCCAATGAAGCGGCGGTGAACGCTGCCGTGGTTGCCGCAAAAGAAGCATTCCCTTCTTACGCCCGCACGACCATTGCGGAACGGAAAGACCTCTTGCGCTCAATAATGTCGGTTTACCGCAAACGGCGGGATGAAGTCGCCCATGCGATTCAACTTGAATTGGGCGCACCGCGGCACCTTGCCTATGGCTCGCAAACCGCTGTGGGTGAAAGCCATCTGGATGGCATTATGCAGGCCCTTGGCACGTTCGAATTTGAGCGAACACTGATGAATGGAGATTTGGTTGCGCGAGAGCCAATTGGCGTTTGCGGGCTGATTACACCATGGAACTGGCCGATCAACCAGATTGCGCTTAAGGTTCTGCCCGCGCTAGCGGCAGGGTGCACAATGGTGCTCAAACCCAGTGAGTATACGCCGTTTAACGCCATGCTTTATGCCGAGATTTTGGCGGAAGCGGGCGTGCCCAAAGGCGTATTTAACCTGATCAATGGCGAAGGACCCGTGGCCGGGGCAGCATGTCGCGCCACCCGGATATCGACATGATGTCGTTCACAGGTTCGGCCGCGCGGGCGCGGCGGTGAGTAAGACGCTGCCGACAGTGTGAAAAAGGTCGCATTAGAACTCGGCGGAAAATCGCCAAACCTTGTTTTTGCCGATTCCGATCTCACCGACGCAGTAAAACGTGGCGTGCGCCACATGTTCAACAATACCGGCCAGTCCTGCAACGCGCCGTCGCGCATGCTGGTGGAGCAAAGCGTATATGACGAAGCCAAAGAGGTGGCGCTGAAAACGGCGCAACAGCAGCAGGTTGGCAACCCGGATGATGCCGGCAATCATATGGGACCATTGGTGAACCACATCCAATTTGATCGGGTGCAAGCATTGATTAAAGCCGGCATGGAAGAGGGCGCAACCCTGCTGACAGGGGGCTTGGGCAAGCCAGACGGTATGAACGAAGGATATTTCGTAAAGCCAACGATCTTCGTGGATGTGACAAATGATATGCGGATCGCGCGCGAAGAAATCTTTGGGCCGGTCATGACCATGATTCCGTTTCAGGACGAAGATGAAGCGATTGCCATTGCAAATGACACAGAATTTGGGTTGGCCGCGTTTGTACAAACCCAAGACGAGGAAAAAGCCATGCGCGTATCAAAGCAATTGCGGGCGGGTATGGTGCACATAAACGGCGCCGGACTCGGCGTCGGCTCACCGTTTGGCGGCTACAAAAAATCTGGCATTGGCCGGGAAGGTGGCACCTTTGGGCTCGAAGAGTTCTTGGAGGTCAAATTGATTGCGCGTCCGAAGGCAGATGTTTGATCCACAGTTGGCGGCTCTTCGTATTTGAGTAAACATCAAATCGAGGCTGTTATGCTGAACCAAGTTGAACACATCAATGCAGTCATTATCGGTGCCAATGGAGGCATTGGCCATGCGCTCAAAACCGAGCTGCAGGCGCAACCCAATTTTGAATCGGTCGAAAGCTTTGACCGGATGCATTTTCCAGATTTTGACCTGACAAAAGCAGAGAGCTTTGTGCCAAAGTTTGCTGAATGGCAGGAACAGGGACGGAAATTCAATCTCGCGATTATCGCAACGGGTGCGCTGATCATCGATGGAGCGCCGCCAGAGAGACGCCTCGCAGAGCTTGAGGCGGCGAACATGGCCAATCATTTTGCGCTTAATGCCATCGGACCGGCCATGATGATTCAGCAGCTTTTGCCGTTGATGCCGCGAGACGAGCCAGCAGCGATCGCCGCTTTATCGGCGCGCGTGGGATCAATTGAGGATAATCAACTCGGCGGGTGGATCTCTTATCGCGCGGCCAAGACGGCGCTAAACCAGATTATCCGTACAGCATCAATTGAGTGGACGCGCAAAAATCAAGAATCGGCGTTGCTGGCGATTCATCCAGGCACCGTCGATACCCGCTTAACATCCGGCTATGCGCATCCCAAAAAAAGTGAGCGCCGAAGCGGCGGCCAGGAAGATTCTAGGCACGATCTTGGCGGCCAAGCCGCACATGAGTGGTCGCTTCTATGACAATGAAGGGCAAGCCATTCCGTTTTGACGATAGCCAAACTGGCTTCACATACAGAATCAAGAAACACAGAGATGTATTTGAAATTTTTAGGAAAAGTGGCTCCCCGGGCAAGACTCGAACTTGCGACAAAGCGGTTAACAGCCGCTCGCTCTACCAACTGAGCTACCGGGGATCACGATGTGTGTACCTAACGAGTAGGTGAGGCGGTGTTTAGCGTTTTTGATCGCGCTTGCCAAGACCTTTTTTGAAAAAATAACCGGCTTTTCGAGAAAAATATCTAACAAAGATTATTTGGTCACGCTTTGAGCCTTCATTCTCGCCTGTAATTGTAACAATTCGACAACGTGATTGGCATTGGCGAAAGGGTTTTGTTGATAAAAGGTCGCAAAATCAAACTCTTGTGCACCCAGTGCTGAAAGGACGGGTCGAATTGCATTGCCTGACTGTCGCCCGTGCAGTTCAGCGATCATGAGGGCTTGCGATAAGGGCCATAAGCCACAAACTGGATAAATATCGCCGCCAAAACGAGCAATGATGGGCTGCGTCAGGGGTTGTCCGCTTTTGACGCGTTCCACAAAGTCCCGCGGAAAGAAGGGGCCGTCAACCGGAGCCGTGAGCAACCAACTATCGCATACGTTTTTCGTACATGATTTCGCCCAAAGCGCTCCAGTGTATATGCCACCGAGAGGACCGATAGTCGGTGAAAAAGCGTCAGGCACGATTCCGACTTCATGGGCAGTGTTTTTCGCTGAAAGCCCAATCGCAGCAACTTCGTCGCATTGCGATTCGAGAGCATCAGTTACATGGCGCAGCAGTGGCCGACCGCCAAGCCGGATTGCCGCTTTATCCACGCCACCCAATCGGACGCCGTCTCCGCCGCCTAAAATAATACCATAAATCTCCATAATAGATCATGTCCCATGCCGCATTGTATGCACAAGCATAGTACGCAAACAAATTTGGTTGCATGCAATTTATTGAAAATGTTCGGGAATTTTGGAGGCCACGCCCGGAATCGAACCGGGGTACACGGATTTGCAATCCGCTGCGTCACCACTCCGCCACGTGGCCTCATTTGAAGCAGGTAGCTATAGCAATCCAGAGAATATTTCAAGCTCACAATCTCAAAAACTTCACGATTTTGTGAACCAAGCGATAGGCTTTAGGCTGGAAGTGCTGATATCGTCTTGCATCGCGGCTGCAAGATGGCTATTGAACAAACTAATCTTAACTATCGAGGATGGGTGCTCCAATGGATTTCGAAAACGCACGCAAGGCTATGGTGGACTGTCAACTCCGCCCCAACGCGATTACTGACTATCGCATTTTGGCTGCGATGAGCGAAGTCCCGCGGGAAAATTTTACCCCCGCCGCAAAACGTCCTCTCTCTTATTTAGATGAAGATTTGGCTCTCGATCCAGTAGGTGCCCGCAAAATGATGGAGCCGATGTATTTGGCACGTTTGGCACAACTTGCTGAAATCAAATCGTCAGATCTTGTGCTCCACGTTGCCTGCAATACAGGTTATGGCACGGCTGTCCTGTCCAAGTTCGCGGATTCTGTTGTCGCCGTTGATGACAACGAGGATTTCGTTGAAATGGCAAATGATAGTCTGGCAGATCTTGAAATCGGAAATGCCGCTGTTCTTGCCGGTGAATTGAAGTCCGGGTTAAAAAAAAGAGGCTCCATTTGACGTGATCTTTATTGAAGGTCACGTGGATGAATTGCCTGACGAGTTGTTTAAGCAACTAAAGCAAGGTGGCCGTCTCGTTTGTGTTGAAGTAGAAAACGGCGTGCCTAGTGCAGTTTGCTACCATAAATCGGAGGCAGGCATCAGCCGCCGCGTGGCCTTCAATGCTATCGTCCCCAAGCTAATTGCATTCGAAAAGCAAAAAACCTTCACTTTATAAGCGCCAGTCCCTTGAACTGTGTGTGCACAATTGCCACATGCGCTTGATATATCGATCCGTTATATGCGATTAACGAAAAGTTAATTTTGTTTATGCGGTGAAATGTGCATACTGGGCGGCATTATAGTACTGGGGTGAGTAAGGTGTTTTTTTAAGAAGAGTGTTGTTTTTGCAGCGTTAATTGCGACTGCATCGAGTGGGTCTGCGCAGGCAGAAAGCCTGACGGAGGCCCTGGCACGGGCTTATGTGAAGAATCCTGCGATTGCGTCGGCAATGGTCAGCGTTAAAATGGCGGCGGAAGACATAGTGATGCGTAAGGCGGGATTGCGGCCAAATATCGCGTTATCTGCCACTTCCCAGTATAGCTTCACGATGGTGAACGGTACGACTACCGATAGTGGCGCGACAACACTTAATGTCTCTTACAATCAACGTCTTTTCGATAATTTACAAACCAGCGCGCAAATCGATCAGGCGCGTGCGTTCACTGACGCAGCAAAATATGGTCTGCGAAACACAGAACAAAATGTACTTTTGTCCGCAGCAACGGCTTATATGGATGTGGTACAATTCACAAATCTGGCCACACTTCGTGCAGATAATGTGAAGTTTTTGCGTGCTCAGGTCGACAATGCCCGTAGCCGTCTAAATGTTGGCGAGGGCACCAAAATCGACGTGGCGCAGGCGGAAGCGCGACTAGCACAATCGGTTGCCTCTTATAAATCAGCTGTAAATTCTTTGCGGACAGCGCAAGCCTCTTATGTGCGTTGGATTGGCGCTAAACCCTCTGGCCTTAACTCTAAATTCCGTTTTGGCCACGTCATGCCTGCCAGCATTGATGAGGCACTTAGCTCCGCACGCAGAAACCATCCCGCAATTCTTACCGCTAGGGCACAAGTCGAAGCCGCGCGGTACGGCACCGAGGCCGCGTTGCGTGCTTTCGGGCCCACTCTTGACCTGATCGGTTCAATCTGTGCCATCGATTGCTTGGGCGGCGGTGCGAATCCGAATGCGACACAAGGCTCATTGCGTTTGACCCTTTCTGTGCCGATCTACCAGGGCGGAATGTTGGGCGCATCTGCACGCAAAGCCAATCTGGGCCATATTAAATCTGAGATTGATGCCCAACTTGCTTCCAACCAAGTTGAAGAAAGCGTAATTTCAGCATGGTCTGGCCTACAGTCATCGGTTGCAGCAATCGAGTCCGCGCAAGCGGCTGTACGGTCAGGGCAGATCGCGCTCGACGGTGTAATTGAAGAACGTAATGTGGGGCAACGCACCACACTGGATGTGCTGAACGCCCGTGCCGAGCTGACGAGTGCAAAAGAAGCTTTGTACACAGCACAGTATAACCGGGTTGTGGCAGCATTTTCATTGATTGCTGCAACTGGGCGTTTGGATGCGGCTTCACTGCATCTTCCAGTTCAAATCCAGTCAACGGATGGTTATCGGGCGAGAATTGAAGATGTTTGGGCAGAATTACGTGAATAACACGAGCCGTGGATAACCGCTATTTAGTCGCCTGCTGGACTAACGGCCAATAAATCATCACAATACTATCATAGTTGCGAATCGCGGTTGACCTGCGAATCGCACAACACAGCGAAGGTGCAGCCCAATTCGTGGGCAAACTGTGTGCAACGCAGTTTTTGTCAGACGATATTGTGGCCGAGGCTGCAGGGTGTACTGAACTGTGACGCATAATGCGTGTTAATGTGGCAAGCATGTTGTTTCATGTGGCGGCGGATGCGCATGAAGAGTAGTTTAATGTATGTCGAGTTTTGCTCGAAGGTGAGGCCAATATGAACCGACCTGCGTCTAAAGAACCGTCAATGGATGAAATTCTTTCGTCTATTCGACAAATTATTGCCGACGACGAGCCACAACAAGACGACAAAGCACCTGCAGCCCAAGAGGATGAAGCAGCTGCGCGCAGTGAACTAAGCGCCGCGCTGAACGATGTTAGCAAAAGCGAAGGTCCAACAACAATTGAAGTTGAAGATGGCCCGCACCCAGACATAGAAGCAGCACCGATCGAGAAAAGGGATGTTGCCGCGGAAGCGCTGGCCGAGGCGCAGTCCGCGCAAATCGAGCCAGACGCTGATGCTGACGCAGATGCGCCACTTACACTCTCTATTGACCAAATGTTGCAGCCTTCCAACAGCAATTCGGAACCCGATCCAGCGGATGAAGAGCTGATCGCTGATCCCGGCGAAGTTGTGCCGACGCCGACCGAAGAATTGGACATGGCATCATTAATGATGCAAGAGGCCTCAGAAAGCGGCAATTCTTCTGACATTGATGAAGATGCACAATCCATTGCGCAATCGGTGCCTGACGACGTGGCGCAAGTCGTGCCCGACGACATTGCGTTTATCAATGATGACGATGTCGAAGAAGCGGCAGAACCTGAAGCCGAGCAAACCGATTCACCAGATTACGATTTCGGTGAATTGCCATCCGCATCAGCGGAAGGGGAGCCGGCTAAGTCTGTGGCAGCGCCGGAGCCGGCACAGGAATCAGCTGCGCCTCAGCCCGAACCTGAAAGCCCGTTGCCGGACAAGGACTTGTCTGTAGACATTGCCGACAGTCTTTTGGAGCCGACGGCACAAGCAGCTTCCAGCCATGCGTTTAGCCAACTCGACAATCTGATTATGTCGCAAAAACAGGGGCAAACGATCGAGGATTTGATCCGCGAAATGTTGCGCCCGATGCTCAAATCTTGGTTGGATGAGAATCTGCCCGGTGTGGTTGAACAGCTTGTGCAGCGCGAAATTGAGCGCGTTTCACGCGGAAAGCGCTGAACGCGAACATAAATTGACTGCTTTGCGGTTGACTTGACCCACCAGCTTCGCTTTTAAACCCAATAGACAAATTTTTCTCCCGCCCATCATTTGGGCGGGCAAAAGGTAATGGGCAAAATGATCGATAAAAATTATAACCCGCAAGATGTTGAAGGCCGCATTTATGATGAATGGGTTCAACAGGACACATTTGCCGCTGGCGCAGGCGCTAAAGAAGGTGCACAGAGCTACTGCATCCCCATGCCGCCGCCAAATGTGACGGGTGATCTGCATGTGGGTCACGCCCTGACCTTTACCGTGCAAGATATGATCACGCGGTTTGAGCGGATGCGCGGCAAAAATGTACTGTGGCAACCCGGCACCGACCATGCGGGCATCGCCACGCAAATGATTGTTGAACGCAAGCTGATGGAACAGCAATTGCCATCGCGCCGCGAAATGGGCCGCGAAAAATTCTTGGAAAAAGTCTGGGAATGGAAAGAACAGTCTGGCGGCACGATTGTGAGCCAATTGCGCCGTCTTGGCGCGTCGGCAGACTGGTCACGTGAACGCTTCACCATGGATGATGGCTTGTCGAAGGCTGTGATCAAAGTGTTCACCGAGCTGCACAAGCAAGGCCTTATTTACAAGGACAAGCGCTTGGTGAATTGGCACCCGGTGTTGCAAACCGCTATCTCTGACCTTGAAGTCGAAAACATCGAGATCAATGGCCATATGTGGCATCTGCGTTACCCAATCGAGGGAACAGACGAAACCATCGTGGTCGCCACAACACGGCCCGAAACTATGCTGGGCGATACCGGCGTCGCGGTGCACCCAGAAGATGAACGCTACACCCACCTTGTAGGCAAAATGGTTGTGCTGCCGCTGACTGGCCGGAAAATCCCGATTGTGACCGACGAGCACGCCGACCCTGAACAAGGCTCCGGTGCGGTGAAAATCACTCCTGCGCACGACTTCAATGACTTTGAAGTCGGCAAGCGTAACGACCTTGAGCAGATCAATATTTTTACACCAGATGCCAAGATCAATGATGAGGCACCAGAAGCCTATCGCGGCATGGATCGCTTTGAAGCGCGGAAAAAGATTGTCGCGGACCTCGATGCCATGGGCGTTTTGGTGGAAGTGGAAGACAAGATTATCTCTGTTCCCCATGACGAGAAGTCCAAGCAGGTCGTGATCGAACCCTATTTGACTGACCAATGGTATGTGGACGCTGAAACACTGGCAAAGCCTGCTTTGGCTGCTGTGAAAGAAGGCCGCACTAAATTCGTGCCGAAGAATTGGGAAAACACCTATTACGCGTGGATGGAAAACATCCAGCCATGGTGTATCTCACGCCAATTGTGGTGGGGCCACCAAATCCCAGCATGGTATGGGCCAGATGGCGAGTTTTTTGTGGCCGAAGACGAAGCAGAGGCGCAGGCTCTGGCTGACGCGCACTACGGTGCTTCAACGCCAATCACCCGTGACGAAGATGTGCTGGATACGTGGTTTTCCTCCGCGCTATGGCCATTTTCAACCCTTGGTTGGCCGGATAAAACGCCAGAACTTGACACCTATTATCAAACAACGACCTTGGTGACGGGCTTTGACATTATCTTCTTCTGGGTCGCGCGGATGATGATGTTCGGCATTCATTTCATGGACGAAGAGCCATTTGAAAATGTCTATGTGCACGCGCTGGTGCGCGACGAGCACGGGCAAAAAATGTCAAAGACCAAAGGCAATGTGATCGATCCATTGACCTTGTTTGACGAATATGGCGCCGACGCAACGCGTTTCACGCTGGCGGCCATGGCCGCGCAAGGGCGCGACTTGAAACTCGCGATTTCGCGGGTTGAAGGCTACCGCAACTTTGTCACCAAAATCTGGAACGCCTCGCGTTTCTTGGAGATGAACGAGTGCGTTCGTGTTGAAGGATATGATCCAAGCGCTGTTCAATCCACGCTCAATAAATGGATTTTGAGCCGTGCCGCAAAAACTGTCGCTGAAGTCGAAAAATCATTGGAAACCTTCCGCTTCAACGAAGCCGCAAACGCAGCCTATGACTTTGTTTGGGGCACGTTCTGCGATTGGTTTGTTGAACTGGCCAAGCCAGTGTTCAATGGCGATGATGAAGATTTGAAAGCTGAAACGCGCGCAACCGCGGCGTTTACGCTGGACCAGATTTTGAAGCTTTTGCATCCGTTTATGCCTTTTGTCACCGAAGAGCTTTGGGCACAAACCGGGCAAAATGGTCCCGCACGCGAAAAATTGCTGATTGTGAGCGAATGGCCCGAACTGGCTGCACTCGTGGATGACGCAGCAGAAGCGGAAATGGGCTGGATGATCGATTTGATCACCGGCATTCGTTCGCTGCGCGTGGAAATGAATGTGAACGCCGGTGCAAAAGTGCCGCTGGTTGTTGTCGATGCCAGCGCGGACACAAAAGCGCGTCTGGCCACGCAAGATGCGATGATCAAACGGTTGGCACGGGTCGAGACAATCGATTTTGCTGACGAAGTGCCAAGTGAGTCTGCCCAGCTTGTGTTGGGCGAGGCGACTTTTGCCATGCCTTTGGCTGGGGTGATCGACATCGCGGCTGAAAAAGAGCGCCTGAACAAAGAATTGGGCAAGCTCGACAAGGAAATTGATGGCGTGGCCAAGAAGCTGGCCAACGAGCAATTCACCTCGAAAGCACCTGCGCATGTGATCGATGACCAAAAACAACGCAAGACAGATGCGGAAGAGAAAAAGGCACGCGTTGAGGCGGCGTTGGCTCGTCTGGGATAGCGTTCGAAGAACCTGTTGCTTTTTGGCAACGAAGTTTTGAAATTCATACTTCAGTAAGGCTGGCCCCAATTGTACCTTGGGGCCGCCTTTTTTTTAACCAATTCACAGCGCAAAACTGAATATGTTGATAAAGCAACGGGGCGGAAGTTGCGCAAAAGGTTGGGCTGCGGCGATTAGCGCCGCCAATTGGACGCGCATGCCTGAATGTGCTTGCATCAAAAAGCAGCACGATTAAAAGTTTGCGGCAGATATTGTGCCTGCTTGCGGGGGAAAGGTTTTAAAAATGGACGAAAAAAACGTAGATAAGTCAAAATTGCCAAGTCGCCATGTGACGGAGGGACCGTCTCGTGCGCCGCACCGTTCTTACTATTATGCGATGGGCTTAACGCCGGGCCAGATTCGTCAGCCATTCGTGGGCGTCGCGACCTGCTGGAACGAAGCCGCACCGTGTAACATTGCGCTTTCACACCAAGCTCAATTCGTCAAAAGAGGCGTTGCCGCTGCACATGGCACGCCGCGCGAATTCACCACCATCACCGTGACAGACGGGATCGCCATGGGCCACCAAGGCATGAAATCTTCGCTGGTGTCGCGTGATGTGATCACAGATTCAGTTGAATTGACCATGCGCGGCCACAGCTATGATGCCCTTGTAGGGCTCGCTGGTTGCGATAAATCACTGCCCGGCATGATGATGGCAATGGTGCGGTTAAATGTGCCATCTGTTTTCCTTTACGGCGGTTCCATTTTGCCTGGCACCTTCAAAGGCAATCCAGTTACGGTGCAGGATGTGTTTGAAGCTGTTGGTAAGCACTCGGTTGGTGACTTTTCAGATGAAGACCTAGAAGAACTTGAGCGCGTTGCGTGCCCATCTTCTGGCGCCTGTGGTGCTCAGTTTACCGCTAACACCATGGCCACAGTGTCTGAAGCCATTGGCTTGGCGTTGCCATATTCCGCCGGGGCACCAGCGCCTTATGAGATTCGCGATCAATTCTGCTACACCGCTGGTGAGCAGGTGATGGAATTGATCAAACTTAATCTTCGTCCACGCGATATTGTGACGCGGAAGGCGCTTGAAAATGCGGCAACAGTTGTGGCGGCCTCTGGTGGCTCAACCAACGCTGCCTTGCACTTGCCTGCGATTGCGCACGAAGCTGGTATCGAGTTTGATTTGTTCGATGTGGCCGAAATCTTCAAAAAGACGCCCTATATTGCCGATCTAAAACCTGGCGGCAAATATGTAGCCAAAGATATGTTTGAAGCAGGCGGCATTCCGATCCTGATGAAAACATTGCTTGATCAGGGCTATTTGCACGGCGATTGCATGACGGTGACTGGCCGGACCATCGCGGAAAACATGGAAAAAGTGAAATGGAATGACGAGCAGGACGTTGTGCGTCCGGCGAACAATCCAATCACCAAAACGGGCGGCGTTGTTGGCCTTTCTGGCAATTTGGCACCAGATGGCGCCATTGTGAAAGTGGCTGGCATGTCCAACCTGGTCTTTAAAGGACCTGCCCGTTGTTTCGATAGCGAAGAAGCGTGCTTTAAAGCCGTGAGCAAGCGCGAATATAAAGAAGGCGAAGTTTTGGTTATTCGCTACGAAGGACCAAAAGGTGGCCCCGGCATGCGCGAAATGTTGGCAACAACCGCCGCGCTTTATGGCCAAGGCATGGGCGACAAGGTCGCCTTGATCACCGATGGTCGTTTCTCCGGTGCGACCCGTGGTTTCTGCATTGGCCACGTTGGCCCAGAAGCTGCCGTTGGCGGACCAATTGCCCTTCTTGAAGATGGCGACATAATTGAAATTGATGCCAACACGGCTCAATCACCGTTGATTTGAGCGATGATGAGCTTGAAGCCCGTCACAAAAATTGGAAACCGCGTGAGACCAATTTCGGCTCAGGCGTGATCTGGAAATATGCCCAGCTTGTGGGGTCAGCCCGTTACGGTGCGTTGACCCATCCAGGCGCCGCGGCAGAGAAGGAGTGCTATGCAGATATTTAGTGCGAATTTGATTGGCATGGTGCGCGCAACTTTTGTTGCGCTCATCCTGTCGACCTGTTCTGCATTTGCCCAAGATGAGGCGGCGGACATTCTGTCGGTCTTTGGGCAGTTCGATACGGATGTGTCGAACGAAAATCTGCTTGCTGCGTTGGAAGATGCGGCAGAGGCGGGCCAGCCTATTGCTTTGTGGCGCCTAGGCGTCATGTATGAAAATGGCGAGGGCGTGGCCCCCGATCGCACAAAAGCCTTTCAATATTTCTCCCAATTGGCAGACGGCCATGCCAACACACCGCCTAAGTCTCTTGAAGCGGACATTGTGGCCCAAAGCTTTTTGAAAGTGGGTGAATATTATCGCGAAGGTGTGCCCGATGCGGGTGTGCCTGCCAATGATGATTTGTCCCGCAAACTGTGGCTGCACGCCGCATCCTATTTCGGCGACCCTGAAGCACAGTTTAAAGTGGGGCAACTCTATCTTGATGCGGATGAATTGGGTTACTCGCCACTGCAAAGCGCGCGCTGGCTCGCCCTTGCATCACGCAAAGGCCATGCAGCGGCCCAAGCGACCTTAGGCAATCTCATGTTTAATGGGGAAGGCATCCCCGCGGACCCCATTGAAGGGCTGATGTGGCTCACCGTGGCAGATAGAAATGCCCACGGCACTGAAGATGAGCCTGGATCACCGAGCTATTTGATCGCGCCGTATCAATTGCGTCTCAAGACGAGCGAGAGCAAGCAATCGCAGCTGCAGATTCATTGGGCGGCCGCTTCGGCGGGTAATCATCTGCTATATGGCGAAATGGCCAACCACTGGCACATGGTCAGAAGGCTTGTCGCGCCCGCGCATATCTTTGTGAATTTCAACGGTTTCTAGCAGATCAGCGGCTTGTGGCGAAAGCATCAGATGGTCAATGCGAATGCCATTGTTTCGGCGCCATGCCCCAGCTTGAAAATCCCAAAATGTATAGGCTTCCTCGCCATTCACGGCGCGCAGACCATCGGTGAAACCGAGATTGCCAAGGGTGCGAAACCGTTCAAGGCTTTCGGGGCGAAACAGCGCATCACCCCACCATGCCTCAGCGCTGTGGGTGTCCGCGCCGGTCGGGATGATATTGTAGTCGCCCAGAATAATTAGCGGCTCTTCCAACTTCAGGCGATCTTCCGCCCAATCGATCAACCGATCCATCCAGGCCAATTTATAAGGAAACTTTTCGGTATCGACAGGATTGCCGTTGGGCAAATAAATACCGGCAACGCGCACGGCACCTTCTGGGCGTGAAATCACTGTTTCAATAAAGCGCGCCTGTTCGTCGCTGTCATCGCCGGGCAACCCACGATTGACCTCGTCAAACGGATGCAATGACAATAGTGCAACGCCGTTGAAGCTTTTTTTGGCCGTGCGTGGCGACATTATAGCCCAGCTCTTCAATCGCCTCGCGCGGGAAATTCTCATCGATCGATTTGATTTCCTGCAGCGCCACAAGGTCAGGCTTATATTCTTCCAGCCAGTAAAGCACTTCGTTGAGGCGTGCTTTAATGCCGTTAATGTTCCACGTTGCGATTTTCAAAATATTGTTCCGATCCGAAAGGATATTGCCACATGCGAGTCGCAAATATCCTATCGGCGCATCAATCAGAAAACAATGAAATCATCGGGCCGGTCTAAAGCCTAAACCGCAAAGCTGGTGCCACAGCCGCATGAAGCGACGGCGTTCGGATTGTTGATTTGAAAACTTTGGCCAATCAGGTCGTTCACAAAGTCAATTTCCGCCCCTTGCATAAATTCAAGGCTAAGCGAATCGATCAAAACCGTGGCGTCATTCTTTTGCAGCACCACATCATCATCGTTGGCGCTTTCCTGCACCAAATTATATTCATACTGGAAGCCGGAGCAGCCACCACCGGAAACGGCAATGCGCAAAACGGTCCCATCTGGCTGTTTTTCAAGGATTTTCGCTATGCGTGCGGCGGCGCGATCTGTAAGCTCGACCTGATTTTCTGCCATTTGCGTGTCAGACATGTGCTCTATCCTTATCCTGATGGCTTTTTTATCAGCCATGCAATTGCTAACACATAGATAAGCCTCATCAACGCCTTTGAAAAGGACCTAACGGTACAAATTTATGTCATCACCGATGTCGCTGGCCTCCTATGCGGCCAATCCATTTAAAAGCCTTGGGCGTCGCCATCAAACTGATGATAGCGCGACGCGCAACGAGTTTCAGCGTGACCGTGACCGGATTATACACTCCAACGCTTTCCGGCGCCTTAAACACAAGACGCAAGTGTTTTTGCATCATGAAGGCAATCACTATCGCACCCGACTGACCCATACGCTAGAAGTGGCGCAAATCGCGCGGTCAATCGCGCGGGCGCTTGATCTATGTGAGGATTTGGCTGAGGCATTGGCGCTGGCGCACGATCTCGGCCACACGCCCTTTGGCCACGCTGGCGAACGGGTGTTGCATGACAAAATGCACGATCTGGGCGGCTTTGATCATAATATTCAAGCCTTGCGGCTCGTGACGCGCCTCGAAAATCGTTACGCCGAGCATGATGGTTTGAATCTGACGTGGGAAACGCTTGAGGGCATCATCAAGCATAACGGCCCGCTGATGGATAGCGACGGCACCCCAACGCCAAAATACCAAAAAGAAGGGTTGCCTGGTGGGCTGGATGAGCCATGGGCCATCGCCGATTTGCGCTATGACAGTTACGCGAGCCTAGAAGCGCAGGCAGCGGCCATTGCCGATGACATTGCTTATAATGCGCATGATATTGACGATGCACTGCGGGCAGGGCTGCTTTCGCTTGGTGAATTGCTCGACGTGCCGCTAGTTGGCCCGATCGTGCAAGAAGTGCAGAATAAATATCCTTTGGTGGATGAAGATCGGCAAACCCATGAGGTTGTGCGCCGCTTACTCACCCGTACAATTGAGGATGTGATCAGTGAAGCCAAAACGCGTTTAATGGCGTCGAATATCGAAACCGCAGAAGATGTTCGGCAAGCGAACAAAACTTTGATCGGCTTTTCACCGGACATGGCGAAAGCCGAAAAAGGGCTAAAAAGCTTTTTGTTTGAAAAGGTTTATCGCCACAAAAGCGTGATGGACGAAGTGGATCGTGCCCAGATCATTGTTGCGAAATTGTTCGATGCTTATCTAGACGGTGAGGACTTGCCCGGCGAGTGGAAAGAGCGCGCCAAAGTGATCGAAAAGAACAAGATGCCACGCCTTGTCGCCGACTTTATTGCAGGCATGACGGACCCTTACGCCGCTGCTGAATACAACCGTTTGTTTGACGCGGACGAGGATTTCCGCTAACCGCAATGCGCTAACAACAAAATGGAATGACCATCAATGGATTTATTCGCCTTATATCAATCGCGTATCGCAGATGCTTTATCTGTATTGTTCCCACAATTGGCCGAAACACCAGAATTGTTGCGCCGATTTGTGGTCGAGCCGCCGCGCGATGCATCCCATGGCGATATGTCCACCAATGCCGCGATGGTATTGGCCAAGCCGCTCAAATCCAATCCGCGGGCGATTGCCGCGCAATTGATTGAAAAGATTGCTGAATTTGATGGCGTTGAAAGCGCTGAGATTGCTGGCCCAGGCTTTATCAATATGCGCCTGTCCGCCAGCGTGTGGCAGGATGTCATTGCCGAGATCAACACGGCAGGCGCTGAATATGGACGTCCAACTGAAGCGCCCGCGGGCAAGGTGAATGTTGAGTTTGTGTCCGCAAACCCAACCGGTCCCCTGCATGTTGGGCATACGCGCGGAACTGTGTTTGGCGATGCATTGGCACGTTTGATGGACTTTTCGCGATATGATTTGTCCAAAGAATATTACATCAACGACGCAGGCGGTCAGATTGACGTGCTGGCGAAGTCGGCCCTGCTGCGCTATCGCGAAGCGCTGGGGCAGGACATAGGTGATATTCCAAAAGGGTTATATCCCGGCAAATATTTGATCCCTGCAGGCGAACGTTTGGCAGAAGAATTTGGCAAAGATTTGCTGGATGCGGATGAGGCCGAGGCGATTGCCAAGGTTAAACCTGTCGTGCTCGATTCCATGATGGAGTTGATCAAAGCGGATTTGGCCAAGCTCAATGTCCACCACGACCATTTCTTCTCTGAAAAGCAATTGCATGGCGAAAATGGCGACATCCACAAGACGCTGGATTGGTTGCGGGATGAGGGTTTGGTTTATCAGGCACACTTGAGCCACCAAAAGGTAAAACGCCGGAAGACTGGGAAGATCGCGAGCAAACTTTGTTCAAGGCGACGAACTTTGGCGACGATACGGACCGGGCTTTGGTGAAATCTGACGGGTCCTATACCTATTTTGCCGCGGATATCGCCTATCACCGCAATAAATATTTGCGTGGATTTAATGAGCAAATTGTGGTGCTTGGGGCCGACCATTCAGGATATATCAAGCGTTTGAAAGCGGCAGGTAAAGCCGTTTCCGATGGCAAAGCCAACGTCGATGTTAAGATTTGCCAGCTGGTGAATTTGCTGCGCAATGGCGAGCCTGCCAAGATGTCAAAACGGGCAGGGACCTTCGTGACGCTCGGTGATTTGGTGGATGAAGTGGGCGCCGATGTGGTGCGGTTCATCATGCTTTTCCGCAGAAATGACGCGCCGATTGACTTTGATTTTGAGGTTGTAACCGCCCAAACCCGGGACAATCCGGTGTTTTACGTGCAATATGCTCATGCGCGTGCTTGTTCGGTGTTCCGCAATGCTGGCCGTGATCTGCCGGATCTCGATATTTCGCTTGAGGCGTTGCAAAAAGCGGACCTGAGCGTGCTGTCTGACCCAGCGGAAATTGAGCTGATTAAGATGGCGGCGCAATTCGAGCGCGTGGTGGCCAGCGCCACCGAAGCGCACGAACCGCACCGGGTCGCATTCTATGTTCATGACCTTGCCAGCGCCTTCCACACGTTCTGGACAAAAGGGAAAGAGCGGCCAGAGTTACGATTTGTTAACCTTGATGAACAGACAATAACATTGTCGCGACTCGCTTTGGTAAATGCGGTTCGTCAAGTATTGGCAAATAGCTTGGGAATTTTAGGAGTATCCGCTCCTGACGAGCTATCATAATTCAGGCACAATGCTGTGATGTTCTCAGGTTCGGGGCGAATACTTATTCTAACTATAGGGGCAGCGCGTTTTGCGCGCTGACCGGCTAAATGGCAGATTCAAAAAAACCATGCAGACCAAAATCTGGATCAATCAGATGATCTGATTGCAGAATTGGCCCGCATCGTGGCAGACGACGCTAAGCGTGCATCGGTGTCTCAATCGATTGAACAGCGTGCGCAGCAAAATCGAACGCCCGAACGCGAAGAAAGTCGGCAAACCAGTAGCCCTGCTTTCGGGGATCAACAGCGGCGTGAGCAGCAAGATCAGCGGCCACCAGCACCTAGTGAACCCAAGTCCGAGCCAACGCCGCCTGCTCCAACTGCAACCGAGCAGGCTGAAGCTGACCCGTTTGAGTTCGATTTTGCCAGCAGTTATCGGGCTGAGGCAGAAGCAAAGTCAAAACAGAGCGACTTCGGCGCCCAAGTTGAGGAGCTGGTGACGGAAGCGCAGCGAGAGGCACAACCTGAGCCTGTTGCGCCGCGTGCGCAAACGCGGGAACAGCGCCACGAAGCGGAGGCCTTAAAGCGCGAGGTGAATGCCGCCGCTGAAGTTGATGAAATTGCAAATCTGATTTCAAGCGCGGACAGCCGCTCGCCATCAAATGAAGAAGCCCCAGAACAGCCTGCTGCTTCATTTCAACAATACAGCGCGCCGACCGAGGGGTCACAAGCGCCGGTCGAACCGCAATATGACCATGAGAGCGATGCACTGTTTGCCGACGAGGCTTACTTGGAGCAAGAGCAACCTGATGAGCGGCAAGAAACAGTCGAAACACCAGTGACTACGCCCGAACCGGCTAAGCAGAAAACGACGCAAAGCGACCCGCTGAGTGAAATTGAGCGGCTGATCGAAGATACAGCCAGCTCCGGTCCGCGCGGCGGTTCGCCACACGCTTATTTGCAAACACCAGGCGACGAACAGAAACCGCAAGAAACGCGTGAAGATTCATCAAGCGCTGCAGAGGCGGCTATCTTGGCGGCAATGGCTGCCGCGCGGCCGGCGTCCGCGGCCGCTGAGCCGCCAAAGGCACAGGCGCCAGTAGGTCCTGCACCCGAGGCTGCCCCCACAGCTGCTGCGGCTGCACAACAGCAGTCTTCTGCGCCTTACTTGCATGCGGAAAACCGGCGTAAAGAGAAATCCGAACCAATTCGTAAAGTGAAAAATCGCAACAACCTTCCGCTTTACGCTGGTGGATTGGCTGCGATCTTGCTGTTGGGACTTGGCGGAGCAACGCTTTGGAATTTTATGGGTGGCGGCACTTCGACCGAGGGCGATGTGCCTTTGGTTACGGCCCAAAACACTGATGTGAAGCAGACGCCTGAAGTCTCAGGCGAAACAACTGAATCTCCATCCGTCTTTTCGGCGCTTGAAGGACAGGCGGAAGACACTGCTTCCGAGCAAATCGTTTCAAGAGATGATACGGGCGGCGCGTCAGGCGAAAATGTGGCGCGCGTCATTACACCCTCTAGTTCTGACGAAAGTAGTGGTGGGCTGACCAACCGCAAGGTAAAAACTGTGACGGTGCTCGCAGATGGAACCATTGTGACAGGCGATGAGGCTTCTGCCGGTGCACAGCAATTGCCAGATATTCGCCCAAACGTTCCTGAAGTTTCAAGCGGCCAAAGTGCTCAGGCAACCGATCCGATTGGCGAAGCCATTCAAAGCGCAGAGAATGCGGGTCAAACGCTCACGGACGGCGCGAATGCGGTCGTGGATCAGGCTCAGCAAGCTGTGAAAAATGCTGAAAATACGCTGAGTGAAGCGATCTCTGGCGAGCAGCCAGCGGCTGAAGTAGCGGAAATCGCACCGACGCCTCCAGCACGCCCTGAGGGTTTGGGCACTGATCAACCATTGGCATCCGCAGTTCTGAACAATCCTGTACCTGTCACCAACAATGCCGATGACCAACCATTAGGTTGGTACCAGATTCTCAGCCAACGGCGACCGCGTCGCAAACAAACAGTGCGCCCGTGAATGCAACCACCAATCAGGTGAACGCACCATTCTACGTGCAGCTTGCCTCCCAACGCTCGCCTGAAGCAGCACAGTCAACCGTTACGACGGTAACGCGTCAATTTGCGAACGCATTGAGTGGGCAAACCGTTGGGGTTAACCGGGTTGATCTCGATGATCGTGGCGTTTTCTATCGCGTCTTGGTACCTGCAAATTCAATCGAAGCGGCCAATTCCATCTGTAGCAACATCAAGCTATCAGGCGGTGATTGCTTCGTTCGCAATAACTAGTTCGGCAACAAAACAGTTGATGAGCGCAGGGTTTTATTGACCCTGCGCTTTTTTTTGCGCATGATTTAAACTAGGTTTAAATCAAAAGGCGATGGCCATGCCCTTCCAAGAAAACGACTTTGCGCAACAGCAGCCCAGACCAAGGCAAGGCGTGATGTATGTTGACGTGAATGGCTATGAAGGGCCGCTCGACCTATTGCTGGATCTAGCGCGTAAGCAAAAAGTAGATTTGGCCCACATCTCTGTTTTGTCTTTAGCGGAGCAATATCTAACTTTCATTGAAACGCTGAAAGAGCGTCGTATCGAAGTCGCGGCCGATTATTTGGTGATGGCCGCCTGGCTGGCATATCTTAAAAGCCGGTTGATGGTGCCTCATGATGATGAAGACGAAGAACCGAGCGGCGAAGAAATGGCCGCCTTGCTTCAGTTTCGCCTCAAGCGGCTTGAGGCCATGCGCGATGCGGCAGGTCAGTTAATCAATCGCCCGCGCTTGGTCGAGACATACACGGGCGCGGTGATCCGGAAAAAAATTCTGACGACCAAGGCCAACCAATGGCAGGCGACTTATTACGATTTGTTGCGTGCCTATGTTATTCAGCGCGAGAAATCACTGCCGCAAGACTATTCCGTCAAAGTACGAACGGTATGGTCGCTAAGCGAGGCAGAGGAGATCTTAGAGCGCCTGATCGGGCAATCTGCAGAATGGGTGCCACTCCAATCCTATCTCGCCGAATATTTGGCATCAGGAGAAGAGCGACAAACGGCATTAGCCTCGTCATTTACGGCGAGCCTTGAAATGGTGCGGCAAGGACAAATTGAATTGCGCCAATCCACGCCATTTTCACCTCTGATGGTGCGGCGAAAACGCTAATCACAACTAATGCTTGGACACATATCCGAAAATTGATAGATAAGGGCATCTAGCGCTCAAATAGCGTACTCAACCATCCTAGCGAATAAGTGACGAAAGCCCGCAATGGAACTAAATGGCCAAAATAGCGACATTCAGATCCGCAATCTGCGGGTGCTGGAAGCATTGCTGTTTGCTGCGAAGGAACCGTTAGGTGCTGAAGATTTTCGACCCTTTCTGTCTGAAAACGCTGACTTGGCGGACCTATTGGAACAGTTGCAGCAGCGCTATCAATATGCAGGGGTCAATCTGGTTCGGCGTGGTGAAAAGTTCGCTTTCCGAACAGCCGAAGATTTGTCGTTCTTGCTGCGCCGAGATGATGTGGAGCAAAAGCCACTGTCGCGTGCCGCGCTTGAAACACTGTCGATCATCGCGTACCACCAGCCGGTCACGCGCTCTGAAATTGAAGAAGTGCGAGGCGTTGCCACATCGAAGGGCACGCTCGACGTTTTGATGGAAGCAGGCTGGGTGCGAATGCGTGGCCGCCGCCGGACACCTGGTCGACCGGTGACCTATGGCACAACTTTGGGCTTCCTGGATCATTTTGGTCTTGAGCAGATTACCGACTTGCCCGGACTTGGCGAACTGAAAGGGGCTGGACTATTGTCTTCCAACTTGCCGCCTGATTTCAGCGTACCCAAACCAGTCGATGGCGACCTAACCTCTGAAGAAGACCCACTTGAACCTGACGATTCCGGTGATGATCTGCTCAGTGATCTGGACGCGACCAAAAAAAACAAATGAAATCTAAAACATGACCCAACAACGCATAGACACCAGCAATGTCAAAGCAGATGTGAAGTGGGGCCCACGTGGCACCGCGGGCATCAGTTTCGCAGCAGCGCTTGAATTCCAAGAGGTGAGTTGCAACGTGGGTGATTCCCATGTGCTAAAAGAGACTAACTTTGAAACAGCACCGGGAGAAATTCTTTGCTTGCTGGGCGAAAGCGGCTCAGGAAAATCTACAATATTGCGCGCTGCCGCAGGCCTGCAGGAAATCGATTCTGGTCGTATCTTGATCAACAAACGAGTCATGTCAGCAAAGGACGTGACCGTGCCGCCTGATAAGCGTGGAATTGGACTGATGTTTCAAGATTTCGCTTTGTTCCCACATTTGTCCATTTTGCAAAACGTTGAATATGGCTTGAAGTCATTGGGCAGAGAAGAGGCGCGAAAGCAAGCATTGCAGGCCCTAAAACGTGTCGGCCTCGATGGTCGTGCAACGGACTATCCATCGCAGCTTTCTGGCGGCCAACAGCAGCGCTTGGCACTTGCGCGCTCGATCGCTCCTAAGCCGGGTTTATTGCTGTTGGATGAGCCATTTTCTTCGCTGGATACTCGGCTGCGCGAAAGTGTACGCGCTGAAACCTTGGCCGTGCTACGGGAAACGCAAGCGACTTGCATCCTGGTAACCCATGATCCAGAGGAAGCAATGATTTTTGGCGACAAGATCGCGTTACTGCGAGATGGAAATATTGCACAGATTGGCACATCAGATGAAATATATAATCATCCTAAAGACTTAGACGTTGCTCGCTTCTTTTCGCCCGTCAGTGAAATCCCCACCAACGTACAAAGCGGCATGGCGCGCACGCCTTTCGGCAATGTGGATGCTGGCCACCGCCCAGACGGCGCCCGCGTTGTCGTGGCCATGCGCCCGATTGGCGCAGTCTATATTGATGAAAGCGGGCAGGGCACGCCGGGGCGTATTGTCGCCAAGCGTGACGCACTTGGCGTTGATACGCTTGAGGTCGCTGTGGCGGGCGTCGACAACACAATTCGTCTGCGTCAGCCCTCAAATGTCAATATTCGTCCAGGTTTGGATGTGAATATTGCTATAAATCCAGAACACGTGCTTGTGTTCGATGCAATTTGACCATATTTGATGGTGTGTAGATCTTAAAAAGATCACTAGTTGAAGGAGTAAGAGAATGAATCCGGGTCCATGGGGTATTCTCATCATCGCTATTGCCGCTTTGCTTTTGTTTGGCCGCGGCAAGATTTCTGGCATGATGGGCGAAGTCGCTTCTGGTATTAAAGCCTTCCGCAAAGGCATGCAGGACGACGAACAAAAAGTTGGCGAAATTGACGCCAAAAAAGACGTAAACGTCGAAGAAAAAGAAAAAGAAAAAGAGAAGCAAGACTAGTCTTAGTTGAGCTGAACCGCCTGATCGGCGCCAATTCATAAGAGGGGCATTATGCTCAATATCGGCTGGAGCGAGATGTTGATCATCGCCGCAATCGCGTTGATTGTTGTGGGGCCAAAAGACTTGCCCGCGCTGCTGCGACAACTGGGCAGTGCGTTCTCTACCGTGCGTCGAATGGGTAATGAATTCAAGTCGGAGCTCACTAAGGTGGCAGCGATTGATGAATTCAAAGACGCCAAAAAGTCAATCACCGACCCGTTGAATCAGACCTCTAAGCAGATATCTGATGAATTCAACAAGGTGAGCGATGGTGGCGTTGAGCCGACTGGCAAAATCAAGCCAAAGGTTGACGGGAGTGAAAGCGTCGCTGATGAAATACGCGAGGCGGCGGGGCTTCCCCCTGTGCCACAGCCAGATCATGAGGCTGCTGCATCTTCTATGAAGGCGGCGGTGCAACGTGGTCAGGCGCGGGCCGCAGAAGCAGCAGCGCAGGCTGAGGCGCAAAGGCTGCAGCTAAAGCCAAGACCGTTGAGAACAAAGCCACGGCGACACAGGCCGCAGCTGTGCCAAAAACGACAAAAACAGCGGCAAATTCCAAAGCACCAGCCAAAAAGGCACCCACTCGAAAGCGTGCGACCGCCGCGAAATCTGCATCAACTGCCAAATCCAGCGCTGGCCGCAAGCCCACGGCAACAACCGCAGCCAAAAAGTCGACAGCGGTTAAAAAAACTGCGGCAACTAAGTCTACGGTAGCCAAAAAAAACGACGGCGGTAAAAAAGCCGGCTACGCGCAAAGCTGCAACGCCGCGCAAGCCATCGACGGCAAAAACCGCTACGCCAAAGAAAAGCGCGAAGACAGCGACAAATGATGCGAAGGAGCAATCATAATGAGTAAGCTCCTTGAAAACCCTGAAGACCAGAAGGCAGCCGAAGATCAGGAAGTGGCACAGAGCGAAGCGCCCCTGATGGAGCATTTGGTTGAATTGCGTCAGCGACTAATCTACTCGCTGGCAGCAATCGCAGTGTTATTCATCGTTAGCTTCTTTTTCGCCAGCCAAATCTTTAATATCCTGCTTGGACCATTTGAACGTGCTGTTGGCAATGTCGAAGATGTTGAGCTAATCTATACCGCGCCGCAAGAATTCTTCTTCACCCAACTTAAAGTCGCGCTGTTCTCGGCAATTTTTCTGGCATTCCCGGTGATTGCCATACAGATTTACCGTTTCATTGCGCCGGGTCTCTACAAGCGTGAACGCCGGGCCTTTTTGCCATTTATCGTGGCAACGCCCATTCTGTTCATCATGGGCGCAAGCTTGGTATATTTCGGCGTGATGCCGCTGGCGATGAAATTCTTTATCTCGCTAGAACAAACGGGATCGGGCCAGGCATCTATTCAAATGGTGACGCGGGTTTCCGAATATCTATCTTTGACCATGACGCTTTTGCTGGCGTTCGGCTTTTGCTTTCAATTGCCAGTGGTCCTGGTGCTTTTGGCAAGCGCAGACCTGATCACGTCAGACAATCTCAAGTCATGGCGCAAATATGCAATTGTCGCCATTCTGACGCTTGCTGCGTTTTTGACGCCCCCAGAGCCAATGACCCAAATTGGGCTGGCTGTGCCGGTGTTTCTGCTTTACGAACTGTCGATCTTTGCAGTCCGTCTGGTTGAGCGATCGCGCAAGCCTGTTGATCCTGAAGCAGATTCAAGCAACTAATCATAAATACAAACGGCAAAACGCCGGAGAAGAATAATGTTCGATATTAAATGGATCCGTGCCAATCCCGACCTATTTGATCGGTCTTTGGCTCGCCGGGGCGCTGCGCCCATGGCAAAAGCTTTGATCGCGCTTGATGATGAGCGCAAGAAAACCGTGCAGCAACTCAACGAATGGCAAGGCACGCGTAATTCATCTTCCAAACAGATTGGCCAAGCCAAAGCCCAAGGTGATGAAGACAAGGCGCAAGCCCTTTTGGCTGAAGTCGCCGACTTGAAAGCCAAGGTACAGGCGGGCGAAGATCAAGAGCGCGAGCAAACGGCGGAAATGAACAGTCTGTTAGCCGGCATCCCCAATTTGTTGCTTGATGATGTACCTGATGGCGAAGACGAAGACGCCAATGTGGAGCGTCATAAGGTAGGCGAACCCAAGCGCTTTAATTTTGAACCAAAAGAACATTATGAGCTTGGTGAAGCGCTCGGCCATATGGATTTTGAAACGGCAACTAAAATCGCAGGATCGCGCTTTGTGGTGTTGAAAAGCGATATTGCGCGGCTAGAGCGGGCATTGGGGCAATATATGCTCGACCTTCACACGCGGGAGCATGGCTTCACTGAAGTTGTTGCGCCGCTTTTGGTGCGTTCGGAAGCACTTTTCGGCACCGGCCAGCTGCCTAAATTCGCGGAAGACGCTTTTCAAACCACTGATGATCGTTGGCTAATTCCGACGTCTGAAGTCTCCCTGACCAATTTGGTGCGTGAAAGCATGTTGAGCAAAGAAGAATTGCCACTGCGCTTCACGTCTTTGACGCCATGTTTCCGTTCTGAGCTGGATCTGCTGGCCGCGATACCCGCGGCATGCTGCGCCAACACCAATTCTACAAAGTGGAAATGGTTGCGGTGACGACGCCGGATACATCATTGGACGAGCATGAGCGGATGCTTGGATGTGCGGAAGCTGTGATGAAGGGTCTGGAAATTCCCTATCGTGTCATGCGCCTTTGCGCCGGCGATATGGGCGCCACCATGCAACGCACCTATGATATCGAAGCCTGGTTGCCCGGTCAGGATACCTATAGAGAAATTTCTTCCGTATCTGTCGCAGGAGATTATCAAGCACGGCGCATGCATGCGCGCTATCGCGATGACGATGGAAAAGCGCAATATGTGCATACCTTGAATGGCTCCGGTGTGGCCACCGGCCGCGCTTTGATTGCAGTGATGGAAAACTATCAGCAAGAAGACGGTTCTATCGCGGTCCCAGACGTGTTGCAGCCTTACATGGGCGGCCAAACAATGATTTCGGCCAGCTAAATGAAAAGCAACCCGCGCATCCTTATCACCAATGATGACGGCATCGACGCGCCGGGCATCAAAGTCTTGGAAGATGTTGCGCGGGAAATCTCTGATGATGTGTGGGTGGTTGCGCCGCAAACCAACCAATCTGGCGTGGGGCATAAATTCACCCTAGGCCATGAATTGGAAATTGAGCATCGCGACAAACGCATCTTCGCAGTAAATGGATCGCCTGCCGATTGCATCGTCACCGGCATGACCCACCTTTTGAAAGACCAGAAAGCGGACTTGGTTTTGTCCGGGGTCAATCGTGGTCAAAACATCGCCGATTTGGTCAATTGCTCCGGAACAGCTGCGGGCGCGCGGGAAGGGGCCTTGCAAGGTGCCCTTGGCATTGCGCTCAGCCAAAGCATGGACTTTTCCAACGAGCATATGATCGAGTGGGACTGCTCAAAGGCATATGGCGCACAGGTTGTCCAGCAAATCATGGCAGCGGCGCGCGGCACAGAGACATATTACAATGTGAATTTCCCGCGTTGCGAAGCACAAGACGTCAGTGGCGTTGAGGTGGTGGCGCACCAGCGATTTTCAACATCTCCATTCGAATATTATCCCTCTGATAATGACGGAAAACATTTTGTGGCGATTCTAAAAACGCCAACACCGCTCACACCTGAAGCTGATTGCGTGCGCCTGCTTGAGCATAATGCGATAACCGTAACTCCCCTTTTGCTGCAGCAAACAGATATGGCAGAATTGAAGCGTCTCGACGGCGCATTTCAGTTTACGAAGGCCAAACACGATGCAGGATGATGACGATCCCCAAAATCTAGAATGGGCCAAGGCTTCTTTGGTGCTTGGTTTGCGGCAAAAAGGGATCACCCAGCGCCTTGTGGTTGATGCCTTTGAGCGCGTACCCCATGAATTGTTCGTACCTGACGAATATGCCAATTATGCCTATAAGGATTGCGCATTGCCCATCGAATGCGGCCAGTCCATGACGTCTCCTGTTAAGGTGGCGCAGATGTTGAGCAAGTTGAAGTTCGACGAACAAGTGCCCAAAATCTTGGAAATTGGAACTGGCTCCGGCTATGCCACAGCGCTTCTTTCACGTTTTGCCAAACGCGTTTTTTTTCGATTGAAAAATACGGAACATTGTTGCGCATGGCGCAAAATCGATGGGAACAACTCAAGCTCTCAAATATTGTCAGCCTGCATGATGATGGCTGGGTGGGTGGCAACACCAGGCGCCATTTTCGCGCATCCTTTTGACCGGGTCAGTGCGAGAAGTCACCCCAAACCTGTTGGAGCAGCTGGAAGATGGTGGCATATTGCTAGCGCCAGTCGGTGCACCAAACGAGCTGCAATACCTCACGCGCTGTGAGCGGTTTGGCGATCAATTTACGCAGGACATCGTTGGCACAATCCGCCTGACGCCATTAATGCATGGAAAATCTCAAACTCTTTAAACTCCCCTTTACCTTAATGAATCTATAGTGGGGCGAGTAAAGTTGTATTGAGTATGAGTAAAACCATGATTGTGCGCCAAAAAACACGGCTGTTGAAAAACAGCGTCGCCCTAATTTCCGTTCTGGGTGTTGCCGGGGTTCTGGCTGGCTGCACCACTGCACGGTCCCCCTTTATCTCAAATGGGCCATTGGTCACAAACTCCGTAAATACGGCCCAAAATGCCGATTTGAATCAAGCAATGCCAACTGAAATTGGTGCCCCTCAGGGCGCCCGACAGCCATTGGCATCAACACCAATGCGTGTCGCGCAAAATAATAGCGCACCCTTTACGCCACCAGCGGATGTGGGCGGGGGCATGCGCCCCAATGTGCCTGTATCAGGCTCTCAAGATCCGTTGCTAGCGGGGAATTATCCGCAAACACAGGCGTCTAGCTCTAATATCGGCAATGTGGCCGCAGCACCATCTCAGGTTTCGCAGCAACCTTTGCCTAGTTTGTCACCACTTCCAGTAAAGAGTACACCAACCATGACAGCGTCCACATCGCCTGCTGAGATTCAAACGCAGCCGCAAACACTGCAGCCGCCTGTAACAGAAACCGCCGCAACTCCGCGCCTTGTGCCGGAGAATGCCTTTATGCACAAAATTGAAGCCGGCGAATCGCTTTATGTGATCGCGCGTCGCTACGATGTGACCTCGGAGGCAATCGTAAGTGCAAATGGGCTTGCTTCAGCTGATCGAATTTTTGTGGGGCAGGAATTGATTATTCCGGGTCGTCCAGATTTGATTGCGCAAAAAGCGCCTGCAACAACAGTGCAAAAAGTGGCCGAGGCAAAGCCGGTAGACGCAACGGCGCAAACACAAAGTGACACACCCGCTGCAACACAATCCAGCCCAACGCCGATTGCGCGCCCCGCTGGATTGAAAGTGGCTGCCGCTCAACCGGCGCCAGCGCAACCAGCAACGGCACCAAAGGCTGACCAGTCTGCGGCTGCACCGAAAGCGCAAGAAGAAATCAAAACGGCATCTGTGCCTGAAACTCAGATTACCGCACGCCCGCAGGTCGAGGCAGAAGCACAAGGCTTTCGTTGGCCGGTTTCTGGACGCTTAGTACAAGACTTCAAGGCGTCTAAAAACACAGGCATAAATATTGAAGCTCCTGAGGGAACATCTGTAAAGGCAGCTGATTCCGGCACGGTGATCTACACTGGCAACGCTGTTGAAGGCTACGGCAATCTGGTTTTGATCAAGCACCCGAATGGCTATGTCTCGGCATATGCGCATTTGAGAGATATCAGTGTTTCCAAAGGTGCCAATATTCGACGAGGCGAGCAGATTGGCTCCGTCGGTTTGACAGGTTCGGTAGCACGCCCGCAACTGCACTTTGAATTGCGCAAAGGTGCGACGCCAGTTGATCCAGCGCCATTGCTTGCCAGCTAACAGACTGAAAATAAATTAATATTTCAAGGGGCGCGTCAGGAAATGGCGCGCCCTTTTTTGCCTGCTAGATGCCGCACAAATTGAATCGCCACGCGCCCTGAGCGGGAACCGCGGGTGGCGGCCCATTCGATGGCCGCAGCGCGCAATGCTTCAGGCTCTTCCTTAATGTGAAAATGGTCGCAATACCCTTGGATCATCTCCAAATAGGTATCTTGGTCACAATTGTGAAAGCCGATCCACAGACCAAACCGGTCGGACAGCGAAACCTTCTCGTCATTTGCCTCGTTGGAATGAATGGCCGCACGCGCTTCATTGTCGATCATTTCACGCGGCATCAAGTGGCGGCGGTTTGACGTTGCATAAAACAAAACATTCTTGGGTCGTCCTTCCAAACCGCCATCAAGCACAGTTTTGAGGGCCTTATAATCTGTTTCTTCGCGATCAAAGGACAGATCGTCGCAATAAACCAGGAATTGGGCGTCTTGAACGGACAGTTTCCGCATTAAGTCGGGCAGGGTGGCGATATCCTCTCGCGGAATTTCCACAAGAATAAACCGCTTGATGTCCTTGTCGCCTTCGGCTTGTGCGACGATTTCGCCATGTATGGCTTTCACGATGGAGCTTTTCCCCATGCCCTTGGCACCCCATAATAGCGCGTTGTTGGCGCCTAAACCTTTGGCGAATTGCTGGCTATTTGCGAGAAGCGTGTTCTTTTGCGGCTCAATGCCTTGCAACAAATCAAGCGATACACGATTGACATTGTGCACGGGCAAAAGCCGACTCTCCCGACCATCCCATTGATAGGCGTCAGCGTCACCAATTGTGACCTGATCGGCGCCAGGACGGCCGGAAAGCATGCGCAAAGACCGCGCAATGTCTGCCAAGAACTCATTTAATTTCATTTTTGCTCCAAACTCATGAAAAAAGGTGGGGTTTTCGCTTTGCATTTCAAAAATCCCCCCTATATATTCCCGCAAAACCAAACCAACCCGTGGCTTGGGTTCTGTTGCAGATTATGTGAAATCTAAAACGAACAAAAGCCACATCAAGGAGTATCCGTATGTTTGTCTCACCCGCATTTGCTCAGGCTGCTGGCGCACCAGGCGCAGCTGACTACCTCACTAGCTTGATGCCAATTCTATTGATCATCCCGATCTTTTACTTTTTGATCATTCGTCCGCAGCAAAAGCGTGTAAAAGAGCAAAAATCTATGCTTGAAGCTATTCGTCGTAACGATGTGATCGTTACCAATGGCGGCATCATTGGCAAAGTGACCCGCGTAAAAGACGACAATGAACTTGAAGTTGAGCTGGCTGAAAATGTACGCGTCAAAGTTTTGCGCTCTATGGTTGCCGACGTGCGTACCAAAGCTGAGCCTGTAAACGACAACAAAAAAATAATTCTTTAAACGCGAACGCTAGGTTTTCTTGCGATGCTAAATTCATCTCCACTTCGTGCTGCACTCATTGTTTTTGTGGCACTTGCCGGCATATTGTTCATGCTGCCGAACTTTGTTGCCCCCGCAACACTGAACAGCTTGCCAGACTGGATGCCCAAAAAGCAGATTGTTCTGGGGCTGGATTTGCAGGGTGGTTCACACTTGCTCTTGGAGGTGAACCGCGAGGAAATTGTAACCGAACGCGTTAAAGAGTTGCGGCGTGAAGCGCGGTCCATTCTGGCGAATGACAATGGCATCGGCCATCTGATCAAAACCGAAGAAACCAAGCTGACTATCGAGCTAACTGACACCGCAGATTTGGAAACAGCGACCAACGCCTTGCAGGAGTTGGACGTTCCATTGTCGCAAACGCTCGGCGGTGTGGGCGGCATTGATGAAATGATCATCAGCCAGACCCCAGATCAGCTGATCACCATTGAATTGACTGAAGAGGGTATCACCGAACGCTTGTCCTCAGTGGTTGCGCAATCGATTGAAGTTGTGCGTCGTCGCGTTGACGAGTTGGGCACGACAGAGCCAACCATTCAGCGTCAGGGTAATGATCGGATTTTGGTGCAGGTGCCCGGATTCGACGATTCTGAACGCCTTAAAGACGTGATTTCAAAAACTGCGCGTCTTACTTTCCACATGGTTCATCCGACAATGAGCGCGGCGCAAGCAAAAATTCAAGGCCTGCCCGAAGGCACCATGATTTTGCCAAGCCAAGATGGTGGTGAAGAATTGGTGTTTGAAGAAGTCGCCATTGGCGGCGAGTCTTTGGTGGATTCGCAACCTGGCTTCGACGCTCAAAACAGTTCACCGATCGTGACCTTCCGTTTCGATACGCGTGGTGGGGTGAAGTTTGCGGAAATTACGGCAGCAAATATTGGTAAGCGCTTTGCCGTTGTTTTGGATAACCAGGTGATCACTGCGCCAGTCATCAACTCCGCAATTCCTGGCGGATCGGGTCAGATTTTTGGCAACTTCACAGCAGAAAGTGCCAACGATTTGGCGGTGCTATTGCGTGCTGGTGCATTGCCAGCCACGTTGGACATTATTGAAGAGCGCTCGGTTGGCCCAAGCCTTGGAGCTGACAGCGTTGCGGCAGGCGAAACGGCTGGTCTCTTCGGTGGCCTTCTTGTGATTATTTTTATGATTGCCGCTTACGGCACGTTCGGCGTGTTTGCCAATATTTCTTTGATCCTGAACGTCACTTTGATTTTGGGCACTCTTTCGCTTTTGGGCGCAACGCTTACCTTGCCCGGCATAGCGGGTATTGTGTTGACCATTGGTATGGCCGTCGACGCGAACGTTCTGATCTATGAACGTATTCGTGAGGAAAAGCGGGCAGGGCGTGGCGCAATTCAAGCCATTGAAGCTGGCTTCCAGCGAGCGTTCACAACGATTTTGGACGCAAACGTGACCACATTGATCGCTGCCGCTATTCTATTCTTCCTGGGTTCCGGCCCGATCCGTGGTTTTGCCGTGACGCTTGCCATTGGTATTGTGACCACCTTGTTCACGGCCTATATTTTGACACAATTCATGATCTCAAAATGGTATGCGCGTCGTCGTCCCAAAGATCTAAAGATTGCACTGCTCAAAATCTTGCCGGCGGATTTCTCATTCGATTTTATGACGTACCGCAAAGTTGCCTATATCTTCTCGGTCGTAACCGTTGTCGGCTCGCTGGCGCTATTCGGTGTCAAAGGGCTTAATTTGGGTATCGATTTTAAAGGCGGCTCCGCCATTGAAGTGCAGTCGATTGAAGGGCCGGCGGACATAGCGCAGCTGCGTCAAATTGTGGGTGGTCTTGAACTTGGCGATGTTCAGGTTCAAGAATTTGGCTCTGATGTCGATGTGCTGATCCGGGTTGAGACGCAACCTGGCGGTGATGTGGCGCAGCAGGAAGCCGTTACCAAAGTAATTGAGGCTGTCGAATCCGCTGGCTACGAAAAGCGGCGCTCCGAGGTTGTTGGACCAACTGTTTCGGGCGAACTCGCGCAAACCGGTGCCCTTGCTGTGATTGCGGCAATGGTGGCCGTTCTGGCTATATCTGGATGCGCTTCGAATGGCAGTTTGCCATTGGGGCAATCGCCGCACTTGTGCACGACGTCGCCTTGACCATCGGGTTGTTCGCGCTCACTGGATTAGAGTTTAACCTGGCGTCCATCGCGGCGATCCTCACAATTGTAGGGTATTCGTTAAACGATACCGTTGTGATTTACGACCGCGTGCGTGAAAACTTGCGCAAATATCGTAAAAAGTCGATTTCAAACCTTATCAATCTGTCCGTAAACCAAACGCTGTCTCGCACCATTTTGACTTCGATTACGACATTGATGGCCCTCGGTGCATTGGTGATTTTCGGCGGCGAAGTCATCCGCAGCTTTACCATTGCAATGGCGTGGGGCGTTTTGGTCGGTACATACTCAACCATCTTTGTCGGTTCTCCATTGCTGATCAACTTCAAGCTGACCGCCCGTAAAGAGGCGGCCAAGAAGGAAGAACGACGCGCGGATGGGGCATCGGTTTAAGCCTTGAGTACCCAACCTGAAAGCGGATTTCTCAAATATCAAGTTCCCATTGACGCTTATGGCAATGGGGGCTTCAGGTTTGGTGAAATGTCGCATAAGGGATCACTGCTCTGCTTACCTTCTGGCATGCACGCGTGGGAAATCGAATCTGTTCAGGATATTACCCGCGCCAGCTTGGCGAAGGTTTGGGCGGAGACAGACCAGATTGATGTGTTGTTTGTCGGTACTGGCGATCAGTTGGTTGTGCTTGAAAAGCCGATCAAGCAAAGCGGCCGAGAGTTGAGCATCATCACCGAACCCATGAGCACCGGAGCTGCCGCACGCACGTACAATGTGTTGCTCGGCGAGAAGAGAGCCGTTGCGGCCGCTTTATTGGCCGTTGAGCGTGGAAAATGAGTGAGGTCACCGACACGGCCGATGAAGCCGCGATCATATCCGCGCAATTGCGCGAACTGGATCGGGACGCCTACCTTGCAAGTCTGGTGCTGCCGCAGCATGCACGATTGTCCGTCCAAACCCTACACGCCTTTGCTGCAGAACTAGCCGCTATTCGACATCGCGTGAGCGAACCGATGCCGGGGGAAATTCGGTTGCAGTTCTGGCGCGACGCGCTTGAAGGTGAGCGCCACGGCGACGTAGAAAGCAATCCCTTGGCCAAGGCGCTATTCGGCACAATTAAGAAATATCAGCTCTCGACAGTGCCGCTTTTACGCATGGTTGCGGCGCGCCGGTTCGATCTATATCAAGATCCGATGCCCGATCAAAATCAATTTGAAGGCTATGCAGGTGAGGTCGCATCCATCATCTTCCAATATGCGGCACAGATATGTGTTGACGAGCAGGAAGCACCTGAGCAGTTCAACGATGCTGCTGGCCATCTCGGTGTTGCGCAAACCTATGTGCGGGCGCTATATAGTTTTGAATATGACCGTCGACGGGCACAAATCTTTCTGCCGATCAATGTGTTTGCTGCATTTGGCCTGAAAGATAATGATGTATTTGCAGGCAAACCAGAGGATGAAATCTGTCAAGCGCTCAGCTCGTGCGCAGAGCACGCTAGAGACCATCTCGATAAGGCCAATGTGGCGATCAAAGCCCTGCCGAGCCAGGCAAAACCAGCCTTCGGTGTTTGGCCATTTATAGACAGCGATCTGACACGCATACAACGTGCGCTCGAAAAAGGTGAGTGGCTTGCCGTAAAAATGTCTGATTGGCGCAAAATACTCCGCTTAATGCGATGGGGTTTGCGCAAATAGGAGCAAAGAAATGGCCGATCTGGAACCGGTGAATGCCCTTGAAAAGTGGCGTAATCGCTTTGGTCCGGAGCTAGCGCGCACCATACAGCGGTTTCCAATTTCGATCGGCCTTGTCGTATTTGGTGCGATCCTTTTCTTGGTTGCATTGAATGCACCATCCAATCCCGCCGATGATTTTTTGTTTAAATCATTCGTGACCATTGAATTGACAGCACTTTTGGCTGTTGCCACTCAACTTGCGATTGAGAGTCGCGTTTTCATCAGAATTGTCGGTTGGGCGATTAGCCTGCTCGGTTTTTTTTGCGATTGGTGCAACGATATTTCTCGAAAATATGGCCATGGGCCACCCCATAATGTGGTTGCCTATCCTTATTCTGCTGACTTCTATCTCGCCAACGCTCCGACCCTTTGGGGCGCACAATGGCAGGAGACAGCAAAATCTATTTTGGTGGATGAACCATCGATCAATTGTGTCAGCAATTGTTGCCGGTTTTGCGTTCTTGGTGATCTTGTTTGGCTTGTTGATTATCGAGCGCTCAGTCTCAATATTATTTGGGGTTCAGCTCGAACACATAATGTATCGCTACCTGTTGCCTTTGGCTGGCGCGCTATTTGCCCCGATCTACTGGCTTGCCACGATACCGAAAGAAAGCGATTTTGGTGGTGATGAGCTGACGACACCAGAATTTCTGTCTCAAGCGGTTGGTTTCCTGGGCTTGTTTATCTTCGCGCCGTTTTTGACTTTATATGCACTGATCTTACTCGCATATGCCACTCAGATCGCGATTCAGCAAACCTATCCCGAAGGAACCGTTGGCTGGATGGTGATCGGCTTTATCTGTGTGGCAGGGCTGAATCATTTGCTGCTATATCCAAAATTCATGCGCGAAAAGCCGGTGGTCGATAAATATTTGCGCTATTGGCCATTCCTGGCAATTGTTCCAGTGGTCATGCTGATTATTGCAATCTATATCCGCGTCGCAACATACGGCCTGACACCAGAGCGCATTCTCTTGATGGCAGGCGCGCTGTGGACGACGATAATTGTAGCCATTGGCGTTTTTAACCGGTTGGATATCCGGCTTTTGCCTGCCTTAGCCGCCTTAATTTTGGTTCCCGTGTCCTTTGGGCCGTTCAATATGGAAAGTTGGTCAATTCGCGATCAACTTACACGGTTTGAACAAAACTATGAGCTATGGAACGAAAATGAGACAGCTGCCGCAGAGCAAAAATTGCGCGGCGCTGCAAGCTACCTCTTAGATTCCGCGGAAGGGCGCCTGGCCTTATCTGAGCTACTAAAAGTCAAAGGTTTTGATGTTGCCGGGGAGATTTCGAGCGATAAATTTTGGGACCTGGTCGGCCTGCCAGATCCGGCGTCCACCAGTCAAAATATTAGATTTGTGCGGCTTAGTAATGACGGCCCAATCAACTTAGCTGGTCAATTCGCTTTTTATGGCCATATGCAAGTGCCATGCTGCACCCAAAGCGCTGGCGGCTATAATTTCAGTCTGAAGGGTAATGATTTGATCATTGAACGCAGCGACAGTTTGATCAGCTCGTTTAACTTGCAGCCTTGGATAGCAAGTCAAAACTTGGCTGTAACGAAGCTACGCGAGCGTCGCATTGAGATCACAGCAAATGGTGAAACGTTTTTGCTGTTTGTTGACGAAGCAAATTTAGAGCAAGAAACGGAAAATGAATATCGGGTCACCCGTCTGCATTTTTACGTGTTCAAAAAAGAAGCCAACGGCGCTGATTAGCGCCATTGTTCCAAATGCTCTAGGGCGCGCACTGATGTTGCTCGTTTCTTCGCCTTGCCCCGTTCCGGCCCGCGCCAACGTTTCACGCCTTCCGGTTTGGTTACCTCCACAGGCGGAAATAGGCCAAAATTCACATTCATAGGCTGGAAGCTTTTTATGCCGTTGGTCTCGTCGGCCAAATGGCCGCCGGTAATGTGATGCACCAAGGCACCCAAGGCCGTGGTTTTTGGCGGGGCGTCAATTTCATTGCCCAAAATCTCATTCGCCGCCAAGCGACCAACAACGAGGCCAAGCCCAGCGCTTTCCACATAGCCTTCAACCCCGGTGACTTGACCGGCAAAACGCAACCTTGGATCAGCCTTGAGTCGCAACTGGCCATCAAGGAGCGCAGGCGAGTTCAGAAACGTGTTTCGGTGCAAACCACCCAGTCGGGCAAATTTCGCATTTTCGAGGCCGGGGATCATGCGCAATATTTCGGCCTGTGCGCCATATTTCAGTTTGGTTTGGAAACCAACCATGTTCACAAGGTGCCGAGGGTATTGTCTTGGCGCAGTTGAACGATAGCATAAGGCTTTACGTCGGGATTGTTCGGGTCGGTTAAGCCAACGGGCTTCATCGGACCAAACCGCAAGGTCTCGCGCCCACGCTCCGCCATCACTTCAATTGGCAAGCACCCATCAAAGTAGGGCACATTTTCCCACTCTTTAAACTCAGTCTTTTCACCTTCAAGTAAGGCATCGATAAACGCATTATATTGCGTTTCATCCATCGGGCAGTTCAAATAGTCGGCGCCTGTGCCGCCCGGGCCCGCTTTGTCATAGCGCGATTGCGCCCAAACGATATCGAAGTTGATGCTCTCTTTGTGAATAATCGGGGCAATTGCATCAAAGAATGAGAGCGAATTTTCACCAGTGATGGATTGTATGCCTTCGGCCAATGCAGGCGAGGTGAGAGGCCCGGTGGCAATGATCACATGTTGCCATTCTTTCGGTGGCAAACCCTCAACTTCGCTGCGCTCAATCGTGATATTCGGATGTGCCTCCAACTGAGCGGTCACAGCATCTGAAAATACATCACGGTCCACCGCGAGTGCACCACCTGCGGGCAGTTTGGATTTATCCGCAGCGGCCATAATCACTGAATTACAGCGCCGCATCTCTTCGTGCAGCAAGCCAACAGCGTTATGTTCGTGATCGTCTGAGCGAAATGAGTTGGAGCAGACCAACTCCGCCAGCCCATCTGTCTGGTGGGCGTCTGTTTTCCGCACAGGGCGCATTTCGTGCAAAACAACATGCACGCCAAGCTCAGCGGCTTGCCATGCGGCTTCGGAACCGGCGAGACCGCCACCAACAATATGTAGAGTTTTTGAATGATCTGTCATGGGGGCAGTTAGCAAGGAAACCGGGGCGAACGCAACAAAATTCAGACACAAAAAAAACACCCGCGAAATGCGCGGGTGTTTAAAGATTAGGGAGGTCTTGTTGAGTGCTCAACGCATTAGATGCGTTCAGCATGCTCACGTGCCAAAGGCTGAATGTCGCCGCGTGAAATGCCAGATCGTTCAATTCACGATCATCAAGAACGCTTAGTTCACGAACAGTCTTGCGGTATGAAGCCCAGCGGCGAAAAGTTTTACCAAAATCCATTGCTCATCTCCTTGGTTTGCAGTGGTGTGTTCCGTTTGTTGACTTGTATATAGTCCCGCTTTCCGCGGATGAGTAGAGGGTATTTTTGCAACGCGCCTATGCGTATTTTGCAATGCTGGTTAAGAATTGGTTTTTTGAGAAAGATGCCCTGTGTCATTTTGAATTTCAGGCTTAAACAATCCCAAATGATCGTGATCTGCATTGAGGCTACAATCCAGCTCTAAAAGGGTTTGGCGGATATGAATTAGGTCTTTCAGCGACGTCATTAAAGTGCGGGCCATTGCACGCTCCTGTAGCAATTACGTTAAATACAGGGGCATTTTAGTCGCATAACAAAGCCACCCAAAACGCAAAACATGCGACCCAGATATGTGTGAGTCGCATGCATGCAGGGTATAACTGTCATAAAGAACGGGTAGGCTAGACTATTCAGCCGCATCTTGCTTTGAAGGTCTGCGGGCCAATAATTCTTTCAAAAAATGACCAGTATGCGACCGTGGCGCGTCAATGATTGCCTCTGGCGGTCCTTCGGCGACCAATTCACCGCCGCCATCGCCGCCTTCAGGGCCAAGATCGATAACCCAGTCTGCAGTTTTGACGACCTCCAGATTGTGCTCAATCACCACGACAGTATTTCCCTGATCCACCAGTTCGTGCAGCACCTCTAGCAATTTCGCCACATCATGGAAGTGCAGCCCGGTGGTTGGTTCATCAAGCACATAGAGCGTGCGGCCTGTGGCGCGTTTCGACAATTCTTTGGAAAGCTTTACCCGCTGGGCCTCACCACCGGACAGGGTGGTGGCTTGCTGGCCAATTTTGACATAGCCCAGCCCCACGCGTTGCAGTGTCACCATTTTGTCGCGAATGGTGGGGACGGCCGAGAAAAACTCAACGCCTTCATCGACCGTCATTTCCAAAATGTCGGAAATCGACTTGCCTTTAAACTGAACTTCCAGCGTCTCACGATTATAGCGTTTGCCGTGGCAAACATCGCAAGTGACATAAACATCGGGCAGGAAGTGCATTTCGATTTTCAATACGCCGTCGCTTGGCAGGCCTCGCAGCGGCCACCCTTCACGTTGAATGAAAAACGACCCGGCGCATAGCCGCGGGCTTTGGCTTCGGGCAAGCCCGCAAACCACTCTCGTATCGGCGTAAACGCCCCGGTGTAAGTTGCAGGGTTAGATCGTGGCGTGCGCCCGATTGGGCTTTGATCAATATCGATCACCTTGTCCAAGAATTCTAAGCCGAGCAACTGGTCGTGCGGCGCTGGCATAAGGCGCGCGCCATTCAGCTTGCGCGCAATGCCCGCATACATCGTATCCAGAATAAGGGTAGACTTGCCGCCGCCAGAAACGCCAGTGACTGCAACAAAGCAGCCCAGGGGCACATCCACGTCAACATTTTTCAAATTGTTGCCCGTGGCACCGGTAACAGTGATCTTGCGCGTATCAGAAATGGGCCGACGTTCAGCCGGCACTTTAACGCCCATTTTCCCGGACAAATACTGTCCGGTCAGGCTCGTCTTGTGGTTTAAGATATCTTCGGGTTTGCCTTCGGCGACAATCTCACCGCCATGCACACCAGCCCCTGGCCCGATGTCAACAACATGGTCCGCAGTCATAATCGCGTCTTCATCATGCTCAACCACAATCACCGTATTGCCCAAATCACGCAGGCGACGCAGCGTTTCGAGCAAACGTGCATTGTCACGCTGATGCAACCCAATGGAGGGCTCGTCCAACACATAGAGCACGCCAGTCAAGCCGGAGCCGATTTGCGACGCCAAGCGGATACGCTGGCTTTCCCCGCCCGATAGTGTGCCCGAGTTGCGAGATAGGCTAAGATAGTCAAGTCCCACATCAACCAAGAAAGTGAGACGATCGCGAATTTCTTTCAAAATACGCTCGCCAATTTCTTTCTGTGTGTCGGTCAATTTGGCTGAAATACCTTCAAACCAAATGTGCGCTTCACGAATAGATTTTTGCGAAATCTCACCGATGTGATTGCCATCGATTTTCACCGCGAGTGCCTCCGGCTTCAGGCGGTAGCCACCACACGAGTCGCAAGACGCCGAGGACATGTACTTCTCAATCTCTTCGCGCATGCCTGCGCTCTCGGTTTCCCGATAGCGGCGTGTGAGATTGCCAACAACACCTTCAAATGCCTTTTGCGTTTTGTAGGACCGCAAGCCATCATCATAAACAAATTCTATTTTTTTTGCCGCCCGTGCCGTGTAACACCGCATGGCGCACGTCGTCACTCAACTCTTGCCATGGCGTGTCCATGGATGCCCCATAAGCATTGCAAACAGCTTTGAGTGTTTGCGTGTAATAAGGTGCAGAGGTGCGCGACCATGGCGCAATAGCACCTTTTTTCAAGCTCAGCTTTTCATCTGGTACAACCAGATCTTCACTAACCTTCGCTTCAGCGCCCAAGCCATCGCATTTCGGACAGGCACCAAATGGGTTGTTAAAGGAAAACAGCCGCGGCTCAATTTCTGCGATGGTGAAGCCAGAAACAGGGCAAGCAAACTTTTCAGAAAACACCATCTGGGTATTCTCGCCTTCGTTGGCGACAATTTCTGCAATTGAAATGCCTTCGGCGAGTTGCAATGCCGTTTCAAAACTCTCCGCAAGCCGCGCCTGCATGTCTCCAGAAACGACAATGCGGTCCACCACCACATCAATATTGTGCTTGAACTTTTTGTCGAGAGCAGGGGCGTCAGGGATTTCATAAAATTCGCCGTCGATACGCACGCGCTGAAATCCGCGCTTCATCAACCCAGCGAGTTCCTTTTTATATTCGCCTTTGCGGCCACGCACGATGGGGGCCAGCAAATAAAGCCGTGTGCCTTCATCAAGTGCCAAGATCTTGTCAACCATTTGCGTGACGGTTTGGCTTTCAATTGGTAATCCAGTTGCTGGCGAATAGGGAATACCAACGCGGGCAAACAACAAGCGAAGATAGTCGTAGATTTCAGTCACAGTACCCACCGTCGAGCGCGGGTTCTTAGACGTGGTTTTCTGTTCAATGGAAATCGCAGGTGACAAACCGTCGATCTGCTCAACGTCCGGTTTTTGCATCATCTCCAAAAACTGGCGCGCGTAGGCAGAAAGGCTTTCTACATATCGACGTTGCCCTTCGGCATAAATCGTATCAAACGCCAATGAGGATTTTCCCGAGCCAGACAGGCCGGTCATCACAATCAGTTCGTCCCTTGGAAGGACCAAATCGACTGATTTAAGGTTATGTTCTTTGGCGCCACGAATGGTGATTTCGCGATTATTAATTGCCGATTTCGACATGTAGATTTCCTGCTTGTTACTGCGTCTTTATCCGTTCAAACTGAACCGCGCTGCTCAACCTAGGGTGCTTAAAAATGAATCACAAGAGTTGACTTTGCTCATTTTTGTGTAGAACATAAATAGAACAAATGTAGATACGTCAAGTGGATTGTGGATGAGTGAGAAACACTCCTTCATTCTTTTGGCGTGTTGTGCGCATAAACTCTACGATTAAGTTTTGAAATTGGATGCACATATTGGCTCTATTTCCAATATGACGCCTGAAAGGGAAAATACGATGGCAGGCAGTGTAAATAAGGTAATTTTGGTTGGTAATCTTGGTGCTGACCCTGAGGTGCGCAGCACCAATGATGGTCGCCCAATCGTCAATCTGCGCATTGCCACGTCTGAACGTTGGCGCGACAAGAATTCTGGTGAGCAGCGCGAGCGGACAGAATGGCACCGCGTTGTGATCTTTAGCGAAGGCCTTTGCCGCGTGGCGGAGCAATATCTGAAAAAGGGTTCAACTGTTTACATTGAAGGCCAATTGCAAACCCGCAAATGGCAGGATCAGGACGGCAATGATCGCTTCTCAACGGAAATCGTGTTGCAAGGCTTTAATTCAACGCTGACGATGCTCGGTGGCCGCGGTGACAATGCCGGTGCAGGCGGTCAGGGCGGTTCATCTTATGGCAATAACAATCAGGGTGGCGGCGGTGGTCGACCTCAAGCCAACGCACCTGCGTTTGATGCTGGCGATATGGATGACGATATCCCGTTTTAACCTATTGATGGATTGAAAAAAAAGGCCGCTCCGTTGAGCGGCCTTTTTTGTATCTATATGAAACTTAGCTTTTGGAGAACGGTATGTTGGCAACCGATTTGCCACCACTCTCTTTGTGCAAAATGTCAAATTTCACAAAAATCTTGCCGTTCCGCAATTGCAGCCCAACACCAATGTCGAATGCGTCGTCTGATTCAGATTTAACGTTTAGCAGAGAAAAGTTCAGATTTTTACCCGAACGACGGCCAACCGCGACACCCGAAAAGCTGGTGTTTGAAGACATGACGGCTTCATAGCGGCGGTTTTTTTCCACATAGGCGACTGTGCCGCGCATCGAAAATGTGCTGCCCGCCAAAGAGCAACGACCAGTCAGCCCGATCCGATCGGGGCCCGTGTCCGTAAAATCCATCTTGCACAAAACGGTTTCGTCGGCACCAGTGGAAGCGAGTTTTGCCTCGCCGCGACCACGCCAATTGCCACATAGCTTTTCAACAGTTCGATGTCCGCTTTGCCCGCGTAGCTAGGTATAGCAAATCCACTGGCCAGTACGGCCCCCAATATCAGCGCTTTGAAAGCATGTGCAATATGCTTTAGTTTCATTTCGGTTGTCCTCCAAAGGATCTAAACAATCGCCCCCCGGCGATGAGCAGTGCAGGCAAGATAATCAAATCACCCAGCAAAGCCAAGAAGAGTGTAAGCACGCATAGTGCCCCAAATAGGGCAACTTGAGGCAACACTGAGAATATAACTACGGTTGTGCCGGCACAAAGGATTGCAGTTGTCGCGATTAAAGCGGGACCAACCCGTTCTAGTGTGCGCATGACCGCTTCTTTATGCCCGTAATTCTGCTGCCGCGCACGTACATAATGGTTCATAAAGTGAATCGTGTCATCCACAGCGATACCGAACGCGATCGTCAGCGAGATAACTGTGGTGAGCTGCAAGCCAGCGCCAGAAACCCACAAATAGAGCTCGGTGCCCAAAATTGGTGCAAAGTTTGGAATTATACATATCAAGGCCACGCGCCAAGACCTGAATGCAACGCCAATGATCAGGATTGAAAGCAGCACCGCAATGGTGAGGCCATCCTGAAGCCTTTGAATCATTTCTACACTTTCATAGGCGGAAAGCACGCGGAAGCCCGATATGGAGGTGTCATCCAAGCCAGCAGCAGTCAACGCAGCGTCGGTTTCCTCAACCAACGCGCGCACTTCGGCCGAGCCGAGCTGGGTGGGCATAAAGGCCGTCGCCATCGCCAAGTCACCTTCATCGGTGATGAAGCGACGCTTCATAAAGGGGCCAACGGCGTCAAAGATTTGATCGCGGCTAAAGCCAGCCTCGCTGTAGTGATTGAAACTTGCGCCAGAGATGACTTTGCCTTTGCCAAAAATCCCTTCCAAAATGTCATGCACCGTCTCAACCCGAGCGAAATCACTGTCTGTGATTTGAGGGTCATTATCGAGAAGCGGGATCGATACATAGAGCGGGGCAACCCCGCCCACGCCTTGGTCGATAGATTCAGACGTATCAAGGGCTTCCGACCCTTTGGGTAGGAATTGCTGGAAAGAAAATGTGGGTTGCAACTGGAAGTGCGGGTAAAGCATTGCGATAAACGCGATGACCCCCAAAATTGCTACGGGCCGATAATGGCGCGATGCGAGCTTCGATAAAGGTGGAATTACGGCTGTTAAAGCCACACTCGGGGCTTTTTTCGGCTTGAACCCGGCCCGTGTCGCGGCGCGCAGGGCGAGTGGCAAAAAGGTCACCAGCGCCAAAAATGCCATGGGGATGGCCAATGCGCCTGTTATGGCAAACTCAAAAATACCTTGGCCGGGGGCTATTGAAAGCGAAAGGAAGGCAATAACCGTTGTTACAGAAGTTAACGCACATGCTGGACTGACGCGGATTACCGTCTCGCGAATTGCTTCTTCATGATCCATTCCCTCGCGCGCCAACCTTAACCAGTGGAAACAGAAAAACATACTTTCCGCGAAGGCGATCACCAGCACCAATGCGGTCAAAATGTTTGTCAGGAAGGTGAAGGAGCCGAATATCATCACGACACTGCCTACGACCCAAAGAACAGAGATAAATGGCGTCAGGGTCGCGAGGACTGCCCCCCAGAATGTCCGGAAGGCCAAGAAGGCCGTTAGAAAGCCCAATATGATCCCAGAAGCCGTGAACTTGACCTGATCAGATTTACTCGCATTCAACAACTCTGATTTCCAAATCGGTGGCCCCGTCAGTTCAATCTGGTAACGCGGGTCATCATAAAAACCGATCAACTCGCGAAGTTCGGCAATCATGCGGGTTTCGCCGTCGCCTTTAAGCATGTCGGGATTGGGGAACATCAGCATGACCAAACCGGTCAGGTCCTCCACAATCAAGTTGCGCATCATCGGATCGTTTTGCCGCAAGTCATCAAGCGCTTCGGCAACTTCTTCCGCGCTTTGCATGTTTTCCGGCACGGCTGGTCGGGTCACGCCATCTTCTTTGGCGGGCTTGCGCAAGGAGAAAGGCGAGAGTGTGCCGCTGGCGAAACTATTGAGTTCCAGCTCCAACGCCAGTTCGCGCATGGTTTCGATCACTTCCGGATCGGTGAGCTGGTCTGATTTGACCAGAATATAGGCGTCATTTTCAAATGTCCCAAAGCGCTCGCCCAACTCGACATAGGTGTCGTAATACTCGCCAGAATCTTTGTAGAGGCGGAGCAAGTCACCATCAATCGTGATCCGTGGCACCTGCACGATGCACAAGATAGTGAAAGCGGCTAGAATGGCGGTGACGATTTTGGGATATTTTAGCGTGAGTAGCCGATGCGCTCGAGGCCGAAACCGATTGACAATGTACAACGCTCCAATGGTGGCCCGCAATTTCGTAGCGGGGCGCTATTCTTTTTGATTAATTTTGCAGAATTAAGCAGATTCTGATCAAAATTGCCATGTTATTGCCAAGTTTGAGCTAAATTCGCTTCAAATCGGGCCAAAAGCTGCGATCATATGTGAACAAGAGCGCAATCTTATTGGTGTTTTCTTGCGGAATCACTTAAGAAAAGTGGGTTAATGCACACGCAACAGCAATAAGAACAGCCGTGACCGATACGCCCAACGATCAAACACCCGAAAATGAACCCAATTCAGGCATCTCGCTGATCTCTGTAACCGATGAGATGCGCCGTTCCTATCTCGATTACGCGATGAGCGTGATTGTGAGCCGGGCTCTGCCCGATGTGCGCGATGGCCTCAAGCCGGTGCACCGTCGAATTCTCTATTCGATGCACGAAAATGGGTATGAGTGGAACAAGCAATACCGCAAATCAGCGCGTGTTGTCGGTGATGTGATCGGTAAATATCACCCGCATGGTGATACCGCCGTTTATCATGCGCTCGTGCGCATGGCGCAGGAATTTTCCATGCGCCTGCCATTGATTGATGGCCAAGGCAACTTTGGTTCGATCGATGGCGATATGCCCGCTGCGATGCGTTATACCGAAGTGCGGATGGAGCGCGTATCCACCGCGCTTTTGGAAGATATTGATCGCGATACTGTCGACTTCCGCGATAACTACGATAATACCGAGAGCGAGCCAACAATTCTGCCGGCCCGGTTCCCGAACCTGTTGGTCAACGGCTCAGGCGGTATCGCTGTGGGCATGGCCACAAATATCCCCAGCCACAATCTGGTGGAAGTGATCAACGCAGCCATCGCGCTGATGGATAATGCAGACATCACCACAGAAGAGCTGATGGAAATTATGCCGGGACCAGATTTCCCGACAGCAGGCATTATCCTCGGTCGTTCTGGCATTCGCTCCGCCTATGAAACAGGGCGTGGCTCTGTTTTAATGCGCGGCCTAGTGAATGTTGAAGAAATTCGCAAAGACCGCGAAGCGCTGATCATCACGGAAATTCCGTATCAGGTAAACAAAGCTTCGATGATTGAAAAGATTGCCGAATTGGTGCGCGATAAGCGTATTGAGGGCATTTCTGATATTCGCGATGAGTCTGACCGTAACGGTATGCGTGTCGTGATTGAACTGAAGCGCGATGCGGTGCCGGACATCGTATTGAACCAGCTTTATAAGTTCTCCCCGCTGCAATCCTCATTTGGCTGTAACTTCGTTGCCCTGAATGGCGGCAAACCGCAGCAAATGACATTGCGCGATATTTTGACCGCCTTTGTTGATTTCCGTGAGGAAGTTGTTACGCGGCGCGCCAAATTCCTGCTCAACAAAGCCCGTGACCGCGCCCACGTTTTGGTTGGTCTGGTGATTGCCGTGGCCAATGTCGACGAAGTCATTCAATTGATCCGCACTGCGCCAGATCCAGCAACGGCCCGTGGTCGTTTGATTGAACGCGCATGGCCTGCGCGCGACGTAGAAGCCCTGATCAAATTGATTGATGATCCGCGCCACAAGGTTAATGACGACGGTACCTATTACCTCTCTGAAGAGCAGGTAAAAGCCATTCTTGATTTGCGCCTGCAGCGTTTGACTGCGCTCGGCCGCGACGAGATCGGCGACGAACTGAATAAATTGGGCGCTGAGATTGAAAACTATCTCGAAATCTTGCGTTCGAAAGAACGTGTGATCGAGATTATCCGCGAAGAAATGATCGAAGTGCGCGATCGTTACGGCACCGAGCGCCGGACCGACATTGTTGACGCGGTTGGTGATGTTGACGATGAGGATTTGATTGCCCGTGAAGATATGGTCGTCACCGTGTCTCATGGTGGCTATATCAAGCGCGTGCCGCTCTCGACTTATCGGGCGCAGCGCCGCGGCGGCAAGGGACGCTCGGGCATGGCGACACGCGATGAAGACTTTGTGGCGCGTTTGTTTGTGGCCAATACCCATACGCCTGTGCTGTTCTTCACCAGTCGCGGCATCGTCTACAAGCTTAAAGTTTGGCGTTTGCCGGTTGGCGCAGCCAATTCGCGCGGCAAAGCGCTGGTAAACATTCTGCCATTGCAAGAAGGCGAGCATATTACGTCCATTATGCCGTTGCCCGAGGACGAGAACACCTGGCAGGATCTCGACATTATGTTTGCCACGACGCGCGGTACAGTGCGGCGGAATTCACTGGCAGACTTCATAAATGTCAACCGCAACGGCAAAATCGCCATGAAGCTTGAAGATGGCGATGGCATCGTGGATGTGGAAACATGCTCTGCAATCGACAATGTGTTGCTGACAACGGCTCTCGGCCAAGCCATGCGTTTCTCTGTTGATGATGTGCGTGTCTTCACCAGCCGTAATTCGGTTGGTGTGCGCGGCATTCGCTTGGCAGAAGGCGATGAAGTGATTGCCATGTCGATCATCCGACATTTGGATGCAACACCAGAAGAGCGGGGCGCCTATTTGAAATTGCGCCGCTTGATGGATGGCGATGCCGAAGATGCGCCAGAATCTGATGAAGATCTTAGCGTTGGCGATGTTGAAATGTCTTCCGAGCGCTATGCGCAAATGAGTGCGGCAGAGCAATTCATTCTCGCAATCTCTGAAAATGGCTACGGTAAGCGAACTTCATCCTATGAATATCGCAAGACGGGTCGCGGCGGTAAAGGCATCACCGCTATGGCATGAGTGAGCGTAATGGGCGGATTGTGGCATCATTCCCAGCGGAAAATGATGACCAAATCATGCTGGTGACCAATGGCGGTAAGCTGATCCGCGTGCCTATCGACGGGATCCGCATCGCGGGCCGCGCAACTCAAGGCGTCACCGTGTTGTCGACAGCCAAAGATGAGAAAGTTGTGTCCGTCGAACGGATTTCAGAACCCGAGCCTGATGATGGCGATGACGACGAAAGTGGCGGCGAAATTGATACGCCACCACCAACTTCGGGTGGCGATGCGCCGGAAAATGAATAATAATAAAGGGCCGAGAATTTCTCGGCCTTTTTCTTTGGGAGGATACTATGCTGGATAGCACCATGCTTTTAGCCTTTATTACGGCCTGTTTCTTTTTAGCCATTGTACCCGGTCCGACCGTTACCATTATTGTTGCCAACGCATTGTCGCGCGGCATCAAAGGGGGCTTGGGCACCATTTTGGGTGCGCAAATTGCCGTGCTTTTGATGGTGGGGATCGTTGCGCTTGGGTTGGAAGCGGTGATTTCTATAATGGGTAACGCCTTCTTTTGGCTAAAACTTTTAGGCGCTGCCTATTTGATTTATTTAGGCTGGAAAATGATCCGCAATAGATCTGGTTTGAAATTCGATCAACAAGTAGTAGATGGCCGCACCATGCGCGAATATGTGCTGCAAGGCTTCCTGGTTACGATGGCCAATCCCAAAGCATTGCTGTTTTTGGGCGCTTTTTTGCCTCAGTTTATCGACACTCAGCAAGCCGTCGCACCGCAAATTATGATTTTGGGCCTTATAACAGTCACATTTTTTTGCCACCATTGATAGCTGTTATGCCCTTGCGGCCAGCAAGGCGCGTAACCTATTATCCCAACAGCGCGTTGCGATTTTGAACAGAATGAGCGGCGGATTTCTCATATTCGGTGGTGCTTGGTTGGCGCTGCAACAAAAAAGCTGAGGCATTTATGGCGGAAAAACGAACCGGTTTCTATCCGGGGTCCTTTGACCCGATAACCAATGGGCATATCGACGTTATTGAGCGCGCATGTCGGCTTGTCGACAAGCTCATCGTCGGTGTGGGTACACACCATGGCAAATCTCCTGTGCTGACGGGCGATGAGCGTTTGCAGCTCCTGCAGCAGGCAATTGCCCCGATTGCCAAGCGAAACGATGTAACAATTGAAATTGCGCATTTTGACGGCTTGATGATTCACGCGGCGCGCAATTTGCACGCAAATATCATTATCCGCGGCTTGCGCGACACCACAGATTATAACTATGAAATGCAAATGGTGGGCATGAACGCGCAAATGGCACCTGATTTGCAAACGGTGTTTGTCCCATCAAGTCCGCATGTGCGTCACATATCGGCCACTTTGGTGCGGCAAATCTCGCAAATGGGCGGTGATATTTCCGCTTTCGTCCCGAACGCAGTTCTAAACGTATTGAAGAATAAATGATCAAACAAATGAGCAAAAAAACTCGTGGGCGCACCACATTTGGTGCCGCTGTCGTAAGCCTTTTTGGCTTTCTGGCCCTTTCGCCATCAGCGTTGGCTCAATCCTATCCTGAGTGCAAAACGCCAACCGCGCCGGAAGGTGTTGAAACAGTCGCAATGGAACTGGAATTGAAAACCGGAACTGTTGAACTTGAATTGCGACCCGACCTCGCGCCAAAACATGTTGAGCGCATTACATCGCTTGCGGACAAAGGCTTTTATGACGATGTGGTTTTCCACCGCGTTATCGAGGGCTTTATGGCGCAAACGGGCGACCCAACGGGCACGGGCATGGGTGGTTCAGACGAGCCGGATTTGCCTGCTGAGTTTACCGACGCAAATTATCAATGTGGCACTTTGGGCATGGCCCGCAGTCAAAACCCAAATTCAGCCAATTCACAATTCTTCATCACGTTCGAAGATGCGTCGTTTTTGAATGGACAATATACAGTATTTGGTTATGTCACAGATGGCATGGAATATGTGCACCAAATCAAAAAAGGCGATGAAAATCGCAATGGCATGGTGGTTGACCCGGATAAAATTGTTTCATTTCGCGTCAAAGACCAGTAAAACCCCAATCGAATAGCGTTGGATTAGAAAATCCAACGCCATATGAAACGACCAAACAACGTCGAGATTGGCGTTGAGGAGAATGAAATGGTTGATATTAAAGATCCTGAAAACACATTGCTTTTGGAAACATCTAAAGGCAGCGTGGTCATCGAGCTTTTGCCAGATGTTGCGCCAAAACATGTCGAGCGCATCAAAGAATTGGCACGCGAAAACTTTTATGACGGGATCGTGTTTCACCGTGTAATCGAAGGCTTTATGGCCCAAGCTGGCTGCCCAAACGGCACTGGCACTGGTGGTTCAGACAAGCCTGACCTTGAGCAAGAGTTCAATGAAACACCGCACAAGCGCGGCACATGTTCTATGGCCCGCACCATGGACCGAACTCAGCCAACTCACAGTTTTTCATCTGCTTTGATGACCAATCTTTCCTTGATGGTCAATATACCGTTTGGGGCCAAGTGATTGATGGCATGGATGCAATTGACGAGTTGAAGCGTGGTGAGCCTGTGGCCAACCCGGATCAAATCTTGTCCATGCGCGTTGCAGCTGACTAATATCGCTTTATGCGCGTAGACGAGTTTGATTTTACATTGCCGGACGATCTTGTGGCACTGCATCCTGCGGTGCCACGTGATTCTGCGCGCATGCTTGTCATCGACCCCGCAAAAGAAATTCAGGATCGTTCGGTTGCCGAACTGACGGATTTTTTGGGCGAAAACGATGTGTTGGTGGTCAACAACACCAAAGTGTTGCCCGCCGAATTGGTGGGCACGCGGACCCGCGGCGATGCCGTGGCGAAAATCTCGGTCAACTTGCACAAGCGCGTCGACCCGCAGCAATGGCGCGCATTTGCGCGCCCGGCCAAAAAGCTCGCGATTGGCGATCAGATTGAATTTCAACGCGAGGGCGTGGAGCCATTGCATGCCGAAGTGGTGGAAAAAGCTGACGCGGGCGAAGTACAGTTGAAATTCGTCGAAAAAGGCGCCGAGCTGGACGAGGCCATTAAGGCACGCGGCGCCATGCCTTTGCCACCATATATCGGCGCAAAGCGCGACCATGAAGACCAAGACGACACCGACTATCAAACGATCTATGCCAAACATGATGGCGCGGTGGCCGCACCAACCGCAGGCTTGCATTTCACAGAACGTTTGCTGGATGCCATCCGCGTCAAAGGCGTGATCATTGAAGAGGTAACGTTGCATGTGGGGGCAGGGACATTTCTGCCCGTGAAGGTGGACAACACTGACGACCACAAAATGCATGCTGAGTGGGGCGAAATCACCCCGCATACCATCGATGTGATAGAAAATGCCAAAGCCAAAGGCGGGCGTGTGTTCGCTGTGGGCACCACCAGTTTGCGTCTGCTTGAAAGCGCAGCCATGGATGGCAAACTCAAGCCTTTTTGTGGTGAAACCGATATTTTCATCACGCCGGGCTACCATTTCAATGCCGTGGATGTGTTGATGACCAACTTCCATTTGCCCAAATCGACGCTTTTTATGCTGGTTTCCGCTTTTTCCGGCTTTGAAACCATGAAAAACGCCTATAAACACGCCATCGACAACAAATATCGCTTTTATTCATTTGGCGATGCGTCGCTGCTGTTTCGAGATGACAGCGCGGACAAGGATAAATAATGACCACTGATTTTGCTTTTGAATTCAAATCTGAAAGCAATGGCGCGCGCCTTGGTGAAATCTCCACCCCGCGCGGCAATATTCGCACGCCAGCCTTTATGCCGGTGGGCACCGCTGCGACGGTCAAAGGCATGTATCCCGATCAAGTGGAGGCCCTCGGCGCCGACATTATTCTGGGCAATACCTATCATTTGATGCTGCGCCCCGGCGCAGAGCGCGTTGCAGGCCTGGGCGGATTGCACAAATTTGCCAACTGGTCGCGTCCGATTCTGACGGATTCTGGCGGCTTCCAAGTGATGAGCCTTGCGAAATTGCGCAAGCTGGATGAGCATGGCGTATCGTTCAAATCCCATATTGATGGCTCGAAACACATGCTTACGCCTGAGCGCTCCATTGAAATTCAAACCCTTTTGGGCGCGGATATTCAAATGCAGCTCGACGAGTGCGTGGCGCTGCCATCCACTCGCGAGGATATTCAGCGAGCAATGGAATTGTCTGTCCGTTGGGCAGAACGATCCAAAACGGCCTTCGGCGAACAGCCGGGGCGGGCACTGTTTGGTATCGTCCAAGGCGGCGATCAGGAAGATTTACGTTTGCGTTCGGCGCAAGCGCTTACAGAGATTGGTTTCAAGGGCTACGCTGTCGGTGGCCTTGCGGTGGGTGAGCCGCAGGAAACCATGTTTGAGGTGTTGAATTATACAACGCCTGCATTGCCGCAGGATCGGCCCCGCTATTTGATGGGCGTGGGCAAGCCGGACGATTTGCTCGGCGCGGTCAAGCGCGGCATTGATATGTTCGATTGTGTGCACCCTACACGCGCCGGACGCCACGGTCATGCCTACACTAAATATGGTGTGATCAATTTAAAGAATGCGCGTCACAAAGATGACGCGCGCCCACTGGATGAAACCTCTTCCAATCCCAACTGCTATACCTATCAACGGGCCTACCTGCATCACCTTATTCGTGCAAATGAGATGCTGGGCGCGATGATTTTGTCGCAAATCAATTTGGCCTATTATCAAACCTTGATGCAAGGCATGCGTGATGCCATCGCGGCCGGTCGGTTTGACGATTTCGCGGCCGAAACCCGCGAGGGTTGGGCGAAAGGTGATATTCCGCCCCTGTCATAACAAGGAAAGATCATGTCCCTAACGATCGATTCAGCTTTCAAAGATTTATCAAATCATCACTCTAGACTGGCGGACGCCAAAATGCGGGAGATTTTTAAATCTGATCCCGATCGTTTCGGCAAATTTAGCTTAAAGCTGGATGATCTGGCCCTCGATTATTCCAAAAACCTGATTGACGAGAGTGCCTTCAGCGCGCTGATCGATTTGGCCAAAGCCGCCAATGTAGAACAGCGGCGCGATGCCATGTGGGCGGGCGAACACATCAACACAACTGAAGACCGCGCGGTGATGCATATGGCGCTGCGTTATCAGGGACAGAAACCTGTCACCATCGATGGTGAAGACGTTATGGCTGGCGTGCGCGCCGTTCTGGCCAATATGCGCATATTCGCAGAAGCGGTACGTTCCGGTGACATCAAAGGCGCCACAGGCAAAAACATCACAGATGTGGTCAATATTGGCATTGGTGGGTCTGACCTTGGCCCCGCCATGGTGTGCAACGCACTTGCCCCTTACATTGATGCAGGCATTACGCCGCATTTTGTCTCAAATGTTGATGGCGCAGATATTGCCGATACGTTGGCGCAGATCGAACCAGAAACCACGCTGATTTTGGTCGCCTCTAAAACATTCACCACCGACGAGACCATGACCAACGCCAACACCGCCCGCAAGTGGCTTGTGGCTGAGCTGGGTGACGCCGCGGTGAAAGACCATTTTGCTGCATTGTCCACCAACCTTGAAGCCTGTGCAGATTTTGGCATTGCCCAAGATCGCATCTTTGGCTTTTGGGATTGGGTCGGCGGCCGCTATTCGGTTTGGTCTGCAATCGGCTTGCCGGTGATGCTCGCGATCGGCGCAGAACAGTTTGATGAGTTTCTTGCTGGTGCCTATGAAATGGACCAACATTTTCTGTCAGCGCCTCTTGCAGAAAACATGCCCGTGATCATGGCCGTGCTGGGCGTCTGGTATCGCAATGTTTGGGGCCACGCCACCCACGCCGTTTTGCCCTATGACCAGCGCATGAATCGCTTCGCTGCCTATTTGCAGCAGCAGGATATGGAGTCCAATGGGAAGTCGGTTCAGCTCAACGGGGAAAAAGTCAGCCGCAAGACGGGGCCTATCGTTTGGGGGGAACCCGGCACCAATGGGCAGCACGCGTTTTATCAGCTGATCCATCAAGGCACGGACATTATTCCCGCCGACTTTTTGATCGCGGCGCAGGCGCATGACAATTTGCCCGAGCACCATCAAAAACTTGTGGCGAATTGTTTGGCTCAATCTGAGGCCCTAATGCTCGGCAAAAATGCCGAACAAGTCGTGGCTGAGTTGAAAGAGCACGGCAAATCCGACTCTGAGATCGCTGCGTTGACGCCGCACAAAGTGTTTGAAGGCAATCGTCCATCAAACACGCTGATGTATGCCAAGATGACACCCAAAATGTTGGGCAAATTGATTGCGCTTTATGAGCATAAAGTGTTTGTGCAGGGCGCGATTTGGAACATCAACAGCTTTGATCAGTGGGGCGTGGAACTGGGCAAACAATTGGCCAAGGCCATCTTGCCGAAGGTAAAAGATGCAAGTGCTGCTAGCCAACATGATGGCTCCACCGAGGGCCTGTTGGCACAGTTCCATAGCTGGCGAGACTAAAAGAATCATTGCGCAATTAAGTGGCTCAGTTATCGTATAGGTCCAACCAATTTGGCCGCCCATGTCTCAAGATAACCTTGCTATCGTTTTGCGGATCAGTTCAGGCATATTGTTTGCCCTGATGGTCGCTTGCGTCAAAGCTCTGTCGGAGGAAGCGCCGACAGGGCAAATTGTATTTTACCGCAGTGCCTATGCGCTGATTCCGCTTGTCGGTTATCTCTGGTTTCGCGGCGAATTTCCCCGCGGCCTCAAGTCAAAATATCCCATACGACATATATTTCGATGCATCACAGGCTGCTGCGCCATGTTTGCCTCGTTTGCGACTTTGGCCTATCTCACCATCGCCGAAGCCACCATGCTGACCTACCTCTCACCAATTTTTGTGGTGATCTTTGCACAAATCTTTTTGAAAGAATTGGTGCCAGCGGTGCGGTGGATCGCAGTGATACTCGGCGTTTTCGGCACAGGCGTGCTTGTGGTCCCCGAGCTGCTCAATAGCCGCACCGACAATGAATCCTATTTGATCGGGGTTTGTCTTGGGGTGCTCACCGCCGTGCTCACGGCTGCGTCAATTATTCAAATCCGCAATCTGGCCAAAACAGAACATCCAGCGGCCATTGCGTTCTATTTTGCGCTCACCTGCGCGGCTGTCGGGTTGTGCACATTGCCTTTTGGTTGGGCTGAGACAGATTTGAAACAAGAAATATTGTTTCTTGGGGCAGGGCTGTTCGGCGGCTTCGCACACATATTGGTCACCACCAGCTTCCAATTGGGCGAAGCATCAAAACTGGCACCATTCGAATATTTATCACTGATTTGGGCCGTGATCATCGGCGTGACCATATTTGGCAACATCCCTGCTGTGAGCTTTTATGCCGCTTTGCCATTTATCGTCGGCAGTGCCGCCATCGTTGCCTTTAAAGATGGCTTTCGCCGCAACATGCCGCGCTAGTTTAAAGCACACCGTAAATCCAATTTGCCAGGTTGAGATGTTTGGGGTTATCCTTTCATTTAGGAGGAGGAGTAGGTGCCCTATTTTATAGATACCCGGCCCTTATTTTTGCTTGTAGCCGGTGCATTGACGGTCTTTTTGCTAACCTCAGTGAAAATCATTGGACCAGAAATGCCCGCTGGGCAAATCCTGTTCGCGTTTGGCATTTACTCGTTTCTACCCACACTGATTTATTTCGGTTTGCGCGGCGATATTCCATTTCGGCTGGCTATGCCGCGGCCATGGTTCAAACGCCGCTTTTTTTTGGCTATACGCTTGCTATCTGGCTTTTGATTTCAGCATTTCCGTCGCAAAACTTGCTTTTAGCGGCCATCGCAATATTTGCCCTTGTGGCCATCGCGGGGTCCAACTGGTCGCTTTCGCAAGCTAAAGTGCGACCGCGGCGCAGCAAGTTCGCGCGCGAGTTGGCGATTTGGGGTGCGATCATGTTGTTGTTGCCTTTGCTGCTGCAACAGCCTGTGGGTAGGGATAATTTGGTTCCAATCCTGCTATTTGTCGGTCTGCTCTTTTTTGTGACGCTGAGCCAAAAAAACGCAACGTTTGGGCAAGTGGTTGCGGCGTGTTACCCGTCAGCTACAGGCTTTTATGTGGCACTTATGGCTGTGTTGATGGGGCTCGGATCTGTTGCACAAGGTTGGGAGGTGCCAAGTGCAGCAGAATCGGCACATCTCGTTTGGATTGGGGTGCTGTTTGGCCTGATTCAGGTTCTACTGATCGAAAGCACGCGGTGTGACGGCCCGACTAAATTCAGATTTGAAACGGGATTTTTGTCCGCAGCGATCTTTGTACAGTTCAGCTATTTCGGCGAAACGCCCAGCAACAACGTGCTGTTTGCTTCGCCGCTAATCTTCACTTCCATTATATTGATGCTCGGGCATTGGCACCTGCGCCGCACGCGCTATTGAGTTGTTTCAGGCACGTCGTCAATGTGAATTTGCGTGGCCTCGGGCGTGATTGTTGCGGTAATCGGCACGATATGGTCTTTGTCGTCCACTTCGCCCTTGTCGCTTGCGATTAAACGTTGGATGCCGGTTGCCGCCATCACCAATGCGACCAGCGCATAAAATACATACATGCCAGACCCTCCAAATTCGTCCAGCACGAACGCACCTGCAATTGGACCTATCACCATGCCAGCGGAGAACACTAGCACCAAGGTACTAGACGCTGCGACCATTTGCTGTGGCTTCAAATAGTCGTTCATATGCGCCATGCAGATCGAATACACCGGCAGCGTGAAACCACCCATCACCAGGAAGCCGCCAAATAGAATAATTGGGTATAGGTGCGGCGTGCCGACATAAACCAACACAAAGCAGACCAACCCATTGATCAAAGACGAAATGATAATCACCAGACGCCGATCGAATATGTCGGAAAGCTTGCCCAAAGGAAACTGCAGCAACAGGCCACCAAGCGTCGTCGCAGCAAGCAGATAACCAGTCATGGGGACACTCAAACCGACTTTTCGCGCATAAATCGCAGTCACGAAGGCTAAGCCGCCGTTTGAAATACCGATAAAAAAAAGCCACCAACAACGGCCATAGGTGAAATATGGAAAAGCTCACCTAGAGTCACACGCTGCGGTTCTTCAAGGCTCGGTTGGGTTGTCGCTGCAATCAGAATTGGCACCAACGAAACAGACAATAAAACTGATGTGAAGATAAATAGGGTGATCGCGCCGGGTGCTGACAAGCCAATCATTAGCTGCCCAACCATATAGCCCGCCGTTTGCACCACAAAATATGCCGAGAGCAGCGAGCCGCGGTTTTTGTTGTCGGCAAGGGAATTCAACCAACTCTCAGCGACAATATAGATGCCAGAAAAGCAAAAGCCTGAAAGTATACGCATCGCTGCCCAGCTTGCTGGATCATCCGTGATCAAGTGAATTAGCGCAGACGTGCTCGCGATGGATACAAGTGCCGCAAATACACGTACGTGACCAGAATGGTTGATCATAATCGGTGTAATAAAACAGCTTAAAATAAAGCCTATCGGGTAACCGGCTTGGACGATACCGATAGTGGTTTCGCTATAGCCGATCTCTTGCGCGCGGATTGTAAGAATCGTCGCAAGTAGCCCATTGCTGACCATCAAAAGGATCATGCCAACAAACAACGGCCAAGCGGCTCGGATTGCTCCCCACATTTTGATCAGTCCCATTCACATTATTTGAAATCGCGGATACCCTAATCACGCCAAACAAAAAAAACCACAACCCGATTTATTTTAGTTTTTTTTCTGGGGCATATTTTAGGGTGCCAAGACGAGACTAAGCTAGCTTTAGGGGGGACAAAGATTGGGTGAACTCACAAGTTTAAAAAATGGAATGCAAATTCTGCCACTTATGGCCACGACAGTAGAATATGGCGCTCACCTCAAAGCTAGAATTGAGCCATATATCATTGGCGTCGGGCCCGTTGAGGCCGGGATAAACACCGCGAAAATTTTGCAGCAGTGCACGCGTGCACCAAACTTTGTATTGCTTATTGGGTCTTCAGGTTCAGCAACTCTGAAGCAAGGCGAGATCTATCAAGCGAATTCGGTGCGATATCGCGATATGGATGCTTCAGCAATTGGATTCGAAAAAGGCAAAACGCCGTTTGTGGATATGCCTGCAGTCTTGCCGCTGTCACCTACCTTTGATTTTTTTATCCCAGGCGAGCCTGTCGACGGGCGGTAAAGTGATCGTAGGGCAGGAGTTTAATGCGATCGAGGCTGAGCTTGTTGACATGGAAACGTTCGCGGTGAAGCGCGCCTGCCAGGCATTTGACATTCCTCTAATCGCCTTGCGCGGCATCAGCGATGGCAAGAAAGAGCTACAGCAATTCCAAGATTGGACCGAATTGCTGCCGTTGCTCGATGAAAAGCTTGCCGGTGCGGTCGATAAAATCATTCATGCACTGGAAACGAACGTCTATTGAAAACTATCCTGCCAAGCTTCTCGTTGACTGCCGCTCCGCACGCCTTCATTGAAAAGCGCCGTCAATTCTTGCTCATTCAGTTCAACCTCGCGCACAGGCGATGCGAATTCGGTGTCCAACGCGGCCATTTTAAAATTCCATCCTTGTGATTTTGCGAATTGATGCGCAGCGATGATACTTTGACGCGAACTGGCTTTGATAAAGGTAGCGAAGGACCGTTCCAAAACACTGATGGTGCGGGGCTTTACAAGCTTGTATTCATGTCCAATTTTACCGTTAAACAGCAGATAAAGCGTTGGCTTTGAGGCAAGTTGTGCATGTTGGCCAGATTGCAATATAGCTTCCGGCAGCAGCATAATGTTCGCGGTGACTCCACCATCGACATGCATTTCCCTAAATGACTGGCCATTGTGCGCAACCTTGATTTGTTGCGGCGGCAATATGCCGGGCACACTGGCAGATGCCAACAAAACTTTGCGGAATAGATTCAGCGCTGCTGGCGTCTGGGCTGAGGCGATGGCCCCCATGTTCCAAATCGCTGTGCGCTGTGTATCAATATTGGTGGTGATGACGTAAAGCCGTCGGCCCTTAGCATGCTCGGTGGCAATCTCTTGCAAGAGTGCGGGGTGACATAATGAGCCACAATGTTTTCCAAGGGCTCGGCGCTGAAAACGCTTTCGCCAAAAATGGCGGACAGACCGGCGACGCGTACCAACTTGCTGGTGCGCTCTTGCGTGAAGATTTGCGACAACACTGGATCATATCTGGGACCAAGAAAAGCGAACGGGGCGAGCAATGCGCCGGCACTCGTGCCGCTGACCACACTGAAGTGGGGGCGTGTGCCGGTTTGGCTCCACCCTTTTAAAAAGCCGGCGCCAAATGCGCCTTCGGCGCCGCCACCTGAAAGGGTCAACATGCTCACAGGCACATTCTTGTCTTTAAGAACGCTAGGGGACCACAAGCCACCATCCGTAATTTTCGGATCATCCGCCCAAATGCGCGCATTCTCAATATACGGAACGATGGCATTGCTGCTCATTTCAATGGAGTAGTCAGCACGATTGACACGGTCAACGGCGCAGCCGCTAAGCACAAGTGCCGCGACCAGTAAGGCAAAAAGCGCACGACTGTAAAAACGCATTAAATTTACCATTTTTTCCCTGATCATGCCGAAGGTCTTCGCAAGACATCGGTTCTATGCAAGAGGCGCTCGCTTCTTTTCGCAAGCCAACATTAGCCTATTCGCTGGAAGAAAGAACCTTGAATAAAGAAGCATTTGTGTGCCGAATGGTCGCGGAGCATCGCTTTTGTATTTGCGCGATGGCTTGCGATTGACGCAAACTTTCCATCAAAAAATCAGCCAAGGCAAATCTGGCCCATGAGAACAATTTGCGGAGATAAGCTCTTGGAAAGATTGGTGTGCCCGGAAGGATTCGAACCTTCGACCGTCCGATTAAAAGTCGGATGCTCTACCAGCTGAGCTACGGGCACATTGTGTTCGTTCATCGGCGAACAGCGCGGACAATAGTTTTATTCGCGCTTGTGTCAACCACAATATTTCAACTTTCGAAATTTTTTGTAAATCAGCCCAAATCTTCCAGCGGAATCCCATCAAAACCGCCAGCTTCACACACATAGCCTTGGCGAATAATTTCTTTGCACAAACGTGCAGCTTCAATTTCTTCGTCCAAAGGCCCGACAACAAGTTGAATTTTTTCCGACTCATTCACAACTGGAACCATCTTTGGCTCAAGTCCCAATAAAAGCGTCCCGACATTTGATTTGATGTTAAGCCAATTCAGTTGTGCTTTTCTTTTTTCAATTTTAGGGCCCAAAATAACACCGTAGCTCTGCTCAACCGATGGCAACGTATCCATCGGTTCAACGCTTGCTGTCGTTTGCGGGTCCAATGAGTTCACTTGATCGTCGCTCATCTCCGCGTTGGTTGATGACATTTGACTTTGGTCAGTGGTGACCTGTGTTGGAATATCATCGCCATCGATGCTAGCGACAATTTCTGGCAAGTCTTGCTGAAACTCAGGCGGCGCTCTCTCTGCGAGAGGAAAGTTTTCGAATAAATACGAGCGAGCGACTTTAATATCGTCGTCAAGCCGGATGATTTCTTCACCATTCGCCTGATTGATTGAGGCGGTGATTAAATTTTTGTCCACCTGTGCGCCTGGCGGCAGGGCTTCGAGCAGAATCGGAATACTTGCTTCTAGCGCCCGCACGCGTTTTGAAACAAAACTGTTACTTTCCTCACCTAGGTTTAAACGGCTATCAGCAACATTAGATTCGCGTTTTAATGCGGCAAACTCCATGCGTATGCTGCGCAACTCCGACTGAACTTGTGCTAAGGAGCCCAAATTGTCAGGCGTTTCTTTCAGCGAGTTGTTCCACCCAGAGGGCAGCAAAAGCGAGGCAGAGGAAAAGACCAACATGGTCGTTAATGCAGCAACCGCAACAAAACCCCACAATCGCATATCCGATTGTCTAAATTGATTGAGTTCTTGTTCTGCCATCACTACTTTCCCTGATAGAGCCGCGAATCAAACTATTAACCACAACTACTAATGCTGACATAAATTACCATTTTGCCAACACATTCGTGGCATATGCCCAATCGAAGTGTTTAAATGGGGTGGGGACCAAGCTTTTATGACCGACGTTTTGACGATTGTTTTGGGTGCCGGCGAAGGCACGCGCATGAAATCGGAAATGCCAAAAGTTCTGCATAAGGTTGGTGGACGGCCCATGATTGGCCATGTTCTGGCGGCCTGTGCCGAGGCAGGTGCGTCTGTCCGCCATGTGGTTGTAGGCCCCAATCATGATCACGTGCGAGATTACGCCAAATCTGTGGATAGCCACATTACCTCGTCAATACAGGCAGAACGTTTGGGCACTGGCCATGCGGTAATGGCGGCGCGCGCGGCCTGGCAAGACTTCCAGGGCAACGTGATCGTGCTGTTGGCTGATGCCCCCCTTGTTTCGCCTGAAGTCGTTAAAGACGCCATTGCCTCGCTCAATGAAGGCGCGGATTTAACCGTTGTTGGTTTCCAAACATCTGAACCGTTTGGATATGGCCGAATCTTGGTTGAACATGGACAAGTAAAGGCCATCCGCGAAGAAAAAGACGCCACCCCATCAGAACGCAAGATTAAATTTTGCAACTCCGGCATAATTGGATTTAGGGCCGACTGTCTGCGCGAAGTGATTGATGAGATTCAAAATGACAATGTGCAAGGCGAATTTCTGCTCACAGATGCGATAGAGATCGCAAATACCAAGGGCCTGAAAGTACGCGGCGTGGAATGTTCTTTTGAGAATGTGCTTGGCATAAATGATCGTGCGCAACTGGCCACGGCAGAGCGCATTTTCCAAAATAAAAAGCGTGCACATTTTATGAAAGAAGGCGTCACCCTTGTTGCGCCAGAAACAGTATTTTTCAGCTACGATACGCAAATTGAAAATGATGTGGTCATCGAGCCAAATGTGGTGTTTGGCCCGGGCGTGCGCATCGAGAAGGGCACGCACATTCAAGCATTTTCTCATCTTGAAGGCGCACACGTAGGTCCAAGTGGTCAAATTGGTCCCTATGCACGTTTGCGTCCGGGGTCGAATTTGGCCGCTGGTGTAAAGGTTGGCAATTTTGTAGAAACCAAAAAGGTTGAGATCGGCGAGGGCGCCAAGCTCAACCATCTCAGCTACATAGGCGATGCCAAAGTGGGAAAAGCAACCAATATTGGCGCAGGCACCATTACTTGCAATTATGATGGAAAAAACAAATTCGTCACCCAAATAGGCGATAATGCCTTTATCGGCTCCAATAGCGCGCTTGTGGCGCCCGTCACGATTGCTGACGGGGCTTATGTGGCATCGGGTTCGGTGGTGACTGAAAATGTCGAAAAAGATGCGCTGGCGATCGGTCGCGCGCGTCAAGTAAATAAAGACAATTATGCGACGCGCATTCGTGCGCGGTGGGAAGAGAAAAAGTAGGTATATTTTATGTGTGGGATTGTGGGAATTGTCAGCACGACACCAGTAGCTGACCGTATTGTGGATGCATTAAAACGCCTCGAATATCGCGGTTATGACAGCGCTGGCCTGGCCACGTCTGTTTCGGGCAAGATTGATCGGCGTCGTGCGCCAGGCAAATTGACCAATTTGCGCGAGCGCTTACATGCAGAACCATTGGAAGGCACTATCGGCATTGGCCACACAAGATGGGCCACTCACGGTGCGCCGACAGAAGCGAACGCACACCCGCATACGACTGATCGGGTGGCCATCGTTCACAATGGCATTATTGAGAATTTTCGCGAACTTAAAGCCGAACTTGGCAAGGACGGCTATACTCCCGTTTCTGAAACAGACACGGAAATCGTCGCCCTGATGGTCACGCGCGAGCTGGATCGCGGCCAAGCGCCGTTTGATGCGGCTGGAACGGTGATCAAACGGCTTGAGGGCGCCTTCGCGCTCGCCATGATGTTTAAAGGTGAAGACAATTTGATCGTGGGTGCCCGCCAGGGCGCGCCGCTGGCAATTGGACATGGCGAAAATGAAATGGTGTTGGGTTCAGATGCAATCGCTATTGCCCCATTCACCAATAAGGTCACCTATTTGGAAGAGGGCGACTGGGTCGCCATCACCAAAGATGATGCACGCATTTTTGATCGAGATGGCCAGCCTGTCGAGCGGGCCATGTCACAAACTCAGTTGGGCGTGAGCATTGTTGATAAAGGCAATCACCGCCACTTTATGCTCAAGGAGATCTATGAGCAGCCAGACGCTATTTCCCATACGGCGTCCCACTATTTGGATTTGGCAAACGGCACTGTCAAATTGCCTCAACAATTGCCATTTGATTTCAAAACCCTCAATCGTTTGACCATCTCAGCCTGCGGCAGTGCTTATTATGCAGGGATGGTTGCGAAATATTGGTTTGAGAAATATGCGCGCATGCCCGTCGAGGTGGATGTGGCGTCAGAGTTTCGCTACCGCGAGCCACCTATGGATGAAAATGGTCTCGCGCTGTTTATATCGCAGTCAGGCGAAACCGCCGACACCTTGGCTGCTCTGCGCTATTGCAAAGCGCATGGACAGCATATCGCGTCTATCGTGAATGCACAGGAAAGCACTATTGCGCGCGAGAGCGATGTCGTTTTTCCCATCTTGTGTGGTCCTGAGATTTCAGTGGCCTCAACCAAGGCCACAACGGCGCAACTGACGGTGCTTGCTTCATTGGCAATTGCGGCGGGGCGTCAGCGCGGCCAAATTTCTGAGGCACAAGAGTTTGAATTGGTTGACATGCTGGCCAAATTGCCCGGCGCGATCACAAAGGCGCTTGGCTCAGAGGAAAAAATCGACCAAATCAGCCATAAATTGTCGAAAGCCAAAGACGTGCTGTATTTGGGCCGCGGTTCACTTTTTCCAATCGCTATGGAAGGTGCGCTCAAACTTAAAGAAATCACCTATATTCATGCCGAGGGCTACGCATCAGGTGAGCTGAAGCATGGTCCAATTGCACTGATCGACGAAACAATGCCCGTTGTCGTTGTCGCACCATCGGATGATCTGTTCGACAAGACCATTTCAAACATGCATGAAGTCGCGGCACGTGGCGGAAAAATAATCCTGATCACCGACGAGATCGGTGCTAAATCCGTTGGCGACGACGTTCACGAAATAATTATTGTGCCCAATGCCCACGAATTTGTGATGCCAATTATTTGCGCGATTCCAGTACAATTATTGGCGTACTACACCGCTGTCTTTATGGGGACCGATGTGGATCAACCTCGAAATCTGGCGAAATCAGTGACGGTTGAGTGATGCGGGCACTTCGTAATCGACATAAAATGCGTTAAAGCCGTTGTATTGCGGATTCGACGGTCTATATAGGTTTCTATGATGAACGATAAGAACGATAAAAAGCATAGTGACGATCAAGCGGACCATGGCCACCATCCAAAGCCAGCGCGCCGGTTAACCAACTATTTTCTGACGGGTCTGGTGATCGCGGCACCAATCGGGCTGACCATCTATATCACATGGTCGATTATTCGTATCGTTGACGATTTTGTAAAACCGTTGATACCGCCGGTCTATAATCCGGATACATATTTGCCGGTGGCAATCCCTGGTTTCGGCCTGGTGATTGCGTTCGTCGCAATCGTGTTGTTGGGCTTTCTAACCGCCAACTTGGTCGGCCGCTCGCTGGTTCAGTTTGGTGAAAGCATTTTGCATCGCATGCCGTTCGTCTCGATTCTTTATCGCGGTCTCAAGCAAATCTTTGAAACAGTCGTCAGCCAAAGTCACTCTAACTTTAAGCAAGTTGGTTTAATCCAATATCCGCGTCCAGGCTTATGGGCTTTGGTGTTCATTTCAACCACGGCGAAAGGCGAGGTTGCTGACAAAGTTTCTGGTGAGGATATCATCAGCGTGTTTTTGCCGACCACGCCCAACCCAACATCTGGCTTTTTGCTGTTCGTTCCGCGCAAAGACATTAATGTTTTGGATATGTCAGTTGAAGATGGCGCGAAGTTGGTGATCTCCGCTGGCCTCGTTTCGCCAGAGTATCAAGCCAAAATGGCCGAGCTTGCGGAAGAGGCTGAAGAAACAGTGCACGAAGAAAACACCAAGGCAAGCTAGGCTAGCCTGCCTTGATCAGCGGAATAGCCAAATCTTTCCTGAATAGATAAAGCAGCGTGCGCACAGCATCGCCTTGCGGCCCAGTGAGCCCAGGATTGTCTTCTATTATATTCGAGGCGTCTTCATGCGCCATATCCAATAAATCACGATGGAATTCTGGAATCGCGATGCGATAGCCGGGCATCCCGGATTGCCGCGTGCCCATCAAATCGCCTTCGCCGCGCAATTCCAAATCACGCTCAGCGATTTTAAACCCATCTTCGGTTTCTTTGATGGTTTCCAAACGCTTCTGCGCGATTTCACTCAAATGTTCACCATGCAACAACAAGCAGGCCGACTTTTTGCTGCCGCGCCCCACGCGCCCGCGCAATTGGTGCAGCTGCGACAGGCCAAACCGCTCCGCATGTTCGATGATCATAATGGTGGCGTTCGGCACATCCACGCCAACTTCGATCACGGTGGTTGCCACCAGAATTTGCAGCTCGCCAGCGGCAAACTGCTCCATCACTGATTGCTTGTCGGCCGCGGCCATGCGGCCATGCACCAGCCCAACACGCCCCGGAAACGCTTGGTTTAGCGCTTTAAAACGATCTTCTGCTGACGTGGCGTTTAAATGCTCGGATTCTTCCACAAGCGGACACACCCAAAAGGCCTGCACCCCGTCTGCCAGACGTTGCCCGAGCCGCGCGACGACCCGTTCATAATCGGTTTCCGAAAGAATGGCGGTGTCAATTGGCTGACGACCCTTTGGTTTGTCCGTGAGCAAACTCACATCCATATCGCCAAAGTGGGTCAGCACCAGCGTGCGCGGGATAGGCGTCGCCGTCATCACCAGCAATTCGGTTTTGCGACCTTTATCTGAAAGAGCCAGCCGCTGGTGCACGCCGAACCGATGCTGCTCATCCACCACGGTAAGGCCCAAATGAGCGAATTCAACACTCGATTGAAACAGGGCATGGGTGCCAATCACGATGTCGATCTCGCCCGCCGCAATCTTTTCTTGAATTGCTCGCCGTTCGCCTTGTGGCATTTTGCCCGTCAACAGCGCGACCTTGAGGCCAACTTGGTCGCAGATCGCAGAAACTGAATGGTAATGCTGTGTGGCCAAAATCTCCGTTGGTGCCATTAAGGCGCTTTGTGCGCCGCTTTCAGCCATGGCCGCCATCGCCATTAAGGCGACCACGGTTTTGCCTGCGCCCACATCCCCTTGGATCAGCCGCGCCATTTTCCGCCGATGACGCAAATCGCCATAAATGTCGGTAAGCGCTGATTCTTGACCAGGGGTGAGGCTGAAGGGCAGGGTATTTCGAACTTTTTCGGCTAGCTCCCCGCTAAATTCACGGGCAATGCCAGTTTCGCGGGTCATGGTGGATCGCACAATGCGCAGCGTCAATTGTCCTGCCAAATACTCGTCATAGGCCATGCGCGCCCGCGCTGCGCCATCCAGCGCGGCATCTCCCGGTTTCGCAGGCGAGTGCGTTTGGCGCATTGCATCAGCAAAACTCGGCCAACCATTCAAGGTCAACCGCACCTCTGGCAGCCATTCGGCCAGATCAGGCAGTTCGGCCAAACTGTCTTTCACTGCGCTTTGCAGCTTCTTCGCGGTCAGGCCTTGGGTCAGCGGGTAAACGGGCTCAACCAGCGGCATTTGATCAAACTGATGTGGCTTGACCACAAAGTCGGGGTGGTTGATCTGTTTCTGCCCTTGAAAGGCCGTCACCATGCCGGAGACATAGCGTTGCTCACCCTCGGGCAAAAGTTTTTCCAGCCACGCTGCGCGCCCCGCAAAATAGGTGAGCATAATCTCGCCTGTGTCATCATGGGCGATGATGCGATACGGCAACCGCTTATTGCCGCGCGGCGGCACCTGGTGCTGATCGATCGTAAGCAAAAATGTCGATATGGCGCCCGGTTGTGCGAACGCGGCCCCCGGTTGCTGGCGGCGGTCCACAATGCCGGCAGGCATATGCATCAGCAGATCCAATAAAATGGCATCTTGTCCCTCAGGCGCCCCAAAAAAGCGCGCCATGGTCTGCGCCAACTGCGGACCGATTCCTTTGAGTTTTTTTGACCGATGCAAAAAGCGGGTTGAGTTGTTGCGGCCGGGCCACCCAATTTCCTTCCATATTTGTTCACAAAAGAGAACAAGTCCGTGTACATCAGCCTATGCATGCAAAAAAAATCAATCTGGATGCTGACAAATCCAATGATTGATCGTATTGAAGGCGTTCATTTTCTATTCGTTTCGACAAGGTGATGCAATGAGCAGCCCGACTGACCAAGCCAAACTCGATCGCATCAAACGCATTAAATATCGTGCGCACCACCGTGGTACGCAGGAGATGGACATTATTTTGGGCGGATTTGTTGATGCGGAAGTGACAGGCTTCGATTCTGCAATGCTCGACCGATTGGAAGCCTTGATGAATGAAACCGATGCAGATCTTTATCAATGGATCATCGGGCAGCCCGGCACAACGCAGTGCCAAGATACTGAGTTGCTGGATATGATCATCGCGTACCAGCGCGAAAAGGTTGGTTCGGGAGCCTAACTTATGGCCGATCACAGCGACAGCTTTAGCCTTACGCCCAGCAAATATCTTTGCGGCGTGCCAGACGGTATGCAACCCATCGTTGTCAGCCAACAGCTTGAGACATTGCAAGCAGGTCCCCAAGTGATCCAGCCGCCGTGTTTGTCGCGCGTGACGGGCGGCGCATGCAAAAAAAATGGCAGACCATCTGCGCCATCTTTGTCCAAATCACGAAGTTTTGCTGTTTCCCGCTTGGGATTGCTTGCCCTATGACCGGGTATCGCCCAATGCCGCTATTTTGGCTGAGCGGATGACCGCTCTCGCGCAATTGGCCTCGGGCAATAATCGTGGCAAAATCGTGGTGACGACCGTCAATGCGATTGTGCAAAAAAACGGTACCGCCAGAATTGATCAATCAATTCGCACTCTTTTTCAAAGTGGGCGAAGATATCGGCACCGAAAAGCTGATCGAGTGGGCCAACGTCAATGGTTATTTGCGCGTGCCCACCGTGCGCGAACAGGGCGAATTTGCCGTGCGCGGCGGCTTGGTCGATCTTTTTCCGGCTGGGGCTGATGCGCCGTTGCGTTTTGACTTTTTTTGGCTCCGCGCTTGAAACCATCCGAACCTTCGATCCAGAAACACAGCGCACATTAACCCAGCAGAAATATGCAGCGCTTGTGCCCATGAGCGAAGTTGTGCTTACACCGGAAGCGATTTCCACTTTTCGTCGCGCTTATACCCGCCAATTTGGAGGCGATACGGCAAGCGACCCGCTTTATGCCGCAATCAGCGCAGGGCAACGGTTCGCTGGTATGGAGCATTGGCTGCCCTTCTTTTATGGCGAAATGGGCAATTTGCGAGATTTTACCGGCGAAGCGGCTTGGATCCTGGACGATCAAGTCAGCCAATCTATCGCAGAGCGGATGGCGCAAATTGCAGACTATTACGAGGCCCGATTTGAGGCCCTTAGTGAGCCACAGACAGGCGGCGCGCCCTACAAGCCATTGCCGCCAGATATGCTCTATGATCTGCAAACCGACACCACTGAGTGGCTGGGCACAAAACTCTATCAAGTGACGCCGTTTCAAACACTTGAGCGGCCTGATGCCGAAATCACCTCACTCGACGGACAATTGGTCGCTAACTTTTCGCAAGAGCGCCAAGCCAAAGACACCAACGTGTTTGAGGCCGTCCTGCAGCGCATTAGAGCCAAGCAAGCCGAAGGTAAGCGCGCGATCATCGCCTGTTGGAGCGAAGGCACCCGTGACCGCATGGCGCAAGTGCTCAAGGACCATGAACACGAAAACCTCAAACTGATCCAGTTTTGGCAGCAAGCCGAAGATTTAAACAAAAATGCCATAGGCTGATTGTGCTCGGCCTTGAATCTGGATTTGAAACCAAGCGCCATTTCGTCCTTTCCGAGCAGGATATTTTGGGTGAACGCATCATTCGGTCGCGCAAGCGCAAAAAAAGGCGCAGATGCCATCACGGAGGCAAGTGGTTTGGCGGCCGGCGATCTTGTGGTGCATGTGGACCACGGCATCGGTCGTTTTGTCGGGTTGAAAGCCATTGAAGTAACAGGCGCACCGCACGACTGCGTCGAAATCGAATATGCCAAGGGCGACCGTCTCTACCTGCCGGTTGAAAACATTGAACTCCTGTCGCGTTATGGCTCAGAAGGTGGCGCGGGCGTGCTCGACAAATTGGGTGGCGTTGCATGGCAAGCGAAGAAGTCCAAGCTCAAGCAGCGCATTCGCGAGATGGCCGAGCAATTGATCAAAGTGGCTGCTGCACGTGAGCTCACAAAAGGCGATGTGATCGAAGTGACCACTGGCCTTTATGAAGAGTTCTGCGCCCGCTTTCCTTTTGAGGAAACCGACGATCAGCTCAACGCCATTGACGCCGTTTTCGAGGATTTAACGAGCGGTCGTGCGATGGACCGGCTGGTGTGCGGCGACGTGGGTTTCGGCAAAACCGAAGTTGCACTGCGCGCTGCATTTGCTGTTGCGTTGACGGGCAAACAAGTCGCTGTGGTGGTACCCACGACCTTGTTGGCGCGCCAACATTTCAAAACATTCAAAGAACGTTTTGCTGATCTGCCCGTGCGCGTGCGGCAGGCGTCGCGCTTGGTCTCAGCAAAAGAGCTGAAGGCGACGAAAGAGGGCATTGCCAGCGGTGATGTCGATATCGTCATTGGCACCCACGCATTGTTGGGCAAAAGCATCAAATTTCACGATCTCGGAATGCTGGTCATCGATGAGGAGCAGCATTTTGGCGTCGGCCATAAAGAGCGCCTGAAAGAGCTGAAATCCAGCGTGCATGTGTTGACCCTGTCGGCGACACCGATTCCCCGTACGCTGCAAATGGCGCTCACGGGCGTGCGTGACCTTTCAATCTTGGCAACTCCGCCGATTGACCGCTTGTCAGTGCGTTCCTTTGTGATGCCGTTCGACAGTCTGGTGATCCGCGAAGCCTTGTTGCGCGAAAAATACCGTGGCGGCCAAAGCTTTTATGTGGTGCCACGCATCAAGGATCAGGCGGATATTGCACGATTCCTGGACGAACAAGTGCCCGAGGTCAGTTACGTGGTGGCCAATGGCCAAATGTCCCCCGGCGAGCTCGACGACATTATGAATGCCTTCTATGATGGCAAGTTCGATATTCTCGTCGCCACAACGATTGTCGAATCTGGGTTGGACATCCCCACGGCCAACACGCTTGTGGTTCACAGGGCCGATAACTTCGGCTTGTCGCAATTGCATCAAATTCGCGGACGGATCGGGCGGTCAAAAGTCCGCGCATATGCCTTGTTCACCACACCAGCGCATCAAAAACTTACGGATACAGCCACGCGGCGACTTTCGGTGCTGCAATCGCTCGACAGTCTTGGGGCAGGGTTCCAGCTGGCCAGCCACGATCTTGATATCCGCGGCGCGGGCAATATTCTGGGTGAAGAGCAATCTGGCCACATCAAAGAAGTGGGTTTCGAACTCTATCAGTCTATGCTGGAAGAAGCCGTCGCGCAGCTTAAGACGGGGGCGGGCGCGGATGAGATGGAAGACCAGTGGTCGCCACAGATTTCGCTGGGCATGCCAGTCATGATTCCCGAAGCCTATGTGCCGGATCTGCAAGTGCGCATGCAGCTTTATCGCCGATTAGGCGATTTAACGGAAGCCCAGGAGATTGATGCTTTCGGCGCTGAGTTGATTGACCGTTTTGGCCCACTGCCGGAAGAGGTCAAGCACCTACTTAAAATTGTGCTTGTGAAATCCCTCTGTCGCCGCGCAAATGTCGAAAAAGTGGATGCCGGACCTAAGGGGGCGGTGATTAGCTTGCGCAACGGCGAATTCCCGAATCCGGCAGCCCTTGTGCAACTTATTGCAAATCCAGCAGAAAAAGCTAAAGTGCGCCCAGATCAAAAGCTTGTCTTTGCGCGCAATTGGCCAGACAACAATAAAAAAACTGACCGGCGCGGCACGAATTTTGGCCCAATTGGCCAAGCTCGCAGAGCAAGGATAAGCGGAGATTTGGACCGGGGGCACTTCATGCGGGCGGCAACCAATTTTGACAAAACCTGTATGAATGCAGCTTTTGTCATGTTATTGCCCGATTTAGAACGTCAATAGGGTGGAACTGAAAACGCGAGCCATCCACGTGCTCGCGAAACAATTAGGGTGCGTTATGCTCAATATTATGAAGTCAGGTGCAAAACTTGCAGCAGCCGGCATGTTGGCCATGTCACTAGCTGGCGGCGCGTTCGCACAAGACGCGGAACAAACTGAACGCAAGCCAGAGGATAACTGGCTAAAAGTATGCGATAAGCTTAGCTCGGGTGATTTGGCGTGTATCGTGCGTCAGGTGGTTTACAAAGGTGGAAACAAAGTCGGCGCATTTACTTTACGTGACGATCCTTCAGGTGAAAATCGCTTTCTCGCCATTGCAGAAATGCCGCTGGCTGTGTTGTTGCCATTTGGTTTGACTTGGCAGGTGGACAACACCAAGCCAATACGCATGCCGTTCGTGACATGTGACCCAACCAAATGTACTGGCCAATTAGTCGTCAACGAAGCCTTCATCGGTGCACTGAAGCGTGGGGCGAAGCTCAAGCTCTCTGCTAAAAACCGTGCCAACAAAGATTTGGTTGTTGACGTAAACCTGTCCGGTTTTACAGCGGTTTATGAAGGCGATACTTACTTTACGCCTGCCGAATTCCAAGCCCAGTCTTCTGGTCAAAACGCGCTTGAGCAGCAATTGCAAGGTGTCGCAGAAGAGTTGCGCAAGGAAAAAGCCGGCGAAAGCAGCGAACAGCCTGCCGAGGGCAGCGGCAACTAATTGCCGTTTAGTGTGAAAATTGAATTTTTTTGGATTATGGGGCGCTCTTTAGCGCCCCATTCCTATTTTAAAGGCCAGTTTACGCAAGGGTTGCATTGTTTTTAGCGCCCAAAGGCCCGATAGCCGCAAGGCCTGCGCGGGCAAAAAATCTGACAAGAGTGACTTAAATAACCCGTCCACAAATCCGCTTGTTTTGACCAAATCTGCCAAACGCTTTGTCGCATAGCGGTCGCTGATGTTGCGTGCGACTTCGGCACTTATCGCCGTGCCAGCAGGCGCAATCTCGTCCAGCGCTTCGATAAATGATTCCACATCGCGCAGGCCCAAATTGAGGCCCTGCGCGCCAATTGGCGGAAAGGCATGGGCCGCTTCGCCCACCAAAACCACTCCATCCTTGCCGGCGGTGCGCATATGAATGTTGGTGAGGGGAAATACAAACCGCTTGCTCAGCAGCTTGGCGTGGCCAAATAAATGGTGTGCCTTTTGCGACAGCACTTGTTCGAATTTCTCGTCACTTAGGTTCAACGCATCATTGAGCACTTTATGCTGATCCAGCCAAACCAAATTGATCTTATTGTTGTGGGCGGGAACGAGGGTGAATGGGCCATTTTCATAGTGAAATTCAAACGAACAATCGCCGATAGATCGTTCAAATTCGAAGTCACAGACCAAAGCGGATTGTTCGAACGCCTCTTCGTTATAGTCAAAGGCAAAGTGCTGGCGCACCACAGACTTTTTGCCGTCGGCGCCAACCAACAGTCGCGCTCTGTGCTCTTTTTGATGCGAGTCAGTGATCAGGAAATGATCGTCCAATTGTTCAATCAGGCCAACGCGCGCGTCAATCTGCTCTATATGACCGGCTTTGCCTGCACCCACCTCGCGAAAGTGCGTCAGTAAATTCGCATTTGGGAAGTTAAAGCCAAACTGGTCTTGTCCGATTTCTTTAGAATCAAACAGGGCCTCAGGGCTGCGCAACAACCGTTTTGTGGCGTCAATGATTCTGATTTGTCGCAACGGGTAACCCAGCGCCGCAGGCTCGTCGCAAAGACCTGACCGTTCCAAGAACTCAACAGTCGGCATCATGAGGGCCGAGGTGCGATAGTCTTTTTCCATCGCTGGGGCAAAATGAACCACAGATTTGCCGCGCGCTTTCAGCAGCCCCGCCAGCGCCACGCCTGTTAATCCGCCACCAACAAGTGCAATATCGTATTCGGCCATTGTTTGTCCTATCATTTCAACCAAGTATGAAGGATTGTCTCTTGATTGGCCAATGTGAAATTGTCGCATTTCGCCCATGGACATTCTGTCTGCCTGTTCTATTCTCGGCCTGAAGATTGCTACATTGATGGGAATACACAATGGAATGGATATCTGACCCGGCGATATGGGCGAGTTTGGCCACGTTGACGGCGATGGAAATCATCCTCGGAATCGATAATATCGTTTTTATTTCGGTATTGGTCTCGCGCTTGCCCAAAGAGCAGGCCGACAAGGCGCGAAAATTCGGCTTGGCGCTTGCATTGGTTGCCCGCATCATCATGCTAATTTTGTTGGCGTGGATTATCGGACTTACCAAACCTCTTTTTACCATCTTTGAACATGACGTTTCCTGGCGTGACGTCATTTTGATTGCCGGTGGCTTGTTCCTCTTGTTTAAGGCGACTCATGAGATTCACGGCGCGGTGGAAGACCCAGGCGGTGAAGGACTAAAAAAAGTCGGTGCTTCAGCCACCTTTATGGCGATTATTGGCCAAATTATCATTATCGACGTGGTGTTTTCAGTCGATTCAATCGTCACGGCAATCGGCATGGCAAAACATGTGCCGGTGATGGTCGCCGCTGTCACCATCGCCATGTTTGTAATGTATATCGGCTCAATACCCATATCAAAGTTCATTGCCGAACACCCCACCACAAAAATGCTGGCGCTGGCATTCTTGCTGCTGATCGGCATGTCATTGGTTGCCGATGGTCTCGGTTTCCATATACCAAAAGGTTATATCTATTTTGCAATGGCCTTTGCCACAGGGGTAGAAAGCATCAACATTTTGATCAATATACGCAAAAAGAAAATAAAAGCGGGAGAAGCATAAATGCAAAAAATTGTTGTCGCAGAGACGGGCGGGAGCGAACAGCTCAACTTGGTTGATTTTGAGCTTGGCACCCCGGGCGCTGGCGAGGTGCAATTGCGCCACACTGCCATTGGCCTTAACTTTATTGACGTTTATTTCCGTACCGGGCTTTATCCCGCGGAAGTGCCTTTCACACCCGGCATGGAAGCCGCTGGCGTGGTTGAGCAGGTGGGCGAGGGCGTAACCAGTGTGAAAGCGGGTGATCGCGTGGTATATAGCGGCGCACTCGGGTCCTATTCCACCCATCGCAACATCCCCGCTGAAAAATTGGTGCCGATCCCCGATTCGATTTCAGATGAAGTTGCTGCAGCATCACTTTTAAAAGGTTTGACAGCACATTATTTGCTTTTCCTCACCTATGAGTTGAAAAAGGGTGACGCGATGTTTGTGCAGGCTGCAGCTGGCGGCGTTGGTTCCATCTTGAGCCAATGGGGCAAACATTTGGGTGGACACGTTATCGGCGCGGTTGGCTCGGATGAGAAGATGCCTTTGGCCAAAGCCAATGGCTGTGACGTGGTGATCAATTCATCTAAAGATGACTTTGTGGAAAAGGTGCGCGAAGCCACCGACGGGAAGGGCGCGCGCGTTGTTTATGATTCCTTGGGCAAGGATACATTTGAGCGCGGCTTGGATTGTCTCCAACCTCATGGGCTCATGGTGTCTTATGGCAATGCGACAGGCCCAGTTTCTATCCCCGATCTAGGTATTCTCTCGCGAAAAGGCTCGCTCTTTGTGGTGCGCCCCAAACTGTTTGACTACACCAGCACACATGCGGAATTGATCAACAACGCTGAAGCCTTGTTTGACGTGATTCAAAAAGGTGTGGTGCAGGTCAATATCGGCCAAAAATTTGCGCTCAAAGACATCGCCAAAGCGCATAACGCATTGGAAAATCGAGAAACTACAGGGTCGACAATCATTTTACCCTGAATTTTTTGAGAGATTGGTCTTTAAGCCCTTGCAACTGATCGCAAGGTGCGATAGATCACCTCTCA